>Ga0308157_10000071_pt1 | contig 433323 bp, 382 predicted proteins | sample PhyBR1_FD_201035 | JGI IMG/M metagenome (GOLD analysis project Ga0308157, IMG submission 201035) | Phyllosphere microbial communities from UC Gill Tract Community Farm, Albany, California, United States - DLSLB.R1 | ecosystem: Host-associated > Plants > Phyllosphere > Unclassified | place...
CCTCAACCTTCAAAAAAAGCCCGCTAAAAATAACATTACTGCTTCACTATTTCAATTCCTACAATACTACTCTTCTTTCGTATTGGGAGTGCAAATATACAACTCAATATTCCGTTTTTCCAAATCATATTTACAATTAATTTACATTTTTCGCCTAACTTACTGAATAACCGTAGAATATTTTTTAATCTTTTTTGAAAATAGATGTAAGAAGGGAGATTTAAGATGGGAGAGACATGGATTGTGTAGGGTTTAAAGAGGAAAAAGGTGGTGTTTATAGATCATGTCATCCTTGTCACATTGAGCTTGTCGAAATGTCGTTTCAGGAACACATCCTTGTTTAGTATATGATGCGAAGCTGAAATTATACTTCGACAAGCTCAGTATGACAATACTTGATAGACTGCACTTTTAATACTAATTTCTAACTACGTTATTATATTATTTAACCGCAAAAAATACAAAGATTACGCAGAGAACACAAGTAAAGATTCAGTAAAAACCTTATTCCTTATAATCTTATAGCTTAAAACTAAACTCTAGTTTATAAACTCAGGAGAAAAGGACATGATTATTTTGTGAAACCAACTTCCCAAAAAAAAGTTGGATTCACAAAATACTTTGAGGTTAACGACTCGAAAAAAAAGCAACACATAGTGTTGCGCGATTTTCAATAATAAAAAAATGTCTGTTTCGTTATTATTGAAACAGACATTTATTATTTTAGTTCTTGATTATCTTCTTTTGATATATCTCGTTTGTATTCTTATCTATTATTCTCAATAAATAGATTCCTTTTGCTAAGCTTCCTATATTAATATTTATTGTAGTTAATTTGTTATGTTGGTTTGTATGGATTAGTTTTCCTGTTAAATCATATAAGTCGATAATTTGATTTGATGAAATTCCTTTTATATAAATCCAATCTTTTGTTGGATTGGGATATATTTTAATTTCTTGATTTTGTAAATTAGTTGATGCTAATGTAGAACAATCACCTAATAAATCAGTTTTTTCAATTCCATTTGCAGTTGATACGAATCGTTTAAAGCAATTATCTTCGAATAACAAGGCCTCTACTTTTCCTGTTCTATAATTTCTTTTGTGATCAACATCTACCACAATTACTTTATCTTCATATATAGATGTTATTTGTGGATATACAGTATGTCCTATAATAACCTTATCTGTATTTATTTTTTCTGTAATATCATTTACTTCATCTTGTGTAATTGTTTGTCTACCCATTCCTCTATACCAGTATAAACCTACTTGGCTACCGCCTGTTACAATGCGACATTCTCCTCTACAAGATTCTCTATTAAATCTTCTTCTTCCATAATTGTTCATTTCCTCGTAGGAAAGACCTAGATTGGCTACTTCTGGACTTACTCCACCATGTACGATTGTATAATCTCCTACTTTTTCGATAATATTCTTTTTTCTCATCCAGCGTCCAAATTCTGAATCATTAGAAAATAAGTCAGCGTAAGCTATCTTTAAGTGTACCATATTTTCTAAGTATTTATTATGAACGTAGCGAACATCATTATTCATAACTAATATTTCGTGATTACCTAATACAAATTGTACTTTACCGCCTATTTTCTCCGCTTCGTGTTGTAATTTATAGGTTAACCATAATACTTCTGTTACATATTCTCCTCTGTCTACCATATCTCCACTAAGAACCAAATGTCCTTCACCATAAATCCACTCGAATTTTTCATTCATTACTTTTGCATCGATTAACATTTTCTTGTACGCTCCAAATTGTCCTTCTATATCTGATGTTATAAAAAGTTTTAATGGTGCCGAATGAATTGCTTCAGGAATAGCATGTTCTTTTATTAGAGGGAAACTAAAACTACTATTTGACGTTGGATCTTTTACTGTTATTACTATATCATCAGTTGATGAATAATATTCCGTTTTTATACCATTTTCAGTAATTGTGACAACTTCAACCTTATCATTGTCCTTATAAAATACATATGGTCCGTCATTATGCATAGGTTGTGGAGAAAAAAAACTATCAAATGATAATTTTGAACTTTCTCTATTATTATTCGTTTCGGCTTTTAAGCCAGTTATAATACTTAATGTAAGTGTTAAAACAAGTAGTAGTTTTGTATTCATATTTTTAGTTTAATTTTTTTAATAAAAAGTTCTCTCTTCTATTAAGAAAGAACTTTTTAAATAATTGATTAGCGTTATTTTATTAACCACATTTTATCGAATGTCCCATCAGAGCCGTTATATTGTCTCTGAATTGCTTTTAAATAATTTTCTGAGTTGTATGTTATTTCTCCTTGTGGATACATCCAACGAAGTGGTATTTTGTTTGTTGCTGTTCCTATACCAACACCACCTTCTTCAAATTTTGGAAAACCTGTTCTTCTCCAGTTATAAAATGCCTCGAATCCTGAATTACAGAAAAAAGCAATATACTTCTGTTGAATTATCTGTTCTAATCCTTGGTTATTATTCCCTTTGTAAGCTACATTTTTATGATTCAAGAATTGATCAACATTGATTTTTACTTCTCCTAAATCTCCTCCTGTACGATCACCTATTGAAAATGATTGACCATCTTTTAAACCAAATAACTCTAAAGATTCTTTAATTCCATTTAAATACCATTGATTTGCATCTCCTGAAATCCAACCTCTGTTGATCGCTTCTGCAATATTGAAACATAATTCTGAGTAACCTATAACTGTATATGGTTCTGAATTTGATCCATCTTGAGAAGAAAGGTATCTTTTATAATTCATATAAGAATATGGCCCTCTATCATTTGTTGCAATACCTTCTGTATCTGTTGTTGCAAAAATTTCTGCTTGTCCTGTATTTGTACTTACTCCTACATAGGCTTTAAAATCTGCAACATCTAAACCTTCTGTATTATACTTAGCTGGAGCTGGTGTAGCAAAAGCATACGTTCTTGGGTCTAATGAAGATGTTGTTAAGTCTAATATTGTTTTACTAATGTTAGCACCATATGTATAAGCCCTTTTTCTAAAGATAGGATTTGGGTTATGGTCTTGATTAAAAACATACGACATGTTGTCTTTGTTTGAACCTTGTAATGGATAATCTTGTGGATTATTTATAATCTTAGTAAATGTTTCCTTTACTTTAAGCTCTGGCGTATCATCTGCTCTTTTACTCAAACTAATTAATGTTCTTAAATGAAAAGAGTTAATTACTTTTTGCCATTGTAAATAAGTTAAATGAAAAATATCTCCTGATGCATCTGCTATTCTATTTTGAATGTCTACAGGAAGATTTCCTAATAATTCATTTGCTTCTTCTAAAAGTTGTAAACTATGAACATATACTTCTTCTTGCGTATCGTATTTTGGTCTTAAGTTTTTAGAATCTCCTGCTTCTTTCATTGGTATATCACCAACTCGTTGAGATAACCAAATGAAACTATATGCTTTAAAAAATTTTGATAACGCAGCATAATATGCTTTATCGTTAGCATTTGTAGATTTTTCGTTTTGCTCTTCTAATCTATTAGCATATAACAAAAGACTGTATTGATCCTTTGAATTTGTCCAGTTATAGAAATTTGTTCCCCAATAGTAAGAATAGTTACTTACAAAGTATTGATTCTGTCTGTGCGCTTGGTCGAAAAAGAATTCTTCTGGTATTACTAAATGCGATGTAATATGATTTAGAATTAAAGTTGGTGGAACAATTCCACTTGCTGGTATAGAGTTAGGATTATTTAATAAATCGTCGTTGTTAATACAAGACATTGGTAATAGAATAATACTTCCTAAAGCTATAAGTTTATAATAAAATGATTTTTTCATAATTAAAGTTTAGAATTTTAAATTCAGGCTAAATCCGATATTTCTTGTTGAACTAGACTGTAGACCAACATTACCTTTTGTACCTCCTGTTGTACGATCTGTAGCATTAAATCCTGAAGGGAATGTATCTAAATCCATATCTCTTCTCTGTGCAAAGTATAGTAAATTACGTCCTACAAGAGAAAAACTTACTGCTTGAAGACCCGATTTTTCTAGAAATTTTGTTGGGAGATTATATGTTAAACTTGCTTCTCTTAATTTTACATAAGTTCTATCAATCATAAAATATTCTTCATTACCATATAAACCATTATTTCCTGTGATATAACTTTGTAAAGCTACAGCTGTCGTGTTTTGAGCAAATGTCAATTCATCTAAGTTGGTAATCTGTCCATTTTTAAACTTTGGAGTACCCGAAACAATTACAACTCCATTTCCTATATAAGAAGGCGTTATAGTTCCATTTGCTTTCATAGATTCCCATTCTCTTCTACGAGCATCTCCAAATTCTCCAGTTGTAGTTTCTATACCTGTTCCACCATTCATTGTTTGAGAATACATAAAGTCATATATCTTTCCTCCAACTCTGGCATCCCATTGGAAATTAAGTTCGAAGTTTTTGTATGAGAAATTATTTGTGATACCGATAGAAAAATCTGGATTTAAGTTTCCTAAGAATCCATTTTGTTCGTTTCCAGATGGTGCTTGATAAATTAATCCTGCTGCATTATGAACAATATTTCCACTACCATCTCGGACAAATTTTTTCCCATAATAAGCATCTAAGCGATCACCTCTTCTGTAATTGTTACCATTTAACCATATTTCATCATAACCTGGTGCGATATCTTTTAAAGTCTCTTTATATGTACTCCAATTCGCATTAACTCTCCAATTAAATCCATTACCAGTATGTTTGATAACATGTGCATTTAAACTAATTTCAAAACCTTGATTTAAGGTTGTTAATCCATTAATATTATGCCTTGTTTGTCCTACAGATGGTGCATTTTCTATTTCGAAAATTTGAGGACCATTAATTGTTCTGAAATAAGTAAAATCTAAACCTATTCTATTTCTTAAAAATTTGGCATCAAAACCTGCTTCGTATGATATTCTCTGAAATGGTTGAAGATCTCTATTAGCTGATGTTTGACTAAAATCTACAGAAGGTAATCCGCCGTAATAAGTATTTGATGTGTATGAATTTTGATTAGAGTAAGTTGGTCCGTCGTATGATGTACGTATTTCTGCTCCATATCCTAATAATCCTCTTCCTCCACCTCTAGTTCCAGCACCAGTACTTAGCCCAGTTGTAGCTTCATATGCAGAACCTATTGTAGATGATGTTAATGCTCCTTTTACATTTGCAAAAGATGCACGTAATTTTAAGTAAGAAATTCCTTTTCCGAATTTAATATAATCTGTTAATACAGTACTTAAGGAAGCTGAAGAATAGAAAAATGTATTATTTCCTTTTCTTAATGTAGATAAATTATCTACCCTTCCTGTTGTGTTGATATTAAAGTACTTTTTATACCCAAAGTCTACAGAGTAGAAAGCACTATAAACTTTCATTTCAGAACCCCAACTATAATTTAAACCAGGAGCTTTCGTATTAGATAATGTATATAAATTTGGAATTGCTAAACCCTTAGTAGTCGCCCAGCTAGAGTTATATCGAAATAAACGCATGTTTACCCCTCCTAAAGTTGATATATCGAAACCTCCTATTTTTTGATCATAATTTACGATTAAGTCTGTATTATTTTCTAAAAGCTCTCTTTTATCTTCTCTATAATCTCCGTACCAGCCAAATGTGTACCATGGCACATAATCATTTAAGTTGGTTGAAGCAGGAACACTTTCTGTTCTTGTTTGGTTCCAAGTAGAAACTTGTGATCTTAAACTTACACTAAGACGGTCTGATACTTTATAATTTGCTCTTAAATATCCGTAAACATCTGTCTTTTGGTGACCTCTTAACCACTTGTCTGCCATAAACCATGCACTATTTAATCGTCCATATTCTGGTGAATATTGCATAAGGTCTTGTACTCCTTGTGGTCCTTTATAAATCTCTCTAAGATCGTTTACGTCATAATGTGCTGATCCATATACTTTGAACATATACATGTAACTATTTGGTCCATAGTTTACATCTGGAATGTTTGGTGTATATTGTAAATTGAAGTTTAAGCTACCATCTACAGTAAGCCTATCACTTAAATTATAATTCACATTGATATTAAAATTATCTGCATTAAGTTTTGTGTTAGGAAACATTCCTTGTTGGAATAAATGATTATAAGAAGCTCTTAAATTATAATCTTTCCCTGAAGCAGAAATTGAGATGTTATTTGTACTAACAACTCCCACTCGAGTAAAATTTTCGAAGTTTCTTTTTCCTCTAGCAGTCCATGGAGTTGGTTCTCTAAAATTATTAACTGGATCCCAAGGGCTATCATATTGTTTAATTAATTGACCTTCGAATCTTGGTCCCCATGTTGGTAGTCTTTGTCCCGTATCATACAGAACATCTCCATAGCTGTATCTGTAACCTGTCCCCATTCCGTATTCGGCTTGGGTTTCTGGAATTGCAGTAAAACCAAAATCGTACATTGTAGTATTACTATATTCAATAGACCATCCTTTTTTATCTTTGGTTCCTTTTTTTGTAGTAATAACAATTGCTCCGTTAATCCCTCTTGATCCATAAAGGGCTGCCGCATTAGGTCCTTTTAATATAGTGTAACTTTCTATATCATTTGGGTTTAAATTCCAAGTATCAGAACTAATTGGTACTCCATCTATGATATATAATAGATCTTTACTCCCTCTTAATACTATCTCTGGTTTACCAAGCATTTCTGTACTTGCTCCAACATTTAAACCTGCTACTTTTCCAGATAAAGCTTCTAAGGGGTTAGAGGCTCTTACTTTACTTACGTCATCTCCTTTTATTTCTGTTACACCATACCCAAGTTTTTTTACTTCCTTTTTTATACCTAAAGCTGTAACAACAACTTCTGGTATGGTAAAAACTTCTTCAAAATTTTCATTTGAAGTCGAATCCTTTTTGGTAGTTTCTTGAGAGTAGGATTGTAAAGAAAATGATAGAAACGTTAATAAAGTTAGTTTAAAAACATTCTTTTTCACTTTTTTTATTTTGCGGTAAAATTAATTGTTATAAATGCCTTATACGTTAACTAAATGTTATAAAAACATTAACAAAACAATGTAATACATTAGTAATCAATAAGATATGTTTAACATTTAAAAACACATAACTAATTATATAAAAATAGCATACCCGTTTAACATATGTTATTTTAAATTTATTTAGAATAATTTAAAAATACATTACTACATTTGCAAAAAATTCTAAGAAATGAAAAAGTCATTTGTAATAGCTTCAGTTTTACTGTCTGGAGTCATATTTGCACAAGAAAACAAAGACTCAATAACTACAAATAATCTTGATGAAGTTATTATTAACACATTCATCAAAAAAGATACTGAATCATCAAATAAAATGCCTTTAAAGTTTATTGAAAACCCACAGGTATTTTCTAGTGTTGACAAATCTGTATTAGAAAATCAGGTCTTATTTACTATTGACGATGCCTATAGAAACGTTACTGGATTACAAAAACTCTGGAACTCTACAGGAAGATCTGGAGATGGTGGAGCGTTTGTAACAATGAGAGGTTTCCAAACAAATAACGCATTACGAAACGGCTTGGTAGCTCCTGTTACAACTACTATAGATGCTGTTAACTTAGAAAGATTGGAAGTATTAAAAGGACCTTCTGCTACAATGTTTGGTAGTAATGTTGGAAGTTATGGAGGTATTATTAACCGAGTAACGAAAAAACCTTACGAAAATTTTGGAGGAAACCTTTCTATAGCTGGAGGTAGTAATAATTTTTATCGTGCACAAGCAGACATTAACGCACCTATTACAAATGATAAATCTTTAATGTTTAGATTAAATACTGCTTATACAAATACAGGAACTTTTCAGAAAAAGAATGTAGGAAATGAGTTTTATGCATTTACTCCATCTTTACGTTATAAACTAAACGATAAATTAGATATTAACGTAGACTTAGAAATGTTTGAAAACAAAGCAATGGCAGAGCAAATGTTCTTTTATTTACCAAGCTTAGGTTTTAATAACATGAAAGATCTTGAAAAAGCTTATGGATTAGATTATAAGCAATCTTATGTAGGAGATGATTTAAAAACAAAAGCTAGTGTTAGAAATTTATTTGGACAAGTTAATTATAAGATAACTGATCATATCCAATCATCTACTAATTTAAGTTCTGCTTTCTCTAAATCGAATGGTTTCAGCCCTTATTTTGCTATTGGTGCTAACCCAAATAACCCAACAGAATTTGGCGTTGTAAGAGCAGATCAATCTACAAGAGATAGTAAAAAAACAACTTTTCAAATCCAACAAAATTTCAACTTTGATTATCAGTTTGGAAACATGCGTAACAGAACTGTTGTAGGAGCTGATTACATGAGAACGAAAAATAATCAAATGTTTATTTCTGCAAATTTTGATTGGGTTCCATTTAAAGGAGGTGATTACTCTAGTATGAATGGTAATACTTTACAGGATTTTTATAATAATTCAACACCAGCAGAATATCCAATTCTAGGTACTTTAGATACATATAGTGCTTATATTTCGAATGTTTTTACGCCTACAACAGGGTTAAACATTATGGCAGCAGTTCGTTATGAAAGTAATGATTCTAAAGACGGAAAATTATACAGTAATGATACAAAAGCTTACAATCAAGCTGCTTGGTCTCCAAAATTTGGTTTTACTTACGAAATTATTCCTACTAAATTCTCTGTATTTGGTAATTATCAAAACAGCTTTAAAAGTAATGGGTATTATGCAACTGATATAAATGGAAATATTGCACTTTCTGATCCAGAAACTGCAAATCAATTTGAAGGAGGTTTAAAAATGAACATCGTTCATAATAAAATTAACGCAACATTAAGTTACTACAACATCACTGTAAAAAATTCACTTCTTTACACAGGAGAATTTTTTAACAATATTTCTGTACAAACAGAAGGAGGAAAAATAAAAAGTGAAGGTGTAGAATTAGAAGTTAATGCTTATTTAGTAAAAGGTTTTTCTGTAATTGGAGGAGTATCATATAATGATGCCATAATTAAAGAAGATGTAAGCGAAGCAAATGTAGGAACAAGACCTACAACTGCTGGTTCTAAATGGTTAGCTAACTTTAATGCAACTTATCAATTCTTAAATGGGAATTTAAAAGGATTTGGTGTTGGTGTTGGTGGAAACTATGCAAGCGATAATTACATTACTTCAACATTCTATTTACCAGAATATTTTATATTAAATGCAAATGCATTTTATGATGCTAAAAAATTTAGAATTGGTGTAAAAGTTGACAACTTAACTAATCAAAAACACTGGATTGGTTATTCTACTGCTAATGCACAACAATTAGTAAATGCTACTGCTAGCTTGACATACAAATTCTAATGAAGACACAAAGGACAAAAAAGAAGGAAAACAAGTTTAAAAAATTGATTGGTAAACTGCACCTTTGGTTCGGTTTACTTATTGGTTCTATCGTTTTATTTATTTCATTAACTGGAGCATTATACGTATTTAAAGACGAAATAGAAGGACTTGAACGTAATAAATATTTATATCACAACGAACCTAATATTGAGAATAAAGAAAAGTTAAAGCTTAAAGTTTTAGAGAAATTCGTTAACGAACAAGTAAAAGAAGAGTATCCCATACATTGGGTAAATATTCCTATTGATCGTGCGATGACTTACCAGTTCTATTGGTACGAGCATGATCCAAAAGGATGGAATTACTTTGAAGAGTATCCTGTTTATAAATCGGCTTACGTAAACCCATATAATGGTAAAGTATTAAAAGTATACGACGAGAAAAATGCATTTTTCAATATCGTAAAATCTTTACATTGGGGATTTCTTTTAAATTCTGAATGGGGAAAATGGCTTACAGGAATTCCTGTCACTATTTTTGTTTTTATGCTTATTTCTGGTATTATCCTTTGGTGGCCAAAAAATAAAGCTGCACGTAAGCAACGTTTTTGGTTTAAATGGAAAAATATTAAAAATTGGAAAAGAAAGAATTATGACTTACATAATGTCTTAGGATTCTATTCATCTATTTTCTCTTTAATTTTTGCTGTAACTGGACTTTTCTATGCTTTCTTTATTGTGCAAGCGATGATTTATGTTGTTTTCTCTGGAGGAAATACTAAGTATCCAGATTTTTCTCACATTACGACAACTGCTCCTATTGAAATGAGAAATGATACTACTCTAGATAAAATAGCTGCAAAAGTTGAGGAGTTAAATCCAGATGCATATGCTTTCTCTGTAGATTTAGGTCACGAACACATGGACGATCATGAGCATCCAAACTTTAGTATCTATGTAAGACAACTATCTTATTCTTATCACAAGAATAGTAACCTTATTTTTGATGAAAATTCTGGAGAGCTTTTACATGTAAGAAATCATGAAGATAAAGACTTTGGAGAAAAAGTAGTTAATGCAAATTATGATTTACACGTTGGTGCAATCTTAGGATTACCAACTAAAATTATTGCATTTATTGTGAGTTTAATGTGTGCTAGCTTACCTGTAACAGGTTTTTTAATCTGGTGGGGAAGACGTAAAAAGAAAAAAACACAAACAAAATAATAGAAAATCTGTTTCAGTAATGAAGCAGATTTTTTTATGAATTGAAGATTGGATACAAATTTAATTACGAAGTAAGAAGTATAGTTTTAAATTGACTATTTATATCTACTTAAAAACATAAACACCTGCAAACCTAATACTTCTACAAATCTAAAAACCTGACTGAAGGGAACGCCCAAAAATTTTAAGCTAAATCTTTTAAAATCTCTTTTAAAGCATCTAATTCTACAAGAAAGCCATCATGTCCATAAATTGAGTTAATTTCATGATAGGTAGCATTAGGAATGTGATCTGCTATAAATTTTTGTTCTTTTGCTGGAAACAAAATATCAGAAGAAATAGAAATAACCTTTGTTGTTGCTTTAATAGAATTTAATGTTTCTTCTAAACACGTTCTGTTCCTAGCTATATTTTGAGAATCCATCGCCTTAGAGAGTAGCCAATAAGAATAAGCATTAAAACGATTCGCTAATTTTTCTCCTTGATATTTCTGATAAGATGATGCTTTAAAACTTTCATAAACATTATTCAAATCTTTTTGCTTTTCTTCATAGATTTCATACGTTCTGTAAGAAAGCATTGCTATTGTTCGTGCTGCAATTAATCCGTTCTGTCCTCCATTCTCTTTATTTGCATAAAAAGATTCATCTGCTTCTATTGTTAAACGTTGTGTCTCGTTAAAAGCAATTCCCCAAGGAGAATGCACAGCATTTGTTGCTAACAAAACAAGGTTTTCTATTTTTGTTTGATTGAGTAATGTAAATTCTAATGCTTGCTGTCCGCCCAAAGATCCGCCTATTAAAACTTTTATTCGCTCTATTCCTAGATATTCTGCTAAAAGTTGATGTGCATTTACCATATCTTTTATGGTTATTGTAGGAAAATCATTAAAATATGGCGTATTAGTTTTCGGGTTAATGGATAATGGATTAGTTGTTCCATAATGAGAACCTATAACATTAGCACAAATAATAAAATGATCTTTGGGATTAAATAAATCATTTTCTCCAAACAAACCTTTCCACCAATCAAAAACATCAGAATTAGCAGTTAGCGCATGACAAACCCAAATTACATTATTTTTTTGCTCATTTAATTTTCCAGCAGTATGATAAGCAATTGTTAGTTTTTCTAGCGTTTTGCCATTTTCTAACTCAAATGGTTTTGGGTAATTAAATTGGTGAAGATTCATTATTTTATTAAATATCAAACAAAAATAGAATAATTTTCTAATAATAAGATCAAATTATTCTAATTTAGAAATTAAATCTTTTAATAATTTATTAAACAGAATATTTTACAATATTTTCAGCTAAAAACAATATTTTTGAACCAAATGTAAAAAACGAGAAAGCAAAATGTATACAAATAAACCCATTCTTTCTTTTCTTTTAGGTGATTGGACAATTCATAGAGAAATTTATTCGGATGAATTACTTTCTGGCCAAGCTGAAGGTTTCGTTACTTTTGAAGAGAATGGAACAAACTCTTTGAGTTATACAGAAAAAGGTGAAACATATTTTTTTGACATAAAAAAGCAAATACCCTTTCAGAAAAAATTTTTATACGAATTTTCTCTTGATACTTTAACAGTTTATTTTACTGATGGAGTAGATAATGGTAAGGTTTACCAACATTATGCGTTAGAAGATTTCAAAAATAAAAAAGTTGAAAGTTCAGAAAAACATTTTTGTGGAAATGATATTTACCAAAGTTATTATGTTATTAAAAATGACGAAGAGTTTTTTATGAAAACAATAATAAATGGTCCAAAGAAGAGCTTTGTAATTGATACTTTTTTTGAGAAAGTACAATAAAAAAGAAACCGCCATTAAACTTTTTGTAGTAATGGCGGTTGTATAAATTATTTTTTTGGTTTAACGAGTACCAACTTCAATACGAACAACATTATTTCCAGACTTTTCTCTAATTAATTTATTTCTCCTATCGTACAACTTTAACGTGATTAAAGTTGTAGGATCTTCGCAAGTTGCTCGGAAAGAGAAATTATCTCTATTTTCAAATCTCACAGTTTCTTTGTGGTATTTTTTGATATATTTTCCTCCTCCTGGAAAACCAATTCCTCCTATATTTACAGGAATTGTATCATTATTTACTAAACACTCTATAGTAAATTCCATTTCTTTCTTGTAATCATCATCATTAGAACAAGAAAAAACAAATAATGCTAAAAATAGATAGATTAATTTTTTCATAAATAAAATTTTTATTGAATTCCAGGAACAATGGAAAAACTAAATGCCTCATTACCATATTTAAATAGTGTATAGTTATTACGAGTCTTTTTAACAATTACAGGATCGTAAAAATTTAATTCAATATTTTTTGCTAATACGAAATCATCATCACTGTAATTTCTAGAAAATACATTTTGTGTTATTGTTTCTTCAGAAAAACTTCCTTGTCCTCCTAATTGACTACTTACTTTTGATCCGATTCCTAATTTGTAACCTTCATTAAATTTTCCTGAAGCAATAGTTGTTACAGATTTTAAAAATGTTTCTCTAAGTAATCCTGTTGAATTTCCTTCAGAAATACTAATAAAACGGTTTAATGATTGATTTCTGATATTCCACTTTTCTAGACTAATCCTCCTTTTAACATGATAAACTTTCGAAGTGAATTCTTTAGGGTCAATCCTATATGTATGTTTTGACCTTCTCCAAAAAGAGCCATGTCTTCTGTCGTATTTAATATTAAAATTCCATATTTCAGATGGTTTTATTGGTATAATAATAGAAGTTGCGTGACCTGGATTTGAAAAAATTTCAAATTTAAATTCATAAGCTCCTTTTGTCCACATTCTATCAATTAATTGCTCAGTAGACAAAGGTCTTCTTCTATTAACAATGGAAGTATGCTGAATTGTTGGCTTGTTCTTCGTATCATGATTTTCATTCAACATAAAATAAACAGAAGGATTAACAGAAATGTAATCAATATACTCTCTTACATCTGGGTTTAACCGACCAAAAGAATTTTTATTGGTTATTCCATAATAAATATAATCTCTTTGATAAGAGATTTCTTTTGGGTTATTTTTATTTAATGTACTCTCATTATAGTAATCAAAAGATTGTATCACTCTATTATGTAATTGTCTTTGGGATACCGAATTGGTATTTAACGACGATCTTTGTTGCTTACTTCCATCAAAATACGGCGATAAAAATCTTACATTATTTTCTACAGAATTAATACTAAATTGCTTATTATTTGTAGTACTATATTTAATAGAATTAACATCAACTCTATCATTTTCATTTACAACAAACGTGTGGAAACCTGGAACTTCATCTTTTTTAAATTCGAAATCAATTTTTCCATTTAAATATAATTTTGTTTGTTTATCATTTGAAAAAACTACTGGAATTTCCTTATCATTAGCATCTAAATTCTCAGCAGAAATATCGAAGAAACTAATCTCTGGAATTAGAATATTTAACAAAGGAACGTTTCTTTCTATATCCGTTATTTCTTCTTCTGATGAATAGTTAACCAAAATCTCTTTAAATGTTTCATTTCCTATCATATTATCTTTTACCAAATAATATAAGACGTCATAATCATTATCAAATTGTTTTAATGCCTCAGCTTTCAAAAATTCTCTTACGTCTAGTCTTTCATAAATTGCTTTAGATAAGATTTCAGAAAATTTCTGTATTCTTTTGTCTTTCATTCTATTTTCTAATGTTACATTATCATTAGAATTATTATTTCTTACATCGTCTTCATTACAAGAAGTAAATAAAATAGAAAGAACTACAAATGGTAGTAGTAGTTTTCTTTTCATAGTTATAGGTTATAATTTTTAAACAAAAATATAACTAACTATAAAACAATAAATTAAAGTATAACATAAATCATATAAACGGTATATAAACAATATCTTCTTAAATACTATTGTTATAAACTGATTATTTAAAACATATTCATTTATTAAACACTTAATAAATTTAGATGAGTTAGAAAAGTTTAACATTGTTTAGATTATATTAACAATAAAAAAAGGAGATCTATATGATCTCCTTAAATATTTTTGTAAAAAATGATTAGTTTGCTAAAACGATCACTTTATTGTTGTTCATTTCGATTGTTCCTCCTTTAATGTCTAACAATAATGTTTTTTCATTAGATGGAGATGAATAAACTTTCCCTGATTGATTGTCAAAATCTTCAAAAGTCTTTGTATGAACTTTTATTCTAATTGTTCCTTCACCTAAAGTTGCAACGATAGGAGCGTGGTTATTTAGAATCTGAAACTCACCATCTTTACCTGGTAAAGTAACAGCATCTACTTCAGCATCGAAAACTACGTGTTCTGGAGTGATAATTTGTAAGTGCATAATCCTATTGTTTTAAAAAAAAGAGTACTTAGAACTTTTAAAAGAAAAAGAAACATAAGCACTCTTATATGGTTAAAATATATTATTTAACTTCTGCTAACATTTTTTCTCCCGCTTCAATCGCTTCTTCGATTGTACCACGTAAGTTAAATGCTGCTTCAGGATATTGATCAACTTCTCCGTTTAAGATCATGTTGAATCCTTTAATTGTATCTTTGATATCTACTAAAACTCCTGGGATACCAGTAAACTGTTCTGCAACATGGAATGGTTGAGATAAGAAACGTTGAATACGACGTGCGCGGTGTACAACTAATTTATCATCTTCTGATAACTCTTCCATACCTAAAATTGCGATAATATCTTGTAAAGCATTGTAACGTTGTAAAATTTCTTTTACTCGTTGAGCTGTTTCGTAATGTTCTTTACCAATAATTGCTGGTGTTAAGATACGAGATGTAGAGTTCAATGGATCTACCGCTGGGTAAATACCTAATGAAGCAATTTTACGATCTAATACCGTTGTAGCATCTAAATGCGCGAATGTTGTAGCTGGCGCAGGGTCAGTTAAATCATCGGCAGGTACATATACTGCTTGTACAGATGTAATAGATCCGTTTTTAGTAGATGTAATACGCTCTTGCATAGCACCCATTTCTGTTGCTAATGTTGGTTGATAACCTACGGCAGATGGCATACGTCCTAATAAGGCAGAAACCTCAGAACCAGCTTGTGTAAAACGGAAGATATTATCTACGAAAAATAATACATCACGTCCTTGTCCTTGTCCATCACCGTCACGGTAATACTCAGCTAAAGTTAAACCTGATAAAGCAACACGAGCACGTGCACCTGGAGGTTCATTCATTTGTCCGAATACGAAAGCTGCTTTCGATTCTTTCATTAATTCTTTATCTGCTTTCGAGATATCCCATCCTCCATTTTCCATAGAGTGCATAAATTCGTCACCGTATTTAATAATTCCAGATTCGATCATCTCACGAATCAAATCGTTTCCTTCACGAGTACGCTCACCAACACCTGCGAATACAGATAAACCTCCGTGTCCTTTTGCGATGTTATTGATTAACTCTTGAATTAATACTGTTTTACCTACTCCGGCACCACCAAATAAACCAATTTTACCTCCTTTTGCATAAGGCTCAATTAAGTCGATTACTTTAATACCTGTAAATAATACTTCCGTTGCAGTTGATAAATCCTCAAATTTTGGAGCTGGACGGTGGATAGGTAAACCATTTTGTTTATCTAAATTCCCTAAACCATCAATAGCATCTCCAACTACATTGAATACACGACCGTTGATTTCTTCTCCGACAGGAACCATAATTGGTTGTCCTACAGCGATAACCTCTTGTCCTCTTTGTAATCCATCAGAACTATCCATTGCAATACAACGAACTGTATCTTCACCGATATGTTGCTCAACCTCAAGAATTAATGTTTCTTTTCCTGCGCGTGGAACTTCTAATGCATCATAAATATTTGGAAGGCCTTCTGCGTTATCAAAAATAACATCAATTACAGGTCCAATAACCTGTGCAATCTTACCTTTCTTCTGATTTGCCATTATATGAAATGATTTAGTTTATTTTATTTGGGTGCAAATGTAATGTAAATCAATATTATTTACTCTATACTTTTCAAGATTTTTGTCATAAAAATAAATTCCTACTTTAATCTCTTGACATTTTTGTAACCTGTTGAAAAATAATCAATACCGAATTTACGATTAATTTTTTACTCTTTTTAGAGTATTGACTGAAGAATATTATGTTTTTTAATCCTATTATCAGTTTTTATTAATTGTTTTTAATTGGCTGCTGTCAGGGTACAACTCTAAAGCATAATTAATTATTTTTTTCGCATTTTCTTGCTGATTTACTCTTTGCGTATATTTTATTAATTCGATTAATAAAGATTCTTCTGGTATAAAAACATGATTCATTTTTTTAGAGAAAGAAGAATATGTATTTTTAAGTAATTCTGGATCTTGAGGAATTTCTTTCACTGGTAATTCAATTCCTTTAAAAATTGCTCCCATTGCATCGTAGCTTGAAGATACGGGAACCGAACCATGGTCATAATCTGGATAATACTTCCAAGACGAATATAAATTACTAGTAGACATTACCTCTTCACAAAACTTTTTTATTGTACTACCATGTTCTAAACGATCGGTTGATGACCCCAACTCTTCGTATGCCAATGCAACATACAATGACTTATTCTTGAAGTCTTTTGTTTTAAATTCTTTTTTTGCTTGTTCGTAAACAACTTTATTATCCCACCAAAGGCTAGGATCTATAGCAATATAAGCATCAAATAAATTGGTATGATGTAGTAAAGTATGAATAGCAAATAATCCTCCAAATGAATGTCCATGCAACACATTAAATCCATTTGTTCTAAATTTTTTATTAATGTAAGGTTGTAATTCCTTTTCTATAAAACTAGCAAACAAATCTGCTCCACCGCTGGTCTCATACATCAACTTATTATCTTTTGTTTTTTCTTTACTTTTAGTTGGTGTATAATCTTTTGCTCTATTAGTATTTCGAATACCAACAACAATCATCTCAGGTTGTGGTCGATATAGAAACTTTGTACTAAATCTTTCTAAGGATGCAAGTAAAGCGAAATTAAAATCTCCATCTAAAACATATACAACTGGGTATTTTCCTTTTGAATAATTGTCATTAGAATAATTCTTCGGTAATTGGATATCAATAATTCTGTCTTGATTTAAGATAGAAGAGTGTAGTGTATGTGTTTCACCAATTGTATATGGAGTCTGTGCGTTTAAAAGAAAAAAGGAACAGATTAAAAATAGCGTGAATATATATTTCATTTTTTTTTGAAATGATGGTTTTGTTATTATTTAATAGACAAACATATAAAAGCTTTTATTTTAAACCAATTTATTTTTAACTATTCTAAATAATATGAACAAATATCATATTCCGCAAAAAAACCATTTACTTTTTTTATACCAAAATACGTTTAACTTTGTAAAAAAAATACGTGAATATATATAATTCCATAGAAGAATGTCTCCATTTGGAGAATGCTGTTGTAACTTTAGGAATGTATGATGGAGTACATATAGGTCACCAAACAATTATTAAACAGTTAAACGAAACTGCTAATAAATTTGGTGGAGAAAGTGTATTATTAACTTTTTCTCCCCATCCAAGAAAAGTAATTCAGCCCGATTTTCAATTGGAACTATTGTCTACATTAGAGGAGAAAGAAAATATTTTAGAAAAGTATGGTCTAGATAATTTTATTATTCATCCTTTTACAAAAGAATTTTCTCAAATTTCATCAATAAATTTTGTTGTAGAATATCTTATCAAAAAATTAAATCTACATACACTTATTATTGGTCACGATCATCATTTTGGTAAAAACAGAGAAGGTAATTTTGAGCAATTGAAAGTACTTTCTAAAGAATATGGTTTTAATCTGATTCAATTACAAGCTGTTGAAGAAGATGATATTGCAATAAGTTCTACTAAAATAAGAAATGCTTTAACTGAAGGAAACATTGAGTTTGCTAATAAAGCATTAAACTATAATTATCCTATTACAGGAAAAGTTGTACATGGAGACAAAATAGGAAGAACACTAGGTTTTCCTACTGCAAATTTAGAGGTTGATTCTAATAAATTAATTCCAAAAGATGGAGTTTATGCTGTTGATGTTTTTGTTGACAACAAAAAATATTTAGGTTTACTAAGTATTGGTTATCGAGAAACAGTCACTAATTCTCGTGAGCATAGGGTAGAAGTAAATATCTTAAATTTTAATAAAGATATTTATGGTGAAATTATCCGATTAGAATTTAGAGGAAGATTACGAGATGAAAAAAAATTTAATTCTTTGGATGATTTAATTTCTGCAATGAATCAAGATAAAGAAAATGCTATTAAAAAATATAGTTCATAAAAAGGGTTCGCTAAGCGAACCTTTTTTTATTATTTCTTAATTATTTTTTCTGTAAACAGATTTCCTTTATCATCTATTACTTTAATTAAATAAACTCCACTTTTTAAATGGTTAGTTTTAATAATGGTCGTATTAGAAGTGTTGGCTATTTTCTGTCCAACAAGATTATAAATTTCAATTTGTTTAACTTGATTACTCGTTTCTACTTTCACTTCATTAGTAAAAGGATTTGGATAAACTTTAAGTTGATTTACTTGTACTTTTACATCAATAATGCTTAATAATTCTTGTGAAGCTTTATAATAATCTGGAATTCCATATCCTAATTGATAAGTTGGATTTGCATATAAATGTGCTGATTCTTGCACTTTTTGTTTTAAATCAATTAATGATACTGTAGGAAACTTCTGAATCATAATTGCCATTGCTCCAGCAGTAACAGGAGAAGAAAAAGATGTTCCATTAGAAAATCTAACTTGATTTGATTGATTGTAAACAGCTATACTTTCCCCCAAAGCAGAAACATTTGGTTTTAAAACACCTTTAGCGTTCGGGCCATAAGAAGAAAACCGTGCTGGATTTTTTTGACTATTATTTGCTCCAATTGTAAAAACGTCTTCCACATCGGCTGGTGCAGTTATATACTTCCATGAGCCATTCCCTTCATTTCCTGAGGATGTAACAAGCAAAATTGCTTTATCAGTTGCTATTTGTGCACCTAAAGAAATTAATGTTGTTTTACCATCCATATCATTGTATGTAAAATTATAACGAGTATCATCAAATTCATTATAACCTAAAGATGTATTAATTACATCTACTCCAACACTATCTGCACGCTCTGCAGCTTGTATCCAATATAAGAGCTCTTTTGGTGTTTCTTGCGCAGCTTCTTCTGAACGATAAAGTAAGAAATTTGCTTTTGGTGCACTTCCTACATACGTTCCATTAACTTCTGCTGCGATTGTAGACAAAACATTTGTTCCATGAGAATCTGCTCCGTAAACATCTATTTTATTTTCAACAAAATCGTATGTATCAATAATTCTATTCTCATCTCTAAGAGTCTTAAAAGCATTTATAGTATTAACACCAGGAAATCCTGCATCAATTACTCCAATTAAAACTCCTTGTCCCAAAAAACCTTCGTTGTGTAATGGTTTTAAATTTAGTTGATTGATAAACGTTTCAGAACTACCATATTCGTAATTTGAAGTACGAGCTACAAGATCAATCCATTTAGATTGTTTTTTTTCAATCAATCTATTTTGATTTCTTCGCATTGATTGAACAGATTCAACAAAGTTTAAATTTTCTAATTGAGAGATAACATTATTATCAAATATCTCAACCATAATCGTATTTAACCATTTTGTTTGTCCAATATAACTTAGATTGAGATCTTTTACCTGTTTTATCCTGTCTAATGAAATGGGAACATCTTTTTCATCTAAATCCACACTATGCTTAGCCCTTCTATCCAAAGAACGTTGACTTAACATTTGTAAAGGATTTGCTAAAAACTGACTAGCATTTTCCTTTTCTTTAAGATGAACCAGATACAATTCTTGAGCAAAAGAAAAAGTAGAAGTTAAAATAAATGAAATGAGTAGAGTAAATCTTTTCATAAAATAAGTGTTTGATTCAGATCAAATTTACATTTAAATTTCTAACATTAAAACTGTTAAACGTTTTTAAATGATTACTTATTTTTTAATGATGATCAAATTATCATTACGAGAAATAAAAAAGTTTAATTTGCACTAATCCTCGTCATTCTTAAATATTTGGTATAATCTGAAGCTACATTCTTTAATATTCCAGCACCGTTTCCATAAGTAGGAGCTAATTCTGGTTTTACTACGACAACTCTAATTCTATCATTTACATTTAAATGAACAATTGTTGGTGGCAATATAATAGTTTGTGTAACATTAGAAACTCCAACATCATAAGGTGTCGTCGTTCCAGCAATTGCATTCCACGTACTACCAGCATCTGTAGATTTCATAAAAACAAATGTTACGCTCGTAAAATTAGAATTGTCTGTTGTTGTACTTCTAGCTGGGTTAAAATTAAAATTAGAAAGTATTCTGTATTCTCCTTCTGTATTAATTCTAAATGTATGGTTGTTATTTAATAGTTGAATATCAGATGGATTAGCAATAAATATTTCACTTTCATCCCAAACCACTCGTATTTCATCACTCTCGTTTGTATTCAAACGAGTTACTTGGTTATTTGTAAAAGCTTGTATTGCACTAGATCTCAAAACAAATTGATTGGTTTGTTTTAAGGCAATTATTTCGCTATACGTTGTAAATTTCTGCCACATAGAATTTTGCCAAAAATAAATTGTATTTGCAGCAACAGCATTACTATCTGATCCATTTGCTGATTGATTAAATAAAAGTAAACCATTAGCCGGATTAGGAATTGTTGTTATATCATTTTTTCCTAATAAATTTACTCTCGGTAGAAGTATTCCTTTATTTGTTGATGATACATCTAGCAAAGCTGATGGATGTGGAGTTGTTGTTCCAATTCCAACTTGTGCAAAAGATATTATTCCAATAAATAAAAATGAGATTAATTTTAGTTTCTTCATTTATAGTTAATTTAATCGCTGAATTCTGATTAATCGAGAATATGCTAATCCAGTTCCAGGTTCTATATTTAAACTCCCATTTGCTCCATGATTATTTGTAATAGCCCCTTTAGCAATAGCTAATCTTACCAAACTATTTGTTGCTAAATTCATAACAAATGGAGCAATCATAACAGAACGATTACGATCTCCTGTCCCGACACCCCAAATAGAGTTTGTTTTTGAAATATTTGTCCATGTATTTCCGTTATCAGTAGAAACTTGTACTAATAAATCTAATCCTGCCGTACAAGTACTCTCTGTAGATTGGGTTGTACAATTTACAGGAACCCACGGGTTATAACCTATATAGCCTGTAATCTCAAAACGCCCTCCTGATAATATTCTAAAATTATCGTTAGACAATTGTACTCTATTTCCTACATTAACACTCATAGCTCCAGAGCTACCTTCGTTAAAATTAACAACAGTGCTTTGTCCACTATTAAAATTGGTTTTATTAATTGCCTGACTTCCTCTATTAGCAATAATATAAATTTGAGGGTATAATTCTGTTTCAAATGTCTGTGAGGTAGCCAAATCTATCCAACTTGTACCGTTCCAATAATAAAACATATTGGCCTTAATCAAATCATCAGAAGCAGAATCTGTCGTATTAAAAATCATTAACCCAACAGCTGGATTAGGAATGGTATTTATGTCAGTTCTATTTTGTAAAGCTACTCGAGGAAATAAGACTCCTTTTTTACCATTAGCAGGAAGATTGTCTGCATTTATTTCTAATATAGCTGATGAATTCGGGCTAGAAGTTCCAATTCCTATGCCTGAACTTGTACTTTGACCAAAAGTAAAACTTCCAAAAGCAATTAATAAAAATTGAAGCGTTTGGTTTAAGCTCTTATTATTGAATATCATAATCTAATAATGTTAGGGTAAGGTTTTTAGAAATAGGATTTCTAGTTGATGTTACAATTGCTGGTAAAGGTGCAGAAGATGAAGTTTCTGGATTTTCTCCATGAATAGAAGAAGCATCACTTAAAGCAAATGGATTTTGAACAACCATTCTTAGCAATTGTCCTCTTGTAAGGTTTAGTGGAGTAGAAATTAATACAGCTGTTTTTGTTAAATTATTTGTTTTTATTCCCCATAAGGTTCTATTTCCAATTACATCTGTCCAATTTGATCCATTGTTATTTGAAATTTGCAGCTTTATATTCAAAGCGCATCCCCTCTGAGGCGAACCAATTGTTGTTCTGTTCGGATTATAATTTACAAAACCAGATACTTCATATAATCCAGTTATATTAATTGTAAATGTATTATTACCTGTTTTTGATGCTATATTTCCTGAATTAATAACAACATCCGTATCTAAAAAATTAACGGCTAATCCTCCATTTGCAGCACTTGTAGAATTAATGTCTGAGTAGGTAAATGTTTGATTTGATGTTGAATTGAAACTAATTGTTCGGTTAGAAAGATATGTTTCTAAAAGATTAGTTGTCCCTATATTTGACCATCTTGTTCCATTCCAATAATAGAATCTGTTTGCAAAAACTTCATTAGGATAAGTTCCTGCATCCAATAAATTATAAATTAATAAACCTACAGCTGGTGATGGAATTGTTTGTGTATCCACAGCACTATTAAGATTAACTTTAGGACCTAAAAATCCTTTCTTATTACTATTCGTACTATTACTACTATTTAGTTCTAGTATAGCAGATGGATCAATAGTAGAAGTGCCAATACCAACTTGTGCGTTTACATTGCAAACAACCCAAAAAATTAAAAAGAAAAAATACTTACTCATATTCTAAATTTTCATTTGTCAGAAAATAATAATTTCTAAACTAAATGAATTTCAGCGCCAAAGATATAAAGTCTATTTGATTTTTATATACTTAGCTAATCATAAATGTTTCTTAATTATGATATTTTTCAGGGATTCAGAAGATGTGAAAATTGTTTTTGTAAGTGTTTTACTTTTGATAATAAGTAAAAATTTCTTTTTTATTTGTCTCTAATAAATTAATAAGATTAGGATTCATTTTTGACTGATTTGTTCTTAAAATTATTTTATCAGCTGTTTTTTCAAAGCTAATTGTAACCGTTTTATTAACAAATGTAATTTTATTAGTTGTCTTTTTTTCCAGTCTAAAACTTGTTCTCACAATATCTGTTTTTGCAACAAACTTTAGTGGTTTATAAATTATATTGTCTGCATTATTAACTTTTCTATCTGTAGACACCGCAAGTCCAGGTGCTATTTCTAGATTATTGAGAGATGGTGATTGGTGATTGTTTACAACTTGACTAGATTGTTTTTGTTCAACCATTTCTTTACTCACAGATTGAGAACTTTCACTCATTCTAGAATATCCACGAATAACAATCCTTTTTTCTGGCTCTTTTACTATAGAATCATTAGTTGTACTAAACTTTCTCAATTTAGAATTAAGAGCCAATTGATCATTATTCTTAATAGAATCCAATACTTGTGTTCTTAGCAAAGAAATATCTGGAATTACTCTATCATTAGTATTTAGCTCATTTTGGTGCTCTAAATTATTTTGTTTAATTCCTTCGTCAATAATATTTTGAGAAATTTTATTAACCTCATCATTTTTTACGATAGAAGAAGATGGTTGAATATCTGACTCTTTTATTTCAATTACTTCCATTTCGTTAGCAGGCTTTCTTAGGTCTTGTATCGCTGGATTATTTGTTTTTACAACATTTAATAATGATTGATTGTCAGCATTAATATTCATTACAAAAAGAATAAAATAAGGAATAGCAATAAGAGCAAAAACTGCTGCAGAAGACCATACACTAGAAATAAATTCTCTTAATGGTTTTTTCTTCTTCTCTTGATTCTGTAAACCAGTTTCAATGCGTTTCCAAACCAAATCTCTAGGTTTTTCGCTCGCAGATTCTTTACTTCCTTTTCGAAATAATTCTTCTATTGGATCATCAGACATCACGATAAATTTGATTTTAGATTATCATTCTTACTTAACATTTCCTTTAATTTCGTCTTCGCTAAATTAAGTTGCGATTTTGACGTTCCTTCTGTAATTCCTAAATTTTCTGCTATTTCTTTGTGTTTATACCCCTCTATAACAAAAAGTGTAAATACAAGTTTACAACCTTCTGGCAAATAATTTAGAAGTTTCATTATATCACTTTCTTCCAATTGCTGAGAAGCTTCCTCTGTAGATGGAATAGAATAGGAGTAATCATCTACATTAAGATGAAAAACCTTTGTTTTCCTTAACTCCATTAAACATTCATTTACCATAATACGATGCATCCAGCCTTCAAAATTACCTTCAAAAGAAAATTTACTAATATTCTGAAAAATCTTCATAAAGCCTTTTACTAAAACATCTTCTGCTTGTTGTATATCGGTAAAATAGCGTTTACAAACGGCAAAAAAGCGTGCGTCATATTTTTCGTAAAGCAAACGTTGTGCTTTCGAATCGTTATCGATACAAGCCTTTATGAGTTGTTTTTCGTCCAATCGTTTTCTTTGTTCTTAATTAAGATGCGAAAATTACGTTTATGGTTGGTTTATTTGCGTAAACATTTTGTTAAAGTTCTTAAAACTTATTGTCAAAAACTAATAAAGTCGCTTTTTAAAAGCGACTTTATTAGTTTTGATATTATATTACACCTTAATAACCATCATTTTGTGTAAATACATTCGAAGCGTCAATTACTGATTGAGGAATCGGATAAATTCTTCTAGTAGGAGCAGTTACAGCTTTTGCAGTTCTTGCTTCTTCAAATTTTCCGAAACGTATTAGTTGTTTTCTTCTAACTAATTCCCAATATGTTTCGAAAGCAATTTCTTTTACTAAAGTTGCTTCATCTAAACTTGTAATTGCAATACCTGGTGCATTAGCAAATAAAGCTTCTCTTGTTCTACTTGTTCTAAGGATATTAATATCAGTTAATGCCGCTGCTGTATTTCCTTTACGGAAATAAGCTTCTGCTCTTAATGTATAAATTCCTCCTAAACGGAATAATGAAATATTTACACTACCATTTCCATTGTTTCCAAAACTAGGATCAAACTCATATTTAAATACACGAGCACCTCTGTTAATTTGATTTTGAGAAAGAACAGCTTGTAATGGATTATCAAAGTTATACTCTGGAGTAAAATCAACAGCTAAGTTTGTATTTTTCTCCATTTTTAATGGATTTACTTTTATACGACCATTCACCATTTCAAAAGCACCACTCGCTAAAATAGTTGGTCCGTATTGTACTCCTGCCTGAATCCCTCTATTAAAATGGAACCAAGGTTTTCCTGTTCCTTCTACTAAACTTGTTGCTGGCATACTAACATCTGTACCATCATTCATAAACCATGTTCCATCTCCGTATTGGTAATGTCTATGGAAACGAGGATCTTCGTGATTCCCGTCCCAGCTATGGTAAAACTCTGGTGTAGTAGCAGTAGCATTAGTTCCTCTATTATCTGGAGACGGCTTTTGAGCACGCTCCAAAGGCATATAAGCAAAACTATTCGAACTATTTCTTAAACTATTTGAAGTTGCTTTTTGTACAACAGCAAATATTAACTCAGTTCCATTGTCATTACTGATATCAAAATTACGGAAGAAATTAGTTTCTAATTTGTAACGTCCAGAATCAATTAATAGAGAAGAATATTCTATTACTTTATCCATGTCAGTACCTGCTCCATTTACAGCTGTTTCATTAAAATTAAATGAATTTGAATATCTACTTTTTAATACAGCTCTGTTCATGTACATTTCCGCTAACAAAGCATAAGCTGCTTGTTTTGTAAATCTTCCCATGTGAGTAGATTGCTCTCCAATGTTTGCTAAATTTGGTAGTAAACCTTCCACTTCTGTAATTAACTCATCAATTGCAACATCTGCTTTTCTTACAACAATTTCTGCATTAACATCCATTGGATCTCTGTAAGGAGCTTGTCCGTATAATTCTAATGTATTGTAAGTATAAAACGCTAATAATCCTTTTGCTTCTGCTAAAAATAATTGTTTATTTTCGACCTCACTTTTCTCAATTGCTTGTATAGCTGTTAAGGATTTAGTGATTCCGAAATTTAAAGCATCCCAAGCCGATTTAATTTGTGGATTAGAAGCATCCCATGTAAATTCTGATAATGCTCTCCATTTACCACCATCTCCCCAGTCACTTCCTCGTGTTGGTAGAATAGCTTCGTCTGTAGAATATTCTTGTAAACAGAATACATTTCCGTGATCTACGAAAGTTCCGTCTCCTAATTGTCCATAAGCTGCAGCAATTGCATTTTCTGGACTTGGTGATTCTGAACCTAATCTTTCATCAACTACTTGTTCTTCTAAATCTGTACAACTTAAAAAATTTACAGAAAGTAATGCGATGAATAGGTAAGATATTTTGATTGTTTTTAATTTCATGATAATTAATTCTGTTGTTAAAATTTTAAAGTTGCTCCAATCATAAATGTTTTCGCAGACGGATAAGTAGCGTAATCAATTCCTAATGATTGATTTCCTGACGCAGCTTTCGATGTATCAACTAACGGATCATATCCACTGTAGTTTGTGATTGTCCATAAGTTTTGAGCACTTACATATAAGTTTAAACTCTTTACCCATTTTAATTGTTCAACTCCAAAATTATAACCTAAACGAACATTATTTAGACGTAAAAAATCTGATTTTTCTAAATAAAGAGATGATAATTGTGGTAAGTTTTCTGCACTTGCTCCAGAAGTATAATAATCTCTTAATAAGTTACGGTCTGATGCTAAATTGTTAATATTTAAATTAAGGTTTGTATTATTAACTAAATATCCTCCAGCTTGACCTATAAAAGAGAAAGCAAAATCAAACTTCTTATAACGCATGTAACTGTTAATTCCGTACGTTACTTTTGGAAGAGGTCCTTCAAATATTTGTCTATCCTCAGTTCCTACAGAACCATTCCCATTTGTATCTTCATAAATGTATTTACCTTGCTCATCAATACCTAAATATTTTAGCATATAAAATGATCCCGCTTGGTATCCATTTTTATAAACATTCGCATAAACACCAGACATTCCTGGTCCAGAAATTTCTCCTGAATAAATCTCAGAAACTGGTAAGTCTTTTACTTTGTTAGATAATGTTGCCGCATTTACATCTACTGTCCAAACGAAATCTGGTTGATTTATAATTTGAGAACCTAAAGTTAATTCTAAACCTTTATTTTCAATTTTTCCATCTACATTTCGCCAAACAGTAGTTGTTGGACTTAATGGCGCTGAAGGAATATTTAAAATTGGATCTAAAGTTGTTTTATTATAGTACTCTAACGATCCGTATAATTTACTATTAAATAAACTAAAATCTACACCAAAGTTTGTTTGTTCAACAACCTCCCATTTTAAATTAGGATTAGCGGTTCTATTAACCATTACACCGTTAATCAAGTCATTTTGATTGTATAACCAATATCCTGCAGAAGAGGAAAGAGAAGAACTTGCTTGTGTTAACTTATTTTGTACTTCTTGGTTACCTGTTTGTCCCCAACTCGCTCTTAATTTTAATTCGTTAATAACAGAAGAACCTCTTAAAAACTCTTCTTTACTAATTGCCCACGCAGCTGCTACAGAAGGAAAGTAACCATATTTGTTATTCTCTCCAAAACGAGTAGAACCATCAGCACGTAACGAAGCTGTAAATAAATAACGGCTATCGTAGTTATAATTTACACGTCCAAAATACGATTGTAATTCATTTTCTTGTGCATAACCTGGACTTGGAATAAATGGTGTACCTGAATAACCTGGGTTATATTCTGGTGCAACACTAGATCCTTGAGCAGCAATGTTATTAAGACCGAAATATGTTCCTGAAAATTCGAACTTTTGGTAAGAAAAACCAGCTAATAAATTAATATTATGTTTATTAAATGTTCTATCAAAAGTTAAGTAATGCTCAATAAGTGTACTCAAAGATTCTAAATTACTTTGTGTGTACATTCCTGTAGGAGTTCTATCAGTAATATTCGGATACATTGTTGTGTTACGCTCCGAAGTTGATCTGTCTACCCCGTAATTCAATTTATAATTTAAGCCAGGAAGAATTCTTAAAGTTGCCTCAACATTTCCTAATACTCTAAAAGTACTTGTGTGATCTTTGTATTTGCTCAATAAATACATTGGGTTGTAATGAGCATTCATATTAAAGTTCGTGTATTCACCGTTTTCATCAAAAACAGAACGTGTTGGGTTTGCCATTAAAGCATGAATAACCAATTGACCGTCTGAACCTGCATTTGCTCCATTTGGTAAACCTGTTTCTCTAATATCACTGGCTGTTAAATTAAATTTAACCTTTAAACGTTGATCATCTAAAAAAGATTCCTCAGCGTTTAAACGTGCAGTTGTTCTTCTAAAATTACTTGTTTCAATAATTCCGTCTTGATCCATGTGAGAAATCGAAGCATAGTAGCTTCCTGTATTTGTTTTCTTAGAAAATGAAAAGGCATGGTTTTGAGAAACAGCAGTGCGAAACAATACATCTTGCCAATCTGTGTTTCCTCCATGATCGTAAGAAGGAACTACTGCGCTTCTGTACTCATCGGCTTTCATTAAATCTAATTTTTTAATGACATTGGAAACTCCGAAATAAGTATCATAAGTAAAAATAGCATCACCTTTTTTCCCTTGTTTAGTTGTGATTAAAACAACACCATTAGAACCTCTTGCTCCATAGATTGCTGCTGCAGAGGCATCTTTAAGAACAGTTATAGATTCAATGTCACTTGTATTTAAAAAGTTTAATGGATTTTTTGCACTAGAACTTCCTAAACCAACATTTGGTCCTCCAGAACTAACATTCTCATTACTCAAAGGAACTCCATCTACAACAAACAATGGTGTACTTCCACTACGAATAGATCCAATACCACGAATAGATACATTCATTCCTGCTCCTGGTTCACCACTTGTTTGTACAACTCTAACACCAGCAACTTTTCCTTGGATTAAATTATCCACAGAAATGTTCATTCCTTCTTTAAATTGCTCCGATTTTAATTGACTTACAGATCCTGTTAAATCAGATTTCTTTTGCGTTCCATAACCAACCAATGTTACTTCTTGTAAAGAAAGTTCATCAGAAATGCTTGTTTCACTCGAAATACGAATTGTCATATCTGTAGAATTAACAACAACTTTCTGAGTAGTAAACCCTTCTAATTGTACAGTTAAAGTTTGTCCAACTTCTGCATCAATAGAAAATAAACCATTCTCATCTGTTATTACTTCTTTTCTTGTTTCTACGATAATAACTTTTGCTCCCGAAACAGCAAATCCATTTTCGTCTTGTACAATTCCTTTTACAATCGCATCTTCTGCTTGTATTCCAAAATTAGAATTGTTGTTCAAAACCTTTGCTTCTGCCTTGTTACAATACAAGAAAACAAATGCCAAAGGAATTAGTTTTTTTAGTTTAAAAAGTTTAATTTTATGGTACATATCATTAAGTAAAGTATCACATTTACGATGCTTAATTTAGATTCCACTGTTGTTGCCGCAGCAGTGGTTTTTTTGTTAAGCTCGCTGTTAATTTGTTTTTCGGAATACAAAGTAAGACTCTAAACAGTTAAAACATTTTAATTTAAAGTGACCAAAAAGTTACCTGTAAGTAAAATAATCGATTACAAAACGTTTAATTGATGATAATTTTTACAAAAAGGTAAAACAGACTTAACATAAACTAAAAATTGTTTGAGAAAAGACGAAGTAATTTCGACTCTTACAAATATTAAAACAATGAAAAGGACAATTCTATTTGGTTTATACTTACTTCCTTTAAGCTTTTCCAATGCACAAACACAAAATTTAGATAATTTAAAAATCAATGAAATTCAAGTAATTGGTTCTCATAATTCTTATAAAAAAGCTATTCTTCCAGAAGTTTATAATTATTTATCTGAAAGAGATTCTATGAATTTTTTACCAAGAATTCAGTACGAACATATTCCAATTCCAGAACAATTAGATTTAGGCCTTAGAAATCTTGAAATTGATGTGTATGCAGATAGTAAAGGAGGAAAGTATGCTCATCCTAAAATTTTAGATCTTGTAAAAACAACTCAGCTATTTGATCCTGAAAAGAAAATGAACAGACCAGGTTATAAAATGATTCATATAACAGATATAGATTATATGACATGGTATTACACACTGGAGGATTGTTTAAAAGATTTAAAGAAATGGTCTGATGCTCATCCAAATCATACACCAGTATTTATAACATTAGAGCCAAAAGACGGAAAAAAGAATGAGTTCGGAACTGAACCAGAACATTACACAACAAAGCTATTTGATGATTTAGACAATGAATTAAAAAAATATTTAGGGAAAAATAAAATTATAACACCAGACGATGTAAGAGGATCTTACAAAACACTTAATGAAGCTGTTTTAAAAGGAAATTGGCCAAAAGTAAAAGATGCACAAGGTAAATTTATTTTTGTATTAGATAATAATGGAGCTAATCGTGATTTGTATGCAAAAGGACATCCATCTTTAAAAAATAGAATGATTTTTACTAATTCTATTCCTGGAACGGCAGAATCTGCAATTTTATTTATGAATGATCCTGAGAAAACAGATGAAATAAAAAATTTGGCAAAGCAAGGTTATATTATTCGTACAAGAGCAGACGCTGACACAATGGAGGCTAGGAGTGAGGACTATTCTCGATTTGAGAATGCACAAAAAAGTGGTGCACAAGTTATCACAACAGATTACTATCAACCAAGTAAATTATTTAAATCTAATTTCAAAATTAGTTTTGATAATAACACATACGAGAGAAAAAATCCTGTTGTAGGAAAGTAAATTATCTATTTTAGATAATAAGATATAAGTTTTTAAGATGTAAGGTGTATTATCTTAATTGTATAAAATTCTTCGATAGACTCTGCATGAAAAAAAAGAACTGTCATGTTGAGCCTGTCGAAACATCAGCTTCTCATTAAGTTAAAGTGATAAATATAAATCCTTGTCAAGAGGTCTGACTCTTGACAAGGATTATTTTTTGTAAATTATTTAATAAAATAATTAGTTTAAACAACTTCATCGCTGTTTTTTGAAATTTATTCTGAAGGAATATTCTGAATACTTTTTTCTTTAAAATCAATTTTAAAATGATTTGCAGGTTCACCGTTTGATAGATAAGAAAGAATTTTAAACAATGATTTTAATTGTTGTATAAACAGATCTTGTGAATTATTTTCTTCAAAATAATATTCTAAAACTTTATACTGTTCCAACCTTTCTTTTGGAATATATCTTCTAGCTAATTCATCTGCCGATTGAAATTTATACAAATCGAGAATCAAGTCATCAAAATTCCATTTTCTATATGTTTTAGATGAGATTCTTTTCTGTTTCAATTCTTTCTTTATTTCAGAAATAGTCAAGTTCTGAGATAGGAATAATAAATCCTCTCCGTTAAGTTTTCTTCCTTTTTCTATAAAATCTTTTGGCCAATCGTTGGGTATCATTCGTAAACGAACTAATTCTTTTAAATGAAAAAGCATAAACTCATGATAAGATGTTGTTTTCAAAATATCTTTGTTCCAAATTGTAGACGATTTAGCTTGTTGTAAAGCCAAAAACTCTTTTTCATATAAAGGAAATAATTCATTAAAACGAGGAACATCATCCAATATCTTTGTTTCAATTTCCATTTCGTCTGAAGATTTTATTGTTAAAATCTTATAAGCAGGTATATAGGCTGCTAAAGAAGGAACTTGAATGTTCACTAAAAAATTATTTTCCGATTTTTTAATTCCAGTATCGTTAATGTGCATATGTCCAGCAAAATGAATTTTAATTCCAGCTTCCGAAAAAACCTTTGCTACTTCATCTTGTGGAACTCTTTCCAGTTGCCATTTTTTATCTCCTAATAGGTTTTTAATTTCATTAGAAGCTCCATCATTAAAATCGACCATAGGATAATGTGTAAAAGCAATTAAAGTTTTATTCTTTCTCTTTGCTTCATTTGCAATATTTTTTACCCATTCTATCAGATGTTTTTTGTTGGTTAAAACATTGTTATATCCAATACTTGCACCTTTATAATTGTTCGGATTTGTAGAAACTTCCTTGTTGTTTTTCGGAATATACGTATTACCATCAATTGCCATTAACCAAACATTTTCTGTCGGCTCTACAACATAACTCAAATCTGGTACAGAGAAACCTTTTTCAACTTCGTACATTCTTTTCGAATAATCTGCTGCTATCAAAGCCTTGTTAAAAGAATAATCCATTTTCAAGTTCTTATCAAATGGTGTACTCCAAAATAGGTCATCTTTTTTTGGATAAAATCCGAAATCTTTCAGTTCATTTAAAATCTCTAAATATCCAGCTTCTGCAATATCCTTTGTAATAATATTTGGTGTTGTTTTTTCTATACTTTTATTACTGTAAATTCCTAATGGTAAACCATCTTCTCCTAAAAAATCATCTTTTCCAGCTTCTTTTCTAAATGGACCAACAGGATCATGATTACCTGTAGTTAAATAAAATTTTATTCCATATTGCTTTTTATAATAATCTAAAATTTTATGCAAACCTCTCAGATTATAGGCTTGTCCGTCATCTGAAAAATCCCCTGGCATTGCAACAATTTTTATTTGCTTTGCAACAATACCATCTAATGCTTTTATAAAAGCGAAATAATTTTCATTAAAAATTCGAGTTGAATGGAGTTGAGATTCCATTGTTCTTAAGATTGTTGGTTTTCCTGTTTTAGGATTAACAATTCCTTTAAAGTCATTATCAGAAAAATCTCCATATAAATCTTGAAAATGAACATCAGCAAGAAAGGCTATTTTAACTTCTTTTTGTTGAGCATTTATTATTGAGAAGATAAGAATTAGGATAAGAAAAAGTTGTTTCTTCATATGGATAAAACAACAAAACTAAGGTAATATTTAACTCATATTTAAGTGGAAAAATTTTATAACAATAAGTTAATCTGATTCTGAAAGATAAAAAAAGCCCGATAATTTAATTATCGGGCTTTCGAGAAGTAGTTTAACCTACTAAATTATTTTTTACTAGATACTCTGCTATCTGTACCGCATTAGTAGCGGCTCCTTTTCGTAAGTTGTCTGCAACAATCCAACAATTAAGTGTATTAGGTTGAGATAAATCTCTACGAATACGGCCTACAAAAACATCGTCTTTTCCTTCCGAATAAAATGCCATTGGATAAGTATTAGTATCTGGATTGTCTTGTAATGTTACACCGTCTTGTTCAGATAAAAGTTTACGAACATCTGCTAAATTAAAATCGTTTTCAAATTCTATATTCACAGATTCAGAATGTCCACCTTGTACAGGAACACGAACAGCTGTTGCAGTAATATTCATTTCTTCAACACGCATTATCTTTCTTGGTTCCTTTGTTAATTTTAATTCTTCTTTTGTGTAACCAGTTTCTTCATCAAAAACATCACAATGAGGTAATGCATTTTTGAAGATCTGATATGGATAAACTTTCGCAACATCACGTCCTTCAATTTCTCCGTTTAATTGCTCTACAGCATCTTTTCCTGTTCCTGTTACAGATTGATACGTAGAAACAACAACACGTTTTACACCGTATTTAATATGCAAAGGGTTTAATACCATTACCAATTGAATTGTAGAACAATTTGGATTAGCAATAATTTTATCTTCTTTTGTTAAAATATCAGCATTAATTTCTGGTACAATCAATGGCTTATCAGGATCCATTCTCCATGCTGAAGAATTATCAATTACAGTTGTTCCAACTTCTGCAAACTTAGGCGCCCATTGTTTGGAAGTTTCTCCACCTGCTGAAAAAATTGCGATATCTGCTCGCGTTTCTACAGCATCCTGCATTGATACAATTTTGTATTCTTTTCCTCTGTATTCAATAGTTTTTCCTACTGATCTTTCTGATGCTACTGGGATTATTTCAGTGATTGGAAAATTTCTTTCTTCCAAAACTTGGAGCATAACTCTGCCGACCATTCCGGTAGCGCCTACGACTGCTATTCTCATTTGTTGATTAAATAAATATAATTAAAATTTCGAATGGCTAATTTAGCAATTTTATAAATACTAAACACTGTACATCATTGATTTAAATACTTAAATTAAATGATTTTCAATTCTTATGATATTAATTCAGTCAGATATAATTTTCATTGAATTTTCATTTCAAAATTTTACTTTTTATCGAATATTATATGGATTGATTTTTATACTTAATACTTAAGAAGTTGTTTTCTACATCTAGTTACTAAAATCTATTTTAGCATTAAAGCACAAAAAAAGCTGTCACTTTACAGTAACAGCTTCTTAAATATTGAAGTTATTTATTCTATTATGCAAACTCGTTATAAGCAGCTTTTAAATTTTCTGCGATTGCAGCTGCAGAATGTCCCTCAATGTGGTGACGCTCTAACATGTGAACTAATTCTCCATCTTTAAATAAAGCTACTGCTGGAGAACTTGGTGGGAAAGGAGCAAAAAACTCACGTGCTTTTGCTACTGCATCTACATCAAATCCTGCAAAAACAGTCGTTAAATGAGCTGGAACTTTATCATTATCTAATGACATTACAACACCTGGTCTTGCAGCACCTGCGGCACAACCACAAACACTGTTAACCATAACTAATGTAGTACCTTCTTGTTTTACTGCTTGTTCTACTTGTTCTGCAGTTGTTAAATCTTCAAAACCGTTAGAAGTTAACTGTGCCTTCATTGGCATTACTAAATCTGCTGGATACATATTAATCTCTTTTTGTTTTTTAATAAATGAATTATTTTTCAAAGTTACGTAATCTAAAAACTTATTAGTTTACTTACTTTTGCAATTACAAATTTAGTTAGAATTTACGAATATGAAATTGACATTTGGTAAGAATGAGAAACTGAAAAGCAAAAAAGCTTTTGATGCGCTATTTTCCGATAGTAAAACATGTGTTTCTCATCCTGTAAGATTTGTTTATAAGATTAAACCAAAGCAAGATTATATGGTTCGTGTTGGTGTAAGCGTCGGTAAAAAGAAATTTAAACATGCTGTTGATCGAAATTTATTGAAACGAAGATTAAAAGAAGCCTACAGATTAAATAAATTATTAATTGAACATTCTAATGATTTTTCTGTTGATTTAGTTATGATATATACCTCATCTAAACCTCAGGACTACGCGACGATAGAAAAGTCTGTAAAAATTTTAGTAGAAAAATTAAACGAAGCTATACAAACAAAAAAAGATTAACCAAATGGTTAATCTTTTTTTGTTTACTGTCATAAACAGCTTATCTCTTTAAATTGTCTTGTAATTTGAAAAAGCTAAAATAAATTGATACTAAAATCAATCCACAAGCTGATGCTCCAATTCCTAATACACTACGAAAATTTTCTTCTGCAAGAAATCCCGTTTTGTAATCCATCACATATAGGTTGTAACCTAATCCTACCAACAAAAGCATTGTTGCGATATAAATATATGTTTTCATTTGATTAATGAATTTTTAAATTTTAATTTCATTCATAAATAATGCGCCAATATTTGATGTAAATAATTTGATCGCTATTGACAACAAAATTACACCAAAAACTTTTTTTAGAACTGATAAAACCCCAGGTCCTAACCATTTTTCTAATTTTCCGGCAAATTTCAGCACCAAATATACGATTAACATATTTAAAAGTATGGCTATTACAATGTTAATATCCGAAAATTGAGAACGAAGTGATAAGACTGTTGTTAAGGATCCTGCTCCCGCAACTAACGGAAACGCAATAGGGACAATAGATGCAGAGTTAGATTCAACTCCTTTTTGTATTTCTATTCCTAAAATCATTTCTAATGCGATGATAAAAATCACAAATGCACCAGCTACAGCGAAAGACTGTACATCAACTCCTACTAATCCTAAAATTTTTGTCCCAAAAAATAAAAAAGAAATTAATAATAGACCTGCAGCAACAGTTGCCTTCTCCGATTGTATATGTCCTACTTTGCTACGAATTGATACAATGATTGGAATACTACCCAAAATATCTATTACAGCAAATAATACGGCAAAAACAGCTCCAATTTGATTAATTGAGAATTCTGAAAAGAAAGAAGTGATATTATTCATTTTAGTGTGATAATTATTTGTTCTACAAAAATATAGTTTTTAGAGAAAGTTATTAAAAAACTCTAACTAAAAGATTTAGATTGAAAGATTTTTTAATAATTTTTATTGTACGTCATCTTATCTTGTAAATAAATTGATTGTTTGCCATCATCTATTTTGAATAATGTCTTTAAAGTTTCTCTATTATTCATTTTCATTTTGAAAATAACAATATGTAAGTGTGGTCCTGTACTCCAACCTACATTTCCACTATAACCTATCAATTGATTTTCTATGATTTTTTCTCCAACTTTTACAACAGAACCTTTATTTTTTATATGAACATAAGAAGCAAATGTTCCATCAGGATGATAAACTGTAATATAATTATTATACTTTTTGCATTCCTCTTGTGCACAGTTTAAACTATTATGATCAACCACATCTATAACAACTCCTTCTCTCATTGCATGTATTTCTGTTCCAATAGGCATTAAAAAATCAAGCGCATTTTCGTTTTTATGAGAAAGCTTTCCATTATATCCTTGAGTTATTTTATATTGCTCTGATCTATTAAAAGGTAAATTATATTCAAAATTTTTATCATAATTTACAAGATTAACATCTCCATAATTTGTTAAAAAATTATATGAATAACTGTATTTTTTTGTTTTAGAAATGATATTTAACTTTGTAATAAGTTGTTTCTTTTTTAAAGAATTTACTAAATAAGTTTTATTATTTCCTCCTTCAATCATCAAGTTTTCTGTAACGAAATCCAATTTTATACTTACAGGACAATGTTCATTATTATCAACAAATATAGAAAATCCTTCAGCCGTTTTTTCGGTGTAAACTTTTACTTTAATTTCTGCTTTGGAAAATGTAAATACATGTAAAACTAAAATGATTATATAATTTTTCATCTAAAATTTTATTATTTCTCTTACAAATTAATCATTTTTTTATGAAATCTTATTGTTCCAACCACTTTTTAAAATCAGTTACTTTTTCTCGACTTACAATTAATTCACTTTCGTTATAGGTTTGTAAAATGATTTTCAATCTCGAGTTAGAGTAAACTGTTATTTCTTTTATAGAATCTATTCTTATTATTTGACTTCTATTAATTCGGAAAAATTTCTTTGGATCTAATTGTTCTTCTATTTTTTCTAGAGAATAATCTACTAAATAGTTCTTATTTTCTTTTGTATGAATAAATGAGGCTTTATTCTCACTAAAAAAACACTCTATATTCTCTGTTTCTATAATTTTGATTGAGTTTCCAATTTTAATAGAATACCTTTCCTTGAAATCTTGTGTTTTATTAGTAGAGAATAATTTTTTAATTGAATCTATATCAATAGATGTTTGGGAAGATTGAAATTGTTTTTCAAATTTATCTAATGCAAATTTTAACTCTTCTTCATCAACTGGTTTTAGTAGATAATCTATAGAGTTTAGTTTAAATGCTTTTAGAACATATTCATCGTAAGCAGTTGTAAAAATGATTGCCGATGAAATCTCAACTTGATTAAAAATTTCAAAGGATAATCCGTCTGAAAGCTGAATGTCTAAAAAAATTAAATCTGGTGCAGAATTTTCTTGTAACCAAACAACACTTTCTTCCACAGAATGTAACATTTCAGAAACTTCGAAACCTAATTTTTCTACTCGTCTTTTTAATAAACGTGCAGCAGGTTTCTCATCTTCTATGATAATTATTTTCATGCTTTAATTTTTTCTAAAAAACTCATTATTTATTTCCACTTTTTTGACTGATTATTTTTTTCTAAAATTTCTTGGGCTTTTCTTTCTTCCCAATTATCATCTAAGGTATAAAGTTTAGTTGCTTTGCCAATAATTCTTATTCCAACACCAAAAACAACCCATAAACACCACCAGTAACCACCAGTTATAATATTAATTATGACACAAATAAAAACAGTCATAGCTGATTCCATTAAAATTTTATAAAACTTCTTTAATTCTGCAGCTTTTTGTTTTGCGATTTGATAATCGTCATTATAATTTATATTTTCCATAGTGTTAATTTTTGATGTTAAAATTGGAAGTTGAACTCGAAAATAGGTCTCATTTTTTTCGATGTTAACCTCTTTATTTGATATTAAAAGGTAACGATTAATAATATTCTTTAATCCCACTCCAGTAGAATCTTTAAAAGAATCTTTTATTTGTAAAGAGTTTTCGATAATTAAGAAATTCTCTTCTCTATAAATCTTAATATTTAAAGGTTTTTGCTCAGAAACCACATTATGTTTAATTGCATTTTCTAGTAAAATTTGTAATGATAAGGGAACAATATATTCTTCTTCAGACAATGAATTTACATTTAGTTCGAAATGAATACTATTCTCAAAGCGTAATTTTAAAAGATTAACATACGTTTTGGCAAAACTAATTTCTTCTTCAATCGGGATAACCTCTTTACTTTTTTGTTCTAAAACATACCGATAAATTTTTGATAATGATGTTGTAAAATCTATCGCTTTATCAGGATTTTCTTCTATTAAACCAGTTAGCACATTTAAACTATTAAACAGAAAGTGTGGATCTAATTGATTTTTTAAGGTTTCAAAATTTGCCGTTGCTGTTTCTGCTTTAGTAGATTCTTTTACTATTTCTTTTTGTAATTTATTTCTCTTTCTTTCTAAAATATAAAATACACCTAATAAAATACTTGTAATAAAACCAACTAAAATGTAATTATACGCTTGATTGTAAAAAATAGCTTTTGGTAATAATTGATTAACAAATTTTACAAATACAAAATATAATAATTGGGTAAAAAAGACAGCTCGCAGAAAATATTTTCCAATTATATCTGATGGATGTTTTGTTTTTTTATACTCTTTCTTGTACTCGTTAAAAATACCTGTGTTAATGAAGCCTGCGAATAAACTAAAAACAGAATATCCAAAAAAGTAGATAATTGCCTCTGAGTCGAAAATTTGGTCTATTGAAACGTTTGGCGATGTAAAAAACATTACGCTATACAAAACTACATTTGTAACTAATAGAATAATAATATTTCTTAAGATCGTTTTTTTCTCTGAAAGAACAATTCCTTTTACAATCTGAAAAATAACAAAGCCTAAAATAAAGTATTTTACTAATAAACTAATCGTTTTAAATTGATTAACTCTATTGTCCTGTAAAAAAGAATAGAAAATTTCGCCTTCAATATTTACAAAAAGTAAACCTATTAGAACAAAAATAATCGTGATTATTATATTTTGTAAACCCTTTTCCATCTTATGCGATTAAATTAATTAGCCAATAAACAATTTCGTGAATAAACTGAGCAATAACTGTCATGATGATTTATTTACATTGATTTTTCAATAACTCCTCTGCACGCTCTTTTCCCCATTTAGGTTCGTTTTTCTTCGGCTTTTCGTTTGTGAATAAAGCTAAAGATTTTTTTACATTTTTACAATCCTCTGTAATATCTGTTCCAATGTAATTTGCAGCATTAATATTAAATTCTGCTAATCCTAAAACGGCGCGAGGGTTATTCGGGCTTAACCTTAATGCTTTTTGATACGTTTCTAAAACATCTGGATAATATATTCCACCATTTGTCAACGGATCTTGAACAATTTCAGCTGTTAAATACAATGCTTTTAAATTTAAAATTTCAACATTCTTAGGATCTTGATTTTCTAATTTATTGATTAAACTTTTTGCTTCATCTAGCATTTTAGAATTATCATTTTTATTGTCTTTCTCTAAAACGCTTACAACCTCTGATAATGCCAGATAATATTTTGGTAACCATTCGTTAGGATAATTTTTTACTAATTCTACAAGGTTTGATTTTTCTGAAGAATTTAAAGCCTTGCTAAGGTCATTTTCTAAATTGTTTTGTGCTAAAACTGAAATAGAAAGAAATGATACGATTGATAAAAAAATTGTTTTCATAATAGTTGTTTTTAATTATGATTCAAATTTCTATCAATCCATTTTTAAAAAGAATTAAACATTACCGAACTGTTATTTTTGATGGATGAGTTGATGAAAATGTATAAAATAAGAAAAGGAGCATTCTGTAGAATGCTCCTTTTCTTATTGAATATTAAAATATATTTTTATTCCTTCATCAATTCTTCTGTAATTTTTAGCGTTGACTGATAAACTTCTTCTAGATCTTGATTTAACCCTCCGAACGCATATTTAGCTCTCTGAGCATTCTGAAGTAATACTTTCCATTCTACTACAATAGATTCTTCTATACCGCTTAAAATTAATTTCTGAGCAATTACTTCATCAGAGAAATTAGCTAAATCTATCTTCGTTTTTTGCATTGCTACATTACATAAAATCTTTTCTTGTAATTGATAAAAATCCTTTTCATCTACAGCGTAAACTTTCTGTTTTAACTCTTCTAATTCTTCTTTTAATAAATTAGAGTTAATAGATGGTTTTTCTAAAATAGTAAACTTTTGTGTTTCTGTTTTTATTAAAATTTTATCAACTTCGTGATGAGCACTTAATGGTTTTATATCTTCTTCTGGTGATTCTTTTTCAGATTTATTACTTTTCTTTTTTATCCATAATAAACCTAAAGCACTCAATGCAATTACTCCTCCACTTAACCAAAGCCAACCACTTTTTCCTTCTTTTACATCATTTTTCATTTCATCTATCATATCTGTGAAAGTAGAATCTTGCTCATTATTTGATGCTAAACTATTTGCAATTGCTTTTCCTTGGCTAACTTTAAGATTAATTGAATCTGATTTTAATGTAAAATACTTCTCTTTTACAGGATCAAAATAACTAAATTCTACAGGAGAAATAGTGTAGGATCCAACTTCGTTTGGAACTAAAACTGTTTCTTCTGCAACTTTACCTTTCATTCCTGTATCGTATGTTTTATAAGCATCACGTTTTTTAGGAGAAAATATTTCTAAGTTTTTAGGGGCTTTTACTACTGGTAAATTAATTGCATTAAAATTTCCAGCACCAACAATTTCTACATCATAATTAACACTTTCGTTGGTAGAAAGTTCTTTCTTATCAACAGATGTATTCATTTTAAATTGCCCAACAGCTCCACTAAAATTCTTTGGTTTACCTTCTTCTGGAAGCTCTCTTGCTGTTATTGTAACTGCATTACTACGAATTTCTACTGGCTCTGCACCATAAGTTGTAGGCAAAATAACATCTACAGAAAAAGGATCTATTTCTATTTTTCCTGCTTTCTGTGGAAATACATAATAGCGGGCTATTTCTTCAGAAAAATATTGTTTTCCTGCTACAATTTCTTGCTTAATATTCTCGGGGGAACTCTTAACAATTTTTGGACTTAAACCATCTAAATTTCCTTGACGAAAGTTTTGTTTACGATTTAAGTAAGATAAATCTTTTACATAAAGTTTTACTGATAAACCAACTTGCTCATTTACATAAGGATTAGATTTTGAAACTTTACTTTGTAAAAAAACGGGCTGAGAAGTATTTGTTCGAAAATTATTACGCGCCACATCCGTTCCTTTTACAACAATATTAATTGGCTTAGAAGTATACGTTTTGCCATTTATCACAATTTTAGCTGCTCCAATCTGATAGTTTCCTTCTTTTTCGGCAACAAAAGATAATATAATTCCATCTTCAACAACTCCTTTCCCATTTACGTAAGATACTTGTTGAGAACGTTCTTCTCCAACGATTTGTAAGCCTTTATGAACAGGATACTTCATTGGTTGATCAATTGAATAACCACTAATATTAGATTCTATAAAAAACCCCACACGTAATGCTTCACCTAAAGCTATTTGGTTTTTCTCCGCTTCAGATTTAAAAGATATTTGTTGTGCTAACGTTGTGATAGATGTTAGTGCAAACACTAAAAAGCTATTTAAAACTCTTGTCGTTGTCATTACCAATCCTTAGATGTTGTTGTTCGTTGTTTTTCTGCTTTTTGCTGAATAATTTTTCGTTGTGTTTTGGCTTCTTGATTTTGTAATGCTTTCAATAAACCATCACTCATATTATTCTTTGCATTGTCCTTGTCTTTTCCTTCCCCATTATTTCCTTGTTTAATTTCTGGAGAGGAATTATCTCCTTGACCTTTATTATTTCCATTCTCACCACCAGCTTTAGGATTCTGCCCCTTGTTTTGTTGCTGTTGTTGATCTGATTTTTGGTCTTGAGATTTATTTTGCTTATTCTGTTGTTCTTTATTCTGCTGGTTTTGTTTTTGTTGATTTTGCTTCTGATCTTGATTTTGTTTATTCTGATCGTTTTTATTATCCTTATTATTTTGATCCTTTTGCTTCTCTTGCTCTTTCTTTAACATATTTTTTGCTAAAGCGTAATTGTAACGAGTCGCATCGTCTTGTGGATTATTTTTTAAGGCTTCTTTATAATTATCAACAGCATTCTGATAATCTTTCTCTTGCATAAACGCATTTCCTAAATTATGATAAGCTAAATGTTTATCATTTTTAGTTGTAGAAATTTCTGCAGATTTTTTATAATGAGTTATACTTTCTTTGTAACGCTTTTGTTGAAACAATGCATTTCCTAGATTATAATTAGCTTTAATTGAAGTAGGATCTTCCATTGTAGCTTTTTTATACGCAAACTCTGCATTATCATATTTTCCTTTTTGATAATACTCATTGCCTTCAATAATATAACTTTTAGTTTTTGATTGACTATAACCAAAAACCGATAAAAGCATAATTCCTAAAAATATTATTTGTCTTAAAATATGTATCATTTTACCATACAAACTTACTATTTCTTTTTGTTAAAAATCTTATATTCAGATGTTAATAATTCCACAAAAAGTAAACATACAGCAATTCCTAAAAACCATTGAAAAATATGGTTCATATCTCTTGTTTTTGAATTTGCTATTTCGTTTTTATTTAATCTAGCTTTATACATTGATAGTGATGATAAAGCATCTTGCGTATTATCTAACTGAATATATTCTCCATTGGTATCTTTTGCCAATTTTCTAAGATTTTTATCCTCTAATTTTGTAATAACAGTAGAACCTGTTTCATCTTTCTTAAAATCTTCGGAATAACCATTGTAGTATACGGGTATTGGACCTCCTTTTAGTGTTCCAACACCAACTGTTACGATATTTACATCATTATCTTTCGCCATCTTTACAGCTTGATTAAGCGTATCCTCATTATCTTCTCCATCAGAAATTAATACAATTAATTTACTTGAATTTGAATTTCCTTTAAAGCTCTTTATTGCTTCATTTATAGCATTCAAATAATTTGTTCCTTGGCTAGAGATAAGATCTGTATTAACATTCTGTAGATAACTTTCTATGGCTGCATAATCGTTCGTTAAAGGAGAAATCGTATATGCATTTGCAGCAAATGCTACTAAAGCTGCTCTATCTCCACCTAATTGACCTAATGTCTCTGAGATTAATTTAGAGGCTTTTTCTAATCTAGATGGAGCTACATCTTGTGCATTCATACTAGAAGATAAATCTAATAAGAATACCATGTCTATTCCTTCTCGTTTTACTTGTATATCACGTTCCCCAAAAAGAGGATCCATCAATGCTATAACAATAAAAAATAATGCAACACAAAAAGAAATAATTTTAATTCCATACCTGCGAGATGATGTAATTGGAAAAACAAATGGAAACAATTCTTTATCTGCAAATGTCTTCTTTACCTTTTCTCTCCATTGAAAAACTGTAATTGATAGATAAACTACAATTATTAATAAAATAATTAGCCAGATATTATTTAATTCTCCCCACTGCATTAGATTAATTCTTTAAAAACTGTTCTACGTAAAATTCCTTCAATCACTAACAAAAAGAATGCTGGTAATAAAAAACGCGCAAACAATTCGGTATAATTATAATATTTGACTTCGTTAATTTCAGATTTTTCTAACTTATCAATCTCTTCATAAATTTCTTTTAAGCTTTGATTACTCGTCGCACGAAAATATAAACCTCCTGTTTTGTCTGCAATTTCTGTTAATAATTTTTCATCAATTTGTACAGGTCGCATATCAAACATATATTCTCCTAACATATCATAACCTACAGGCATAGGTGCCATTCCATTAGTTCCTATTCCGATTGTATATACTTTTATACCTTTTTCTTGTGCAATTGTTGCCGCCTGTCTTGGCGAAACATATAGTAAATCTCCAGAAGGATTAATACTTTCTACACCATCTGTAATTAAAATAACAACTTTAGATTTGGCTTTACTGTCTTTTAAATGGTTAACAGCTGTTGCTAAACCCACTCCAATTGCAGTTCCATCTTCTAATCCACCAGAATGTAACAACTCTATTTCTTGTGTTAATACATCACGATCTGTTGTTAAAGGAACCTTTGTTAAAGCTTCTCCTGAATATTCTACTAAACCTACACGGTCTGTTTTTCTTCCTAAAGCAAAATCTTTTGCAACTTCTTTAAGAGCTGTTAAACGATCTGGTTTTAGATCTCTTGCTAACATACTTAAAGATGTATCCACTGTTAATAAAATATCAACACCTTCATCAGATTTTACTTTTGTTGTTACGTCAACATAGCGTGGACGGGCAAGTGCAATAATACATAAAGCCATTGCAATAACGCGCATTAAAAATAAAAGTGGTTTATAAGAAGACAAAGAACTTTTTGCTCCTCCAAATGCTTTTAAAGATGGTAATTTTAAGGATGCTTTTTTCTGACTTGTTTTTCTAATCTCTCTAAAAATAAAGAAAGGTAAAACAAGAAATAAAAGTAAGATCCAAGGATTTTGAAACTCAAAATTTAGCATTCTTAATTATTATTAAACTGTTTATAATTTTCTCCTGTTACTTCGTCTTTTTTTAGATCTCCATTTTCAGGAATTTCTAACGGCTTTACTCGATCAATGAATTCTTCGACCCATTTTCTATTTAATTCATTTTTAGGTTGATCAAATTCTTGTTTGGCAAACTTCACTAAATCAGCATCAAATAAAAACTCTTTCAACTTTTGATTGTCATCTGGCAAAATATCTTCTTTTGACGAGATATACATCACCAACTCATCAGATAAAATTTCTAATGCAGAGAAATGATAAACTCTTCCCAAATATTTTCTCAAAATAAATGATAACTGTGTGTAATATTCTTTTTGCTCTCCCTTTTTAAGATATTTCTTAGCATCTAAAGCTTTTAAACTTGCTTTTGCTTCGTCATAAGGTGTTTTGTAAGAATTACCCGAAATTTTTGATTTCGAGCGTATATATAAGACGATTAATATGATTCCTATAATAAATAGAACTAATGCAATTATTCCGTATAACCAATATTTATTCCAATAGTCGCCAAGCGAATATTGTTCTTCCATAACAGGTTTTATAGGAAAAATAGCATTTTTTGTTGTATCAACTGCAACATCTTGTATTTCGATTTCAATTTCTTTTGTCGAAAAATCTTTTCCATTTTTCTGAATTTTAATTGTAGGAATATTAAATTTTCCTGCATCAAATCCAGTTAATTCTAAATGTTGAACGATTTCTGATTTACCATCTGTTTTTACTGTATCAAGTTTTTGATCCAGAATAGTGATGTGATAATTTAATGAATCTGTAAACGAAGGAAAGATTATTTTATCTCCTTTTTTATAATCAATTTTTGCTTGATATTGAATTGGTTCTCCAATCTTAATTGTTATTCTATCTAATTTTGGAACAATTTCTTGTGCAAACGAAAATTGAATGATTAAAAAATTTACTAAAAGCAATAAATTCTTCATTAGGCTTTATGACTTTTAAAGTAATTTAACAATGGGCGAATGTAATCTTCATCTGTACGAATACTTAATGCGCCTGAATTATTTTTCTTGAAAATTGCTTGATACCTTTCATTTAAATCGTAATAATATTTGGCATATTGTTGACGAAGTTTTTTTGATGAAGTATCAATTAATCTTATTTCTCCTGTTTCATTATCTTGTACATGAACTAAACCGACATCAGGAAAGTTTTGTTCCTTTTCATCGTAAACACGAATTCCTGTTATATCATGCTTTTTTGCTGCAATTCGTAACACTTTTTCGTAATCTGATGAGTCTATAAAATCTGATAAAATAAAAACATTTGACTTTCTTTTAGCCAAATTCATGAATGTTTCTAAGGCAACTGATAAATCTGTTTTTTTACTTTTTGGTTCAAATGAAACAATTTCACGTACTAATCGTAAAACATGCTGTTTTCCTTTTTTAGGGGGAATAAATTTTTCTACTTGATCCGTATATAAAATTAAACCTATTTTATCATTATAAGTTGTTGCCGAAAAAGCTAATGTTGCACTTAATTCTGCAACAGTTTCCATTTTTATTTGTTTTCTTGTTCCAAAATTCTCAGAATTTGAAACATCGACTAATAAAAACATGGTTAATTCGCGTTCTTCCTCAAAAACTTTTACATAAGGCTCATTGTATCTTGCCGTTTTATTCCAATCAATATTACGAACATCATCGCCATATTGATAAGGACGAATCTCACTAAAAATCATACCTCTTCCTTTGAATGAACTTTGATATTCACCCATAAAAAGATTACTTGCTTTTCGCTTGCTTTTTAGTTCAATACGTTTTACACGTTTGATGATTTCTTTTGCGTCCAATAGTTAGATTATTTTTTAAGGAACTGGTACAACATTTAAAATGTTATCGATGATTTCTTCAGATGAAATGTTTTCTGCTTCTGCTTCGTAGCTAATTCCAATACGATGACGCAAAACATCTTTTGCCATTGCGCGAACATCATCTGGAATAACATAAGCTCTTTTACGTAAGAAAGCGTAAACTTTTGCTGCTTGTGCTAAGTTGATAGATCCACGTGGTGATGATCCAAAAGAAATCATTGGAACTAATTTTTCTAATCCCACTTTATCTGGAAAACGTGTTGCAAAAATAATATCTAAGATATATTTCTCAATTTTTTCGTCCATATAAACTTGCTTCACCATTTCTCGTGCATCTAATAGCTCTTGTACAGAAATTACTTTCTCGCTCTTAGGAAAAGTTTGATTAATAGAATTTCTCAAGATTAATCTCTCTGCTTCTAATTCTGGATAAGTAATTACAGTTTTTAGCATAAACCGGTCAACCTGAGCTTCAGGTAAAGGATAAGTTCCTTCTTGCTCTACTGGGTTTTGAGTTGCTAAAACTAAAAACGGTTTTGGTAAAATGTGCGTTTCATCTCCAATTGTAACTTGTCTTTCTTGCATTGCCTCTAACAAAGCAGATTGTACTTTTGCTGGCGAACGGTTAATCTCATCTGCTAAAACAAAATTAGCGAAGATTGGTCCTTTTTTTATCGTGAAATCGTTTTCCTTTACATTATAAATTAATGTTCCGACAACATCTGCTGGTAACAAATCTGGTGTAAACTGAATACGAGAAAAACTTCCATCAACTGCATCAGATAATGTTTTAATTGCTAAAGTTTTTGCTAAACCAGGAACACCTTCCAATAAAATATGTCCATTTCCTAATAACCCTATTAAAAGACTTTCGACCATTTTCTCTTGTCCAATGATCGTTTTATTGATTTCCGAAGATAAACGAGATATGCTTTCGCTTTTTTCTTCTATTTGTTGATTTAAATGTTGTATATCCAAAATTTACTTGAAATTGATGTTTATATTGAGTTCAAATATTTCCTAAAATTATTAAATCCAATTTATTTACTGACTAAAACTTTCATACAATATTGTTAAACTTTGTTAATACTGCATTTAACAATAATTAATTATAGAAAATAATTGAATTATGTTAAACAATTATCATGCTTAATATTTTTTTAATTATTCTATTTAATAATTAAAATTATCACCCATTTTTAGCTTAAAATCATTTTTTTTTCTTTTTTATATTTTATTTAAGATGTAATTATTTTAAAATTATTAACTTCCAACAACAAAAATCACAAACTAAAATGAATATTAAAGAATTGACAATTCCTAGGCTTGGTGAAAGCGTGGAATCTGTGCAACTTGTTCGCTACACCAAAAATATTGGCGATTATATTAATGAAGATGAAGTTATCGCTGAAGTTTCAACTGATAAAGTTGATTCTGATGTTCCAGCTACCAATGCTGGGAAAATTATCGAATTTAAATACAATGAAGGTGATGAAATAAAAGTAGGGGAAGTTTTTGCCGTAATTGAATTAGGTAATTTTCAAGAAAATAATTCTAAAAAAGAGGAAACAACTGAAAAAGAAATTGTTGTTGAGGAAAAACAAAGAACAATTCATCAATCTATAGAAACTTCACAATTTTTATCTCCTCTTGTAAAAAATATCATACAAAAAGAAAACTTAACTGTTAAAGATATTAATCAAATCGTAGGAAGTGGACACGATGGACGAATTTCTAAAAATGATGTTTTAAATTATATCCAGAAAAAAACGAACGTTAGTTCTGATTTTGATAATTCTGTTATTTCATCTTCTTCTTTTGGTGCAAAAGATGAGATTATAGAAATGGATAAAATGCGTCAGTTAATTTCTAAGCACATGAAGAAAAGTAAACAAACTTCTCCTCATGTAACAGCTTATGTTGAGCCTGATGTAACTAATTTTGTTAAATGGCGCGAAGAGAATAAAACTGCTTTTCAAACTAAATACAATCAGAAATTAACTTTTACACCGATGATTGTAGATTGTGTTGTACGTGCTATAAAAGATTTCCCAATGATTAATGTTTCGGTTGATGAAACTGAAACTAAAATTATTAAACATCATACAATTAATATAGGTATTGCAACTGCATTACCTAATAATAATTTAATTGTTCCTGTCATTAAAAATGCCAACGAATTAAATTTAGAAGGTCTAGCAAAAAATGTTAATACAATTGTTGATAAAGCAAGACACAATAAACTATCTCCAGATGATATTCGTGGAGGAACATTTACCATAAGTAATGTTGGAACATTCGGAAATTTAATGGGAACGCCTATTATTAATCAACCCGAAGTTGCAATTTTAGCCACAGGTGTAATTAAGAAAAAACCAGCCGTTTTAGAAACAGAATTTGGAGATATAATTGTCGCAAGACAGTTTATGTATCTATCCTTATCATTTGACCACAGAGTAATTGATGGTTCATTGGGAGGAGTTTTCTTAAAACGAATTTCTGATTACATGGAAAATTGGGATATGAATACAAAATTTTAATTATTATGGAAACAATTACTTCAACTATAACTCTTCTAAAAAAAGCTTATCAATTATTAGTTACAGCAAAATCGTTAAGCGAATTATATGAAGAAAATAAAAATATAACAGGAAAATACGTTCATGCAACTTCTCGTGGACACGAAGCAATACAAATCGCAACAGGTTTACAGTTATTACCTCAAGATTATTTGAGTGCTTATTATAGAGATGATGCATTATTGTTAGCTATTGGTATTACACCTTATGAATTAATGCTACAATTACTAGCAAAAAGAGATGATATTTTTTCTGGAGGAAGAACATATTATTCTCACCCAAGTTTAAAAAGAGAAGATTTACCCAAAATACCTCATCAGAGTAGTGCAACTGGTATGCAAGCTATTCCTACAACAGGAATCGCAATGGGAATGCAATACAAAGAACTGGAAGGATTACCTACTGAAGATGTAAAACCTATTACAATTTGTTCTTTAGGTGATGCAAGTTGTACAGAAGGTGAAGTTGCAGAAGCTTTTCAGATGGCTGCATTAAAACAATTACCAATTTTATACTTAGTACAAGATAATGAATGGGATATTTCTGCTTCTGCTGACGAAATAAGAGCACAAGACATCGCACATTATGCAAAAGGTTTTAAAGGTCTTGAAGTTTTATCTGTTGATGGAACAGATTTCTTAGCGTCCTACGAAGTTGTTAAAAAAGCAATAGAAATTATACGAACAGAAAGACGTCCTATTTTAATTCACGCTAAAGTTCCATTACTAAATCATCATACATCTGGAGTTAGAAAAGAATGGTATAGAGATGATTTAGAAGAAGCTCAATCTCGTGATCCTTACGATAAATTAAAATCGATACTTTTAAATGAAGGTGTTGAAATTGAAGAGATCAATCAAATTGAAAAAGAAATTGCTGATACAGTTAAAATCGATTATCAAAATGCACTAAAAGCTGAAGATCCTAAACCAGAAGATTTATACGATCATGTGTTTGCTCCAACTCCAATTACTGAGGAAAAGGGAAATCGTTCTCCAGAAGGAAAAGAAAAAACTGTAATGGTTGATTCTGCACTCTTTGCTATTAGAGAATTAATGGCCAAACATCCAGAAGCCTTATTATATGGTCAGGATGTTGGATTACGTTTAGGAGGTGTTTTTAGAGAAGCTGCAACTTTAGCTAAACAATATGGTAAAAACCGTGTATTTAATACACCAATTCAAGAGGCTTTTATAATTGGATCGACTGTAGGGATGAGTGCTGTTGGTTTAAAACCAATTGTTGAAGTACAATTTGCAGATTATATATGGCCAGGTCTAAATCAATTATTTACAGAAGTTGCTCGCTCTAATTATTTATCTAACGGAAAATGGCCAGTTTCTATGATTTTGCGTGTTCCAATAGGTGCATATGGAAGTGGCGGTCCTTACCATTCAAGTTCTGTTGAAAGTATTTTAACTAATATTAAAGGTATCAAGATTGCATATCCATCAACTGGTGCTGATTTAAAAGGTTTAATGAAATCTGCTTATTATGATCCTAATCCTGTTATTATGTTAGAGCATAAAGGATTATATTGGAGTAAAATGAAAGGAACAGAAGAAGCTGCAACAATAGAACCCGATGAGGAATATGTATTACCATTTGGGAAAGCTAGAGAGGTTTTAGTAACTGATACTTCATCAGAACATAATTCTGTAACTATTATAACATATGGAATGGGAGTGTATTGGGCGAAAGAAGCGGCAAAAGATTTTTCTAATCAAATAGAAATTATAGATTTAAGAACTTTAGTTCCTTTGGATGAAGAAACTATATTTAATAGTGTTAAAAAACATAGTAGATGTATTGTTTTAACTGAAGAAGCTAAACAAAATTCTTTTGCTCAAAGTATTGCTGGCCATATAAATGAAAATTGTTTTGAGTTTTTAGATGCTCCAGTAAGAGTTTTAGGAGCCAAAGATATGCCTGCTATTCCTTTAAATTCAGTTCTAGAAGAGGAAATGTTACCGAATTCAACAAAGTTAAAAAGTCTTATTAAAGATATTTTAAATTATTAATCAAAAGTTAAAATTTAGCGTAATGTATTTTTTACACCAAAAAAACTAACGTTTGTTAGTTTTTTTTGTTTAAATTTGTTTCAAACAAAAATCAAAATCTACAAAATTATGTTATTCAATCCTGATATTGAACAGTTACCAATTGAGAAATTGCGTAAAGTTCAAAATGAAAGGCTTCAAAAAACTTTGCAAAAAGTTTACAATAAAGTTCCTTTTTACAAAGAAGCTTTTGATAAAGCTGGTGTAAAACCAGAGGATATTAAAGGTGTTGAAGACCTTCATAAATTACCATTTACTAAAAAAAATCATCTAAGAGATAGTTATCCTTTTGGATTATTTGCTGAAGATAAAAGTAACGTAATTCGTTTACATTGCTCTAGCGGGACTACAGGTAAGCCAACTGTTGTTGGTTACACAAGAAATGATATTGATTTATTTTCGGAAGTTGTAGCACGTTCGTTAGCTGCATCTGGTTGTAAACCAGGAATGACATTACAAAATTCTTATGGTTATGGTTTATTTACTGGTGGACTAGGGTTACATTATGGTGCTGAAAAATTAGGAATGACAGTTGTTCCTATTTCTGGTGGAAATACAGAAAAACAAATCATGTTATTAAAAGACTTTCAGGCAGACGCTATTTGTGCAACTCCATCTTATGCCTTAACTGTTGCAGAAGAAATTAAAAAAAGAGGTGAGTCTTTAGATAACTTCAATCTTAAGTTTGCAATTTTAGGTTCTGAACCATGGTCAGAAGCTCTTCGCCAAGAAGTTGAAACAAATTTAAATATCAAAGCTTCTAACATATACGGATTAAGTGAAATTATTGGTCCTGGTGTTTCTAACGAAGATTTCGAAGAGCAAGGAACTGGAAGCTATATTTGGGAAGATCACTTTTTCCCAGAAATTGTAGATGAAAAAACAGGAGAACCTGTTCCATACGGAGAGCCAGGTGTTTTAGTTATTACTACATTAACAAAAGAGGCTTTACCATTAATTAGATATTGGACTGGTGATATTACTACATTAACATATGAGCATTCTGATAAAAGAACGCATGTTAAAATGGGACCAATTATTGGTCGTGCAGACGATATGATGATTATTAGAGGAGTAAACTTTTTCCATACACAAATAGCAGACTTTATTCCAGAATTTCCACAATTATCTCCAAATTATCAAGTAGTTTTGACAAAACCAAAGAATATGGACGTGGTTGAAGTTGGATTTGAAATTAACCCGAATTATTTTCATGAAAAAGGTGTTTCATGTGAAAATCTAAATGTTGATGCAAATGCAGATATTGACCGATTAATATCAAACATCCAAAAGAAAATTAGAGATAGTATTGGTTTAGGAATGAACATTAAATTATATCAAACAGACGGTCTTCCGAAAAGTGAAGGAGGAAAATTAAACCGTGTAATTGATAATAGATTATTATAAAAAGTGGTAAAAAAGCAAAGTAAAAAAGAAATTATCATTCAAGAAGCAGCAATTATATTCAAGCAAAAAGGATATGCAGCGACTTCAATGAGAGAACTGGCAGAAAAAGTTGGTATGGAAGCGGCAAGCTTGTATAATCATATCAGATCAAAAGATGAAATCTTAGAAGAGATTTGTTTTAAAGTAGCAAATCAATATGTTTCGCATATTAGTTCTATTGAGGATACAAAAGAATCAAATATTCAAAAACTAAGAGATTTGATTCAGCTTCACGTTCGCATGATTATTGCAGACCCTAATGAAGTTTCTGTAGCCAACAACGATTGGAAAAACCTTTCAGAAACAAAAAAGGAATTGTATAAAACAATTCGTAAAGGATACGAGAAAAGAATTGCTAATCTTATAAAAGCTGGTATAGAAGCAGGAGAGTTTAAAGATTTAAATGTTTCTGTTGCTTTATTTACTTTGTTATCATCACTTCGCTGGATAGAATTGTGGTACAAACCTGGTCGAGACATTTCACCAGAACAATTAGAAAATGATTTGATGACATTATTAATTAACGGATTTCAGAAATAGTATGGCTACGAATTTTCATAAATTAACAGTAAAGCAAGTTATACGCGAAACACCAGAATGTGTATCGGTAGTATTTGATGTGCCTACTGAATTACAAAACGAATTTAAATTTAAACAAGGGCAGTACCTAACGTTTAAAGACATTAAAGACAATGAAGAAATTAGACGTTCTTACTCTATTTGTTCTTGTCCAACAGAAGGTGAGTTAAAAGTAGCTGTAAAGAAAATTACAAATGGTATTTTTTCTACTTATGTAAATGATATTTTAAAAGCTGGTGATGTTTTAGATGTAATGACACCGCAAGGAAATTTTTACACAGAAGTAGAAAAGTCGAATGAAAAAGTATATGTCGGAATTGTAGCAGGATCAGGAATAACTCCTGTAATGTCTATCATGAAAACAGTTCTTGCAATTGAACCTAATAGCAAATTTGTGCTATTATACGGAAATAGAAACAAAGGAAACATCATCTTTAAAGAAGAAATTGAAGCGTTAAAAAATAAATATATGCAACGTTTAAGTGTATATAATATTTTAAGTAGAGAAACTGCGGATGCTGAAATTTTAAGTGGTCGTATTGATCGTGAAAAGATTGATTATTTTTTACAACACATCATCGATCCTAAACAAGTTGGAGAGGTTTTCCTATGTGGTCCCGAAGAAATGATTTTAAGTGGTCGTGATGCTTTTGTTGAAGCAGGTGTAGATAGAAAGAATGTTCATTTCGAATTATTTTACAGCGCAGCAGCGGAAGCTAAAAAAGTTGAACACCAAAATATTGTGGCGGACTCTGACGATACAATGAGTAAACTAACAATCAAACTAGATGCATCTGCTCTTAGAATTGATTTAGGTTATCATGGTGAAACAATTTTGGATGCGGCTTTAAAAAATGGTGCCGATTTACCTTATGCATGTAAAGGTGGTGTTTGTGCCACTTGTAAATGTAAAGTAGAGAAGGGTGAAGTACACATGGATATCAATTATTCTCTAGAACCTGATGAGGTTGCACAAGGTTTTGTTTTATCATGCCAAGCACATCCTCGTTCAGAAGAAGTAATCGTGAATTTTGATATCAAGTAATTATTCAACTGAAAAAAGAAAAGCTATGAGTGCAAAAGAAATTGATTTCCAACAAATTTTTGATGAAAAAATCGAAAATGAAGTTCGTATCGAACCAAAAGACTGGATGCCTGATGCATACAGAAAAACATTAATTAGACAAATATCTCAACATGCTCACTCAGAAATTGTTGGCATGTTACCAGAAGCAAACTGGATTACAAGAGCTCCTTCATTAAATAGAAAGAAAATCTTGTTAGCAAAAGTACAAGATGAGGCTGGTCATGGTCTTTACTTATACTGTGCTGCAGAAACTTTAGGTGTATCTCGTATTCAGACATTAAACGATTTGCATTCTGGTAAAGCAAAATATTCAAGTATATTCAATTATCCAACATTAACATGGGCTGATATCGGAATTATTGGTTGGTTAGTAGATGGTGCAGCTATCTTAAATCAGGTTCCTTTATGTAGAGCTTCTTATGGTCCTTATGCTCGTGCAATGGTTCGTGTTTGTAAAGAAGAATCATTCCACCAAAGACAAGGATACGAATCGTTAGTTGTTTTATCTAAAGGTTCTCCAGAGCAAAAAGAAATGTTACAAGATGCGATGAATCGTTGGTGGTGGCCTACATTAATGATGTTTGGACCAAAAGACGAAGAATCTTCTAACTCGGATATGTCGATGAAATGGAGAATTAAACGATTTTCTAATGATGAATTACGTCAACGTTTTGTAGATATTTCTATTCCTCAAGCAGAATATTTAGGATTAACTATTCCTGATCCAGATTTAAAATGGAATGAAGAAACAGGTCATTATGAATTTGGAGAAATAGATTGGGAAGAGTTTTGGGCAGTTGTAAAAGGAAACGGAAAATGTAACAAACAACGTGTAGACGCTCGCCGTAATGCTCACGAAGAAGGAGCATGGGTAAGAGATGCAGCAACAGCTTACCACGAAAAAAGATCAAAAAGAGAAAACGAACAAAAACAACACAAAAACGCATAAAGAGATGGAAAATAAAGATTGGCCTTTGTGGGAAGTATTTATCAGAAGTAGACAAGGTTTAGACCATAAACATGTAGGTAGTTTACACGCTGCTGATGAGAAAATGGCATTGGAAAATGCTCGTGATGTATACACTCGTCGTATGGAAGGTGTAAGTATTTGGGTTGTAGAATCTATGAATATTCATGCTTCTAATCCTGACGAAGCAGACGAATTTTTTAAACCAGCAGAAGATAAAGTATATCGTCACCCTACTTTTTATGATGTTCCAGAAGAAATTAAAAACATGTAATTTATGACAAGTACAGTTTATCAAAACAATCAGAATTACATCGATTTTATTTTGCATTTAGCAGATACAAATCTAATTCTGGCTCAGCGTTTATGTGAATGGTGTGGTCACGGTCCCATATTAGAACAAGATATTGCAATATCTAATATCGCATTAGATTTATTAGGACAGACATCTAATTATTATAATTATGCTGCTGAACTAATAGGTAATGGAGCTACAGAAGATACGTTAGCAATGTTACGCAATGAGCGTGAATATAAAAATTTACTGTTAACTGAATTACCTAATGGACATTTCGGAGATACAATTGTTCGTCAATTTTTTTACGATTCTTTTCATTATTTCTTGTTAGAGCAATTTTTAAAAGTAAAAGATTTAAAGTTGCAATCTATCGTAGAAAAATCATTAAAAGAGGTAAAATATCACACAAAATGGTCTTCAGAATGGATGATTCGTTTAGGTGATGGAACACAAGAATCTCACGATAAAATTCAAGAAGCATTAAACAATGTATTGCCTTATGTTGGCGAAATGTTTATTGCAGCTCCTTATCAAAAAGCATTAATTGAAGAAGGATTAATTCCAGACCCAATCAATTTTAAAGCAGCTTGGTTAGCAAAAGTAAATGATATTTTAGAGGAAGCAACATTAACAGCTGATATCGAAAATACGTATCCTCAAAAAGGAGGAAAAGTAGGTATTCATACAGAGCATTTAGGATTTATTTTAACTGATTTGCAATATATGCAAAGAACATATCCAAACTTACAATGGTAATAACAGAAAAAGAAATATGGCACTATTTGGAAGACGTTCCTGATCCTGAAATTCCAGTGATTAGCGTACTCGATTTGGGGGTGGTTCGTAATGTAGAAATTACAGATGATGAAAAGGTAAATGTTACCATAACACCAACATATTCGGGTTGTCCTGCAATGAGTGCAATTTCAATTTCTATTCGCAAAAAATTAATACAACAAGGATTAAGAAATATCAATATCATCAATCAATTAAGTCCATCTTGGACAACTGATTGGATGACCGAAGAAGGAAAACAGAAAATGAAGGCGTATGGAATTGCGCCTCCAACAAAAAATGCTTCGAGTGATGATCTTTTTTCTGACGAACAAAATATCGAATGTCCTCAGTGTAGTTCTAAGAATACTCGTCTTATTAGTCAGTTTGGTTCTACTGCTTGTAAAGCAATGTACCAATGCAATGATTGCCACGAACCGTTTGATTATTTCAAATGTCATCATTAAAAATTTATGGAAAATTCAACTACAATTATACACACACAAGAAGGAGGAATTGCAACAATTACTTTAAATCGTCCTTCTGTTTTTAATAGTTTTAATCACGAAATGATTAAAGCTCTTCAATATCATTTAGATGTTGCAGCCCAAGATGCCTCAGTTCGCGCTGTTGTTTTAACAGCTTCTGGAAAAGCATTTTGCGCTGGACAAGATTTAGGTGAAGTTTTAGAAGAAACAGCAATTGATTTTAAGAAAATTGTTCAAGAAAATTATAATCCATTAGTTCTAAAAATTAGAAATATGGAAAAACCTGTTATTGCTGCCGTAAATGGCGTTGCAGCAGGTGCTGGAGCAAATTTAGCTCTAGCTTGTGATATTGTTGTAGCAAAAGAATCTGCTAATTTTATTCAAGCATTTTCTAAAATTGGTTTAATTCCAGACTGTGGTGGAACATATTTTCTACCTCGTTTAATTGGTTTTCAAAAAGCTTCTGCATTGATGATGTTAGCAGATAAAGTTTCTGCTTCTCAAGCAAAAGAAATTGGAATGATTTACGATTATTTTTCTGATGATGAGTTTGATGCTAATGTTTCAAAATTAGCAGAAAAATTAGCTAGTTTACCTACAAAAGGTTTGGCTTACACTAAAAAATTATTGAATCAATCATTTCAAAATTCAATCGAAGATCAATTAACACAAGAAAGTCTTTTTCAAGATCAAGCAGGAAATACTGCTGATTATAAAGAAGGTGTTGATGCTTTTCTAGAAAAAAGAAATCCAATTTTTAAAGGAGAATAATGAAAAAAATAGGAATTATTGGAGGAGGAGCAATGGGATCTGGTATTGCGCAAGTTTTTGCACAAAAAGGACACTCAGTTGCTTTATATGATACCAATCAAGAAGCTTTAAATCGTTCAAAACAAAATTTAGCAAAGACATTTGAAAAATTAGTTGCGAAGGAAAAATATACAGAAGATCAAGCAAAAGAAATTCAGGAAAATATTGAGTATGTCTCAGATTTAGTTGCTTTTGCAGAAGTAGATTTAATGATTGAAGCTATTGTTGAAAATTTAGAAATTAAACAAACTGTATTTAAACAAGTAGAAGAAATTGTTTCAGATACTTGTATTTTAGCTTCTAATACATCTTCACTATCTATTGCATCTATTGCATCTGCTTGTACAAAACCAGAACGTGTTATTGGGATTCACTTTTTTAATCCAGCACCATTAATGGCTTTGGTAGAAATTATTCCAGCAGTACAAACACAAGAAGGTTTAGCAGAAGAAATTAAAACATTAATTCAATCCGTTGGTAAATTACCCGTAATTACAAAAGACACACCTGGTTTTATTGTAAACCGTGTTGCTCGTCCATTTTACGGAGAAGCTATTCGTATTTTAGAGGAAGGAATTGCAGATACAGAAACAATAGATTTTGCAATGACTTCTTTAGGTGGTTTTAGAATGGGTCCATTTGAATTGATGGATTTTATTGGTCACGATGTTAATTATCGTGTAACTGAATCTGTTTTCGAAGCCTTTTTCTACGATCCAAGATTTAAACCATCATTCTCTCAAAAACGTTTATTCGAAGCTGGATATTATGGGCGTAAATCTGGTAGAGGATTCTACAATTACGCAGAAGGAATAGAGAAAAAAGCGCCATCTCAAGATCAAGCATTATTAGAAAAAATCTACAACAGAATTTTAGTAATGTTAATTAATGAGGCAGCCGATGCTTTATTTTTAAATATTGCTAGTAAAGAAGATTTAGATACTGCCATGACAAAAGGTGTTAATTATCCGAAAGGATTATTAAAATGGGCTGACGAATATGGAATTGAAAACGTGAAAAATGATTTAGATGAGTTATATAATCATTATCATGAAGATCGTTACAGATTAAGTCCTATCATCCGAAATATGGTGAAGAACAATCAAACTTTTTACTAAAAAACAAAACTCATTTATGGAACCACAAAAATTATTAAATGCCATGCTTAGCCAAGATAAATTTTCTGAATGGCTAGGATTACAGGTTATTGAAGTGAAAGAAGGTTATGCTAAATTACAAGCAAAAATTCGTCCCGAAATGTTAAACGGAGTTGGAACTGTACACGGTGGAGTAACATTTGCTATGGCAGATTCTGCTTTTGCATTTTCATGCAATATGTACAACAATATTTCGGTTGCTTTAGATGTTCATATCTCATTTACGAAAGCTGGTAAAGAAGGTGATGTGTTTACAATAGAATCTCAAGAAGTACACTCTTCTAAAAGAACGGGAGTTTATGATATTAAAGTAACGAATCAACACGATGAATTAGTTGCTTTGTTTAAAGGAACATGTTTCCGTACTGGAAAACAATTAATTCAAGAATAATTAAGTTGTTGGTTTTGAGTAATGAGTTTTAAGTTTATTTCTCAAAATCAAGAAAATATAAATTTATGTTGTAGTGTTTTATCTCATTACTTAAAACTTACAACTCATAACTTTTAAACACATGAATCAAACATATATAATAGATGGAGTTAGAACTCCAATAGGAAAATTAAAAGGAGGATTATCTGCTGTACGTCCAGATGATATGGGTGCATTAGTTATTTCAGAATTACTAAAACGTAATCCTTCTATTGATCCTAGTGCATTTTATGATGTTATTTTCGGAAATGCAAATCAGGCAGGAGAAGATAACCGTAACATTGCAAGAATGTCTGCTTTATTATCTGGATTACCATATTCAGTTCCTGGAGAAACAGTGAATCGTTTATGTGCTTCTGGATTATCTGCTGCCATTTCTGCTTCAAGAGCTATTAATGTTGGTGATGCACAATTAATGATTTCTGGTGGAGTAGAGTCTATGACAAGAGCTCCTTTAGTTATTTCAAAATCTGCTTCTCCTTTTGGTGGTGATGCAAAAATCTACGATTCTACATTTGGTTGGCGTTTCATCAACCCAAAAATGAAAGAAATGTGGGGAGTAGATGGAATGGGAAATACAGCAGAAAATTTAGCTGAACGCGATAATATTTCTCGTGAAGATCAAGATCAATTTGCTTTATGGTCGCAACAAAAAACTGCTGCAGCACAAGCAAATGGTCGATTAGCAAAAGAAATTGTAGCTGTTGAAATACCTCAACGAAAAGGAAATGCTATTATTTTTGATACAGATGAATTTCCAAAAAATGATACAACTTTAGATATTTTAGGAAAATTACGTCCAGCTTTTAAACCAGATGGAACAGTTACAGCAGGAAACGCTTCTGGATTAAATGATGGAGCTGCAGCAAATATTTTAGCATCTGAAAAAGCTATTAAAGATTTTGGTTTAACACCAATGGCACGTATAGTAAGTTCAGGTGTTGCAGGAGTTGAACCTCGTATTATGGGAATTGGTCCTGTAAATGCTTCTAAAATTGCATTACACAATGCTGGACTAACATTGGATGATATTGATCTTATTGAATTAAACGAAGCATTCGCTGCACAAGCATTAGCATGTACGCGCGAGTTTGGTTTAGATGATAACGACCCTCGTATCAATCCAAATGGTGGAGCAATTGCATTAGGTCATCCACTTGGAATGTCTGGAGCAAGAATTTTAAATTCTGCTGCTTACGAATTACAAGCTACAGGAAAACGTTATGCATTGGTAACAATGTGTATTGGTCTAGGACAAGGTTTTGCAGCAATTATTGAAAGAGCTTAAATAGTTATTAGAAATTCGAGATTAGTGTTTCGTTAAATCGAATTTCGAGCTTCTTAAAACGAAAAAACTATCATAAAATGATTTACGAATTTAAAGGATATAAACCCGTCGTTCATCCATCTGCCTTTATTCATCCACAAGCAGTTGTTACAGGAAATGTAATTATTGGAAAAGATGTTTATATTGGTCCTGGTTGTGCTTTACGCGGTGATTGGGGACAAATTATTATTGAAGATAATTGTAATGTACAAGAAAACTGTACAATACATATGTTTCCCGGAACAACAGTTCGTCTAAAAGAAAAAGCACATATTGGTCACGGAGCAATTATTCATGGCGCTACAATTGGTAAAAATTGTATGGTCGGAATGAATGCTGTTGTTATGGATAATGTTATTGTTGAAGATGAATGTATCATTGGTGCTTTAGCATTTGTAAAAGCAGATACTCATATTCCATCAAGAAGTGTTGTTGTTGGTAATCCCGCAAAAATCGTAAAAGAAGTTTCTGATGAAATGATAGAATGGAAAGATCAAGGTACACAACAATACATGCAATTACCAGGTGATTGCCATGAAAGTTTAAAACCTTGTGAACCACTTACAGAAGTTCCCGATTATTATTACGATTCTATGGAATCTAATTATAAAACTTGGAACCAAACGAAGTAAGTTTTCGAAATTTGACATTCAGTTGGTCATCCTGAACTCGTTTCAGGATCTCATGCAGTTTAAAATATAATATTGTAAGAAATTATTAAATTTTAAGTTAGTAGCATTTTCTGTCTAAGTTCTCGATACATTTTTCTACGAAAAACACTCGAACTGACAGAAAAATGAAGATTTTAACGTGATTATAAAATTGTCACATTGAGCTTGTCGAAATGAAAGACAATTTTAAAATAACATAAACCTGCGACAGGGATTGAAGAGGAAATCCTTTTTTGCGAATTGAGGTATCAAAATTCGCAAAAAAGATTGTAACGGAAAGCCCGCCTAGTCGCCCAAAATAACTAAAAACAAAATCATCTAAAAAAACACAAAATAAAATGGCTAAACAATTAGAAAATTATGCTTTAGGACAATGGACAAAAGGTTCGTCTGATGGGCAAATGTTATATAATGCAATTACAGGTGACGAGATTGCAACAGCATCATCGGCTGGTTTAGATTTCGGTGCGATGATGGATTATGCTCGTAATGTTGGAGGTCCAATTTTACGTAAAATGACTTTTCAAGAAAGAGGTTTAATGCTGAAAAAATTAGCATTATACTTAATGGAAAGAAAAGAAGAGTTTTATACTGTTTCTTGGGCAACTGGAGCTACTCGTGCAGATAGTTGGGTAGATATAGAAGGTGGTATAGGAAACTTATTTACAAATGCGTCTTTACGTCGTCAATTTGGAGATCAACCTTTCTATGTTGAAGGAGAAACACATAACTTATCTAAAAACGGAACATTTTTAGGAACGCATATTCTTACGCCAAAACGTGGAGTTGCAATACATATAAATGCTTTTAACTTTCCTGTTTGGGGAATGTTAGAAAAAATTGCAGTTAATTTATTAGCTGGTGTACCAGCAATTGTAAAACCTGCAACTATTACTTCTTTCTTAACAGAAACTGTAGTTCGTGCAATCATAGAATCTAATATTTTACCAGACGGAGCTTTACAATTAATCACAGGTTCTGCAAATGGTATTTTAGATTATGTAGAATCAGAAGATATTGTAACATTTACAGGTTCAGCTTCTACAGGCCAAATGTTGAAAGCGCATCAAAGAATTACATCAGAAGGTGTACCTTTTAACTTAGAAGCAGATTCATTAAATGCTTGTGTTTTAGGAGAAGATGTACAACCTGGATCAGCAGAGTTTGATATTTTTATTAAAGAGGTTACGCGAGAAATGACAACAAAAGCAGGACAAAAATGTACTGCAGTTCGTCGTGTTTTAGTTCCAAAAAATTTAGTAGAAGATGTACAAATAGCTTTAGGTCAACGTTTATCTACAACTACAATTGGAGATCCGAATGTAGAAGGTGTTCGTATGGGTGCTTTAGCTGGAGCAGCACAAGTAAAAGAAGTAAGAGAAAAAGTTGAAGAATTAGCTAAATCTCAAGAAATTGTATTTGGAAATTTGGATAATTTTGATGTAAAAGGTGCTGATAAAAACAAAGGTTCTTTTATTTCTCCTATTTTATTTCTAAACAATGATCCTTTCAATAAAACAGATGTTCACGACATCGAAGCATTTGGACCAGTTTCTACAATTATTCCATACAACGGAACTTCAGAAGCAATAGAATTAGCTCGTATGGGTAAAGGTTCTTTGGTTTGTTCTATTGTTACTGCTGACAATGATATTGCAACAGAATTTGTATTAAATGCTGGTTCTATGCATGGACGTATTGTAATTCTTGATGCAGAATGTATTAAAGAATCTACAGGACATGGTTCTCCACTTCCATTATTAGTACATGGTGGTCCGGGACGTGCAGGAGGAGGAGAAGAAATGGGAGGAAAACGTGGTGTATTACATTATATGCAACGTACAGCTATCCAAGGTTCTCCAAATAAATTAACAGCTGTTACAAAGCAATATCAATATGGTGCAGATTATATTGAAGAAGATAAACACCCATTTGCAAAACATTTTGAAGAAGTAAATGTTGGTGATACATTAATTACTGCAAAACATACTATTCAACAATCAGATATTAATGCTTTTGCTGCTTTATCTGGTGATAATTTTTATGCACATGTTGATGCAACATCTTTAGAAGGAACTATATTTGAAGGTAATGTTGCACATGGATATTACATTTTATCTAAAGCCGCAGGATTATTTGTATTAGCGAAAAAAGGTCCTGTTTTATTAAATTATGGTTTAGATGAATGTCGTTTTGTAAAACCTGTTTATCCTGGTTCTACAATTGGTGTTCGTTTTACTTGTAAAGAAAAAATTTCACAAGAAAAGAAAGACGAAGATGACGTTGCAAAAGGAATTGTACGTTGGTTAGTTGATGTTTATGATGAAACTGGTGAGACAGTAGCTGTTGCAACAATTTTAACAATGGTAAAAAAATTAAATCAAGATTAATATTAATTCGTTATCACATAATAATATGGACGCATACGTAAAATCGGAGATACAAAACGGAATAGGAACAATAGAGTTTTTTCATGCACAGAGTAATTCTATGCCAGGAAGTCAATTAAGAAATTTGGCCAAAGAAATAGAAAAATTAGGGAATGATGAAGCTGTAAAAATTATTGTTCTGAAAAGTGCTGGAGATAGAACTTTTTGTGCTGGAGCTTCTTTTGATGAATTAATTTCGATTAAAGACCGCGAGACTGGTTTAGAATTCTTTTCGGGTTTTGCACATGTTATTAACGCCATTCGTAAAGCCCCAAAATTTGTTTTAGCTCGTATTCAAGGTAAAGCTGTTGGGGGAGGAGTAGGAATTGCGTCTGCTGCTGATTATACTTTTGCAACAGAATTTGCATCAGTAAAATTATCTGAATTGGCTGTTGGTATTGGTCCTTTTGTAGTTGGTCCGGCTGTGGAAAGAAAAGTAGGAAATTCTGCTTTTACACAAATGGCAATTAATGCTACAGAGTTTCAATCTGCTCAATGGGCAAAAGAAAAAGGTTTATATGCAGAAATTTTCTCTTCTGTAGATGAAATGGACGCTTCTATTGCAACTTTAGCAAATAAGTTAGCACACTCTAATCCAGATGCTATGAAACACCTTAAACGCGTTTCTTGGGAAGGAACAGAAAATTGGGACGAATTATTAATAGAACGCGCTAAAATTTCGGGTGAATTGGTTTTATCTGAATTTACCATTAATGCTATTAATCAATTTAAAAGTAAATAAGTAAATTCTTTTATAATAAAAGTAAAATCGAGCTTCGGAATCCGAAGCTCGATTTTTTTATTTGATTTGTTCTTGATTAATCAATCTATTTTCTATTTTCTTATCTATTTCCTTAAAGAAGCCAAATCCTTTTAGAATAATAACGAGTCCGAAAATTAATAAGCAGATTCCTACTCCTTTTCTTACCATAAAAACTTTTTGGTCGGTAAAACGTTTTTGTAATTTACCTGCAAGGAATATTTTACCTAAGTCTATTACAAAATATGTTAATAATACAACTCCCATGTAAAGCATAAAATCGCTTGGTTTTGGATATTGAATCATAACAGATGAAACAATAACAAACCAAAATACAATGACACCTATATTCAATAAATTCATAATAAATCCATTGATAAAAGTTCTTAGATAATTGTTACTAACAAAACCTGCTTCGCCTTCTATGTGCAACTTCGGTTTAGAGAAATACATGAAGATTCCGTAAATCAAAACAAAAAAACCACCAATTATATAAATACGGTAGAATTTTGGATGATTCGTCACGTAATCCGTGAAATCTTTACTTCCGAAATATGCAGCAGCAATGCACAAAATATCTGCAGCAATAACTCCTAAATCTAGTACAACAGCAGTTTTCCAACTTCTTCGTAAACTTGTCTCTATCAATAAGAAGAAAACAGGTCCAATAAGAATTGTACTTAATAAGAAGCCTATCAGTATGGCCGAAAAAATTATTTCCATAACTAAATTAAGGTCTGCAAGATAAGTCTAAAATATGAAAATTAAGCATCAACCAATTCAAAATCTAACTGCTTCTTGATTAAATCAGCGTTTAAGACTTTAATTTTAACGGGGCTTCCTAATTGATATTTAACTCTTGTTTGTTTACCTATTAAGGCATGATTTTTTTCGTCATAAACGAAATAATCACCTTTCATAGCACGAGAACGAATTAATCCTTCGCAACGTGTTTCTGGAATCTCTACGAAAATTCCATAATCTTGTACACCAGTAATAAATGCATCAAATGTTTGTCCAACAAATTGCTCCATATATTTTACTTGCATGTATTTTATTGATTCTCTTTCTGCTTCTGCAGCAATTTTTTCTCGAGTAGAACTGTGTTTTGCTTTATCTTCATAAACAGCCGCTACAGGAGATTTTTTTCCATTCAGATAATCTTGTAACAAACGATGCGCAATCATATCTGGATAACGACGAATTGGCGATGTAAAATGTGTATAATAATCAAACGCTAATCCGTAGTGACCAATATTTTCTGTCGTATACTTTGCTTTCGCCATTGTTCGCATTGCTAAAGTTTCTACCATATTTTCTTCTGGTTTTCCTTTTACTTCTGCTAACAATTTATTCATCGAATTAATTGTTGTTTTACGATCTCCTATTTCTAGTTCGTAACCAAATTGACGTATAAAGTTTTTAAGGTCTAATAATTTATCTGGATTTGGATCATCATGTACACGATAAATGTAAGTATTCGCATTTTCTTTTCCATGTTTGTCTAAACTAATAAACTCTGAAACTTTACGATTACACAATAACATAAACTCCTCTATTAATTTATTAGAGTCTTTTGATATTTTGAAGAAAATTCCTTGTGGGTTATGTTTCTGATCTAAATCGAATTTAACTTCAACTTTATCAAAATTTACAGCACCATATTTCATACGTTTCTGGCGCATTGTTTTTGCTAATCGATCTAATGTTAATATCTCATCTTTAAAATCACCATCTTTTCCTTCTATGATTTCTTGTGCTTCTTCGTAAGTAAATCTTCTATCTGAATGTATCGCTGTTCTACCAAACCAAGTTTTAACAATCTTGGCGTTATCGTCCATTTCAAATACTCCCGAAAAAGTATATTTATCTTCGTTTGGACGTAATGAACAAGCTACATTTGATAAAATTTCTGGTAACATTGGTACAACTCTATCTACTAAATAAACAGATGTAGCACGCTTATATGCTTCTTGTTCTATTAAAGTTCCAGGACGAACATAATGCGTTACATCTGCAATATGAACACCAACTTCCCAATTTCCATTTTCCAATTGTCTAAGAGAAAGAGCATCATCAAAATCTTTTGCATCTTTCGGGTCAATTGTAAATGTTGGTACGTTTCGCATATCGCGACGATTTGCAACTTCAGCTTCATCAATAGATGTATCTAAATTGTTTGCTTCTTCTTCTACTTCTTCAGGAAATTCTGAAGGTAAATCATATTCTAATAAGATAGAATGTATTTCAACATCTGTATCGTCTGGTTGTCCTAAGACTTGTGTAATTTCTCCAAATGGTGAATTAGAACCTTCTGGCCAATTGGTTAATTTTACAACAACTTTTTCCCCTGGTTGTGCATCATTTATTTTTTCTTTTGGAATAAAGAAATCATGATTTCCATTCTGCATGGTAACAAAACCATATTTACCTTCTTTTCCTAATTCGAAAATTCCTGTAAATTCAGTTTTATTACGTTCTAGTATTTCAACAATTTCTCCTTCTGTACGAGAAGAGCTTTTATTTTTCTTTGGATAAACATATACTCTTACAGTATCACCCATTAAAGCATTTCTTGTTTTCCCTTTTTGTACAAAAACATCCTGTTCTAAACCATCTATTACAATATAAGCACTTCCAGAAGAAGTTAAATCTGCGATACCAACCATATAATCGTTGGTTGCATTAATTTTATATTTACCTCTTTCTACTTCTGATATTTTCTTATCAGCTAACAATACATTAATATTCTTAATCAATAATTCTGTATCAATTCGATTGGTTAAATTTAATGCGGATGCAATCTGTTTATAATTGAGGGGCTTATTAGGATTCTGAAATAAAACTTCGATAATAGACTTTGTAAACTTTGTTATGTTTTTGTCTTTTTTGGCTCTTGTATTCTTAAAGTTTTTTCTTGGCATAATTTGATTTGTATCAAAATCTCACGTTAATTAATTGAGATTTTTATTATAAAATAGTTAATAACTAACATCTTAAAAAACTGATATTCAATGAATTTTTAATAACTTTTTATAAGATGTTAATAAACAACATAACCATTGCAAATGTACTACTTACTTTCTCTAAGATAAAAATTTACATGGAATTATATATTACCTTAAAGGTAACAATATAATTATGCGTTTTTAATTACTATGAATTTAAGCTAAATTATTGTGATATTCTTGATACATAAGATATTCTTAAAAAGAAATAATCAACAGTTTAAAATATTATTATAATGTTTTAAATCAAATAATTAACACATTAAAAACTATACATATCAACAATTAATATTTAGAGGTAGGGATTGTAAATTAGATTTAAACGTAAAATTAATTAGACTTAAGATAGAAGAGCTAGATTTATATTATAAAGAATCTTATAAATCCAATTAAAGAGAAACTTTAGATGTATGGATTAGAATTATTTTTAAGCGAATAAATAAAATCGTCCTAAAATCTAATATCTTAATGATAAATAAAAAAGGGTATTCGTTAATACGAATACCCTTTATAGTTTTTATGATTTTATTAAGAACAAGCTATTTTACCAACTCTATTTTGATGTCTTCCACCTTCAAATTCAGTTTCTAAAAATACTTTTACTATTTCTTCTGCATATTCATAAGCAATAAAACGTGCAGGTAATGTTAACACATTTGCATTATTATGTTGACGTGATAAGCGTGCTATATCTGTCATCCAGCATAAAGCTGCACGAATTCCTTGATGTTTATTTGCAGTCATTGTAACACCTTGTGCGCTTCCACAAAGTAAAATTCCAAAATCTGCTTTTCCATCTTCAACAGCTTGTGCTGTTGGATGAGCAAAATCTGGGTAATCAACACTTGCTGTTGAGAACGCTCCAAAATCCTCTACCTCAAAACCTTGACTTGTTAAAAAAGGTATCAATTTCTCCTTATATTCAAACCCCGCATGGTCTGATCCTATTGCTATTTTCATACTAATTAACAGCTGTTTTTGTTGTTTATGCTTAAATAATTGTAAATCAATTGTTAAATTAAAGTAACAAATTGTTAAAAGTTGACTGAATAAAACTCATAACTTTTTGTGTATAATATTTGGAAATGTGATTTCAAATTCCAATTAGAAAATAAATAATACGAGTCAAGAAAAACTTTTCATTTTGGCACGAAAGATTTACACATCGTTATGAATAGTTTTAACCAAACTTCTTTTTAACAAAAGTTGTTTATCAACCAATTTAACAAAATGTTAATAGAACATCTAACTATTTCATTACAAAACAAAATTACAAATAATAGCTTGTTAATTGACATTAAATAAAATTTATCTCACTTTAGTTATCCACATATTAACAGTGCTAATTATAATAGCATTTTTTTCTTTTTTTTAAATTTTAAAAATTTTTAATCTATTCTAATTATTATGAATTGTTAATAGTTGAAAATTGTATACAATCATTTTACATCAGAAAATTAAAGTTTGATTACATTTGTGTAATTCAAAATTTCAAAATAAATGAAAACGATTAACGATTACAACTTCGAAAACAAAAAGGCATTAATTCGTGTTGATTTCAATGTTCCACAAGACGAAAACTTAAATGTTACTGATGATACACGTATTAAAGCTGCTAAGCCAACGATTGATAAGATCTTGAAAGATGGAGGAGCTGTGATATTAATGAGTCATCTAGGACGTCCTAAAGGAGAATTTAATGACAAATATTCTTTAAAGCATATTGCACCAAAAGTTTCTGAGATTTTAGGTGTTAATGTTATCGTTGCAAATGATGTTATTGGTGACGATGCAAAAGAGAAAGTTGCGAATTTAAAAGCTGGAGAAGTTTTATTATTAGAGAATGTTCGTTTTCATAACGAAGAAGAAAATGGTGATAAAGATTTTGCAAAACAATTAGCTAGTTTTGGTGATATTTATGTGAATGATGCTTTTGGTACAGCTCACCGTGCACATGCTTCTACTGCAATTATAGCAGAATTTTTTCCAGAAAATAAATGTTTTGGTTTATTAATGGAACAAGAATTAGTAGCTATCAACAAAGTGTTAACTGATGGTGAAAAACCTGTAACAGCGGTACTTGGAGGTTCTAAAGTATCATCTAAAATTACAATTATTAACAATATATTACCTGCTATTGATAACTTAATTATTGGTGGTGGAATGACATATACTTTTGTAAAAGCTAATGGAGGAAAAATTGGTACTTCTTTAGTTGAAGATGATAAATTAGATTTAGCAAAAGAAATTTTAGCAGAATGTGAAAAACATAATGTAAAGGTATACTTACCAATAGATAATGTTGTTGCTGATGATTTTAATAACGATGCAAATTCTCAAACTGTTAAGTCAGATGAAATTCCAGATAATTGGATGGGAATGGATGTTGGAGTTGAGTCTTCTAAAAACTTTGCAGAGGTCATTGCAGCATCAAAAACTATTTTATGGAATGGTCCTTTAGGTGTTTTTGAAATGCCAAATTTTGCAAAAGGAACAATTGCTTTAGGTGATGCTATTGCAGAAGCTACTAAAAATGGAGCATTTTCTTTAGTTGGTGGTGGAGATTCTGTTGCCTTTGTAAAACAATTTGGTTATGATGATAAAGTAAGCTATGTTTCTACAGGAGGTGGAGCAATGTTAGAATCTTTAGAAGGAAAAGAATTACCAGGTGTAGCTGCAATCTTAAACTAAGAAATTCAATCAATTATAAATTATAAGTCGGACAAGTATCCGACTTTTTTCATTTTATAATATTTATCATAAAATATATTTCTTTAACTTAAATAGTTTACCATTGATGTAAAATAATATTAACTTTAAGAACAATCTTTAAAACATACTAAATGGAAAAATTAACTTCAAAATTTGACAAAGTTTTAAATGCTTCAAATGTAAAAGTTGTTCACGCACCAGATGCAAGCAAGGAAATTGTTCGTAATACCAAAGAGAAATCTTTCCCGTTTGCTGATCAAGTAGGGAATTATCAACGTAATAAGGCTATTCCTTTAAAATCGTTTGATAAAAGTAAAGTTTACATTGTAGGTAGCGGAATTGCAGGTTTATCTGCTGCTTATTATTTTATTAGAGATGGAAGAATTCCCGGAGAGAATATCATATTTATAGAACAACTTCATTTAGAAGGAGGTTCTATGGATGGAGCTGGTAATGTAGAAGATGGTTATATTATTCGTGGAGGAAGAGAAATGGATTTTTCTTATGAAAATCTATGGGATTTGTTTCAAGATATTCCTGCTGTCGAATTACCAGAACCTTATAGTGTTTTAGATGAATATCGTTTACTAAATGATAATGATCCTAATTATTCTAAGTCAAGATTAATTAACAACAGAGGACAAATTAAAGATTTCAGTAAATTTGGTTTAAACAAAAAAGATCAACTTTCTATTGTAAAGTTATTATTGAAAAAGAAAGAAGATTTAGATGATATTACAATTGAACAATATTTTAGTAAAACATTCTTAGAAAGTAATTTTTGGACTTTCTGGAGAACAATGTTTGCTTTCGAAAACTGGCATAGTTTGTTGGAATGTAAACTATACATGCACAAATTTTTACATGCTATTGATGGAATGAGAGATTTCTCTTGTTTAGTGTTTCCTAAATACAATCAATATGATACGTTTATAAAACCTCTAAGAGAATTTTTACAAAAGAAAGGTGTAAAACTACAGTTTAATACACTTGTTAAAGATTTAGAATTACATAGTGATATAGAAGGGAAACTTGTAAAAGGAATTATAACAGAACAAGATGGAGCCGAAAAAATTATTCCAATTACACAAGATGATTTTGTGATTATTACTACAGGATCTATGACAGAAGATACTGCTTATGGAAATAATACAAAAGCACCAATTTTACAAATAGATAATTCTACAAGTGGAATGAGTCCTGGATGGAAATTGTGGAAAAACCTTGCTGCTAAATCTTCAATTTTTGGAAATCCAGATAAATTCTGTTCTAATATAGAAAAGTCTTCTTGGGAATCTGCTACATTAACATGTAAACCTTCTGTATTAACAGAAAAATTAAAGGAATATACAGTGAATGATCCCTATTCTGGGAAAACTGCAACAGGAGGAATTGTTACAATTACTGATTCTAATTGGTTAATGAGTTTTACATGTAACCGTCAGCCTCATTTTCCTTCTCAGCCAGATGATATTTTAGTTCTATGGGTATATGCATTATACATGGACCAAGAAGGAAATTACATTAAAAAGAAAATGCCAGAATGTACAGGTAATGAGATATTAAATGAATTATGTTACCATTTAGGAATTGAGGATAAAATAGATAACGTAATAGAAAATACAATTGTTCGTACATCTTTTATGCCTTATATCACTTCTATGTTTATGCCACGTGCAAAAGGAGATCGACCAAATGTTGTTCCTGCTGGTTGTAAAAATTTAGGTTTAGTGGGACAGTTTGTAGAAACAAATAATGATGTTGTTTTTACAATGGAGAGCTCTATAAGAACTGCAAGAATTGCAGTTTATGAATTATTAAATTTAACGAAGCAAGTTCCAGACATTAATCCTTTACAATACGATATTCGTCAATTACTTAAAGCATCATCTACGTTAAATGATGATCAACCATTTGTTGGAGAAGGAGTATTGAGAAAAGTTTTAAAGAATACTTATTTTGAACATATTCTACCAGAAGACAATCATCATGAAGAAAAAGAATCTTTTTTACACGAACATTTAGGTAAGTTTAAAGATTGGATAAGCGAGATAAAAGAAAAAATTTAATTCATTATATCATCAATTAATTTTAGAAAGCTCATTTAACAAATGAGCTTTTTTTTGTTAATAATAAAACATTGATAAATAGTGAATTAACTATATATTAACATATCTATCTGCTAACTTTGTTAATAAGCACAAATGAATAGAAGTTTAAAGAAAATATGTTTTTAGTATAATTATACTATTTTAATTACGTAATAAAATTGTTGATAAAATAAAATTGATTATCAATGAATTAAAACATTATTAAGATAGTTTATTAAATAATGTTGAAAACATAATTTATTAAGCAATATACCTTAAATTGCTAAAAACACACTATCTTACAATCTATTAGAAACTACTTATTAATGCTATGAATGAATTTAAAGAAAGACTAAAAGATGTCGAAAACCATTTTTTGCAAAATGATCTCGATTTAGGGTATCGTCGACTAATTGATTTAATTCTCGATTTGGGTGAATTAAATTTCTATCAAAAGATTATTGACTATTCAGATTTCTATTATAATGAATCCTCTTCTGATGAATTAAAGAAAGAGAAAGCATTAGAGTTATTAACTGATTTGAAAACAGTTTCTCCACCAGAATATAAACAAGAAGAAATATTAATATCAACAACACAAGTTGAAAAAGTTTACAGTAAAAGAAAATTTAAACTTCATCCTATAACTTTTGATATAAAATCAAGAGAGGTTGTTGGTTTAGTTGGTGAAAACGGAAATGGTAAAACAACTTTATTACGATTAATTTGTGGTGAATTAAAACCTACAAATGGAGAAATAAATTATCATTTTACTACAGCAAAGCCTTATAGTTACGAGTTAAGAACAAAATTGGTTTATGTTCCTCAAAGAATAGATGTTCTATATGGTTCTTTATTAGATAATTTACAGTTTACATTAACAGCTTACGGAATAAATGATAAAGAAAATATATTACTATCTAAAGTGATATTGGCACGCTTGGGGCTTTGGCCTTATAAAGATTTACAATGGAAACAATTGTCTTCTGGTTACAAGATGAGATTTGAATTGGCTAAAACTTTATTACGTCGTCCAGAAGTTTTATTACTAGATGAACCTTTAGCTAATTTAGATATTCTAGCTCAACAAATCATTTTAGAAGATTTAAAGTATCTATCACAATCTATCAGAAATCCATTTGGTGTTATTTTGAGTTCTCAACAATTGTATGAAGTTGAAAAAGTATCAACAGAGGTATTATTTTTAGAACAAGGAAAGCTTAAATTACAGGAAGATAAGGAAGAATTAAACCAGAATTTTACAATTATTGAGATTGATGTTATTAATGATAAAGAAGAGTTATTAACAGCATTATCTAATCTTAATTTAATACAACTAAAATTTAATGGAGGTTCTTTTATTGCTTATTTTGATGAGTCAGTTTCTTTAAATAAAATTTTTATAGAAATAGGAAAATCATCTTTACAAGTAAAATATATCCGAGATATTTCAAAATCTAGTCGTCGTTTCTTTGTTAATTAATTTGTTCGCTATGTTTAAAAAATTAAATCAAACCTTAATAACAAAATATCCATTAATATGGAATCTAAAATACATTTGGATTTTACTTGCCGCAATTGGTATTAATATTATTGCATTTATAAATGGATTTTTATTCTTTTCAAAAAAATCTCAATTACAAGAAAGTAGACTTTTTGATGGTTTTACAGAAGGAGGAACATTTGTTAATTACATTTTTGTAAGTATCATCATTCTTATTATATGGTTATATTTCTACATCAAGAATAACCGTTTTAAGTCGTTTTATCCAACATCGAGAAACTATTTATTTAAAGAATTTTTAGCTCTTTTTTTCTTATTCTTTATCTTTTTATATATCCCTAATTCTTTCAAATTTGGAATAAAATATAGAGTTGCTAATTACATTAGTAATGAACAATATTTTAAAGATATTGATATTATAAACCGTACACAGGTATTTACTTTACAGCCAAGTTTTGGCTACAATAACTCTTCAAGATATTTAACTGTACCAGCTTTCGATTCGTTAGTATCAGAGAAAGAAACAAAGGATTTATTTGAACAAAATTTTATTGCTTATAAAAAGCAATATCCAAAAGCAGAAAAGCATTTTATAGAACCTTATTTCCGTAATCCCGAATTTGAGATTTTATTAGAGAAACATTTTCCTCAACGAAAAAATTATCAACCAAGTGGTTTTATAACTAATGATGTACGTTTAAATAAAAAAAATCCCGACGATTATAATTCTTATGTAGCTCCCAATACATACGCAACTGATAGTGCAATGGCATATATTCCACCAGTTGAAGAAGATATAGACGCTGTAAAAGAATATTATCATTTAGAAAGTTTATACAATTACAGCAGATTAGCTTTTGAGAATAAAAACGATAAATCAAAAAATAATGAATATTATGACAAAGAATTAATTGCTTTATTACAAAAAAATGATCGTAAAGCAATTGCAGTATTATTAGTTGATTATACTAAATTATTAGATAAACATGAAATTGGTTATCAGTTTAAAAAATCTACTTGGTTAAATTATATACCTCAATATCCATATTATTTTATTGACTATCACTTAGGAAAATATACTAATTATCAAAATGATTCAATTGAAAAAGATTATATAAATCAGACTTCACTAAATGAAGTTTATAACAATTTTGAAAAAGCAAAATTTCAATCGAGTTGGTTAGAAAATATTGAATATTATATGATGTTTGCAATTGGATTTGCAGTTTTTCTTGTAACATTTAGGTTTACTTCTTTTAAAGTTTGGTTAATATCAATTGTAGGCGCTGGTGTTTTATCTATTCTTGGAAGCGTTTTAGGCTTGGGAATTTCATCAATTTTTAATTATAATAATTATACTCCATATATTATACTGATATTATTTTATGTACTTTTTATTGTTATTATGTCTTTCGGATTGCGAACTAAACAATATAAATTAATAACAGGAGTTAACCTTAATTGGTTTGTTGTTACTAATATTTTTATTGGAATTGTCTTGTTAGGATTTTACACAGATATAAGAGCTGATATGTTATATGATCCGACAAGTAAAATAAGTATTTATCAATTAAGAGAGGAGAATGCAGAATTAAGATTATTAAAACAAATTGCAGATATTTTTATTTATGTTAATCCAATTTTATACATTATCAGTTTTTATTTTATCATAAATCTTTATAAAAATTGGCAAGCAATGCCAGAAGAGTAACTCTATTTTTTTAATTTTAAAATCCATTTAAACACTCATGGATACTCAAAATATACCCAATTTATTAAATAAACATAAAATTGTCTTTTAACACATTGTAAAATTTATGTATCTACCTTTTATTTGTAATGAAAGTAAATACTACTAACAAGAAATTTTTAAAATAATCTTTATTTACAATGAATACTAGCGAACAAATCCATGTAACCAAACCTAAATTTGAAAAAGCGGTAGTAAAAGTATTTGGAGAAACAAAAACATCAAAAAATTTTTCTAAGTTATACGAGGAATATTTTTATAGGGAGATCTTATTCACGATGTGCATTTATATCTACAACTATAAAATAGACGAATACAACGAAGATGAATTGGGTATTATAGACGAATTTATAAATAAATATAAAGACGATAATACTTCACATAAAGATGTGGTAAAATTAATGGATATCCTAAATGAATAAGAAAAGCATATTATAAATAATAAAAGCGAACCTAACTGGTTCGCTTTTATTATTTATTAAACTATTGTGAATAAATATGTACAATAGCTAATACTAGGAATATATTTTTACATTCATTTTTGTCTTGATACAAAAACGAAACAAAAAAATCAAGGTCGTAAATCTTTGACTAAAAATTATCAACGCTACGGAAATGATTTAAAAATTCACATACGTTCATTAAATCATTTGTATCCTACGCTTTTTCAATTTTATTAACGTCAAATCTTTAAATACCATTTTTTTAAACCGTTTAAAAAGAAAATTAGCTAAATGATTAAAAAACAAAAGTGAAAGTTTAGACAACTTCTTAGATTAAATACTATTTTTCTAATCTTTTCTTGATTTCTTGATAAACATAATCAGCACTTAAATTCTGAAAATAATCGAAATTTTTAAAATTCTCTGGATTTTTACCAAAAATAGAAGTAGGCCTACAGGTTAGATTATTATCTTGTATAACATCTTCCATAGATTGTCCGTAGCCTAAAAAACCAGCATACGGATGCGTTCCGCCCCAAATAGAAATTGTACGAGTTCCCATTAAAGATGCTAAATGCATATTGGCGCTATCCATAGAAATCATTAGTTCTAACTTTGCGATATGTTGCAATTCATCATCAAAAGAAATTACACCTGCTAATGATTTTATATTAGGATTAAGGTTCTCCCATGATTTTAATTCAATTATTTCAGATTGTCCTCCGCCAAATAAATAAACCGTATAACCATCATTTGCGAGCTTTTTAGCAATTATCTTCATTTTTTCTAGAGGATACATCTTACTAGAAAAAGCAGCAAATGCAGCAATCCCTATGCTTTTTTCCTCTTTTTTTACAAATGATTTTAATTGATGACTTAATGTAAGTTGAAAACTTAAATTTCGTAAAACATCTGCATAACGTTCTGTTGTTAACTTTAATTGTTGTAAAGTTTTATTTTCTTGGCTAACTAATGCTTTCTTTTCAGCACGTCCTTTATCTAAAGTTGCAGTTTTTGTTCCATCTATTTTAAAAAGAAATGTAATAATCTTTGATCTAATTACATTATGAAGATCGGCAACGTAATCAAACTTGTATTTTTTTAACTCTTTATAAAGACTGAAAAGACTAAAAAAACCTTTGTATTGCTTGTTTAAATCTACTGGAATAAAATTGATTTGTGGAAATTGCTTAAAAATAGTTTCCATAAATGGACGAGAAGCTACATAAATTTCAACATTAGGATTCTGTAGTAGTAATTCATTTAATACAGGAGCAATCATTGTAACGTCTCCTAAGGCAGAAAACCTTAAAATTAAAAGCCTTTTTTTATTCTTTTCCAACATTATTTCTACTATTCATTTCTTTTGCTACTAACTTCATCTGATTTTCTAATTCTTGCTTAGAAGCTTCAAAATATTGATCTGTATTTTCAGCATGTTTTGCTATTTTACGTAGAGATTTACGATCACTTTTTATGAATATTTCACCTATTTTAGATGCTTCCTCATAACTGAAACCGTATTTCAATAAAATTTGGCGACCAACATACACAGATGAAAAAAAGTTTTCTCTATAGACTTCATTTAAACCTTCTTTTAAGTAATTGTATGCATAGCTACGATTTTTTGCACGAACAATAATCTCTAGATTTGGAAAATTCTTACGTACTATATGAACCAATTTCTGATTAATTTCTGGAGGATCTAAAGCAGCAACAAAATATTTTGCATGATCTGCACCAGCAGATTTTAATAAATTAATGTTTGTTGCATCACCATAAAAGACATTAAAACCGTGTTTACGCATTTTTTCAACCCTTTGGCTGTCATTATCCAGAATGATAGATTTAATTCCTGTACTTCTTAAAACTCTACTTATTGTATTTCCAAAGTCTCCAAATCCAGCAATAATTATTTCTCCATCTGATGAATTAGGATTGATTTCATCACTTTCTATGATTGATTCCCCTTTAGATTTTACTCCAAAATATTTAAGAATTAATTTTTCGTTTAAAACTAAAAGTAATGGCGTAATTGTCATTGTTATAGCAGTAGTTGCTAACATCAAATCGTACCATTCTTTATTTAATATATCCAGGTTTCTCGTTAGAGATAAAATAACAAAGGCGAATTCTCCTACTTGTGATAAAAGTAGAACAAAAAGTATTTTTTGATCAAAATCAAATTTATACTTAATTCCTATTAGCCATAATACAAGAGCTTTTATTCCCATAATTCCGAATGTCAATCCAAGAATCATAAGAGGTTGTTCTCCTATTAGTTTAAAATTTATAGTAGAACCAACAGCTATAAAAAAGATACCTAATAATAAAGATTTAAAAGGTTCTATATCACTTTCTAATTGATGTTTATATTCATTATTTGCTAAAACAACTCCAGCAATAAATGCTCCTAATGCAGGCGATATTCCTACTTTTTGCATTAAAATTGAGACACCAATAACCAATAATAAAGCAGAAGCGGTATATATTTCTCTTACTTGTAATTGGCCAACATATTTAAAATAAGGAGTTATTATATATTTAGCAATAATGTAGATAAATGTTATTGCTCCTACAATAACCAATGTTTTCATGAATGCAGGTCCGCCGACTAGTAAACTTTTTGAATCGTCTCCTATAGACTGTATCAAGGAATCTCCAACTAACAAAGGAATTATTGCTAAGATTGGAATTACCATTATATCTTGAAAGAGTAAAACTGAAAAAGTAGATTTACCAATTCCAGCTTTAGTAAGCCCTTTTTCGGTTAGAGTTTGCATAATAATGGCAGTCGAGGACATTGCAACTGTAAAAGCAATTGACATGGCTCTAGGAAACTTCATATCTAAAAGAAAAATACCAACTAATGTTACGATTAGTATTGTTCCTATTACCTGCATTGCTCCAAGATTAATAATTTTATTTTTCATTTTCCAGAACTCTTTGGGATCAAGTTCAAGTCCAATTAAAAATAACATCATTACAACACCAAATTCTGTTGCATGCATAATATCTGTTCCATCGTTTCCAACAAATTTTAAAACGTACGGACCAATTAAAACACCAGCAATTAAATACCCTAAGACAGAACCCATTCCTAATTTTTTAGAAATAGGAACACAAATTACTGCAGAGAATAGAAAAATAAACGCCTGTCCTAGAAAATCATTCATAAGTGTTTTTTGTAGATTTTTATGCTAATTATGTACTTTGTTTTGCTTGAAATGCAATTGCGTAAAATTTAAACTGTTTTACCATTGCTAATAATCCATTCGCACGAGTAGGAGATAGGAATTCTGATAGACCAATTTCATTAATAAAATCTGTATCAGAATCCAAAATATCTTTTGGTGTTTGATTGTTGTACATACGAATTAATAATGCAGCAATCCCTTTTGGTAAAATAGCATTAGAATCAGCTCTAAATTCAATTACATCATCTTTCATTTCTGCATCTAACCAAACAGAAGATTGACAACCTTTTATAATTTTATCGTCCGTTTTTTCTTCTTCAGTTAAAGTATTTAAACTTTTACCTAACTCAATTAAATATTCGTATCGTTGTTCCCAATCATCAAAAAATGAGAACTCATCAACTATTTCGTTTTGGATATCTTTAATTTTCATACTACAAATTTAGAAAGTTTTTATTGGTAAATCTTTTTAATATTTCGATTATTTAAGATTTCTTACTTTTGTTACACTTTATAACCAAATAATTAAAAATGAAATATATTTTCATTGTCAATCCTAATTCTGGAAATGCTAAGCACGAAATTTCTCTTAGTTTTTTAAAATCTATGTTTCCTTCTGGAGATGAAATTGTTTTAAAGAAAACCATTTATCAATTTCATGCTAAAGAATTAGTGCAGGAAGCAATTAATGAAAAAGCAGATGTTATTGTTGCTTGTGGTGGTGATGGAACAATTAATGAAGTTGCAAGTGCTTTAGTAAATAAGAATATTCCTTTGGGCGTTATTCCTGCAGGATCTGGAAATGGTTTAGCCGCAAATCTTAATATTCCGAAAGATATTAACAAGGCTATTCATATCATCAAAAATAATTCTATTCGTACAATAGATGTTGGTAGAGTGGAAGATAACTATTTTTTTAGTAATCTAGGTTTTGGTATAGATGCTGAAGTTATTCAGGCTTATGAACAAAATCAAAAACGTACAATTGCTGGATATTTTGATGCTTCCGTAAAGACATTATTAAATTATAAATCAAAACTATTTCGTCTTTATATAGATGATGCTATTATAGAGAAAGATTTTTATTATTTATTTTGCTCTAATTCTAATATAGCTGGTTATGGCATATCCTTTACGCCGCAAGCAGATTTAGAAGATGGTTTGCTCGATTTATTAATGATTGAAGATTTGGATGTTTTTGAACAATTCTATTTTTCTGTTTTGGTTTTAGCAAAGAAGATAGATTTATTAGATAAAGCTCGTTATAAACAAGTAAAGAAATTTACAATAGAAAGTTTAGATGGAAATGGGATTTCTTATCAATTAGATGGAGAATTTCAAACAACTCGTTCACTTAAAGTAAAAGTTGAAGTACTTCCAAAAGCATTAAATATAATCTATTAATTAACAATTTATAATGTTTTATATCAGTTAATTAAAATGTTATGAACGACTTTATAAACGTTTTGTTCATAGTCAGAAATTAATCTTTTTTGATAGATTTGCTCTAACATAATTATCCTTTAGTTGTAACTTTGATTTAAAATATATAAAATGAAAACTCCATATAAAATATTAGCAATAGATTCTAACCATGAATGCTTAAATGAAGGTTTAAGAAATGCAGGCTTTATTGTTGACGAAGATTATACTTCTCCAAAAGAATTAATAGAACAAAAAATAGCTGATTATGATGGAATGATTGTTAGAAGTCGTTTTCCAATTGATCGATCTTTTTTAGAAAAGGCATCGCAATTAAAATTTATTGGTAGAGTAGGGGCAGGATTAGAAAATATAGATGAAGAATATGCTGCTGAACGAGGAATAGTTTTATTTAATTCGCCAGAAGGTAATAGAGATTCTTTAGGGGAACATGCTGTTGGAATGTTGTTAATGTTGATGCATCATTTGCGAAGAGCAGATAATGAAGTAAGAAACGGAATTTGGAAACGCGAAGAAAATAGAGGTGACGAATTAAAAGGTAAAACAGTTGGTCTTATTGGTTACGGAAACATGGGAAATGCTTTTGCAAGACGTTTACAAGGGTTTGATGTGGAAGTTATTTGTTATGATATTTTACCAGAAAAAGGAAATGAATTTGCAAAACAAGTTACGTTACAAGAATTTTTAGAAAGTGTAGATGTTATTAGCTTGCATACGCCACAGACACCAGAAACAACTAAAATGATTGATGCAACATTTATTGCCAATGTTAGAAAACCTTTTTACTTTGTAAATACTGCTCGAGGAAAGTCTGTTGTAACAAAGGACTTAGTTGAAGCAATGAAGAATAAAAAAGTATTAGGTGTAGCTTTGGATGTTTTAGAATTTGAAAAATCTAGTTTTGAGCGTTTAGTTGCTTCTGATTTACCTGAAGAGTTTCAATATTTAATAGAAGCAGATAATGTTGTTTTAGCACCTCATATTGCTGGATGGACACATCAAAGTAAAGTAAAATTAGCAGAATTTATAAGAGATAAAATTATTGCTTGGAAATAATATTCTCATTTTTTTGATACTGCTTTTTTTAAAACAGGTAACTTACAACAATACTTCCCCATCCATGATAATCTCTTCTCATTCTTTTAACATCTGTAGTTTGAAAAGTGATATTTAGTGATGCAGATAAATGTTTTATTCTATAATCTACACCAAGTTGATTAGAAAAAACAATTGGTTGTATTGTATACATAATCTCCTGATTATTTTTACTGAACATATTTCCTTGAATTGTAGCATCATATACATTGTAGAGAATTTTTGGCTTGTAATAAAAATAAAATTCGTGATAATTTGATTTTATGTTATTGTTATAATATACAGAACTATTAGTTATCATAGAATTGAAGAGTTTATTGAATTTTCCTACTCTAATAATTGGTCCCAATTCAGTTCCGTTAAATCCATTCCCAAGATTTACTTTGCCATTAAAAGATAAATCATAAGAAGACTCTTTTATTAAAAGTTTAGTATATTCTGCAGAGAAATTAATAATATAATTATCTTCAATTTGATTTTCCCAACCTCTAGGCTCATCAAATCCTAACAAATTGTGTATTGTTTTTTGTACGACTTTTGCACCAGATTTATTTCCTATTACCCCAATTGTTGAGCTTAATTTTATACTTGATTCATTTTTAAATAATAAATTTAGTTGAGGTTCAATAAATAAAAATCCAGCATAAGGTCGATCAATTTCTTGTATAGAATTTATGTTTATTGTTTTTGGAGTAAATATTTTTTGAACAATTTTTATTCCGAAAATCTTATTTTCTAGTTTATTCTTTTTTTCGCGATCAAAATTTAAAGCTTTATTATAGAAAATGAATATTCCATTTGTGTAATATCTATCAGATCCTCCAGCTAAGTAAGAATCATTATCTGTTTGTATACCTATTTCTTGTTTTAAATTTTGTGCTAAAAGAGAATCATTTTGTATTAGAATATTAATAATAAATAGAAATAATCTACTTTTCATTGGTTTATTTTTAGTTGGTTGCTATTTAAAAAAGTATTTGGTTTTTTACTCTAATAAAAATACTAAAAAGCAAACAATTTTTGTTTAAATTATCTAAATAATTCACAATACTGTATATTCATTATAATTTGAGATAGTAAATTTTATAATTCATTATATTCTACAAAATATTTAAAAAACAAAAAAAGAATCCATGAGGATTCCTTTTTTTACTGTAATATTCAGGATTTAGTCAGAGATTTTATGAACACTTAACCCTACTTTTATATCTCTTAGAAGAGCTACATTAACTCCAGAAGTTGTAACAAAGCTAAGCTGATCACCTTGTCTTAGTCTTATAATTCTATGAAGATTTGTAGATGTTACAGGAACTGTAGCAACGTTTAGAGGTCCAAGTGCTACTCTTACTCCATTTAATACTTTTTCTTCTGCTAAAACATTATTTAATAGTAAGCCCATCTTTCTACCACTTAATAAAGAAAGATCAACACCAGAACTTAATTGCCATTCATAATCTACCATATAGATACCATTTTCTGGAACTGTGTAGGTACCCTGTGTAAACTGACTTTCTACACCAATTTCTGTGTCTACTAATCCTGTTAAGCTAATTTTTGACCAACCAGCTGTTCCACTGTTTATTAAAGACCATCCTCCAGTTTTTTTTGCAGAATAGACCACGCTATTTAATCTTGGTTGTACTGTATTAGCAATTTCTTCTATATCATGTACCAATTTTTGCCATTGACCTCCATCAAAATGAAATAATCCTTTTGATGATATTTTTTCTGTTTTTATTGTAGACAAGAAATCAGTTGCTGGATCTTCTAGTATATATACAATTGCTCCTTTTTGATCGTCTGTATATAAATGGTCTTTATTTTTTAATTCATCTGCTGTTAATCTAGGAGGAATAAAACCATCTATAGTATTTGCATCATTTGGTGATGCTGCAACTTCAAATGTTGCTTTAGGTGAGTCGACATTTATTCCAACTTGTGAGTAAGTTGTTGACATGATAAATGCTTGTAGAGAAATAAAATAAATTTTTTTCATATTAATATATTTTGGTTATCAATTTTCCATTTTTTTAAATTTTTAATAATATACAATAAGTGTTTTAAGTTGTTTAATATATTAATAATGAATTAGTTATGTCTAATTTACAATTTATTTTTAAATAATTGATCGATAATATATTTATTATGAGTAGAACTATGATAATAATATATATGTTTTTATTTTTTAGATAAATTACATGGATATTTTATACATGTAATTAAAATTATGAAGAAATATTTAATAAAAAAGTAGATTGCTTATGACGTAAAAAACAATCTACTTATTTTGTAAGTTTTTTGTATACTTTATACAAAATGAATGCAGCTAGAATGACCAAAACGATTTGAACTAAAATCCAAATAATAGTATTGATAGAGCAATCGTTTACATTAGCTAGCATATTCCCATGTGTTAATAAAAGCTAAATTATAAAATTATTTTAACATTTCATTAATAATTAACACTAATTTCTAATTGCCTAATAAATTTCTATTACTTATCACAAATCAATAAATATTTTTTTATGCAATTGTAAATTTGTATAAAATTATTACTATGAATTATCAATTATTAAAATCAGATACTAGAGGTGGAGCAAATCATGGTTGGTTAAATACTCGTCATTCTTACAGTTTTGCTAATTATTATGATCCAAATCGTGTTCATTTTGGAGCTTTAAGAGTTGTTAATGATGATATTATTAGTGGAGGAATGGGATTTGGTAAACATCCTCATGATAATATGGAAATTATTACTATTCCTTTAAGTGGAGGAATTTCACATGAGGATTCTATGGGGAATGGCTCTGTAGTAGAAACTGGAGATATTCAAGTTATGAGTGCAGGAACAGGAATTTTTCATAGTGAAATGAATGCTTATGAAAGCAAAGAAGGTCAATTTTTCCAAATATGGATTATTCCAAATAAAATGAATGTAGAACCTCGTTATGATCAAATTTCTATTAGAGATATTGCTAAAGATAACGAGTTATATCAAATACTTTCTCCTAATGCTGATGATCAAGGTGTTTGGATACATCAGGATGCGTGGATATTCATGGGGAAATATTCTACAATTAAAAAAGAATCTTACCAATTAAAAAATCCAAATAATGGTGTATTTTTTATGGTTGTTGAAGGTGAGGTAGAATTTGATAATCAAAAACTTAAACGTAGAGATGTTGTTGAAATAAAAGATACCAAGGATTTTTCTTTCGAGGTTTCTCCTAATTCACACGTCATGTTAATAGAAGTCCCAATGGACGTTTAATTTTTTTTATTTTTAGTTGTTTTTATTATAATAGCAAGCTTCGTAAGAAGTTTGCTTTTTTATTATAAATATTCATTATCAATTCAAGTTTTAGTATATTTACTTCTTATAAATTTTTGAAGTACAAACGTATTAATTAGAAGATTATGAAACGTTTATTTATTATAGCTTCTTTTGCATTAATGATTATTAGTTGCAAGAATGATAAGCTTGAAATTGATTCGAGCTCAGCTCAAACATTTAGTGAAACTGTTGATGAGATTTCAAAGGGATTACCATTATTACAACAAGATAAATTTAAAGAAGCCTTACAGATTGTTTTTGAATATAAAACCAGTCAATCTATGGATAATGAATCTCGTTGGTTAACAGTGAGAACGTTATTAAATGGTAAAACTGTTGATGAAGTTTTTGATATTGCAGAACAAGTTGCGTTAGAAAATAAGTTTACTTGGAACAGAAATCAGGTTCCTCTTGTAAATGGTATTCCAAAGCCAGGCGTAGTTCCATCAGAAGAGGTAGAAGTTGAACCTACATCAAATGTTCAACGTTTTGATTTTAGTTATAAACAAGACGATGAAGGAATTAATATTTCTCCATTTTTCTACAATGCTCAAGGTGAGGAAATTCAGATTAACGAACCAGTTACAGCTACTGTTGAGGTTTTTAACTCGGGTAGCATTGTTTATAGTTTCCGTTCTAAAATAGATCCTAATTCTATAGATGATTTATATAGAAAGAGTGCAATAACAATTAAATATGCTCTTTTAGATCCTTCTAAAATAAAAACTGATCGATTAGACATTTTAATTAGAGTTCCTAACTCAGAACGATATTTAACGAATAGAAAGGCTGTACAAATACCTATGAATTTAATTGGTGTTTCTTCAATTTCTGATTCTCTTGCTGTTGCTTCTTCTCCTGCTCAAGTAAGTAAAGAAGCTGAAATGTTGAAATCATTATCTAATCGTTTTATGAATAATTTGACCAAGAAGAATTATTCTGGAGCCTTTGCTTTAACTAGAAGTAATGAGTGGTCTACTTTTCAGAAGTTTTCATCTATTGATGAGGTTAAGAATTTAGATCAAGCTACAATTAATGATGCTAAAGTTTTAGACGCAGATGAAAAAGTAGCTTTAGTACAAGTCAATGCTAATCTAAAAGATGAGAGTATGAAATCTTATCAATTAACTTTAGAGAAGATTAATAACAAATGGTTTATCGTTAATTTTAAATAATTAGCCCCATATACAAACTAAAAAAGTCGCTTAAAAAGCGACTTTTTTGTTTTATATATTTTTATAAGAATATTACTGTCCAGCTTCCTTTGCTGCGTCAGCTTTCATTTTTTCGTTTGCTGTAATTGCAATCTCTACACGACGGTTTTGAGCTCTACCTTGATCTGTATTGTTATCAGCAATAGGTTCTTCTAACCCTTTACCTTGTGATGTTAAACGTGATGAAGAAATACCTTTAGAAACTAAATAATCTCTTACAGATTGTGCACGTTTTTGTGATAAAGGTAAATTATAAGATTGTGAACCTTTATTATCTGTATGTCCTACGATTAATAAGTTTGTATCAGGATATTCTTTAAATACTTCTATTAACTTATCTATATTTGTTTTAGCAGTAGATGTTAAAGATGATGCATTGTAGTCGAAAGTTACTCTAGAGTTTTCGTCTAAAATTAAGTTAATTCCTTCTTCTGTACGTACAACTTCTGCACCAGGTAAAACTTGCTCAATTTTTTGTGCTTGTTTATCCATTTTGTTACCAATAACACCACCAGCGGCTCCACCTACAGCAGCACCAATTACAGCACCTAAAGCAGTATTACCACCTTTACCAAGGTTATTTCCTAATATTCCCCCAATAACACCACCAGCTACAGCGCCAATTCCGGCACCTTTTTGTGTGTTATTAGCGTTTCTTACTGTATCACAAGAAGATAATATAAATGTTCCTCCTAATACTATTGCAGCTATTTTAGTGTTTATTTTTTTCATATACAAAGTTTTATGATTGATTATCTTTGAAAGTTATAAATTACCTGTGCAATTTTTCCACTTGTATTTACATCCTGAACTAATTTCATAGAATTAGCATCTACATAATCTACTTTTAATTTGTAACCAGCAGTATTTTGCTTTGCTTTAATCCCAGTCACATCCTTAAAAATAAAATAAGTAGTAGATCCATCTTGTTGCATATTCCAGATAATATCTGCTGAGCCTTGTGGACAAGATGCACCTGAATTGTTAAAAGTGTAAGTACCCTTTTTGTTATTTTGTACTAAATTCCAAGTTGAACCTTCATAACATTCTGGACTTGCTGTATCAAATACGTTTGCTACAGTTTCATTTACTTTTACATTTCCTTTAATTTCGTTTTTAGAAAAACCGTTGTAATCAACAGAAGTTAATGTCCATGATCCTCTTACTTGTTTTCCAAATGCAATGCTTTCCTTCGCTGCTTTTGGAGTTACGCAAGATGTAAGAAAAGCTATCATGCTTATTCCCAATAATAAAATTCCTTTTTTCATAGTAATTTATTTGTTTTAGTTTTTAGGTTTAAAAATGACCTTAATAGATTAAATTTAATTAATTAAAATGAGATTTTAATGGTAATATTATATTAATCTAAAGAAATGGCTTAAATCTTTTTATTTTAGCTTTTAATCTTAATTGTATAGATTAAAGATGAATATTCTCCTGTCTTTTTAGCTTGCTTGTTTGATTTTAATCCAATTCGAATAGCATTAAGAAAACCTAATTTATTTCCTTTATATTTTTCTGAAAGTAGGCTAACATAAAATGAGTCTAATTTCATAGGGTTAACATTTTCAATTTTCATACCAAACTTATCAAAAAGCTTTCTCATGCTCTTTTCAGAGAAGTGCCATAAGTGTCTTGGAACATCATATGCCGCCCAATATTTACCGTAATAATTTGCATCATAAGATTCATGATTAGGAACAGCAATAATTAATGTACCGTTTTCATTGAGATGATTTTTTAGATGTGTTATAACCTCATTTAAATTCGGAATGTGTTCTAAAACATGCCACAAAGTAATGACATCAAACTTATCGTTTATTTGTTCTATTTGTGTAGAAACAACATTATTAATACCAATCTTAGTTTGTGCAATCCTACGTGCAGAATCATTAGGTTCCATACCTAAAACTTTGTAACCGTTTTTTTGCATCATTTCTAAATAATCACCAACACCACAACCATAGTCTAATATTTTTTTACCTGATGAAATTTTATCAATTAATTTTAATTTTTCGTTTAAATTAATTGCTTTTGCAATTTGGTAAAATCTTTCAAAAATTGATTTCTTTCCATCTGTATGTGAAATATAATTTTTGCTTTCGTAATATTTTCCTAAAGTTTCGATAGGTTGGGGGAGAGTGTAAAGTACTCCAGTTTCTGAATCTTCATATAATTCAAAATCCTCTCCTGTTAAAAAATAATCTTTTAACTCTAGTTTTTTTATACCAGAAAATCCTTCTTTTGAAGGATTTTCTAAATATGTTCCACGTGAAACATTTTCCATTTTTATCTACCCATGTAAATTAATAATACACTAATATCTGCTGGAGATACACCACTTATTCTTGACGCCTGAGCAACTGTAGCGGGTTTTATTTTTGTCAGTTTCTGACGAGCCTCAATAGACATAGATACAAAAGAACTATAATCTACATCTACAGGAATTTTTAAATTTTCTAAGCGATGAAGTTTATCTGCATTTTGTTGTTCTTTCTTAATGTAGCCTTTATATTTTATTTGAATTTCTGTTTGTTCTAATTCCTCCTGATCATAATTATTACTTTCTATAAATTCGTTTACACGTTCTAATTTTGTAAAGTCAGAAAGTTTTAATTCAGGACGAGAGATTACAGAAATCATTTTATTTGGTTGCTTTAAAGGTGTTCCTTCACGCTCCTCAATTACATCATTAATTTCTTGAGGTTTGATAGAATTTTCTTCAAAGTAATGAACAAGTTTTTCAGCTTTATCAAATTTTTCTTCCATTCGTTTTAAACGATCTTCTGAAGCTAAACCGATATCAAATCCTTTTCTTGTTAAACGCTCGTCAGCATTATCTTGTCTTAATAGAATTCTGTACTCTGCACGAGATGTAAACATTCTATAAGGTTCTTCTGTACCTTTCGTAATTAAATCGTCAATTAAAACACCAATATAAGCTTCGTTACGATTTAGTATTAAAGGATCTTTCTCTTGGATTTTTAATGCAGCATTTATACCTGCCATTAATCCTTGAGAAGCTGCTTCTTCGTAACCTGTTGTTCCATTAATTTGACCAGCACAATATAAGCTTTCTATTAGTTTAGTTTCTAATGTATGTTTTAATTGTGTTGGAGGAAAGAAATCATATTCTATTGCGTAGCCTGGACGGAAAATTTTAGCATGTTCAAATCCTGGAATAGAACGTAATGCTTTTGCTTGTACATCGTCAGGTAAAGATGTAGAAAATCCATTTATATAATATTCTACAGTATTCCATCCTTCTGGTTCAGCAAAAATTTGATGACGATCTTTGTCTGCAAAACGATTAATTTTATCCTCTATTGATGGACAATATCTTGGTCCTGTAGATTTAATAGTTCCATTAAACATAGGAGAACGATCAAAACCTTCTTTTAATAAATCGTGTACTTCTTGATTTGTATATGTAATCCAACAAGAACGTTGTTTTGTTAATTTAGGAGTATTGGTATAAGAAAATTTTGATGGATTTTCATCACCTGGTTGCTCAATCATTTTAGAGTAATCAATAGATCTACCATCAACTCTTGGAGGAGTTCCAGTTTTCATTCTACCAGCTTCAAAACCTAAATCAACCAATTGCTCAGTTATTCCAAATGCAGCACCTTCTCCCATGCGTCCACCTCCAAATTGCTTTTCGCCAATGTGGATTAAACCATTAAGAAAAGTTCCATTTGTTAAAACAACTGCTTTAGAACGAATGCTCATTCCCATAGCTGTGTTTACTCCGCAAACTTTTCCGTTTTCTATGATTAAACTCTTAACCATGTCTTGAAAGAAGTCTACATTTTCTGTTTGTTCAAGAGATAATCTCCATTCTTCAGCAAAACGCATACGATCCGATTGTGCTCTTGGAGACCACATCGCTGGACCTTTAGATTGATTCAACATTTTAAATTGAATCATTGTTTTATCTGTGATTACACCAGAGTATCCTCCTAATGCATCAATTTCTCTTACAATTTGTCCTTTTGCAATACCACCCATAGCAGGATTACAAGACATTTGTCCGATGCTTTGTAAGTTCATTGTAACTAGAAGTGTTTTTGCACCTAAGTTTGCTGCAGCTGCTGTTGCTTCAGCACCAGCGTGTCCACCACCAACTACAATTACATCATATTCTGATTGAAATATCATTTCTTTTTATTTCTTTATTGTGACTAAAAATAACAAATGTTCCACGTGGAACATTATGCTTTCAATAAACTAAATGTTGCTAAATATTGATCCTCTTTTGAAGTCATCAATTCTTTATCTTCTGGATCTTTATCCAAATATCCTGCAAAATGTAAAATACCATGAATCATTATACGAGCTAATTCATTTTCAAAAGAAACACCGTTTTGTTCAGCATTATCTTTTATTCTTTCTACACTAATAAAAATATCACCCATTAATTCATCTTCTACAGAATTATCGAAACCGATAACATCTGTATAATAATCGTGATCTAAATATTGTTTATTAATTTCTAGTAAGTAGTCATCATCACAAAAAATATAGTTTAATTCTTCTATAGTTTTTCCTTCATTCTTCATACTTTCTACGATCCAATTAATCCATTGTTGATCTTCTGAAATCTCAAAATCTGTTTCGTAAAATAATTCTATCATTGTTCTAAAACCAGTATCCTAAACTTAAATTAAATAATCCTTTTTTTGTGTAAGGAGAGTAACTCCAAATAAAGTTAATAGGTCCTAAAGGACTATCATAACCATAAGTTGCTCCATAACCAAGATATTCGTAATCTGTTAAACTTAATTGTTCAAACCTGTCTGTAACATTTGCAATATTCATAAACAAACTTGTGTAATGATTTTTCAAAATTTTGGCTTGAATTTGAGAACCAAAAATTAATTGATTGTTTCCAAAAGCAGAACCAAATGGAAGTCCATAGAACCTCATATAGTTGAAAAATTTCTGTTCAACATATCCTCCTAAATAAAACTTTTGAGGAATTGTAACGTTATCATTAAAAAAGGTTCCAAAGTTAGCAGTAAATCTGTAACTTAGGAAATTATTTAACGGAAAATTTGCTTCTAAACTTCCTTCTAATAAATAGTTATTTTCGAAGCCAGCAACATTAGAATCAAATAAATATTTAAAATCTCCATTAAATTTAAATCCTCTTCGAGCAAAATTGGCGTTGTTTCGGTTATCAGCTTTTATATATCCGTATGCTTTCCAAAAATAACCTTCAGAAAGAGAAGGAAAATTTGTAGATTCATCAATATAATTATTTGTAAAAACTTTTGTGTACTGATGTTCTAAACCTATACCAATGGCGTATTTTTCTTTTATTGTAGATTGAATATACAATTGGTTTGTAAATTCTCTGAAATTATAATTGACTTTGCTATATGGTGAATTATTTCCAGATACATTTTTTAAGTCTATTTCTTTATCAAAATAATAGGAATAAGAATTAAAACCAATGCTAGGTATATAACCATTATCAATGAAAAAATTAAGATTATATCGAGCAAAATCACCTACAACAACATCTGCAGATAAAATAGAATTTTTGAAGATAAGATTCTTAGACGTAAAGTTTAAGAGTAAACCTGTTTTAAATAAATCATCATAATGCAATCCAAAACGAACAGATTGTTTGTTTTTATTTTCTTGAACTTTTAAGGTCAAAAGATTATCATTCTCATTTAATTGAGATACTTTATAAGTAATATTATTAAAGTTTCCAGATGCATATAACTTATCTACACCAGTTTTTAAATCATCATATTTAATTAATTCTGGGGTACGAATACCAAGTTTTCCTTTAATATAATTTTCATTATAACTCTTTAATCCTTCAACGTCTAAGTCTTTTACTAAGACATAATCCTCTAATTTTATTTCTTTTCTACTTTTATCTTGTGCATTCTGTTTTCTTGCAATTTCTTTTAATTGATCAAAAACTTTATCTGAAGCTTCAACACCTTTTTTATAAATAGCCTCAACTTCATCAAAACTTGTTACCGCATAGGCTTTAAGTTCTGGTTTTATTAATAGATCGACCATTTTCTTTTGCTCATCTGTTTTCTTAACGATGCTCATAGTCATAATTTGACTTAAAATTCCAATTGCAGAATTTAAATCTTCACTTTTTTGTAATCCATCTCCTAACTCAACACCAATAATAATATCAGCACCCATGTCTTTCACTTCTTTTACAGGGAAATTATTCACAACACCACCATCTACATAAATATTTCCGTCTATGTTTACAGGATCTAGCATAGTAGGATAAGCACCAGAAGCTAATACAACACGTGGAAGAAACCCTGATCGAAAAACTTTTTCTTCACCAGTTTCTATATTCGTTCCAATACAGACAAAAGGTGTTGGAAGTTGATTGAAATCTTCAATATTATGAACAGGTCGAAATAAATAAGTTAATAAATCTAGCGGTCCTTGGCCTTTAGAAAAAGCATTTGGAATAGTTAATTTAAAATTATCAAAAGGTAATTCGAGAATATATTTTTCTTTATAAGATTTGTCGAAAAAAGGAATTTCTGCACGATTCTTATTTTGTGTAATTAATGAAGTAATATCCAGCTGGTACATTATTTTATGAAGTTCATCTGGTGTATATCCCGCAGCATATAAGCCACCAATTATAGCGCCCATACTTGTTCCTCCAATATAGTCGATTTTAATTCCTGCTTCTTCTATTTTCTTTAATGCACCAACGTGTGCATATCCTTTTGCACCGCCACCACTTAAAACAACACCAACTTTTAATCGTTTTGTATCTTGCTTAATTTCTTGTGCAAAAGAGAATGTAGAAATAAAAAAACTGAAAACTAAAAAAATACGCATAAAAGCTATTTTAATTGATGAATAAAGATACGCCAAATTTTAATTTTTATAATGCAATTAACTGTTATAAAAAAAGAAAGAGTTGCTTATGGGCAACTCTTCTTCTTATTCTTTATAGTAAACTCTTTTTATTCTTTGCGAAACAGAGGTTAAAATCTCGTAGGGAATTGTTTCTAACCAATTTGCTACATCTGCAATACTTGGAGAATTTCCGAAGATTGTTACTTCATCACCTTCTTTACAGTTAATATTCGTTACATCAACCATCATCATATCCATACAAATAGAGCCAACAATTTTTGCTAATTGACCATTTATACCAACACTTGCTTTTCCGTTTCCTAAAGAGCGTCTAATACCATCTGCATAACCAACGGGTAAAGTGGCTATTCTTGTTTTATGCTCTGCAGTAAAACGACGACCATAACTAACAGTTTCTCCCGCTTCTAATTCTGATATTTGAGAAATAACGGTTTTGAAACGTACAACAGGTTTTAAGTATTTTTCCATAAAATCTGTATATTCAGAATAGCCATACATTCCAATTCCCAAACGTACCATGTCGTATTGATGTTCTTTGTAAGCAACTATTCCTGGAGAGTTTAAAGCATGTTTTATTGGTGTTATATCTAATGCTTTTGTAATTGATTCATAACTCTTATCAAAGCGGTTTAATTGGTATTTGGCATAGTCTTCTTCCTCTGGCATATCTGCTGTTGCTAAATGTGTAAATATTGAGCGAACATATACTTGAGAATTATTTTTTAAGATACGAATCAATTCATCGAAATCATCTTCATGAAAACCTAAACGATTCATTCCTGTTTCTAATTTTAGATGAATAGGATATGTTGATGAAATTTGTTTTTCTTGTAATTTCTGAATAAATAATTTTAAAACTCTTAAGCTATAAATTTCAGGCTCTAACTGATAATCTATTACAGTAGAATAACTGCTTTGCTCAGGATTCATAATAATTATAGGAATTGTTATTCCAGCTTCTCTTAATTCTTTTCCTTCGTCAGCAATTGCAACTCCTAAAAAATCGACACCATTATTTTGTAAAGTTTTAGCAACCTCAAAACTTCCAGTTCCATAACTATTTGCCTTTACCATACACATTAATTTTGTGGTTGGTCTTAGCATAGATCTGTAAACGTTAATATTTTCTACTAAATTCTGAAGATTAATTTCTAAAACAGAATCGTTGGAACGAGTTTCGAGTTCACTCGATATTTTTTCTAATTTAAAAGGTCGAGCGCCTTTTAATAAAATAGCTTCATTATCTACGTTCTGATGTTTAAACTGTTCTAAAAATTCTTCTGTAGAATTATATGAACGCACATAGGATTGAAATAAATTTTTAAACAATGTAATTTTTTCACCTATTAAAACAATTTCATCAAAATGATAAGCATTAACTAAATTGGCTGCTTCTTGATATAAATCTTTATCAGATAAGTTACTTTGTAAAATATCAGTTAAAACAAGTGATTTTTTCTCTTTTGGTTGTTGATTTAATACATTTAAACCAATTCTTAGAGAATTTAGATCAGAATTAAAGGTATCATTAATTAAAATAGAATGGTTAATTGCTTCCTTTATTTCCAAACGCATTTCGATTGGCAAAAGCAAAGAAAATTCTTCTTTAATTAATTTATAATCAATGTTTAAAGCGATTAGTGTTGTTAAGCAGATCAAACTATTTTTTATTGAAGCATCATCTGTAAAAGGAATTGAATAAGTAAATTTTTCTTGATTATGTAAAATAGAAATCTCAGTATTTGACAAAGAGCTTTCTATATGTTCAATTTTTACTGTGGCAAAATCAGAAAAACCATAAGAAAATTTATCAATTTTAGACAAATATTTGTTCTCTAAAATAGCTTGATAAACTTTTTCATTTTCGATATTGAAAACTAATTTTTCTACATGCGTAAATAATTTCAGTTTTTCTTGAATCAATTCATCTTGATTTTCGAAGTTCTCCAAATGTGCCTCTCCAATTTTTGTAAGAACACCAATTGTTGGTTGAATAATTTCTTCTAGCTTTTCCATTTCATTTGGAGTAGAAATTCCAGCCTCAAAAATTCCAAGATTATTTTTTTCTGTAATTTGTAGAATAGATAGGGCAGCACCAAATTGAGAATTATAACTTTTTGGACTTCTAGCGATAGAAAAATTTTTCCATAATAATTGATTCAACCATTCTTTTACAATTGTCTTACCATTAGAACCTGTAATTCCAATAACAGGAAGATTAAATTGTTTACGATGATATTTTGCCCAATTTTGTAAAGCTTGCAAAGGTTTTTTAACTAAAATAAAATTTGCATTAGCAAGATGTTCTAGTTTTTCGTGAGCAACGAAATTTCGAATACCTTTTTGGTAAGCATCTTCTATATATTGATGTCCATCTTTTTGATTACCATGAAGCGCAAAGAAGATTCCATTAGCAGGATGAACAATCATTCGAGAATCAAAAAATATTTGATTAACAATGATATTTTCATCGCCAAATAAAGTACCATTTACGATACTTGAAATTTGATTTAGCTTATAATTTTTCAACGTTTAGTTTATTTATTTCTTCCCAAAAAGCTGCTCTACTTAAAGGCTCATATTCTGATGTTTCTCCAAGTTCTACTAACTTTTCGCTATCGATTTTTCGATGCGAATAATTGGCTAAATTTCCGGTTCTTACACAAATAGCATGCACTTTAGTAATATACTCTGCTGTTGCTAATAAATTGGGCATTGGTCCAAAAGGTCGACCTTTAAAATCCATATCCAATCCAGCAACAATTACACGTTTACCTTGATTAGCAAGTTCGTTAGCTACTTCTACAATTCCTTCATCAAAAAACTGTGCTTCATCAATTCCTACAACTTCGCAGTCTTCAGCTAATAATAAAATAGCAGAAGAATATTCGACAGGAGTAGAAGAAATAGAATTTTTATTATGAGAAACTACTTCACGTTCTGCATAACGAGTATCTATAGTTGGTTTAAAGATTTCAACTCGTTGCTTCGCAAACTCAGCACGTTTAAGACGACGAATAAGTTCTTCGGTTTTACCAGAAAACATTGAGCCGCATATAACTTCTATCCAACCACTTTTCTGTTGATGATTAAAGGTATTTTCGAGGAACATAATTGTATTAAAGTTTAATTAAAAAATATATGGAAACAAATTTAAGCAATTAATTAGATGAGAAAAGTAAAAAATACAAAGATGTTTTTATAAGAAATGATTAAATAGAACGTTGTTAAGTTTATACAGTATAATAAAAACGATTAACATAAAGTAAATGATGCACTTTTATAATTAGAATTAATGAAAAGGTTAAGAAAAGGAAAGTTCTATTTCTTGCAACAAATGGTTGATATTAGTGTTTTAATTATTTTCTTTTTTATTTTTATTAAAATACAATATCTATCTTTCGATCAAGAGTTAAATTATCTATTAAGTACAAAAAGTTTTATCAATTTGATAAGCTCACACTATAAAATTCTATTTTTATTTGTGTTGAGCTGGTTTTTGATAAGTAACAATATACAATTATACTCAACAAAAAGGAATACAAAGTTTGTTGTATTGCTAAGGAAATTTTTTTTCCAAGTTCTGTTATTTTCAATCGTTATTTTTGCAATTTCGGGCTTAAATAAAACTGATATATTTATTGGATATATTGGATTTATTTATGTTAAAACCCTATTTTTATTTGGGATAATTTCGAGGTTAGGAATCTTTTATTACTTTAAAAACTTACATAGAAATGGGCAGAATTTGTCTAATGTTCTAATTATAGATGAAAATAATAACACACGAAATTTTATAAATGTTTTATCTGAAAGGAAAGATTTAGGAATTAAATTTTTTAAACAATTGAAGAAAGAAGATTTAGTTTTTGAAAATCGGAACTTGATGATCGACGGATTAGATTTTAATCTATTCTTATTAGAAAATAAAATAAAAAAAGTCTTCGTATCACAAAAAGGAGAGTTAGAACCTATTATAATGAATAGAATAGCTAGACTATCAGAAGCTAATTTAATACCTGTTTCTTACATTCCCGATTCTATTTACAACGGATTAACAGAATTAAAAGTGACTTATATTGATACATTACCAATTTTTGAGGTAAAAAGATTCCCATTAGATCTGTCTATTAATAGAGCTATAAAAAGAATGATAGATTTGTTGTTAGCAGTTTTATGCTCCATTTTTATATTAAGTTGGTTATTTCCAATTATCGCTCTAAGAATTTATCTTGACAATAAAGGACCTGTTTTTTTTGTACAACAAAGAAATGGCTTAAATGGGAATAAATTTAACTGCATTAAATTTAGAACGATGTTTGTTTCTAATGTTAATTCAACAAAAATTACAGAAAGAAATGATCCGAGAGTTACAAAATTTGGAAAGTTTTTAAGAAAAAATAGTTTAGACGAATTACCACAAATTATTAACGTCTTAAAAGGTGATATGTCGTTTATTGGCCCTCGACCTCAAATGCCAACAGAAGATTATCGTTACAGAGAGATTATAAACAGATATAACATTAGACATTACGTTAAACCAGGAATTACAGGTTTATCTCAGGTAAAAGGACATAGAGGAGCTATTGATTCTCTTGTTGATATGGAGAAAAGAGTAAGAACAGATATTTATTATGTAAGAAACTGGTCTTTACTTTTAGATGTTCAAATTTTATATCAAACCTTAATGTTAGTTATTAAGGGAGATGAGAATGCGATATAAAAAAACCTCTCATGTAAATGAAAGGTTTTTTCGAAAATAATTCGAAAATATGTTTTTTTTAATAATCGAAAAATTAAATTTCGTCATATTTTTTCTCATTATCATTACCAAATTTAGCTAATTTGTTTAACCACCAGCCCATTAAAGCGATACCAATGAACGTAAATAACCATCCAAAAATAACACCTATTGGAGATAATAAATTCTCGAAAGTCCATTTGCAAAAATCACCAATTGCAAAAAATAAATCAGTTATAACTCCCATATTCTAGTTTATTGCTTAATTTGCATCAAAGTTAATAAAATGTTGGTTAATCTACTTAAGAAACGAAATTTTTTTAAACAAATATTTATCATTGTATTGTTCACATTGCTTGGAACAGTAGAATATAATAGTTTTTACTTGAACGATTTAGAAAAAGTAGGAGCAATTTTAACTCTTTTGTTGATTGCTTTTGTTGGATACACGGATTATTTAAATGTATTAATCAGTAAATCTGCCTTTTCTATTTTTACTTATATGCTTTTTCTAATGCCTTTTATTGGAGAGCTTATAGATTATAAAATGATCGGAAGTTTACTTTTAGTAACCTATGTTTCTACAAAGCTGCTTTATTTTGAATCAGAAAAAAATGATCCTTATAGTGCTTTCGATATTGGTGTTTTCTTAAGTTTTGCCATTTTACTTAACCCGCTTTTAATCTTTTTAGGAATTATTATTTTTATTTATTTCCTAACATTGAAAGCAGTAGAACCAAAAGTGCCAATATTAGGTGTTTTAGGTTTTATCGTACCAATATTAATCGTGGGGCAAATAAGCTTTTTATTAGATTATTACTTTATTCTAGATTTCTATAAAGAACAATTTACTTTAAATATTATACAACCGCAATTGAAGTATATTTTCTTAACTCCAACTGCAGTTATCTTAGTTTTATCTGTTCTTAACCATCTAAAAAATGTCAATAAATTAACTGCTCAAAAGAAAAGAATTTACAGTTTAATTCATCTTATGTTTATCACTATTTTGATAACATTTGTTTTATTTGGAGGAGATAAAGATGTATTTTTAGTGTTTTTATCTTACTGTGTAATGACAATGTTGTCAAGATATTTTATAGAAAGTAAACCAAAAATAGAATGGCTAAATGAAGCTTTACTTTGGATTTATATGATTTCTTTATTAATCTATAATTTTTATGATAGAATTCCTAGGTTCTACTCCCTGATCACCGAAGTAAGTCTTTAATTCGAAATTATTACCATCAAAAGTACCATAAGTAAAATAGTCTATCCAGTCCCCTAGATTAATGTGTTTAGCATTACCAATTGTAATTTCCATTGGTAAATGACGATGTCCATAAATAAGATAATCGTAGTATTTTCTCTTTAGTTGTTGACGGCTATACATGACCAACCATTCGTTTTCTACACCAAGAAATTTTACATCTTCATCTCCCGAAATCATTTTATTTTTTCGGGAAACAGTAATACCTAGCCACATTGCTAAATCTGGATGAAGAAGGTAAAAAAGGAATTGACAAACCTTGTTTGTAAAGACTTTTTTCATGCGTTTATAACCTTTATCTCCAGGACCTTTTCCATCGCCATGAACAATAAAAAACTCCTTACCATTGATGATAAAATCTTGTTTATCTCGAAAAACAATTGCATTTATTTGTTCTTCTAAATAATCTTTCATCCATAAATCATGATTTCCAACAAAGAAATAAATCGGAATTCCTTTATCTGATAACTCTGCTAGTTTACCTAGTACACGAACAAATCCTTTTGGTACGACATATTTGTATTCGAACCAAAAATCGAATAAATCTCCGATAAGAAATAAAACACCACAATCGTCTTTTATTTCATCTAACCATTTCACAAATAATTTTTCGCGTACTAAACTATCTTTCTCATTTGGCGCACCAAAATGATGATCAGAAGAAAAGTAAGCTTTTTTATTTGCTTCTAAATTAATTGTTATTGGTTGTCCTCCGCTAACCATTCTCCGTATGAGTTTTCTGTTTCATGTAATTTAAGCGCAACCAACTCTATATTTGTTTGCAATTGTGCTTTTATTTTATCTACCATCCACAAAATCATATTCTCGCATGATGGTTGATAATCTGTAAAAACAACATGATGACCTTCTGCAATTAATTTATCTCCTAATGCTTTGTGTGGTGAATTTTGGTTTAATAAAATAGCATGGTCAAATATGTTAACCACTTCTTTATTGATAATCTTTTTTAAGTCACCAAAGTCCATTACCATTCCTAACTTTACATCATTAATATCTTCAGATGGAATACCTTTTACAGTAACAAAAAGTTTGTAAGAATGTCCATGTATATTTTTACATTTTCCATCATAACCATGTAATGCATGTGCAGTTTCAAAAGTAAAAGCTTTTGTAAGTCGTATAATTTTCATTAAATTTAAATCTAAACTATAATTTGCAAAGGTAATGGAAATCAAAACAATCGTAAATTCTTTGGTAGATTTATTTTTCCCACTGCGATGTTTGGATTGTCAAGAGGTAATTCAATCATCACAAATTTTATGTGTGTCATGTTCTACAAAATTACCTTTTACTCATTGGGAGTTAGATAATAATAACATTATTTTCAATACATTAAGAAACAGTTGTGTAATAGATAATGCTAGTTCATTGCTTTACTTTAAGAATAAAAATGTTACACAAAAACTCTTACATGAAATGAAATATAAAAATCGGCCAGCTATTGGAATTGATTTGGCCAATCTAGTAAAATTAGATTTAAAAAATTATGATGGAATAATTTCTATTCCATTACATTCTAAAAGGATGAAGGTAAGAGGTTATAATCAGATTGATTGTTTTGCAAGAACATTAGCAGAAATTAATCAAATCAACTATTTTCCAGATGGATTAATTCGTACAAAACATTACTCATCTCAGGTGAAAGAAGATAAAAAACATCGTATACAAAATTTAAATAATTCTTTTGAAATTAACCCTAATTTACCTTTTGGCCATTATATACTGGTAGATGATGTGATAACAACTGGAGCAACATTATCTTCTGCTATTAGAAAGTTTAATTTTTCAGAAAACTTTAAGATAAGTGTAATTACAATAGCTTGTGCATAATAAGAAGCTTTTTATTAACTTGCACGCATGAATAAGACGACTCGTTTATCGCTTTTAATTTGCTTTATTTTGTTGATTGTTTCGTGTGCTAGACAAGGATCTCCAACAGGAGGACCTAAAGACGAAACACCACCAGTTTTTATAACAGCTGATCCAGATACATTGGCAACAAATGTTGATGTTAATCTAAAAGAAGCAATTATAAATTTTGATGAATATGTCTTACTAAAAGAATATAGTAAGAATGTTGTGGTTTCGCCATCTTTTCAGATACCTCCAATTGTAACGCCACAAGCTTTGGCCAAAAAATTTGTTTCAATTAAATTTCAAGAACCATTATTACCAAATACAACCTATAGTTTTAATTTTGGTGATGCAGTTCAGGATTTTAATGAGAATAATATATTATCAAATTTTCAATATGTTTTTTCAACAGGAACTTTTATAGATTCTCTAAAAGTTACGGGACGAGTAAATTCTTCTTATGATTTTAAGTTACCAGAAAAGATATTAGTCGGTCTATATAAAATAGATGAAGAATACAAAGACAGTGTTGTACTTAAAGAGAAACCTTATTATATAACTCGCGTTGATAAAGAAGGAAATTATAAGTTGAACTATTTAGCTTCAGGAAAATATAAATTAATTGCATTTGAGGATAAAGTAGAAAATGTAAAGTTTGATTATGGAAAAGAACGATTAGCTTTTCATAATGATCCTATAGAATTAAAAGAGAATCAAGAAGTCAATTTAAATTTATTTAATCAAAAACCAGATTATCGTAAACCAGAAGCAAGTACGAAACAAGAAGGATTAATTGCTTTTCAATTAACTGGAGCAAAGGAAAATGTTACAATAACGCCAATATCTAAAGAATTTAAGACAGCATATATTCAACGATTTTCTAGAAAAGATTCTGTTAATTTTTGGTTTAATCCGAAAGTAGATTCAATTACAGGTAGGTCTACAAAAATTAATTTCAAAGTTCAGTACAAGGATAAAGTTGATACAATAAGTGCATTATATTCAAAATCAAATACAGAACATAAATTAGAATTTAAACCACTTAATGATCAAAAATTAGCGCCTAATAAAAACTTTAGATTACAAGCAAATGTTCCAATTAAAACGATAAATACGAGCAAGATATTTATGTTTAAAGATACTATTGAAGTGCCTTTTAAAGCAACAATAGATTCTATAAATCCGCAGATTATAAATTTTGCATTCGATAAAAATCTAGACGAATCTTTTGAGGCAAATATCTATCCAAATGCTTTTGTAGATATATTAGGAGAGAAAAATGATACATTAGCATATCCTATAAAAATGGGTGTAAGAGGAGATTTTGGACATTTAAAACTAACACTTCAAAATGTACCTACAAAACCCTTTATTTTACAGTTTCTGAAGCATGATAAAGACTTTTCTGTTGTAGAAGAAATTTACAGTCCAGCAAATAAGAATTACTTTGAGTTTAATTTTATAGAGCCAGGAGAATATTTATTCCGATTATTAGTTGATGATAATGAAAATGGAGTGTGGGATAGTGGAGATTTCCTTACTGGACAACAACCAGAAGCAATTTATTTATATCCAGAAGTCATAAAAACTCGTGCCATGTGGGATTCTGCAGAAACATGGATTTTAGGTGAAGCAAATCAGCCAGTATTCTTACCAAGTGATGAAAAAGATTCTGATAAGAATCGATTAAAAAACGGTGAGTTAAAAGAAGACGAAGAACAACAAAATTCTAATTCAAGAAATAATAACAATAATTCTAGAGGAAACAGTATGAATACTGGAGGAAATGGATTAAGAAGATAATAAAAAAGCGAGCATATATGCTCGCTTTTTTAATATTTATAAATTTAAATAACTATTTAAGAGTTCTCTACAATTAACTTTCTGGAGCTAAATAAATAAACGGTGAAACAGGAATATTTCTAAGAATAGCATAAGCCAATAAGAAAATTAAAAAATTCCGTGCAAAGCTAGTAGGGAGGTGAAATTTATTTCCGAAAGGAACACCAAGAAAAATATTTCCAACTATAGCATAATAAGTATAGATCGTAATGTATAAAGCAAATGGTAATAAGATATTATGCCTTAAAGAAGATAGTATATGTCCATGTACAAACAAAGAAAAAGCTCTTTGTCCACCACACCCAGGACACCACAACCCTGTTACAGAATGGAAAATACATTTTAATGCAAACGGATTTTGATTAGAATAAAAGGCATAAAAATAAATAATTACCATAAGAGGCAATAATGTTGCTAATCCATAAACCAAAATCCGTTTCATTATTTTATAATATTTTATTGAGCATTTTCTAAGATAGATTTATATTGCTCCATATAAGCCTCAGTTCCACCAGTTATAATAGTTACAAGACTAAGAATAAATCCGATAATTCCTAAACCTATTGCAACATAAGAAAGAATTTTAGAATTTTTTGCTGCTTTTTCAGCTCCAATGTAGTCACCTACATCAAATTTAGAGTTAACTTGAGTTGCAAATACAATAGCAACAATTCCAACAATAAGTCCGATACAACAAGGTGAACAAATCCCTAGAACTGTACCAACGATTGCCAAAACTAAATTGTTTTGAGGCTTTGGACGAATTTCTTCAAAAGAAGATTGTGTTGATTGATCAGTATAATCCATAATAGTAAAATTTATTTAGGAATCTAAAATAGAATATTTTAGTCAATAAATCTTTATCAAATATTTAAATTATCACTGAAATAACATTCGATATAAATCTTCTACTTTTGATATACGAACAATTCTTATTCCGTAATCTGTATCTTTAATTTTATTATATTTTGAAACGAAAATCACATCAAACCCTAGCTTTTCAGCTTCAGTAATACGTTGTTCAACACGATTTACAGCTCTAATTTCTCCACTTAAACCAACTTCACCAGCAAAACAACAATTGTCTGGGACAGCAGAATCTTCGCTAGAAGATAAAATTGCAGCAATAACAGCCAAATCAATCGCAGGATCATCAACTCTTATTCCACCTGTAATATTTAAAAAAACATCTTTCATGTTTAATCGGAAACCTGCACGTTTTTCTAAAACAGCCAAGAGCATATTAAGACGTTTTGCATCAAAACCAGTTGCAGTCCTCTGAGGTGTTCCATAAACAGCTGTAGAAACCAATGCTTGTATTTCTATTAGCATAGGACGCACACCCTCAAGAGTCGCTGCTATTGCATTTCCACTTAGTAACTCATCTTTCTTAGTAATTAGAACTTCGGACGGATTAGTTACCTCTCTTAAACCTGCACCTTGCATTTCGTAAATTCCGATTTCTGCAGTAGATCCAAAACGATTTTTATTCGCGCGAAGAATTCTATAAATATGATTTCTATCTCCCTCAAACTGTAAGACAACATCAACCATGTGCTCTAAAATTTTTGGACCAGCAATTACTCCTTCTTTTGTAATATGTCCAATTAAAATAATAGGCGTATTGGTTTCTTTAGCATATTGTATCAATTCAAAAGTAGTTTCTCTAATCTGAGAAATACTTCCAGGAGAAGACTCTACATAAGAAGTTTGTAATGTTTGTACAGAATCAACAACGATTAATTGAGGCTGAATTTCTTTTGCATGAGCAAATATCTTTTGTGTATTGGTTTCTGGTAAAACAAAACACTGGTCAGATTCTATTCCGATTCTTTCTGCTCTAAGCTTTACTTGTGAAACAGATTCCTCGCCAGAGACATATAAAATCTTTATTGTATCTAGTTTTAAAGCCACTTGTAGCATTAAAGTAGATTTTCCAACACCAGGCTCACCACCAACAAGAATAACCGATCCAGGAACAATTCCGCCTCCTAAAACACGATCTAATTCCTGATTTTTTGTCGAAATTCTAGTTTCACCAAGAGGATTAACTTCACGAATATTTAAAGCAAATGTTTTTTCTTTTTTATCGGCTTTATCTTTCCACGACTTTTTTTCTTCTCCTTTGTCTACAATTTCTTCTACAATGGTATTCCATTCACCACAACTTTTACATTGTCCCATCCATTGAGAAGTTTGTGTTCCGCAGTTTTGACAGAAATAGGTTGTCTTCGTTTTAGGCATTGCATTTATTTTGAAAACAAAAATAATGTTTTAGAACGACAAACTATGGAGTTTAAAATTTGAAGTTAATAGACAACTAATAAAAAGAGTTAAAAAAATAAATCGAATTTTAACAAATTTTGAGGTTTAGATAAAGTTGAGTTAAATATTGAAAGCCAATTAAAATGTAAATTATTTTTAAATCAAAATTAATTGTGAATGAAAAAATATTTACTCCTTTTTACTTTTATACTCTCTTTTGTACAAGCTCAGAATAAGTTAATTTCAGGGAAAATAATTATTGATGGTGAAGAGGGATTAACAAATCTTGAGAAAATTAATATCCACAATTTAACCTCTGATGCAAAAACAACTAGCAACTCTAATGGAATATTCTCTATAAAAGTTAATTTAAATGATGAATTAATTTTTAAAGATGGAGGGATTGAAGAACGCACAATAAGAATAACTGAATCTATATTGGATAAAGGTTTTATAACCATACATTTTACCGTTGAAGTAATAGAATTAAATGAAGCAAAAGTGTTTACACTCAATAAAGATATGTTGAAGAACATAGGGAAAGAAAAATCATTTCAAGAGAAAGTGAATGATAAAATGGGAGTTGTTACTAATGATTTTAAAGCAAAATTAAATCTTAAAGAAACAGAAACAAGTGTTAGAAGAACAATTAGTGAAGTAGGAGGATTAAGTTTAATAGGTTTATTTAAAACGATTACTGGTGCTCATAAAAAAATAAAACCACTTCCTAATATTCAGAAATCTAAACAAGATCAAATAGACGATTTAAAGAGATTTTATACTGAAAACTATTTTGTGGAAGATTTAAAAATTCCGAAAGGAAAAGTCTTAGAATTCCTTGATTATTGTTACACAAACCATAATTTCAGAAAATTATTAAAAGATAATAATTATGATGAAATTCTTAACACAATAGAAGAACAAGCTCCAAAGTATTTAACCCAATTAAATTTAGATAAATAAATTTTAAAAAAATCTTACAATAATATTAATTTAGAACAATTTTTGAAACAAGATACTTGACGAAATAATTGTAGTTTTATAAAACAAATACTAAAATGATGAATAAAATATTATACACAATAGCTTTCAGTTTAATAAGCTTATTTTCCTTTGCACAAACAAATTTGATTACAGGAAAGGTAGTAATTGATGATGCTGTTGCTGGACAAGATGCATTGGAAGGAATTATTGTAGAAAATCAGAAAACACACGCTAAAGCTACTACAAATGCAGAAGGTATGTTCTCTATAAAAGCTTCTATTGGTGATGAACTTTCTTTTAGTAATGATTTTTATGAAGAAAGATCGGTAAAAGTTTCACAAGAAATGCTGAAAAAAGGATTTATAATTGTCCATCTTAATATAGAAGTTGTAGAGCTTGCAGAAACAACTGTAAATACCTTAGATAAAAATTGGAAGAACAATGTAAAGGATGGTAAAACAAAAGAAACAGCGCTTTATGAAGGTCTTGGTTTGGATCCAAATATGCAATACAAAAAAGTAAATCCTAATGCAAGTTCTGTTCTTAATGGTAATGGACCTTTAGATCCTACACAATGGATTTCTATGATTTCTGGACAAAAGAAAAAAGCTAAAAAACAAGATCAATATTTTAAACGTGTAGAGAAAATAAAAGCTGTTGAAGATTATTTCACAACAGAATATTTTGTTGAAAGTTTAAACATTCCTGAAAATAAAGTAAATGATTTTGTAACATATTGTTACAGCAATTTTGAGATAGAGAAATTGGTTAAGCAGAATAAATATGAAAGAATAGAAGAGGTTTTTAAAGAACAAGCTTCTAATTATTTAAAGATGATAGATAAGAAGTAAAATCAAAATTTAAAATTTGCTTAACGCTTAACGTACAACACAATGAATTATACACCAATTTTAGAAACTGAACGATTAATTATTCGTCCTATGACTTTAGAAGATGTTGAAGGACATTTTAGTATGGATTCTCAACCAGAAGTGCATACTTATCTTAGAGGTGAACCATTACAAAAGATAGAAGAGTCTAAAACAATGATTGAAGGTATACAAAGTCAATATAAAAATTTTGGAGTTGGAAGAGTTGCTGTTATTGAAAAGAGTTCAGGAGAATTTATTGGCTGGACAGGTTTTAAGTTTATTGAAGAAAAAGAAGCAATTAATAACCAATTTGGATTTTTAGATTTTGGTTATCGATATAAAAAAGAGGCTTGGGGAAAAGGATATGCGACCGAAGCAGCAAAAGCTTGTATGGATTACTATTGGAAAGAAATGACACATTTTAAATTAAATGCCCTAACACATATCGAAAATAAAGCATCAAGAAATGTTCTTGAAAAAATTGGTTTCGAAGTAACCGACACTTTCAATTTTGATTTATGGGACATTGATTGTTTTTGGTATGAATTAAAATCGGAAGTAAAGTTTTAAAACTTTACTTCCGATTTTAATCTAAAATTCACAATAGGTATTTAATACCTCGTTTTTAAAACAATTTTTCCGATGTCTTTAATTTCATCTTGACTCGTAAAAAATACTTTTCCTTTTTTAGTTATTACTTCCCAAGCAATCGTACTTGTGATATCGTCAATAGCGCCATTTTCTGTAGGATCATCTATAATATCAAAAGTTCTGTCATCTAACATCTGAACAGCTTGATGAAAATCTTGATGAACAATTAGTAATTCTCCTTTTCCATCTATCGCGGCTTGATAAATTTCTTGTAAATCTGTAATTACCTGACCTTTCCCTACAGCTTCATGCATTTCTGCTATATAACTCTCTCTTTCTTTGTGTTGTTTATCTTTTATACAATCCCAAGCTAATTTCATAAACTCATTTTTCTGAGTTGGCGAATTAAAATCAGTAGAAACATTACCAATATAAATTGAAGGAACATCAGCTACAGTTAATAATAAACTATAATTTTCGTCTGTTGCTACAACTAAACAAGGTGAAGCATGTTCTAGATTTGCTCTTAATAGCGCTTTGTCTACTTGATTATAAAATTCTTTTAGCTGATTAGATTGCCTATTTCCTTTCGAAAATAGATGAGATAAGTTGTAAGCTTCCTCCGTGTAAGGAAAATCGTCGTTTTCTATTTCTCTTACAATAGAGTCATTTAAGGCTTCATATAAATGAACCCCTTTCTGAGTTAGATAAAGAACAAGATATTCTTTATTTCGGTTAATTTCTTTTATTAATGGTCGAATGGCAAAAGATTCATCAATCCAAACACCTTCTTGATTTAATGGCCAAGTTGTTCGTATAAATTCGAAAGTATCTTTAGATAAATAGATATTTAAGCTTTCTAAGTTTTTATTAACCTCTAATTCGTCTGGTAATTGACTCAATTTTTCTAAAATATCTAGAACTTCTTTTTTATCATATTCTTTCAGAATTCTTTCTTCGGCTTCTTTTACTAGGTTTTTAAGTTGAATAACATCTTTCTGATTATCGGGCGAACTTCTATGTGTATTGAAAGCAATCGTAACCGATGGAGTGTTTCTTTTAGTTGCCAAATCTAATAATTGATCTTTTATACTCATAAATAATAAAAATTTAGTTAGATAATTTTATTAAGGTAAAAATTATAAAGCATAAATAATTGAAAATAAGATAAATTAACTTTTTGTAAACAAATCTTTAAGGTTTTGAAAAATTTTGATTAGAATAGAAATCTTACATTTGATAAATAGACATTAATATCAATTTTTAGTAAATGAAATTAGCGCTCACATTAGGTTTTAGTATTCTAATATCACAAATTGGTTTTTCCCAAAAAATTTTAACAGATGAATATGAACAGAAAATAACATTAAATGATTTTAGATTGAAAGGAAAAGTAAAAAAAGTCATTTCAACAGCAACAGATTCTAATGGAAATTCTGCTACATTACCATTGTATGAAAATGAATATTATGATCAGGTTTCTTTAGAGTTTAATGAAAAAGGTCTTTTAGATAAACGAGTTAATTATTTAGATTATAGAGGGAAATTAGGTGTTTATAACTATGTTGATTACGTGTATAAAACATCTTATTTGTTAGATAATCAATTTAATACAATTGTTAATAATGGAGAGGACCCTAAACGAGTTGCATCAAACAAATCATATTACTACGACAATAAAAATCAACTAATAAAACTTATAGATAAGGTAGAAGGTAGGTCTTCAAAATCTACTTATGAAACAAATTTTATTTATTCGAGCAGATTAGATAAAATTGTTACTAAAGTTGAAAACTCTATCTTAACAGAGAACAATTTAACCTACAATAAAAATGGTTTTTTGGTTTTAAATGAATCAACCTCATTTGATGGAAAGAAAGGTCGAAAGTCATATTATTTATACGATAATAAAACACCAATATATAAAGAAGAAATTGCAGGAAGTTTAAGTTCTATAACTTTCTATGATAAAGGTTCAATTTCTAAAATTCAATCCTTTGATACAGATAAAAATTTAAATTACGAAGCTTTATATAATTCTAATAATGAAATTGAATCATTAAAAACTCAATCTTTTATAGGAGGAAAGTCAACTCTTACAAATTATAAGATTACCTACGATTATGATGAAAAAGGAAATTGGATAAAAGCTAAAATAATATCAAATGGTGTATCAAAGTTTAACGTAAATAGGTCGATTTCCTATTTTTAGAGTTAGGCTTTTACAAGCTTCTTTTCATCTTGATTCTGATAATTATTTAAAATATTAAATTGTTAAAAAGTAAAAAGTAAGATAATTCAGCTTTTTAAGCTTATTTTTGAGAAATAAAACACTCTTTATTTCATATAAAATATTTAGATGGACTCTTTAGATACAATTGATTTAGAATTATTGAGAATCTTACAAAAAGATTCGAAATTGACTGTTAAGAAGATTGCTGAAATGGTAAATCTTTCACCTTCTCCAGTTTTCGAACGAATAAAAAGATTAGAACAACAAGGTTACATAAAAAACTACAGAGCTGTTTTAGATGCTGAAAAATTAAACAAAGGCTTTGTGGTTTTCTGCAATATAAAATTAAAGCAACATGACAGAGTAATTGGAAATAAATTAGTAGAAGATATTCTTTTAATTGATGAGGTAGTAGAATGTTATAATATTTCGGGCGAATACGATTTTATTTTAAAAGTACAAGTTCTAGACATGAAACATTACCAAGACTTTGTTTTTAATAAATTGGGAGGCTTAGAAAGCATCGGAAGCACACATAGTTCTTTTGTGATGGCAGAAATTAAAAATACATATGGGATCAATTTCTAAATATGCCATTAATTACATTTTTAAATAGAAATCTTTTGTTAATTCAATGTAATCCTTTGTGTATTGATGTCTTTCTTCTTCAATAATTAAAGTCTCTTCTATTGTTTCTTTTTCTTGAAAGGAAAATTCTAAACAAACTCTTTTTAAAGGCGAAGTATTATTCCCTTTTACATAAAGCGTTTTATTTAATTTTAGTTCGTTTTTAGAAGCTATTTCTGTAAAAATAATTGATTGATCGTAAGGAATTATAAAACACGCAGAACCCGTCTCGTTTAAGAGTGAAGCTGTTTTATGAATTAACTCTTCGAAGTTTAATGTTTCTTGTTGACGAGCTTGTTTTCTTTGATCAAAATCTACTAAGTTATTCACTGTAAAAAATGGTGGATTACTTACAATTAAATCATATTTCTTTGAGGTTGAAAAATCTTGAAATGAACTTTCATAAATTGATAATTGCGAATAAAAGCTAGAACTTTCAAAATTATATTTTGCTTGTAAATATGCATCATGATCTATTTCTACAGCATCTATTTCTGTGTCTTTAAATCGTTGTGCTAACATCAATGAAATTAAGCCTGTGCCTGTTCCAACATCTAAAATGGATTTTCCTTTATATAAGTTTGCCCATGCGCCAAGTAGAACACCATCTGTTCCAACTTTCATTGCTGTTTTATCTTGTAGAATTTCGAATTGTTTAAATAGAAAAGGTTTTTTACTCATGGTATGGAATCAAAATATAGAATGTTGTACCAACAGAAACTTCAGATTCGAAACGAATTGTACCATCGTAATCATCTATAATTTTCTTTACCATTGGTAAGCCAATTCCCATTCCACTATTTTTAGTGGTAAACTTAGGAACAAATATAGAGCTTTGAGCTTCGACAGGAATTCCTTCTCCATTATCTTTAATTGTGATATGAACGAAGTTATCTAATAAAATAACATCTACCTTCACTTTAGCTTTACGAGTGTGTGGAATGGATTGAAATGCGTTTTTTGTAATATTCGTAATTACCCTGTTCAAATATTGCTTATCAAAACGCATCATTATTGCTTTTGGCGAATAATTAAATTCTACATATTCTGCTGGAAAAACGTATAAAGCATTTTTAATAACATCTATAATATCAATTTTTTCATCATTACGAGAAGGCATTTTTGCGAAATCTGAAAAAGCTTCTGCAATACTTGATATTGTATCTATTTGTTGCAGTAAGATGTTTCCTGTTCGCATTGTTTTTTCTTCTAAATGTGGATCATTAATATCAAATTTACGCATGTGATTCTGAATCATTAATCGCATTGGCGTTAATGGATTTCTTACTTCATGAGCAACTTGCCTTGCGAAATCTCTCCAAGCTTCTTCTCGCTCTTGTTTTGCAATTAAATCTGATTGATGTTTTAGCTTTTTCAACATGTCGTTATATGAATCAACTAAAACCTTAATTTCATCGTTCCCATCATAACGAATAGGCATATTATTAACGATAACTTCAGTTTCTCTAATACGATCAGCAAACGACCATAATCTTGTTAAAGTTTTCTTTGTAACAAAATATACAGCTAATGTTCCAAATAGAATAATAACGGCAAATGCTAACCCATAACTTCCTATTAAGGTAAACATATCTTGTTGTAGAAAATCTTGATTTGATTGATAAGGTAAACAAAGAATAGCAATATTTTCATTGTAATAATTTTTTATATTGCTGTAAGACGAATAAATATCATTCTCGTTGTTAGTATCTTTATTTGTAATAATAAGCTCGTTATTATTCTTTAATCTATCAAGAATTTTTTGAGGTAAAACGTTATAAGTTGTAGAAACTGGTTGAGTAGTTAAAATTTTGTTTCCACGTAAATCGTATATCACAATATCTGTTTTGTTGATGTCTCCAATTCTTAGAAAACCTTCTTCAAGAATATTGTGTATATTTTCTTTTGTAGCAACTCCGGAAAAATTATCCATTTCATAATCCAAAGCAGCTTCTACAGCTCTTACTTTACGTTTTAAAATATCTTCGTGATATTGTTTTGTCTGATTATTAAAATGATTAGCAGTAATTAATAAAATAGCTCCTGCAGTGAATAGCAATATCGTTACCATGTAAATGATAATACGAACTGGTAGCGAAAAACTATTATTTTTTTTATTCATCTTACTTTTGGACTAATCTTTTTACATATTTTCCAATGATATCAAATTCTAAGTTTAATGTATCTCCAACTTTTGCATTACTTAAATTAGTAAAATCCCATGTATAAGGAATTATTGCAACGGAAAATTCTCCTATTTTACTATCAACAACAGTTAAACTAATCCCGTTTAAACAAATAGACCCTTTTTCAACAGTAACATTATTTGTACTGGCCTCATCGTAACCAATTGTTATAAAATAGCTTCCCTCTTGATTATCAATAGAGATAATTTCTCCTGTTTGATCTACATGTCCTTGAACAATATGACCATCTATACGACCATTGAACTGCAAACATCGTTCTAAATTGATCGAGTCACCAACATTTAACGTTTTAAAATTAGTTTTTTGTATTGTTTCCTCTATAGCAGTAACTTTATAAAGGTCATCTTTAAAATCTACAACAGTTAAACAAACTCCGTTATGAGCAACACTTTGATCAATTTTTAATTCATCTACAAAATCTGCTTTTATCCATAAATGCAAATTTGTTTGCTCTTGTTCTATTTTAACTAGTTTTCCTAAACTTTCTACAATTCCGGTAAACATAATTGATTTTTTTTTGTGAAAATAATAATTAATTATACAATATAAAATAAGATAGGGATGATTTTTTAACATCATCCCTATCTTGTTATTTTAATAAAATGTGATTTTTCTATTCTACTGTAACAGATTTTGCTAAATTACGAGGTTGATCAACATTTTTATCTAATTTAACTGCAATCCAATATGATAATAATTGTAATGGAATAGCTGTTAAAATAGGAGAAAACTCTTCTGCTGTTTCTGGGATTACTACATAATCATCAGACATAGCAACAACTTGTGTATCTCCTTCGTTTACGATTGAGATTACTTTTGCACTACGAGATTTGATTTCTTGTATGTTAGAAACAACCTTCTCATAATATCCCTTCTTAGGAGCAATAACAATAACTGGCATATTTTCATCCAATAAAGCAATTGGTCCATGTTTCATTTCTGCAGCAGGATATCCTTCTGCATGGATATAAGAGATTTCTTTTAACTTTAATGCTCCTTCTAAAGCTGATGGATAGTTATATCCACGACCTAAATAAATAGCATTTCTGTTGTCTTTATATTTTTCAGCAATTCTATCAATTACACCTTCACAGTTGTCAAGAATTTGTTGTACTAAAGTTGGAATACGTTCTAATTCTCTTGTTAATAAGTTGAATTTTTCTGCTGATAATTGACCGTTGTGTTTTCCTAATTTTAAAGCAATAAGAGCTAAAACAGTTAACTGAGCAGTGAATGCTTTTGTAGAAGCAACACCAATTTCTGGACCAGCATGTGTATAAGCTCCAGCATCTGTAATACGTGCAATAGAAGAACCTACCACATTGTTAATTCCAAAAATAAATGCACCTGATTCTTTCGCTAATTTTAATGCCGCTAATGTATCTGCTGTTTCTCCTGATTGTGAAATAGCAATTACAACATCTTCTTTATTGATAATAGGATTACGGTAACGGAATTCTGATGCATATTCAACTTCAACAGGAATACGAGCAAAATCCTCAATCATATATTCAGCAACTAATCCTGCATGGTATGATGTTCCACAAGCTACAATTATAATACGTTTAGCATTTAAGAATTTTTCTTGATGATCCCAAATACCAGCCATTTTGATAATTCCTTCGTCTACTAAAAGACGTCCACGCATTGTATCACGAATAGAACGAGGTTGTTCATAGATTTCTTTTAACATGAAATGCTCAAAACCACCTTTTTCAATTGCTTCGATATTCATTTGTAATTCTTGAATATCTAAAGATACAGGCTCATTATTTTGAATTGTACGAATGTCAACTTCTTTATTTAAAGTAATTGTTGCCATATCACCATCTTCTAAATAAATGGCATCTTTTGTAAATTCAATAAATGGTGAAGCATCAGAAGCTACAAAGAATTCATCTTTTCCTATTCCAATAGCTAATGGAGAACCTAATCTACCAACAACAATTGTATCAGCTTGTTCTTTATCTAGAACAGCAATTGCATAAGCACCAATAACTTCATTAAGTGCTACACGAACAGCATCAGTTAAATTTAAATTTTGTTCTTCTTGGAACAATTGAATAAAGTTAACTAAAACTTCTGTATCCGTATCGCTATGAAAGATGTATCCTTTATCTAATAATAATTGTTTAATAGCTTCGTAGTTCTCAATAATTCCATTATGAACTAAAACCAAACGCCCATTGTTAGACATGTGTGGATGAGAGTTTACATCATTAGGAACACCATGTGTTGCCCAACGAGTATGTCCTACACCTAAATGTGGACTTTTATCTAAGCCAGAAGATTTTTCTTCTAAATCAGAAACTTTTCCTTTTGTTTTTACTAATTCAAAATCTGAACCAGTTGATAAAACTAGACCTGCACTATCATATCCTCGATATTCTAGTCTTTTCAGGCCATTTATAATAATTGGATACGCCTCTCGGTGTCCAATATATCCTACAATTCCACACATAATATTCTATAGTTTAGTTAATTTCATTATCTCTCAGAATAGTATACTAAAAGTTTTAATTTTTTAGCATCTACTTCTGAATTGTTTCCGTGTAATACAATTCTATAAGGATTGTAAGCTCTATTATTTTGATATGGATTTGTACTATTAATTGTTGTTGCATCTGTAACAGAAGTAACAAAATTACCCATAGTAATAAGCATTGTTTGATCTTGGAATTCGTTATTTTTTTCCAACATGCTTTTTAAATGTTTTGTAATATCAATAGTATAAAAATCAGTACTTCCAGTTACAATAGGGTTAAAATGAACAGAATTTGGGTAAGCATTATAAAATTCTAAAACATCAGCATATAATTCGCTAATTGCCTTACCGTCTTTTGTATATTCATTCCAAGCAACAATGTATGGAGGTTTTGTTAATTTATAGGTATCGTCTATAAAGAACTTTAATTTAGCACCAATAATTGTAATGTTTTTAGAAGACATTTCTGTTTTTAAATCATTTAATTGTTGCTGGTTAAAACGTAATTTAGCATGACTACCACTCATTCCATTTAAGAATATACGAGCATCACCTAATTCAGTATCAACCTTTGCTAAAGCTGTTTGGTATTCAGAACCAGTATAATTATTCACAATTTGACTTGCAATAACATTGGCATTATTTGCTTGTGATGCATTCCATAAATTAGAAAAATCGAAACCGTAATTACCAGTTAATCTTTCTTGGTAGTTTGTTTGACCTTCTGTTTTTGCAGTAGGGTTTTTGTATGAATAATACATATTCATACTTATAGCATTTGGATTAAAATTAACGATAAATCCATCCGTTTCATCAACCGAGAATTCAAAACCTCTTATATTTTCACGAATAAATGTTGAATAATCAGAAAGTAAACCTGTCTTCGCATTTTTAATGATTTTATCATCAAAATATTGTTTGTCTAAAGTTACTTTGTATCCTACAGTTTCTTGAAAAATATTTGTTGCAGCACTTCTTACTTTTACAATTTTATTATCAACTGTTTTACCAATCGTTGCAGTTCCTATTACTGGTGAATTAACAGAAAATAAAGATTCTGAACCATCTAATTTTGAAAAGTACTTAGAGTTTGTAAACATTGTTGTATTTATATCTCTAACTTTCAAAGTCATGTTCATATCTTTTTTCCCATATAAAGAATCAACAGCATATTTTGTTGTAATTAAAATTGTATCGTTATCTGTTGCTTTTTTTCCTGGCTTAGATAAATTAATTGTATCTCTAGATACAGGATCTTTAGAAGCATTATAATAAACAGGAATAAATAAATTAACAGAATCTACTTTTGTTTCAGTTCCAAAATCTGCATTCCCAATATTTGTAGGTCTTAATTGTGTATAGAATTTAGAAGATGTTGTTCCAAAAATATTTTCATTATAAGCACCGAAAGCACCATTTTTTAAAACAAATTTATCTGTTCGTAAAGTATCAAATTTACTGTTATAGGCAATAACGTCTAATGTTTTAACATTCCCTTCAGCTTCGCCTCCGATAACACCATTACCTAAACCTAATGTTTCATCTTCACATGAAACAATTGCTCCCATTCCAATCATCATTGCGATAGATACAGATAGGATATTCAAAAATTTTTTCATTAATCTTAACAGATTTTAATTAGAGTTTAATACTCCTTCTACATAAAAGTTATTATAAACTTCTTTTGCTTGTTCTTTCGAACAATTTTCTAATAAAGGAATACCTTGTTGGTTGATATAATTTTTTACATCTTCTGGAATTACATCTTCTCCTTTTGCAACAGCATCAGCATAGTGCAAAGAAGCTTGAATCATTCCTAAATGTGTAGGATTTTCTAAATACTGTTTTACATCAGCTTCAACATTATCAAAAGATAATTTATTAACCAATTCTTTGTCTAACTCTCCCTCAAAAGCATTGTCGAATAAAGAAACGACAACTTTAGCATCTTGAAAAAATGGATCATCAGCATAATAATTTTTTAGATACAATGGTACTAAACTTGACATCCATCCCATAACATGTACTACGTCAGGTTTCCAGTTTAATTTTTTTACTGTTTCTAAAATTCCTTTTGCGAAGAAAATAGATCGTTCATCATTATCAGAAAACAAAGTATTGTTTTCTCCATAAACATCTTTTCTTTTAAAATATTCTTCGTTATCGATGAAATACACTTGTAAACGCTCTCCTGGAACTGATGCTACTTTAATGATTAATGGTTGATCCAAATCATTAATAATCATGTTCATACCTGAAAGTCTTATTACCTCGTGTAATTGGTGTCTTCTTTCGTTTATTGCTCCAAATCTTGGCATAAAGATTCTTACATCTGCGCCACTGCTTTGCATGATTTTTGGCAAGTCTAATGCTTGTGAAGACATCGGATTTTCAGGAAAGTAAGGTACCATTTCTGTTGTTACATACAATATGCGCTTTCCTTCCATAATTTCTATACTCTCTTTTCCTAATGAATAATAAGGCACAAATTTACAAAAAAATGTTGATATATTGTTTGCTTATAGTAGCTTTGCGACTATATTAGTTTTTTTTTAACAAATCCACACCATGGATATATTTAACGAAAAGGAAAAATTAACTCAAACAATTATTGAGTTAAAAAAACAAAACAAAACGATTGGTTTTGTACCTACAATGGGCGCTCTACATGATGGACATATGTCTTTATTAAATATTTCTAAAGCCCAAAATGATTATACAATTGTAAGTATTTTTGTAAATCCTACTCAATTTAATAATCCAGATGATTTAAAAAAATATCCTCGGACAGAAGAAAAAGACATCGAATTGTTAATAAAAAATGGTTGTGATTTTGTCTATATGCCATCTGTTAGTGATTTATATGAGGAAAATGAGAAAGCAAAACATTACGATTTTGGTACAATTGATAAAGTAATGGAAGGTTCTTCTCGGCCTGGACATTTTGATGGAGTAGCAACAGTAGTTTCTAAATTGTTTAACATTGTTCAACCAACAAAAGCCTATTTTGGAGAAAAGGATTTTCAACAAATTCGTATTATTCAAGAAATGGTTAAACAAGAAAAACTAGATGTAGAAATTGTTCCAGTATCAATTTATCGTGCAGTTTCTGGTTTAGCACTTAGTTCTAGAAATGCCCGTTTATCTTCTAAGCAATTAAATGAAGCACCACAGATTTATGAAATTCTTTCTAAAGCAGTAATGCTTAAAAATGAAGGTAAAGATGTCGCTGATATTAAGTTTTTTGTAGAGACTGAGTTTGCTCAATCTCCTTTTGAATTAGAATATTTTGAAATAACAAACGAAGAATCATTACTATCAATAGAACATTTTGCAGAAGCAAAAAATGTGAGAGGATTTGTTGTGGCTTATGCAGGAGATATTCGTTTAATTGACAACATTAAATTCTAAATTATTTTTTTTATATTAAAATACTTTAAAATTTTTAGAATAGCTTTTGAATTTATTTTGTTAAACGTAACTTTGTAAAATTATGATGGTAGAAGTTTTTCACTCTAAAATACATAGAGTTAAGGTAACAGATGCAAAATTAAATTATATTGGAAGTATCACAATTGATGAAGATTTAATTGATGCTGCTAATATGGTTGTTGGGCAAAAGGTGCAAATCGTTGTACAAGACAATGGTGAACGATTTGAAACATATATTATTAAAGGTAAACGTGGGAGTGGAGAAATCTGTTTAAATGGTCCCGCTGCTCGTAGAGTGCAAGTAGGTGATACAATTATTATCATTACTTATGGAATGTTGGATTTTGAAGAGGCTAAAACCTACGAACCAACAATTGTTTTTCCAAATGAAAACAATCGTTTAGATTAAAGAAATTAATTTTTAATTATACATGAAGAGTAAGATTAAACAATCACTCTTCTTAATCATTGCTTCGCTGTTAGCTATTTTTTTTATTGTAATAACAGTGAAGCAAATTGATTTTGAACGAGTTGCATCCGTTTTAAAAGAAACCAATTATTTTTGGATTTTTGCCTCAATGGCAATTAGTATTTTAACTTATTGTATTCGTGCTGCTCGTTGGAATCTTCTTCTTAAACCTATGGGTTATCACACCAAAACATCTTCGGGGTTTTGGGCTATCTCTTTTGCTTATTTTATGAATTTAACAATTCCAAGAAGTGGAGAAGTGGCACGTGCAACAAGTTTATATAAAATGGAGAGAGTTCCATTCGAAAAATCTTTCGGGACAGTTGTATTAGAGCGTGTGATAGATCTCTTATTTTTAGGATTGTCTTTCGGTTTAACTCTTCTATTTAATTACGAAACGCTTATTCACTTTATAAAATTAGGCGATAAAGAAAATTCATCAACTCATCAAGTCGAACCTTCTTATATAAAATATTATATAGCTATTGGAATTCTTGTTTTATTAGTTTTAATTCTTTCTTTTTTCTGGAAAAAAATAACTCAATTACCTTTTTTTGAAAAAGTAAAAAAGTTCTTATTTGGTCTTTGGGAAGGAATAAAATCTATTTCGAAATTAGAAAAGAGAGGTTTATTTATTTTTTATTCTTTTGCACTTTGGATATGTTACTTCTTAATGACTTACCTTGTTTTTTTTGCATTTCCTGATACCAAAAATTTTGGAATACCTGAAGGATTATTTTTATTAATAGCTGGTTCTATAGGAATGATTTTACCCGTTTCTGGAGGTTTAGCTTATCCTTATATTATGTCCATCGCATTTTCTGCTGTTTATTTTACAAAAGGAGGAGATGAACATGAAGGAAGAGCTATTGGTGATTATTTTGGATTGATACTTTACTTAGCTCAAGTTATATCAATGTTACTATTCGGGTTAATTGCTATCTATAAAATTGCTCGAATCCGACGAGATTCTACGGTTGGAAATTAGTCATTAATATAATTACAACACAAAATAAAAACCCCCAATATCTTTAAAGATATTGGGGGTTTATTATGTTTATTGAACTTCTTATCCAACAATGTTGATGATTTTTCCAGGAACAATAATAATGTTCTTCGGTGTACGATCACCTAATTGTTTAATTGTACGTTCATCTTTCATTACAATTTCTTGTATCTCATCTTTAGATAATGATAAAGGTAATTCTAACAAGAACTTCATTTTACCATTAAAAGAAACTGGATATTCTTTTGCATCTGCAACCAACCATTTCTCTTCTAAAGCAGGAAAACTTTCATTCGCAATAGATGTTTCATGACCTAATTTCTCCCATAATTCTTCTGCAATATGTGGTGCGTAAGGAGAAATAATAATAGCTAAAGGCTCTAAAATAGAACGTTTATTTGTTTTTAATTTTCCTAACTCATTTACAGCAATCATAAATGTAGAAACAGAAGTATTAAATGAGAAATTATTAACATCTTCATCTACCTTTTTTATAGTTTGATGTAAAACTTTCATTTCTTCTTTCGTTGGTTCGTCTTCTGAAACAAAGAAAGCTTCGTTTTCTGCACCGTGATACAAACGCCAGAACTTTTTCAAGAATGAATAAACACCAGATAAACCTTGTGTATTCCATGGCTTAGTTTGTTCTAATGGACCTAAAAACATTTCGTATAAACGTAGAGAATCTGCTCCATATTCGTCACAAATCGTATCAGGTGAAATAACATTGTATTTAGATTTTGACATTTTTTCTACTTCACGTCCTGTGATGTATTTACCGTCTTCTAAAATAAATTCTGCATTCGCATAATCTTCACGCCAAGCCTTAAATTTATCTAAATCTAATTCATCTCCACCATCTTTTAAGATGTTAACATCTACGTGAATTGGAGTAGTCTCGTGTTGATCTTTTAAAGATTTTGAAACAAAAGTATTTGTACCGTTAATACGATAAGCAAATGCACTCATTCCAAGAATCATACCTTGGTTAATCAGTTTTTTAGCATATTCGTCAGTTGGAACAAAACCTTTATCGAATAAGAATTTTTGCCAAAAACGAGAATATAATAAATGTCCTGTTGCATGCTCAGAACCACCCATATATAAATCTACATTTTCCCAATAATTTACTGCGTCTTGTGATACAAATTCTTTGTCATTATCTGCATCCATATAACGTAACCAGTACCAAGAAGAACCTGCCCAACCTGGCATAGTATTCAACTCTATTGGAAAAATAGTTTCGTTATTAATTAAGCTATTATCAACAACCTTATTAGTTACTGTGTCAAAAGCCCATTCTGTTGCACGACCTAATGGTGGCTCACCATCTTTTGTTGGTAAATATTCGTCAACTTCTGGTAAAATGATAGGTAAAGCTTCTGTTGGAATTGTGTAAGGCATTTCGTCCTTAAAATAGACAGGAACAGGCTCACCCCAATAACGTTGACGAGAGAAAACAGCTTCGCGTAAACGGAAGTTTGTTTTTCCTTTTCCAAAACCATTTTCTTCTAATGATGCAATAGCTTTTGCAACAGCTTCTTTATAACCTAATCCGTTTAAAAAGTCCGAATCTTGTAATTCGAAACCACCTTTTTCTGTAAAAGCAGCTTCAGAGATATCTTGATTTTTGAAGATATTTACAATAGGTAAATCGAAATGATTAGCAAAAGCATAATCACGTTCGTCACCACAAGGAACGGCCATTACAGCTCCCGTTCCATAAGAAGCTAAAACATAGTCACCAATCCAAATCGGAACTTGTTTTCCTGTGAATGGATGAATAGCATAAGCACCTGTAAATTCTCCAGTTATATTTTTTGCATCAGCTAAACGATCACGCTCCGAGCGTTTCGAAGTATAATCAACATAAGCATCAACTTTTTCTTTATTTTCAACAGTAGTTATTTCAGATACTAAAGGATGTTCTGGTGCTAATGTAACATAAGAAACTCCAAAAACAGTATCAGGACGAGTTGTGAAAACTTCTATTTTTTCATCATGACCATCAATTCCAAAAAAGATACTAGCACCTTGAGATTTCCCAATCCAATTACGTTGTGCTTCTTTTATAGCATCTGACCAATCAATTGTATCTAATCCGCTTAATAAACGATCTGCATAAGCTGTGATACGCATCATCCATTGTGTCATTTTTTTACGAATAACAGGATAACCACCACGCTCAGATAATCCATTAATGACTTCATCATTTGCTAAAACAGTTCCTAAATCTGGACACCAGTTTACTTCTGCTTCTGCTAAGAAAGTTAAGCGGTATTTTAATAAAATTGCCTGTTGTTCTTTTTCAGATAAAGCATTCCATTGTTCAGCAGTAAAAACTTCTACATCTTCATCTGCAACAGTATTTACATTTGCATTACCTTCAACAGAGAATTTTTTAGTTAACTGGCTAATAGATTCAGCTTTATTTGTATCATTATCGTAATAAGAATCAAATAATTGATTAAAAATCCATTGTGTCCACTTGTAATATTCTGGATTTGAAGTACGAATTTCTCTGTCCCAATCATATCCAAGACCAATTTTCTTTAATTGATTTTCGTAACCAGAAATTTCGTTTCCTTGTTTATCAACTCCACCTTCTATATTTACTTTTGTTGTAACTGCAGGGTGTTGACCAGTTTGAATAGCATATTGCTCTGCTGGTAAACCAAAAGAATCATATCCAAGTGGATGAAGTACATTAAAACCCTTTAATCGCTTGTAACGAGAATAAATATCTGAGGCAATATATCCTAATGGATGTCCTACATGCAATCCTGCTCCTGATGGGTATGGAAACATATCTAAGACATAAAATTTAGGTTTATCAGATTCATTATCAGCTTTAAAAGTCTTCTTATCGATCCAATTATTTTGCCATTTTGGCTCGATTTCTTTTGGATTATATTGCATTATGTAATATTAAGTTTAATAATTTTCACAAATTTACATTTTTTATGTGTCATTCTAGTTAGTTTAACGATATTTGTGTACTAACAATCAACACCTAATAAACCTATTATGAAAAAAGAATTAATACTTTACTACATTGGAATACTCGTATTTTTTACGGGATTAATATTCTCTGTAAGACATATAGTAAATACAACACGTATTTTTGTTGGATATAATGATGCATTTAATCCTATTTATATTAAATGGTCTTTTGATGAAAGAGATTCTACTTTACGAATAAAAGATCCTCTTTATTTAAAGAAAGGTTACTATTTAGCAGATAATTCAGGAACTTGGCTAAAACAAAAGGATTCAATTTTATATGCAGATTTGTTTAATGATTCTTTGAGTTTATTAGATAAAGGAAGTGCATTAAATGTGAAACCACCATTCTATATATGGAAAGAAGCAAACAATGATACATTGAAGTTTTTCAAGAACGGAACAACATTAAAATTTGTTCAACCTATTAACCCTTCTTTAAGAAGAAATAAAAAGTAGAACCAACATTTACTTTACTTTTTACATGAATACGTTCTTTATGAGCTTCAAGAATATGTTTAACGATTGCTAAACCTAAACCAGAGCCACCATTGTTACGATTACGTGATTTGTCAACGCGATAAAAACGTTCAAAGATGCGATCTAAATCATTTTGTTTAATACCAACACCTTGGTCTTCTACAGAAATTTTAATTTTATCCTCAGCATCAGTAAAATTAATTGCGACTTCAGTATTAGCATTGGAGTAATTAATAGCATTAACTACCAAGTTAATTAAGATTTGTTGTATTTTCTGAATATCTCCAACGACTTTTACAGGTTGATTGGCAGGATGATTTAGCGTTAATTTAATGTTGTTTTTTTCTGCTTTTATCTCTAATAAATCAATCACATCTTGAGTAAGAGCAGTAATATTAAAAGTTGAAAACTCTATATTGATACGACCTTTTTCTAATTCAGAGATCATGTCTAAGTCTTTAACAAGGTAAATTAGTCTATCAACAGATTTGTTAATTCTATTTAAGTATTTATCTCGAATATTTTCGTCATCAATACCTCCTTCAATTAATGTTAAAAGATATCCTTGTACAGAAAATAAAGGTGTTTTTAATTCATGTGAAATATTACCTAAAAAATCTCTTCGGTAATTTTCTCGCTCATTAAGAAAGACAATTTCCTGCGATTGTCCTTCCGTCATGCTAGATATTTTTTGTGAAAGTTCTTCAAAATCTACATTTGTAGATTTAAATTCAGGAATATTTTTAGAAATTTCAGTAAAATCTTTTCTACGTTGATTTTTTAAGAAAAACCAATAAAAGATACTTAGTACAATTAATAAAAAAAGTACTAAACTGATATAGAAAAATTTTTCTGCAATAATAAAATTAATATTTCCAAACCATAAATAGGCAAATAGCACATAGCCACTTGCTAAAAAAAGTGTACTAAAAAATGCGTATAAAAAAATATTCTGAACTTTAAATTTTGAAGCCATGAAGCTTTTAGTCGTTTATTTTGTAACCAATTCCTTTGATTGTTGAAAAGCGATCGTTACCAAATTTTTCTCTTAATTTTCTCATGTGAACATCAATTGTACGTCCACCAACAACAACTTCATTACCCCAAACTTTTTCAAGAATTTCTTCTCTTTTAAATACACGTTCTGGGTTAGAAGCTAATAAAGCAATTAATTCAAACTCTTTTCTAGGTAATAAGAAGTCATTTCCTTGAAAATTAACTTTATAAGTTTCACGGTTAATTTCGAAATTATTTAATTTAATAAATTCGTCTTTTGGAGAATCATTTGGTTGTTTTAATTTTAATAAAGCATTTAATTTACTAATTAAAACTTTTGGTTTGATAGGTTTTAAAATATAGTCATTTGCACCTGCATCATAACCAGCAAGCTGAGAAAAATCTTCAGAACGAGCAGATAGAAAAACGATTAATGTATCTTGAAATGAATCTAATTTTCTAAGTTCAGCACACATTTCCATTCCATCCATTTGTGGCATCATTACATCTAATAAGATAAGATCTGGGCGAAAAAGTTTTGCTTGTTTTAAACCTTCAATTCCGTTTTGAGCTGTTTCTACTTCAAAACCTTCTTTTTTTAAATTGTATCCAATGAACTCTAAAATGTCTGGTTCATCATCAACTAATAGAATTTTTATGTTCTTCATATATTGTTTGTAATGACTAATAAATTTAGTCGATGTAAAATTAAACTTAAATTATACGAGAAATCTATAAATTATGTTTCTTAACATTCATTTAAAGTTAAGAAAATATAATAACAATTCCATAACAAATTGTTTACGATTAAAATAAACGCTTATCAATTACTTAAAGCAACTTTGTACCCAACAAACACGAAAACACATTTTTATAAATGAAACGCAATTTAACTTTACTTTTATTATTAGGTTCTGCGGCATTATTTGCACAAACTAATAATAAACTAGAAGGGACTTTATTTGATCAGAAAACAAATAAACCCTTAGCTGAAAAAACTTTTATTGTTGAAGGTTTAAACATTCAGGCAAAAACAGATCAAAATGGACATTATGAAATTTCTGTTCCAGAAGATGTCTTTCAGATTGATTTAAAAGTTGAAGGTTATCAAACAATCACACAAAATTTAACAGAATCTACAACATATAATTTATACCTAAATCCTGTAGATATAAGTAATACAAATATAGATTTATCTACTGCTGTTGTTACTGCAACAAAAAGCAAATCTTCTGAAGCGAACTTATTAAACATGCAAAAGAGATCTGTAAATGTAATAACAAATATAGGAGCAGAAGAGTTAGAAAGAAAAGGTGTTAGTGACGCTGCAGTGGCAATGACAAAAATTTCAGGTATCTCTAAAATCGAAGGAACAAATTTAGTTTACGTTAGAGGTTTAGGAGATCGTTATATTTCTACATCACTTAATGGTTTACCATTACCATCTAATGATCCTGAGTATAAAAACATTGATTTAAGTATTTTTAATACTGATATTATAGAATATTTATCAGTTGATAAAGTATATTCTTCTAAGTTATCAGGAGATTTTTCTGGAGCAGGTGTAGACATTATTTCAAAAAATTACACAGATAATAAAGGAATGTTTGAATTATCTATGGGAACGGCGATTAATTCAAATGCGATCGGACAAGATGATTTTATGTTACAGAATGGACCAAATAAAACGGGTTTTTCAAAAATTAATATTCCGAATAACGCATTAAGTATATTTAATTTTCCTACAAAATTAAATCCAACAACATCTACTACGATAGCTCCAAATTTTGGACTGAAAGCAGGTAAAACTTTTAGAATAGGTGAAGAAGGAAAGCTAGGTTTATTTGCAACAGCAAACTTTAGTAGTAATTATGATTACTTAGAAGGTTTAAGTCAAATCGTTAATGCGCAAGGAGGACTTGGTGGCCGTTTGAAATCATTTGACCCTTTTCAAAGATATTCGTATAAAACAAATTCAACAGGAATGTTTAATGCGAATTACAAAATCAACAAAAACCATAATATTCGTTATAATTTACTGTTTATTAATTCTTCAGATCAAAGAAAAGAAATGTATAGCGGATACATTCGTGATTTAGCAGAGAATGACAATGGATTAATCCTTAGAAATACTTATACTCAAAACCAATTAATGGTTAATCAACTTTTAGGAGACCATAAGTTAACAAATCGTATAAATTTAGATTGGGGATTAGCTTATAACAATGTAAAAAGTGATATTCCAGATAGAACACATAATACATTAGCATACAATGACAACTTAAATGGTTATCATCTAAGACAAAATACATCAACGGATAATAACCGTTATTTTCACAGTTTAAAAGAAAATAGCTACGGAGCTAACATTGGATTGAATTATAAATTAAAATCCAATGCTGATGGATTAGAAAAAGGTTTTGTACGTGTAGGGTATAGTGGAAGAATGATTCGTCGTGAATTTGAGGCTGTTCAATTTAATTTCTCTATCAACTCTTTACAATTATCAACTATTATAGATCCAAATAACTTAGATTCATTTTTTAATCAAAGTAATTTCAACAACGGATACTTTTCAACGTCTACATATAGTGGAACTCTAGCTCCACAGTATTATAATGGAGATCAAGATATGCATGCTGGTTTTGCAAGTGTAGAATACAATTTTACAGATAAATTGAGTGCAATTGTTGGTGTTAGATATGAAAATATTTTACAAAATATTGAATGGAGAACACAGTTATCAAGTTCTTTACAAAAGAACAAGTTAGAAGAAAATTTCTTCTTACCAAGTGTTATTCTTAAGTATGCGATAAATAATAAACAAAATTTACGTTTTGCAGCATCTAAAACATATAGTTTACCACAGTTTAAAGAAAGAGCTCAGTTTTTATATGAAGATGTTATGCAAACAGAATATGGTAACCCTTATTTATACGCTTCACAGAATTACAATGTTGACTTAAAATGGGAAATATTCCCTTCTCGAGGTGAATTATTTTCTGTAGCAGGTTTTGGTAAATACATTCAAAACCCAATTAATAAAGTAGTTATAGCTTCTTCAAGTAATGATATTTCTTGGATAAATGGAGATTATGGTTATGTAGTTGGTGCTGAGGTTGAGGTAAGAAAAAACCTTATCAATTTTGGAGCTGTTGGTAAAAATACTTTATCTGCTGGTTTAAATGCTAGTTATATGAAAACAGATCAAGAAATTGATGGAGAAAAAGTTCGTAGAGAAACGAATGGAATGTACAACTTGAACTTAACAACACCAAAAGCTGCTCTTGTAGGTGCCTCAGACTTCCTAATTAATGCTGACCTTTCTTACGTAAAGCAATGGGATCAAGGAGGAGAAGTAATGGCTACTGTAGCATATACTTATTATTCAGATAGAATATTCGCCTTAAATAATGAGAGAAGAGGAAACCTAGTTGACAAAGGATTTGGATCTTTAGATTTTATTCTACGTTCAAAATTGAATAAGAATATAGGAATCAACTTTACTGCAAGAAATATTTTAAACCCAGAATTTAAAAGAGTACAAGAAAATGCAACAGGAAGTGTAGATGCTGTTTCGTATAAAAGAGGTGCAAACTTCGGGCTATCTGTGAATTATAATTTTTAAAAAATACATACAAACATAAAAACAAAAAACATGAAAAAATCAATTTTTAGATTATTAACTTTAGCATTGTTAACAGGAACTGTAGCTACAACTGCTATTTCTTGTTCTAGTGATGATAATTCTTCAATAGAAAATCCAAATCCTTCTGATTTCGTAGTAAATAGAAACGATTTAAAAGGGGAAATTAAATCTGGAGAAGTAATTTTAGAGTCTGGAACTTACAAATTAACAGGAAGTTTAATTGTAAGAAACGGAGCAACATTAAGAATTAAACCAGGAGTAATAATTGAAGCAACTGCAGCAAGTTCTCCAACAGCTTATGAAGAAGTAAGATACATTTCTGTAGCACAAGGAGGAAAAATATTTGTAGAAGGTACAGCTGCTAGCCCAGTTATAATGACTGCAGTTAACAAAACTCCAGGATCTTGGGGTGGATTAGTATTAGCAGGTAGAGCGCCTATTAACAAAGGAACTACAGCTACTTCTGAAGTTGGTGGAGATTTAACTTATGGAGGTACAGATGCAAACGATAACTCAGGTACAATTACTTACTTAAGAATTGAATATCCAGGTTTCTCTTACAATGCTGATAAAGAATTCAACGGTTTATCTTTCTTTGGAGTTGGTAAAGGAACAAAAGTAGAGAATGTACAAGTTTATGAAAGTTCTGATGACGGCTTTGAGTGGTTTGGAGGTACAAATGACGTTAAAAACTTAGTTGTTTTAAATCTTCTTCCTAATGCTGTTGGAGATGATTTATTCGATTGGACAGAGGGGTGGAATGGAACAGCAACAAGTTTATATGGTAAAAGAACTAATGCAGGTAACCGCGGTATAGAAGCAGATAATAACTCAAATGATCATACTGCTGGGCCAATTTCTAATCCAACAATTAATGGAATAACTTTAATTGGAGCTGGCGCTGCTGGTCCAGAGCCTCAAGCAGTTAAATTAAGAGTAGGTACTAAAGGAAAATTAGATAATGTAGTATTAAGCAACTGGAAAGTTGGATTTGATGTTCAACATGATGAGTCTGTAGCTGCTGTAGCTGCTGGAGAATTAAAAGCAACAAATGTTAAATTTGACAATGTTACAACAAAATCAGTTGGAACAAGTACAGCTAATACAACTGTAGATGTAAGTAAAATATTCACAGAAAATACAACAGCAACTGGTGCTGGAAATGGAACTGCTCAACCAGAGTGGTCTAAAGGATGGACATTAGGTTTCTAAACAAAAACCTAATCACAATAAAAACTTTTTTATAAAAAGTTCTTCGTGTTTGTAAAATCGCTTTTCTAGATTCTCTAGAGGAGCGATTTTCTTATATAATAGATTTATTATTTTAACTCATTAAAAATAGTTATTTATAAAAATTTTATGCCCCATAAAGTATTTGTACATTTGTATAGAATTAGAGTTGATAACAATGGCATTAACAGAAGAACAATTAGATTCGATTGGAGAAAAGTTAGTAGAGAAGTTTAAATCTGTCTACGATCCAGAAATTCCAGTTGATATATATGAACTAGGTTTGATTTACGATGCTCAGGTGAATTCAGATGGAGAAGTAAAGGTTACGATGTCTTTAACATCACCTAATTGTCCTGTAGCAGAAACTTTACCAAGAGAAGTAGAACAACGAGTGGAAGAAATAGAATACGTATCTAAATGTTACGTGGAAATAACTTTCGAGCCACCATGGGAGAGAGATATGATGAGCGAAGAAGCAAAATTTGAATTAGGAATGTTATAACAACATTCCTTTTTTGTTTCAAAATAGCAGTCTAATATTTTTTCCGTATCTTAAGCCAACAATTATTAAACTATATACTATGGAACCTTTTTTAGGAATTCTACTTTTTATTGGAATCATTATTTTATTCCTTTTCATTTTTACAGTTAAACAACAAACAGCAGTTATCATAGAACGTTTTGGTAAATTTAGTAGCGTTCGTAATCCTGGTTTACAATTTAAAATTCCAGTTGTGGATAAAATTGCAGGAAAAATGTCTTTAAAAATTCAACAATTAGATGTTGTTGTAGAAACTAAAACAAAAGATGATGTATTTGTACGATTAAAAGTTTCAGTACAATATCAGGTCATCAAAACACAAGTATATGATGCTTTTTATAAATTAGATAATCCATTTACACAAATCACCTCTTTTGTATTTGATGTTGTCCGTGCTGAGGTTCCTAAACTTCGCTTAGATGATGTTTTCGAGAAAAAAGATGATATTGCTATAGCTGTAAAAGGAGAGCTACAAGAAGCTATGAATTCTTACGGTTACGAGATTATTAAAACTTTAGTTACAGATATTGATCCAGATGAACAAGTAAAACATGCTATGAACCGCATTAATGCCGCTGAACGTGAAAAATTAGCAGCTCAATATGAAGGAGATGCAGCTAGAATTTTAATTGTAGAAAAGGCAAGAGCAGAAGCAGAGTCTAAGCGTTTACAAGGACAAGGTATTGCTGACCAAAGAAGAGAAATTGCAAAAGGACTTTTAGAGTCTGTAGATGTTTTAAATGGAGCAGGAATTACTTCGCAAGAAGCATCAGCGCTAATAGTTGTTACACAGCATTATGATACATTACAGTCTATAGGAGAGAAGTCTGGAAGTAAATTAGTCCTTTTACCTAATTCTCCTACAGCAGCTTCGGAAATGTTGAATACAATGGTTACATCTTTTACTGCTGCTCATCAACTGAATGAACATCAGATACAGAAAGAAGAAGAAACACAAAATAGAAAGAAATTTAGAGGTGATGATAAAGATGATTCATCATTCAAGTTTCCAACATTAGATTAATTAAAAAATTAAAATTTATAAAACAACCTCGAAGATTCTTCGAGGTTATTGTTTTTTATATGAAGTTGTTTAATCTAATTAATTTATTCAATAGTTTTAATAATCTGTCATGTTGAGCCTGTCGAAACATTTTATATGTTCTTCGATTGTTTAAAATGAAACAAAGAATTAATCAAAACTTTATCTTCTTTTTCCTCCTTTTGGTTTATTTGGATTACTTTTTCCAACTCTAGCTGATGAGCTAGAAGATTTTTTTGCTCCTTTTTTCTGAATCATTTTTCCTTTTGAGTCTTTAAAATTTGGAGAAATTTCGGTAGGCTTTTTCTTTTTTGGTTGATTAGAAGATTTCTTTTCAATATGTTTTTCAGAGTCTTTTGTTAAACGATTTAATTCAGACAACTCTTCTTGAGTTAGATCTCTATGCTGTCCAACAGGAATATTTAATGTAAGATTCATTACACGGACACGTTCTAATTTCTTTACACCATAACCGAAATATTCGCACATACGTCTAATTTGTCTATTAAGACCTTGAATTAACGTAATATGGAACGAATTAGAATTGATTTTCTCTATTTTACATTTTTTGGTAACTTGTCCTAAAATAGGAACTCCGTTTGCCATTTTACTACAGAAATCATCTGTAACCGTTTTATCAACTGTTACGATATATTCTTTTTCATGATTATTTCCTGCTCGAAGAATTTTATTTACGATATCACCATCACTTGTTAATAATATTAATCCTTGTGAATCTTTATCTAATCGACCAATAGGAAAAATTCTTTCTCCAAAAGAAAGATAATCAACTATATTGTCAGGATCAGAAGAGTCTGTTGTACAAGTAACTCCAACAGGTTTATTTAACATGATGTATGCTGCATTTTCTTTTGCCTTTGGCTCAATAACAATACCGTTAACCATTACAACATCAGTTGTTTTTACATGCTGACCAACCTTTGCAACTCTACCATTAATTAAAACTGCACGCTTTTCTATGTATTGATCTGCTTCTCTTCTAGAACAAATTCCACTATCGCTAATGTATTTATTCAATCGTAACAAATTCGTTTCTTCCATAAAGCAAAGATAGTTTTTTATCAAATTATATAAGAACTTGATAAAAAACTATCTCACTAAAGATTATAAAAAGATTTAATACTTTACAACAGAGAAATTAGTAACATTTCCATTACCTGTATCTCCTGTTTGTATTCCTTGAACAGAACCATTACCTAAGTACACACCTACAGAAAATCTGTCTCCCGCATTGAATTGTAATGTTGTAGTATATACTCTAAATTGTCTATTTGTGTTTGTAGAAGAAAAGGTTGCCCTACCTATATCCAATTACCACTTGTATTAAGAATTCCAATGATTATGTCAGAATTGGCTGTAACACCATTTACCCCAAATTGTACAGTAAATTGATATAAACCTGTAGATAAAATGGTATAAACTCCATTACTATTTATTTGTAAGTATTCGTCATTTGTTAGAACATTTTGATTGAACGGAATAGTTCTTCTATTACATATAGCAGAACAAGATAAATCAGTAGTTAGTCTAAATATTCCAGCAATTTTTGGAGAGTAGTTTGAAGGAATACCACTGCTTACAACGGTTGTTTCAACTTTCTTTATATTTCCATCGTCATCTGTTGTTAAAAGATGGCTTGGCGACTCAGTTACATCGTCAATTTGTCTTATACGTGCATCGCCATTTACATCTAAAGATGATGTCGGCGAATTAGTGTTAATCCCTACTTGCGCATACGTGTTTGTAAAGAGGCCTAAAGCAAGTAATAATAAATTTGCTTTCATAATAAATTGTTTTTTGAGTTGTTGTAATTCAAAACTATTAAAAAAATAGTACAACATTGTACAAAAGGCAGGTTTTTAACAAAATCACTCTTCTTATTCAAAACACACTATAAATAGTAGTGTTTAAAAAATTAATGCTTATTAATTTGGCTCTTACTATATTTACAGACCAAAGAATTTTAAAAATGAGAAAAGTATTTTTTTTAAAAACCTGTGATACGTGTAAGCGAATAATGAAAGAATTAGATTTTACAGGTTTTGACTTACACGAAATAAAATCTACTGCAATAACTGAAGAAGATTTAGAAGAGATGAAAAATTTAGCAGGAAGTTACGAAGCAATTTTTTCTCGCAGAGCTCAGAATTATAAAAAACTAGGTTTAAAGGATGTAGAATTATCTGAGGAGGAAATAAAAAATTATATTTTGTCAGATTATACTTTTTTAAAGCGTCCAGTTGTCGTTGACGGAGATAAAATTTTTATTGGAAACGAAAAGAAAAATTTAGAAGCTCTTGAGCTTCATTTGAAATAAAAACTCACACATGAAAAACACAATTTTATTCAGTTCTCTTCTTTTGAGTGCAAGTTTATTTGCGCAGAAGAAAGATATTACGATGGAAGAGGCTGTTCTCGGTTTAGGTACTAATTTAAGAATTGAGAATTTAAATCAAATTCAATGGATTCCGAATCAAAATGCGTATACACAAAATGTAAAAACTTCTTATGGGGAGGCTTTAATTAAAAAAGAGGTCCCTTCGTTAAAAACAGATACAATTTTTAGAAGTTCACAATTTGAGAATAAACGTATACCTTCTCTTAATTGGATAAATGATAAGCAAGCTTATTTTACAAGTAAAAAAGGATACAAAACAATTACGGTTACAGGCGAACAAAAAGATTGGTTAGCATTGCCAGATAATGCAGAAAACGTAGAGTTTGATGCAACAAATAATCAAGTTGGTTATGTGGTTGATAATAATTTGTTTTTTATAGATAAAGCAGGTAAAACACATCAGATTACCAAAGATGGTAAATATGAAATTGTAAATGGAAAATCTGTTCATCAAAACGAATTTGGGATTCACAAAGGAATTTATATTTCACCAAAAGGGAACTTAGTTGCTTTTTATAGAATGGATCAGACTGCTGTGACAGATTATCCAATTATCGATTGGTCTGTACAACCAGCAATTAATAAGAATATTAAATATCCATTTGCAGGAACAAAAAATCATACTGTAACATTAGGAGTTTACAATCCAACATCTCAGAAAACGATTTTCTTAGAAACACAACCAGAGATTGACCATTATTTAACTTCTGTTACATGGTCGCCAGATGAGAAGTTTATTTATATCGGGATCTTATCTCGTAACCAGAAGCATTTAGAATTAAATCAATACGATGCAACATCTGGTAAATTAATCAAAACATTGTTCAAAGAGGATAATGATAAATATGTTGAGCCTCAACACGAGTTATATTTTGTTTCAGGCAAGTCAAATGAATTTATTTGGTGGTCTCAACGAGATGGTTTTATGCATCTTTATCGTTTTGATACAAATGGTAAATTAATCAATCAAATAACAAAAGGAGATTGGATAGTGACAGACATTGTTGGTGAAAATGCAAAGAAAAAAGAGTTGTTAATTATGACAACAAAAGATTCTGCAAAAGACCGCCATTTATATGCTGTAAATTGGGAGAATGGCAAATTACGTAAAATAACAACAGAATCAGGAACACATAATGTTGCTGTATCTTCAAATGGAGAGTTTGCACTAGACAACTGGAGTAGTGATGATGTTCCTCGAAAAATAGAAGTTCTAGATACTAAAGGAAAGTTTAAACAAAACTTATTAACAGCAAAAAATCCTTTAATCAATTACAATACAGCGAAAGTTGAAAATGTAACATTAAAAGCTGATGATGGAACAGATTTGTATGGTAAATTAATCTATCCAACGAATTTTGATCAATCAAAGAAATATCCAGTAATTGTTTATTTATATAACGGTCCACATGCGCAATTAATTACTAATCGTTTTCCTGCAACAGGAAACCTATGGTACGATCATTTGGCTGAAAAAGGTTACGTTGTATTTACAATGGATGGGCGAGGATCTGCTAATAGAGGTTTAAAATTTGAACAAGCTATTCATGCAAATGCTGCAACAACAGAAATGAACGATCAAATGAAAGGAGTAGAGTTTTTAAAATCTTTACCTTTTGTTGATGCAGAGAGAATGGGTATTCATGGTTGGAGTTACGGAGGATTTATGACAACATCTTTTATGTTACGTAAACCAGATGTTTTTAAAGTTGGTGTTGCTGGAGGGCCAGTTTTAGATTGGACACAGTACGAAATTATGTACACAGAACGCTACATGGAATCGCCACAAGATAATCCAGAAGGTTATAAACAAACAAACTTAATAAATAGAGTAAAAGACCTAAAAGGAAAATTATTAATGATTCATGGTGCACAAGACAATGTTGTAGTTTGGCAACATTCTGTGAATTTCATCAGAGAAGCTGTTAAAAATGGTGTACAAATGGATTACTTTATTTATCCAGGACATGAGCATAATGTTCGTGGAAAAGACCGTGTTCATTTAATGCAAAAAATTACAGATTATTTCGATTTATATTTAAAACCGGAAACTAAATAATCATATTAAATTATAGACAAAAACCACTTCTTTTGAAGTGGTTTTTGTCTTTTAAAAAACGATTTCAATTCACTCTCATTATCGTTAAAAATGAATGTATTATTTCCATTATATTACAACCTTATATCATACCCATTAAAAGATAATTTAATCTGTTATTAATTTCCTTTTATACTCCTTAAGATTTATTTTCTCTGATCCTTGTATTTTTACATATTAAAAACATTGTTTTCAATATTTGTATCAGGAATAGCACCATTAGGATCTAATTTTATTGTTGTAATTTCTTTTGTAGAATTTATTTTAAAAGACCATTCTGTATTTCGTTTCCATACTTCTATAGGAAGTTTGACCTCTTTAGAAGTTCCATCTTTAAAGTTTACTTGTACAGTTGTAGGAATAGGTAATTGTCCAAAGTTTTCTATTTTCACAATTACACCATTTTTATAACTATCATTAATATATTTTGCACTTGTAATTCCTTGGTCAATTGTCCATTTATTTAAGAACCAACCTCTCCAAAACCAAGATAATTCTTCTCCAGAGACATTTTCCATTGTTCTAAAAAAATCTTCTGGTGTTGGATGTTTAAATGCCCAATTCTTAATGTAACTTCTTAATGCTTTATCAAATTTTTCTTCTCCTAAAATCGTTTCTCTTAGTATCGTCATTCCAGCACCTGGTTTATAATACAATAATGCACCGATATTTCGCTCTCTCATATTATCTGGTTGAGTTGTGATTGGTTCCAATGCGTCACTAAAGAAAGAGTTTGACATTCTTTGTAAAGATTGTTTATTGTAGTATTCACCATTATTAAAATTCTTTTTAGAAATAGCGTTTATAAATGTATTAAAACCTTCATCCATCCACCCATGTACACGTTCGTTAGAACCAACAATCATAGGAAACCAAATGTGCCCAAATTCATGATCTGTAACGCCCCATAAGCCTGCACCTCTTGATCGCATGTGACAAAATACAATTCCAGGATATTCCATTCCACCTTCATTCCCTGCAACATTTACAGCTGCTGGATAAGGATATTCAAACCATTGTTTAGAATAATGTTCTATAGATGATTTTGTATACTCAGTAGATCTTCCCCAAGCTTCTTTTCCATCACTTTCTACAGGATAAGCAGATATTGCTAAAGATTTTTTACCACTTGGTAAATCTATTCGAGCAGCATCTAAAATAAATGCTGTAGAAGATGCCCAAGCAAAATCGCGTGTATTTTCAATTTTAAATTTCCATGTTTTAGTTTTATCTGTTGCAGTTTTGTCTGCTTTATTTACTTCTTCTGAAGAGTGAATTATAACGGTTTTTTCACTATTTCTGGCTTGATTCCAACGATTGATTTCCTCTTTAGAATAGACATCTTTTTCATTTAATAGTTCACCAGAAGCAACTACATAATGGTTAGCAGGAACTGTAATGTTTGCAGTAATATCTCCATATTCTAAATAAAATTCACCTGCTCCTAAATATGGTAATGTATTCCATCCCATAATATCATCATACACAGCCATTCTTGGAAACCATTGTGCCATTGTAAAAATCTTACCATTTTTTGTTGGCTCAATACCCATTCTATCTGCTCCATAGTTAGGAGAAACAAAAGAATATTCTATTTTAATTTTTACTTTTCCTCCTCTTGCTTTTAACTCATTTGCTAAATCAATTTGCATTCTTGTGTCAGAGATTGTGTATTTTGCTTGTTTTCCATCAATCTGAACAGATTTTATTTTGTATCCACCATCAAACTCATTTCCAGCTTCTCCATATCTACTTCCTGATGATGGAATTAAGGCATTACCTCTAGAATCCTTATTAAATAAATTTTGATCCAATTGTAACCATAAAAAATCTAAATTATCAAAACTGTTATTTGTATAAGTGATTTCAGACGTTCCTGTTAATTCATTTTTACTTTCATCTAAACTTACATTTAAATGATAATCAGCTCTATTTTGCCAATAATTATGCCCTGGATTTCCATTTGAAGAACGCGTTTCAGTAGCGTTATTCTGGTAAAAAAATGGTTTAAATGCTTCTTGATAATCGTATTTACTCTTTTCTTGAGCAGTTGCAATTACACTGCAAAGACTTAATCCGAAAAGAATAAATTTTAAGTTATTTTTTATCATGTGTTAATTGTTTTTCTCTAATGCTAAATTTACCTTTATTTTTAATAATTTTCGCATGATTTTAACTAATTAGCAATAAAATATTTATCTAATTTGTTAAACATATAAAAAGCCATTTCAAAATCTGAAATGGCTTTTTTATAATGAAGTTGTTTAAACTAATTATTATAATCTTTTTTACAACTACCTGTCATGTTGAGCTTGTCGAAACATTTTCTAAAACTCTTTATTATTCTTCGACAAGCTCAGAATAACATTCTAGATTTTTGAAAGAAGTTTTGTTATTCTATGTATTATTTCTTGTTTGCGTAAAGAACAGGATTTAAATCCTCGTCATTGTACATTTTCATTTGTTTATACACTTTCATGTATTTTTTTCCAGCTTCAAAATCAGCCAATAATTCTTCTATCGCTATAGATAAATCTTGGTGTTGTTGATTTAAAACATCTAATTTAGCTTGACAAGCAGCTTTATGTTCAGGTGTAGCATCTGTACGTTCAGCTTCTTGTTTCATGTGATAAACTTTTAACGATAAAATAGAAAAACGATCTATTGCCCAAGCAGGAGATTCAGTATTATAAGTTGCATCAGATTTTACTTCTGCATTCGCATATTGTTGTAAAAACCAGCTGTCAACATATTCTACCATATCTGTACGCTCTTGGTTAGATTTATCAATCCAACGTTTAAGACTTAAAGCCTCAACAGGATCAATCTGTGGATCACGAATAATATCTTCTAAGTGCCATTGTACAGTATCAATCCAATTTTTTTTGTATAATAAATGAGAGATTAAATCGTCCTCACTGTATGGATTTTCAATTTGACGATTTACATCATCATGTTTATGATAGTCGTTAATACTTTGATTAAAAATCGACCAAGCTTTATCTGTAAATTTCATTTTAAAGTTTTATTTATATAGTAAAAGCATTGTATTCAAAATTTCTTCAATTACAATGCTTTTGTATTTTAATTAAAATTAGATTTTAATTTTCCTTTTTATCAGAAGTAGTTTCTTCTGTTTTATTGTCTTCGCGAGTAGCTTTCTTAAATTCGTTCAAACCAGAACCTAATCCGCGCATTAATTCAGGAATTTTTTTACCCCCGAACAATAGTAATACAACTAAAATGATTACTATCCACTCTTTTCCTCCTAATCCCATACTGAATTGATTTTAATGCAAATATATAATTTATTTATTACATTCCTGCTACCCAAGAAGCAGGATTTTGTTTTGTTGTTCCACTCCAAACTTGGAAATTCATAACTGTTTCTCCTTCTGCGGTTGTGTAAATAATACCTAAAGATTGACCACGTTTAACGTCATCACCTTTATTAACACTTACACTAGATAAGTTGGTATATACAGAATAGTAAGATCCATGTTTTACTAGAACCGCTTTTCCTGTTCCAGAAACACTCATTACTGCTTGTACGACACCTTCGTAAACTGCACGTGCATGTGCTCCACGATAAGTGGATATATCTACACCACTGTTAACAGTTGTAATGTTAGATAGAATAGGGTGTGAATTGGATCCAAATCTACTAACAACAGTTCCACGATCAACAGGCCATGGCAAACGACCTTTATTCGATGAGAACTCACCAGAAATTCCTTCAGAATCTGGACGTTCAGAGAATGTTTCAGCAGGTTTTACGGCGTCAACTTTAACAACACGTTCTTTTTCAGGAACTTTAGTTACAACTTTTTGTTCTGCTTCTATTTTTGCTTTACGTTCTGCTTCAGCTTTGGCTTCAGCAATTTTTTGAGCGTTTGCTTCTTTCTGAGCATTTAATCTTGCTTCTTCTTCCGCTTTACGTTGAGCAATTATACGTTGACGTTCTGCTTCTGCTTCACGTTCAAGTTGCTCAAATTTTGAAATCTCAGTTTTAGCTGTTGAAACAAAACTACCTTGTGGATGATGATTTAAATAAGATTGATAAGCTTGTTTTGTATGTGCAGAACGAGCAATATTCCATGCTTTAGCATCATTTTCTATTCTTAGAATAGCTGTTCGAGCAGATTTAGCGTAATCTCCTTTTGGATTTGTACGTAAATACTCGTTGTAAGATGCAATAGAGTTACCACGTTTAGCCTCGTTCCAATCTTTTAAATCTTTTTCAGCGCGTATTTTTGCTTGTCGAATTTCTTCTTCAATAATTTCTTTAATCTTCGCGTCGATTTGTCTTTGTTGAGCTGCTTTCGCATTTATTTCAGCCGCAATTACACCTTCATTTTTATGAAACTCTTCAACAGCTTTTTCTTTTGCTAAACGTTCTTTTTCTAAATTCTGACTAAATAAAACTTGTTGAGAAAGGACTTTCTCTTTCTCATCTTTTGCTTTTTCTTTCTTCGCTTTTTTACTTTGAATATCAGTTTGCTTACCTATAATTTCATTTGCTTGTCCAAGCTGAAACTCAGAATATTTTTCTAAATATTTTATACGACGATAAGCTTCTCCTAAACTTTTAGAAGATAGCACGAAAAGTAGTTTATTTTCTACAGATTTATTTTTATAAGCACGTACTAACACTTGCTTATAATCTTTTTTTAATTCAACTAACTCGCGCGAAAGTTTATTAATCTCTAATTGAGTTAAATAAATTTCGTCTTCAATAAATCGTTTCTCTTTGGTTAAATTGCCAACAAGTTTTGTTTGAACTTGAATTTTCTTTGTCAAGTTCTGTACATAACCAACATTTAACTTCGAATTACGCTTATTAACTTCAAGTTGTTTATTTAAGTTTATAATTTCTTTTTTAAGCTGAGCATTTTGTTTTTGTAAGTTCGCTTTATTGTAAGGAACTTGTGCAAACATTGATAATGAAAGCGTTAAAAATATAGTTGATAAAACAAACTTCATTATTTTATTTCTTTTTTCTTATATCCAGCTGGAATTGAGAACGGTGTGTTCGTTTCCTGAAACGTAAAACTATTATATTCCAAGTCTATTTGACGCGTTTTTTTATCTTTTATAAAAATTTTAACATTTTTTGGAAATTCTTCTTCCCCTGCTTTTACCCAATTATCATAGGCTAAATCTATTTCGATATTTCGTTTCGGATCTTTTAAATGTGCTTCTGTAAGACGAAATCCATTGTCAAAAATATATGTTTGTATATATTTTCCTTCTTTAGGAGAAGCTTTAATAGCTTCATTTTCGTTGTAAGTAATTGTGTATTTATTATCAGAAAAATTAGCAGTATAATCAGCCGAATTTAAATCAACAAAAACTTTCCCTAATAATAAATTTTGTAGCTTTTGATAATCAATAAAATCAACTTTTAATAATTTATTGGCAAGAGAAAAATCTCCTTCATAATAAGTTCCGCCTAATTTCTCAAAAGCAGCAAAACCAGTTGGTGTAAATTGAGCACGAGCTCCTGTTATACCAAACTTTGTTGCATTAACCCATATCTTTTGTTCATTTTTTATAGCAATTGTTGCATTTACATCTCCAGACATTCCTTCTAAATCAGCAACAACTTTTGCTTTTATAGTTAGATCTTTAAATGCTGATTTTTTAGCAAGAGTTTGCTGAATAATTTTAGCTGAAGCTGATACAACTTCGGCATTTTTATCATCAACTTTTGCAACTTTTTGTGTTGTACAAGCAGTTGTAATAAGTCCTAAACAAAAGATATACGTTAATTTCTTTATCATAATTTTTATGCTTCGTGAGATTTGAAATCTAATTCTGAATAATCACCTAAACTTACGCTACGAGATACACCATAATATTTGGCATGATTTCCAATCATTGTATCTGATAAATTAGCGTGAGAAATTTTAGAATTTTCTTGAATTAAACTATTGTCTATGTTAGAGTTTTCAACAATTGTTCCATTTCCTATAGAAACAAATGGTCCAATTTTAGAATTTTTAATCACAACATTTTCTCCAATAAAACATGGCTCAATAATTAATGAATTTTCAATTTTAGCAGAAGCTGGAATCGCTTTAAAATCTTCTTTATCTAAATTTAAAACTCTTGTATTTGTGTCAACTGTAACTGCTTTATTTCCGCAATCCATCCATTCGTCAACTTTACCAAGTGTAAATTTATCTCCAGCTGCACGCATATTTTCTAAAGCGTCAGTTAATTGATATTCACCACCTTTTTGAATATCATTTTCTAATAAATATTCAATTTCTTTATATAGCTTTTGTCCATCACGGAAAAAGTAAATTCCAATAATGGCTAAATCTGAAACAAATTCTTTTGGTTTTTCAACAAAATCAGAGATAACATTATTTTCGTCTAATTTTACAACTCCAAAAGCAGACGGATTTTCTACTTGCTTTACCCAAACAACACCATCAGACTCCATATCTAATTTAAAATCTGCACGAAATAATGTGTCTGCATATGCAACAACTACTGGACCTTCTAATGCTTCTTTTGCCATCCAGATAGAATGAGCAGTACCTAGAGGTTCTAATTGATGACAAATAGTTCCTTTTGCACCTAATTTTTCTGCAATAGCAATTAAATCAGCTTCAACTTCTGCTCCGAAATCACCAATAACAAAAGCAATCTCTTCAATTGGTTCTGAACTAACTTTTGCAATATCTTCTACTAAACGATGTACAATTGGTTTACCTGCTATAGGAATCAAAGGTTTTGGAGTAGTTAATGTATGTGGGCGTAAACGTGATCCACGTCCAGCCATTGGAATAATAATTTTCATTTTTGAGTATCTGTTAAGATTGTATTTTTTATTGTTTTCCTGTGCTTCCGAAACCTCCAGATCCACGTTCTGTTACGTTTAAGTTTTCAGTTTCAAGCCATTCTATCGTTTCATGTTTTGCAATAACTAATTGTGCAATACGATCACCGTCATTAATTGTAAAAGCTTCATTAGAGACATTAGCTAAAATCACACCAATTTCTCCACGGTAATCAGCATCGATTGTTCCAGGAGAATTAAGGCAAGTTAAACCATGTTTTAAAGCCATTCCACTTCTAGGACGAACTTGTGCTTCGTATCCAGCAGGTAATTCAATGCTTAATCCAGTAGGAATTAATCTTCTCTCTAAAGGTTTTAATTCAATTGGCTCTTCAATATTCGCTGTTAGATCCATTCCAGCAGATAAAGCTGTTTTATATTCTGGTAAAGCGTGTTTAGAAGTATTGATTACTTTTACTTTCATGTTTTATTTTCTTAATTTTTTTAATGTATTGCGCTCAGCGAAAGCAATAAATGCAATGTACGTGATTAGAATAAGATTACCAATAATCAAATTAGAATTGAGTATAAAATAATTTGTCCAAGCAAGTGCAATTGCAACTCCCATATAAAGTACAATTTTATTCACTTTATAAGGAATTGGATATACTTTCTGTCCCCAAATGTACGAAATCACCATCATAATTCCGTATGCAATTAGTGTTATCCATGCCGAAGCAATAAAACCATAAATAGGAAGTAGAATAAGATTTAAAATAACGGTTAATGCTCCTCCAATTAATGATATTACAGTCCCTATATTCGTTCTGTCAGTTACTTTATACCAAGTAGATAAATTATAATAAATACCAAAGAACAAATTAGCAATTAAAATAATTGGTACAATATCTAATGCTGACCAAAACGAAGAATCTGGAATAAATATTTTCTTAATCCAATGTATGTTTGCTAAAATTCCAAGAATTACGATGTTACAAATAATGCTGAAAAAGAATAAAATATTTGCATAAGTTTGCTTTGCATCTCCTTTTTTGGCTACTTTAAAAAAGAATGGCTCTATTCCCATTCTGTATGCTGTAACAAACAATGTCATTAATGTTGCTATTTTATAACAAGCAGCATAAGATCCAGCTGAAGCAGGGTCAATAAGATTTCGTTGAACTAATTTATCAAAATTTTCATTTAAAATATAACCTAAACCAGCTACCATGATTGGATAACCGTACATAAACATTGTTTTGAAAAGAGGTTTATCAAATTTAAATTGTATATGTCGTATTACACCAAGTAATAAAATTATTCCAAGAATACTTGCTATTAAATTGGCTATAAATGGATAAGAAATTGTATTGTTAAAACCAAGGTTTATCATAAATTCTTCTGAAACATAGTATAGCAAAACAATAGTGAAAATTGCTTGAAAAACATTTTGAAAAACTTTAATTCCGGAATATAAAATAGGTTTTCCTTTGAAGCGTAAAACAGCAAAAGGAATAACGCACAATGCGTCAAAAAAGGCAATCCAACCAAACCATAATAAATACTCAGGATTCTCTTTATAATTTGCATATTCAGCTAATGGTTCTAAAAATAGATATAGTAAAACCATCATTGTAGAAGAAGTTATCACCATAAACCAAAATGAAGTATTGAGTACTTTTTGATACAACCCTTCTTCTGTAGCATACCTAAAAAATGCAGTTTCGAAACCAAATGTCAAAATAACATTTAAGAAAGAAACGGCTGCATACAATTGCCCAAAAATAGAGAAATCGGTATTTGATGTTTTATCAATAATGAATGGATTTAGCGCAAACATTATCAATCTCGGTAAAATAGAGCCAATACCATAAATAATGGTCTCACTAAATAATTTCTTGTACAAGGCGTTAAAATTTTTACAAAATTGATGTTCTTTTCTTTAAATTCAAAATACCTAAGTTATAAATTAATTAACTTTGTGTGAACAATAAATGAATTATGATGGATTTATCTAATCAAAAAGTTGGATTAATAGGGAATGGAAGTTGGGCTACAGCAATTGCAAAAATGTTGAGTAAAAACCTAGAAACCTTTAATTGGTGGGTGAAAGACGAATATGTAAAAGGTTATTTAGAGCGTAATAAACATAACCCTAATTATTTAACAGGAGTAGAATTTAAATCAGAAAAATTAAATATTTCAACAGATATTAATGAAGTTGTAAGTAATTCTGACATTATATTTTTGGTTGTTCCATCTATTTATGTTGCAGACTGTTTAAGTAAATTAACTGTTTCACTTAAAGGAAAATTTATTGTAACATCTATTAAAGGAATTATTCCCGATCATTATAAATTAGTTGGTCAATATTTATTAGACAAATTTGAGCTTGATGAAAATCAATTAGGAGTTGTTAGTGGACCTTGTCATGCAGAAGAAGTTGCTTTGGAACGTCTTTCGTATTTAACAATTGCTGCAAACGAAGAAGAGAAAGCACAAGTTATTGCGAATTGTTTGGAATGTAATTTTATTAAAACAAAACTTTCGAATGATATTCATGGAACCGAATTTGGCGCAGTCTTAAAAAATATTTATGCTATTGCAGCTGGTATTGCTCATGGGTTGGGTTATGGAGATAATTTTCAGGCAGTTTTAATGAGTAATGCTATAAGAGAGATGAATCATATTTTAAAAACTGTTAGTCCAGTTAAAAGAAAAATTAATGATTCTGCTTATTTAGGTGATTTATTGGTTACAGGTTATTCTTTCTTTTCCAGAAATAGAATGTTTGGTAATATGATTGGTAAAGGGTATACTGTAAAATCTGCTATTTTAGAAATGAACATGGTTGCCGAAGGTTATTATGCGACAAAAGGTGTTGCAATAATGAACGAAGAATACCAATTAAAAGCACCAATAATTAATGCTGTACATAAAATTTTGTATGAGGGTAAAAACCCAGCAAAAGCATTAGAAAAATTATCAAAAAAATTAGATTAAGATGATTAAACAAGATTTTATTTCAAAATATATACAAGAGTTATCTAAAACTCTAGCTAAGATTATTGCTTTAGAAGTAGGAAATTCTGATGATGGTTTTCTGATTATTTTTAATCAAATGTTACAATCTTATTATAAGATAGATGATAATAATTTGGTTATTTTATTAGAAGCAAACGAAGAGCGAGATCAGTTTTTATTGGCAGATGAATTAAAGAAAAAGAATATATTAACTTTTATGAAAGCTATTCGTGTTTACCTTAATCAAGGGAATACGGAAAAAGCAAAAGCATCTTATGAAGTTTTGAAAAGAATTGAAAGTATGAATACAGGAATTTTTCAATTTCCTACAGAGGAAGATAATCTGATTGCGAAAGAAAGAAAAGTTGTAGAAGAAAAAATGAATAGTTTATAAGTATTGATTAATACATTTCATTTATAAAATATTAAAAAAGTCTTACTTCCTGAGTAAGACTTTTTTTGTTGGCAATAAAATAATAACATCTTACAATTTGTGCTTATCTTTGCACAAACACAACAAAACAATGCAAATTTTAGATGGTATAAAACTTTCTAAAGAGATCAAACAAGAGATCAAACAGAAAGTTGAATCGTTCAAAGAACAAGGAAAAAGAGTTCCACATTTAGGAGCTATTTTAGTTGGAAACAACGGTGCTTCACGTACTTATGTAGACAACAAAATTAAAGACTGTAATTTCGTAGGTTTCGAATCTTCAGAATTAATATTGCCTGACACAATTTCTCAAGAAGAACTAATTGCAGAAATTGTAAAATGGAATAATGATGATTCTTTAGATGGTTTTATCGTGCAATTACCATTACCAAAACATATCGATCAGGAAGTTGTAATTAATACAATTGATCCTGATAAAGATGTTGATGGTTTTCACCCGATGAATTTTGGAAAAATGGCTTTAGAAATGGAAACATTTTTACCTGCTACACCATACGGAATTATGGAAATGTTAGAACGTTATAATATTGATACAACAGGTAAACACACTGTTGTTATTGGTCGTTCTCGTATAGTTGGTAGACCAATGAGTATTTTAATGAGTAAAAATGGAAATCCAGGAAATAGTACTGTAACATTAACTCATTCTAAGACAGAAAATTTAGAACAATATACAAAAGAAGCAGATATCGTTATCACAGCTTTAGGGGTTCCAGGATTCTTAAAAGCAGGAATGGTAAAAGATGGAGCTGTAATTGTCGACGTTGGAATTACTCGCGTAGATGATTCAACAAATCCGAGAGGATTTATTTTAGCTGGAGATGTAGATTTTGATAACGTAAAAGAAAAAGCTTCATGGATTACACCTGTTCCTGGTGGAGTAGGACCAATGACGAGAGCTATGTTATTAAAAAATACATTGTTGGCATACAACAGAAAAAAATAATTTTATGATACATATTGCATCAACAACTGCAGAAGAACAAGACTTAATAAAAGAAGGAAAATTACTTCCTGTTATGGAACATTTTTATACCATACAAGGAGAAGGTATGTACACTGGTGTGGCATCTTATTTTATTCGATTAGGAGGTTGTGATGTTGGTTGCCATTGGTGCGATGTAAAAGATAGTTGGGATGCTGAAAAGCATCCCTTAACTGATGTTGATGAATTAGTAGAATTAGCAACTTCACAAGCTAAAACTATTATCATCACAGGAGGAGAACCTCTTATGTGGGATTTAACTTATCTTACAAAAAAACTACACGAAAAAGGTGCTCGTATTCATATAGAAACATCAGGAGCATATCCTTTAAGTGGAGAAATTGACTGGGTATGTTTATCTCCTAAAAAAACAATGCTACCTTTAGATGATGTTTGTGAGGCTGCACATGAATTGAAATGTATTATTTTTAATCAACACGATTTTCAGTTTGCAGAAGAGCAAGCAGCAAGAGTAGGAGAGAATTGTACTCTTTTCTTACAAACAGAATGGGGAAAAAGAGAAAAAAATCTTCCTTTAATAATAGATTATGTAAAAGAAAACCCGAAATGGCGTTATTCTTTACAAACACATAAATATTTAGATATTCCTTAGTTGGTTTCATCTGCCCAAAATCATTTTTATTTATAATGAGTAAACTTTTTTAAGTTGTTGTATTTCTTTATTTTTAAGGAAATAAAATATTAACTATGAAAAAATTGTTTATTCTAAGTTGCACAGCTTTATTTATAATGAGTTGTGGAGGAAAGAAAGAAGATTCAACAGCGTCTGATATTGATTATAGTACTGCTGAAACTTCAGTTGAAAATAATGAAGCAGCAGCTCCTGCAACAAATAATCATATTGTATTAAAAGCTGGTGACGATATGCGTTACGATAAAACACAGTTTACTGTGAAAGCTGGAGAAGAGGTTACATTAATTTTAATGAACTCTGGAGAAATGTCAAAAGAAGCAATGGGACATAATTTTATTTTATTAAAACCAGGTACGGATGCTTCTTCTTTTGCAAATACTGCAGTTTCTGCAAAAGCAACAGATTATATCCCAACAGAATTAAAAAGTGAAATAATTGCTAATACAAAGTTATTAGGAGGAGGAGAAAATGAGCAAATAAAATTTACTCTAACAGAAGGTTCTTATGACTTTTTATGTTCCTTTCCTGGACACTTTGCAACAATGAATGGAAAGATAACTGCTGTAAAATAAGCTTTATCCTTAAAATAAAATATATCGGATGAGGTTACTCATCCGATATATCTATAACTCCCTTTGCAATACTAGAACTTAATACTATTGCAAAATTTTTTTTAAATTGTGTTTTACCTCACATAACACAATTCTTTTGTCACAATTTGTTTTAATCTATTTCTAACTACTAAAAAGTGATAAAAAACAATAATCATAAAACAGCTTTTTATGAAAATAAAAACTATTAAATTGTGTGCTTTGGCACAAAGTTTGATATAAGTAGTATAAGTATAAGATTTAGTAGAGTAAATTTTGTCCTCATGTGTTAATTTGAAGCCTGTTTTCTAAAGAAAATAGGCTTTTTTTATTATATAGAATTTACTCAAATAAATAGCAATTACTTATCCTAAGCACTAAATGAGGTCTGAGTATTTATCATATTTTCAGGATTTAAAATTTGATCTAAACGACTTTTTGACAATAAGTCATATTCCAATACAAGTTGATAAACACTTTTACCTGTTATTAGAGCTTCTTTGGCTATTTTAGTACTCATTTTGTAACCAATAAAAGGATTTAGTGCTGTCACAATTCCAATACTATTTTTTACTAAATTTTCGGAAACGTCTTTATTTGCAATAATACCTTCTATACATTTCTCTTTTAAAGATGTTAAAGCATTTTTCATTAATTCAATAGATTCAATTAAACAATGCACAATAATAGGTTCCATGACATTTAATTGAAGTTGTCCAGCTTCAGCTGCCAGCATAATTGTTGTGTCATTTCCTATAACTTTATAACAAACCTGATTAACAACTTCTGGAATAACTGGATTCACTTTTCCTGGCATTATAGAAGAGCCAGCTTGTAAAGCAGGTAATGAAATTTCATTTATTCCGGCTCTTGGTCCAGATGATAATAAACGTAAATCGTTACATATTTTAGAAACTTTTATAGCTAATCTTTTCAATGCAGAAGAATATTCTACAAAGCAACTTGTATCAGAGGTAGATTCAATTAAATTGGGAGCAACGTAAACAGGGATATTTGTTATCTCTCTTAAATTTTCTGCACAAAGTTCTGCAAATTCTTTTGGAGCATTAAGTCCTGTTCCTATTGCTGTTCCTCCCATATTAATAGATAAAAATTCTTCTCTAGCGTTCGTTAGTTTTTTCTTTTCTTTTTCTAATGAATAGGCAAAAGCTTCAAATTCTTGTCCCATAGTCATAGGAACTGCATCTTGTAATTGTGTTCGTCCCATTTTTAAAATAGACTGAAATTCTATTGCTTTTATTCTTATAACCGTAATTAAATCATCAAGAGCATGGTAAACCTCATCATGCATTTGATACAATGCAATTTTTACAGAAGTTGGATAAGCATCATTTGTAGATTGGGCAAGATTAATATGGTCGTTTGGTGAACAATAATTGTATTCACCTTTTTTATATCCCATTATTTCTAATGTTCGATTTGCAACAACTTCATTAATATTCATGTTAATAGAAGTTCCTGCACCACCCTGAATTAGATCTAAAGGAAATTGATTGTCAAATTGTCCATCAATAATATCTAAACAAGCCTGTCGAATTGATAAGTATAATGGCTCATCTAATGAGTGTAATTCGTAGTTTGTTTTAGCGGCAGCTAATTTTACTTGTGCTAATGCCTTAATGAATGTAGGGCAATTACTGAGTTTGTGCGAAGAAATTTTGAAGTTTTCTATTGCTCGAACAGTTTGAATTCCATAGTATGCATTTGTAGGAACTTTTAAGTCTCCAATCAAATCACTTTCAATTCTAAATTCGTTCATGTTGGTTTGTTTTTCAGTTTACCCTACAAAAAAACAATACATTAAAATAAAAAACAAGTGTTTTTAAATATTTAACTTAAAAATAAGGGGTGTTGATTAAAATAATTAAAAATATAAATATTTTTATAAAAAAATAAGGGGGTGAAATAAAAAAAAGAGATATTTTTTAACTAAAAACATCTCTTTTTTTATATGGTTTGATATTAGAAAATTATTTTCTCCAATATTTATATGCGTTAATTAATCCATTTGTTGAAGAATCATGAGATTCAACTCTCTCATCATTTTCTAATTCTGGTAAAATAACATTTGCTAGTTGTTTACCTAATTCAACTCCCCATTGATCAAAAGAGAAAATATTCCAAATAACACCTTGTACAAAGATTTTATGCTCATACATCGCTATTAAGTTTCCTAAAACTTTTGGCGTAAGCACTTCATACATGATAGAGTTTGTAGGACGATTTCCTTCAAAAACTTTAAATGCAGTTAAAAAGTCGATTTCTTCTTTTGTTTTTCCTGCTTTTTTCAACTCATCAATAACAGTTTTTTCATCTTTACCAAAAGCTAAAGCTTCTGTTTGAGCAAAAAAGTTAGATAATAATTTTGCATGATGATCTCCTAAATCATTTAAAGAATTAGCTCCAGCAATAAAATCGGCTGGAATTAACTTTGTTCCTTGATGAATTAATTGATAAAATGCATGTTGACCATTTGTACCAGGTTCTCCCCAAATAACAGGACCAGTTTGATACTTCACTTTTTCTCCATCGCGACCAACATATTTTCCATTACTCTCCATATCTCCTTGTTGGAAATAAGCAGCGAAACGAGATAAATATTGTTCGTAAGGTAATAATGCAACAGATTCAGCTTTGAAGAAGTTATTATACCAAATTCCAAGTAAAGCTAATACAACAGGAATATTTTGATCTAAAGTTTCTGTTTTAAAATGGATATCCATTTCATGAGCTCCTTCTAATAATTCTTCGAATTTATCAAAGCCAACACCAAGACAAATACTTAAACCTATTGCGCTCCATAAAGAATATCTTCCTCCTACCCAGTCCCAAAACTGAAACATATTGGCAGTATCAATTCCAAATTCAGCTACTCCATTCGCATTTGTAGATAACGCAACAAAATGTTTTGCTACATCTGCTTCAGTTGCTTCGGATTTTAATAACCATTCTTTTGCAGAAAAAGCATTGGTCATTGTTTCTTGCGTAGTAAATGTTTTAGAAGCAACAATAAATAATGTTGTTTCAGGATTAATAGATTTAAAGGTTTCTGCTAAATGTGTTCCATCAATATTAGAAACAAAATGAAGGTTTAAACGAGTTTTATAATATTTTAAGGCTTCTGTAACCATTACTGGTCCAAGATCAGAACCTCCGATACCGATGTTTACAACATCTGTAATTTCTTTACCAGAAAAACCTTTCCATTCACCAGAAATAACTTTTTCTGAGAAAGATTTCATTTGCTCTAATACCTCATTAATTTGTGGCATTACATCTACACCATCAACTAAAACTTCTTCGTTAGAACGATTACGAAGAGCAGTATGTAAAACAGCTCTTTGTTCTGTTTGATTGATAATATCACCACTAAACATTTTTTGAATTGCTTCATCTACGTTCATTTCTTTAGCTAAATCAACCAAAAGTTGAACTGTTTCAGCAGTAATTCTATTTTTAGAATAATCTACTAATAAAGATGGGTATCTAATTGAGAATCCTTCGAAACGGTGAGTATTTTGTTCAAATAATTCTTTTATTGATGTTTTTTCTATTACAGAAAAGTGTGTTTTTAATTTATTCCAAGCTGTTGTTGTTGTTGGATTGATTTTGTTTAAAGCCATTTCTTTGTGTTTTTTCCCTTAACAAATTTAATCATTTCAAATTCTTTTCAAAGCATTTATATAGTGTAACTTTTTTAATAAAATTCCATCTTATATGTTAGATATAAATATTTACATATGAATAAAGGTTTTATTTTTCTTGTTTTATCATTTTTACAATTAGCATCTGCTCAAATAAAGATTGAAGGTAAAATAGAGAATATGAATAAAATAGGCTTGTCTTATTCTTCTGTATCCGTACTAAATTCAGATATAGTTGTACTTACAAATGAAAAAGGCTTATTTATGATAGAAATTCCTGAAAGTAATAATTCTACAACTATTACTGTTGAAATGAATGGTTATGAGAAAAAAATAGTCTCAATAGATGAATTAATAAAAAATCCAATTGTAACATTAAATGAAAAGCCTATTCAATTAAATGAAATTGTTGTTAAAAATACTCAAATGAAAGAGAAGATAATTGGTCAAAAAAAACGACCAATGCTTACTTTTTCTAAAATGTTTGATGAAAATGTTCATACAATAGAACAAGGTTCTGTCTTTGAAATATTTCCCCAAACGACTACCAATTCATATAGTTTTTATATTATTCCCAGCTCTAAATTTGAAGAAATTACATTAAAAGTAAATATTTACTCTGTAAAAAATAATCAACCAGATGAATCCTTACTCAATGAAAATATTATTTATAAAACTACAACTACAGCATGGCAAAAAATTGATTTAAAACCATATAAATTACGTTTTAAAAATCATGATAAAATTGCTATTACATTACAATTAGTGGCACATAAAAAATTGGATGATAATAATTTTGTTTTTGGTATTTCAGCAAAAAAGACAACATCTAATAAGATGTTATTCCGCTATCATAATCAAGGAAATTGGGAAAGTTCTTCTGGTGTTTTTATTTCAAATCTTTCAGTATCTTATGTAAAAGGAGCAAAAAAAATAGACAAAGAAGTTGTAGAGGAAATTGACGATAAAACAAAAGAGCTAATTGCGTATTATAAATATAAAGAAGAAGCTCGTAAATCTAATTTTGGTAAAAATAAGAAAGGTAAATACATGGGTATAGGGGATGCTAAAATTTATTACGAAGAATATGGAGAAGGCGAACCGTTGATTTTTTTGCATGGAAATAACGGAAGTATTGAAGATTTTTATCAACAAATTCCATTTTTCGCAAAGCAATATCATGTAATTGCAATTGACACAAGAGGGCAAGGTCGTAGTACAGATTTAACAAATACACCTTATACTTACGAAACATTTGCAAACGATTTATATCAAGTAATTCAAAAACTTAATCTAAAGAAAGTAAATCTTGTTGGATGGAGTGATGGAGGAAATACTGCTCTTATTTTTAATTACCAGCACCCTGAATTGATTAATAAATTAGTTGTAATAGGAGCAGTTCTTAATCCATTTGGAGTACAAGACAAATTAATTGATGATTTTAAAAATCAGATTGATAATCCTTCTCAATCAACTAATGAAAGATTAATTCGTTTAATGTTAAATCATCCAGCTATTAATTATTATAATTTACAAAAAATAAGCAATCCTGTACTTATTATTGCTGGAGAGAAAGATGTCGTAAAAAAAGAGCATACGGAGGAGATACAAAAATCTATACCCAAGTCTGATTTGCAAATAATTCCTAATGCGTCTCATTATGTTCCATTTGAATACCCAAAAGTGTTAAATGAAACTATTCTGAAGTTTTTAGAAAAATAATACAATCATGTTGGTTCTTAAATTGTACTAGAAAGTACTTTTCATTTATCTTTGAATTTTAGAATAATAAAAACTTTCATGAAATACATTAAAGGATTCTTGGTTCTTATTTGGCGAATTTGGATGATACTTTTAGGTTCAATCTACGTTTTAATAATAGGTGTTTTTATCGTTTTGCCTTTAGCAAATTTCGATAGAACTTTTCCATATATCTATCCGTTAATAAGATACTGGGGAAAGTTTATTTTGTATGGAACAGGATTTAGAATAGATTATAAAAAACTGGTTCCTTTAGATCCGAAAGAAAATTACATTTTTATAGCTAATCATTCATCCATTATGGATATTATGCTAGTGTTGACTATTCTAAAAGACCACCCAATTGCTTTTGTAGGGAAAGCAGAATTGCTTAAAATTCCTATCTTTGGGAAGATTTTTGAGCGTATTTGTATTCCTGTAGATAGAAATAGTGCAAGAAGTAAAGCAAATGTGTATCCTGAAGCAAAGAAGAAATTAGATCGAAATTTAAGCATCTTTATTTTTCCAGAAGGAGGAGTTACGAATGAAAAAGAATTTCAGATTTATTTGGATAAATTCAAAGACGGAGCATTTAATATCGCCGTAGAAACTAAAACTCCTTTGGCCGTAATAGCTATTCATGGATTAAATAAAATGCTTCCTTTTAATTGGTTTAGAGGATATCCAGGGAAAATAAAAGTGAGATTATTAGCAACTTTTGAAACTAAAAATCTCGAATCGAAAGAAGATAAACAAGCACTAAAAGAAGAAGCTTTCAATACAATTTTAAAAGATTTACAACAATGCAAAAACTAGTTTATATAACGTTAGGAACTTTATTCGTAATGATGAGTTGTAACAAACAAGGAAGTTCTTCAACATCATTAGAAGCGAAGGATAATCAAACATTTGCAGATTTAGATAAAGCAAGAATTAAACATTTAAATTTAGATATTGAAACAGATTTTGAGAAAAATATAATAATTGGATCTGCTCAATACACATTTGAAAATGATTCGGCAAAAGAACTTATTTTAGATACAGAAAAATTAACAATAGACTCTGTTTTATTAGCGAACGGAAAAAAAACACCTTTTAAATTAGGAGAGAAAGACTCTATAAAAGGACAAGCTTTAATTATAAATGTTTCTCCAAAAGATACAATAGTAAAGGTTTTTTATAAAACCTCCCCAAATGCAAATGCTTTACAATGGTTAACGCCAGCGCAAACTCACGATAAAAAGCATCCATTTTTACTGTCGCAAGGTCAAGCAATTTTAACGCGTTCTTGGATTCCAATTCAAGATACACCAAGTGTTCGTATTACTTATGATGCAAAAGTAAAAGTGCCAAAAGATTTATTAGCATTAATGAGTGCTATCAATCCAAAAGAAAAAAATGCTGAAGGTATTTACACATTTAAAATGCCTCAAGCAATTGCTCCTTATCTAATTGCTTTAGCTGTTGGTGATGTGAATTATCAACCTATTGATAATAGAACAGGAGTTTATGCAGAACCAGGTTTATTAAAAGCAGCTGCATGGGAATTTGCAGAAATGGGTAATATGGTAACAACCGCAGAAAAATTATACGGAAAATATCCTTGGGGACAATTCGACGTACTTGTTTTACCACCTTCTTTTCCTTTTGGAGGAATGGAAAATCCTCGCTTAACATTTGCGACACCAACTGCAATAGTTGGGGATCGTTCTATGACAAATCTTATAGCGCATGAATTGGCGCATTCGTGGTCTGGAAATTTAGTTACTAATTCTACGTGGGATGACTTTTGGGTAAACGAAGGGTTTACAGTTTATTTTGAGCGTAGAATAATGGAAGAATTGGAAGGGAAAGATTATGCTGATATGATTTCTGTTATTGGATTTCAAGATTTAGAAACGTCTATGAGAAATCTTCCAGAAAAGTATACTTCACTTAAAGTTGATATGAAAGGATCTAATCCAGATGATGCTTTTTCTGATGTGCCTTATGACAAAGGTTATCTATTTCTTAAGATGTTAGAGAGTAAATACGGAAGAGAAAAATTTGATAAATTCTTGAACAACTATTTTTCTTCTCATGCTTTTCAAACAATGACAACGGAGAAGTTTGTAGAATACTTAAAGAAAAATTTAACTGATGGAGATGATAGTTTTGTGCAAGAGTGGATTTACAATACTGGGTGGCCAAAAGATTTAAATAAACCAACTTCTAAATTGTTTGATGCTGCAGAAGCACAATTAAAACAAGATATAGAAAACGGTAGAAATAATGTAAAAGCTAAAAAAGTGACTATTTCTACAAAGTCAACAAATGAATGGGTTCATTTCATTCGTCAAATTGATGTTAAGAAAAATACGAAAGAAGATTTAGCTTATTTAGATGCTATTTATGATTTTACTAACTCTAAAAATCCAGAAATTGAATGTGCTTGGTTTGAGAAAACAATTCTTTTAAACTATGAAAAAGCAAATCCAAATACGAAAGAATTTTTAGTAAACGTAGGAAGACGTAAATTTTTAGAACCTCTTTATTTAGCATTAAAAGAATCTCATCAATTAGATTTTGCGAAAGAAATTTATAAAGAAGCAAGACCAAATTATCATTTTGTTGCTCGTCAAACCTTTGATGCAATGTTAAATTATCAACCTTAATTTTATGGCAATTGTAGCATATACAGATGGCTCTTCTTTAGGTAATCCTGGCCCAGGAGGTTATGGTTGTATTCTATTAGAAACGGAGAAAAAAGTAAAAAAAGAGCTTTCTCAAGGTTTTCGTAAAACAACAAATAATAGGATGGAATTAATGGCGGTTATAGTTACTTTGGAAACATTAAAGTTTACAAATACAGAAATAACAATTGTTACAGATTCTAAGTATGTTGTAGATGCAGTTGAAAAACGTTGGGTATTTGGTTGGTTACAGAAAGGCTTTAAAGGAAAGAAAAACGAAGACTTGTGGCGTCGCTTTCTACAGGTTTATAAAATACATAAAGTAAAGTTTCAATGGATAAAAGGTCATGCTGGTCATCATTGGAATGAAATGGCAGATCAACTAGCTGTGGCAGCGGCTAATAATCCCGAAAATTTTAAAATAGATTCTTACTTTGAAATACATCAAAAAGACGAATAATTTTCTACTTTTGCTAGAGACAAAAAAAGTATGAAAATCAATTGGGGATTTCTCCTATTACTATTAATTTCAATTTACAGTTGCTCGCCAAATAATAAAAAAGAACAAATTATTTATTTTGGAGGAAGAGTTGCGCATGCCGAATCTGACAGCATATATTTATTATTAAACAACAGAGAAAAAGCATTTGCTTTAGATTTCGATGGAAATTTTTCTGATACCATTCAAATACAAGATGAAGGTTATAAAAAACTTTCTATAGATCGTGAAGAATTTACACTTTATCTTGTTCCTGGAGATAGTTTAATTTTAGATACAGATTTAAATCAAATCGAAACACGATTTACATTTACTGGAAAAGGAAGTAATAGGAATAACTATTTAATTAGTAAAAGCTTTAAAACAGATGCTTTTTTGTCACACAATAGCGAATTGTTTCGTTTGTCTCCAACAGAGTTTCGCGATCAAATAAAAACCTTTAATGAGACTCTTCTTAAAAGTTTAGATAAAATAGATGTTAGCTCTTCTTTTGTAAAGAAAGAAGAAAAGAATCTAAATTACGACTATATTAATTTTTTATATACTTATAAAGATTCGTTTAACTATTATAATCCAACGTTAGAACAATTACCAATCAATTTTTTAACTGAATTGGAACAAATGGATTTAGATAATGATGAGGATTACAGAACTTATCAAAGTTATAGAGGAATAGTCTTAACGGATTTGCAAGAGAAATTGTATCAAGGATTTTCTGCAGACGCCTTACTTCAGAAAATAAAAAGTACTTCCATTAAAAATGGTTTTTTAAGCGCTCTTATTTATGAATTAGATCCAAAAGATCCAAATAGTGATATTGTTTATAAAGCTATAAAAAAACATTGTACTTATCAGCCTTGGTTAGATGAAGCTGATGAGCGAATGAAAAAGAATTAAAATACTTTATCAAAATAAAAATAACGTCTTTATGTGTTGACATAAAGGCGTTTTTGTATTTTTGGCAAACAATTTGAACTAACCTAGAAAACCAATTGAATGAAAAAATACATCATATTTTTCACATTAATTATAATCTCATTTACATCATCATTAAATGCTCAAGCCAATTTTAAAGCTGGTGAGTTTTTAAAATTCCGAATTCATTACACTGGATTAAATGCAGGATATGCAACAATAAATGTAGAAGATGTAACATTAAATGGGAAAAGTCATTATCATATTATCGGTAAAGGTAATTCGAGCGGTGCTGTTCGTGTATTTTTTAAGGTAGATGATAATTATGAATCTTACATTGATAAATCGACAATGAAACCGACAAAGTTTGTCAGAAATATTGTAGAAGGAAGTTATAAAAGACATCAGATTTATTATTTTGATCATGCTAATAAAAAAGCAAAAGTTGAAAATAAAAAAGATGGAAGTATTAATACAGAAACGATCCCTTTTGATGCACAAGATTTATTATCGGCTTTTTATAATTTGAGAAATCAAGATTATAAAAAAATCAAAACAGGAGATTTTCTGAACCAAAATATTTTCTTAGGAGATGAAACATTAAAGTTTAGACTAAAAGTCTTAGGAAGAGAAACTTTAAAAACGAAGTTTGGAAAAATTAGTGCTATAAAGATTCGTCCTTATGTACAATCTGGTCGAATATTCAAAGAATCTGAGTCAGTTACTATGTGGATTTCTGATGATGAAAACTTAGTGCCACTAAAAATTAAAGCGGGATTGATGGTAGGATCTTTAAATGCAGATTTAGACGATTTTAAAAATCTAAAATCACCAATTAGCTTTTCAAAATAAGAGTTCGCTCTAATTTTTTTAAGAGTAAAGAACTTCAAATAATAGAAAAAATAAAACCCCACCAATTGGTGGGGTTTTATTTTTAGTCATTTGCTTCTAATAACAACTGTTTTAATTCGGCTCTAATAGCCGATTTATCACTATTTTTCGGAAACTCACCAATGTAAAAAGTTTGTTGAGGAACTTCATGGCTTTCCAATTCATCTTGCGGGATATTTATTTCTTCTATAAATCTACTTTCTATAACCAAAGTAACAACTTCTTCCCCCGTTTTTTTATTAGGAAACCCTAATACACAAAAGTTTAAATCTATATATTTATCTAATTTCTGTTCAATTAATTCAAAATTAATTAGATTCCTATTTTTCCCAATTCTATATTCACCAGTAGAAAGAAATCTAAATTTATTATCATCTGTAATGTAAACTTGTCTTTCAGTATTTAAAGGCTCATTTTCATAAATAGAATTTAAAACAAGGTTATTTTTTTCATCTTCGGACAATTCTACTTTATCTAAAACAGTAAAATTAAGATCGTCTTCTTTTTTTACTCCAATAGGAAAACCGTTTACAACATAAATAGAATAAAAAGTGGGTTTCTCCAATTCCTTTAAATAATCTGGAATGTGTTCACCAGATAATGCTATTTTTTTAATACGTACCAGTTCCGAACTAGAATTTTCTACATGTTTTCCATTTATATATGCATAATCTATTGCAAACCCAATCTGATCCTGTTCTTCTCCTGTGTATGGAATTTTTATCTCCTCAAGATTATCACTACAATACAAATCTAGTTTACCTTCTATGGCTTGTACTAAACTAATTTTTCCATCATTGTCTAAAACCGAAGAGCTCAATAAAGCTGTATCTCCTCTTTTTAAACCTAAAAAATTATTTAATGATTGAAATGTAGCATTGGAAAACTCTCTTTTAAAAACTGATTTATACAAGCTATCATTTCGTTGATATAGAAAATTAATTGTTGAGGTATTATTTTCGTAATTTTTTAAAAAGTCAAAAATATCATTCTGCCATTCTAATGTGCTTTTCCCCTCAAATTCTGCTAAAATTTCTGGGATCGTTTTTTTACTAAACTCTAATTTCATAGTTGATATATTTTATAGTTAATAGATACGATTATAATTACTTATTAATCATGCAATAACTTGACCAAATTTTTTTTGAATGTAATTCTTATGAATTAATTTTTATGGAATATTTATTACAAGAAACACCTTTTAGAATTTATGAAATATTATAAAAGCTAACTGATAATTAGTTATATTAGCTAGATGAATCGCAAAACAGATTTTTCGAATTTACGATTTAAACGAAATCTAAATTCTAATCCATCTCATATAGAAAACTTCGAATTAGATAGTTTACAAGTAAAAAGTGATTATAGTTACAATGATGTAAAAGATTTAAAACAGATAGATTTTTTACCAGGTGTAGCACCTTATCTTCGAGGTCCTTATACCACAATGTATGTTCGTCAACCATGGACAATTCGTCAATATGCAGGTTTTTCTACGGCAGAAGAATCGAATGCTTTCTATAAAAGAAATTTAGCAGCAGGTCAAAAAGGACTTTCTGTAGCATTCGATTTGGCTACACATAGAGGATACGATTCAGACCATGAAAGAGTTGTTGGTGACGTAGGAAAAGCTGGTGTTGCAATAGACTCTGTAGAGGATATGAAAATTTTGTTTAATGAAATTCCATTAGATAAAATTTCTGTATCAATGACTATGAATGGAGCAGTTTTACCTATTCTAGCTTTTTATATTGTAGCAGCAGAGGAACAAGGAGTCTCAGAAGATTTACTTTCAGGAACAATTCAAAATGATATTCTGAAAGAATTCATGGTACGTAATACTTATATCTATCCGCCAACACCATCAATGAAGATTATTGCAGATATTTTTGATTATACGTCTAAAAATATTCCTCGTTTTAATTCTATTTCTATTTCTGGTTATCATATGCAAGAAGCTGGTGCAACTCCAGTTTTAGAAATGGCTTATACATTGGCAGATGGTTATGAGTATGTAAAAACAGGTTTAGAAGCAGGTTTAAAAGTAGATGATTTTGCACCTCGACTTTCTTTTTTCTGGGCAATTGGAATGAATTTTACCCAAGAAATAGCGAAAATGAGAGCAGCAAGAATGCTTTGGGCGAAATTGATGCAAGAATTTGAACCTAAAAATAATAAATCGTTGATGTTGAGAACGCATTGTCAAACATCTGGATGGAGCTTAACAGAACAAGAACCTTATAATAATATTGGACGAACAGCAATAGAAGCACTTGCCGCTGCTTTAGGAGGAACACAATCTTTGCATACAAATGCGCTAGATGAAGCAATTGCTTTACCGACGGATTTCTCTGCCAGAATAGCTAGAAATACACAAATCATATTACAAGAAGAAACAGAGATTTGTAGAACAGCAGATCCTTTTGGAGGAAGTTTTATGATAGAGTCAATGACAAATGAAATGGCAAATCAGGCATGGGAATATATTCAAGAAGTTAGAGAGCTTGGAGGAATGACAAAAGCGATTGAAGCTGGAATTCCTAAAATGAGAATTGAGGAAGCTGCAGCAAAAAAGCAAGCTAAAATAGATGCAAGTGATATTGCGATCGTAGGTGTTAATGCCTACAAATCTAAATTAGAACAACAAGAGTTTGAAATATTAGAGGTTGATAATACTACGGTTCGTCAAAAACAAATAGACCGACTTAATAAAATAAAAGCAGAACGAGATAATGATGCTGTACAAGATATTTTAGTTCAGTTAACAAAAGCTGCTGAAACTGGTGAAGGGAATCTATTAGAACTTTCTATTGAGGCGGCAAGAAGAAGAGTAACTTTAGGAGAAATATCTGATGCATTAGAGATTATTTTTGGTCGACACAAGGCAATAACAAGAGGAATACAAGGAGTTTATGCTATGGAAGCTGGTAAAATGAATAAATTTGAGGAAGCCAGAAATTTGGCTGACGAATTTGCAGAAGAAGATGGGCGTCGTCCTCGAATAATGGTTGCGAAAATGGGACAAGATGGACATGATCGTGGAGCAAAAGTTGTAGCGACATCTTTTGCTGATATGGGTTTTGATGTGGATATTTCCCCATTATTCCAAACACCGGCTGAAGTTGCAAAACAAGCAGTAGAGAATGATGTGCATATTCTTGGAATTTCTTCTTTAGCAGCTGGACATAAAACTTTAGTTCCGGAAGTTGTGAAGCAATTAAAAGAATTTGGTAGAGAAGATGTTTATATTGTTGTAGGTGGAGTTATTCCACGTCAGGATTATGACTATCTTTACCAAAACGGTGCTGATGCTATTTTTGGTCCAGGTACCAATTTAGCAGAATGTGCCTGCGAGATTTTAGAGAATTTATTAAAATCATCTAAATAAATCTATTTTAGTAAAAAGTATTCCTGTCATTGATAGGAATATTTTTATATTTATATACTGAATTTGTTTAAACTTTCTAATTGATTAGAATTTTTGCTAATTCTGATTGTCATTCTTAGCCTATCGAAGAAGAATAAAGATTCTATAAAATGTTTCGACAAGCTCAACATGACAGATCGTAGTAAAAACAAGATTATTATTAAAATTATTGAATAGAATAATTTGTTTAAACAACTTCACTACAAAGCCTTTATATAATGAATAATAGAATTCGATATATTACCATAATAATTTCCATTCTTTTTATTGCGTGGTTTTTACTTTATTTTTTGATTGGAAATAGCATTAGCTTAGAGTTTAGTAATACTAATTTCTCTAAACTATTCCCTAAAATACTAACATTTTTAGCTTCTGTAAGTGTGTATGTATTATTCTTACTATCAATTAAGAAAAGTAGCGGATGGAGTTTATTTAACGTGATGAAATTTGTTTTAGGAATTGTAGTTGCATTACTTCCTTTACTGGCTTTTGAATACTTTAGTATTGACAGTTGTCCAACTTGGAAAATGAATAAAAAAGATAAAAAAATTATATATCAATCTGTGTCATCAACTTCAGAAACGATAAGATTAGTCGAAATAGATTGTCCAAGTGCTAATAAAAAAACATTGAAAACGAAACGAGTAATGCAAATAACGCCTTTGTTTATAACATCTTCTGAAATTGATACATTGAAAATTTCAGATAAAAACTGGAAAAAACTTTAAAATAGGATTAAACGCTTGTAGAATAATAATGTCTAACAAGATGAAATTTGCCTTATGATGAAGTTTATTATTGCTTTATTTTTTAGCCTTTGTGCTATTTTTTCTTTCGGACAAGAAAAGAAAATTGTTATTACTGGAAAAGTTACGGATGCTTTAAACTTACCATTAATTGATGCTGATGTATCTTTAAATAATAAATCAGATTCTACAAAAATATTGTCTGTATTTACAGATGAAGAGGGAGCATTTAAATTAGAAATCTCTGCTCAGGACAATAAAAGTTATATTGTTATTAGCGATCCATTAGAGGGGACGTTTAAGAAAGAATTCGAAACTATAAAAAATAATATAGACCTTGGTACTATTGTTATCAATCCGATGGTGTACGACTTAAAAGAGGTTGTTATAAATAATGTCGAAGCAATAGTTGTAAAAAAAGATACTATAGAATATAATGCTGGTTCTTATAAAGTAAAACCAAATGCAAATTTAGAAGCCTTGTTACGAGAATTGCCTGGTTTTGAAATGGATGATAATGGTGCAATTACTGTAAATGGAAAAGATGTAAATGAAATTTTAATTGACGGAGAATCTTTTTTTGGTACAGATGGAAAAGTTGCATTAGAAAATTTACCTGCAGATATTATAAAAAAAGTTCAAGTATCGGATTTTAAAACAAGGAATGAGAAGTTTTCTGGAGAACGTTCCAAATCAAATAAATCATCATTAAATATTACACTTAAAGAAGATAAGAAAAAGGGATATATGCTAAAAGCTACCGGAGGTTTTGGAACAGACAACCATTACGAAGGAAGTCTAATGGCAAATTATTTTAAAGGAAATAGAAGATTAAGTTTAATAGGTTCTTCTAGTGATATTACTGCTTCTGGAATGGTGAATGGAGAAGGTTCTAGAGGAAGAGGAGGAATGGGAAGAAGAAGCTCTAACGGAATTACAACAAATACATCTGTCGGGTTAAATTACAACGATCAGTTAAATGATAATCTAAAAATAGGAACAGATTACAGATTAAATCATTCTTATAATAAAAACGAAAACTTAACTCGTCAGCAAAACCTTAATCCTGACAATATTTTTACGACGACTTCTAATAGTAAAACCAACAACGAAACGTATGGACATAATTTCGGAACCAATTTAGAATACACGAAAAATAATACAAAGATTTATATCTATCCATCATTTAATAATTCATCTTCTACAAGCACTACAAAAGGAGATAGTGAAAGTGTAAATGAAGATGAGGTTTTAAAGAATACTACAAATCAGAATAATAACACAAAATCTAATTCGAATACATTTAGTAATTTATTGTCTGTTTATCAGCAATTTAAAAATAAATCTTATTTAGATTTTAATTCAACAATTTCTGTTGGAAAAACAGATGCAACAACACGAGAAATTTCGAATGCAATTTTTTATGATGACACAAGAGAGAATACCAATCGAAATGTAAATACAAGTAATATTTCAAAAAATAATTCGTACAATTTCGATTTAAAATATACTTTACCGATTACAGATTCTATTAATGTATCTGTTGGTTCGGCTTATAATTTCTCTGATTCAGAAACAAATAATTATTCGTTGAATTTTAATGAGGCAACTGGACAATTTGAAGATGTCAATACAGATTTAACACGATTGTTTTCTACGAAAGCGAGTATTATTAATCCTTATGCTCAATTTTTATTGAATAAAACAAAACTATCTGCCACATTACAAGTTGGAACCAATATCTATAAGCAAGATAATTTTGGTATTTATAAAGCTAACTCTGAACAATTAACAGTTAATGAAATTTTACCTCAATTACAAGGTAATATCCGTTATCAAACAGAAAATAATATGTGGATGTTAATGTATAATTATACAACTAGTTTAGCATCTTCATCTCAATTATTAGCAATAGAAGATCAATCATCATTAACAAGTACAATAATTGGTAATCCTAATCTTAATCCGAACAAATCTCACAACATCAACTTGATGTTCGGAAATTTTGATCGTAAAACACGTCAGGGGTTTAATGCAAATTTAGGGTACACATATAATGAATCGAGTATTGTAAATTCTATTGTAACAGATGAGAACTTAACAAGAAGAATTACATACGAAAACGTATCTGGAAATTACAATTTTACAGGAAACTTCTCTTTTAATAAACAATATCAAAAAGGGGTGAATAAGTTTCGTGTAAATTTTGGGATTTCTGCAGGTTATGGATTAACACAAGGATTAAATGAAGGTTTAAAGTATGAAGCATATAATACTCGAATTTCACCTAATTTGAGATTAAATTGGGATTATGGAGATTATTTAACGATTTCACCATCTTATCGTTTAAATTTTACAAAATCTAAATACGAAAATTATCAAATAAACGGACAAGATAATATGACACATAATTTAGGAATAAGAACAATTACAACTTGGCCTAAAAACTTATCTTGGACAAATGATTTTAGTTATAATTATAACTCGAGAATGGCAGCAGGTTTTACAAGAGATTTCTTTTTATGGAATACAAGTTTAACGTACAGATTCTTTAATGATAAATTAGAAGCTGGAGTAAAAGTTTATGATATTTTAAGTCAAAATAATAGCTTTACAAGAACTATTTCTGATCAGTATATACAAGATCAACAAAATAATATTTTAACTCGATTTGTAATGTTTTCACTAACGTTTAATCTTAATCAGTTTGGTGGAAAATCAGATCGTCCAGATAATGGAAACCGCCCTAATAATGGAAATCGAGAAGGTAGAATGAGATTTTAGAAAAGTATTATATAATGAAAAGTATAAAAAAGGTGATTATGAGCTTGCTTCATAATCACCTTTTTTGAAATTTATAACGTTATTTATTATCCATTATTTTGATTAGTTCTTGGTATTTATTGTAGATCTCTCCTCTGTTTTGAGATGAACTGTAACTTAGTTTAAAATTTTTTCTTTTCAATAGAATAGATAATTCTTCATTTTGATTTACTATTTTAATTTTCTTATTTAAATCTTTTTTACAATCATACTCCTCAAATATTTTTGAAATATTTAAACAAGTTTTTTCATAACTATCTTGATTAATTGTAGACATTCTGCTTTCATTAATCTTATTATTTTGTGCAAAAGAAAATGTAGATAATAATACAGCAAATAGGTGTGTTTTTTTCATCAAAAATATTTTTAATTACTAATCTAAAAAATGAAAATACAATTATTCGGTTTTTAAACGGATAAGATTTTTTTATATTAAAGAGAAATTTATTGTAACTTTTCAATAGGAATCTGATTTTCAGAATTACTAATGAGAATAAATTCCAATAATTTAGGATTTAAAATATACATGCCATACAGAATTGCTTGATTTACATTTTTTAATTAAAAAGTTATAAAAATAGGTGTTGTAAAATCTATCATACAAAACACAAAAGACCAACTTCCCGAGAAGTTGGTCTTTTATTATGTAAATTAAATTTATTAAGATCTAGCTCTTCTAAAATATAAGAAAGCTGTTAATATTCCGAAGACAATATTCGGAATCCATGAAGCTACAAAAGGTGATACAAATCCTTTCTCAGAAAAAGCAGACGTTGTCTGTGAAAAGAAGATATACACAAAAGCCAATGAAATACCTACAGCCAAATTCATTCCTATTCCTCCCCGTCTTTTCTTAGAAGAGAGCGACAATGCAAGTAATGTTAGAATAATCGTAGAAAAAGGTGTACTTAAACGAGTATTTAATTCATTTTGATAAGCATTTACATTTGCAGAACCTTTTGTTTTCTGTGCTTTTATAAAGTCATTAAGCTCAAAAGTATTCATTGTTTCTGCTACATAACCTTCAGGTAAAATTTCATCTGGAGAAGCTACTAGCTTTATTTTTGAGTTGGGCTCGTATGTTAATTTTTCTGTATGATCTTTGTTTATTTCACGTGTATAAACTGTCATCAAAGAATAAGTAGAATCTTTATCATCCCAATTAAAACTAGAAGCAAGTATTTGTTTTTTCAATTCTGTTGAATCAAACTTCTGATAAACAAACGCATTTCCTAATTTATCTGTTCTGTCATACCCTTCAACAAAAACAAATTCATTTGGAGATATTTGAGAAGCTATAGGCTGTCGTTTATAATATTCTTCACGATCCGAGCCACTTAATAAATGGCCATAATGATATTTATTTTTTTTGATATTAGCCCATGGTAAAACAACATTTCCAACAACTAATGCTGTAGCTGCCAAAAATATGGCAACCCAAATGTAAGGTAAAGTAAATCGATAAAAACTAATACCACCCGAAAGAACTCCTACAATTTCTGTTTGCATTGTTAAACGAGATGTAAAGTAGATAACGGTAATAAAAACGGCAATTGGTAAAAAAGTATTAACAACCCAAATTGTCCAAAAAGGATAAAACTCGGTTAATGCTGACATTGCTGTAGATCCCGTATCATTAATACGTCCTAATTTTTGACTTAAGTCAACAATTACTGCAATTGTAGATAAAATCAGAACCATAAAAATAAAGGTTCCAATAAAATTTCGAATGATATATTTATCAATTATTTTCAAACTACATACGTTGTTTTAGTTGTGGAACAATTTGTTCTTTCCATTGTGCAAAATCTCCTGCTAAAATATGCTCTCTTGCAACTTTAACCAAATTTAAATAAAAAGCAAGATTATGAATAGATGCAATTTGCTTGCCAAGAGATTCGTTTGCATTAAATAAATGACGAACATAAGCTTTTGTATAATAACTATCTACATAGCTTGTTCCTGTTTCATCTAAAGGCTCAAAACAATCTTTCCATTTTGCATTTTTCATGTTCATAACACCATTCCAAGTAAATAACATACCATTACGTGCATTTCTTGTTGGCATTACACAATCAAACATATCAACACCAAGGGCAATACACTCAATAATATTCCAAGGAGTACCAACTCCCATTAAGTAACGAGGTTTATCTTGTGGTAAGATTTCCGTTACAATATCTGTCATTTCGTACATTATTGGCTCTGGTTCACCAACAGATAATCCTCCAATGGCGTTTCCTTCGGCTCCAAAATCAGTAATGTATTTAGCCGATTCTTGACGTAAATCTTTAAAATCATTTCCTTGAACAATAGGAAAAAGCGTTTGCTTATGACCATAATATTCAGGATTATTATTTAACCAAGTTCTGCAACGCTCTAACCAACGATGAGTAACATGCATAGCACGTTTAGCATCATGATATTTTGCAGGAATACCTGTTAATTCATCAAATGCCATAAAGATATCGGCACCAATGTAACGTTGTATTTCCATTGACTTTTCTGGAGTAAACATGTGATAAGAACCATCTATATGAGATTTAAACTTTACACCTTCTTCACTTTTTTTACGACTTGTAGCTAATGAATAAACTTGAAAACCACCAGAATCTGTTAAGATAGGTTTTTGCCAGTTTATAAACTGATGTAGCCCTCCTGCTTTATGTAGAATATCTGTTCCTGGTCTTAAATACAAATGATATGTATTTCCAAGAATAATTTGGGCTTTTATATCTTCTTCTAGCTCACGTTGATGAACAGATTTTACTGTACCAACTGTACCAACAGGCATAAAAATAGGTGTTTGTATTGTACCGTGATCAGTTTCTACAACACCAGCTCTTGCCTTAGAAAATTCGTCTTTTTTATCGATTGAAAATTTCATAGTGTGCAAAGATATTAATTGTTTAGTATGTGGAGAGTTAGTTTCTGAAAAAAAATAATTAAAAAATGAGAATAAAGCGAACTCTATTCTCATTTAGGGAAATTAATTTGATAAAATTATGGATTATGGTATTATGAATTAAAAATTATTTTGTGAATCTTAAAGACATTTTACGATCAGAAGCTCTCTCTTCATCAGAAGCATTTTCATCTATTTTTGCAAACTCTTCTCCGTAACCCTCAGCACTAACTACTTGTGTACCTACACCTTGTTTTGTTAACTCACTTTTTAAGAAATCTGCACGTTTCTGAGAAATTTCTTTGTTTAATTTATCATCTCCTTTTCTATCTGTATATGCTCCAATTTTTATTTTTACATCAGGATATTCTTTTAAAATAGCTGTTAAATTTTCTACTTGTAATTCCGAACCAGGTTCTAATTGATCTGTCTTACCAAAAACGAAATTAACATTGTCAAAATCAAACCATTTTGTTTTTAATTGTTCTTCTGTTAATGAATTAAATTCTGGTGCGTGAATAAAAGTGATTATTTGATCTTCTAAGCCGTTTTTGATAAGCTTTTAAATCTTTATCACCTTCTAAATGTATAGTTGAAATTTCTTTTGGAACTATTATAGTATCAGCGGTTACTCGTTTACCATTTGCATCTTCTACAACAGGTTTTTCGCTTCTTCCTTTACAATATTTGAAAAGGAAGAATGCAGCAAGTAGAAGTAAAAGTATTGGAATAAGTGTTTTTAAAAATCCATTATTATTTTTTTTCTTTTTAGATGAATAATGATTAGAAGAAGTATTTGCCGATTCTTTTTTTAAAACTGGTTTCCAAAATGCTCCTAAACCTAACGCGCTAAAACTTAGTCCTACAGGTAAAAGTTTAAGAATTTCATCTTTAGAATTTTTTAAATATTTGAAAAATTCATTTTCAGTTATTTGATTAGAGTCAATTTCTTTTCCAAGAGTACCAAAAGTTTTGATAGCTGTTAAATCTAAAATTTTAGAAGAAGATGTTTCAGATAATCCACTATACTTCCCCACTTTATCTGTAATTGAATAAATATTAGTACCAAATAATTTATTTTTCAATTTTGTAATTACATCTGGAGTTCTTTGTAAGGGTATTAGGTTTGTTAGGTTTTCTGTAATTCCAAATGTTTTAATAGAATCATAAAGATTAGATACAGATTCTTTTTTCTCTAAGACACTTCCTAATAAAATAGGAATATAAGCTTGAATAGCATTTGAAACATTTGTTTCCTTTTCTCCCAATTCCGAAGAAATTTTAGAAACAAAATCTGGAGTAATACTCTCCTTAACGAGGTTAATAATTTTCATAGGTTTAGTTTTTTAAGATGGTTATGGATGTTTATAGTTTGGTTACTACATTCATCTAAAAATTGGTATATAATGAAATCTTACATAGAAGTGTTCTCATATACTTGTAATAGTTATGTAAAAATTGATTAATGTTATTAGATTGGAAATAGAATCTATCTATTTTTTTCTTTTCAAAAGAATTTGTGAAATTAAATTTGAAGTATTTAATATTAGCTTGAGATTTATAATTTTCATAGTTTAGGTTATTAGTGTTAATTAATTTGATTGTTGGTTGATGCAGTTTCTGTAAAAGAAACAACTATGTATTAAAGGTAATGAAAAAAACTTAAATTTTATTTTTTTTTTCAAAGACATTAATTTGGTATTATTTTTATAGATTAGATGAACAAAAAAGAATTAGTTATGCAAGAAAATGACAAAGTAGATAGTTTACAAGATGTTATAAAAGCACCATTTAAGGATTTAGAATACATTAATAATATAATAATTACAAAAGGAGCTGAAATAGGTTGGAGTTTAGTTTCTGCTTTTTTAACGCTATTTATTGGTTTTTGGATAGCTGGTCGATTAAAAAGAATCATAGAGCGTAGAATGATTGCTCGTAATGTTGATTTATCTATCCGAACATTTTTGGTGCCAATTATCAATATTATCCTGAAATTAATCGTAATTGTTTTTGTTGTTACACGATTAGGATTAAATGCTTCTGGTTTTATTGCAGCTTTAGGAGGAGCAGGATTAGCAATAGGTTTAGCTTTACAAGGCTCATTATCTAATTTTGCAGCAGGAATTTTAATTATTCTTTTTAAACCTTTTAAAGTTGGTGATTATATTGTATCTCAAGGTAATGAAGGAACAGTTGAATCTATAAGCTTATTAAATACAGTAGTTTCTACAGTAAAAGGGCAAGTAATTACTTTGCCTAATGCAAATTTATTTAATAATCCAATTGTGAATTATTCTATAAAAGAATATCGCAGATTGGATGTGAATATAGGGATTTCTTATGGTGATGATTTTGATAAAGCACAAAAAGTTCTACTAGAAGTTTTAATTAATAATGAGTATGTAGATCAAAATCAATCTAAAACGGTAGAAATTTTAGAATTTGCAGCAAGTAGCGTTAATTTGGCTGTACGATGTTATGTGAAAAATTCTGATTATTGGACAGCATATTGGCAAATTTATAGACAAGTAAAGTATACTCTTGATGAGAATAATATCTCAATACCATACCCACATACAGAAATGATCATTAAAAATAATAACGAATCTCCCAACATTCCATTTGAGCCAAGAGATTAATGAAAAAAATACTATTATTTGTGTCAATTATTTCTTCTGTTCAACTTTTTGGACAGAAGGAATTAATTGACAACGAATTAAATTCAGAATTTTATTCCTCTCAGTTTACAGGTTTTTATCTTTATGATCCATTCACTAATGAGGAACTTTATAATTATAATGGGAACAAATTTTTTATTCCAGCATCCAATACTAAAATTTTTACATTATACACGGCAATGAAAACATTAGGAGATTCTATTCCTGCATTTAAGTATCAACTTATTGGAGAAGAATTACATGTGGAAGGAACTGGTGATCCAACATTTTTACATCCAAAATATAGTAACAACAATAAATCTTTAAACTTTCTTAAAAATAACGGAACTAAGATTGTTCTTCATTGGGATAATTTTGAAGAAGAATCGTTTTTACCAGGATGGACATGGGATGATTTTAGAAAAGATTATGCCCCAGAAAGAAGTCAATTTCCTATTCACGAAAATTTAGTTTCAATTTCAAAGAAAGGTAATATAATAGAGACTTTTCCAAATTATTTTAAAGAGAATACAATAATAAAAGATGCGATTGAACAAAGAGATTTTTATGAAAATAAATTTTATATAAGTAAAAATAAACGCAAAGAAAGAATTCCTTTTATTGTAAACAAACTAACAATAGAAAGTATATTATCAGAGGTTTTGGATAAAACAGTAGAAGTATCAGATGCTAAATTTCCTGAACAGTTTACTATTTTTTATGGAGAAAAAACAGATAATGTTTACAGAGAGATGATGGAAAGTAGTGATAATTTCTTGGCAGAACATCTTTTATTATTAACATCTAGTACTCTAACAGGGAAATTAAGTGCTTCAGAAACTATAAATTATTCAAAGAAATATTTATTAAAAAATTTAAAACAAGAGCCTCAATGGTTTGATGGATCTGGATTATCGCGATATAATTTATTTACACCTCAAAATTTTGTTCAAGTATTGGATAAGCTATATAAAGAATTTCCTCAAAATAGGATATTTTCAATATTTCCAATTGGTGGAAAAACGGGAACGATAAAAAATAGATATAAGGATTTTAAAGAACCTTATGTTTTTGCTAAAACAGGAAGTTTAAATAATAATGTTACGTTAAGTGGTTATATCAAAACCAAATCTGGAAAGATGTTGATTTTTAGCTTGCTTAATAATAATTCTATTAAAGATTTATCTGAAATAAGAAATAGAAACGAGAAGCTTCTAAGAATTATAAGAGATAATTACTGATAAGGAAAAGTATAAAACAAAAAAAATCCTCAGCCTAGCTGAGGATTTATATTTTATTGAATTGATTTCAATTATTGAGCTGGAGCTACTTCTTCAACTTTAGAAGTTGCAGAATCAACTTTAGCTGCTGCTGAATCAACTGTTGCTGCTGCTGAGTCAACTGTTGCTGCTGCAGAATCAACTACTGCTGCTGCAGAATCAACTTCTGTTGCTGCTTCTTCAGCTTTTTTCTCTCCACAAGATACTGCTCCTAATGATAAAGCTGCTACTGCAACTACTGCGAAAAATTTTTTCATCTTTATTGTTTTTAATTATTAATAATTTTCTTTACCAAAGATATTGTGAAATGAATGCAACATGATGTAAAACCAATGTAATATAGTTGTAATTAAATTATTCTGATATTTTAAAATTTAAAAAGCTGTATTTTATATTGTTATATTTTTATTTTACATAAAAAAATATATTTTGTAAAATAAGTTTATAGCTATCTTGAACTTAAATAAGTCTTTTTCTGCTCATTTTTCACCATTTTGAATAGATTTTTGATACTTTATCAATTAATGTTCAGCAAAAAATTATTTATTTTATACATTTGTATAAATTTAATTAAAAATATGCTAGTAGTTTCTTACATTCAAGAAAACAAAGATCGTGTAATTGAAGGACTTAAAAAACGTAACTTCAAAAAATTGGATCTTGTTGATGAAGTTTTAAATGTTGATGAACTTCGTCGTAAAACTCAATTTGAATTAGATAATGTATTAGCTGAATCCAACAAATTAGCAAAAGAGATTGGTAATTTGTTTAAAGATGGTAGATCGGAAGAGGCTAATGAATTAAAAAACAAAACTGTCGATTTGAAATCACAATCGAAAGAATTACAAGATTTATTATCTGTTTACGAAAATTCCGTTAAAGAAATTTTATATCAAATACCTAATATTCCTAACGAGCTTGTAAAAGCAGGGAAAGATGCGGATGATAATGAAATTGTTTTTGAAAAAGGTGAAGCTGTTTCTAAACCTCAAAACTTACCACACTGGGAAGTTGCAAAGAAATTTGATATCATTGATTTTGAATTAGGTGTTAAGATTACTGGAGCAGGTTTCCCTGTTTATAAAGGAAAAGGAGCTCGTTTACAACGTGCTTTAATTCAGTTTTTCTTAGATAAAAATGCTGATGCAGGTTATACTGAAATTGTACCTCCATTTGTAGTTAATGAAGCTTCTGGGTATGGTACAGGTCAATTACCAGATAAAGAAGGACAAATGTACTATATAGGTGAAGATGATTTATATTTAATACCTACATCAGAAGTTCCCGTAACTAATATCTATAGAGATGTAATGGTGAAAGCTGAAGATTTACCAATTGCTCATACAGCATATTCTCCTTGTTTTCGTAGAGAAGCAGGTTCTTATGGTAAAGATGTAAGAGGTTTAAATCGTTTACACCAATTTGAGAAAGTAGAAATTGTTCGTATAGAAAAACCAGAGAATTCTTATGCAGCTTTAGATACAATGGTAGAACATATAAAAGGTCTTTTAGAAGATTTAGAATTACCATACCGTATCTTAAGATTATGTGGAGGAGATACTGGATTTGCTTCTGCAATTACGTATGATTTTGAAGTTTATTCTCAAGCACAAGAAAAATGGTTAGAAGTTTCTTCTGTTTCTAATTTTGAAACTTTTCAAACAAATAGATTAAAATTACGTTACAAAGATGAAAATGGAACTCAATTAGCGCACAGCTTAAATGGTTCAGCCTTAGCTTTACCACGTATTTTAGCTTCTATTTTAGAGAATCATCAAGAAGAAAACGGAACAGTTAAACTACCAAAAGCATTACATGCTTATGCTCGTTTTGAAACAATAGATTAATAATGATTAATCTAATGAAATATAAAAAAGCCACTCATATTGAGTGGCTTTCTTTTTTTAGGATAAAATCCTTTATAACATTTTTAAGAAATTAACTTCTTGTTCAGTTAATTTTCTGTATTCTCCTCTTTGTAAAGTTTTCTTTGTTAAGCCAGCAAAAGAAACACGATCTAATGCTTCAACAGTGTAACCTTTAGTTTCAAAAATACGTCTTACAACACGGTTCCAACCAATATGTAATTCAATACCAATTTCTGTTTTTGGACGACCTTCAATAAAAGAAATATCGTCAACTACAGCAATTCCTTCTGGAATTAAACGAACTCCTTTTTTTATGTCAGCCATATCATTAGCTGTTAATTTTTTGTCTAATGTTACATGGTAAATTTTCTTTACATCATGACTTGGGTGTGTTAACTTTTTAGTTAAGTATCCATCATTTGTAAATAATAAAACACCAGTTGTTTGTCTGTCTAAACGACCAATAGGAAAAATACGAGCAGTTGTCGCAGTTGACATTAAATCCATTACAGTTTTACGATCTTTTTCGTCTTTAGCTGTAGAAATAAAGCCTTTTGGTTTGTTCAAAACAAAATAAACATTTTTCTCTGAAGAGATTTTACGGCCATCAAAACGTACTTCATCATCTGGTTGTACTTTGTACCCCATCTCTGTAATAACGTCACCATTCACTGTAACGATTCCAGTTTTGATTAACTCGTCAGCCTCTCTTCTGGATGCAATCCCTGCATTCGCTACATATTTATTTAAACGAATAGTGCCGTCGTCAACTGGAGCTTTCTTCAGTCTTTTAACAAATGGTTTTTCACCAGGTTTGTTAAACGGTTTTTTTGGTCCAAAACTTTTCTTTCCTTCTTCTGTTGGTTTTCCTCCAAAAGTTGGTTTTCCTTTCCCTGTAGAAGGTTTAGAAGAAGAATTTCCTCTGTTACCTCCTTTTCCACGATTGTTCCCGCCTTGGGAATTTCTGTCGTTGGATTGATTTCGTCTGTTATTCATCTGAATTTGATTAATTTACGCGCTTACTAAAATTTTGCGCAATAGTTTGCAAAGTTAAGGGATTTATTTCGATTAATACGATACTAAATACACCTAGTACAATCATTCCTTTAAAAAAGTAATGTAAAATCTTATATCCTTGTATAGTTTTTATTCTCCAAATCATCAATAAAACGAAGAAGAATGCGATGTTTGCACATATAAAGAAATATTTCATAGCACCCACGTCATTTTTTATAATAATTAAAATACCAATAATTAATTCGATAATAATTAAGCAAGAAATTAAAACTTTTGTAAAATCAATACCATATTTTATTGGAATAGAATTATAATTATAAATTAAATCTGCTTTCTGAGAGCTTAGATCTTTTACAATATCAGTTATTAAAAATAATATGGTTAAAAATGTAGCATGAAGAGCTAAGTTGAATGTGAAATTATCAAAATAAATAAGTAGAGCAAAAAATGGCATTACTCGAATTATAATTAAATACACATTTTTAATAAGTGCAAATCGATTTATTTTATGACTATAAAACCAAACTAGAAATTGATAAACAACAAAGAAAATAAAAACTCTCCACGAAATAAACCAAGCAATAATTAATGCACTTAGATTTAAAATAATGTAGATTGTTAGTTTAAAGTTTTGAGAAACTTGCTTTTGTAAATATACCTGTAAAGGACGCTTTATTTCATCTTTCTCTAAATCGTAAAAATTATTGATAATATAGCCCGCTGCAACACAAAGAATAGAGCATAAGATGATACCATCTAATTTTACATCTGTAATAATTTGTCGATGCCCTAAGTCGGGTGCGAAAATGAATAATGCGGCAAGATATTGCGCAAGGATAAGAACAATTAAATTGTATCCACGAACAACAGAAAATAAAGCAAATAATTTTAATATTACTTTCTGAAAATTCATTTTTAGTAGACTTTTTTAAATTTAATTCTTAGAATTTATAAATAACTTCTGTCTGAAAATCTTTTAAGTGATTTTTAGCCGTCTCATAATCCTGAGTAAAACCAAGAACATAGCCACCACCACCAGAACCGCAAAGTTTCAGATAATACGTATTCGTGTCGATTCCTGTTTTCCAAGCGTCAATTAACTTTTGTGGAATCATTGGACGAAAATGTTCAAATGCCCATACAGATAGTTTCTGTAAGTTAGAAAACAAAGGACTGTATTCTCCTTTTACAAAGTTTTCTATACAAGCATTGTTATATTTTATAAACTCTTCTTTAAGTGTTTTTCGGAAACCTTCTTTCTTCATTTTTTCGAAGAAAATATGAATCATTGGAGCTGTTTCTCCTGGAGCGCCAGAATTAATTAAAAAGACAGCACCTTTACCTTCATTATTTGCAGTAGGTAAACCTATTGTAGAAATATCATCTTTTGATTGTATTAGAATAGGAATGTTCATGTAACAAATAAGAGGGTCAATACCAGAACTTGTTCCATGAAAATGAGACTCTAATCTACCAAATAAGCACTTAAGTTCGCTTATTTTTTCTTTCGTCAAATTTTGAGTAATATCAATTTTAGTGATTGCATATTTATCATAAATAGCAGCAACCAAAGCTCCAGAACTTCCTACACCATAACCTTGTGGAATATTTGAGTCGAAATACATTCCTTGTTCAACATCCTTACAAAAAGATTCTGTATCAAATAATTCTGCAAAATTCTCTTTTAAGTACTTTGCATAATTTTTAAGATGAAAATTAGATTGTTCAGCTTTTTCAGAATGTTCAAACTTTAATGCACCTTGATAAAAATTATAAGGTACAATTAATCCTTTCGAATCTTCGATAATTCCATATTCACCAAACAAAATGATTTTGGCATAAAATAAAGGGTTCTTCATTTAACACTAAATTGGTACTGCAAATGTACAAAATTCGAACCATTATTTATTAAATTATTATGAATAGTGTAATTTAAGAAATTGTAAATCAAAATTATGTTGTAAATATGGAGTGTATTTTTCCTAATTATGTAGAAATGAATTAACTTTTTTAAACATTATTCTTAAAAAAAACTTTAAAAAATTAGAAAAAGCTGTTATAAAACTATAAAATATATAAATTTGCGTTATGTATATCACGAACTATTTAACGAATGAAGTTAAACCAGGTAAGATTAATTATTCTGCAAAACAATTATTAGATATTGTACAAGAGAATAAATTGACACATTTACCTATGTTTGATGGTCTAAATTTTGTTGGAAATATTTCTGAAGAAGATCTAATAGAATTATCTCATGAAGATAATGAAGTAGAATATTCATCTTATTTAGAAAATTTCTTTCTTTCGGAATCTAGTACACTTCTAGAAGCTGTTCAAATGATGTATGCAAATCAATCTAATATACTTCCAATTATTAACGAACAGTCTCGTTATGTAGCATCCATTACAGAGAATGATATAATTGGAGCATTTGCAAGTTTTCCTTTCGTTTCATCGGAAGGTGTTTCTATGTTAGTTTCAATTTCAGAGAAAGATTTATCTATAACAGCAATTTCAAATATTATTGAAAGTAACAATGGTAAAGTTTTGGGATTAATGGTTGTAGGAAATAAAGAAGATCGTGTCTATGTTCTATTAAAGTTCAGTACATCTAATTTATTAGCAATTGGCGAAACATTTGAAAGATATGGCTATCAAGTGATACAGAAATTTTATAATGATGAAAAACAAGAATTGTTGCAAAACCGCTATGCACAATTACTAAAATATATGAATACCTAATGATAAAAGTTGCTCTTTTTGGACAAAAAACAAGTACATCTTTAACGGATATAATTCCAGAATTTTTAAATTACTTAAATAATAATAATATTATTTATTGTGTAGAAAAAAAATTCTTAGAAATACTTAAAGAATCAACAAGTATTGATCTTAGTCAGGTCGAAATTTATACTTGTTATGAAGATTTAGATAAATCTGTAAAGTTTTTGTTTTCTTTCGGAGGAGATGGAACCATTTTATCTGCCACAACATTTATACGAGACTCTAATATTCCAATTATTGGAGTTAATACAGGACGATTAGGTTTTTTAGCAACCATTAATAAAAGTGTGTTATTAGAACAAATGGATCGTTTTTTTAATAATGAATATAATATTATTCCAAGAACATTATTAACTGTAAAAAGAAGTGACGGTGTAGAAATTGAAAATAATTTCGCTATTAACGAAGTAACGGTGGTTCGTAGAGAAACAACAAGTATGATTACTGTTGATGCCTACTTAAATAAGGAATTTCTTAATTCCTTTTGGTCAGATGGATTAATTATTTCCACGCCAACTGGTTCTACAGGATATTCATTAAGTTGTGGAGGGCCAATTGTACATCCTTCAAATCAAAATTTTATTATTACACCAGTAGCACCTCATAATTTAAATGTTCGACCATTAATTGTTTCGGAAAATGAAAAAATTAATTTAAAAATAAGAAGTCGTGCAAACGAATATTTCTTATCGTTAGATTCTCGTAACTTTCCTTTAACAACTGATGTTGAATTAACAATACAAAAAGCTGACTTCAAAATTCTCATCATTGAGCCTATTGATGCTACTTACTTTATGACTTTAAGGGAAAAAATGCTTTGGGGTTCCGACAAAAGGAACTAAAAATTGCAATAAAACTTCTTAATTTTTGTTAAATCAGTTAGGTTGAATTGACTTTTGTTTATATTTGTTCGAAATTTTAACAATAAAAAAGCAAAAGCCGAAAAAATAACAGAACAAATGAATAAAGTATTTTTAGTTGTTTTTACATTTTGTCTATCTCAAGTTATGCTTGCGCAAAGACATGAGATCGGAGTTTTTGCTGGTGGATCTAATGTAATAGGAGATGTTGGTAAATCGACATATATAAACCCTTTTCCAACAAAGACTGAGGTAGGAGGTAAAATATTTTTGCCAATTTCTATTGGAGGTTTATATCGTTTTAATATTAATCCACAAATGGGATTTAGAGCTAATATTTCTTATTCTAAAGTAGGAGCAAGTGATCATAGAGCTAAAGAACAATATAAAATAGATCGTAATAAAAATTTTAGAAATAATATAATAGAAGGATCTCTTTTATTTGAATATAATTTCTTTGATGTAAATTCTGATCAAGAAACTGCTCAATCTCCTTATATATTTTTTGGAGTAGGAGCTTTTTCAGCAAAACAAAAGAATTATGATTACGATCCAGATGAAAACGTAATCATTGAAAAAGGAAAATATAAAACAGGTTTATCAATTCCATTTGGAGTTGGATATAAGTTCAGATATAATTATAACTGGATTTTATCAATAGAATCTGGAGTTCGTTATACGGGAATTGACTATATTGATTACAATAGAGGAGAATTTACGGATAGATTTAAAGAATCAATTGAAGATGGTACTTTACCAAGAAATGAATACAATAAGCGTATTTATGGTAATTTATCTAATAAAGATTGGTACGTAATAACAGGAATTAGCTTAACCTATGCGTTTGGACGTCCTGCATGTTATTGTGATTAAAATAAAATGGAGATTAGTTTACTAGATCAAATAAATAAAGAAAAATTACCTAATCATGTTGCAATCATTATGGATGGTAACGGAAGATGGGCAAAGAAGAATGGAAAAGAGAGAACCTTTGGACACAGAAGTGCTTTAGGTGCTGTACGATCTTCTATAGAAACATGTCGTAGATTAGGAATTGGATACCTTACGCTTTACGCTTTTTCAACAGAAAACTGGAATCGTCCAAAATTAGAGGTTAATCTTTTAATGACATTATTAAGTTCTGCAATAAAGGATGAGATAAAAGAATTACATAAAAATGGAATTCGATTAAATGTTATTGGTGATATGAGTAAATTACCCAAAAAAGCCAATAAAGATTTATCTCAAGCAATGGAATTAACGAAAGATAACACAGGTTGTGTTCTTACATTAGCATTAAGTTATGGTTCTAAAGATGAACTTTTAAGTGCTATAAAATCCATTGCAAAAAAATACAAAGACGGAGAAATTTCCGACGACGATTTTAATGAAGAATTAGTTCATCAAAATTTATATACACACGATTTACCAATGGTAGATCTTATGATTAGAACAAGTGGCGAAACACGTATTAGTAATTTCTTATTATGGCAAATAGCTTATTCGGAATTATACTTTACAGATGTTTTGTGGCCAGATTTTAATGAAGAGGAATTTTATAAAGCAATCTTAAATTACCAAAATAGAGAAAGAAGATTTGGTAAAATAAGTGAACAATTAACGAACTGATCGAACTGAAATAGAGGATTATGAAGAAAATTTTTTGGACAATGTGTATGCTAGGTGCTTATATGGCTCAAGCACAAGAAGTAGATTCTACTAAAACCATTGATTCAACTCAACAAGATAATTTTGTTTTAGACTACAATAAAGCAAAAACTTTCAAACTGAAAGATATTATTGTAACAGGTGATACAAAATATTCTAAAAACCAAATTATTCGTTATGCTGGTTTTGCTATCGGTGAAGAGATAGAATTACCAGGAACGAAGGTGAATAATGCAGTTAAAAAATTATGGAGATCTAACATATTTTCTGACATCGATTTGTATGTTAGTAAAATAGAAGGAGATCAAGTAATATTAGAGCTTGCATTAGTTTCAGTTCCAAGTTTAGGAGAAATTAAAATTAACGGTGTAAAAAAATCTCAAAGAGAAGATTTAATTAAAGAAAATAAATTGAATCCAGGAATCAAGATTACACAGTCTTTAATTAATACTACAAATAATAAGATTAAAGATTATTACACAGGAAAAGGTTATCCTAATACAACAATTAAAATAAATCGTCAGCCAGTAGCAGGGAAAGACGAAGAAGAAAATGTTACATTGGATGTAGATAGAGGAGAGCGTGTAAAAATCAAAAATATTATTTTTGAAGGGAACAAAAATTTAACGTCTGCTCGTTTACGTAAAAAAGGATTGAAAAACACAAAACGTAAATCAATCAATATTTTTAAATCATCTAAAATGATTCCAGAAAAATTTCAGGAAGATTTAAAAACATTAGTAGATGAATACAAATCTGTAGGTTTTAGAAATGCAAAAGTAGAATCGTATGATATCGAAAAAGTAGATGACAAAAATCTAGTTGTAAAAATAAAAATTAACGAAGGAAATCCTTACTTCCTTGGAGATGTAACTTTTTCAGGAAACTCTATTTACACATCAGAACAATTACAACGTATCTTTTCTTATAAAACAGGAGATCGATATGATGCTATAGGGATTAATAAAAAGATATCTGGATCTGAAAAAGATGACGATATTTCTACGCTTTATATGGATAGAGGATATTTGTTTGCAAGAGCAATACCTGTTGAGAAAAGTGTAAAAAATGATACAATTGATTTAGAAATTAAGGTTTTTGAAGGTACACAAGCAACTTTAAATAAGGTAACAATTAATGGTAATACGGAAGCGCATGATCATATTTTATACCGTGAGTTAAGAACAAAGCCAGGAGATTTATTTTCTAAGTCAGATATTAAACGTACAATGATGGAATTAGCTGGTCTAGGATATTTAGAGCCAACGCAAATTGTACCAGATATTCAACCAAATCAAGAAAACAATACGGTTGATGTTGAATGGAAAGTTGCACCAAAATCTTCTTCTCAAGTAGAATTACAAGGAGGATATGGAGCAGGAACGTTTATTGGGACATTGGGGTTAACGTTTGGAAACTTCTCAATCAAGAATATGTTCAATAAAAAGGCATGGAAACCAGTTCCTATGGGAGATGGACAACAATTATCTTTAAGAGCCCAAGCAGGAAATGGTTATAAAAACTATAGTTTCTCTTTTGTAGAACCTTGGATTGGAGGTAAGCGTCCAACAGCTTTATCAACATCGGTTTATTTTTCTCAGTACAACTATAGAGATACATATGGAGAGCAAGCAAATTTAGATATCATTGGAGCAACAGCTGGTTTAACAAAATTATTAACATGGCCTGATGATTATTTTAGATTATCTAATACAATTTCATACCAACGTTATAACTTTGATAACTATTCGTTGAATGTTGGTAATTTACAATATGAAAACGGAGCTTCTAATAACTTAAATTACACATTAGGATTAACACGTAATTCTGCCGGACCAGATCCAATTTTTCCACAGTCAGGATCAGAAATTAGTTTGTCATTTACAACAACATTTCCATATTCTGCTGTACAGAAAAAAGATTATGCAAATATTTCTGATGTAGAAAAATTTAAATGGTTAGAATATTATAAATTTAAAGCTAAAGCATATTTCTATAAAGAATTAACAGGTAAATTAGTTCTTAAAGCTGGTGGAGAATTTGGAGTTTTAGGAACATATAATCGTAAAATTGGAACAATTCCTTTCGAAAGATTTTATTTAGGAGGAACAGGTTTAATGCAAAATCGTTTTGATGGTCGAGAAATTGTTTCATTAAGAGGTTATGAAGATGCAACAAACTCTGGAGGACAAGCAGCAGATATTACACCAGAAGGTGGAGGTACTATTTATAATAAATATTCGTTAGAGTTACGTTACCCAATTACAATGAGTCAAACAGCAAAAATTTATGCGTTAACTTTTGCAGAGGGAGGAAATGTTTGGAACAATACAAGTGAATTTAAACCGTTTGAATTAAAACGTTCTGCAGGACTTGGTGTTCGTATCTTTATGCCAGCATTCGGATTATTAGGATTCGATTTTGGTTATGGATTTGATAAAGGCCTTGGTCAAACGGAGCGTTCTGGATGGCAAACGCACTTTATTATTGGACAACAATTCTAATTGTAAATGTTTTTTTAGATTCGTTTAGGATAATTTTAGGATTAAAACAACATAACTATATGAAAAAATGGATTAGCTTTATAGCATTGTTCTTTGGATTAGCGAGTATTACCTTTGCACAGAGATTTGCTTATGTAGATTCTCAATATATTCTAGAAAATTTACCAGAATATACATCATCTCAAAGTAAATTAAAGTCGCAAACAGAATCTTGGCAAAAAGAAATTGAGCAAAAACAAGAAAATTTAGCTAAATTACAAGCCGAATTCGAAGCAGAGAAAATTTTACTTACCGCAGAGCAAGTAAAAGAGCAAGAGAAAAAGGTTTTTGAAGAGGTAAAAGGTGTAAAAGATTTACAAGATAAAAGATACGGACCCAAAGGGGATTTAGTTAATCTAAGAAGATCTTTGGTTAAACCTTTACAAGATCAAATTTATAATGCAACAAAAGAAGTTGCCGATAAACGTGGTTATGGTTTTGTTTTTGATAAGGGAAGTGATTTGATTATGATTTATACGGATCCAAAATTTGATATCAGTAGAGAAGTTTTACAAACTTTGAGACCAGATTTAAAACCAAGTAATTCAAACTCAAATTCGAAAAACAACAATAAGAACACAAATAATAAAAGAAGAAAATAAATTTTAATACAACAAATAGAACTAGAAATGAAACAAATTAGATTGATAGCAGTTTTCACAATGATGGTTTTCGGAAGTGTTTTATCTTTCGCACAAGAAATCGCTCATATTGATACTCAAGCAGTAATAGAATCTTTACCTGCTTACAAAAAAGCCGAAGCTGAATTAGAAGCTTTAGGTAAAAAACACCAAGATAAAATTGCAGCTTTACAAGGTAGCTACAAAACTTTTATGGAGACAGCTCAAAAAGATTTAGCTGGAAAATCTCAAGAAGAAGCTCAAAAATTAATTGCTGCTAATAAGTATCAAGAAAAAGAACAAGAAATGCAAAAAGCTTACGAAACTTATGCAAAAGCTGCACAAGAAGAAGTACAAGCAAAAGAAAAAGCATTAATGGATCCTATCGAAAAAAGAGTAACAGAAGCTATCAACGCTGCTGCTGCTAAAAAAGGAGTTAAATACGTTTTACCTGCAGGAGTATTAGTTTACAAAAATGGAGGGTACGATTTATTAAACGATGTTAAAAAAGAATTAGGATTATAATATTTAAAATAATTCATATTTTAGAGCCACTATTATTAGTGGCTTTTTTTATATAAAAAATTATCATGAAAAGAATTTTAATTACTGGAGCAAATGGACAGCTTGGTCAAGCTATTTTAGAACAATCTAAAAATTATAAAGAAATAGAATGCTTCTTCGTAACAAGAAATGAATTAGATATAACAAATGAAGATTTAGTTAAGAATTATTTTCAAGATAACACATTTGATTTTGTAGTAAATTGTGCAGCTTATACAGTTGTAGACAAAGCAGAAGATTATCCAGATGAAGCATTTTTAGTTAACGCAAAAGCTACCGAATTTTTAGCAAAGGCTACAAATGAACATAATATTCCATTTATTCATATTTCTACAGATTATGTATTTGATGGTAATGATTCACAACCTAGAATAGAAACTGATGAAACTAATCCAATCGGTGTTTATGGACAAACAAAGTTAGATGGTGAAAAATTAGCTACAGAAAACAACTTTAGAACAATTATTATAAGAACGGCATGGGTTTATTCTCGTTTTGGGAATAACTTCGTTAAAACGATGCTTAAACTGTTTAAAGAAAGAGATTCTTTAGGAGTTGTTAACGATCAAATAGGATCGCCTACAAATGCCATTAATTTAGCAGATGCTATTCTTACAATTGTAATGAAAGATGAACCTCTTTTTGGTATATATAATTATTCAAATGAAGGAGAATGTTCTTGGTTTGATTTTGCAAATAAAATAAAAGAATTTTCTGGTTTATCTGTCCAAATAAATCCAGTAGATAGTGCAGCATTTCCAACAAAAGCAAAAAGACCTGCTTACAGTTTATTAGATAAGACAAAGATAAAAACCGTTTATGAAGTGAATGTTCCCAATTGGGAAGACAGTTTAAAAGAAGAAATGAAACATATTCAATAATAAAAAAAGGTTGTTTTTACATGTAAAAACAACCTTTTTTTGATGAAAATCATAACTAATTCTGTTTAGTTAGATTCATTGTAAAGTGTGTTATGGTCCTTATCCAAGAAATTAAATTGTAAATATTTATACGCATCTCTTGGTATAATCTTAATCCACTTTTTATGCTTAAATAACCATTTCATCTGAATGCTTGGTAATCCATGCTGTAGATAAGAAGCTACAAAAGGATGAACGTGTAAGGACATTTTTCGTAAATCTTTATCTTTTCGATCAAGGATATTCAAGAGCACTTGTTCAATTTTATCAATTGTAACGATAGGTGCCTCAACTTCATTCGATTCTTGGTTTGGATTTTCTTCAGTCGTAACGAAATTCACTTCTGGGCGAACACGTTGTCTTGTAATCTGAATTAATCCAAATTTACTTGGGGGCAAAATCTTATGTTTTGCTTTGTCTTTCGACATTTCAGCTCTTAGATGTTCAAACAATTCTTTTTTATGTTCAACATCGGTCATGTCAATAAAATCAACGACAACAATTCCTCCCATATCACGTAAACGCAATTGACGTGCAATTTCAGAAGCTGCAATTTTGTTTACCGCAAAAGCAGAATCTTCTTGATTTTTAGAGTTTCGAGAAATATTTCCCGAATTTACGTCGATTACATGTAACGCTTCGGTATGTTCAATCACAAGGTAAGCTCCTTTAGATTGTGGAATAGTTACCGTTTTTCCAAAAGCTTGTTTAATTTGTCTTTCAACATTAAACTTCTCAAAAATAGGAACAAATGGATCTTCGTATTCTTTTACCAAACTAATTTTATTTGGTGCAATAACTTCCAAATATTCACGCATTTCGTCAGCTAATTCACTATCATCAACCGAAATTTTAACAAAATCGTCATTAAAATTATCTCGTAAAATAGAAGATGCTCTATCCATTTCACTTAAGATTTTTGCTGGAGCTTTCTTTTTTTGAAGATTTTTGAAAATTTGTGTCCATTTATTTAATAAATAACTCAAATCTGCTTGTAATTCTTCAGCATTTTTTTCTTCAGCAACTGTTCTGATGATAACTCCAAAGCCTTCTGGAGTTAATCCTTCTAAAATTTTAATTAAGCGATCTCTCTCTGGTTTTTGTTTGATTTTTTGTGAAATCGAAACACGCTCCGAAAACGGAACTAATACCAAATATCGACCAGCAATTGATATTTCAGAAGTAATTCTTGGTCCTTTCGTATGAATTGGTTCTTTTGTAATTTGAACCAAAACTGAATCCCCTGGAGCAAAGATTTCCGTTATAAGGCCATCTTTTTCAATAGGTTTTTCCATACGAAAGCTTTTCAGCTTTTCGGTTTTATACGTTTTATTTGCTACAATTTTATTATAAGCATTAGAAGAACGTACTTGTGGACCTAAGTCATGATAATGTAAAAATGCATCTTTGGAATAACCAATGTCTACAAAAGTTGCATTTAAACTAGGAGCTAATTTTTTGATTTTTCCCAAGTAAATATCACCTACAGCAAAACCATCGTTTTCAGTGCCCTGATGGAATTCCATCAATCTACCGTCGTCTAGAACTGCGATGCGTACTTGTTCAGCTTGTGCTGAAATTACTAATTCTTTACTCATCAAAAAATTATGTTATTAAAAATGATAAAAGCACTTTCCAAAATTTCCATTGAAAAGTGCTAACTTTTAAAAAAGATTAATCTATTAATAGCTTAGCTATTAATTATTTTTTCTTTTTGTGTCTGTTAAGACGACGACGTTTTTTACGTTTGTGAGTCGCTACCTTATGTCTTTTACGTTTTTTTCCGCTTGGCATGATACGATTATTTTATTGTTATTTGATTACGTTTGCGTCGCTAGTTTTCACTTCTTCGATGAAAGTCTTAGCTGGTTTAAATGTAGGAACGTTGTGTGCTGGTATAATGATAGAAGTACCTTTAGTAATGTTTCTTCCTGTTTTTTCAGCTCTAGTTTTAATAGTAAAAGATCCGAATCCTCTTAAGTATACATTTTCTCCTTCTACTAATGATTTAATCACCTCCTCCATAAACGATTCTACTACTCTTTGAGTATCGCTCTTTTCAAGTCCTAATTTACTTGAAATATTATTTACTATTTCTGCCTTTGTCATAATTCCTCTTATTATTCTTAAATTTGAAAGCGGGTGCAAATATAACGATTGTATCTTAACAAAAAAAGATTTTTTCAGTTTTTATGAACTTCAACTACCTGATTTTGTCATATTTTGACGAAAATAAAAGAGATTTACCTTGGCGTCACACAAAAGACCCGTTTTGCATTTGGTTGTCGGAAATAATTCTCCAACAAACAAGGGTTGACCAAGGTATGAAATTTTACAATAATTTCACACAAGAATTTGAGACAATTTTTGATTTAGCAAATGCAGATGAACAAAAAGTCTTAAAACTCTGGCAAGGACTAGGTTATTATTCACGTGCCAGAAATTTACATTATACGGCAAAGTATATTTCCGAAGAATTGCGAGGTGTCTTTCCAAACAGTTTTAAAGAATTAAAAAAACTGAAAGGAGTAGGAGATTACACAGCTGCGGCAATTGCTTCTATTGTGTATAACGAGCCAGTACCTGCTGTAGATGGAAATATGTTTCGTGTATTTGCACGATATTTTAATATTGATGATGATATCAGTAGTCCAAAAACAAAAAAGATATTTTGGGACTTAGGATTAGAAATAATCGATCAAAAAAGACCAGGAGATTTTAATCAGGCAGTTATGGATTTAGGAGCAACAGTTTGTTTACCCAAAAAGCCTAAATGTGAAGAATGTCCATTAAATGAATCTTGCGAAGCTTTACGTTTAAATAAAGTTGAAAAGCTTCCTGTAAAACTCAAAAAAATAAAAGTTTCAAATCGTTTTCTTCATTTTATTGATATTGAATGTGATAATGGTATTGCTTTATCTAAAAGAGTTGGAAATGATGTATGGAAAAACTTATATACTTTACCAAAAATTGAAACTGAGACAGATTTATTGGATAAAGGATGGGTTATTGATGAAGATTTACAGAAGGATTTAATTTTTCTTTCTGAAGAAAAACATATTCTTTCTCATCAAAATTTATTTATAAAATATTGGAAATTAAACGTATCTTTAGATAAAATGCTTAATTTACAAGATAAAATAGGTTTTGAAATAGTTGATAGAAGTAATATTGATGATTACCCATTACCAAAACCAATAGAAAAATATTTAAATAAATATTATTTGCATTAACTTTGTATAAAACAAGCCACTAAAACCTTTTAAACTATGAATGGAACAACAAATAAAGTACTTTTAATAGGGAATTTAGGAGATGATGTAAAATTGCATAATTTTGATGAGCAAAATTGCATCGGGAGATTTCCTATCGCAACAACTGAGTCTTATATCTCTAGAACAGGAGAACGTATTACAGAAACTGAATGGCATAATATTGTTACAAGAAATAAATTAGCAGAATTATGCGATCGTTACCTTAAAAAAGGAGATAAAATTTTTGTAGAAGGACGTATCAAAACGCGTAAGTGGGACGATAACGGACAAACTAGATATACAACAGAAATTGTAGCAAATTCGATAGAGTTTTTAACACCTAAAGTTGAAAATGAAAATCGTCAAACAACCCAAGAGGATTCAAGTAAAACAGCATCTTCACAAAATACACCAATTGTTGAGCCTCCTTTTATTGAAGACGGAGAAGATGATTTACCTTTTTAGAATAAAATATAAATGAATTTTATACACTTTTACGATTTACGTAAGAAAATGAATTTAAAAACTATAATAGCATTATGTAGTAGTGCTATTTTTTTTGTGTCATGTAATAAAAATGATGAAACAGCGAAACCAATGGGGCAAGTTCGCTTAGAATATCCACAACAAACTTATGTTAAGTTTGCAAAAGATGTTCCTTACACATTCCAGTATTCTAATTTCGGAAAAATAATAGAAGGAAGAACAACAAATTCTTTTAATATTGTTTATCCTAAAATGAATGCTACGATCTTTTTAACTTACTTTCCTGTAAAATCTTCAGAAGATTTAGCTATACATATTAAAGAGAGCGAAAAGTTTGTTCAAGATCAAACCGTAAAAGCTAGCTTTATTTCTCCTCAAGAATTTACTTTTCCTAAAAAAAGAGTTTTTGGGACAATGTTTGAGTTAGGTGGAGAATCTGCCATTAATATTCAATTTCATGCGACAGATAGCACTAATAATTTTCTTTCAGGATCAGTTTATTTTAAAAGTCAACCAAAGCCAGATTCACTTGCGCCAGCTATTGATTATTTAAAAGCTGATGTAAAAAAATTAATAGAAACGTTAGAATGGAAAAAATAAACGTGGCTGGTAAATAAAAACAATTAATTTTGTATCCATTATAAAAATAAGAACATAATCAAATTTAATAAAATATGTTAATACAAATAGCTACCCTAATGCTTAGTTTGATGCTTTTAGTAATGTTGCACGAACTTGGACATTACGTAACAGCAAGATGGTTTGGCGTTCGAGTAGAACGTTTCTTTTGTTTTTTCGATGTGAAATTTGCAATCTGGAAAAAGAAAATTGGTGATACAGTATATGGTATTGGATGGTTACCTCTTGGAGGATATGTAAAACTATCTGGTATGATTGACGAAAGTATGGATCTTGAACAAATGAAGCAAGAGCCTAAACCATACGAATTTCGTGTAAAACCAGCATGGCAGAGATTAATTATTATGTTAGGTGGTATTATTGTTAATATCATTTTAGCAATGATTATTTATGCTGCTTTATTCATTTCTCAAGGAGAAACGTATGTAGATGTTAACAAAATGCAGTACGGAATTGAGGTAGATGCTAAACAAGAGAAACTTGGTTTAGAAAACGGAGATATTCCAGTTGGTGTTAACGGGATTAAATATAATTCTTTAAGAAATATCAATAAAGAAGCTCTTTTAGGAGGGAATACTTTAGAAGTTAAGCGTGATGGTAAAGAAGTTTCTTTACCTATAAACGAAAATTTTAGAACAGAAATTTTAAACTCAAAAGGTTCTTTCTTTCATCCACAAGTTACTTTTGAAGTAGATTCTATCTTTGATAACAGTGCTGCACAAAAAGCAGGTTTATTAAAAGGAGATAAAATAATTGCGGTTGATGGTTTTACAACACCATTGTACTCGGATTTTAAAAGAAAATTAGCAGAATATAAAGGAAAAACTGTTCCTCTAAGTGTTGTACGTAAAGGTGAAGCAGTAGAATTAATGGCAAATGTAAATAAAGATGGAGCGTTAGGTTTTAAAATTACTTCAGCATATTTAAATTCTTTAGAAGTTCATAGAGATTATACAATCGCAGAAGGTATTACAATGGGACTTACTGAGCCTTTTGAATCTATTGCAACACAAGTTCGTGGTATTGGAACATTGTTTAAAGTAAAAGACGGACGTAAGCAAGTTGCAGGTCCTATTGGAATGGTAAAACAAATGCCAACAGAATGGAATTGGTTATTCTTTTGGTCTTTTACAGCTATGATTTCTGCTTGGCTAGCATTTATTAACTTATTACCAATTCCTGGTTTAGATGGAGGACACGCTGTTTTTGCGATCTACGAAATGGTAACGGGTAGAAAACCTAGCGAAAAAGTTTTAGAAAAAGCGCAGATGGTTGGGGTTGTAATTATCTTAGCCTTAATGGTATTCATTTTTGGGAATGATATTGTAAATATGATTTTTAAATAAAATTTAAAATATTTTTTGTGGGTGTCAAAAATCCTATTATATTTGCACCCACAATTAAGCAACATTCCTCCTTAGCTCAGTTGGTTAGAGCATCTGACTGTTAATCAGAGGGTCCTTGGTTCGAGCCCAAGAGGAGGAGCTTTTTTAGTGAAAAGTCAAACAAAGACTTAAAAATAAAAAATTAAAATATCGGATTTTCCTCCTTAGCTCAGTTGGTTAGAGCATCTGACTGTTAATCAGAGGGTCCTTGGTTCGAGCCCAAGAGGAGGAGCAAAAAAGACAATCATATTGATTGTCTTTTTTTATGTCTTGTAACCAAATTAGTTAGAATATTTTTGCAATAAAAAAATATTGATTAGTTTTACAAAATAAAATAGGAAATGGTGTTCTTCCTAAACCAAACCGCTTTATAATAGCTGATGACGCCTGATTATTAATAATATGAACACTATTAATCAGGAGAGTTATGTCAAATTTTAAACAAAAAGAATCAGCAACAAAAAAATCACAACGTTATTTAAAGTTATTTTTCACAAAATACCCAGTAATTCCTTTTATCATCAAATGGAGCTTAATAAGTAGTGTATTAGGTATTTTTATTGGTTCTACATCTGCAGGGTTTTTAGTATCGCTAAATTGGGTTACCAACTTTAGAGAAGAACATTTATGGATAATTGCATTACTTCCTATTGCAGGTTTATTAATAGGATTAGCCTATTATTACTCTGGTAAAGATATAGAAGGAGGAAATAATTTAATTATTGATACAATCCATCATCCTAAAGAAATAATTCCATTTAAAATGGCTCCTTATGTTTATCTGGGAACAATTATTACCCATCTTTTTGGAGGTTCTGCAGGTAGAGAAGGTACTGCAATACAAATGGCTGGAGCAATAGGGGAGCAGTTTGGTAAATTATTCAAGCTAAATAAAGATGATCGTGTAATACTACTTATATGTTCTATTGCTGCTGGATTTGGGTCTGTATTTGGAACGCCTTTAGCGGGAGCAATTTTTGGATTAGAATTATTTTTGATTGGTAGAATTAGATACAATGCTATTTTTCCAGCTTTTGCATCGGCAATTTTAGCAGATTTAGTAACTAATTTGTGGCAAGTAGATCATACCCATTATGCGATAGATTTTATTCCCAAATTAAGTATACTACCAATTTTCTATAGTGTAATTGCAGGATGTTTATTCGGGCTATGTGCTGCATCTTTTAGTAAGATTATTCATTTTTCAACTAAGTTATTTAAATCAAAAATTTCATATCCACCACTTCGTCCATTTGTAGGTGGAATTATTGTAGCTCTTGCAGTTTTAATGCTAGGAACAACAAAGTACATTGGTTTGGGAATTCCAACAATTCAATTATCTTTTCAAGAACAACTTCCTGCTTACGATTTTGCAATAAAAATGATGCTTACGATTATAACACTTTCAGCTGGTTTTAAAGGTGGAGAAGTAACACCATTGTTCTTTATTGGTGCTACGCTAGGAAGTGCGATATCTCTATTTATTCCTTTACCAACAGGACTTTTGGCTGGTATGGGATTCGTAGCTGTTTTTGCTGGTGCAACAAATACACCTTTAGCATGTATTTTTATGGCGATAGAACTTTTTGGGTCAGAGTGTGGAGTATATGTTGCAATTGCTTGTGTTGTATCTTATTTACTATCTGGAGAAAAAGGGATTTATTCCTCACAAAGAATAGAAGAATCAAAATTCTAAATCATTATCTATTTATCTACCGTTTAAAAGAATAGGATAGCTTTAAATTTATAAAACGATTTAAAAATCAATAATAATGAGAGTGTATATTTTTCAATATACCAAAAAACTCAATTATATTTGTTTGTGATGATTAAAAAAGGTTTAAAATATTTAATTTATAGTTTATTGGTATCATTTGTTTTGCTTAATGTAATTACAATATTCCATGCATATAAATTCACTCATTTTTTAGAAAATGAAGATTCGAACAGAACCAAATCACCTACTGAACTAAGTATTTTAGAGAAAATTCCATTATTATTTTTTGGAGTTAATAATCCGAAACCAAATTTTAAAGGAGAAATTCCTACAAATTATAGCAGTAAAAAAATTAATAGTAATGTTGAGTTAGAAATATGGGAAAACATTATCCCAAATTCAAAAGGAACAGTTTTACTTTTTCATGGCTATTCTTCAGAAAAATCATCATTACTAAAGAATGCTGCATATTTTAATAACTTAGGATATTCTACTATTCTAACAGATTTCATGGGATGTGGAAATTCGGAAGGAAATAAAACAACGATTGGGTTTTATGAAGCTGAAAATGTAAAAGCTGTTTACAATTATGCACATCTTAAAACAGAAAATATTATTCTGTATGGAAATTCTATGGGTGCAGTGTCTATTATGAAAGCAATCTCCGATTTTAATATTCAACCAAAAAAAGTAATTATAGAATGTCCTTTTGGAGCAATGCGTCAAACAGTTGAAAATAGATTTGAGAATATGAATGTTCCAACATTTCCTATGGCATATATGTTGACATTTTGGGGAGGGGTTATAAATGGATTTTGGGCTTTTGACCATAATCCAGAAGAGTATGCTAAAAATATCTCGCAACCAATATTATTGATGTATGGAGCAAAAGATAAAAATGTAAAAACTTTTGAAACAGAAAATATCTTTAAGAATATGAAATCGAAAGATAAAAAATTAAAGATATTTAAGTCTGCTGGGCATGAAAATTATCTTAATCAGTTTTGTGTTGAATGGGAAGAATCGGTATCAAACTTTGTAAATAATTAATTCGAAGAATTTATTCAAGATGATGATCACTCAACCAATTCTTAGCCATTTCGAACGCTGAAATAGTTTTATCTTGACTAATTGGATATTCCTTCAATTTTTTAATAAACTTTTGCTGAATCAAATCAAAAGCATAACGCTCGGCTTGTTTCAGTTGTTGATTTTCTCTGTTATTCTGGAAATAGTTATTTTCATCAATAAATGAATAATATTCATTTATCAAATCCCATAATTCTGGAATTCCTTTTCCTATCAATCCAGAACCTATAATAGATTTTCTTTTCCATTGAGAAGCCTTTGTAGGAAGAAATTGTAATGAACGCACAATATCTAATTTCGCATCTTTTACTAACTTTTCCTGAAAAGTATCTGCTTTGTTTACAAAAATTAAATCCGCCATTTCCATTATGCCTCTTTTTATTCCTTGTAAATCGTCACCGGAACCAGGAAGTTGTAAGAACACAAATAAATCTGTGATTTCATTTACTAAAGTTTCTGATTGCCCAACGCCAACAGTTTCTATGATTACCGTATCAAAGCCAGCAGCTTCGCATAATAGAATAGCTTCGTAAGTTCGAGAAGTAATTCCACCCAATGATCCATTAGACGCACTAGGACGAATAAATGCATTTTCTTCTCTTGCCAAATCTTCCATTCTTGTTTTGTCTCCCAAAATACTTCCTTTAGAAAGAGAACTACTTGGGTCTACAGCTAAAATGGCTACTTTTTTTCCTTGTTGAATGATGTATTTTCCTAAAGATTCTATAAATGTACTTTTTCCAACACCAGGAGTTCCTGTTATGGCGATTCTTTTAGATGTTTTAGAAGCTGGTAAAAGATGTATAATTTTATGAGCTAATTCCAAATGTTCAATACGACTACTTTCTGCAAGCGTAATTGCTCTGGAAAGAGCAAAACGATCTCCATTTATAATTTTTTGAGCAAGAAGTTCAGCATCTATTTTTTGCATAAGAATAAATCTTCTTTTAAAGATAGGTGCTCCAAAACAAATAAAAAAATATTCAGTTTTAAATTCGAGTTTTTTATATAGTTCGAGTTAGTTACTTTTTCTTATTTCTTTTAATTTTTTAATATAAATAGAAGGAGATTCATCCATTATTTGGGTGAATATAGTAGTAAACGTGCTATGTGATGCAAATCCACAATCGCTAGCTAAATAACCTATTTTAGTGTTGATATATTGTGGTTCTGTAAGTAATCTATTTACAATATAATCAATTCTTAATTCATTCAAGTAGTTATTGAATTGCTTATTGCGATGAATTTTTATAATTTCTGAAAGGTATTTGGTGTTAGTTTGAAACTGTTTTGAGAGAGAATTTAGTGTAACATCTTTTTTTAAAAAACTTCTATTTTTTTCGAATAAATCTAATTTTCTTAGAATTTCTTTTTCTGTTTTAGATGAGATACTAATACTTAATTGAGGTTCTTCTACTTGTTTTTGAGGAATAATCTGAGATTCAGAAATTTCTTTTTTAGTATTAATAATTTCTTCTTTCTGATCTATTTTAATTTCATTGAAAGAAGTTAAAGTTTCATCTTCTGTATATTTTTTCTTCTTAAAGAAGAAAAAATATGTTAAGATTCCAATTACAACTAAAATAGTAATTCCGATAACGATAATCCAACTATTCATTTATAAAATATAATTTTCTGAATTAGTAAAAATAACTAAATGATTATCAATCAAATAATTGATTAATACATAGTTTATTTCAGTAAAAATACTTCGAAATTTTCAAATAAAAAAGGTTAGCAAATTGCTAACCTTTTTTATTTGAAATCTTTTGATCGGTTGCACACCCGCAACCTTTTGAGCATGAGCCTGCTTTTGATCCAAAAGAATTTTTTATCATTTTGAAAATATACCAAACTGCAAATCCAAATAGAAAAGCAATAAAAATATATTGAATCCAGATATTGTCCATTTTTTTATTTTAAAATTTGATAAGCAATAAATGCTACTACATAAGCCAATCCAGTCATAAATCCAGTTTGTATCAACGTCCATTTCCATGAATTTGTTTCTTTTTTTACAATTGCAATTGTACTCATACATTGCATTGCAAAAGCATAAAATAATAACAAAGAAACTCCTGATGCAAGATTATATGCTGGTTCTCCTGTATTTCGGTTTATCTCCGACTTCATTCTGTCCAATAAGGTGTTTTTTTCTTGATTGTCTTCAACATCTACTTCTCCTAAGCTGTATACAGTAGACATTGTACCAACAAACACTTCACGTGCGGCAAATGATGAAATTAAACCGATTCCCATCTTCCAATCGTATCCTAACGGTTCCACAACTGGTTCTATAAAGGTACCTAATTTTCCTAAATAAGAGTGCTCTAATTTGTAAGAAGCAATTTCGTTTTCTAAATCTGCTTCTTCCATTTTTGGATTATTAGCTGTAACAATTTCCTCTGCATTATTAAATTGTTCTCCAGGACCAAATGTTCCTAAAACCCATAATATAATAGATATTGCAAAAATGATTTTACCAGCATTTACTAAGAAGCCTAATGTTTTTTCCCAAACGTTTAAAATAACATTTTTCCAATCTGGAAGTTTATACGTAGGCATTTCCATGATAAGGAAACTTTTATGTTTAGATTTTATAATCAAATTTAAAATAACGGCACTTCCTAATGCTCCTACAACTCCAAGAAGATACATAATGAATAAAGCTATTGCTTGATAACTTAATCCTAAAAATGTTTCGTCTGGAATAACTAATGAGATAAGAACAATATAAATCGGTAAACGAGCGGAACATGTCATGAACGGCGTAACTAAAATTGTAAGTAAACGCTCCTTGTCATTTTCTATATTTCTTGCAGACATAACTGCAGGAATAGCACATGCAGCACCAGAAACAAGAGGGACTACACTTTTTCCGCTTAATCCGAAAGGTTTTAACCATCTATCCATTAAAAAAACAACACGGCTCATGTAACCAGTTTCTTCCATTATGGATATGAATAGAAATAAAATAGCAATTTGCGGAACAAAGACCACAACTCCTTCAATACCTGGAATAACAGCACCAGTAATAATATCATTAATTGGTCCTGCTGGGATAAGACTAATTGCAGTTTCGTCTATCCAACCAAATAAATCTTCGACCATTGTCATTAATGGAGCTGACCAAGCATAAACCGCTTGAAATATCAGTAATAATATTCCTAAGAAAATTACATATCCAAAAATTGGATGAATTAAAGTTCTATCTATTTTATCTGTAAAAGTTTCCTTTTCTTTAAAATTATAAGAAATTATATTTTGTAATTCCTCTTCAAGAAGTTTATTTCTATCTAACGTCTCTTTTACTTGTAAACGTTTTGGAATTATATTTAATTCACTCTTAATTTTATTTAAGTGAACTTGTTGTTCTTCATCTAAGAAAGGAATAGTTTTTTGAGAAAGATATTGCCATGCAACGTAATCAGAATCAAGATTAAAGTTTTCTTTAATATTTGCTACTGCTGTTAAATAGTCATTTGGGACAACAAATTTAGGAGAATATAGGTTTGTAGGTTTTGTAAAAGCCTCTACCAATTCATCTAATCCTTCGCTTGTTCTAGCATTCGTTAAATATATTTTTGTCTGTAAAAAAGATTCTAGTTTTTTTAAGTCAATAGATAAACCTTTGCTTTCTATTTCATCTTTCATATTGATGACGAAAATAGCTGGAACGCCTAAATCTCTTACCTGTAAATAAAGTAAGATAGATCTTTTTAAATTTGATGGTTCCCCAATTACAACGGCTAAATCTGGATAAAGTTTGTTTGATGGATCACCTAAAACTTTTAAAACTACTTCTTCATCTAAAGAACTTGGATAAATACTATAAGTACCTGGTAAATCTGTAATAGAAAATTTATTTCCATTACGTTCTATATTTCCTTCACGTTTTTCTACTGTTACCCCTGGATAATTACCTACTTTTTGACGAAGATTTGTAAGCTTATTAAATAAAGATGTTTTTCCTACATTAGGATTACCAATTAAGGCAATTTTGTACTGACTCATTATTTTTTATTAATCAAGATTTGATCTGCTTCACTTCTACGTAAAGCTAAAACAGATTTATTCGATACGATACTAACACATATTGGACCTCCAAATGGAGCCTTGTTTTTAACTAACAATTTTGTTCCAGGAGTAAATCCCATTTCATATAATTTTACAGGAACTTCTTCATCTTTAAATCCGATAATTTCTGCAACTTCTCCTGTTTTTAAATCTTTTAAAGAGTGTTCTTTAATTAAATTTGCCATTATAGTTTATGTATTGATATAACTGCAAAGATACCCAATTTTTAATTAATCCAAATAGAAGAAATATCATATTAGTTGTTCTTTCTAATTAAATTTCAGTCAATTCAAGTTTTTTTAATCAAAAAAATGATTATCTTTGCACTCAATTTATTATTTATAAACATTAATTTATGTACGCAATTGTAGAGATAGCAGGGCTTCAATACAAAGTTGAAAAAGACCAACAATTGTTTGTAAACCGTTTAGCTGGTGAAGCAGGTGACGAAGTAAAATTCGACCGTGTTTTATTAACTGATAACGGAGCAATCACTGTCGGCGCCCCAGTTATAGACGGAGTTACCGTAGTAGCTAAAATCGTTGAACACGTGAAAGGAGACAAAGTAATCGTTTTCAAAAAGAAAAGAAGAAAAGGTTACCAAAAGTCTAACGGTCATCGTCAACAATTCACTAAAATTGAAGTAGCTTCAATCGGATAAGATTAGGCTTTTAATTAATTATTAACTCGTAAAAACAAAACGAAATGGCACATAAGAAAGGGGTCGGAAGTTCGAAAAATGGTCGTGAATCACATTCGAAACGTTTAGGTGTTAAAATTTTTGGTGGACAAGCAGCAATCGCTGGTAACATTATTGTTCGTCAAAGAGGTACTCAACATCATCCTGGTGATAATGTAGGAATCGGTAAAGATCACACATTATTCGCATTAGTTGACGGAAAAGTAGTTTTCACAAAAAAACGTAACGATAGATCTTACGTTTCTATTGAACCATTAGCTTAATCGCTAATTCAATTCGAAAACGCTAAAAATATAAAAGCTCATCCAACGGATGAGCTTTTTTTGTTTTTATAAATTTGAAATAATAATTTCTGTTTGAGTAATAATTAATGATGAAAATCCAGAAGTAGGTTCAAAATAGTAATAATGATATTGATTATCATTAAGATTTTTTAGTAAATCGTTTGGAAAATAATGTGTATTACCTTCAATATATTCTTTTTTATTTTGCAGAAAATAATTGAAATCGTTACTGTAAATTATATGGTTTTGAATATTTTCTCTATGAAAACCTGAGAAATCTTGCCAAACAACATTTTCAAAACGAATATTCTTAATAATATTTTTTTCCACAAAAGGGAGATAACCAAGATTAAATGTTACTATTTTTTCTTTGAAATCTATATTAAAATCAAAAACAGTTAAATCTCCAATTAACTCTGTCAGCTTGTTTGTTTTAATTATATTCAAATCAACCAATTCACAAATTAATTTTCCTCTTCTTCTTTTTCAACTCCCCAACCTTGTGCAGTTAATGGAACCATTTGTTCACTTCCACGAGTAATTAGATAGTTTTCTTCATTTTTACCAGTTACATGTCCAATTACAGTTAAATGAGGATTACCTTTTATTTTCTCAAAATCTTTTTGATTAATAGTAAATAATAATTCATAATCTTCACCACCACTTAATGCACAAGTAATAGGATTTATTTTAAATTCTTCGGCTGCTTTTATAACAGAAGAATCTAAAGGAATTTTTTCTTCATATAAACTAAATCCATGCCCACTTTCTTTTGATAAATGAATAATTTCAGAAGATAATCCGTCCGAAATGTCAATCATAGAAGTAGGTTGTACTTTTAATTCTTTTAAAAGATTAATAATATCTAAACGAGCCTCTGGTTTTAATTGACGTTCTATTAGATAAGAATACTGTTCAAAATCCGGTTGATTGTTAGGATTTACTTTAGTTACTTGCGCTTCACGTTCTAAAACTTGTAAACCTAAAAAAGAAGCACCTAAATCTCCAGAAAGAACAATTAAATCATTCTCTTTTGCACCATTTCTATACGTAATTTCTTTCTGCGGAGCAGAGCCAATAGCTGTTAAACTAATTACTAAACCACTAAGAGAAGAAGTTGTGTCTCCACCAACAATATCGATGTTATATTTGTCACAAGCGTATTTCATTCCGTTGTAGATTTCATCTACAGCTTCTATTGTAAATCTGTTAGAAAGAGCAATAGAAACTAATAACTGTTTCGGAATTGCATTCATTGCTAAAATATCGCTAATTGCAGTTACTACAGCTTTATATCCTAAATGACGTAAAGGCATATAAGACCAACTAAAGCTTACACCTTCTACTAGCATATCTGTAGAAATAACAACTTTTTCTTTTTTATAATCAATAACCGCAGCATCATCTCCAATTCCTTTTACAGAACTTTCTAATTTAATTGGAAACCCTTCTTTTATCTGATTAATTAAACCAAACTCGCCAACTTCGGCTAAGCTTGTTTTTGAAACATTTTTATCTTCTAACATTTGTTTATTTTATTGATTGAATATTGAAGGGTTTACATTCTCTGATCGAAAAGGTAATTTAATAATATCTTGTTTAGATAATATTTTTACTGTTTTGCCTTCAAAAGATTTTTTAATATTTTCTACCATAACAGTTGGTGGGGCTTTCATTTTGCGTTCTGTCATAGAAAACCAAACACCAGTTAATTCCGAATGACAAAGATGAACACCATCTTGGTTGTATAAATTATGAATAAATTGATAAATCATACCGTCTTCTGACATTCCTCCAATTTCTACAGAAATATATATTTTTTCACCTTCCATTGCTTCTTTAAAGAAAGAGAATTGTTCATGTAAAATGGCAGGTCCAATTCCATATTCCGCTAAATTTTTCATTGATACACCATAATCTCTTAAAAAGGCAATTCTGGCAAAACTTGTAAAATTCATGTAAGAAGCATTAGCTAAGTGTCTATTTGCATCTAAGTCAGACCAACGGATAGTTGTTTCTTGAAAATATGTCTTGTTCATTATGATTAGTAATTTATTCAGCAAAGTTATGAATTAGATAGCAGAACTAAAATTGATAATATTTTTAATGAGATGAAATAACAAAGCACAACATGATTTAACATCAAATTATTTTTAGGCAAAATATTAATTTGTACCTTTAGTATGATATCTAACAAATAAAAAATTTTTATGAAAAAAATATTATTTCCAACAGATTTCTCAGAAACAGCAAACAATGCGTTTTTGTATGCATTAAATTTAGCAGAGAATCAAAATGCTGAATTATGTGTTTTACATGCATTTCAATATCCAATGATAAGTGGAGGAATTGATGCGGCTGTTTTACAGAATGTTTATGATACGATTGAGTTAAGTAATTTTGAAAATTTAAAAGATCATATTCCGTTCTTGAGAACAATGGCAGAAGAAAATGGCTTTTCTAATGTAGATATTAAATTCTTTATAAAAGAGGGAATGTTATCTTTTGTTCTTCCAACTTTTATAGAGGAAGAAGGAATTGATTTTGTTGTAATGGGATCAACGGGAAACACAGGTTTCGATAAAGTTATTTTTGGTTCGAATACAATGAATGCAATAAGAAGTCTAAAAATTCCAGTTCTAAGTATTCCAAATGGGTTCAAATACAAAAAAATACAAAATATAGGATTCACAACAATTTTTGAAGATAAAGACCGTAAAGCATTAGATTATTTATTAGAAATTGCTTTTCGTTATCAAGCAAATGTACATTGTTTACATGTTTCTAAAGATGAAACTTATGATGTGCCAACGCTTAATCATTGGAAAGAATACTATAAAGACGAGCCAATAGATTTTTCTATTTATGTTGCAGAAGAGTCTGTTGATGCAGTTTTAGAGTTTATAAAAACAGAAAAAATAGATTTATTAACTGTTGTGAGTAGAAATAAAGGATTTTTTGAAAAATTATTTTCATCAAGTTTCACTAAAAAAATTCTATCAGAGAGTGTAGTTCCTTTATTTGTTTTTCACGAATAAATAAATATCAATCCCTACATAATAAAGCTCAATTTACTTTTGTAGATTGAGCTTTATATTTATCAACAAAATTTTGTAACTTAAAGCATTAAAACACGAAAAATGAAAAAAATATTATTTCCGACAGATTTCTCAGAAACAGCAAACAATGCGTTTTTATATGCCATTAACCTAGCAAAAAGCATTGGCGCAGAAGTATATGTTTTACATGTTTACGAGTTACCAATGATTACTGGTAGCTTAAGTGCTGGTTTAATACAGAATGTTTATGAAACTGTGGAGTTAGGAAGTTTTGAAAATTTTAAAGATAATATTCCACAGCTTAGACAAATAGCACAAGACAATAATTTAAGTGATATTACAATAAAATTTATTCTAGAAGAAGGAAACTTTCTTTATATACTAAGAGAGACAATTACAGAAGAAAATATAGATTATGTTGTGATGGGAACGGATGGAAATTCTGGTGTAGAGAAGATGTTATTTGGTTCAAACACAATTAATGTTATTACTTCTATGAAAATTCCTGTTCTTAGTGTGCCAAAAGGAATGAAATTCGATGCTTATAAAAATATTGGATTTACAACTGTTTTTGAACAAAAAGATAAAGAAGCCTTAAAATATTTAATAGAAATAGCGAATAGACACAAAGCAACAATACATTGTATGCATGTTTCTAAAGACGGGAAATACAATGAAAATGCTCTGGCATTGTGGCAAAAAGAATTTGAAAATGATCCTATTGTGTTCGAAATTTTTTATGATTCGGATCCTGTAAATGCTGTGTTAGATTTTATTAAAGATAAACAGATTGATTTACTTTCTGTAGTAAGTCGTAATAAAGGATTTTTAGATAAAATATTTTCACCAGGATTCACAAAAAAAATAGCGAATAAAAATCTTACGCCATTATTTGTTTTTCACGAAAAATAATTAAGAATTCATCATAGTTTTAATTCATTCTTCGGAAGATTGAAGATTAATTCCATTAAATTTGTTTTGTGAAAAAAATAGCGATAATTGGAGGTGGAGCAGCAGGATATTTTGTTGCAGCTAATCTAGGAAAAGTAGTAGGGCAACAAACTGTTTTATTTGAACAAGCTAATCTACCATTGCAGAAAGTTCGTATTTCTGGAGGTGGTAGATGTAATGTTACACATGCTTGTTTTGATCCATTGGATTTAGTAGAGTTTTATCCTCGTGGAAAAAAAGAACTATTAAGTGTGTTTTACACTTTTCAACCAGGGGATACAATGGCTTGGTTTGATGATCGTGGAGTAGAGCTAAAAATTGAAGATGATAATCGAATTTTTCCTGTAAGTAATTCCTCTTTATCAATTATTGAAGCTTTAACTAAAGCTGTAGAAGAAAATAAAGTACAACTTAATTTTTCTGATGGTGTACAAGATATTTCTAAAGTTGATGGAGGTTATCAAATTACTACAAAATCTGGAACTCAATTTTTCGAAAGTATTATAATTACAACAGGTAGTACTCCAAAATTTTGGAAAAGCCTAAAAGGATTTGGTTTAAAAATAATTGAGCCAGTTCCTTCTCTATTTACATTTAATTGTAAAGATCTTCGTATAGAAGGATTAATGGGAATTTCTTTTGAAAATGCTGAAGTAAAAATCAATCAACAAAAATTAGATGCTGAAGGTCCTTTGTTAATTACGCATTGGGGATTTAGCGGACCAGCAATTTTAAGACTCTCTGCTTGGGGGGCTTTAAAATTAAATGATGCAGCTTATAAATTTGATATTGAAATTAATTTTGTTAATCAAACAAAGGATGAGGTTATCTCATTACTTAATACAAAGAAGCAGCAAGATGCAAAGAAGAATATTCATAAATATAATCCGTTCGATTTTCCGAAAAGATTTTGGATTAGTATTCTAAACTATTGCCAGATAGATGAACAAAAAGTTTATGCTGATTTATCAAAAAAACAAATTGAAGCTATTGCAACAGAATTAACACAAGGAGGTTATAAAATAAATGGTAAAAGTACTTTTAAAGATGAGTTTGTTACAGCGGGTGGAGTAGATTTAAAAGAAATTGACTTTCAAACAATGCAAGCGAAAAAATCTCCAAATTTATTTTTAGCAGGAGAAGTATTAAATATAGATGCAATAACTGGCGGTTTCAACTTTCAGGCTTGTTGGTCAGAAGCTTTTATTATTTCTGAAAAATTAAAAGAAATTTATCAATAGTGTATATTTTACACTGTTGATTTTTTTTATAAACCCTCTAAATAAAAGGCTTTATAAAAATTTACTATGTTAACATAACATTATCATAAAATTGTGTTATTTTTGTTTAAAAGAAAGTAAATAAACGAACAAAGAATATGAAGAAATTAATTTTAACTTTAGCATTCATAGGATTATCATCTTCTGCTTTTGCAGGAGGTTACCGTGTTGCTTTACAGGGAGTTCGCCAAGCGGCTTTGGGAGGGACTTCCGCTACACAAACACACGATGCAAGTGTTGCGTTTTATAATCCTGCGGGATTAGCTTTTGTAAAAAGTAAATTAAGTATTGCTGTTGGAGGTTTTGGTGTAAAGACCGATGTTAAGTGGCAAGATGCTACAACACTTCAAAGAGCAGAAACAGATAGTAAATTGGGAACACCAATGTATTTGGCTGTTAGTTATAAACCAGTAGATGATTTAGCAATTGGTCTTAGTGTAACTACACCTTTTGGTAGTTCTGTAACTTGGCCAGAAGATTGGCAAAATAAATCAAATATTACACATATCGATTTAAAAGCTTTTAATATTCAGCCAACAGTAGCATATAAATTTAATGAATGGTTTAGTCTTGGTTTCGGATTTATTTATACACACGGATCAGCTAAGTTAGAACGAGTTCAGACTGTTGCTGGAAATGATATAAAATTACAGTTAGAAGATAAAGATGCACATGGTTTAGGATTTAATGTTGGAGCAATGTTTAAACCAACAGATAAATTAGGAGTAGGATTAGCTTATCGTTCTAATGTAGATGTCTCTGCAAATAAGGGAAAAGTGACATGGTCTAATGTTCCTGATGGAATTTCAGGAAATGCACCATTTAATATGAATAAATGGAATACAATCTTGCCATTACCATCAGAATTTACTTTCGGTATGTCATACAAAGTATTACCTCAGTTAGAATTATTTGGAGATATTGTTTGGCAAAATTGGTCTCGTTACAAAACGTTAGATATTAATTTATATAATGAAGGAACAAACGCTCAGTTTGCTTCTACTTCACAGAAAAATTGGACAGATAATACCTTATTCCGCTTTGGAGCAGAATATACATTTAGTGATTTAGTTACAGGACGTTTAGGTTATTACCACGATAAATCTCCAGTTCCAGGTTCTTACTGGTCTTCAGAAACACCAAGTACAAACTTAAATGCACTTACTGCAGGTTTAGGATTTAGATTTTCTTCAGGATTTAATGTTGATTTATTTGGATCTTATGTACAAGGAGACGAAAGACATGTTAATAATATCGAACAAAATTTCCAAGGAGATATAAAATTGCGTGCAATCAACTTTGGTGTTGGAGTATCTTATAACCTTAAATAACAGAAAAAATGAAACATTTAAATAAAATTATACTGGTTGCTTTAGCTGCTACTACATTTAGTTGTAATGACGATTTTGAACATCCGATAGAGGATATTCAAGTTTCTGCAGGTGAAGCTGATTTCTCAAAATATATCGCTTTAGGGAATTCGTTGACTTCTGGTTATAGAGATAACGCTTTATACTCATCAGGACAAGAAAATTCTTATCCTAATATTTTAGCAGGATTAATGAAAGCTGCAGGAGGAGGAGAGTTTAAAACTCCTTTAATGCCAAATAATACTGGAGGATTCTCTGATGCGTCTTTTGGTGGTACATTTCCAGGTAAATTAGAGTTACAAATAGTTAATGGATCTTTATCTCCAGTTCCAACTGCACCTGGTGCAGCTTTGGATAATATTACAGCTGGTGGTCCGTACCAAAACATGGGAGTGCCTGGAGCAAAGTCTTATCATTTAGGAGTTGATGGTTATGGTAATCCCGCAAGATTATCTATTGGGGCTGCTAATCCATATTTTGTGCGTTTCGCAACAAGTGGAACAACTTCTATAGTTAAAGATGCAGTAGCTCAAAAACCAACATTTTTCTCTTTATGGATCGGAAATAATGATGTATTAGGTTATGCAACAGGCGGTGGTGTAGGTAAAGATCATAATGAAACAGGTAATGTTTCCGCAGAAGCTTATGCAAGTGGAGATATTTCTAATGTAACAGTTGTAAAAAATTCTATAGATGGAATTTTAACAGCAATGACAGCTAACGGAGCAAAAGGAGTTATTGCAAATATTCCTTCTGTAACGTCTATTCCATATTTTACAACAGTGCCTGCTTTACCAATTACAGGATTAACAGCAGAACAAGTTGCGGCATTAAGTTCTGCACAAGCTTATGGTGCTTATAACGCAGGATTAGGTCAAGCAAGAGCGATAAACCGAATTTCAGAAGAGGAATACCAAGCTCGCTTAATTAAATTTACTGCAGGAAATGTTGCTAATGGAGCAGTTATTCAAGATAAAGATTTAACTGATTTATCAGCATTAGGGTTACCGAGTTACCGTCAAACAACATCAAAAGATTTAATAGTTTTAACAGCAGCATCGCTTTTAAGACAAGGTTTTGGTACTCAAACACCTTTAACTGATCAATATGTTTTAACAGAAAAAGAGACTGCAAAAGCAGAAGCGGCTGTTACTAAATTTAATACAGCAATTTCAGAATTGGCAACAAAACATAATTTAGCATTTGTTGATGCTTTTTCTGAAATGAAAAAATTAAGTTCAGCTTCTGGAATTAAATATTATGGACAAACATATACAACAACATTTATTTCTGGAGGAGCATTCTCTTTAGATGGTGTTCATTTAACAGGAAATGGATATGCAATTGTTTCAAATATGTTTGTAGACGCTATTAATAGAAAATACAAATCAACATTAAGACATGTATACCCAGGGAATTATCCTGGAATTGCAATTCCTTAATGGGATTTATAGAACTTAAAAAAGGTGATCTCAAATTAGAGATCACCTTTTTTATTTTTAGAGGTGAAAATGATGTTTTAAAAAACTTTCACAGCTTACATAAAATTCGTAATTTTGCAGACTAGTACAAATTCTAAAAGAAAGATGATAAACATTTCTCTTCCAGATGGAAGTGTAAGACAGTATGAGAGTGGCGTAACTCCAATGGAGGTGGCGCAGAGCATTAGTGAAGGTTTAGCACGTAATGTAATTTCGGCTTTAGTAAACGATAAGCAAGTTGAGACAACAACCCCAATCACCACAGATGCAACGATCAAATTGTTAACCTGGAATGATGAAATGGGTAAAAAAGCTTTTTGGCATTCATCGGCTCACTTATTAGCACAAGCTATTTTAGAGTTTTATCCAAATGCAAAATTAACAATAGGACCAGCAATTGAAAAAGGTTTCTATTATGATGTTGATTTTGGAGAAGATAAATTTACTGAGGCAGATTTTAGCAAAGTTGAAAAAGCAATGCTAGAAAATGCAAAGAAAAAAGCAGAATTTAAATTATACCCAGTTTCTAAAGCAGAAGCATTAGAAACATATAAAGATAACGAATACAAAGTAGAATTAATTTCTAACTTAACAGACGGAGATATTACATTTTGTACACATGATAACTTTACAGATTTATGTCGTGGTGGACACATTCCAAATACAGGAATTGTAAAAGCTGCAAAAATATTAAATGTTGCAGGTGCGTATTGGCGTGGAAACGAGAACAACAAAATGTTGACTCGTGTTTATGGTATTACATTCCCAAAACAAAAAGATTTAACAGAGTATCTAGAGTTATTAGAAGAAGCTAAAAAACGTGATCACCGTAAATTAGGAAAAGAATTAGGTTTATTTGCATTCTCTGAAAAAGTGGGTGCAGGATTACCATTATGGTTACCAAAAGGAGCCTCTTTAAGAAGAAAATTAGAAAATTTCTTATTAAAAGAGCAACAAAAAATGGGATACGAAATGGTGATTTCTCCTCATATTGGACAAAAAGAATTGTATGTTACATCTGGACACTATGCAAAATATGGTGCAGATAGTTTTCAGCCAATTAAAACACCAAATGAGAACGAAGAGTTTTTATTAAAACCAATGAACTGTCCTCATCACTGTGAAATTTATAAAACATCGCAGTGGTCTTATCGTGATTTACCAAAAAGATATGCAGAATTTGGTACAGTATATCGTTATGAGCAATCAGGAGAATTACATGGTTTAACTCGTGTAAGAGGATTTACTCAAGATGATGCACACTTATTCTGTACATCAGATCAATTATTAGATGAATTTAAAAAAGTAATTGATTTAGTTTTATATGTATTCAAAAACCTAGGTTTTGATAACTATTCTGCTCAAGTTTCTTTAAGAGATCCTGAGAATAAAGAAAAATATATCGGAACTGATGAAAATTGGGAAAAAGCTGAACAAGCAATTATAACAGCTGCAGACGAAAAAGGTTTGTCAACAGTTGTAGAATATGGTGAAGCAGCATTTTATGGTCCTAAGTTAGATTTTATGGTGAAGGATGCTTTAGGGCGTCAATGGCAATTAGGAACAATCCAAGTTGATTATAATTTACCAGAACGTTTCGATTTAACTTATACTGGAGCAGATAACGAAAAACACAGACCAGTTATGATTCACCGAGCACCATTTGGTTCTATGGAACGTTTCATAGCGATCTTGTTAGAAAATACAGCAGGTAATTTACCACTTTGGTTAGCACCAGATTTATTCACAATTTTACCAATTAGCGAAAAATATGTGGAATATGGAGAAAAAGTATTAAATTTGCTGGCTGAAGAAGAAATTAACGGATTGATAGACAGTAGAAATGAGAAAACTGGTAAAAAAATCCGTGATGCAGAAATCAAGAAGATTCCTTTCATGATTGTTATCGGTGAAAAAGAAGCAGAAAACGGTACAGTTTCTGTAAGAAGACACGGAGAAGGAGATTTAGGAGAAATGAAAATTCAAGAATTCATCGACTTCATGAAGGAACAAATCAAATTAAAATAATTTAAAAACAGAATAGTATCGCAATTAGAAGAAAAGGCGGCAGAGGTCCAGCCAGAGTAATTAAGGAAGATCAACATAAGATCAACGATAAGATTGACGCAAAAGAAGTTCGCGTTGTCGGAGAAGGTATAGAACCTGGTGTATATCCAATAACAAAAGCTTTAGCCTTAGCAGAAGAGCAAGGTTTAGATTTGGTTATGATCAGTGAGAAAGCCGTTCCACCTGTTTGTCGTGTAGTAGAGTATAAAAAATATTTATACGAACAAAAGAAAAAAGAGAAGGAACTTAAAGCAAAACAACAGAAAGTTGTGGTAAAAGAAATTCGTTTTGGTCCTCAGACAGATGATCACGATTACGAATTTAAAAAACGCCATGCAAGATCTTTCTTAGAAGAAGGTTCTAAATTGAAAGCGTATGTTTTCTTTAAAGGGCGTTCTATTATCTTTAAAGATCAAGGAGAAATCCTATTGTTACGTTTAGCACAAGAATTGGAAGATGTTGGAAAAGTAGAACAAATGCCAAAACTTGAAGGTAAAAGAATGATTATGATGATGGGGCCTAAAAAATAATTAGGTTCTCATTATCTCAAAAAATATAAAACGTTTTAATTTTAAATATTTGTAATCATGCCAAAATTAAAAACAAAATCTGGAGCGAAAAAACGTTTCAAATTAACAGGAACAGGTAAAATTAAAAGAAAACACGCTTTTAAAAGCCACATCCTAACAAAAAAAGAGACTAAACAAAAGAGAAATTTAACTCAAACTGGTTTAGTTGACAAATCTGACGAAAAATCAGTAAAACAACAATTAAGATTAAAATAAGAACTTGTTCTTATTTGGTTTATTAATTCATTATTAACCCTGTCGATGGGCCTTAAAGTAGAGAAATCTCGCCCACTACAAAAAAATTAAAAATTATGCCAAGATCAGTAAACGCAGTTGCGTCAAGAGCTAGAAGAAAAAGAGTTTTAAAACTTGCAAAAGGATATTTCGGAAGAAGAAAAAATGTTTGGACTGTTGCTAAAAATGCAGTAGAAAAAGGTTTAGTATACGCTTACCGTGATAGACGTCAAAAGAAAAGAAATTTCCGTGCGTTATGGATTCAAAGAATTAACGCTGGAGCAAGATTACACGGATTATCTTACTCTAAATTCATGGGAGCTGTTCACAAAGCAGGTATTGAATTAAATCGTAAAGTTTTAGCGGACTTAGCGATGAACAATCCAGAAGCTTTCAAAGCTATCGTAGAAAAAGTAAAATAAATTTTTTAAACAATATTAAAACGTTTTAGAACTTGGCTATTTAGCCAAGTTTTTTTTTGCCTAAATTTGATTTGAAATCTAAATAATATCTACTAGGAAGAAACTAATATTATACTTTAAAATGCAAGGAATTAAAAAACAAATAAATACAGAATCAATACATCAACAAAAAGATTTATTCTTAAGAATATGGCCATTTTTTGTGATATTTTTTATCTATAATTTTGCAGCAGTAGCATTAACACAATATTTTGGAAGAGACGAATTACATCTGTATTTTAATAGATTTAGCTATTCTTATTTAGATCGTTTTTTTGTTTATTATACAGATTTCGGAACATTATATTTATTTATACTATTACTAGCTTATTTGTTCTATAAAGAAACAAAAAGACGCTTCTTGTACTTGCTAATTGCAGAGTCTACAGCATCTATAATTAGTGTATTCTTTAAAAATGTTTATTTTAATGAAGTTCTTAGACCAGGCTATTATTTTACTCAGAAAAAAATAGATATTGTTTTAGTTAAAGATTATGCCGTACAAATGGCTTCTACATTTCCTTCGGGTCACTCTTTAACAGCAACAATACTTTCTATGACGTTGTGTTTACTTACCAAAGATCGTAGGATACAACTTGTCTTTGCATTGTTATTTCCTAGCATAGCAGTAAGTAGAATTTACCTATCAAGGCATTTTGCGATAGATACAGTTGGTGGATCTTTAATCGGATTTTTTATTTTTATCTTTACATATTACATTATTAATTCTATCACCGACGAGAGGTTAGATCAAAAAATTTTGAAGAATGGAAAATCAAAATAAACTTAAAATTTCACTTATTCAGTATGATTTAATTTGGGAAGATGCTAAAAAGAATCATCAATATTTAGATGAATTATTAAAAAATCATCTAACTGATATTATTTTATTACCAGAAATGTTTGCTTCTGGTTTTTCCATGAATGTAGAACATGTTGGAGAAGCTCCATTTGGAGAATCATTTAAATGGATGCAAGAAAAGTCGAAAGAATTAAATGCAGCAATTGCTGGTAGTATTTCAACAAAGGAAAATGGGATTTATCTTAATCGATTTTATTTTGTATGCCCAAAAGGTTCTATTTATATCTACGATAAAAAACATTTGTTTAGTTATGGGAAAGAAGCGACTGTTTATTCAGCAGGAGATAAAATAGTAACAATAGATTATAAAGGATGGCAAATACGCCCTATAGTATGTTATGACTTACGTTTTCCTGTTTGGATACGTAATACAAAAGAACATCCTTATGATTTACTTTTATGCAATGCGAATTGGCCAAAAGCGAGAAGAAATGCATGGATTTCTCTGTTAAAAGCAAGAGCTATAGAAAATATGGCATTTGTTGCTGGTGTAAATAGAATTGGAGTTGATGGATATAAATTAGAATATTCTGGTGACTCACATTTATTTGATACTTTAGGAGAAGACTTAAAAGTAATTAATAATCATTCTGAGATTTTACAATTTGAAATTGATAAAGAAAATCAAAATAGAGAAAGAAAACATTTTAATTTTTTAGAAGATAGAGACGATTTTTATTTTGGATAGTTCAAAAATTTAGTCCAATATAATTTAAGAGTAAAATATCATAATTCGTCAATTTCTAAATGATAGAAAATAAAAAATCCCAAACTTTCGTAAGGGATTTTTTTAGCAGTGGTGCCTCCAGGAATCGAACCAGGGACACAAGGATTTTCAGTCCTTTGCTCTACCAACTGAGCTAAGGCACCGCCTTAATTGTGATGCAAATATAGAGTGAAAATTGATACTACCAAATCTTTTTAAAAAGATTTTTTTAGTTCTTTGGCTATCTATTTCATTTACCGATAAATAAATTTTTAAATTTTTTTTATATTTGCACAAAAATGAAGTTTTTTATATTTTAATAGATAATTAACAGCTCATTTTTGCATTCTAATTTTTACAATTCGCAACAAATCATCATATTTGCGTCTTAGAATTCTATTATAACATTCATAATGAAGTGGATTATTTGCAGTTTATCACTTTTAAGCGTGATAACAATTAAAGCTCAAACAATATCAGTTTCTCCTTATTCAGCCTATGGAGTAGGAGAGCAATTATTCGATGGGAATACAGAACAAGCTGGTATGGGCGGAATCTCAACAGTACCAACAAATCCTTTCGGACAAAGTGCTAATTTTTCTAACCCAGCAGCAAATCAAAGTTTACGTATGACAAACTTTAATGCAAGTGGAAGTGGTACAAATTATACTTTTAAATCTCTTACAGATAAAGAGAATACAGGAAGATTTAATATTTCTAATATATCGTTAGCTTTCCCAGTTGGAGAAAAAGGAAGTTTTGGATTAGGTTTTCAACCTTTTACAGCTTTAGGATATGATATATTAAATTCAACAGAAAGAAATGATCTAAAGCAAAATGTACAACTTAAAGGAAATGGAGGATTAAATAGTCTGCATGCTTTTTATTCAAGAAATTTAGCAAAAGGTTTTTCTTTAGGTTTACGTGTTAATTACTTATTTGGAGAGTTAACAAGAAATGAAATATTAGCTGTAGATGGAGCAAGTTTAGCTGTTGATTATAGTAATAAATCGAATTACAGGGGTGCTCAGTTTACATTAGGATCAATGTATACAAAACGAATTGGTAAAACAAAAAACTTATACGTTGGAGCAACTTATACTTTAGGAGCTAATTTAAGAACAGATGTAACGGATTTAACAACTTCTTACACTTTTGTAGGTTCTAATAAAGCTTCTTTAGATACAATTTCTATTTTCCGTAGTGATAACGCAAAAACAAAATTACCACAAACATTTGCATTAGGAACTTCTTATACAAAAGATAATTCTTGGTCTATTGGAGCTGAAGCAAAATACAATACTTGGTCAGATTTTAGACAACCAGTAGTAGGAAATACAACGACATCTAATGTAGACTATAAAAATAATGTACGTTTAGGAGTTGGTGGGTATTGGATTCCTGATTATAATAGTTACAAAAGCTATTTTAATCGTGTAGTTTATCGTGCAGGTGCATATTATCAAACAGCCCAGTTTTCTATCAATGGTACGGATATAGATGCTTATGGAGCTACATTAGGTTTTGGTTTACCTATCGGTAAACAAAATGATGCTTCTATGATGAATATTTCGTTAGAGTATGGACAAAGAGGAAAAACATCGAATAACTTAATCAAAGAGAATTTCATTGGTGTAAAAGTTGGTTTCGATATTAATGATATTTGGTTTAGAAAAAGAGTTATTGACTAATTTTGGATCAACAAAAAAGTAACATAAAAGCAAATAAAAATGTTGTAATTAAATTGAATTTTATTTTCGGTTTAATGAGCATTTTTATTTTGCTTTTTTCATGTAATAGAGAAAACCCATCTACAACTAAAAAGAAAGTAGATTTTCCTACGCGAACATTAATTAATGCAAATATTATAAATAAAGATTCTGGTAGAATTTCTTGGAATTTGCGTTCTCCTTTAATAGAGGAATTTACAACTGTAAAGTCTCCCTATAAACTTTTTAAAAAAGGATTGAATGTAGATTTTTATGAGAAAGGAAAAGAAAAACCAGGATATTTTATTGCAGATTGGGCAAGACTTGATGATGGAACAGGAATTTACGAAGGTAGAGGTAATGTAATTATCGTAAATGAGAAAGGTGATTCGTTAAAAAGCGATCAATTATTTTGGAATAAAAAAAGAAAAACAGTTTATACATCGAAAGAAGTTTACTTAATTAATAGCAAAGGAGATTCTCTAAAAGCTACAAATGGTTTACAAGCATCTGATGATTTGGAACATTATACCTTGTTTAATAATCAAGGTTATATGTATGTTGATGATAATCAAAAATTCTAAATTTCATTAAAAAAATAAAGAAAAAACACATTCTTTGTAGTTTCTTCTATTTTATTATTCAATGTATTGTCGTATTTTCGCCACCTATTATAGAAATAACATAAAATAAAATAATGGCAGTTTTAGGAGAAATTCGTAAAAAAACTTGGCTTGTCTTCGTAGTAATCGGGATAGCAATGTTAGCTTTCGTTGCAGGAGATTTATTCGGAGAAAACTCAAGAATAAAACAATTATTTACAGGTGATCCATCTGTAGTTGGTACAGTAAACGGAGAGTCTATTGGTATTGCAGAATATCAAAGTGCATATGATGCAACGCAAAAAATGTACGAAAACCAAGGTCAATCTGCTACACCAAATCAAATCGCACAACAGACTTGGAATAGTTTGGTTAGCCAAAAAGTATTATCACAACATGCAGAAAATCTAGGTTTAAGAGTTGCTGATGACGAATTTTGGAATTATGTTGCACAAAACTTCGGAATGTCTTCTGGAGCCGAAGCACAACAACAAATTGCACAATTAGAAGCAAGTGCTTCTACTAGTCCAGAGGCACAACAACAATATAGAGGTTGGTTACAAACTGCCGAGCAAATAAAATTACAATTATTATCTCAAAAATATTTTGGATATGTAATGGCTGGAACTGTAGTAACAAACAAAGAGGCTGACATTCAGCAAGCATATAATATTTCTAATGCAAATATTCAGTATGCTTTTGTTGATTATCCAACTTTAACTAAAAAGTTAAATGTAAAAGTAACAGACGAAGAAATTTCTGCTTACGAAGCTAAATATCCAAAATTATTTAAAGCAGAAGGTTTAGTAAAATTAAGCTACACATATTTCCCTGCTGGAGCTTCTAAATCTGATGAAGCTGTTGCATTAGCAAATATTAATAAATACTTAGGAACACAAATTGTTCACGACGAAGTAAATAATATCACAGATACAATACAAGGTTTTGGTTCTACTAAAAATGATTCTGTTTATGTAACTCAAAATTCTGAGAAACCATTTATTCCGAATTATTTTACAAGAGCAGAATTAGAGCAAGCTCAATTAGGACCAGAAACTACAGCTTTCTTAAAGTCAGCTACAGTTGGACAAATTGGAGGACCTTTTAAAATAGGAAACACTTACCAATTATACAAACTTTCTAAAGCTAGAGAAGTAAGAGATTCTGTAAAATCTAGTCATATTTTAGTTGCATTTCAAGGAAGTGCTGGAGGAACAGGAATCAAGAGAACAAAAGAGGAAGCGAAGAAAGTTGCTGAAGGAATTTTAGCTGAAGTAAAAGCAAATCCTGCTTCTTTTGGAGAAGTTGCTTCTACAAAATCTGATGATAAAACTGCTGCTTTACAAAAAGGAAGTATTGGATGGGTTGGAAAAAATAACCAATTAGATCAAACATTTAATGGATTTATTTTTACAAAACCTGTTGGAACAGTTGAATTGTTAGAAACTCAATTTGGTTTCCATATTATTAAAGTTGATGATGTTAAAAACAAAACAGCTTATCAAATAGCTAACATTGTAAAAACTATCGAACCTTCTAAAGCTACAACTGATAAAGCATTTACTGGAGCAAGAACATATGTTCAGAATGTTGAAGGAAAATCTTTAAATGATTTTAAAAACATTGCAAAAAAAGGAGGTTATTTAAATAATACAACTGAAGGGATAGAACGTTTTGCTGCAATAGCACAAGATATTCCGAACGATCAAGATGCTGATATCTTAAAATGGGCTTTTGATAAAAAAACTGATAAAGGAGCAACAAACTTGTTTACATCTTCTACAGGAGATTATATTGTAATTCATTTAGTAGAAAGATTTGATAAAGGACTAGCTCATCCAAGTGTAGTTCGTCAATATGTTGAGCCAGTTTTATTACATGAAAAAATTACAAAATTAGTTGATGAACAAATTGGTAATGGAGGTTTAAACGCTTTCGTATCTAAATTTGCAGCTAAGAAAGGAAATGCTACAGTAAACTTCTCTAACTCTAATGTAAATGGAGTTGGATTAGAGCCAAAAGTTGTAGGAGCTTCTTTCGGAGTAAAAGCTAATCAGTCATCTAAGGCTATAGCTGGTAATACAGGAGTTTTCTATGTAATACCTTCTAATCAACAAATCCAAAAGAATCAAAAAGGTTCTATGATTTTAGATAACTTGAATCGTCAATTACAAGGTAAATTCCAACAAACATTATTACAGTCTTTAATTCAGGCTGCTGATGTAGTTGATAATCGTGCAAAAGCATTAAAATAAATAAGAGTAATCTCTAAACAAAAAGCTCCAAAGTTATCTTTGGAGCTTTTTTATTTTTTGAAGTTTGAAGTTCTTAAATAATCAAAGTTTTAATTAATCTGTACATTCTATAAAGTGTTTTGATAAGTTAGTGTAAACACCATATAAACAAGATTATGATAGATTATTGAGTTTAAAAACAAAAAACATCAATGTAATTTTACATTGATGTTTTATATTATTTACTTTTCTTCTTTCTCGTACGACGATAATTGATCCGCTTCAGTTGATGTTTCAAAATCTGAAACATTAATTACAGATACAATTTCTGGTACATATTTTTTAATTGTCATTTCAACACCTGACTTTAATGTCATTTGGTTAACAGAACATGATGTACAAGCTCCTGTTAAGCGAACTTTTACAATGTTATCTTCTACCGAAATTAATTCGATATCACCTCCGTCTGAATTTAAGAATGGTCTAATTTCAGCTAAGGCCTTTTGTACTTCTGAATATTTTTCTTCTGGAGTCATAATCTTATGCTTTTTATTATTAATTTTTTGCCGAACAACCAGCCATCGTAGTAATACGAACAGCTTCTGTTGGAGGCAATGTATTGTTACGCTCTACTAAGCTTTGTACTGTATTACGAGCGATATTTTTATAAACTTCTGCAACTACTGTACCTTCTTGTAAAGCAGCAGGTCTTCCTACATCAGCAGCTTCTCTAATTGATTGTACAATTGGAATTTCACCTAAGAAAGGAACATCTATTTGATCAGCTAAACTTTTAGCACCATTTTGCCCAAAAATATAATACTTATTATTCGGCAACTCTTCAGGTGTAAAATACGCCATATTTTCTACAATTCCTAATACAGGAACATTAATAGACTCCATTTGGAACATACCAACACCTTTTCTTGCATCTGCTAATGCAATGTTTTGAGGTGTAGAAACCACAACAGCTCCAGTGATTGGAACTTGTTGAACAATAGATAAATGGATATCACCTGTTCCTGGAGGTAAGTCGATTAATAAGAAATCTAATTCTCCCCAATGTGCATCGCGAATCATTTGATTAAGCGCTTTTGCAGCCATTGGTCCTCTCCAAACAATTGCTTGATCTGTATCTGCAAAGAAACCGATAGATAACAATTTAATTCCGTAAGATTCTACAGGTTTTATTTTTGTTTTTCCATTAACTTCAACAGAATAAGGACGCGCATCTTGACAATCGAACATAATTGGCATAGATGGTCCATAGATATCAGCATCTAATAAACCTACTTTAAATCCCATATTAGCTAAACTAACAGCTAAATTCGAAGAAACAGTAGATTTACCAACACCACCTTTTCCAGAGGCAATAGCGATAATATTTTTTACTCCTGGTAATTCAGATCCTTTAATTTCGTTTGGGTTTTTCTCTTCAACCTCAACCGTAATATTTAATTTTAATTTTGCTTCTGGTAAATTTTCCTTAAAAGCATTTTTTAAGGCAACTTCTAAACGTTTACGCTCGTGCATTGCAGGCGAAGGCGAAACGATATCTAATATAATATCATTCCCCATTACTTGCGCATTACGCATCCAATTACGAATACCTAATTCTTCTAAAACTTGATATATTTGATCTCTTGTGTAAGCCATCTTTTTTATTTAACACTACAAAATTACAAAGAATCGAAGACTTTATGTAATCTAAAAACGTGATTTTAATTGTTTTGCTTTATTATTTGATAAATAGATTTAATTTAATGTATATTTAAACTTTAATTCTCATTATGGAAGAGCATATTATTTATCTGACAACGATTAGAAAACAGATTATTGATGAGCTTGAACAACACTCTCTAAAACAACTGCTTTATATTCCTGTTGGCTACAAAAACAATTTATTTTGGAATGCAGCACATGTGCTCGCAACACAACAACTAATACACTATTATCTTACAGATAATCGTATGTTGGTTGATACGCATTTTATTCAAAATTATAAAAAAGGAACAATAGGAAATACTGAAGTTACCGAAGATGATGTAAAGGAATTGAAAGAAATGCTAGAGTCTACACCAATGCAATTATTTAAAGATTATAGGGCAGAAAAATTATCATTTTATCGTTCTTATAATACAAGTTTTGGTGTTAACTTAACTTCTATAGAAGAAGCAATTTTATACAATAATATTCATGAAGCAATGCATTTAGGTTATATGCTTTCGATGAAAAAAAATATTCCTTTTTAAGAAATGTCCGAATTGATTTATAGAGATGCTAAAAGAATTGACTTAGATAAAATTGTAGAAATTTACAATTCTACAGTTTCTTCTCGATTGGTGACAGCAGATACAGAACCAGTTTCTGTAGAAAGTAAACAAAAATGGTTTGATGAACATTCGTCAGAAAAACGACCGCTTTGGGTGATAGAGAATACAGAAAATGAAATTGTTGGTTGGGTAAGTTTTCAGTCTTTTTATGGAAGACCTGCTTATGATGCAACAATAGAAATTAGTATTTATTTAGATGATAAACAAAGAGGAAAAGGTTTAGGGAAAAAAGTATTAGCCTATTGTATAGATAAAGCACCAGAATTTGGTGTAAAAACAATTCTTGGTTTTATTTTTACTCACAATGAACCAAGTTTAAAATTATTTAAACATTTTGGTTTTGAGGTTTGGGGCGATTTTCCAAACATTGCAACATTAGACGGAATAGAAAGAGGATTATCTATTTTAGGAAAAAGAGTAGGTTAAGAATTACTCTTTATTCTTAGCTCTCTTTTTATCTTTGTATTATTAAACTCCTTTAAATTTAATCTGTACATTCTATTTACACTATTACTGTTGTCGACGATTCCACCAAGTATGTATAAATGGTCATCGTGTATAAATATTTGACTATTATCACTTAAAATATTGTTTATAGTATATTCTTTTAATATTTTATTATAGGTATCAAAAGTGTAAAATACCCCGTTTTCATAAATGTAAATTATATGTTCTTTCTTTGCGATAGAAGGTTTACTCATTGCAATAGGAAGTTCAAACTCCTTCGTCCATTTACTACTAGTTAAATCAAACGATTCAATATCTTTTAATGGTTGATTTTTATCTCCACCTATTAAATAAATTTTACCATCAACTAAAATTCCTGGAGATTCTTTTGCTTCTGGCATCGGATCTAATTCGTACCAATAACCATTAGAAAGATTATACATGCTCACTTTATTTGTATAGAACTTTCTATTATTATTGTATTTTTTTGTAGAACCACCAAAAAATAATACTTTATCATCAACTTTTACAATAGCAGCATTTACTGCCTGATGAGCCATTACATCATCAAGTAACATTGTATCATTTTTTATATCGTAAATATCTATTTTATTATTTAAGAGCTCTCTAGTTCTATTATTACCAACCTTTCTGCCACCAAAACTATATAATTTACCTTCATGATTAATAATAGTATTATTAGCAACTGTTGATGATTTTAAATTTAATGTTCTCCAATAATCAGTATTAAAATTATATACATAAATTTTATCGCTAAAACCTTTATACTCTGTCCTAGTCCCAACATTTGAAACATCTCCACTCATTACATATAGCATATCTTCTTCAATTGCAAAACCAAAAGAATAAACACCAAGTTCTGGCATTTTCTTTAATTCTTTATATTGAACAGAATTTTTTAGTTTCTTATTTGCATCTATCTTAATTTCTTCTAATTCTATTTTTTCTTGTGCAAAACAGTTTATTAATCCGAAGAAAAAAATGATTAAACTACCCAAGGTTATTAGCTGAATGTTTTTCATAGATTTAATTTTAAAATTATTTATTTTCCTAAGCCCCAAGTAAGAGCTTTTTCTTCTGTAGCTCTATAAATAGTAGCATGAGTTTCTTTTGCTTCATTAGAATAAAACCATTTTAACTGTGGAAGATTCACATCTTTTAATATATTTTCTAATTGAACTGTATTTCTATTTATATCTCCAGCATCTGAAGCCGCGAACCAATATTTTATTGGTTTAGAAGGTAGTTTTTCTAAATTTTGTTTTGCCGTTTTAACAGAATATTGGTTATTCCACCACAAAGAAGGATCAATTGCAATATACACATCAAACATTTGTGGGCTTTCTAAGAAAGTTTCTGTAATAAATAAACCTGCTAACGATTCACCAATAATTCCTTTATAATTTTTTGTACGAAAACGTTTCTCAACTTCAGGAAAAAGCTCATCATTTATAAAATCTCTAAAATCTGAAGAACCACCAACAATAGGTGCAACTTTTTTATCATCTTCAACTTCTGTTTTTGGCGTTAAATCTTTTCTACGTTTTATATTCTCAATTCCGACTAATATAACAGGTTCAATTTTATTCTCAGTTATTAATTTTTCTATTGTATTTGCAACATGAGGAAAATCTTCTTGTATCCCACCATCTGGCATATAAACAACAGTTAAAGAATCTTTTGATTTTGTATAATCTTTAGGCACCCAAACATTAATTATTCTTTTTTCGTTTAATTTTTGTGAGGCTATTGTAAATGTTTCGTGTTTAGGAATAGTATCATTAGCTGTAATTTCACCGTTTGTTTTACAACTCTGTAAAATAAAAAGAGTAGAAATTAAAACAGTAAAAGTTTTTAACATGTGTTTCATAACTAAATTTTATGTGGAAAAATATAATATAACGAATATACTATATTTCTATTGTTGTTTTAAAATATATCTAATTAAGTCAAAATTAAATCGCCTTTCAAAAGAATGAAAGGCGATTCAAGTAATTGTTATTTTAATTGAGAATTAATATTCTAAAAATTTAACTTTACTTTCTGCTGGTTGTCTACTACCTTCAAGTAAATCACCGTCATGTTTTCCCATATAAAAAACACCTACACATTTTTCACCTTCTTGCATTGTCGTAAACTCATCTACATTTGCAATTACGTTTGCAGGAGAAGACCAATATGCACCAATGTTAAGAGCAGTAGCCATTAACCACATGTTTTGAACAGCCATAGATGTTGCAGCTAACTCTTCCCATTCTGGATTTTTCTCTAGGTTAATAAAATTGATTAATACGATTTTGTTAGACTTGTCGCATTTCTCAATTAATGCATTTATTTTTCTGTCGTTTAATTGATCTGTAGGAGTTCCTTGTACATAAACTCTTTTCACATATTCTCTAAAACGATCTTTAGAAGGGCCTTCTAAAACCACGAAACGCCATGGTTCTGTTTTTTTATGAGAAGGAGCCCAATTTGCAGCTTCAAAAATTAATGCTAACTCTTCTCTTGTAATCTCTTCTTGATTATATTGTGGAGGAAAAACTGAACGTCTTTTTTTTATTATTGATAATAAATCTTCTGTATACATGTTATTACTATTTAGTAAGTTTGTCACTTATATAAAACAAATTTACATTAATTTGAATGAAATAAATATATAAACATGAGAACATTAGATTATAATAAAATTGAGTATTGTAAAAACAATAAATTTAATTTCGATATCGGAAAATATTTTAATCAGGCGATAGAATTATTTAAAAATAATTGGCAACTATTTGTATTATATTCTTTTGTAAGTGTACTTATTTTATTTGTTTCCTACTTTACAATAATCGGATCACTTATAATTATGTATCCTTTATTAATGGGATATTTAGTTGCGGCAGAAAAAGCAGATGATGGATTAAGTTTAGAGTTTAATGATTTTTTTAAAGGATTTAAAAACATAGGAACTTACGCATTGCTTGCATTAAGTATTATAGTACTTTATGGAATTTTAGTAACTCCATTTTTTCTTATGTCATTGCTTCCATTAATGATAGATGAGGCTGAGAATACCAATACATTATTAATACTTGGATCATCTATTTTTGTCTTCATATTTATGTTTGTATTGATAATACTTTTATTTGTTTTTCAAATTATGATTTTCTTGACACCTTATTTAATTCATTATGGTGATATGAGTTTAAGAGATGCTATTAAGACTTCTTATGCTATTGTAAAAAAGAATTTTTGGTGGATGTTATTACTTTTATTTATAAGTGGGTTTATTTCTTCTTGTGGAGCATTTGCTTGTTATATTGGAGCATTAGTTTCATTTCCTGTTGGATATATTTTTATTTATTTTATGTTGAAAGACATGATTTTAACGGGTGATGAAATACAAACTGAAATTGATTTACTTGGAACAAACCAAGAATAAGACTAAATTTATCGCATGTTTACAACGCATTCGATTTTTAATAAAATGAATGAATTAGGAGCTGCAAAAGTTCCTTTTTTCTTTATGATTGACTTTTTGAAAGAACAAGGAGAAGTTATTCCTTTAAGTGAATTAAATAATGATATTTTATTCGAAGTTAATTCTTCTCAAAAAAAATCAATTAATAAGAAAATAAAGTTCGAAAAATTTCCACTTAACTATGAAGACTATCTAAAAAGGTTTGAGGTTGTTCATCAAAATTTATTATTCGGAAATTCTTACTTAACAAATCTTACCTTTCCTACAAAAATTGAAACAGATTTATCTTTAGATGAAATTTATGAATACTCACAAGCGAAATTTAAACTAAAATATAAAGATGAGTTTGTTTGTTTTTCACCAGAGCGATTTATTAAAATAGAAAATCAAAAGATATTTTCTTATCCGATGAAAGGAACAATTGATGCAGATATAATTGATGCAGATAAACTCGTTTTAGAAGATGAGAAAGAAGCAGCAGAACATGCAACAATTGTCGATTTAATTCGAAACGATTTAAGTTTAGTCGCAGATAATGTTCATGTTACAAAATATCGTTACCTTGATAAAGTAAAAACGAATGATAAAAATTTGCTGCAAGTTAGTTCAGAAATTTCTGGAGATTTAGAAGAAAATTATCAAGAAAAACTAGGAACAATTTTCGATCAACTTTTGCCAGCTGGTTCTATATGTGGAGCTCCTAAAAAGAAAACGATAGAGATTATTTTAGAAGCTGAGAATTATGAACGTAAATTTTATACAGGAGTTTTCGGAGTTTTTGATGGAGAAAATTTAGATAGTGCAGTAATGATTCGTTTTATAGAGCAAATAAACAATCATTTATATTTTAAAAGTGGAGGAGGGATTACAGCAAAAAGTGATTCTTTTTCAGAATATCAAGAATTAATACAAAAAGTATATGTTCCAATTTATTGAGTCGATTTGTTGTGAGAATAAACAACTTCGAAATTTAGAATTTCATCAAGCAAGATTTGACAGAACCAGACATGATAATTTTTCTGATGCTCAACCAATAGTATTAGAAAATATTATTCAGTTTCCTGCCGATTTAACAAATGAAAAATATAAAGTAAGAATTGTTTATGACAGAGAAATTCAATCTATCGAATTTCAACCTTATACAATTAAAGAAATAAATTCTATTCGACTTTATGAAATCGATCCAAAAATAAATTACACTTACAAATATCTTGACCGTTGGTTCTTTGACGAATATTTAAAAGAATCTCAGACAGACGATTTAGTTTTAGTGAAATCAAATTATATAACAGATTGTATTTATTCTAACCTAGTATTTTTCGATGGAGAAAATTGGGTAACACCACGCTCTGTTTTGTTAAAAGGAACAATGCGAGAAGCTTTATTACAATCGGGTAAAATAGTTGAAAAAAATATTAAAGTATCCGATTTAATTAACTTCAAATCATTTAAAAGAATCAATGCAATGATGAATTTAGATGAGAGTCAGGAGTTGGATATAAACACACTTCTTTAAACTCTATAAAAATAATAGAGATTTATTTTTATTTTTCATTTAATTGATATTATCTTTGCATCACTTATCAAGAAAGGTGGAGGGAATGGCCTGTTGAAACCTTAGCAACCAGATGACTCATAATCAAAGGTGCTAAATCCAACCCTATAAAGGGAAAGATGAGATGAAAACAAATTTTGTTTAACTTTTGTATGTTGGTTTCTTGATGATTTTTTTGAAAAATTAAAATGAAAAGAAACAAATTTTTACTTGCAGCATTCGCAATTTTTGGAACTTCGGCTCTTTTTGCACAAGAGGTTAAGGAAGAAGAAGAACAAACGAACTTAAATGAGGTTGTATTAATTGGAGGTCGTAATTCCGAAAGAACAGTTGTTAATTCATCTGTTCCAGTAGATATTATCGATATAGAGAAATTAAAAACTTCATCTCCACAATTGTCTGTAAATGATATTTTGAATTATGTTATACCATCATTCAATTCGGTTCGACAATCTGCATCAGATGGGACAGAACATATAGATCCAGTTTCACTTCGTGGAATGGGACCAGATCAAGTTTTAGTTTTAGTTAACGGAAAACGTCGTCATAGTACATCTTTAGTAAATTATCAAAATACAGTAGGTAATGGTTCTGTAGGAACAGATTTAGGGGCAATTCCGATTTCCGCAATAGATAAAATTGAAGTTTTACGAGACGGAGCAGCAGCACAATATGGTTCTGATGCGATTGCTGGTGTGGTAAACATTGTATTAAAATCGAAACCAGGAGGAGATGCTTCATTAACTTATGGACAGACTTCTCGTAATGATGGAGAAACCTATAATTTTAACGGAAGTTATGGCGCTAAATTAGGAGATAAAGGTTCTATTGTTTTTTCTGCTGTGATAAGTGATCGTAAAAAAACAAATCGTTCTAAAGATCATGGTTTAGATATCTTTGGAGATAATTTTGCCTATGATTTTGCTGATGATCCTGCTACTGCACGAGCTGCCGATGATGCTAAGATAGCTGCTTTAGGACTTTCTCGTAAAGATTTTAGATTTCAGATTGGAGACGCTGCGATAAAAAATCAACAATTTTTTGTAAATGCAGAAACTGCTTTAACAGATAAATTAGATTTTTATTCGTTTGGAGGAGTTAGTTTACGACAAGGAAATGGGTATGGATTCCGTCGTTTACCAAGTGATTTATCAGGAGAAGCTTTACAAGTTTATCCTAATGGATTTCAAGCAACCTTAAAATCTAATGTAAATGACTTTTCAAATTCTACAGGGTTACGTTATGCTTACGATGGTTGGAATATTGATTTAAGTAATACAATTGGTTTAAATACATTTAAATATAATGTAGAGAATTCAATTAATCAATCATTAGGATTTAGTTCACCAACAGATTTCTATGCAGGAAGACATCAGTTTTTACAAAATACAGTCAATTTAGATTTCTCAAAAAAAATCAATCAAAATATTAGTTTAGCTTTTGGGGGTGAATATCGTTATGAGCAATACAAGATTGGAGCAGGTGACGAAGCATCTTACACAGGTTCTGGATCAGAATCATTTAGAGGATTTGCACCAACTAATAGTATAAGTGGAGATAGAAATTCTTTTGCTGCTTATGTAGATGGAGAATTAAAATTTGGTAATTTCTCTGCAGATGTTGCGGGTCGTTTTGAAAATTATTCAGATTTCGGAAATACCATCAACGGTAAATTAGCTTTACGTTATGAATACATAAAAGGATATTCTATTAGAGGAGCTATTTCTACAGGATTTAGAGCACCATCTTTGCAACAAAAATATTTTAGTAATTCCTATACCGATTTTTATTTAGATGATAACGGAAACCAAGTCTTAGGGACGAAAGGAGTTATTAGAAATGAATCTGATTTATCTCGAGAGTTAGGTTTAGATCAATTAAAACAAGAAAAGTCTATTAATGCAAGTTTAGGATTAACTTTTCGTCCAACTTCAAAATTATTTATTACAATAGATGGATACTTTATACGAGTGAACGATCGAATTGTATTAACATCGGATATTTACGATCCAGCATTGGAACAATATAATATTACTGCTGCAAGAATATTTACAAATGCTATTGATACAGAAACAAAAGGTTTAGATGTTGTAATTTCTTATGATACTCGTTTAGGAAAAGGAAAATTAAATGCTAGCTTATCTGGAAATCTTAATGAAACAAAAATTGTAGATTACCATTTTCCTGCTTCTTTAACTATCGAAAGAGAACAATTCTTTGGACCAGATCAAGTGAATATTATAGAGTCATTGAGCCCTAAAACAAAAGCAACTTTAGCATTAAATTATTCTATTTCTGGTTTCAATTTTATGGTACGTAATACGTATTTTGGAAAAGTAATTAGAGATGGACATCCTTACGGAAGTATACAAGAACATACAGGAAAAGTTGTAACAGATGCTTCTATTGGATATGATATAACAAAGAATTTTAATTTTACAATTGGAGCGAATAACTTGTTGGATGTTTTTCCAGATAAACAAGTCACAGAAAATTCATATTACGGTGTATTCCCTTATGCACCAGTGCAAATGGGAATGACAGGTGCTTATTACTTTGCGAGAGCAAGTTTTAAATTTTAAGTTTATTTTTAAATTCCGGATGATATTAACTACCATTCGGAATTTTATTTTTTTATATTGTTGTTGATTAAAAAACAACTTTTAGACACTTTTGGTGTATGACACAACATAAAATTGGTTGGAAAACCGCTGCTGCTTTAGTGGTTTCTAATATGATCGGAACTGGAGTTTTTACAAGCTTAGGTTATCAAATTAGTGATTTAAAAAATACACAAACCATTTTATTACTATGGGTAATAGGTGGTTTTTTGGCTTTAATTGGAGCATTTATTTATTCAGAATTAGCCTCTAAATTCAAACAATCGGGAGGAGATTATATTTATTTATCACGAACATTTCATCCATTGTTTGGTTATCTTTCTAGTTGGATTTCTTTATTTGTAGGTTTCTCAGCACCAATCTCTTTGGCAGCATTAGCCATGAGTAAATATTTAAATATTTTTGGATTTAATTTAGGTAGAGAATTTGCAATTGCAATAATTCTTATTGTTGCTGTTTTTCAATCTTTCAGTATTAATTTAAGTAGTCGATTTCAGAATGTTTTTACAATTTTAAAAGTTGTATTTATTATTGTACTTATCGGAATTGGATTTTATTTTGTACCAGAAGTTTCTCCCAATGCTATTAATTTTGGTTCTTCTTGGACAAGTGAATTAATGTTACCAGCTTTCGCAACATCATTGGTTTATGTTACCTTTGCTTATACTGGTTGGAATTCTGCTTCTTATATTATAGAAGAAATTAATCAACCCAAAAAAAACTTACCTAAAGCTCTTTTTATAGGCGTTATTTTTGTTACGTTATCATACGTACTTATTAATTTTGTATTACTTAAACATGGTTCTGTAGATACCCTTTCAGGAAAAGAAGATGTAGCAAATATCTCTTTTTCTAACATTTTAGGAACAAATGTAAAATGGGTGAGTTGTTTTATTGCCTTACAATTAATAGCAACTATTAGTGGTTATTTATGGATAGGTTCTCGTTTAACACAAGCAACAGCGAAAGAAAATAAGTTATGGAGCTTTATGGCGAAAGAGAATAAGAATAGAATTCCAGTACGTTCCATTTGGGTTCATGCAATAATTAGTATTCTATTAATTTTTTCGGGAGATTTTGAGGTTATTTTTACATACACTTCTTTCGTTTTACAAATCCTTGCAACTTTGGCAATTTCTACAGCTTTCTTTATAAAGAAAGATCAATTAACGATTATTAAAAGTAGATTTTTCTACGTTTTACCAGCAATATTTTTAGCATTTAGTTTATATATATGCTACTTTGTTTTGATTCAGAAGCCAAAAGAGAGTTTATTTGGTTTAGGAATAATTGGTTTAGGAATTGTTATCTTTTTCTTTGATAAGAATACAAGTAAAAAATAGTTGATATAAAAAATAAATCCCGCTAATTAGCGGGATTTATTTTTATATTATAATCTTAAGATTATTTTTCTGAGAATAATTCAGCTTCATCAGCAGGATTGTCAACAGATGGTTTTCCATCAACAGGCTCACCTTTGATTAAAGCAACAATTTTAGCTTCTATTTCTTCCGCTAATTCAGGATTATCTTTTAATACTTCTTTTACAGCATCACGACCTTGTCCTAATTTGCTATCGTTATAAGAATACCAAGAACCAGATTTGTTTACGATTCCTTTCTCAACTCCCATATCTAATATTTCTCCTACTTTAGAAATACCTTCACCGTACATAATATCAAATTCTGCTTGACGGAATGGAGGAGCAACTTTATTCTTAACAACTTTTACTTTAGAATGATTTCCCATTACTTCATCTCCACTTTTTATTTGTGTAGAACGACGAATGTCTATACGAACAGAAGCATAGAATTTTAATGCATTACCACCAGTAGTTGTTTCTGGATTACCGAACATTACACCAATTTTTTCACGTAACTGGTTAATGAAAATGGCTGTACATTTTGTTTTATTAATTGTTCCTGTTAATTTTCTTAAAGCTTGTGACATTAAACGAGCTTGTAATCCCATACGAGAATCACCCATTTCTCCTTCAATTTCAGCTTTTGGTGTTAAAGCAGCTACAGAATCAATTACAATAATATCTATTGCACCAGAACGAATTAAATTATCTGCAATTTCTAATGCTTGCTCTCCATTATCTGGTTGAGAAATAATTAAGTTCTCAACATCAATACCTAATTTAGCAGCATAAAAACGATCAAATGCATGTTCAGCATCAATAAAAGCAGCAATTCCACCAGCTTTTTGTGCTTCTGCAATAGCATGTAAAGTTAATGTTGTTTTACCAGAAGACTCAGGTCCGTAAATTTCAATTACACGTCCTCTTGGGTATCCACCAACTCCTAAAGCTAAATCTAAACCTAGAGATCCAGAAGGAATAACTTCTATTTTATCATCTACAGCAGAATCTCCCATACGCATTACAGTACCTTTACCGTAAGCTTTGTCCATTTTATCTAAGATTAGCTGAAGTGCTTTCTTTTTATTATCTAAATCGCTCATTATTGTATTTTTTATTTTTCTAAAATTTGTTTTGCGTGTTCTTTTGTTTTTACTTTTTCTATAACATCTGTTATTGTTCCTTTTTCGTCAATAATAAAAGTTGTTCGATGAATTCCATCAAATTCTTTTCCCATAAATTTCTTAGGACCCCAAACTCCAAATGCATTTAAAATTTCATGACTTTCATCTGCTAATAAAGGAAATGGTAAATCGTATTTTTCTGCAAACTTTTTCTGTCTTGAAACAGAATCTGCACTTACACCAATTAATTCATATCCTTGTGCTTTTAAAGCTTCTTCATTATCTCTTAAATCACAAGCTTCAGCTGTACAACCAGGTGTACTTGCTTTTGGATAAAAGAATACAACTAATTTTTTTCCTTTATAATCCTTATAAGCAATAACTTTTTCGTCTTGATCAATTCCTTTAAAATCTGGAACTTTATCTCCTATTTTTAACATATTGATTTTCTTTTAGAACTCCTTGTAAAAATAACGATTATATATTGAATCCTTACAGATTTAATTTATTAATCTTTTTTCTTGATACAAATGTAAAAAACATGAGCGTCTAAACATGTCGTCTTAAAATATTAAGTATAAAAATGATATTTTTACAAAAATTTCAGAAGTTATGATGTTAAAGAAAGAGCGTATTCAATTTATTATTGATGAATTAGAAAGACTATATCCAGTTCCACCAATTCCATTAGATCATCAAGATGCGTTTACATTATTAATTTCCGTTTTATTATCAGCTCAAACGACCGATAAAAAAGTAAACGAAGTCACGCCAGAATTATTCGCAAAAGCGGCAAATGCAAAAGCAATGTCTTTGTTAGAAGTAGATGAAATTAAATATTACATTCGTCAAATAGGATTATCAAATACAAAAGCTAAAAATATCAAAAGATTAGCAGAGATTTTGGTAGAGCAATATAATGGAGAAGTTCCTGAAGGCTTTGAAGAATTAGAAGCCTTACCTGGTGTTGGTCACAAAACAGCTTCTGTTGTAATGTCTCAATGGTTTGGACATCCCGCATTTCCAGTAGATACACATATTCATAGACTAATGAAATTATGGAAACTAACAAAAGGAAAGAATGTTGAAGAAACCGAAAAAGATGCTAAAAGAATTTTTCCTAAAGATTTATGGAATAAACTTCATATACAAATAATTTATTACGGTCGAGAATATTCTCCTGCTAGAGCTTGGAGCTTAGAAAAAGATTTTATTACACGACAAATGTTCGAATAAATTTTAGATTTCATCGTTAATCTACCATCAACTCGTTTGAAATGATAAAACGTATTTCACGAAAGAATTTAGATTTAGAAAAATATTCAACTTGTCTTGCTAACACCATCAATTATCGTATTTATGCCGAATATTGGTATTTAGATACATTAGTTGGTGAGAATTGGGCGTGTTATGTTTGGAATGATTATGAAGCAATAATGCCTATCTGTTACGCAAAAAAGTTAGGAATTAAATATATTATTCAGCCAATTTATTGTCAACAATTGGGTGTTTTTCATTCTGAAAATTTTTCAAAAGAAATATTTCATCGATTCGAAAAAAAACTTCATAGAAACTTAGTAAGAAGCTATCATTTTAATGAAGAAAATACAGAAATGTTTTCTCCAAAGGGAAATAAAAAAATAAATCAGGTTTTAGATATTAGTAAAAGTTATGATGAAACTTTTACAAACTATTCTAGAAATAGGAGAAATGAGGTTAGAAAAGCTAAGAAATCTAATTATAAATTAGTAAAAGTTGAGAAGCTAGATAATTTCTTTAGAATAAACTCGGATTATGATTATCTAAAAAAAGATGAGTTAGAGGAGAAGTTAACTCAATCTATTATAAACTTAGTTGGTTTAAATATCATTAATATTTTCGAAATTTATACAGAAGATAAGATTCTTTTAGGCTGTCAACTAGAAATGATTTCAAATAACAGAATTTATAATTTTGCATTTGCTAGAAATCAATCCGAAAAAAATCAATTGTGTTCTGCATATATTATTGATTTTTTAATTGAAAAATCTTCAGATAAAAATTTATTATTTGATTTTGAAGGCTCAATGGTAACTTCAATTAATCAGTTTTTTAAAGGATTTGGGACTGAGGAAAAAAGATATACAAATTATTCTAATTTTTCTTTCTGACACACAAAAATTAATTCTCTATAACCATCTCCAACCGATAATTTTTTAGCAAACTCTTTAGGGATATGTTGTCTGTAATCAATTTTTGAAATATTAAGATGTTCTCTTTTTAATCTCTCTTCAAAGTCTTGCCCATGAAGTCTTAACAAATCTTTTTCGCCATAATTTAATAATCGATCATGTTCATCAATTAAATTTTTATTTTCAAAAGTATTATTTAGAGGATGAATTGGTGTTAAAATAAATGCTTTTCCATTTGATTTTAGAACACGATATAATTCATCAATAGCCAATTTTTCATCTGGAATGTGTCCTAAAACGTGAGAACAAATAATGTAATCAAATTTATTGTCAGGATAATTAATAGCTGTAATATCAATTATTTCGTCGGCAAAATTTTTATTGATATCACCATTTATATACTCAATTTTTTTGCTCTTTTTGAAAATATCTTTTAAAGCATCTTCTGGCGCAATATGCAACAAAGAGTTCGATTCTGAAAATAGATCAGTTTCATTACGAAGAAATTCCAATAAAACTCTTGTTCTTTCTAATGAACCACAATTTGGACATTCTGCATTATTTCTAGTGTCAATTCCATTTGATTTTTTTAAAAAACTTCTGAAATTTTGATCACAACAATTACAATAAAAATCATTTCCTTTTAGAAAGTATTTTGATAATTTATTTAAATTCCTTCTATTATTAATTCTTATCTTTTCCGAAAATATTTTTTTGTAAATTTTTTTGGCAATGCTCATGAGAAGAAAACGTTTAAACTAAAACTTTATGATAATAAGTTCAATAAAAAAAAACATATTTCCTTTTTATCATACAATTTCTAATCAAAGATTACCTTTTATTGATAATTTGTATCCTTTAAAATCAATTGATCAATTTCAACGAGAATTAGATTATTTACAGAAAAATTATCAGACAATTTCTTTAAAAGAATTGATTCGACTTGAGCAAGAAAATCAATATATTCCACAAAATAATTATTTTCATTTGAGCTTTGATGATGGTTTAAAAGAATGTTTAACGATAATTTCGCCGATTTTAGAAGAACGAAACTTAGATGCAACATTTTTTATTAATCCAAATTTTATAGGGAATAAAGCTATGTTTTACAGATATAAAGTTGCTTTAATTTTAGAAAAAATAAAAGATAAAAATCTTAAAAATAAATTATTAACCTGCTCTATCCATGATACAAAATGGATTGATGATTTATTAAATGAACATCAAATAAATTTAGCAGATTTTGATATTTATTTAAATGAGAATGATATTCAAGAGTTAATAAATAAAGGTTTTTCTATTGGAGCTCATTCTATGAATCATCCATATTACAGAGATATTTCTTTGGAGAATCAGCTTAAAGAAACTGAAGAAAGTTTAGCTTTTATACAAGAAACATTTAATTTAGATTATCGTGTTTTTTCTTTTCCATTTACAGATGATAATGTATCAAAATTTTTTTTTGATAGTATTGAGCTAGATCTATCATTTGGAACTGCTGGAATTAAAGATGATGAATTATCAAAAAACATTCAACGATTACCAATGGATAATTGTTTAACGAATCCTATACTATTTATAAATAAAAACCGTTTTAAATACTATTTACAAAAAATTGTCAATAAACATATAGTTATGCATTAGTAGTTATTATGAATAAAACTGTTTACCACTTATTTATTTCATTTATTTTCACTATTATTTATCGTCTAGGAAGTTTTTCCAAAATTACTTTTGGTGATGGTTTAGAAAAGGTTTTAGAAGTAGAGATAGGGAAGTTTGGATTAGAAACATATTCACTAACTCATTTTCTTTATAAGAATTTTACTGTAGGATTACATAAAATATTTCCATTTACTGATGCAATAGAAATAGTGAGATGGGTAAATATATTATCTGCAGTTATTTTTTTTAATTATTAAATAAATTCCTCTTCTCAATTTAAATCTTTATTAAGTAACGATGAAATATCAATGAAGAACAAATCCCCATTGATATAAATGTTATAGCAAGTGATATTGCGAGTCCTATTATACCAAAAAAAGGAATTGTAACTAAACTTAATAAGATCATTAAAATGATAGAAACAATTGAAATGATTGTATTTTGTTTTACATAACCTATTGCAGAGAGTAAATTGCCATATAGATTTCTTAAACACATATTACAGCATACAGAAAATAATATGATAAAGAAAATCCAGCCATTTTCTTGGTATTCATTTCCGAAAACAAATTGTAAAATCCAATCTTTTATAAAATATCCTGTAGTGAGAATAATTATAGTTAGAGGAATGAATATTTTATAATAGTTATGAATGTAAAATTTTAAATAGGATTTATTAGTAGAATTTGAAATTATTTTTGGTAAATCTGTTTGTATAAAAGTAAGAGGAATAAACATTAAGTTCATTGGTAAAATGATGGCAACTTTATAATTTGCAACAGCTTCTTCATTTAAAAAATATCCTATTAAAAAAACATCAATCACGAAAAGAGTTTCTGAAAAAAGATAAGTAAATGATGAATTAAGACAGTAATTCCAAAACTCTTTTATCTCAAAGTCTAATGAAGGTAAAGACATCGGTAAGTAAATTTCTTTTTTATAAAAGATGAGAGCTAACCAAGGAGTAATTGCTAAACTAGTTAAATATCCCATTGTTCCAGTATAATAGGTAAGAAAAATGCTAATTAAAACACCAAAACAATTTATAAACATAGAAATGGCAGAAAATTTATTATTTTGATATTGTATTCTATAGTAGGATAGGATAAAACTGTAGAAATATACTCCTAACATTCTTATCAAGAAAAAAACAATAATAATCCAAATGTTCTCATACTTCAATTCATAAAATATTGAACAGAAAACAAATAATAACATAAGAAGTAAGTGTCTTTTTAATCCTTCTTTAAAAATAAAATTTGCAAGAATGGTCTTGTCTTTTGCTTCTTTTTCTAACGATCCGTAGCGTAATAATCCTTGAATTGTACCAAATCCATTCATTGTAATTAAAACTCCGAAAAGTGAAGCAATTAATGTAATAGTACCATAATCTTTTTCTGAAATCATTCTTACAACAAAAATTACATTAATTAACCCAACAAGCTTTTCAATTAGCATTGAAGAGAATACCATTAATCCTTTGTTTTTAAAAAAATCTTTTAGAAAAAGAAGAAAATTATTCATTAATATAAATCTGTTTTAGAGTTGAAAGAACAGTTAATACAGCAGATTTTTCATTAAAATTTCCTTGTTTGAATTGAAAAATAAGGTTATTCTTTAACTCAAAAGATTCTACTAAATCAATATTCTCATCAAAATATATTTGCAATTCAGCTTTTAACTCTAAATTCTTTTGGTAATAATATTCATAAGCAGTCATGTCACTTTTTTCAAAATTTTTCAAAATTTTCTTCATGAAAACATTATATCCCCTTTTTACAAATTTATCTCCAAAAATTGTATTAGAATAAGTCGTAGGTTTTAAAAGGGTTCTTTCCCATATATAATTTGTAGCTTTTTTATGTTTTTGATTAATCCAGTCAATGTATAATTTTTGATTAAATTTCCATTCTTCTGGTAAACTCTGAGTAAATTTTATAAAATCAGAGTGCATGAATGGAGATGTTTGATAACTAAATTTTTCTGCAAGATATGAACCCATTACAGCACGATTGTAACCAACATTTCGTGTTAAAAATAATTCTTCTGAATCGTATGTAGCTGTAATTTTATTAAAAAAATCTTCTGTAAATTTAAATAAACGTTCATTGGTAACAATTTTCCTTTTTGTTACTGGATGTTTAGTTGGATGTATATTAAACATTCCTAAAATCCCATCTCCAAGCTGTCCGCTGTGAACTAAGCCGAATTTGTTTTTATCGATCTGTTTATATGCAAAATTTACATGAATACCACCAAAATAATTAATCAAGCCATTTGAAATTTTAGTTATTTCATCAACTTTTGTAATATATTCACCTCCATTTAGCATAACAAAGTGAAATGGAAGTTGATAATCCTGTGCAATTTTTTTTGCGATTATTTCATCAAAATAGCCCTTTTGAGAAAAGCAAAAAACTTCATCTATATCATATTTATTTTCTAAAGCAGCTAAAACTGTCATTCTAGAGTCTAAACCTCCACTCAGTAATGCAAATGAATCTTTATTAATTTCTTTATCTTTTTCAAATTCTAATTTTACAGCATGATTAAAAAAACTATCAATTTGTTCTATGGCTTCTTTTTTTGTTCCTTTAAATTGATCAAATTTTGTTTGATAAGATTTTAAATAATAATTTGTATTCTGAACATCTATATCTATGTATTCAGCATTACATAATTTTTTTACTTCTTTAAGAGGTGTATTATTTTCTAGTGTATTTCCAAAAACTAAAATACTATACATAGAATTCTCATCAATAGAAAATGGAGTAGAATTTTCTTTTAATGTTTTACTAAGCCTAAATAAATCTGTATCAACATAAATGGTAGAATTTATTTTTGTGTAAAATAATTTTCTTGTCGCTGTAAAGTTTGTAAAGCAATAAATTTTACTTTTAATTTTATCAAATATAAAACCTACAAATTCTCCTTCTAAATTTTTAAAAAAACTAGTTCCTTCCTTTTTATATTTTGAAAAAATTTGAGAAGAATTTAGATTTAATAAAACTCCCTCAATTACGATTAGCACTTCGTCGGAGTCATAACTAAAATTGTCAAAATGATTTTCTTTTAGGTATAAATTGTAATTTAATTGTCCGTTTAAAATATTTAAATCAAATCCTTTCATCTTAAAACATTGTTGTAGACATTATCAATTTTTTTTGAAATAACTTCAGTAGAGAAATTCATCTTTGCATAAGAATTCATTTCTTTTGAACTTGAAAACTGAGTATTATTAATAACTTTTTTCATGGCTAAATAAAGTTGTTCTTCATCTTTTTTAGAAATAATAAAACCAAAATTTTCTGGAAAGAATTCTGCAATACCTCCAACATCGGTTGCTATAACAGGAATCCCAGAAGCAAATGCTTCTATTTGTACACAAGGCTGATTTTCGTAATTACTAAATAAGACAAAGCAATCTGCTTGTTTCATCTTTTCGTTTACTTCTTCATGTTTTAATCTTCCAAAAGATTGAATATAATTAGATAAATTATTCTGAGAAATAAAATGATCAATTAATGATAAATCTCCATTTCCTCCAATTTGAAATTTGAAATGATATCCTTCATCAACTAAACGTTTTGCAACATTTAGCATTCCAATAATATTTTTATGTTCATTACCTAAATGAGAAAGATGTAAAAATATTTTTTCTTTTGAAATCTGCTGATCTTTAGAAGAAAATAAATCAACATCTACTACATTTGGAATTATGCTTGTTTGTTTTATTTTACAAACTAACCCCATTTTATCACTTAAGTCTTTTGAAACTGTTGTTAAAAAACCTACTTGTTCTAAAATACGTTTAATTAATATTTTCTTATAAAAGGCTAATTCAATAAATCTTTCAGGAGAAAAAATGGTCCAATGTTCTGTAAGAACAATAGGTTTCCTATATTTTTTTTTCAGATATACAGCAACAATACCAGCAGGATAAGTAACATTAAGATGAATTAAATCAAAATTTTCAACCAATTTTACGCCTTTTAAATATGCAATTATTTGTTTTATCAAATTAAATGGACGAAAAATAGAAGGTTTAAAATAAATAATAATTTCTCTAACATTATGATTGTTCTTATCTGAGATTTCATAATTCTTTTTTAAAGCACTATCTTTTATAGCATGAATTAAAGTAACATTATTTTTTATGGAAATTGCACGTAAATACCTTTGAATAAAGTCTCCATTATCCAAAAAAACTCTGCTAGGATACCAAGAAGCTAATGCTAGAATATGTTTTTTGTTATTTTCCAATATTTTTATAACGTTTCAACTCTTTCATTACAAAATACAATTGAATTAAATATCCAATTCCAGCAAAGAAAGAATAAAGAGATAACGTTAAAAGAATATTTTTATTTAGTCCTCCAATAATACAAGTTATAAAAGTGATTAATACCAAGTAAATATTGAAGTAAAAAGCATAATGATTCTTCTTAATAACAACAACAATTTGTTGAATAGGATTAAGAGCTGCTCTACATAAAATCCAGAAAGAAAGAATCCAAGTCATTACATGTAAACCTTTCCAAGCAGGACCAAGAATCCATTCTAATATAAAGATTCCGATAAAATTCATTAATAATAAGAATACAGCAATTGCTGCAACATTATACAAAATCACTTTTTTAGATAAATCATATAACTGGTGTGAACGATGAGTAATCATTCCAGCAGATTTTTGGAAGAAAACTTTTGACATCGAATTAGATAATAACACCAATGGAACAACTAAAACCTTAGCAGCATTTCCATAGAAACCAGCATCTTCTTTCAGAAAATAGAATGCAATTAAAATTGTCATTAAATTATTCGCAATTGCATTTAACGATTCTGAAGGTAAGGTGTATTGAATGATTTCTTTATTTTGAAGAATAGTCTCTTTAGCCAAACCAAAATTTACAGAAGTAAACCTACCTTTTGTAATCATAAAATAATAAGCACAAGACAAAACAGTTCCGAAGATAGTTCCATATATAAGACCAGTTTCCTTATAATCTAGCAAATAAAAAATATATTGAAACGCAATTGAAAATAATGCATTAATAATTATTCCATTCGAAATACTTTTGAAAAGTTTATACTTTGTAAATAAAGAAGTTTGTACGTTATTCCATGCTGAAAATAAACCCGCAACACAACTTAAAAAAACAATAAATAAAGATGTTTTTAAAGAAAAAATTTCTTCTAGAGTTAAATATCCTAAAAAGAATAAAAAGGTAACAATTGTACTTAAAAGTAATAAAGTCGAAAATAAATTTCGAATAGCTTTTGAAGATTTAGAAATTACAAAGATATTCTCTAAGCGAAAGGTCGTTAATATAGAAAGTATAGCTACAAAACTTAAAAAAGTATTATAGGTTCCAGAAGCTTCTGGGCCATAAAATCTTGCTAAAATTAATCCTCCAGAAACCATAATTACTTGTGCAATTGTATTTCCTGCTAACAATGATAAAACACCTTTAGCATTTTTTGTTTTAAATTTTTCTAGTTTCCCTTTCAATTGTATTTTTTAATGCCTAACAAATTTACACAAAATCCTTAGCTTTGCATTTATGAACACAATAAAACACGTTTTTTTCGACCTAGATAATACACTCTGGGATTTCAGAAAAAATGCAAAATTTGCTTTAGCAGAACTTTATATAAAATATGATGTAGAAACGAAACATGGATTTTCTTTCGACGAATTTCATCCATATTATCATCAAAGTAATGAAGGATTGTGGGCTCAGATTAGAGATAAAGAAATTACAAAAGAAGAGTTACGAGCAAGACGTTTTAAACAAGCTTTTGATAATTTAGGAATTATTGATGATGAGTTAGCAGCTATTTTTGAGGAAGAATATATGGAAACCATTACAAATTATAATGAAATTGTAGATGGGGCTATGGAATTGTTAGATTATTTAAAACCAAAATATTCTTTACATATTATTACGAATGGTTTTATTGAGGTTTCTAAAAGAAAAATTGAATCGTCTATTTTAAATGGTTATTTCCAAACAGTAACTTATGCAGATGAATTAAAAATTTTAAAACCAGATCCAAGAATTTTTTCTCACGCGATAGAAAAATCTGAAGCCAAGAAAGAAGAATCTGTTTATATTGGTGATGATTGGATTGCAGATGCTGTGGGAGCAAAAAAATTTGGAATGTCTTCCATTTTCTTTGACCGATTAAATGATAATTTTTCTATGGAAGATGTTCCTACAATTACACATCTTGACGAAGTAAGGAATTACTTATAGAATAATTCTTCATTATATAATAAAAGCCGACAATATATCATAAGATATTTGTCGGCTTTCTTAATTTTAAGTTAAGGAATTGAAAAATTATTATCATTTCTTTTGATAATTTTCGTACACGAAAATACTTAATAAACACTTCCTTTTTGATGATAATATTTATTGCTATTATGTATTTTTTAATGAAATAATATGTAATGATTTTATTGTTTAATTTTTTGTACAAACTATTTTTTTTTAATGAATAACAATCGATTGAATTATTTTAATTGGTAAAAAAAATAAAATATTCAATTTTTTAATAATATCTTAATTATTAGTTGTTTAACTTTTTTGAATAGAACATATTACAGAGTTTTGTAAATCAACCTATTTATAAAAAAGACTATGAGGAAAAGATTTACATCTTTGAGTTTATTCGCTTTCCTAGGATTAGGAACAGTAGTTTTTGCTCAAGTTACAGGTGTTGTAAACGATACTAATAATTTTCCAGAAGCCGATGTTGAAGTTTCTATAAAAGGGACATCAAATGTTGTTTATACAGACGCTGATGGAAAATTTGATATTGATGCTAAAATTGGAGATATTTTAGTTATCAATGGAAAAGAATTTAAAGTGACTTCAAGTAATTTGGGAGTTATAAAGTATAGTACAGAGTCTAAAGAATTAGATGAGGTAGTTGTTGTAGCTTTTGGGAAACAACGAAAGAAGCAATTGTTGGTTCAGTATCTGTTATAGACGAAAAAGTCTTAGAAAAACAAGTCGCAACAAATCCTTTGTCTGCACTACAAGGATCTACATCAGGAGTAAGTATAATAAACAATGGAGGTCAACCTGGGGCAGCACCTTCAATTAGAATCAGAGGTATTGGTTCTATTAATGCTTCTGCAGAACCTTTGATTGTCGTAGATGGAGTGCCATTTAATGGGAACATATCTATGATTAGTCAAGATATGATAAAATCTCTAACAGTTCTTAAAGATGCTGGTTCTACAGCTTTATATGGGGCTAGAGCATCTAATGGTGTTATCTTGATTGAAACAAAGAGTGGTAAAATGAACATGGCACCACAAGTATCTTTCACTTCACAATTTGGTATAGCAAATCAAGCTGTTAAAATGCATAAAAGAGTTAGTGGTGATAATTTTATGAAATATACTTGGGAGGCATTAAAGAATACCAATGGAGCAGAAAGAGCCACGTCAGGTTTAATTACCCGATTAGGTTACAATCCATATGGGCCTAATTTTCCTAACCCGATAGATATTAATGGTAATTTATTACCAGGAGCACAATTATTATGGGATACAGATTGGGAAAGTTTATTAATTAATGATACAGCAACAAGAAGAGAGTATTCTGTTAGTGTTGATGGGGGTAGTGAAAAAACAACTTATAGTTTCGGTGGAGGTTACTTAAACCAAGAAGGTTCTATTAAAACATCTCGATTTGAAAGAACAACACTTAGAGGTAATATTGTATCTAAAGCAACGGATTGGTTAGAATTAGGATTTAATTCTTTAATCTCATTTAACAATGAAAGTGGACCTATACAATCAGGTAATACTTTTCAATCTCCTATCCAGTGGATTAATAATGTTTCTAGTATTTATCCATTATATAGAAGAGATGTTAATGGGGATTTAGTACAAGATGCATTAGGTAATCCTATTTATGATTATGGTAATAATGGAACAAATGTAAATGCAAGTAGACCTATATTTGGTATAGAGAATGCTGTAGGAGCTTTAAAGAATAATAGAGTAACGAATAAGATAACAAACATTAGTGTTAGCGGTTTTGCAAAAATAAATTTTACAGATTTTCTATCTTTAAAAACACATATTTCGTATCAATCTTATTTATTAGATAATACATCTTGGTCAAGTAATTTGTATGGTAGTGCAGCTTCTGTAAATGGACGCGTTACAAAAAATAGAGATACCCAAACAACAAAAAATATAATTAACAGCTTAAACTTTGATAAATCTTTTGGTGATCATAATTTAAAGATTGATGCAATTATGGAATTGTACGATTATAATTATGAAACTATGCGAGCACAAGGAACAGGGTTTGTTTCAGGTATTGATGTTCTTTCAGGGACCACTAATCCTGAGAGTGTTTTAGGAAGAGTTTCCAGAGAACGTAATTTAAGCTATATGTCACGTGTAAGCTATGAGTATAGTAAAAAATATTTTTTAGAAGGATTATATAAAAAAGAAGCTTCATCACGCTTTGGTCCAGATTATAGATGGGGAGACTTTTACGCAGCAGGTGCAGGATGGATTATTTCTCGAGAAAACTTCTTAAAAGGATCTAAGATAGTATCTAATTTAAAATTAAGAGGATCTTATGGAGAAACAGGAAATAATAGAATATTAGAATCAAATAATGGAAGAAATATAGATGATCCAACTGCACAAAACTTCTTTCCATACACTCAGAATTATAATGCTGGTTGGTCTAATTTAGGTGCAATAGGATTAAATATTTCACCAATTGTAAATCCTAATCTTACATGGGAAAAACAAGTTACTACAAATATTGGATTAGATTTTGGCTTTTTTAATGATAGAATTTCGGGATCTATTGAGTATTACAATAAAGAATCTAAAGATTTAATTATGGGCTTAGCGATTTCTTCTTCAGGATCCGCTGGTTTTACTTCATATATTACAAATATTGGAACGGTTAAAAATTATGGTTTCGACTTTAATTTAAGAACTGCAAACATTAGAAAGAAATATTTTGAATGGACAACAAGTATTAATGTTGGAACCTTTAAAAACAAACTTACTAAATTAAATGGAGCAGAAAGCATTATTCAAGATTTGAGGCTTTTAGAAGTTGGAGGTAGTATTTATGATTTCTATTTGTGGGAATGGGCAGGTGTCGATCCTGCAGATGGTAAAGCAATGTGGTATACTGATGACGAAAATGGAAATAAAATAACCACAAAAAATTATACTGATGCAAAGCGTTATAAGCAGAATAAATCATCGTTACCAGATTTTGAAGGAGGATTTACTAATTATTTTAGATATAAAAATATCGATTTAAATGTTTTATTCAATTTTAGTGTGGGTTCTTATATCTATGATTCTACTTATGCTAATCTGATGAGTTCTGGTAATAGAGCAGGAAATCAATGGTCAAAAGATATAGGAAATAGATGGCAAAATCCTGGGGATATCACCAATGTTCCATTGTTAACTGTTGCAAATAACAACGATATATCAACATCTACAAGATTTCTATTTAAAAACGATTATCTAAGATTAAAAGCATTAAATATCGGTTATAATTTTTCTGATAAAAATGTTCGTCAAATGGGAATTAAAGGTTTGAGAATTTATTTTCAAGGAGATAATTTATTAACTTTTCAATCGCATAAAGGAATTGATCCTGAGCAATCTGTTACAGGGGTTACAAATAATAGGTCTTATCAACAAAGAGTTTATACTCTAGGATTTAATGTTAAATTATAATGAAATGAAAAAATATATAATATTATCAATTGCAGCTTTATCGCTTCTTACATCAACAGCATGTATGGATGATTATTTAAATGAACCATCTCCTTCATCACAAGGTTCTATTACGCCAGAAGAAGCTTTTTCTACGAGTAGTAATGCTACAGCTGTTCTTGCAGGAATGTTAAGACAGCAAAGAACCCAATGGGATCAGTTTAATAGAACTGATGTTGGAGGATTATATTCATTACTTTTTGCTAGAGCAGTAAAAGGATCAGATATTCAATTGAATGAAAATTGGTATGGTAATGATTATAGAAACGAAGATCGTGAACCAACTTTTGATAGATCTAGATTTACGTGGAGATCATATATGATGATTGGAAGAAGTAACTATTTTATAGAAGGTGTAGAAAAATCAACAGGAATTATTGATACTGATAAACCAGTATTATTAGCTCAAGCTAGAGCTATCAGAGGGTTTTATTATTTTCAATTAGCTTTAGAATTTAATCATGCATACAAGTATAATCCTCAAGCTGCTGCACCACCTATTTACACAACAGTAAATTTAGAAGGTAAGCCTATGGGGACTTTAGAAGAGCTTTACGGACAAATAATATCCGATTTAGAATATGCAGTAGAAAATTCTTCAACTTCAAGAATAGATAATTCTTGGGTGAATAAACAAGTAGTAGCAGCTATGTTAGCAAATGTTTATTTATCAATGGAAAATTGGTCTGAAGCTGAAGTAATGGCTAAACTTGCTTATGGAGGTAATGTTACAAATGCTTTAAATACAATTGTAAATTATCAGCCTTCAGGTTTTAATGATGCTGGTGATAAAGAATGGTTATGGTCTATGACACAACAAGAAAATCAATCTAATTTTTTCTTTATGGCTCCTCACGCCTTCTTCTCTCCTTCAGGTTATGGAAATGCTTTTATAAATACAACTTTTTATGATTTGTTTGAAGAGAATGATAGGAGAAGGGAAGCTATCAGTGTTACAAATCCAAATTTTGATAATGATGATATAAGATATTTGTCTTCAAATAAATTTACTTTCTCATTTGGAGGTTCTATGTCTATTTATAGAACACCAGAGTTTATTCTAGTCGCAGCGGAAGCTTCAGCGAGACAAGGAAATTATTTAGAAGCACAGCAAATACTAAATCAATTCAAAGCAACACGATACAGAGGTTTTATAGAACAAAATTTAACAGGAACAGCTTTGATTGATGAAATTTTACTTGAACGTCGTAAAGAAATGTATGGAGAGAATGGAATTCAATGGTTTGATGTAAAAAGACTTCAGAAAGGTATAGAAAGATCAGGAAATCATTCAGTCAGAATTAATTTAGAACCAAATGATAATAGATTTATAATGAAAGTTCCACAAGAGGAAATTGATAATAATAAACATATTGACGCTTCAGTGAATAATAACAGATAAATCTATTTTGTATTTTTATTTACAAGATGAGAGTTTAGAATAATGATTTTTATTATAGAATAAATATTAATTCTTATAAGCAAAAAGCCGACAACTATCTTTTAAGATAGTTGTCGGCTTTTGTATATTTTTAAGTTAATGAATTGAAAAAATAACACTTTTTTTTAACCAATTTTAGTATAAAAATTCAATAAAATTTTATTTTTTTTTAAATGATATACATTATTGAAATTTTATTATTAAAAATAAATTAACATAAAATCATTTTTTAATTTATTAATAAGTGTTAAAAAATATTTTTTTAATCATCAAGTAGGGATTAATTATAGAAATATTGATAAAAAAAAATAAAATACGTCCTATTTTAATAACAAGTTAATTATTTATCCTTTTGCTTTTTTGAATAAAAAATATTGCTCAGATTTGTTACCCTATTTTATAAAAATAAGACTATGAGGAGAAGAATCACATCTTTGAGTTTACTTGCTTTCCTTGGATTAGGAACAGCAGTTTTTGCTCAAATAACAGGTGTTGTAAATGATGCAGATAATTTCCCTGAAGCAGATGTTGAGGTTACTGTAAAAGGAACATCTAAAGTTGTTTATACAGATGCAGAAGGAAAATTTGATATTGATGCTAAAGTGGGTGATATTTTAGTTGTTAATGGCAAAGAATTTAAAGTAACAGGTAACAATTTAGGTACCTTAAAGTATGCTCAAGAAGCAGAATCTACAGTAGATTTAGGAGAAGTTGTTGTAAAAAGTATTTTTGACGCTCCATCTAAATCAGGTGTAACAACAGTAAAATCGAAAGATTTGGAGCAAATGAACCCTTCTGTTTCTATTGATCAAATGATTGGAGGAAAGGTAGCAGGTTTATCATCTCAAGCAATGAGTGGAGCTCCTGGAGCAACAGCAAATGTTACAATTCGTGGAGCAATTGGACTAGGAGGAGGAGTTAAATCTCCTTTATATGTTGTTGATGGAACTTATATGTCTGCTGAGGATGTAAACGCTATAAATCCTTCGGATATTGAAGAAGTAAAAGTCTTGAAAGATGCCTCTCAATTAGCTATTTTCGGTTCACGAGGAGCAAATGGAGTTATTATCATGAAAACAAAGACAGCTAAGAAAGGAGAAGCTACAATTACTTACTCGGCTCGTATTGGGATTAATGAAATGGTTGATTTGCCAAATATAAATTTAATGAATGCAAATCAGTTATTGAATTATCAAAATAATTTAAGTCAATTAACTGATGCAAATGGAAAATCTTTAGGATTAGGAATAGCAAGAACGCCGGAACAAATAGCTAATTTATCAAGATATGATAATAAATGGTCAGATAATTTATACAAAAACGGTTTAACAACTTCGCATTTCATTTCTGTTAGTAAAAATGATGGAGATACATCAAGTAATTTTTCTATTGGTTACGATAAAAATGAAGGTTCTGTAAAATATTACGATGGAATGGAGCGAATCACTTCATCGTTAAATATTACAACAAAAGCAAAAGATTGGTTACGTTATGGAGTTAATTTAAATGGATCTTATGCTTCAATAAACACACCACGAGATCGTGTTAATGTACAATCACCATTCTACAATGTTTTATTAAACCGTCCTTATGTTCCATTTTATGAACTTGATGGTAATGATAATGTTGTTTTAGATGCAGATGGAAATCCTGTTTATAACTCTGGAGCAAACTCTGGAGGATACGCGGTTGCTGATGAAATGGAAAAAACAGATGCAGAAACTAGATATTTACGTATCTATGGAACAGGTTTCGTAGAAGCAGATTTATGGAAAAACGTTACTGCTCGCACAACATTAGGAGCAACGTATAACAGAATTCAATCAGAAAACTATTTACGCCCATCATCTGCATTAGCGGATTTATTAGGAAATGGTGGATCTAAAACAGATAGAAGTACAGATCGTTTTGATTACAACTGGCGTAATGAAGTTTCTTATGAAAATAGTTTTGGTAAACATCATTTACGTGTAACAGCAGCATCAGAATATATCAATCAAAGTTTATATTCTATGACGTTATACGGGAACCAATTTCCGAATGATTTCTTATCAACACAAAACTTAGCTGTAAATATCGGACAAGATTCTAATACACAACGTTGGAGAGTAAGTAGATTTGGTTATTTAGGAGCAGCATCTTATGATTTTAATAATAAATATTTTGTAGATGCTTATATTCGTAGAGATGGAACATCTTTAGCTGGATTAGATGCACAATACGGAACATTTTGGGGAGCGTCTTTAGGTTGGAACATAGCAAAAGAAGATTTCTTAAGAGGGTCTAAAGCTATCAACAACTTAACATTAAAAGCTTCTTATGGTGAGGTTGGTGATGATTCTTCAATTGCACGTTATGCCAATTTAACATTATTACAATTAGATCAAACTTACAATGGAAACGCATCTGCTTTTCCAGATGGAAATTTATCTAACGTGAATACAACATGGGAGACAAATAGAAAATTAAATATAGGTTTAGATTATGGTTTCTTTGGAAATCGTTTAACAGGTTCGTTTGCATTTTTCCAAGATCAACGTTCTAACTTTATTTTTAATCAATACTTACCAGCAGAAGCAGGAGGTTTTACAACTTTTATCAATGCAGGTAAATTAACAACAAGTGGTTTAGAATTTGAAATGAACTATGATGTTGTTCGTTCTAAAAACTTTGATTTATCTGTTTATGGAAACATAACATCGCTTAAGTACAAAGTGAATAAGTTAGCTGATAACCAAGACATGTTATTAGTTAATAGCTCTTACGAAAGTATGGCTCATGTATCGGGAGGGAAACCTTATCAATTCTATTTAGTTAGATATGCAGGTGTTGATGCTAATACAGGAAAAGATTTATACTTAGATAAAGAAGGTAATACAACAGATGTATACAATGGAGGAGATGCAGTAGCAACAAACAAAACACCACTTCCAACATTAATGGGAGGTTTTGGATTAAATGCTAAAATTTATGGTTTTGATATTAATGCAGACTTTACTTATTCAGGAGGAGGTTATATGTACAATAATACTTACCAATATTTAACAGATCCAACATCATCTAATAATCATGTTGTAGAAGCAGCAAATTATTGGAAAGCTGACGGTGATAATGCTCAGTTTGCTACACCTACAGCTACAGGAACAGAGTATTCTACTAAATTCTTAGAAAAATCAGATTACATTTCTTTCCGTAGTTTATCATTAGGTTATTCATTCAATAATTTAGTAAAAGGAACTTTTATTAAAAATTTAAGAATGTATGCGCAAGTTCAAAATTTAGCATTATGGACAAAGTACCATGGTAATCCTATTGCAGGAACAGGTTCAAGTGAAAGTAGTACAACAACAACGACTGGATATGTATCTAACTCGTTTACGGCTTTCTCTTATCCATTAGTACGTTCATATTCTATTGGGTTTAATGTATCATTCTAAAAAATAAATAAAATGAAAAAAAATATATTTGTATTATCATTGTTAGCATGTGCATTAAGTTTCACATCTTGTAGTGATGATGATATCAACCAAAAACCATACGATCAGATTGAATTTGCTGATTATTATAAAACAGAATCAGATTTTAATACTGCTATAAATGGTGTTTATAGAGGATTTGTTCAAGATGGTTATTATGCTGGATTAAGTAATGCAAGTGATCTTGTTGCTGTTGGAGATATTTTAGCTGATAATATTATATTAAACCCTAGTGGTCGTCAATCAGGATTAAGAACTCACAACTGGAGTTACAATTCAAATGCGGTGCCTACATCAATTTATTCGACATCTTATAACATCATCTCTAGAGCTAATTTAATTTTGGCTAATATAGATAATTTACAAGATGGAGATTTTAAAAACTATATTTCAGCAAAGGCTAAAGCAATTCGTGCATTAGCACACTTTGAAGTTGCTCGTACGTACGCAGAAATTCCAACGCAAGCAGATAATGCTTTGTCTACAATTGGTATTGCTTATGTAGATAAATATGCTCCAAGAGCAGAAGTTACAAGAGATGCTACAATTGGAGAAACATATGATAAGATTATAGCAGATTTAGAGTCCGCAATTCCATATTTAAAAGAAGCAGATGCATCTTCAGAAATCAATAAATATGCAGCAGAAGCTTTATTAGGAAAAGTTTATTTATACAAAGGAGATTATAAAAAAGTTATCGAATATACTCAACCAGTTGTAGATGCTGTAGCTCCAGCTAAACAAAATGAATTGTCAGATTTATGGACTTCAGCAAATAGTAAAGGTGTTTTATTTGAAATTCCTTTAATTAATACTTCTGAACCAACTATTGGGACAAATTTTAGTCAAGGAGCTACAAATTCAACTATTATTTTAGAATATGCTGTTGATAAAAGCTTTTACGAGTTATATGATGCTACTACAGAACCAGAACGTGTAAATGCATATTTCAAGATTTTTAACCCTGATAATTTAGATGGGAATGATGTGATAGCGGTAAATAAATACATTAGTGGTAAAGTTATGTTAGGAATTAACAATGGACGTTACCTACGTGTAGAAGAAGCTATTTTAAACTTAGCAGAAGCACAATACTTATCAGGTGATGCAGCTAGTGCTCTAACAACATTAGATAAATTAAGAACATCTCGTTATACGACCTTTACAGGAGGAGAAACAGGATTAGCTCTTTTTGATGCAATTCAATTAGAACGTCGTAAAGAGTTAGCATTTGAAAATGGAGACCGTTGGTTTACATTGAAACGTTTACAAGGAGTTACTGGAATTTCATCTGAATATACGCAAGGAATACAACGTACTGGTAATGGACTTTTTGCAGATGGAACAGGTTCACCTTCTTCTTCACAAGAGTTAAAAGCTGGAGATTATAGATGGCAATTACCAATTTCACAAACGGTATTGAACAAAAATCCAAATATGAAGCAAACTCCAGGTTATTAATTTTTATTGATAAAAACTTAGTAGTTTATAAATTTTATAAAAGAGACTGTCCTTATAGACAGTCTCTTTTTTTTGTTAGCGTTAACATAAATTTTTTAATGCAATAGTGTGTATAAAAAAATATGTTGATTGTTGAATATTTAAAACTATGTAAATAAATGGGAGTAATTGTCTTATAAATTAACATATATTTAATATTTTAAGAAATAAATGTGACTATTCTATTAAATACTTAACAAATGAAAAAAAACGTGTAACTTTTTGGAAATCTTAAAAAAAAGTTAGAGTTTTGTTTAAAATGTTATAAAAATTATAAACTATGAGGAGAAGATTAACATCTTTGAGCTTATTAGCCTTCCTAGGGTTAGGAACAATGGCTTTTGCTCAGATTACGGGTGTAGTTAACGACGCTAACAATTTCCCAGAGTCAGACGTAGAGGTTACTGTGAAAGGTACCAACAAAGTTGCGTTTACTGACGAAAAAGGAAATTTTAACATTGATGCAAAAGTAGGAGATACTTTAGTAATCAATGGAAAAGAATTTAAAGTAACTTCTAATAATTTAGGAGCTTTAAAGTATAATACAGAAGAAACTGTAAATTTAGAAGAAGCTTTAGTTACTGTTGCATACGGTAAACAAAGAAAAGAAGCTATTGTAGGTGCAGTTGCTGTTGTAGATAGTAAAGTATTAGAAAAACAACAAGCTACAAACCCATTATCTGCTATTCAAGGTTCTGTTTCTGGAGTTAGTATAATAAATTCAGGAGGACAACCAGGTTCGTCCCCAATTATTAGAATTCGTGGTATTGGTTCTGTTAATGCCTCAGCTGAGCCATTAATTGTTTTAGATGGAGTGCCATTCAATGGTAATATTTCTATGATCAGTCAAGATATGATAGAATCTATTAATGTCTTAAAAGATGCAGGAGCCGCTGCGCTTTATGGTGCTAGAGCCGCTAATGGGGTTATTTTGATAGAGACTAAAAAAGGTAGAAAATCATCTGCTCCAAGAATAACATTTACATCACAATTTGGAGTTGCTGATCAGGCTGTGAAAATGCACAAAACTGTAGGTGCAGAAGATTTCATGAAGTATACATGGGAAGCTATGAAGAATGGTAACGCAGGTGGAGCTCAGTATGCTACAGATAATTTAATTACTAGATTAGGTTACAATCCTTATGGAACACTATCAAAACCGATAGATACAAATGGTAACTTAGCTTCTGGTGCCAATCTATTATGGGATACTAATTGGGAAGATTTGTTAATAAATAATTCAGCAATTAGACAAGAACATAGTATAAATATAGATGGTGGAAATGAACATACAACTTATAATTTTGGTGCGAGTTATTTAAATCAAGAAGGATCAGTTGTTACTTCTAAATTTGAAAGAACTACTATTAAAGGTAGTATGGTAACAAAAGCCAATGATTGGTTAGAATTAGGTGTTAATACTTTGATAGGTTTAGGTTATGAAAATGGACCTACACAATCAGGAGCTTCTTTTCAATCACCAATTCAATGGAGATATTCAATGTCAAACATCTATCCTGTTTATAAAAGAAATGGAGTAGGAGGACTTTTATTTGATGTTTCAGGTAAACCTATTTATGATTACGGTCAAGATGGAGATTATTTGGTTAATGGAACAAGACCTCTTTTATCTAATGAAAATGCAGTTGGAGCTCTATATGAAGGATATCTTGTGAAAAATAGAAGAACAAACATAAATGTTAATGGTCATGCAAAAGTAACTTTTACAGATTATTTGTCTTTTAGATCACAACTTTCATATCAACAATATTTATTAGACAATAGTCAGTTGTCTAGTAATTTGATTGGAAATGCAGCTTCAGTAAACGGTCGTATTGAAAAAAATAGAGATACTCAAGACACTAAAAACTTTACTAATAGTTTAAATTTTGATAAAAAGTTTGGAAACCACAGTTTTAGAGTTGATGCAATTATGGATATGTATGATTTTACATATGAGATGATGGGTGCTCAAGGAACAGGATTTCTAACTGGAATTGGAGTATTAGGAGGAACAACTGCTCCTGAGTCTGTTTCTGGTGCTGTTTATAGAGAAAGAATTTTAGGATATATGGGACGTGTAAGCTATGACTTTGCAGGTAAATATTTCTTAGAAGGATCTTATCGTAAAGAAGCTTCAACTAGATTTCATAGTGATGTTCGTTGGGGAGATTTCTTCTCTGTAGGTGGAGGTTGGATTATTTCCAAAGAAAATTTCTTAAAGGGATCTGATGTTGTGTCTAATTTGAAATTAAGAGCTTCATATGGTGAAGTAGGAAATAATCAAACGCTAAACTCAGCACAAGATTTTGCTACTTATTTCCCTTATATCCAGAGTATATCAGCAGGTTGGTCTCAGCTAGGACAAGCAGGAGTTTTAATAGGACAGTTACCGGATGCTAACTTGTCTTGGGAAAAAACTGCATCAACTAATGTTGGATTAGATTTTGGATTTTTCAAAAATAGAATAACAGGATCTATCGATTATTTTAATAGAGAATCAGTAGATTTAATTATGGGAGGTAATTTACCATATTCAGGAGCTGGACAATCAACAATCTTGACTAATATCGGTTCTGTAAAAAATTATGGACTTGAGTTTAATTTACAGACTGTAAATGTTCGTAATGATAATTTTGAATGGACGACAAACATTAATGTAGGCTTTACTCGTAATAAAATACTTAAGTTAAATGGATCTGATTCTATGATTCAAGGAACTAAATTATGGGAAGTAGGAAACTCTGTGTATGATTGGTATCTTTGGGAATGGGCAGGAGTAGATCCTACTGATGGAGCAGGTATGTGGTATACAGACGATGCTAACGGTAATAAAGTTACAACAAAAAATTATGCTCAAGCAAAACGTTATTTACAAGATAAGTCATCATTACCAGATTTTGAAGGAGGTTTTTCTAACTATATAAGATATAAAAACTTTGATTTAAATGTCTTATTTAATTTCAGTGTTGGATCATATGTGTATGACTCGAGTTATGCTTCTTTAATGAACACAGGTAAAACAGCAGGTTATCAGTGGTCTGAAGATATTAAAGATAGATGGCAAAATCCAGGAGATATTACTAATACTCCTAAGTTGACAATGGCAAATAATGATTATAACACGACATCTACAAGATTTTTATTTAAAAATGATTATTTAAGACTAAAAGCTTTAAACTTTGGTTATAATTTCTCTCAAAAGAATGTTGAACAAATGGGATTAAAAGGATTAAGAATTTATTTCCAAGGAGATAACTTATTAACTTTTCAGTCTCATAAAGGAATTGATCCTGAACAAAATGTTTCTGGATCTACTAATTCAAGATCTTATCAACAAAGAATCTATACAGTAGGGTTTAGAGTTAATTTGTAATTAAAAAAGTAAAAGTAAAATGAAAAAATATATTATACTATCATTAGCAGCATTAGCTATGCTTACATCTACTGGGTGTATGGATGATTATTTAAATGAACCTAACCCTTCAGATCAAGGGTCTTTATCTCCAGATGCTCTTTATTCATCGAAAGATAATGCAACAGCTGCTATGGCAGGATTGTTAAGAGTACAAAGAGGACAATGGTCAGAGACTTCTAATACAGATGCAGGAGGATTATACTCGTTTTTATTTGCAAGATCTGTTAAAGGTTCAGATATACAACTAATAGGAAGTCATTATAATTTTGACTATACAAATGATAATCGCGAACCTACATATAGAAGAACAGCTTTTTCATGGAGATTTCCATATTTCATGATTGCAAGATTAAATCAATTTTTAGAAGGAGTTGAAAAATCTGAAGGTATTTCTGATTCTGATAAACTAGATTTAATGTCTCAAGCAAGAGCTTTGAGAGGTTTTTATTATTTTCAATTAGCTCTAGAGTTTAATCATGCATATAAATTTGATCCTCAAGCTGCAGCTCCTCCTGTATATACTTCTATTGATTTAGTTGGTAAGCCAATGGGAACTCTTGAAGAATTGTATAAGCAAATTACAACAGATTTGGAGTACGCAGTTCAAAATGGATTAAGTTCAAGAATTGATAATTCTTGGGTAAATAAAGAAGTTGCTGCTGGTATGTTAGCAAATGTTTATTTGTCTATGGAAAATTGGCCAAAAGCTGAGGAGATGGCAAAAATAGCTTATAATAACAATGTTTTAGGTGCATTACATACTATAACTTCTTATGAGCCTACAGGGTTTGATAATTATCTTGATAAAGAGTGGTTATGGTCTTTACCACAAACTAATGATCAATCTAATTATTATTGGGCTGCCCCTCACGTATTCATGCACTATGGACCAGGTTATAATAATGGATTCTTAAATTCTGATTTTGTTGCTAAGTTTAAAAGTAATGATAGAAGAAAAGAAGCTATAAAGGTACTTTCGAATACTTTACCAACAACTGATCCTAGATATTGGACAACAACAAAATTTGTTTTTGAATTCTCTTCATCAATGTCAGTATTTAGAACTCCTGAGTTTATTCTTGTAGCTGCTGAAGCAGCCTATAGACAAGGTAATATTTCAGAAGCTCAAACAATATTAAATGAATTCAAATCAACTAGATATACTGGTTTTGTTAACGAGAGTTTAACAGGGACTGCTTTACTAGAAGAAATTTTGTTAGAAAGACGTAAAGAGCTTTATGCAGAGAATGGAGTAGAATGGTTTGATGCTAAACGTTTACAAAGAGGAATTACAAGAACTGGAAATCATGCAATTTTAATAAACTTAGCACCAAATGATAACAAGTTTATCTTAAAAATCCCTCAAATAGAGATTGATTCGAATCCAAATATTGATGCTAGTGTTAATAATGGTAAATAATTTGAATTAAAAATTGAATATCATATAATCCCCTCATTGAGGGGATTTTTTATTTATATATTCTTTAAGAGTGTAGAAAATTACTCAACTCTCAACTCAGCTACAATAGGGAAATGATCAGATTTAATGTTTTCTCCACGATAGAAATTTGTCACATTAATAGATTTGGAAACCCAACACTGATCGATATTTGTTCTAAAAACAGGAATAAAAGCATTCCAAGAATTATTTAATCCAAAACCAGAACGAGCATCTTTCATTTTATTTGATTGAACCAATTTAAAATTTGGTGAATAAACAGTAGAATTTAAATCACCAATTAATATAATATTAGAAATTTTCATTTCATCAATCTCTTTTTTCATCAATTCATATTGCTTATTTCTTCTTTCAAACCGTGCCTGATTTGGTAAAGGAGGAACAGGATGTGTTGCTAAAATGGAAAGAGGTTTCCCATTAATTTTTAATTCTCCAATTAAAGATGGATGCATTTCATCAATATAATTTTTTGTAATAATTGTATCAAAAGGCGTTTTAGAATAAATGGCTATTCCGAAATTATTCTCTCTAACCTCTTCTTTAAAGTAAGGATATTCTTTTCTAATAAAATCAATATTTTTTTGCCAATCTGGAGTTAATTCTTGCAAAACTAAAACATCAGATTTCTCTGTTTTTAGATAATTTTCTAATTCTTTAAATTCGCTATTTTGAGAAAAAATATTAATCGAAATTATTTTAAAATTTGGCTTTTCTCCTTTCGCATTTTCTCCGAAATAAAAATTTCCCATATTAAGATAAACAATGTAAGGAATTACAAAAATGGGAAGTAAAAAAAGTCCATTTTTTTTATCATTCTTTCTAATTGCATAATTATAAAGTAAACATAGGAAGAATGCTATAATTAAAGCATAAATGGAATAATGTACCAGCATATCAAATATAAAATATTCATAAAAACTTTTACTGATTAGATATATTCCTATAAATACAAAAAATAATATTTTACTCCATTTTGCTAACATTTTATCAAGGTGTTTTAGTTCGTTGTAAAAGTAATGTATAATACTTACTAACTATCTCAAAAAAATACTTAATTCTATTATTCTTTATATAAAAAATGACCTTAATTCTTTTTGAGGTATTTAAAAAATTATATTATTCATTAACTTTGCATTATGATAAAAATCGGAATTTTAGGAGGAGGACAATTAGGTTATATGTTTTTGCAAAATGCATTGCAGTATCCTTGTGAGATTAGTATTTTAGATCCAGCAGCCGATGCGCCTTGTGCACCACATGCTCATAATTTTGTGCATGGAGATTTTAAAGATTATGAAACAGTTGTTGAATTTGGAAAAAATCTTGATGCAATTGGAATTGAAATAGAGCATGTAAATGTTGAAGCTTTACGCTATTTAAAATCAATTGGAAAAAAAGTAGTTCCAGACCCTGAAGCTTTAGCAATTATTCAAGATAAAGGAGTTCAGAAAGCTTTTTACACTTCAAATAATATTCCGACAGCGCCTTATTTTGAGTTAGAGAATTGGGAAGATTTAAAATCTAAGAAAGATTTAAGTTATCCTATTTTTCAAAAATCAAAAAAAGATGGTTATGATGGAAAAGGGGTACAGTTTTTAAAATCTGAAGCTGATTTAGAGAAAATGCTTCAAACTCCATCTATTTTTGAAACTCCTGCTGATTTAAATAGAGAAATTGCTGTTGTTACGGTTGCCGACCATTTAGGAAATATTGTAACATATCCTACAGTAGAATTTATCATAAATGAAGAGTATAATTTATTAGACTATTTATTAATACCGTCTTCTTTATCTAAAGAGGTAACAGATCGTGCAGAAGAAATTGCTCGTGATGTTGTAAAAGCTTTAAAATCTCCTGGGGTTTTTGCAGTAGAAATGTTTTTAAATAAAGATAATTCTATTTGGGTAAATGAAACTGCTTCTCGTGTTCATAACTCAGGTCATTCAACAATAGAGGCAGCATATTCTTCTCAGTTTGACCAAATGTTGAGAACCTTAATGGAATTACCATTAGGGTCAACAAAGTTGTTTACAACTTCTGCAATGGTTAATTTAATTGGAGCAGAAGGAGAAACAGGAACGGCAGAAATTAAAAACATCGAAAAGTTATTAGAAATACCAGGAACATTTTTGCATTGGTATGCTAAAGCCATTACAAAACCAGGACGTAAAATGGGGCATGTAACATTGGTGAATGATGACTTACAACAATTGAAACAAAACATAAAACAAGTAAATACAACGGTGAAAGTCGTTGCAAAAAAGTAAACAAATATGGTAGGAATTATAATGGGTAGTGATAGTGATTTACCAATCATGAAGCAAGCTGCAGAGGTTTTAACAGAATTAAATATTCCATTCGAATTAACAATTGTTTCTGCTCACCGTACACCAGAACGTATGTTTGAATATGCCAAAACTGCTCACGAACGTGGAATTAATGTTATTATAGCAGGAGCAGGAGGGGCAGCACATTTACCAGGAATGGTTGCTTCTATTACACCTCTTCCTGTAATTGGTGTTCCAATTAAATCATCCAATTCTATTGATGGTTGGGATTCAATCTTATCTATTTTACAAATGCCGAATGGTATTCCAGTTGCGACTGTTGCAGTAAACGCTGCTAAGAATGCAGGAATATTAGCTGCTCGTACGTTAGGCGCTACAAGCCCTGAAATACAAGAAAGAATGATTAGTTACCAACATGATTTACAGAAAGCTGTTGAAGCTAAAATTGAGATAGTTAAAGGAGAATATCCAAACGGATTTGATAAGTAATATTCGACTGATAATTATAGATTAGATATCAAAAATATAATATTTCAAAACAAAACCCAGCAAATTAGTTTGTTGGGTTTTGTTTTGAAACAAATAATATTAGTTAAATTTAGCAGACCAAATCTTAACTGTAAAAATCTCGTAATGAAGATTTATTTATATTTTCTTTTTTTTATGAGCTCTATTTTAGTATACTCTCAGAAAAAACGTGATAGTACAAATTTTATTTCTTATGAATCAGATATTATGATTCGTTCAAATTTTTATACAAATAGAGAAATATATTTTTTTACTTATAATGATCAGGAATTGGATATAAGAACAAATAATAGATTATACACATCAATTTCTTTAGATTATGAGATAATTAGTGTTGCACTTAGTTTTGCACCAGATTTTTTTGTAAGAAGTAAGGATGAAAATTTAAAAGGAGAGAGTTCTTTTTCTCAAATTAGTTTTAGTATGTTTCCTAGAAATTTCATACAAACAGTTAACTATAAAAGAAATAAAGGGTTTTATTTGAAAAATACTGAGGATTATATTGAAAATTGGAGAGAGGGAGTTGATCCTTATATTAAACTTCCTGATTTGGATATTCAAGAGTTTTCAGGAACGACTTCTTATATCTTTAATAAAAATTTCTCTGTGAAAAGTATTTATTATCAGAATGAATGGCAAAAAATAAGCAGTGGAAGTTTAATAACCTCACTAGATTATAATTTGACCGCCACTCGTGATAAAATAGATGGTAAAGTAGAGAGGGACAATTTATTTAATTTTGGGATTAATGTTGGGTATCATTATAATTGGATTGTCTCTAAAAATGTGAGTATTTCTCCTCATATATATGTAGGTTTAGGAGGAAAGAGTGATACAAAAAATATGTACTTAGATAAAAGGATAGGAGGAGGATTTCTAATAGGATACAACACAGATAAGTTTTTGTTTGGTACAAAAATTAATTTATCATCTTCAAATTATAAAATAAATTCGGGAGAGGGTGTTTCAAACGATATTATTAATGGATTATTTTATATAGGATTTCGTTTTAAACCTCCAAAAGGAATCTCTAAGAATTATACTGATTTACAGGAAAAAATACCTTTTCTTTAAAATATAAATTTTCCATAAACTGGCTAGTTTTGTAGATTGTCCAGTTACAATTTGTAAACCTTTAAAGGCGGGGGAATAAATCCTGCTTCTGTAGTAGCTTCTATTTCTTGTAGTAAATCTCCTTCCTGAGCATAAATAAAGGGAGAAAATAACATCATAAGAAATAGGGTAGTATTCTCTTATTCATAAGTTTAGATTTAAAAGCCTCGTCATCAAATAGAATACCATTTGGCTGTAAATTAGGAATTAGAATTGAATCAATATCAATTTAGATTAGACTCATATAGCAACACAACAGTTTGAGAAATATTTTTATTAACGTATTAATTTAGTATCTATCCTCATTGATTAAAAATTATAAAAAATCTTTTATTTTTAGATAAAACATTTTTAAATGTTTATATAATTGATCTAGTGTTGGTATAATGTTTTTGTGGATGCTTATGTTTTGATTTTGAATTTTTAAAGATTAAAAAATTATAATCTTTTCGATGTTAAAAAAACTATAGAATTTTGAATATAGAATAAAAATACTGATTATTGCCTACCTAAATCTACTACCTAAAAAATGAAGAATAAATTATTAGTATTTGTTTTGCTTTTTTGTTCATTTATGAAAGCTCAAGAAAAAAGCGAGATAGAGGAACTTCGAGAAGAAATAAAACAATTAAAAGAGAAAATAGATAGCAATTCAATTTCTATAAAACACATTCAGAATAATTCATTACTTACAGAAGAAGTAAAATTACCAGCTCGCATAAAATTTTCGGGAGGAGGACTTCTCCGCTTTGGTGAATGGGATGTGAATCAACAAAGAATAAATCCCAAAACAGGTTTACATTATAAGGATGGAAATAGGTTTTGGAGTCGTTTTAATTTTTACTTAGGAACAGATATTAAATTATCAAAAAATATCGATTTTCATGCACGAATAAGAACTGGAAATAAACAATATTCTTTTGTTTCCTTTGGTGCAAATGAAGATGAAAGATTAAATGTCTTATTGGATGAATTTTGGCTTAACTACTCGTATAAATTTACAGATATAAGAATAGGTAGACAAAGTGCATCTAGAATTTGGAATAATCAATCTGGGGTAATGTTCGATATTCCTACCCATGATGGGATTACGGTTGTATCTAATTTTAAAGTAGGAAATGATTTAAAGCTAAAACCTAAACTAGCCTACTTTGTAGAGAGATATGCAAATAATGCACCTTTAAAAGAACAAGGAAAAATGTATGGTTTTTCTTTAGAATTATCTTCTTCTAATTCTTCTATTTTTTCTTGGAAAATATCTAGCGGTATTATAAAAGCAGAAGCATTGCCAACGAGGTATAAAAATGATTTGGCTCAAACTGCAGATGGAATAACAAGATATAACGATGGAGATTTGGCACCAGATTATACAATTTGGGCAAATCAATTTGTTGTAAAACTTAAGCAATTTTATGGTTTATCGTTAATATTTGATTATTACAATAATTTAAGAAAGTATAATGAGAATCCAATTTCTCATATGATTTATGATGTTAATGGAAATAATTCTTATTCGAACCGAAATGAATATGACTCTTCTAAAAGTGTTGATTTTACAAAAGAAAATCAAGGGTTTGTGGCAACGATTGCAGTAGGAGATCAAGCAGAAGCAAAACAAATTTATGCAGGTCTATCTTACTTGTATATGGAAAAGTATGCTGCTATGGATTATTTTGCACAATATGATTTTGCACGCTGGACATCATCAAATATAAAAGGACCAGAGTTTTCTCTTGCTTATCGATTCAATAAATATTTAAAACTAAGGTCTAGATTGTTTATAGCAGAAGAAATAGAAGGATTAAATGCTATAGATACCGATTATAAGAGATCAGGAACAAGATTAAGAATTGATATGAATATTAATTTCTAAAATAAATTATTCAAAAAAAGGATTGTTTTACAACTGTAAAACAATCCTTTAAATTATAATGATAAGGGAGAATTATTTTCCTTTATTCTTTACATATTTTTCTAACCATTGATCTTGCTCCCATAACATATGTAGAACATTTTCTTTGGCTGCATAACCATGAGATTCTTTTGGTAAAAGAACAAAACGAGTTGTAGCACCTAAACCTTTAAGAGCATTAAAATAACGTTCAGATTGCATAGGAAATGTACCTGTATTATTATCTGCTTCACCATGAATTAATAATAATGGAGTTTTCATTTTCTCAGCATTCATAAATGGAGACATTGTATTGTAAACTTCTGGAGCTTCCCAATAGTTACGTTGTTCCGATTGAAATCCGAATGGAGTTAATGTACGGTTATAAGCTCCTGAACGAGCAATTCCTGCAGCAAATAAATTAGAATGTGTTAATAAGTTAGCTGTCATAAAAGCTCCATAAGAATGTCCTCCTACAGCAACACGAGCTCTATCTATAAATCCTAAAGCATCTACAGCATCAATTGCAGCTTTTGCATTTGCAACCAATTGTGGAACAAATGTATCATTTGGCTCTTCTTTTCCTTCTCCAATAATTGGAAATGCAGCATTATCAAGTACAGCATATCCTCTTAATGCCCAAAAAACTGGACCTCCGTAAGAAGGAGATGTAAATTTATTTTCTGAAGTTGTAACTTGTCCTGCTGTAGCAGCATCTTTAAACTCTCTAGGATAAGCCCACATTAACATCGGTAACTTTTCTTTTTTCGTTTTATCATAATTTGGAGGTAAGTACAATGTTCCAGATAATTCTACTCCATCTGCACGTTTATAAGTAATTAATTCTTTATAAACATTATCTAAAGATTCGAACGGATTTTTAGTAAATGTAACTTGTTTTGCTTTTCCTCCTTTTTGGAAAATATTACGAATATATAAATTAGGATAATCAGATTTAGATTGAATTTGCTCTAAAACAACTCCTTTCTTAGGATCAATAAAACGAACAATAGCTTCTAGTTTATCAGATTTCTGAGCTCTCCATAGACGAGTAGTTTTTTGTGTTTTGATATCAAAATCATCAACAAAAGGTAATACACCTTCAGCAGATATACCTTCACCAGCTAATAGTAGTTTTCCTTTGGTAAAAGAAAGAACGTTACGTCCATAATCGTTTATTTCTGTTACAAAAGATCCTGGGTCATTATAGGCATCTTGTGTATTACGGCTAAAGAAACGTTTTGTTTCTTGTTGAGGGTTTGATGGATTGAAAATATAATAACTTTCATTACGTGTATTATACCAAGAATCTCTTATTAAAGCTACATCATTATTTCCCCAAGTAACACCACGGTAGCGGTCTTTTACTTTTACTAATAATTGTTTTTCTGCAGTAAATGGAGCAGCTAATTGATAAACAGCATCACGGTATTCTGCAGGTTTATTTGCATCTCCACCATCTAGCGCTTCAACCCAATATAATGTAGAAGGTTGGTCTGCACGCCAGTATAAACTTCTTTTTCCTAAAATAGTAGAAGAAAATCCTTTAGGAACAACTTCTTGTAAAGCTTTTTTATCTACTTCTTTTACTAATTTTCCGTTGATATCAAAAACAATATCTACAGAAGGAAAACTGTTATAAGTTACGATGTAAGAAAATGGTTTCTGAATTTCGCTTGTTAAAACATATTTTCCATCAGGAGAAACAGAAACGTCTGTATACATTGCTGCATCTTTCCATTTTGTTTTTGTTCCGCTTTCTATGTCAACTTTAACCAATTCTGATAAAGCTAATTGTTCAAAATTAAACTCATCATTTTTATTTTTTAATAAATCTTGATATGTTCTGTTCTGAGCTTCTTTTCCATCTGCTACAGAAACTGTTGGTCCAGTTGCAACTATCTCAGCAGCATTAATTAAAGGCTTTCTTGTAGAAGGAATAACATTCACTATTACTTCTTTATCAGAAATCCAACTAAATGGTCTTCCTAAGTTTGCATTTAATTTATCTTCAAAAATCTTTGTAGCATTCAAAGTTTTTACATCGATGATCCATAATTCAACACCTTTTTCAGTTGTATTAGTTACGGCAAATTTTGATTGACTTTTATTCCAAGATTGATTAGAAAAACGTCCTACAGATGGTAAACCTGCAATTGTTTTTTCTTTTGAAGTTTTTAAATCATAAAAAGTAATCTTCTCACTAAAAACTTCACGAGAATTTATATTTGTTACAGGATTAATACGTAATCCTGCTAATCTAAATTCTGTTTCAGATAATTCTGCAATTGTTTTGTAGCGACTTCTGTAAGATAAAAAAGAATTCTCAGCCTTACGATCTGTAGAGATTGATGGAGGCATTTCAGCATCAGCTAATTGTAAAATTTCTTGTGGAGGTTTTTGGTAGGTAACATTTTCCTGTGCATTTAGCGTAGAACCTAATGTCATTGCTAAAAACACTAAGGAATAAATTATTCTCTTCATGATGTTTTGTTAATTTTTACTAAGATAGGGATTTAGTTATTATTTGAAGTTGCTTAAAACCTAAATTTGTAGTAAAAATTATAAAAATTCAAAAGCTGTTTTCACAAATTGCGAAAACAGCTTTTTTATAGAGAATATTTTACGTATTATTTAATACAAATTACCCAACTTGTACACCATTCGGAGTCTCTGCTTCTGGATTTACAAATGTTAATTTTCCGTCTGCTTTATCAGCAAATAATAACATTCCGTTAGATTCTATTCCACGAATCTTTCTTGGAGCTAAATTAGCTAAAACCATTGCTTGTTTTCCAACAATTTCTTCTAAAGTAAAATGTTCTGCGATTCCAGAAACAATCGTACGAATATCCATTCCTGTATCAACTCTTAATTCGAATAATTTATCAGCTTTTTCAACTTTTTTAGCTTCTAAAATTGTTCCGATACGAATATCCATTTTTTGGAAATCATCAAAAGAAATTAATTCTTTTTGTGGTTCTGCATTTGGGTTTGTCATATTATTTTTGACTTTACTGTCGTTTAATTTATTTATTTGATATTCTATTGCTTCATCTTCTATTTTAGCAAAAATTAATGCTGATTCACCTAATTGATGTCCAGTAGGAATAAATTCGTCTGTAGACTCTAAATCATTCCAATCTGCTTTTTCAATATTCATCATTGCTAACATTTTTTCAGAAGCAAACGGAATAAACGGCTCTCCAAATTGTGCTAAAGCAGCAGCAATTTGTGTTGCGGTATACATAATTCCTTTTACAGCTTCTGGCTCATCACCTTTTTTCCAAGGCTCTTGTGCTTGTAAAAACTGGTTTCCTAAACGTGCTAAATTCATATACTCTGTTAAAGCTGCACGGAATTCATATTTCTCAATATGTTCTGCAATGCGTTGAGCAAAGTATTTAATTTGTGTTAGTTCTTCAAACTCTATCGTTTTTTCAGGAACAATTCCTTCATAATATTTGTGAGAAAGAACCATTACACGATTAATAAAGTTTCCTAAAATCCCAACTAACTCAGAATTATTTTTTGTTTGAAAATCTTTCCAAGTAAAATTATTGTCTTTGTTTTCTGGCATATTAGCCGTTAAAACATAGCGTAAAGTATCTTGTTGATTAGGGAATTCTTCTAAATATTCATGTGCCCATACCGCCCAGTTTCTAGAAGTTGATATTTTATCATCTTCTAAATTTAAAAACTCGTTAGCAGGAACATTGTCTGGCATAATGTAATCACCATGAGCTTTCATCATAGTAGGGAAAATAATACAATGGAAAACAATGTTATCTTTTCCGATAAAGTGGACTAATTTAGTCTCTTCATTTTGCCAATAATCTTTCCAATTCTTTCCATTCTTTTCTGCCCATTCTTGTGTAAAAGAGATGTATCCAATTGGTGCATCGAACCAAACATACATTACTTTTCCTTCAGCACCTTCAACAGGAACAGGAATACCCCAGTTTAAATCACGTGTCATTGCACGAGGTTTTAAACCGTCATCTAACCAAGATTTTACTTGTCCATATACGCTCGATTTCCAGTCATTTTTATGCCCATCTAAAATCCATTCTTTTAAAAAGTCTTGGTATTGATCTAAAGGTAAATACCAGTTTTTCGTTTCTTTTCTAATAGGTGTATTTCCTGATAAAGCAGAACGAGGGTTAATTAATTCTTCTGGGCTTAGAGTAGATCCACATTTTTCGCATTGATCACCGTAAGCATCCGTATTTCCACACTTCGGACATTCTCCACGAATATAACGATCTGCTAAAAATTCTTTAGCTTCTTCGTCATAAAACTGTTCTGTAACGTCTTCTGTGAATTTATTATTGTTGTATAAAGTTTTAAAGAAATCTTGAGAAACTTCTTTATGTTTTGTAGATGTTGTACGAGAATAAACGTCAAATGTTACTCCAAAGTTTTCTAACGTATTTTTGATATTCTCATGGTAACGATCTACAATATATTGTGGTGTAACACCCTCTTTCTTTGCACGAATTGTAATTGGAATTCCGTGTTCATCAGAACCTCCAATAAATGCAACATCTTTCCCTTTTCTTCTCAGAAAACGAGCATAAATATCCGAAGGAATATAAACACCTGCCATGTGACCAATATGTAAAGGTCCATTTGCATAAGGTAAAGCTGCTGTAATTGTATATCTTTTTGGTTGAAACATTTCTTAAAATCTATAAACGACAAAGATACGATTTGTAGTTTGTTTTGCTTAAACCTTTTTCTTATTTTTATAAAGTAATTCTATTTTATGAAAGATCAAGTTGTCGCGACACCAGAAGATTTAGTTTCGGATTCTATAAATAATATCTTTACGTATATTAATTATTTTTTAGTTGCAGCTTTAATTGTTTTATTAATTTATATGACAATTAGAGATTTTAAGAAAAAGAAGAGACAAAAACAACTGGATAAAGAGCGAGAAGAATATGCTAGAACTGGTGATAAAAATTAAATTTGGTTTAAATTTTACCAACTTTAGTCATCTAAACGCTAATCTATTCATCTAAGATTTTTTCATTCTTTAAAACTACCTTATCTTAGGCGAGAATTAACACATTTAGGAAATCTAACTATTATGAGTTCGTACGAGTATTACAACTTTCCGATTCAGTTAATTAAAGGTTTTTTAGACGATTCTAAAAAAGTTTTAATTGATATTTCGCATTATTGCATATACAGAGTCTTTATTGATAATTTTGAAAAATATTCAGGATCTTTCACAGGATACCAAAAAGCTTGTGATGATTTTGGTATAGAATTTAAGAATGTGGCGGCGGCCTACCAAAACGGAAAAGATTTATACGAAGCAACAATTAGTAAAAGTCCCATGGTCGGAATGACATCAGAAATGTATTGGGATTACATGACGAATGAGAAAACTGATTTCGAGAAAGTTTTATTATTAGGCGATTTAGCTTTTAAGAGTATTTTAGGAGCAAAATCGTACATCAAATTAGATAACAAGTATTGGTTTAGTAGAATGAATGGTTCAGCAAAATCAATTACAAAAGAAGAACTTTCTCCAAGTTTACAACGTTATCTTAATGAGTATCAAACCAAGAAAATTAAAAATAAATTAATTGCAGATTGGGGGCTTTCTTCTTATTCTAGATTTAACAGAGGGTTTTATATTAGCTATAAAATGACTTTAGATGATTTGGCATATCATGCAGAAAAAATAAGAAAATCTACACAAGACAAGAAAATTAAAAATGACGTAAAAACTGCTCATGAAAAGGCAATGGAACGTTTAGCAAAAGAAGATTTATAAAAATCATTCATTTTCAAAATAACATAAAAAAGGGACAAAATTTTGTCCCTTTTTTATGTTCTAAACTTTAATTCTTAAAATCTTTTATAAAAAAAATCTCATTTTAATTAAAGTGAGATTTTTAAAATATAATTGGTGTATTTTTTTAGAATAATTCTGCTTGAAATTGCTCAATAAAACGCTTATCATTTTCTGTGTATAAACGAATATCACCAATTTGATACAATAATAAAGCAATACGCTCTATACCCATACCAAATGCGTATCCAGAATATTTCTCAGGATCAATATCTACATTTCTTAATACATTAGGATCAACCATTCCACATCCCATAATTTCTAACCAACCAGTTCCTTTGGTCATACGATAGTCTGTTTCAGTTTCTAATCCCCAATAAACATCAACTTCTGCAGAAGGCTCTGTAAATGGAAAGTAAGAAGGACGTAAACGGATTTCAGATTTACCAAATAATTCTGTTGTAAAATAACTTAATGTTTGTTTTAAATCTGCAAAAGAAACACCTTCGTCAATATATAAACCTTCTATTTGGTGAAACATCATATGAGAACGAGATGAGATTGCCTCATTACGGTAAACACGACCAGGAGCTAAGAAACGCATAGGAGGTTTATTATTTTCCATGTGACGAATCTGAACAGATGATGTATGCGTACGTAAAACGATATCTGGATCTTTTTCAATAAAGAAAGTATCTTGCATATCACGTGCTGGGTGATATGTTGGTAAATTTAGAGCTGTAAAATTATGCCAATCGTCTTCAATTTCTGGACCTTCAGAAACACTAAATCCAATACGATTAAAAATTTCAATAATTCGATTTTTTGTAATATTAATTGGATGACGAGAACCTAATGGAAAAGGTTCTCCAGGACGAGTTAAATCTAAAGAAGTATCTGTTTTTCCTTCATTAGAAATCTCATTTTTAAGAACAGTTGATTTTTCAGTTGCTAATGTTTTTAATTCATTTACAACTTGACCAAATTCTTTTTTTTGTTCGTTTGGAACAGATTTAAACTGAGTGAATAAATCGGTTAAAATTCCTTTTTTTCCTAAAAATTTAATTCTGAATTCTTCAATTTCAGCAGCATTTGTTGAATGAAAGTTTTTTACTTCCTCAATATATTGTTTGATTTGGTCAATCATAATTTTTTGATCAATTTGGATACAAATTTAACGGATAATCAATTTATAACAAATTATTCGTGTGTTTTTATCTATAAAAGAGTTTAATAAATGTACTTTACTTTAATTGTTGATAAAAATAAAGGTTATAATTCGGAAATAAATCTGGATAAAAAATCTTTCCTAAATCATTTAATATAATATCAGGGCGAACAATTCCTTGCTCAAAATAATCATTAGCATCTTTTATATTCATACGCTTATTATAAGCATAAACATTTCCATTTTTAAATGCATCAAACCAAGTATAATTAGGATATGAAGCCTTCATCTCAGCTAAAGAATTTGCACTTGTAACGTTAATCCAATATTTAGCAGATTTACCTTTTTTGTATACTTCTTCAAACGTTAGGCTTAAGCTATTTAATCCTGTTTTGTCATTGAAAATATAATTTCCTTTTGCGTCTTCAATTAATTTTGCTTGTAACAAGTCTTTTGTAGGTAAATACCAAACATCTCCATACATTGTGTTAACAAGCGTAGATACATTACCTTTTCCTTTCGTTTGAATAATATTTTTTATAGAATCGTATCTATTTTTCACCAATTCAAATTGTTGATTTGCTTCATTATTTTTATTAAATAATTTTCCGAAAACTTTTAAATATTCTATTTGTCCCAAAGGATTTTGTTCTTTGTATTCGTCAAGATATAAAACCTTAATACCGTTTTGTTCTAATTGTTGATGGTATTTTGCTAAAACAGGATTGGAATTCGCAATAATTAGTTGAGGTTTATTTTTTAAAATTGTCTCAGTAAATAATTCGTTTGAGTTTCCAACTTCTAGAATCGTCTTATTTTTAATCCCTTGTTCTATTTTAGGATTATACATAAAACTAGCATCTGTTACACCTTTTATTAAGTTGAATTCTCCTAATTCTGTTAAAAATGAAACAGCCGAAGAGGTTTCTACCATCACACTTTTTATAGGGAGTTCTTCTTTCTTGAAAGAAATTGTATTTTCAGATGATTTTATCGTAAGTGTTTGCTCATTTTCTTCAATCGAAATATTTTTAGAAAATTGAAAACTGTTGGTATTTTCAATGGTTTTATTTTCCGAAGATTGTTTGCAGTTAAATATTAGGAGGAGAAAAAGAAGACTTAGAACACTATTTTTTATCATTTTTTTGAATTGATTAATTAAACTGCAAGATATGAATTTTAGAAAAATTGTTAAAAATAATAATCTAAATAATTGAAAACTTGTTGATTAATTTTCAGTTAAAAAAAAGTTATTAAAAAAATAGGTTTTTAGCAGAAAAGTACTGTATATTTGCAGTCGAAAATAATGAAAACCTATTCATAATTTTCTAAATGGCCGAGTGGCGCAACTGAATAGCGCACTTGATTACGGCTCAAGAGGTTACAGGTTTGAATCCTGTCTCGGTCACAAAAGGCGTTAACTATTTTAGTTAACGCCTTTTTTATTTATAAATATTAAGTACCTAAATAATTTTAGATTTTTTTATTTGAATAATAAAAAATCTTATCTGCTAAACTATTTTTAAGCATTGTTAAATAATTTTAATGTAATAAACGATAAAATCGTTATTGAGAATAATTAAATTGGTTTTCGATTGTAATTCGCACTAATTACAATTATTAATATTTCTTTTAAAGTAATTTATAGTGTTAATTCATAAAGTTTTAAATAGCTTAATATCAATAGATATTTTGTGTTTAATCTAAATCTGCTGAAACCTTAAGTTATTGAATAATTAAAATAATCTTCAATTCTAACTCTAGATTGTTATAATAAATTAGTTAATATTTTAAGTAAATTAGGGATAGGTGTATATAAAAACAATCAAAAAAACGGAAATAATAATTGGGAAAAAATAAAAGAAGGAAATAAAAAACCTATTTTCGAAAATTGTAATTAAAATGAGAATGAAAAAGAATGTATTTATTACTTTACTTCTATTGAGTATAACATGTTTTTCACAAAAAACAGTCAATCAAAGAAAAGTATATGTCGATAAACAAGAAGAACTAAAACCTTTTATAGGTATTTGGAAAGCAGAAAAAGGAAATTTAATAGTATTGATTAATTTATTTGCTCGAGCTGAAGAAACAGGAAGGGAGTCTATTTTAGGTAAATTTAAAATAGAAGGTGAATATACCGTTATTAATAAACAAAAAAACGAAGATGTTTATGAATCAAAATATAGCCCTAAACCTCTACCTGGTATGAGTTCAATATCAGCATTTGAATTATATAAAAATTTTAAAACAAAATATTTAGACTTAAATAAAGATATATTGAATAGTTATTTTATTGGTTTTTCTGAAAAAGAAAAATGTATGACAAGGATTATTTCTAAAATAACTATATTACCATCTTCAATTGATACTATGTCATGGAAATCAGAAATTAAAGTTCCAACAGAATGGGATAATGAAGGGATTTACATTTCTGGAGAATCAGATGAAGGAGAATGTAAAGAGATAACTAATATAAATGAAATGACAATACCTAGTGAATTAATCTTTAAACGGGTAAAATAATGGATATACCAATTAAAATCACACACTAAACTAAGGAATTTATATAATATTATAACACCTTTTATTTAAAATAAAAGGTGTTTTTTTATATTTTAGAATATGTTTAATTATCAATTTTTCGAATCGTTGATAAATTATGATTATATAAATTACCTCTTTGTAAAAAATATTCTCTATTGCATATTAATAGAGTGATTGTAAGATAAAGTTACGACACTGTATCGGTCACAAAAGGCGTTAACTATTTTAGTTAACGCCTTTTTTATTTATTTTAGAATTTATTTCTTAGCTTCTGCAATTGCACTTTGAATTCCACTACCTGCAACTTCAAAAAATGAAGGACCAGCTAACAGATATACTTTTTCTAATTTTTTAGTTTTAGAAAGATTATGTTCTTTCAAATACGTTTCAGATCGGTTTGCATTCACAATTCCTTTCACAACATTTCCTGCTACCAAAGCAGTTGGAGAATCTATTCCAGCATCTTTTAAATCGCTTGCAAAAGCAAAATTACTTACACCTAATCTCATCGCCTCACGAGCCGCAACTTCTCCTACAGAAGTCATCAATTCAGGAGTAAATTTAGTTCTGTCTCCTAAACCAATTAACAATAATTTTTTTGCAGACATAGAGCCTTTTGGAGGAGAAATCAATATTGTTTCCAAAGAATGTCCCTTGAAGTAACCTTCTTGTCTAATTTTTGTAAACTCTCCTTTTAAAGCATCATCTAAATGTACTAATCCGTTTAAGTTTGCTGGCAATGCCTGAGCACTGTGAATGTCATTATCTGTATATTCGAAAACACAAACAACTTGTAACTGGGTATCTGCAGAAGAAGGTCCTTGAACCAATCCAATCATAGAAATTCCATCAATTGAACCCCAATTTTTTGATGTTCCGACTGTTGCTGTATTTGTAGAGAAGTTTGTGATTGTTGTTTGAGAAAAAGTTAAAGTTGAGAATACTAATCCTGTAATTAGTAATGTTTTACTTAAGGTATTTTTTACTATATTTTTCATAATTATTTGTTTTAAAAAAAATAAATTTTATTGTTTATCAAAGGTAGTTTTAGAAATAAATTTCAATGTTGATATGAGATAATTAATGAGATTCTACTCATTAAAATTTGAATACAATTCTTGAATTAATGAAAAGTCCATCTTTGCTATTTTCGATAATATCATTTACAAATTCTCCAGTTTTAAAATACTGAATTCCTGTATTTAAAGTGAAAAATTTATTAACCTTATAATTAAAGCTTCCTAAAAAGGCTGTTCCAATATATCTTTTTTTAGAATTCATTGAAGTAAGATTTAAAGAACCACTTGGTCTATAAACTCCATCTTGTAAAGAATATCTCCAGTTAAAAACCACATCTGCCTGAACAGTCATTTTGCTGTTCAAATCCACCGTTGCATAAGGATGAATATCAATTAAATTCACAGGGCCGATTTGCGGATTGAATCCAAAATAACCACCTTTAGGGTATAGCGGATTAAAAGTTCCTAATTTCCCATCACCTTTATTTCTGTCTCCTGAAATGTAATCATGGCGAAGATTGATGGTTGGTTTTCCTTTCACATTTTCGAATAGATAACCAATATCTGCAGAAGCTGTCCATGCGCTGATTGTTCCTTTATTAAAGTTTCCGAACTGATAAGCTGCTTCAAAATTATAAATAAAACCACCGCCGTATTTCCAGAATCTTCCGCCTAAAGTATGTCTTGTTTCGTCTCCTATTCCGTCCTCAAAACGTGATTGTTTTCTATGAATTCCCAAATAATACAATTCTAAATTCCCAATTTTCGGAAGAGTTAAAGTGTTATAACTTCCCCAAAGATTAATAGATTTTGATGACTTATTGTCAAATACTTTCGTATTGATTTCGCTCGCCATCATCATAAAAGCGTCCGATTTAAAATTTTCTCTTTGATACATTAATTTCAATCCATCGAAATAAAGTCTCAAGTTCGGACCTTCGCGAACAGAAATCAATCTTCCGCTTCCATAATCCAGCTCCTGTCTTCCTGCACGAACTGTCAGTTTTTCTTTTTCATTTTTAATTGCATCAATATCGATAAAAAGATTCTGAACATTCAGATGATCTTCATCAATTGGTCTTGGTCCATTCTTTCTTCCATTTTCCCATGCACTTCTCAATTGTCCAAAAACTCTTACTCTTGAACCTAAATGTAAATTAGCATGAACCGTATATCTTTGGATGAAAAAAGGATTACTTCCAATATCTAATCTTCCCCAGTCTTCATTATTAAATTCTACAAATTCGGCTCTTGCTTCTCCACCTATGGATAAATATTTATTGTTGTTATCTTCAGAAAGTGAAATATGTTTAATTGAATTATAAAATGTTTTTGTTGAATCCTGATATGCTGTATAATTTTCATCAAACCTCATCAATTTAAATTGTGCAGAAACTACTGCTGGAAGAATAATCTGAAGAATCAATACTATTTTTATTAGTTTTTTCATTTTAAATTTTTCTTAAATAATTATCGATTGAATATTTTCCAGCTCCTACAAAAAACAAGAACAAATAACATAAACTATACATAAATGGTGTATCTTTTATCAGCAAATCATCATTCCAATGAAGTATAAAATAACCTGTTAATGTTACCGCCAGAATCGGTATTATTGCTATTCTCGTAAACAATCCAAAAATTACAAATACAGGGAAAACCAAGTTGGCAGCATCTGCGAAAAGACTATTGAAAGTTTCTGGAAGATTCAAAGGATTTGGAACTTGTTCAGCTTCTACAACGCCTACGCCAAGTTTTTTTAATCCATGTGCTACGATTAATTCTATTGATAATAAAATTCTGAATATTAATAAAGCGATGTGAATTGATTTTTCTTTAATGTTGATGTCGGTAATGATATGAATGAGTTTTTTCATTTTTTTGGATTGAAATATTGAAGAAGTTTGCGAACGGATTTATATGATTGATATTTTTAAGCTACCTCCTCAAGAAAAGGGAATTTCTAAATGAAATAGCTTTTTTAGTTTTAATTATTTTGTTTGGTATCCACCATAATATTTTACAGGAGACCATTCAGGAATTACAGTGAGTGTAGCAGGAGCAACATTTTTATAAGTTTCGTCTCCATACACAACTTTTCCGTCAACAATAGTTAGTTTTGAAGTAATGTCTTTAATTTCGTCTTCATTCACATTAAAATAATCTCTATCTAAAATTGTAAGGTCAGCGAAATATCCTTTTTTTATTTTTCCTTTTTCATCATCCTTTATCAATTCATATCCACCATAAGTAGAAAGTGATAAAGCTGTTTTTCTGTCTAAAACATTTTCTTTTGCCATAACCTGAGTTCCACCTAACGTTTTTCCTGATGTTATCCAATATAAAGCCACCCACGGATTATAACTTGCGACTCTCGTTCCGTCTGTTCCCAATCCGACAGGAATTCCCATTTCCAACATTTTCTTTACTGGCGGAGAAGCTAAAGCAGCTTTTTTTCCATAACGATGTATGAAACTTTCTCCTTGGTAAGCCATTCTGTGTTGTACAGCAATTCCTCCGTTTAAAGCTTTTATACGTTTCATATTCTCTTCAGAAACTGTTTCTGCGTGATCGAAAAACCATACCAGCCCGTTTAAAGGTGTTTCTCTATTTACTTCTTCAATTACATTTAAAAATCGTGTAATACTTTCATTATATGTTGCATGAATTCTGAAAGGCCATCTTTTTTTAACTAAAAGACTCACAACTTCTTTCATACTTTTTTCCATTGTAGTAGGTAGCTCTGGTCTTGGAAAAAGGAAATTTTCAAAATCGGCACCGTCAGAAACCAAGTTTTCTCCTCCTCCGTTTACATGATAATCGATTTCATTGTGATCATTATGCCCATGATCATCAATTTCTACCATTCCAGTCCATTTTGTATAATCTGATAATTCAGAACCTTTCTTTTGAGCAAATAAATAATAAGGTAATCGAACTGTGATTTTTCCTTGTTTATTCAATTCATCTGTTGTTCCGTAATCGTCAGGAAAATTTTGAAAACCTCCACCTGCATCCATCACAGCAGTTACACCAAGACGATTCAACTCAGTCATATATTGCAGTGTGGAATTTTCTTTCTCAGCATCCGACAATTCAGGTAATTTAGCCAAAGTTGAATAAAGAATAAATGCATTAGGCTCTGCAACCAATAAACCAGTTGGATCACCATTATTGTCTTTTTCAATTAAACCCTGAGCAGGATTTGGAGTGTCTCCGTTGATATTTAATTCCTTTAAACCTGCTTTATTCAGCCATGCTCTTCCGTACAGATACATCACAAAAGCTGGAACATCGCCAGTTGCTTCGTTGATTTCTGCCAAAGTCGGTAGTCTTTTTTCTTCAAACTGATATTCGTTCCAACCACCAATAACTCTTACCCATTGACCTTTAGGTGTTCTCTGTGCCTGTTCTTTTAACATTTCCAAAGCTCTTTTCAAAGTTTTTACACCATCCCAACGAAGTTCTGTATTGTAAAATCTTCCACCACGAATAACGTGTAAATGACTATCAAATAAACCAGGAATTACTCTGTTTCCTTTTGCATCGATTATTTTTGTAGAGCTTCCTTTTAATTTTAAAATCTGAGCATTTGTTCCTGTCTGGAAAATTTTATTGTCTTTGATTGCAACTGCCTGAACTTCGGGATTTTTATCATCCATCGTTGTGATTTTTCCGTTAGTTACAATTAAGTCAACTTTTTGAGCATTCAATATCCCTGCGCCTAAAATGATTGAGAATAGAATTTTATGTAATGGTTTCATAATTACCTTTTAATGATTTGAAGAAAAGAGGCAGATTGGTTTTCAACCTGCCATTATTGAAATTGATTAATGTTTAAGCATATCTTGTGCATATTGGATACCTAATCCGTAAGCGCCACCATATTTTTTCATTAAATCGTTTACTGGTTTATAAGTCTCTTTTCTAGACCAATCTCTTTGTAATTCAAGAACATACTGAACAGATGTGATTGGTCGCGCACCAGCTTGAACCATTCTTGTAACCGCTTGTTCATGAGCTTCTTTTGAAATATCTCCTGAAGCATCTGTAATAATATATACTTCATATCCTTCATCTATTGCAGATAAAGCTGGGCCTACAATACAAACGCTTGTCCACAAACCTGCAAAAACTAATTTCTTTTTGTTTTTCCCTGTAATTGCTTTGTGAGCATTTAAATCTTCCCAAGTGTTCATTGTCGTTCTATCCACATATCCACTTGTTGCTTCAGGATAAACTGCTGAAATTTCTGGAAAAACAGGCCCTGCGAAAGATTTTTCTGCAACGGTTGTTACTACTGTCGGAATATTGAAGATTTTTGAACCTCCAGAAATTAAAGCTACATTGTTTCTTAGTTCTTCCATGCTAATGCTTTTTGTTGCAAATGCCATTTGCCCTTCATGGTCAATTAAAACTAAAGCATGATTAGTAGGGTTAAGCATCGATTTTCCAGGTTGCTGAGCGATAGCTGTTACTGATAATACTACTGCTACGAATGTTGAGATTAATTTTTTCATAATGTTTAATTTTTTAATGTTTTTCTAAATTTTAAAATCTTAATGAATATTTGTTTGATTTTGATATGACAAATTTAGAGCGGCCAGAAAGCCTGTACATTTAACTAGTTTAATAAATTAGTTTTTATGAAAAAAAGTGAAGTTATTTTTTAAGCATACATACTGAAAGTATTTAAAATCTTAATTAAAACTAATTAGATATTGTTAATCAGTTTTTTAATGTTTGAATGATTTAAAATGTAAATTTTATTTTAGGCAAAAAAAAATGCCAAATATTTTTATATTCGACATTTGGTATAAATTTAAATGTATTATTTTATTGTTGCTTATTTGCTAAACGTTTTCTAATTGTACTCACAAATTCTTTAGAAACACCTAAATATGAAGCAATATAATATTGTGCCACACGTTGCGGAATCGTAGGATATACTTTTATAAATTCAAGATAGCGATCTGTTGCAGGTTGCGAAATTGTTTTTACCAAACGGTTTTGAAGAGTTACTACATAGCGTTGCATCATCATTCGGAAAGCTCTTTCAAACTTCGGTACTCTCTGCAATAATTCCTCTTTCGTTTCTGGAGTTAACATATAGATTTCGGTATCTTCTAATGTTTCAATAAAAATCTTTGAAGGTGTTTTATTATTAAAAGAATCAATATCTGTAATCCACCAATCTTCAACGGCGAACAAAAGTGTTACTTCAAACCCATTTTCATCAAGATAATACGTTCGTATACAACCTTCTTTTATAAAACCTTCGAACTGGCAAATTTCTCCTTCGCGTAGAAGATGTGTTTTCTTTGGAAACTTCTGAAGAGTCAGTAAATCTTCATAAATTTTTTCCTCTTCAGCCGTTAAGTTAACAAATCGAGAAATATTTTTAATTATATTTTGAAACATAAATTTATTTTACGGGTGCAAATTAGGAAAAAGTGTGTAAACTTTATTCTTTAGAAGTTCACTTCCTCCGTATTTCTGTTTTCTAGTCACCATTCCATCAGAAAAAATGGTGCTGTTATTATTGAGGCTAAAAAATGGTTTATACTACATATGTCTATTTCCAGTAATTTTTAGCTCATTCAAATCCAATTGAGATTCAGCTTTTCTGATTTCATCATCACTGAATTCTTTCTCGCGCTTAATTTTAAAAAGTTCCTTTCGTTGCAATGCAAAGATATCAAGCATAATTTCGTGATATTCATTCAAGTCGTTTCGTCTATTGGTACACATTTCCAATGATTCCAGATGGCTTTGTTGTTGTAGAATATCATTTTCAATAGTATTTTTAAAATTCTCTACTAAGCTGTTTGTTTTTAGATTAGATGGATATTTTTCAACTAATCGGTTAATTGAAAGATTATTTAATCTGATTTGAATACTCGCCTGCTGTTCGTGAGAGGGAAGAATAGGATCCAATTCGCCAATTTTAGTCAATTTAATAATCAACGGAAGCGTTAAACCCTGAAAGACCAATGTCACAAAAATAACTACAAATGTGATAAAAATAATCAGATTCCTAAACGGGAAAGCTGTCTCGCTATTCATCATTACAGGAATTGACAGAGCGGTAGCCAATGATACAACTCCACGCATTCCAGCCCAACCAATAATTAGAGGGTTTTTCCATCCTGGATTTGGAGATTTTCTTTCTTTTTTGCTTAACCATCTCGGTACATGAGCCACAGGATAAATCCATAAAAGGCGCACTACAATTACAATTAAACTGATGATTAAACCATATTTAATACCTTCCATTACAGAAGTTTCACCTAAACCATTTATAATATCAGGAAGCTCTAAACCTATCAATACGAAAACTAATACATTCATTACAAAAATTAATGTGTTCCAAACACCAGTCATATTTATTCTCGTTATTCCAGTTTTGAAAATCTCATGTGAACGAAACGACATAAACAGTCCACCACTTACTACAGACATTACTCCAGAATAGTGAAAATGTTCTGCAGCCAAAAATAAAACATAAGGTGTAATTACTGTTAATGCTGCATCAATTGCAGGAGTTGTTGGTAAAAACCGATGAATAGCGTAGAAAACATGTGCTCCTGCAATTCCGACAACAACTCCCATTCCAGCCACTAAAAAGAATTGTCCTGTAGCTTCCTGCATCGAAAATACCCCTGTCATCACAGCTACTAAAGCAAATCTGAAAACAATAAGTGATGAAGCATCATTAATCAGACTTTCTCCCTCCAACATTGCAATTGTACGTTTCGGAACTTTTAGACCTTTTAAAACCGTTGTTGCTGCAACGGCATCAGGTGGAGAAACAATTCCTCCTAATAAAAACCCCATTGCCAATGTAAATCCAGGAATTAGAGCTTGTGAAGCAAAAGCTACAATAATAGAGGTTATAAAAACCAATCCGAAAGCAAGAGATCCAATAGTACGTTTCCATTTCCAGAAATCATTCCACGAGGTATACCAAGCGGCTTCATACAATAATGGTGGCAGAAAAATAAGAAAAATAATATCAGGATCTAGCTGTAAAACAGGAACTCCCGGAATAAAACTGATTCCTAAACCTGCTAAGACTAAAAATATAGGATAAGCAATTCTAATGCGTTGTGCCAACATTACTAGGAATATTACAACAATTAAAAGTCCGAGAATTAAAAGGAGTTTTTCGTGCATAGTTTTGTTTTTTTTAGATGTCAGACAACAAGATGCTAGACTTACACTTAGTGTTTATTTAAAGATAATAGAATTAGCTAGTTCAATTTGCTCTTGATTTATAGAATGTCCAAAATTAGCATAGATTTTCTCTGTAACATCAGCATTCATTTCTTTCAAAATATTGGTTGTAGCATAAACTCTTTCCACTGGAACGTGTAAATCAGGATTGCTCGTTCCCAAGAAAATTGGAGTTTGTGCAAAATCACCTTTGTAATTTTCACGATTAATTTTTTCACCTATAACTCCGCCTATAATGGCAACTGCACCACCAAATTTTTGAGCATTTCTTGCTAAAAATTCCAATGTTAAACATGCTCCTTGTGAAAACCCGAAAAAGTAAATGTTTTCAGCTTTAATTCCAGCATCCAAAGCCATTTGGGCAGTTTTTCCTACTGTCTCAATTGCTGACGATAACCAAGGTTCGTTTTGGTCTGTTGGTGCAATGAACGAAAAAGGATACCAAGTTCCGTTTGTAGCTTGTGGTGCTAATAAAGCATAATCTTCCACATTCAAATGCTGAGATAAACTCAAAATATCTTGTGCACTTCCGCCTCTTCCATGAATCATTATTAAAACATTTTCTGCTTCATTCAATGATTTACCTCCTATTTTTATATTTAAAATATGACTCATTTTATCTGTATTATTTTAGTTGATTGCTGATTAGGCTTCTTCTTTGAACCAAACATCTTTGTATTCTTCTAGGCTACGTTTAAATTGTGCATGAACGTATGGACAAAGCGGAACTATTTTCAAATTATTCTCTCTGGCATAAGAAACCAATTGATTTAATAATAATTTTGCAAAACCGTTTCCTGCATATTCGTCATCAACTTCGGTATGATAAACAGTTAATTTATCTTTTATAACCGAGATATCCATTTTACCTGCTTTTTTCTCGTCTGAGAAAAGTTGAACTTCTCCTCTTACATTTTCTAAAACTACTTTTGTTGTTTCCATACTATTTTTTGCTTATTGCTAAGATATATTGTTTGTGAAATTTGCGTAATGACCTATGATAACTTCGGTAACACTTCTTCGATTCTTGAACGTAATGGCTCGTGTTGTTTTGGAAGTTTTAAGTTAGTTCCCAATTCATCTAAAGGCTCATCTACAGTGAATCCTGGATTATCAGTTGCAATCTCGAATAAAATACCTCCTGGCTCACGGAAATACAATGAGTAGAAATAATCTCTGTCGATTTTAGTTGTGATATTTAATCCTGCTGCAACTACTTTTTCGCGGAATTCCATTAAAACTTGTTCATCTTTCACTCTGAAAGCAACGTGATGGTTGGTTCCTGCAGAATTTTTTCCTGACGGGATTTCATCGTTTTCAATAATATCAACAATATTAGCTGTTTCAATTGCATTGGTTGCAAATCTGTATCTGTCACCTTTCTTTTTTTGTAAATCATATCCGAAAATATCTGTCAATACTTTGATGGTAGGAGTTGCATTTTTAAGTGTTAAAGTAATATTGTAAAAACCTTTCAAACCATTTTCATCTTTAATATCATCAGTTAACCAAGGTTTTCTGTCATCTGGTGTTGAAGATTCAATGAACTGTAATTGTAAACCATCTGGATCTTGAAACGAAATCAGTTTTTCACCAAAAATCTCTCCTTCTTCAAAATCTACATGAAATTCTTGAAGTCTATTTTTCCAAAATTCTAAGCTATCTTTTGGAACTGAATATCCGATATGTGTAGCCAAACCTGATCCGTTAGTTCCTTTACTAATACCTTCCCAAGGAAAGAAAGTTAAAATCGTTCCTGGAGTTCCTTCTTCATTTCCGAAATAAAAGTGATACGTACTTGGATCGTCAAAGTTGACAGTTTTCTTTACTAATCTTAATCCTAAAACCTGAGTGTAAAAAGCTAAATTTCTATTTGCGTTTCCTGCGATTGCTGTAATGTGGTGCAATCCTAATATTCTATTTTCCATTTTGTTTATTATTTAATTTTGATATGACAAATTTATGGCGAGTGGAAATGCTGCACATTTAACTAGTTTAATAAATCACATTTCTATGATTTTAATTTTGAAAGAATATTACTTCTATATAAAAACGATATTCGATATTATAATGATACTTTTTAAAAATAGATAATCTCAGGTAGTTCGAATTTTGGGAAAATGCTTTTTTTAAAATTTTTCCATTAAAATGTACGAAATTAAACTAGATTAATTTTTACTTGTTTTAGCTGCTATACATTTGCTAAAGAATTAAAACAATTAACATTTAAAAAATATTATTATGAGCACATTAAAATTAAAAGACGGGACAGAGATTTTTTACAAAGACCAAGGAGAAGGACCAGTATTAATGTTTCATCATGGGTGGCCATTATCATCTGACGATTGGGATGCGCAGGTAATTTTCTTTCTTCAGAAAGGTTACAGAGTAATTTCTCATGACAGAAGAGGTCATGGTCGTTCTAGTCAAGATATTTATAATCATACAATAGAGCAATATGCTGCTGATGTTGCAGAATTGGTTGAATTTTTAGATTTGAAAGATGTTGTTCACATCGGTCACTCTACAGGAGGTGGTGAAGTTATTCGTTACGTTAACAAATATTCTAAAGGAAGAGCTAAAAAAGCAGTTTTAATAAGTGCAGTTCCTCCAGTAATGGTAAAAAGTGAAAGCAATCCTGATGGTGTTCCAATGGAAGTTTTTGATGGAATAAGAGAGCAGACGTTGAACAATAGAAACCAATTTTATATTGACTTAACTTTTCCTTTCTATGGTTATAATAGAGAAGGTGCTGATATAAAAGAAGGTGTGCAAAGAAATTGGTGGAGACAAGGAATGATGGGTGGTATCGTAGCTCATTATGATGGAATAAAAGCATTTTCTGAAACTGATTTTACTGAAGATCTTAAAGCTGTGGATATTCCTGTTTTGGTTCTTCATGGAGAAGACGACCAGATTGTTCCAATTGAAAATTCTGCAATAAAATCTGCAAAACTGTTGAAAAATGCAAAATTGATTACATATCCAGGTTTTTCTCACGGAATGCCAACTACGGAGCACGAAACAATTAATAAAGACCTTTTAGAGTTTATTAAAGGATAATTAGAAATATATAGAAAAATAAAAGCTCATCAATTTTGATGAGCTTTTATTTTTCTAACTATTCTTTTCTAATATTTCGTTTTCATTAGTTGGTTTAATACAACTCAAAATCTTTCAATTCGGCAGTTGGTCTTAAAGTTTTATCAGCGTCAAATTCTTTTAAAGGACGCTGTTCCTTTATTTTTAATGGAAAATCATGATTTGCCAGAGCTGCCTTACCGATTGTAACAATATCTGCTATGCCATCTGAAATGATTGATTTTGCCGAATTCTCAGAATCAATTTTACCATTTAATAAAAGTGGAATTTGTAATGTTCTTCTTGCAATCTGAGCCAATGAAAGAATCTCAGCTGTTTTGTATTTATTATCATCAAAAGCAGGAGCAGTCGCATCAAATTCAGTCACATGTACATAGTCTATTCCTGAGTTTTCAACAGTTTTAAATATGAATTCCGCTTCTTCTTCATTTTCCCATTTATGGAAATAATCATTGACCTTTCCTTGAGAAAGTCTTATTCCAACAACAAAGTTACTACTAACATTCTTTTTAATTTCTTTAATAACATCTACATAAATTCTAAGTCTATTTTCAATACTACCTCCATATTCATCATTTCTGATATTACTGTAAGGCGTAAGGAATTGGTCTAGAAGATAACCATTTGCCCCATGAATTTCAGTTCCATCAAAACCTGCTTTTTCAGCGTTCTTAGCAGCTTTAACGAAAGAATCAACGATCTCTTTAATATCTTCTTTAGAAGCAGATTTTGGTGTTTCATAGTCTCCATTTCCAAAATAGAAATCTAACTGCTGTCCTTTGGGTTGTACAGATGAAGGTGCAATTGTTTCATTTAAATAATGATTACCCTGAGAAAGACCTCCGGAATGTTGAATTTGCATAATAATTTTGGCATCATTCGCTTTCACATCATCTACAATGCTTTTCCATGCATCAACGTGAGAATCTAAAGCTATTCCGGGTTGTAATCTGTACGTCTGACTGTATTTTGTATCGATATAATTTCCTTCTGTGATAATCAATCCAAAGCCTCCTTTTGCAAAACTAGTATAATAATTTTTCATTTTTTCAGTAGGAATACCATCTTCTGTTGCACTAATTCTGGTCATTGGGGCTAAAGCAAATCTGTTTTTTACATTTAAATTTCCAATTTTAAATTCTTTGAATAACATAATAATAACTCTTTATTTTTTAGCAAATTTAAATATAGAATGTTCTTCTGTAGCTAATTACAACCACTTGTCTGTTACGAACAATTTTGTCTGTCGTCGATTAAGATATACAAATCATGATTTTGTAACTTTGTATATAATTTAGAGAAAATGAGCAATAGAAAAGAAAATTCGACTTATTCTATCAATGAAAAAATTGTTCACGAGGAATGTGACCTAATTTATGCTATTAACAAATTAGGAGGGAGATGGAAACTTTATATTTTGAGTAAATTAGAAGGTCGAAAGATGCGTTATAAAGAGTTAAGAGATGAGATTTATCCGATTACTGAAAGAATGTTGACACTGCAGTTAAAAGCCTTAGAAGAAGATAAACTTGTTAAACGAACAGTCTATGCTGATGTACCGCCAAGAACAGAATATGAATTGACAGAATATGCAAAAAAACTAATCCCGATTTGGAATTCTTTAATTGAGTGGGGAGGAAGTCATAAAGAGATTATGAAAGAAGATTTATAATTTATTTTTTAAAAACCTTAGGCATAGTTTCTTTGTCTAGATTTCCCATTTTTATTAATGAGCTTTTATATTTTTATATACTTTCTTCTAGTATTTCGTTTTCATTAGTTGGTTTAATAATCAAGAAATACATACAGTTTGCAAACCATGTCATCCAAAATAGATAGAAACCGAAATGGAAACTTGCTTTTAATAATCGGTGAGATGTTTCTGTAAAATCATGATAAGTGTAATACAATCCTCCAAAGCCCATTATAAGGAATACCATAGGTAAAATGAATTGTTTCAGCTTAGAAACGTTCTTTTTTTGCCAAATACTGAAAATTGTAAATAGAATTACTTGAATCACAAAAAATAATAGCGCTGTTTTCCACCACGATTTGAGAATTGCATATTCATTGTAAATGATGGTGATACCAACTCGACCAATAAATGACATCTTCGAAATTAAAATTCCTGATAATAGAGAAGAAAACGCTAAAACCAAAATGGCTATAATTCTATTTTTCATGACAATAAATTATTGAATACAATATTACCATAATTTTTTGTGTTGTTAAACATTTTGGTTTAAAACTTGATAAAGAGGTGATTAATCAAATAAATTATAAATAATGAAATTAAGAATACTGCTTTACACTTTAATAATTTTTATATTTTACTCTTGTAATGATGATGATACAAAAACACACGAAGTTGAGTATTATATTGAAATACCAAGTGTTACTAAAGCTAAGAATGATGAAGAAAAAGAAGTAAGTTTTCAAATTGATAACCGCGAAGCAACTATTATGCAAGCGCCTTGCAGTTTAAAGTTTAAAAATGCTACTTCAAATAATAAAAGAACTAGACTTAATGTTAGAATTAATAGTGCTTATAAAACCAAAGGGACTTATAGGATAACTCGAAATGGAAAAGAGATTTCTAAAGGAGAGTTTGAAGATATTTTAAATAAAGAAATTAGATTGAAATAAGTAAATAAAAAAATCCTCACAAATTGTGAGGATTTTCTATTTTATATGAACTATCAAATTTTATAAATTGATAGAAAAATCCATTAATTTTTTGAATTCTTTTAAACGTTCAGCTAATCCTTCACGAGTTAAATTTTGTAAAGATTCTGTACCAAATTTTTCACATGTTACAGATGCTAAAGCAGAACCATAAACAATTGCACGTTTCATATTATCAAAAGAGAAATCGTTTGTTTTTGCTAAATATCCAGAGAAACCTCCAGCAAATGTATCACCAGCTCCAGTTGGATCAAATACATCTTCTAATGGTAATGCAGGTGCAAAGAAAACATTTTCTTCTTGGAATAATAAAGCACCGTGTTCACCTTTTTTGATGATAACAGTTTTTGGTCCAAAAGACATAATTTTCTTAGCTGCTTTTACTAAACTATATTCTCCTGATAATTGACGGGCTTCTTCATCGTTAATAGAAATTACATCAACATCTTTTATAACGTCCATTAATTCGTTTAGTGCACAATCCATCCAAAAGTTCATTGTATCTAAAACAACTAATCCTGGACGATTATCTAATTGTGTTAAAACTCCTTTTTGTACCAATGGGTGTAAGTTTCCTAACATTAAAACGTTTGGAGATTTACGATCATTAGGAACAACTGGATTAAAAGTTTCTAATACATTTAATTCTGTTGCTAATGTATCACGTGTATTTAAATCGTTGTGATATCTTCCTTCCCAAAAGAAAGTTTTCCCTTCTTTCACGATTTCCATACCATCTAAATTAATTCCTTTAGATGTCAATAAGTCGATGTATTCTTGAGGAAAATCTCCTCCTACAACTGAAACAATTCCTGTATCTACGCCTAATAAAGAAGACGCCATACCGATATATGTAGCGGCACCACCTAAGATTTTATCTGTTTTCCCGAAAGGAGATTCTAATTTATCAAAGGCTACTGTACCAACGGTTAATAAACTCATTTTGTATATTCTAAATTAAATAGTTTGCAAATATATTGAACTTATTTGAATTATAAGGCATTAGCTAAATCTGCAAAGGCAATTTCTGTTTGCTCACCAGAAATCATATCTTTTACAGTCGCTTTTTGCTCTTCAATTTCTTTTTCTCCTAAAAGAATAACTTTCTTAATTCCTTTTTTGTCTGCATACCCCATTTGCTTTTTCATTTTAGCATCGTCAGGATATACTTCTGTATTAATTCCTTGCGAACGTAATTGTTTAACCAATTTCATCGCATGAGCGGCTTCTTTTGTTCCGAAATTAATGAATAATGCCTGAATATTAGTTGAATCTTCTAAAGCAGGGAATAAGTTATTATCTTCTAAAACTAAGTAAATACGATCTAAACCAAAAGAAATTCCAACACCAGAAATATCTTTTAATCCAAAAATTCCAGTTAAATCGTCATAGCGACCACCACCACCAATAGACGAAGAAAATTCACCAATTTTAGCTTTAACTTCGAAAATAGCTCCTGTGTAATAATCTAATCCTCTAGCCAAAGTTAAATTAAGAATTAAATCAGCAGATTGTAATCCTATGTTTTCTGTGTTTTCAAAAACAAATTCTAATTCCTCAATTCCTTTTAATCCCGTTTCCGATGTTTTCAAGATTTCTTTTAACTGAGAAAATTGTGTTTTGTAATCTCCATTCATTGAGAATAAAGGCGATAAAATTTCTATTGCAGATTCAGAAATTCCTTTTCCACGCATTTCTTCTTTTACAGCTTCTTCACCAATTTTATCTAACTTATCTAAAGCAACAGTAAAATCGATTAACTGAGCAGAAATATCTGCGACTTCTGCTAAACCTGATAATATTTTACGATTGTTGATATGAATTTCAACTGGTGCATTTAATTGTGTAAAAACTGAATCGTATAATTGAACAAAATCTACTTCTTGTAATAAAGAATCTGAACCAACAACATCTGCATCACATTGAAAAAACTCGCGAAAACGTCCCTTTTGTGGACGATCTGCACGCCAAACGGGCTGAATTTGGTAACGCTTAAATGGAAATGTAATATCATTCTGATGTTGTACAACATAACGTGCAAAAGGCACTGTTAAATCGTAACGTAATGCTTTTTCAGAGATTTTAGCAATTACTTTTTGACTATTTTTTTCTGCTAATAATTGCTCATCAACTTTAGATAAATAATCTCCAGAATTAAGAATCTTAAAAATTAAACGATCTCCTTCTTCTCCATATTTACCAGTTAATGTTGATAAATTTTCGAATGATGGAGTTTCTATTGGAGAAAATCCAAATAACACAAATTGTTTTTTAATTGTGTTGATAATATATTGACGACGATTCACTTCTAAAGGAGAGAAATCTCTTGTTCCTTTTGGAATCGATGGTTTTTGAATTGCCATTTTCTAAATGTTTCTTTTACAAGTGACAAAAATAAGGCTTTTTTGAAATTTCTACCCTTATTTTAAATCTTTTAGTTTAGGAACCGACTTATATGGTGTTCCTAATATTCGAAATGTAGAAGTATTTCCATGTTCACTAAATTTAGTAATTACTTCTTCTAATTTAGACATGTTCTTCGCAATAAGGTGAACAATAACACAAAAATCTCCTGTGGATTTCATAACAGATATAACACCATTAATATTTTCCACCTCTTTTATAAATTCCGGAATATTACAATATTGAATATCAATTCCGATAATCACATTTTCATTTATTCCTAATTGTTCATAATCCACATCAATAGAATAAGATTTAATTATTCCAGCTTCTTCCATTTTTTTTATTCTCTCTGCTACAGCTGGAGATGTTAGTCCAATTTTTTTACCTAATTCAGTATTCGTAATACGCGAATTATGCATCAATTCATTAAGAATTGAGAGGTTTAAGTTGTCTAGGTTCATTATTTTAATAATTAAAGTATTTAAAGTTATAAAATTAATATTTAAAGTACTTTATTTCTAACATTGGAAGACATTTGTATAAATAAAAATTATGAAATCTAACCTATCTATACTTTTAGCTTTTATCGCTGTTATATGCCTTGCAACTGGAGGTATATTTGTAAAATTATCTAGTACATTGCCAATAAATACTGCGTTTTACAGAATTTTGTTTGCTGTAATTCTTCTTTTTCCATTTGTATATAAAGATTTGAAAAAGATAAATAAACAAGATTGGATTATTGTTTTGTTTAGTGGTGTATTTTTAGCAATAGATTTAATTTTATGGAATAAATCTTTCTCATTTACAACTGTAGCAAATGCCAATCTATTTGTTAATTTAGTTCCCTTTACGACCATCCCATTATCTTATTATCTTTTTAAAGAGAAAATAAATAAACCATTTTTAGTAGGAATACTTATTACCATGGTAGGAATAATTGTTTTAATGTCTAAGAATTTTAATGGTTCTGGAAATATTAAAGGGGATTTATTAGCGTTTTTAGCTTCTATTTTTTACGGATTATTTTTAATTGCAGTGTATAAAGTTCGATTAAAAATGAAGATTTCAACTTTAATGTTTATTAGTGGGTTAGGATCTTTACCAATTTTAGCTTTAGGAATTGCAGTATTTGAAAAATTTGAAATTCCAACTTCTGTAAATGATATTTTCTTCTTGCTAGCATTAACTGTATTTTCTCAATTATTAGGACAAGGTCTACTAAGTTATAGCATGAAAAAGATAAGTATTACATTATCTTCTATCATTATTTTAACACAACCAATTTTTAGTGCTATTTATGCTTATATCATTTTTAATGAAACACTAACAGTTATAGAAATTCTAGGAATTATTATTATCTTAATTGGCGTTTACATTGGTAAAAAAGAAAAGTTTAATTACCAACTTCCTCTTGTAAGAAAAAAGGTTTATAATTTGAAATAAACCAGTTTGAAATCGATACCTCAATAATAATAAAAACTCGACTTTTCTAAAGCCGAGTTTTTATTATTATTGAAAAAAATTTATTCTAAATCTCTAATCATAAATTGTCAAACGTAATTCGTAATTTTGCTTTATGTATTTAAAAGAACTTAAAGCAAGACAATTCAAGAATTTTGATGAAAATAATTTCGAGTTTTCACCAAAAATTAATGCATTTGTAGGACAAAATGGAAAAGGAAAAACCAATGTTCTAGATGCAATACATTATCTAGCTTTAAGCAAGTCTTATCTTAATCATTCTGATGCAATGAATATTCAATTCGACTGTGATTTCTTTACACTCGAAGGAACATTCGATAAAAATGAATCAGATGATATCATTTTTTGCTTAGTTCGTCCTGGTCAGCCCAAACAACTAAAAAGAAATTCAAAATCTTATGACCGAATTTCAGATCACATTGGTCAATATCCTTTGGTGATGATTTCACCTTATGATAGCGATTTAATAAAAGAAGGGAGTGAAGTAAGACGTAAATTCTTAGACAATATTATTTCACAATCTAACAAACAATATTTGGCAGATTTAATGCGCTATAATAAAGTATTGATGCAACGAAATGCGTTGTTAAAATATTTTACTGCTAATAATACATTTGATGCAACATCTTTAGAAATTTACGATGAAGAATTAATTCATTTAGGAAAAAGAATACACGAAACAAGAAAAGAATTCGTTGAAAACTTTTTAGAAGCTTTTCTAAAATATTACAATGAAATATCAGAAGGACGAGAGAAAGTAAACATCGAATATATTTCTCAGCTGAATGATGCGCCATTTGAATCAGTTTTAAAAGAAGTACTATATAAAGATAGAGCTGCACAATATTCTACGGCTGGGATACATAAGGACGATTTATTGTTTACAATTACAAATTATCCGATTAAAAAATTTGGTTCTCAGGGACAGCAGAAATCCTATTTAATTGCTTTAAAATTAGCCCAATTAGAAGTAATAAAAGAAGCGTTAAACTTAACACCATTGTTGTTATTAGATGATATTTTTGATAAATTAGATGAGCATCGTGTAACACAATTAATTAAGTTAGTAAACGAAGAACGTTTCGGACAAATTTTTATTACTGATACACATCCCGAAAGAACTGAACAAATCATTAAACAAATTAATTCTGAAAGTAAAGTTTTCCGTTTATGAAAAAATATGAAAAACGTAGTAATCAACAAACGCTTGGTCAGGCTTTAGAGCATTTTATAAAACAAAGCGGAAAAGAAGAATTAATTTGGGAGGTGAAGGCAGAGGAAGCTTGGCACAAAGTAATGGGTAAATTCTTCGAAAAGTATACCGATCGTGTAGAAGTTAGACAACGTATTTTATATGTAAAAATTAATTCTCCAGCTATGCGACAAGAATTACTAATGGGAAAATCTAAAATTATTGCCAACATCAACGAAGAAATTAAAAAAGATTTTCTAATTGATGCTAAAATTTATTAATCATGCCTTATATAAAATCTGCTTATCCAAAACCAAGTTTTCTAAATAGGAATTCGCATTATTCTACGATATATCCAGCAAAAATAAAAAAATATCCAGTCCCGAATTATTCAAGAGAAAAGATACAAACGCCAGATTATGATTTTTTGAATTTAGATTGGAGAAAGCAAGCAGATAAACAAAAATTAATCATCTTATTTCATGGTTTAGAAGGAGATTCTAAAAGAACTTATCTTAACTCATGTTCAGATTATTTTTACGAAAAAGGCTTTTCTATTTTAGCATGGAATCATAGATCGTGTGGGGGAGAGATGAACAAAACTTGTACATTGTATCATCATGGCTCTATTAACGATGTAAATAGTGTTGTTGAAAAAGCATTAAATGAAGATTATAAAGAAATTTATTTAATTGGCTATTCAATGGGAGGAGCTTTGGTTTTAAATTATCTTGGAAGTTTTACAATTGATGAACGTGTAAAATGTGGAATTGTTTTTTCGGCACCATTGTCTTTAAAATCTTGTTCGGATAGTTTGAAAAAAGGAATTAATAAAGTTTATTTTAAAAATTTTCAGCGCACACTTGTTCCTAAATTCAAAGAAAAAGCAAATCAATTTCCAGGGAAATTAAATGAAGATATGATTGATAGAATCAAAACATTTGATGAGATTGATGAATATTTTACTGCGCCTTTGCATGGCTATTCTTCTAAAGAAGATTATTACGAGAAAGCCTCGCCTTTAGCGGTTATTGATAAGATAAAAACACCATGTTTAATTGTAAATGCTAAGAATGATCCATTTTTAGGCGAGGAATGTTATCCCATTCAACGTTTTGAAAAACATTCTTTTTGCACATTCGAAATGCCAAAATATGGTGGTCATTGCGGTTTTCCATTAAAAAATAATCATCATTCTTGGACTGAAATGAGAGCCTTATCTTTTATAGAAAATTTGTAAAGTCTTTATTTTAATTTTTTTCTCTTTGGCGAACAGCTTCGTAAACACAAATAGCTGCAGCATTACTTACATTTAAAGAATCTACAAAACCAAGCATCGGAATTTTTATCAAAGAATCAGAGTTATCTGCCCAAAAATCTGAAAGACCAGTTGCTTCTGTTCCTAGAATAATTGCAGACGATTTTGTGAAATTAGTCTCATATAAACTCTTTGTTTCATCTCTTAAGAAAGTAGAAACAACCTGAATATTTTTTGATTGTAGAAAATTTAAAACATCTTCTTTTTTTCCAGCAGCAATATTATTTGTAAAAAGAGTTCCTACAGAAGAACGAATAACATTAGGATTAAAGAAATCCACAGTTTCATCGCACACAATAACTGCATCAACCTTTGCTCCATCACCAGTTCTTAAAACAGCACCAAGATTTCCTGGTTTTTCTACCGCCTCTAAAACGACTACTAAAGCATTTTCTGGTAAGTCTAAATCCTCTAGCTGTACAGCTTTAGTTTTATAAACACCAATAATTCCTCCAGTTGATTTTCTGTAAGCTAATTTTTCAAAAACAAGACGAGTAATTGTAAAAACCTTTGCGTTTCCAAAATTTATAGTATGCTGATAAATATCTTCACAAAGATAGATTTCAACAGCCTCGTAATTACCTTTCATAGCCAATTCATTTTCTTGTGTTCCTTCCACAATAAATAAACCTTGGTTTTTACGCTCTCTTGATTTTTCTTGCAGTTTCAGCAAGCTTTTAATCCTTGGATTTTGAAGACTTTCTATTTGCATGCTGCAAAATTACTTCTTTTTCATTCAATATCGAATAGATTTTTTACTATTCATATTTTATCTCTTAAAAAACTCATTATCAATTTGATTCAATTTATATTCAGTATAAACTTATATTTTTTGTAACTTTGCACCTTTAAATCAGAATTTTCGTATGACTAATAATGGAAGAATGGAGTTAATGGCTCCTGCTGGGAATTTCGAATCGTTGCAGGCAGCATTAGATAATGGAGCAGATTCTGTATACTTCGGAGTTGATCAGTTAAATATGCGTGCGAGAGCATCAATTAACTTTACAATGGGAGATTTACCAGAAATCGTACAACGTTGTGAAGAGAAAGGTGTACGTTCTTATCTTACATTAAATACAATTATATATGACCACGATTTGTCTTTAATTAAAAACTTATTGGACAGTGCGAAACAAGCTAATATAACGGCTGTAATTGCAATGGATCAATCGGTTATTGCTTATGCAAGACAAATTGGTGTTGAGATACATATTTCAACTCAAATTAACGTAACAAACATAGAAACTGTTAAGTTTTATGCAATGTTTGCTGATACAATGGTATTATCGCGTGAGTTGAGTTTGAAACAAATTAATAAGATTTGCGAACAAATTATAAAAGATGATGTACGTGGACCAAGTGGAAACTTAGTAGAAATAGAAATTTTTGGTCATGGAGCATTATGTATGGCTGTTTCTGGTAAATGCTATTTAAGTTTACATTCTCATAATTCATCTGCCAATCGTGGTGCTTGCAAACAAAATTGTCGTAAAAAATATACCGTTATTGATCAAGAAACTGGTTTCGAAATCGAATTAGATAACGAATACATGATGTCTCCTAAAGATTTGTGTACAATGGAGTTTTTAGATGAGGTGGTTGAAGCTGGTGTAAAAGTATTAAAAATAGAAGGTCGTGGACGTTCTCCTGAATATGTTGCAACAGTTATTCGTTGTTACAGAGAAGCAATTGATTCTATTGCTGATGGTACATATTCTAAAGAGAAAGTAGATTACTGGATGGGATTATTACAAACTGTTTATAATCGTGGTTTTTGGTCTGGATATTATTTAGGTCAAAAGTTAGGAGAATGGTCTGCAGTTCCAGGATCTATGGCGACTCAGAAAAAAGTTTACATTGGTAAAGGTGTTCACTTTTTTCCAAAAGCAAATATTGGACAGTTCGTTATCGATGCTTACGATTTAAAAGTTGGTGATTTAATTTTAGTTACTGGGCCTACAACTGGAGCAAAAGAGATGATTGTACCGTCAATGTTTGTTGAAGATGTAGAAAGTGATACAGCTAAGAAAGGAGATAGTATTACAATTCCAATGGAATTTAGAATTCGTCCTTCAGATAAATTATACAAATTAGTAAAAGTAGATGAACCTGGAACACAACAAAATAGTGTTGCAGAAGGTGCTTATTCTCACTAAAAAAGCGGTTATTAATGGTTATTATTACATTACAACGAGATAAGTGTATTGGATGCAATTATTGTTATGAGCTAGCGCCAGAACGATTTCGTATGTCTAAAAAAGATGGTAAATCTGTTTTGCTAAAATCAATCGACAAAAAAGGTTTTCATACTTTAAAAGATCCAGATCATACAATCGCTGACAATTGTGATCGTGCAGCAAAAGCTTGCCCAGTAAACATTATTGTAGTAAAAGAAATATAAATTTTTTACATAAATTTAACAAAAACCCTATTAGTTTGACTGATAGGGTTTTATTTTATCTTAAGCGTTTATCATTAAGTGTTGTTGTTCTAAATTATGGTTTTCCATAATATTATACGCAACCTTTGTTTATTTTTGCATCCTATTAAAATAGAAATCAAAATAAACTTATAATATATGTCAAAAAGAATTCATAAAACTTATAAAGAATCTTTTTTAAAGAGATTAGGAATAAATATTAAATTAGTGGATATTTTACTTGCTTCTGCTGCAATTGGCGGTATATTTATTTTCTTTTTATTAAAAGATTAATCACTTATTTAAAATTATCTCTAAATTAGTTTAAACAATAATTTAGACGTAATGCTAAAAACTGAGGTTAGAAAATATTATAGAAATATTAGAAAACAATTTTCGAAACAAGACGTTGAACGTTTAAGTGAAGAAATATCTGATCAACTTCAGTTTTTAGACCTTTCATCAGATCAAATTTTTCATATTTTTTTACCAATCGAAAAAAATAATGAAATTAATACTTACCCTATTATAGAATGGTTGTTTAGTCAAAACAAAACCGTTATCTTACCACTTGTTATTGGTGACGATATGATAAACTGTAAAGTTGAAAAAGGATTTGAGACACAATTAAATTTTCTTCATATTCCAGAACCAATTGTATATAAAGAAATAGAATCAACAGCAATTGATGTTATTTTTATACCAATGTTTGTTGCTGATAAAAAAGGAAATCGTGTAGGTTATGGAGGTGGGTACTATGATAAATTTTTATCGAGGTGTAGACCAAATGCAAAAAAAATAGGCCTAACTTATTTTAGACCTATAGATAATATTGATGATATTTATTTCGGAGATTTTCCAATTGATTTTTGTGTTACTCCAGATGGAATTGAGTCTTTTATTTGAATGGTATCATTTTCATTAAGAGATGTAAAATAAAACTTGAATTCTCTTTTAAACTGTATTGGTTCCTGTTTTAAAACAAATACACCTATTCGATCATTTGATTCGATTAATTTTTTATCTTCATTAAAATAATTTATAGAATAAGCGACTTTTTTAATCGAATCTGGTGTGATTGAATCCTTAGCTAAGATTTTAAACTTTGTTACAGATGTATACGTCACTTTCTTGGAAGATAAATCTCTTAATAATGAAAATATTTCTGTCGTATCTTTTTTCGGGAAATACGTTAACAATTGATCTCTTAATAAACTATTTAGTACTGTATCATTAGAATTTGATGCCAAAGCAGAAAGTTCATACAACTCTCTTAGTTTCTGTTTTGTAATGAAATTTACGGCTTCTACGGAATCCATTTTACTACTTACTGTGGCAGCTTCGTTCTTATAGCCTTTTATTGTATCTGGATTATAATCTCCTTTGTATTTTTCGTCTTTACACGAAAGTAATATCCAAACACTTAATAGCAGTAACATGCTAAATTGAGTAATTTTATTTATCATTCTCATCTTGTTGGATTTTAAATTTTAATTTAACAATTTTCCCATTTTTGTTTTCTGATTCTATTAAAGAAAAATTCTTTAAAGAGGTTGTTGGTATTGTCACCAAGTTTATATATTGTTGTTTTGAAAGAATCTCTACACCAAAAAAATCATTATCATAAACCTGATAAATTAACGCATTATCAGCGATCATCTGATTTAATTTATCTATACGTTGCTTTAAATCTTTTGCAGAATTAGAGTAGTAGTACAGCATGATTTTATAATCATCTGGTTCTAATAATAATTTTTCGGGTTGATTATATTGATGTAAATTGACCTTAAAAGTATCTTGTTTATAATAAGGTGAATTAACAAACATTTTAATTGTATCTGTCTCAGATTTAAATTTAATGCAACCTGTTTTTGTAGATAAATAGAGAGGAGTAAAACCATCTCTTAAAATTGTTATCTCAACAGAATTTGTTACAGCTGTTTGACGATCTGCATCTACAAAACAAAATTCATATTCTCTTTGGCTAAAAAATGCAAAGTAAACAGAAGTTGTAATAATTGTAAGTAGAATAATAACAAATGTAACTATAGAAACTGTTCTTAGTTTAATGTTTGCTCTTTTACTTGTTTCTACTTCTTTTATTTTTATCTTATTTACAACATTTTCTGTATGATTAACAGTATCTATATCAGAAGAAACTAGTTCAATTTTTTCTTCTATTATAAGATCATTTTTTGGTTTATCCGTCTCAAAATGTTCTATTTTCTGAACATTTAAAAAATGTGCCCAATTCTTATATCCACAATATTGTGCTAATAGATTTAGCATGTCTATGCGAGGAAGTTTCTTAAAATCTGATTTAAAATAAGTATAAAACCATTTTTCACTAACAGTGGATTTAGTTTTATTAAATAAATCGTCTTGAAAACTTGTTATTTCTTGTCCCTTCCAATCTGATATATTTTCTGATTGAGCAGAGTTTTCTTCTAAAAAACGATTAGCAATCGCTTTTTTTAAAATCTCAAAAATTTCTATATCTGTAAATTTGCTCAAAAAAATATTTTTTACCTATTTGTTTATCAATGTTTTGTAAAATAGAATTCTATTTTACAATTTCTGTTTTAATTTCGCTACAAATAAAATGATTTATTTCTGATAATAGCATTGCTTTACGCTTTTTATCCTACTTTGATTAAGTTAAATTTTTGTAAAAATTCAAAGAGATTAAATTACAAAAATCTTACAACACTTTTATTCCAATCTTTAGATTCCTTCATTTAACTTTGAATCATTAATTAATATAGTCCTTTAAAACATAAAAAATTAAAGTTATGAAAAAAATTGCATTAATCGCTTTTGTAGCTATTTCATTTACAACATTTTCTTGTAAAGAAAATGCTTCTCAGCCAGAACCTTCAGCACCAACGGAGGATTCTTTAAATATAGAACAAACAGAAGTTCCTGCTCAAACAGCTGATTCTGTAGAAAGTGTAACAGTTGATTCTGCTAAAACAGATTCTGTTACTAAATAATATATTTATCATTATAAATAAAAAAATCCACTTATAAAGCGGATTTTTTTAGTATTTAGAAATAATTTTAAGCTTCTTTTAATGATTTAATATCAATTACAAATCGATATTTAACATCAGACTTCATCATTCTTTCATAAGCAGTATTGATTGTTTGAATATCAATTACCTCAACATCAGAAACAATATTATGTTCACCACAAAAATCTAACATTTCTTGTGTTTCTTTTATACCTCCGATTAATGATCCTGCTAAATTTTTTCTTTTCATAACTAATAAATCTCCGTTAACAGCTTCTATTGGTTCTATTGCTCCAACGATACACATTGTCTTATCTAGTTTTAAAAGATTTAAATATGGATTTGCATCGTGTTTAACAGGAATTGTATTCAAAAGAAAATCAAATGAATTTTTATGAGCTTCCATTTGAGTATTATCTTTAGAAATTAATACCTCATCTGCTCCTAATTTTTTAGCATCTGCTCCTTTAGATTCAGAAGTTGTAATCATTACAACATGAGCACCCATTGCTTTTGCAAATTTAACTCCCATGTGTCCTAATCCACCAAGACCAATAACACCAACTTTATCTCCTGGTTTAACATTCCAATGGCGTAATGGAGACCAAGTTGTAATACCAGCACATAATAATGGTGCTGCTGCTTTTACATCAATATTTTCTGGTACACGAAGAACAAATTTTTCTTCTACTACGATGTTTTCAGAATATCCACCATAAGTAACACCTCCATGTTTAGAATTTTTAGAATCGTAAGTTCCTGTAAATCCATTTTCACAATACTGTTCTAAACCTTCTTCGCATGGATGACAATCTTGACAAGATTCTACCATACAACCTACACCTACTAAATCTCCAACTTTAAAATTGGTTACTTCTGAACCTACTTCTTTAATTCTTCCGATAATTTCGTGCCCAGGAACAACAGGATAATTTGGTTTTCCCCAATCTCCTTTTGCAGTATGAATATCACTATGACAAACACCACAGTATTCGATATCTATAAAAATATCTTTTGGTGATAATTGACGACGCTCTATTGTGTGTGGTACTAATGCATCTACTTCATTAAATGCTGCGTATGTTTTTGTACTCATTTTTTATATTTTAAATTTTTAAGTAGTTAAAAATAATAAAAACTTCTAAAATAAAGTATAAAGGTTATATTATTAATTATATTCTAATCATTATAGTATAAGTCTCTTTAATACTTGTTGTTAATATGGTTTTATAAAAGTGAAAAAATCCATCTGATTGCTCAGATGGATTTTATTTTAATTTTCAAAAATAACTTTTCTAATATTAGAGATAACATCTTCATTTTTATCACATTTGATTTCATTGTTAAAAACTGAAGGTAAATTTTTATTTAATCTTTTACAATTTGACAATCCATAAAACTTTTTGTCATCATTCATTAAAAAGATTGGATATATATCATGATACATTGATTCAATAGGTTTTGATTTTACCATTGTTGACGCGATAGCTCCAGCTGCTCCATACATCATAAAGGGATTATATCCATTGGAAGCAGGTTGGGATATTTCTGTATAATATCCTTTTTCGTTTTTATATTTTACTCTAATGTAAGATTTCGAGATTTCCTTAAATCCAACTTTAAGATTATTTGATTCTAACTGCTTAATCGTTTTTGTATTAAAAAAGAGTTCGTTTTCAAATACAATTGCAAAAGGTTTAGAAATAATCTTTTCATTGTTAGATAGATCATAAAACCTCATTAAGTCTTTTGAATAAATGTATCTTTTTTCTCCAAAAGTTTTACCTTTTATTTTTATCGTAGACGTAGGAACTCCTTTATAAAAATCCTCTATCGTTTCATAAATACCATCTTCTAATAAATTATCATAAAAAGTTTCTTTAGCAATAGGAATTTCTTTAGAAAAATCTATAGAATCAAAATTAATATCCTTCACCATATCCTTTGAATAAGCATTTAAGCTTATAGGGTCGTCTGCAAATTTAAATTCATAGATATAGTCATTTACAAAAACATCTTTTACCTCCACTTTTTTACCATCATCTAAAACAATGGTTGCACTTTTAATATATTGTCCGAAAGTAAATGAAGAAAGTAGAGTTAATAAAGTAAATGTGTATCTCATTATAATTTTTTATAAATATAAAAAATCCATCTGATTGCTCAGATGGATTGATGTTTATTTAATATTAGTGTTATCTATCATTAATTTTCTAACTTTCAAAATATTGTAATCTTCTTCTTTTTTACAATCAAATCCTAAACTAAGATTATTTTCAAAATATTCATTGAATCTTTTACAATTCTTTACTTCGTAAAATTTTCTTTCATCGTTTAATAAAACAACTGGATAAAAACTATTTAATCCATTACTAGTACTTGTTACGATTATTGCACCTACAGCTCCCCCTAAAGCGCTACCTGCTATAACCGACCCTAATGTTTTTAGAGGCATATCTGTATAATAGTAACGATCTGTTTTATATTTTACTCTAACGTATCTATTAGCTGAGTGTAATAAAGCAAATGTTCCTTTCATTTTCTTAGATTCATGTTTGTCGATACCTAAAATTCCGAAGTATAAATCATTATTATAAACAATAGCGAATGGCTTTTTAATAGTTTTATTATTTGATTTATATTTAAAAGACATTAAATCATTTGCTCTTTCATAGAGTTTACTACCTTCGGGTGTTGCAACAATTTCATCTAATGATGAGGGAGTTTTATTGTAAAAATCCTCTATGGTTTCGTAAATACCTTCAGGTAAATCATTTTCAAAATATGTTTCTTTAAGTTTAGGAACTGTTTTTGAAAAATTAATTGAGTCAAACTTTAGGTTTGAAACTTTTTTTATTTTAACTGTTTGTAATGCGTAAGGCATTTCTTTATCAACGAATTGATATTCTTTTTCTCCGTAAATAATTTGCTCAGCTTCAATTGTTTTTCCATCATCTAAAACAATGGTTGCATTTTTAACATATTGTCCGAAAGTAAATGAAGAAAGTAGAGTTAATAAAGTAAAGGTGTATCTCATTTTAATTTTTTTGTAAATGTAAAAAATCCATCTGATTGCTCAGATGGATTGATGTTTATTTAATATTGGATATTATTTTAATTTTTTAATTCCCATATTCCATAATGTGAATGCATATTTATCTGCTGTTTCGTTAATTACAACTTCTGTAGAACGACCAGCTCCATGACCAGCTTTTGTTTCAATTCTAATTAAAACAGGATTGTCACAACCTTGTTTAGCTTGTAAATTAGCAGCAAATTTATAAGAGTGTGCAGGAACAACACGATCATCATGATCTCCTGTCGTTACTAATGTTGCTGGATAACAAGTACCTTCTTTTACGTTATGAACAGGTGAATAAGATTTTAAATAGTCAAACATTTCTTTACTATCTTCTGCTGTTCCATAATCATATCCCCAACCTGCACCAGCAGTAAATGTATGGTAACGTAACATATCTAAAACACCAACTGCAGGTAATGCTACTTTTGCTACTTTTGGATTAATTGTTTCTGTAGCACCAACCAATAATCCGCCATTAGAACCTCCTGATAATGCAGTAAAGTCTGGTGAAGTATATTTATTTTTTTGTAAATATTCTGCTGCTGCAATAAAATCGTTAAATACATTTAGTTTATTAAATTGACGACCTCCATCGTGCCATTTTTTTCCATATTCACCTCCTCCACGTAAATTTGGAACAGCATAAATACCTCCATTCTCTATCCATGCAGCAACTGCTGGGCTAAATCCTGGTGTTAAACTAATATTGAAACCTCCGTAACCGTAAACAATTGTAGGATTTTTACCGTTTTTCTTAATACCTTTTTTGTACGTAATAATCATCGGAACTTTTGTTCCGTCTTTTGATGTGTAAAAAATTTGTTCTGAGACATAATTATCAGAATTAAATTTCACATTTGGTTTAATGTAAATTTCAGATTCTCCATTTTCTACATTGTATTTATAGCTTGTAGATGGTGTAATATAATTTGAGAAACCAAAATAAATATCTTTTTCAGATTTTTTTCCTCCAAAACCAGATGCAGATCCAACTCCAGGTAATTCTATTTGGCGAACTTTTGTTCCGTCATATTTGTATTGTTCTACCACAGAAATAGCATCTTTTAAATATTTTGCGAATAAATACCCTCCGGCTGTAGAAACATTTAATACATTTTCTGTTTCTGGAATAACAGTTTGCCAAGCACTTTCACTTAAATCTGCAGTAGTTGCTTTTACAACTTTATTATTTGGTGCTTTATTATTTGTAAATAAATAAAAAGTCTCACCATCGTTATCTATAATAGATGTATTTGTATCAAAATTATCAACAATCGTTTTTATTTTGCTATTTACTTGAGATAAATCTTGGTAATATAATTCGTTTCCAGTTGTTGTATTAGCAGCAGTAATTACTAAGAAACGTTCGTCATCTGTTAAGTAAGCACCAACATAACGACGAGGAATTGCTTGTCCCCCAAAAATCATTTGATCTTTTTTCTGAGAAGTTCCTAGTTTGTGATAATATAATTTGTGTTGGTCTGTTTTTTCTGATAATTCTGATCCCTTTGGTTTATCATAAGAAGAATAATAAAAACCATCATTTCCTTTCCAAGCGATTCCAGAAAATTTTACATCAATTAATGTTTCACCAACTTGCTTTTTATCTTTTGCATTTAAAATGATTACTTTCCTCCAATCAGAACCTCCTTCAGAAATTGAATAAGCAATTAAGCTTCCATCTTTAGAAAAGCTAACGTCTGATAAAGAAACAGAACCATCTTTTGAAAATTTGTTAGGATCTAAGAAAACTTCTTCTGCTCCATCTTCTCCTAATTTACGGTATAAAACAGAATGTTGTTGTAAACCATCATTTTTATAATAATAGGTGTAATCTCCTTCTTTAAATGGAGTAGAAATTTTTTCATAATTCCATATATCAGTTAAAGACTTTTTTAATTGAGTTCTTAATGGAATTTCATTTAAATAAGCATAAGTTGTCTTATTCTGTTCTACTACCCATTTTTTTGTGTCATCAGATAAATCATCTTCTAACCAACGATAAGGATCTTTTACTTCTTCACCAAAATAAGTATCAACATGATTTCCTTTTTTTGTTTCAGGATATTTCTTTTTGTAACTCTGAGCATTCATTCCAGTCATAAGTGCTAGATTTAATAAAATAAAAGCTGTTTTCTTCATTTTTAGACTTTCTCTTTTTGTAAAGATAACAAATCATAGCTTTTATAAAAAAAAGCTAGTTCAAAATAAAAATGAACTAGCTTAAAAAATACTTCTATATTCTATTAAATCGATTAATTCGTCTTACTTATTACATAAGCCATAAGATTATTTAAAAATATCGTTCGATAACTTTCTGATGGATGTCCTACACTATTAGTAATATCATCAGAATAATAAAATATAACTCGATTATTTGGTCCTGTTGCAAATACCAATGGTTCTTGATTCTCAAAAACTGGTTGATTTCTTGTATCTACCATATACACTTCACTACCTGCTGGTAAATCAGAAACAAATAAAGGCCCATAATTTATCTGTATTCCAGAAGGAGGTACATTACTTCCTATGTAGTAATTTAAGGTTCTTTGGTCTCCAAATGAACCATTATTAACTGCATTATCAGTTATTCTTACATTTTGTTGTTGAGAAAGTCTAGTTGCATATGCTGTAAGATTTAATTGTTTTCCTACATATTCTCTAAATAAAGACTCTACAAGTGTCCATCTACCATTAGGAGATTGTGCATTAGATTGATTTAAACTAATAAATAAAACACCTCCCTGATTAACATAACTTTTTAATTTATCTGCCAATTCTAATCCTCTTTGTTGCGTTGCAAGATTACCATCACGAAAAGCTGTATTATTATGTTGACCTATATGTAAAATATTAAACTTACTATAAATTTCTTCTCCAGAATCCATGAGTTCTATTGTAGCTCCTCCAGAAACATTACTACCATACCCTGGAGTAACAGAATTTCCCCAAATTGTTAAAAACGAAATAGGATTCTTAACCACTCCATTTGGTCCAAATTTTGTACGATTTAAAAGATCTATTAACCACATACCAGATGGAACAGTATTATATTCACTTGTATGAGTTGTTCCCATATAAAGACCTCTACCAGAACCACCACCAGAAGAAGTATTTCTTTCTCCTATACAACCAGACCATGTGTTGTCTTCTTTATACAATCGTACACAATCTTGTGTAGAATCATACATAATTGTTCCAGGAGCAGGGGTTCCATTTGTTTGTGGATTAACAATATTAGCAACATTACTATTTGTTGGTAGGACTAAACCAGCATCATTGGTTGTTGGTTGATTAATATCTAGTGCTCCTCTAGGTGTTGATGTACCTATTCCCATTTGTCCATAAGAGAATATGCCCATACATATAAATGATAGGATAAATGATTTTTTCATTTTATTAGTTTTAGTTGGTTAGACTTTAAGGTGTTGTTAGGGGACTTATTGTTGGTATTAATACACGTGTTATAGGTGAACAATCTTCACAAAAACATTCAGACCATGTACCGTTATTTTTATACAATTTTATGCAACTATTTTGTATGTCGTAAAAAATTGTTCCAGCTACAGGATTGCCTCCATCTTGTGGATTCTTAATATTTGAAGAATTTTCATTTGAGGGAAGTACTAATCCTCTTATACTTTCTGTAGGATAATTTATATCCAAAGCTCCTCTTGGAGTTTCGGTTCCTATTCCCACTTGGCCAAATAAACACAAATTACATGATAGTAGAAATAAGCTGAGTAAGGTTTTCATATTTGTTAAGTTATTTTTTATAAACACATTTAAAATTATATAAATTGATTATAAATCGATGCTTGTAAGATTAACAAATGATATGCCAATCATTAAAATATATTGCAAAGCTTTTTTATTGAATTATAGTGTGTTTTTCTTTAATTATTTATAAATATTTAATATGTATATAAATTAATTATAATCATGTAAATAAAGCACAAAAAGTTGCTTCTAAAAAAAAGCAACCTTTTGTTAAAATAGAAAATTCATTTGTTATTTTTTAAAAGAATAGTATCGTGCTCCTTTTAAATTAGGATTAAAAGTTTCAATTCTATCTAATGCAAAACCTTTTGAATCATCTATTGATTGAGTTAATTTTTTATTATGTAAATCTTGATATTCTTCAAAAGAAATTGCTTGCCTTTCATCTAGATAATTAAAAAGATTAATTTTATCAATTACTTTTTTCCATCCTTTTCCAACTTTACCTTGAAAAACCTTAGATTTTGATCCAGAACCATATGCAATAAAACCTACTAACTTATCTACTAATTCTTCATTATTATCTGCACTTACTTGTAAAGCTGATAAAAATGCCGTAAAAATTGAAGCTGTATACATATTTCCAATAGCAGATGAAGCGCGTTGAGTGGGCTCAATTTTTTCTTTTACTAGTGTTTTATAAGCCTCAGATTTAGCTATAATTTTCAAGTTCTCATTTGTATTTTCCTCTCCATTTTCTAATGAAAAAACATCAGAAAACATTCTTTTTCCCTGAAAAGCATAGGGTAAATGAAAAGCTACATAACGCCAATTTTCATACAATTTACCTTCTACGTTTGCTATCTCTTTAAAATTGAAATAAGCTTCTCGGACACGATCTTTATAACATTCGTTCGAATATTGTCCTTCAAAAATTGGTTCATCAGAAAATATTTCAACTTCAGTTTTTGTAGTTTCCAATGCTTCTAAAACAACTGGATTTTTTGTTGATTGATGAGGTTTAAAGAAATCAAAAACAGATTCCATTCCAATACCCCAAATCCCATCAAATTCTATTAAATCTGGTTGATTAGAAATAAGTAAAGCTACAGCTCCTGCACCTTGAGTATATTCTCCTGTGGATTCAAGACCATACTTTGCATAATCTGCAGCAATTACAATTGCTTTCTTAGTAGAGTTTACTTGAACATAATCTATGGAATTATGCATAGCATCCACTCCTCCAATACAAGCAAAAGTCATGTCTACAACATCTGTATTTTTAAAAACTCTTTCTCCAAATTTTTCTGATAATACAGATTCTACTAATTGTACAGCATAAGTAGCAGTTGGTTTAGCTCCATCTAAAGCGCTTTCAGTTCCTAGGTAGACACGACCAATATCAGCAGGATTAATATTGAAATCTGTAATAAGTTTTAGTAAAGCATTTGCAGCAATTGTAGCTGTATCTTCATGAACATCTAAAACGGCCATTTTTTTTAATCCTAAACCTAATTCTAGTTTTTCAGGATCGATATTTCTTTTTATTGCTAAATCTTTTATTGGCAAATATATACGCGGAACATAAATAGAAGCCGCTTCTATTCCATATTTCATTACTATTAAATTTATTAAAGCGAGCAACAAAGTTAAGTGTATTTTAATTTTATTATAGTATGAAACAAATCTTGAATTTCAGTAAATATTACTTCATTAACAATAAATCAATTTATCATGTCTTTTTTATAAAATTCCTTAAATTAAATAGGTTTAATTTGAATATTTATTTTTTAAATTTATTGTATTGATATCAATTAATTATGGTTTTTAAAACTATTCTTGTTTTAAGAAATAGGGTATAACTATGTTTATAATTGGGTTTATTTTGTAAATTAAGAAAATATAAAAGTAAATACATTATAATATTTCGCTTTAAATCAATTAATTAAAATTAAATTAAAAAATATTTGAAAATTATTTTGGATATATAATAAATACATCCTTATATTTGCAATCCAAAATGAACGGTGCCTTAGCTCAGTTGGTAGAGCAAAGGACTGAAAATCCTTGTGTCCCTGGTTCGATTCCTGGAGGCACCACATTTTAAAACCTCAAGCTTCTGCTTGAGGTTTTTTTTATATAGGGTATAACATTTTTTTAATCAAAGATTTGTTGTAAAGGTTTTTAAATAGTTGTAAATTGCATTTGAAATGGAAATAGGAAATAGACCGTGGGGATCTTACTATGTATTAGAAGATACTGACTTTTATAAGCTTAAAAGAATTGAGGTAAATATTGGAGGACGTTTGTCTTATCAGTACCATAATCATCGAGCTGAAGTTTGGACAATTGTTCAAGGTAAAGCTTTAGTTACTCTTGATGATAAAGATTACGAATACAAAGCTGGAGAAGTAGTAATTATTCCTTTAAAGGCAAAACATCGTATTAAAAACATCGGAGACGAAACGCTGATATTTATAGAAGTGCAACATGGCACGTATTTTGGAGAAGAAGATATTGTTCGTATAGAGGATGATTATAATCGATCTAGTGAAGATTAGATATAACTAAAACCTAAAATACTATGAAAATTGGAATAACATTTAGTGCATTCGACCTTTTGCACGCTGGGCATATTAAAATGCTTGAAGATGCAAAACAGAAATGTGATTATTTGATTGTTGGACTACAGACTGACCCAACATTGGATAGACCAGAAAAGAATAAACCTACACAAACTGTAGTAGAAAGATATATTCAACTAAAGGGATGTAAATTTGTTGATGAAATTATTCCTTATGCAACAGAACAAGATTTAGAAGATGTTTTGAGATCATTTCACATTGATGTTAGAATATTAGGAATTGAATACCAAGATAAAAATTTTACTGGTAGAAAATATTGTGAAGAAAAAGGAATTGAATTATATTACAATTCTAGAGATCATCGTTTTTCTAGTTCAGGATTAAGAAAAGTTGTGGCTGAAAAAGAACTTTTTAAAGTTGCAAAATAATAAACAAAAAAGGTTAGGAATTTATTTCTAACCTTTTTTGTTTATTAAAAACTTACATCTTAAAAATTTAATACAAAAATATTTAACAAATATCATACCTTTGCAAAATGTCAAATATAGTTGCAATTGTAGGAAGACCAAACGTTGGTAAATCTACATTCTTCAATCGTTTAATTCAAAAAAGACAAGCTATCGTAGATGATACTTCTGGTGTTACGCGTGATCGTCATTATGGAAAATCGGATTGGAATGGAAAAGAGTTTACCGTAATCGATACCGGAGGGTATGTCGTTGGTTCTGATGATACCTTTGAAGAAGAGATCCGCAAACAAGTTGAATTAGCCATTGATGAAGCAAATGTTATTTTGTTTATGGTGGATAATCAAGTTGGATTAACGGACATGGATAAGGAAGTTGGCAACCTTTTAAGACGCTCTAAAAAGCCTACATTTTTAGTAGTGAATAAGGTCGATACCAACAAAAATTTAGAAGATACCTATGAGTTTTATAACTTAGGAATCGAGAATATGTACACAATCGCTGCAATGAGCGGTAGTGGAACAGGTGAATTATTAGATGATGTGGTTAACTGTTTTACAGAAGAAGAACATATTGATCCATTTGAAGGTTTACCAAAAATTACAATCGTAGGTCGTCCAAATGCTGGAAAATCTACTTTAATTAATGCTTTACTTGGAGAAGAGCGTAACATTGTAACAGATATAGCAGGTACAACACGTGATTCTATCGAAACATTATATAATAAATTCGGTCACGAATTTGTTTTGGTAGATACTGCTGGAATGCGTAAGAAAGGAAAAGTAAGTGAAGACTTAGAATTTTATTCTGTTATGCGTTCAGTTCGTGCAATAGAGGAGTGTGATGTTTGTGTGTTAATGATTGATGCTGAACGTGGAATTGAAGCACAAGATTTAAATATTCTTTATTTAGCAGAACGTAACCGTAAAGGAGTTGTTATTTTAATTAATAAATGGGATTTATTAGAAAAAGAAACAAATACGATGAAAGAATACAAAGATGCTATTTTACGTCGTATTGCTCCATTTACAGATGTTCCTGTATTGTTTATTTCTGCATTAACAAAACAACGTGTTTTAAAAGCTGTTGATACATTTATAGAAGTTTACGAGAACAGAAGTCGTCGTATTAAAACAAGTAAATTAAACGAAACGTTATTACCGATTATTGAAATTACTCCTCCGCCAGCGGTGAAAGGAAAATATATGAAGATAAAATATGTAACGCAATTACCTACAAAAACGCCTCAGTTTGCGTTTTTCTGTAATTTGCCTCAGTATATTAGAGACCCATATAAACGATTTATCGAAAATCAATTGAGAAAGGAATTCAATTTTGAAGGTGTTCCAATTGAAATTTATTTCAGGAAGAAATAATAAAGTAAAAGGTCCATTTAAATTTTTTAAATGGACTTTTTTTATTGATTATGATAATGAAAAATGATTAGGTAAATGAATTTATTTGTTTGATAAAGAGAGTTTAAGACCTTTATTTTGTATTTTGAAATGAAGTAATAAAATCCAAAAAGTCCATTTACATGATGTAGATGGACTTTCTTATTAAATAACAATAGAATTAATATTCATAAAAAATGCCCAGCGTCATACGTTGAGCATTTTAGTGACCGAGACAGGATTCAAACCTGTAACCTCTTGAGCCGTAATCAAGTGCGCTATTCAGTTGCGCCACTCGGCCATTTCCTATAACAAGAATAATTGTTCTTATTTTGGACTGCAAATATAGAGATAATTATTATATGAGCAAATAATTTTTTAAAAAAATAAATTAGTTTTAATATTTCCTATATTAATAAAAACTATATTATTTATTTAATATAGTTAATATTAAAACTTAGAGTTTAGAATATTCATCTATTTTTTGTATTTTCGCAGTCCATAGAATCAGTATTAAATACAATTATAATAAAATGGCAAACATTACATTTACAATGATTAAGCCTGATGCAGTTGCAAAAGGACATATCGGAGATATTTTAAAAGACATCACAGATGCAGGTTTCAAAATTAAAGCTGCTAAAATGACTCAATTAGCAAAACAAGATGCTGAAGCATTTTATGCTATTCACAAAGAGCGTCCTTTCTTTAAGGATTTAGTAGAGTTTATGACTTCAGGACCAATTGTTGCTGCGGTTTTAGAAAAAGATAATGCTGTAGCTGATTTCCGTACTTTAATTGGTGCTACTAATCCAGCAGAAGCTGCTGAAGGGACAATCCGTGCTAAATATGCAGAATCTATTGATGCTAATGCTGTTCATGGTTCAGATTCTGATGAGAATGCTGCTATAGAAGCTGCTTTTCATTTTGCTGCAAAAGAGATTTTCTAATAAGATTAAGATAAGTCTAAACATATAATCCTTTCGAAGTTATTTCGAGAGGATTTTTTTTGCCCTCATAATTTTAGTACCTTTAAATTAAAATCTAGAATATGAAGAATTATTTCTTAGCTCTACTTACTTTAACAACCTTAATTATATTTAGTTGTAAAAGTGGGAAAGAGGATGTAAATACAGAGGTAGAAATTACTGATACCATAGCCTCGGAACCAACAGAGAAATTAATTAATTACGAAGGTGTTTACAAAGGTGTTTTTCCATGTGAAAAAGGAGATTGTAAAAATGTTGAAATGGAAATTAAGTTACTTCCTAATCATGGATATGTTTATTCAACTAAACGTTCAGGAGTTGACAAAATGGCTTTAAAGACAACTGGTGTTTTTGAATTTGATAAAGATGGGACGATAATTGTTTTACCAGAGATTGCTGATGCACCAAATGGATATTTACTAGAAGATGGTAAGATTATTCGTTTAGATAAAAACAAAAATAAAATTACGACTGCAGATTCTGCAAAGTTTGTATTAAATAAAGAAAAATAGTCTTTTTTTAGAGACTATTTAGTCAATAAACTTTCTTTACAATTCGATGTTGCAAAGAAAGTTTATTTTGTCTTGATGTTGAATTCTAAATAGAATTCCATCCTTATTCTTTTGATGATGAATTTCTATTTCGTCAAAAAGATTTAACTCTTTCAAAAAATTCATCTCGATAGCTTTTATTTGATGCTTGAACAAAATTTCTGGTTCAATTATGTCTAAACACCATTCAAGATATTTAGTATTGTTAACATGATTGACAATATCCAAATCAGAGAATTTTACTTTGTAATTTCTTTTAAAATGTGCTTCGAACTCTTTTTCTAAAATTGAAATTTCTTGTTTAGTCGGCTTTCTGTCAGGAAAACGTTCTATATGAGAAGAATCTATTTGTAAAATATCAGGACGTCTTTTCTCTGTATTAAATACAGCCCATAAACTTGTGGCGTTTACTAATTTCTTTCCATTTTTAATGATAGAAAAATCTCTAATTGATTTTGCACCTTTTAAAATTTCAATCCAAGTTTCAACTTCAACAATATCATTCCAAAAAGGTAATTCATCAATTTCTATTCTAATCCTGTTCATTACCCAAGACTGATTGTCTTTTTGTAAATCCTCAAAACCTAATCCACCTTTAGTAGCGTGTTCGGAAGCAGTTAACTGAAATAAATTAGCTAATTGAGTTAATTTTAATTGAGCTGTTGGGTCACATTGAGAAAAAAATATTTCCCATTTTTTAGTGTGAATTGATTTAAAGTCTTCAGAAATAGGCATTAAAGTTGTTTAAACTAATTATAGTATTTAAGTATTCTTAATAATAATCTTGTTTTTAATGGAGTCTGTCATGTTGAGCTTGTCGAAATTTATAGAACTCTTTATTATTCTTCGACAGGCTCAGAATGACACACAGAATTAATCAAAATTGTAGTTATTTAAAAAAGTTTAAACAACTTCATTAAAAAGAATTTTTAAACAAATTGTCCTGTTGATAATTTATTTAACTGTCTTCTTAAATCAACCATCATTACAGCAGCAACACCTGCTTCTACACCTTTATTTCCATGTATACCTCCAGAACGATCAATTGATTGTTGTTCATTATCATCTGTTAAAACACAAAAGATAATTGGAATATCGTGTTTAATGTTTAAATCTTTAATTCCTTGTGTAACACCTTCACATACATAATCGAAATGAGCTGTATCTCCTCTAATAACACAACCAACAACGATTATACCGTCTAAATCTGGTTGAGTTTTAGCAATTTTATCTGCTCCATAAATTAACTCGAAACTTCCTGGTACATGAAATAAAGCAACATCTTCAGGATTAGCACCCAAGTCTATTAAGGTATCTTTTGCCCCATCTCTTAAATTAAATGTGATATGATTGTTCCATTCAGAAGTAACAATTGCAAATTTTGATCCAGCTACACTAGGTAACTCAGACTTATTGTATTGTGATAAATTTTTATTTTCTGTTGCCATTTTTTTAAAATTGAATAACAAATTTACAAAAATGATTTAGTAAAATCTTTGATATGAATCAATAAAAAAAGTCGAACAATTGTTCGACTTTTAATTATTTATTTTAATCTAATTACTTTGCAGTTTCAGAAGCATATTTTAAACGCTCGATGAATTTTGCATTTTCACCGTTATTAGCATTTGGATATTTATCTTCTAAAGCTTGGAAATATTTTAATGCATCAGCATTTTTTCCTAATTCCATTGCGATTTGACCTGCTTTTGTGTAATAAGTAGATTGTAAAGTTTCTACTTCTGTTGCTTCAGCTGCTTTTACATAGTAAGGCAAACCTTCTTCTAATTTATTAGATGCAACTAATGCATTTCCTAGCATTCCATATTTTTGAGCTAACATTACATTATCATCAGTCTTAAAATCTTCTAGTAATTTTACAGCAGAAGCATAATCTCCTAATTTATAATATGAGCTAGCAGCTTTGAAACGAGCTAAGTTTCCTGCGTCAGTATTTCCATATTCGTCAACAATTTGTTGCAATCCTTGAAAACTTCCAGCACTACCATTAAGTGCTACGTTGATAGAATCTTGGTCGAAAAGACGTTCTGCTTGTACCATTTCTTTAAAAGCATCTTCAGACTTAGGTTCTACAACTAACTTTAAGTAAGCAAAATAACCTAAAACAGCTACAATAATTACTCCTAAACCAATACCAATTGCTTTAGCATATTTTTCAACAAAAAATTCTACGTTGAAAGCTGTTTTATCTAATTTTTCCACGAATTGCTCTGTAGCAAATTCTTCTTTTTTATTATTTTTCGCCATTTTAATGTTTTACGAGGTTGCAAAAATACAATTTGGAACAAATATATCCAATAAATTTATTTACAAACAACCTTTTAGAATAAATATGCCACAGTTAAGTTTAACATTTGTGGTCTATTTTGTGTATTAAATTCTCTATTATTACCATTTACAATCTCAGTTCCTAGTTTTCCTAAGCCAAATTCATAACGTAAATCGAATAATAATTTAGAAACTTCTACACCAGCACCAATTTGCATACCTACGTTAAATTCGTCTTGTTTTGCCGCTGTAAATTCTTTTACAGATATTTTATCATCAAAATAATAAGAGAATACTGGCCCTGCTTGAACGTGAGCTATTCCTAAAAATCTTTTTCCAACATTTACAGGAACATCAATACGTTTTTTAGTTACAGAAAATTTTGTACTTGCATCATTAGCTGTTGCACCAGATGGAACATCATAATCATTTTTAAATTGCGTATATAATAATTCGGGCTGAATATAAATACCTGCTAAAGATATTCTAGATAATACCCCAGCTTGAAATCCTGCAGAAGCTTTCCCATCTCTTTTAAAAATATCTCCTGCGTCTCTCCAAACTTCACCTTTGTCTGTATTGAATACGGCACCACCTTTGATACCAAAATTAATATTTTGCGCTGAAGCAAAATTTGCTGCTAATCCGACAATTGCCGTTAAAATTACTTTTTTCATTTTTTAAATTTTTATTGATTTATTCTTTTTCTTTCAATAAAGCTTCTCTCAATTTTTTGAATAGATTTGATGAATAAACAAAATCAATCACATTCGGATTGTCAGCAACCAAGATTTCATCTTTTGTTCCTTCCCATTCTAAAAAACCATTTTTTAAGAAAACAATATGATCTCCAATTTCCATAACCGAGTTCATATCGTGTGTATTAACAACTGTAGTAGTGTTATATTCTTTGGTGATGTCGTAAATTAACTGATCAATTACCAATGCTGTTTTAGGGTCTAATCCAGAATTTGGTTCATCTGCAAATAAATACTTTGGATTATTTACGATGGCACGAGCAATTGCAACACGTTTTTGCATTCCTCCAGAAATTTCTGATGGATATTTCTTTAACGCTGTTTTCGCAATTTCTACACGATCTAATACTTCACGAGCTCTTTTTTCGGCATCTGCATTAGACATCGTAGAAAACATATCCAAAGGAAATTTTACATTTTCTACAATGTTCATTGTGTCATACAAGGCAGAACCTTGAAATACAACACCAATTTCTGAACGTAAACGTTGTTTTTCAGCATAATCAAACTCGACCATATTATCACCTTCGTACAATATTTTACCTGACGTAGGTGTTAATAAACCAATTAAATTTTTTAGAAAAACAGTTTTACCAGATCCACTTTGTCCAATAATTAAGCTAACATTTCCTTTTTCAAATGCTACAGAAAAACCTTTTAAAACTTCTACAGTATCAAATGATTTTCTTATTTCTTTTACTTCGATCATTAACTTAAAATTGTTTGTGTTAATATTAAATTGATCACAATAATTGTTACAGATGTCCAAACTACGGCTGTTGTTGCAGAACGACCAACTTCTAATGATCCTCCTTTTACTTTATAACCATAGTATGCAGGTATTGTTGCAATAACAAAGGCAAATACCATCGTCTTTACAAATGTGTAAACAAATAGCTTGGTAGCCATATTCATTTGTAAACCAGTAATAAAATCTGCTGCCGACCATAAATTTGAAAAAACACCAATATAATAACCTCCTAAAAGTCCAAACCCAATAGAAACCATAACTAATAATGGGTTGAAAAATACACAAGCTATAATTTTTGGAAGAATCAAAAAGTTTGCCGAATTGATTCCCATTACATCAAGAGCATCAATTTGTTCTGTTACTCTCATTGTTCCAATACTAGATGCAATGTAAGAACCTACTTTACCTACAAGTATAAGTGACATAATTGTTGGGGCAAATTCTAAAACTAAAACAACCTTAGTAGCATAACCAATATAGGCATCTGGAACAGGAATTGCAGCTCCTTGAAAGTTTTGAGCCATTTGTATTGCTACTACGGCACCCATGAATGTTGAAATAAAAGTTACAATTCCTAATGAATTAACTCCTAAATCATATATTTCCCTAATGGTCAATTTCCAGAAAACACCTATTTTTTGTGGTTTGCTGAATACTTTAGACATAAGCATAAAGTACGACCCTAAATTTTCGATTAGTTTCATTACGACAAAATTAATATTTTTATTGGAAAGGGTTTTTATTTATCTTGCACAATGTGAATTTAGAACATTTAATTTCTTATCTGCCCACTAATGCTGACTTATTTGTAAAAAAATGGTTAGAAAATCATTATGTTTTGTTACGAATAACAAGAAGACGTGAAACAAAATTAGGAGATTATCGAAAATTGATGGAAAATGACCGTCATCAAATTACTGTAAATGGAGATTTAAACCCATTTGCTTTTTTCTTTGTTTTTACACATGAAGTGGCTCATCTTAAAACATTTGTTCAATTCGATTCAAGGAAAATTAATCCGCATGGAAAAGAATGGAAAACAATTTTTGGAAGTCTTCTTTTAGATTCTCTTCATATTTATCCAGATCATTTAAAACCGTATATTCTTCATCATGCGAAGCATCCTAAAGCAAGTTTGGGTGCAGATGTTAATATTTCGAAATTTGTGATTAATGATTTAAAACCTAATCAGGCGTATTTAGAGGATTTAGATTTTGGCACATTATTTTCTATAGGAAATAGAGTTTTTAAAAAAGAAAACAAACAAAAATTAAGATACCTTTGTTTAGAGTTGAAAAGCAAGAAAAAATACTTGATTAATGCAACGACAACAGTAAACAAACTACAAGAAAATAACCATGAATGATCAAGATAACTACGCTGTTATTTTAGCAAGTGGAACAGGGGCACGCTTATGGCCTTTAAGTACGATGAAAAAACCTAAACAATTTCACGATTTATTAGGCATCGGAAAAACATTTGTTCAATTAACCTATGAAAGATTAAAGAAAATTGTTACTAAGGAAAATATTTTTATTGTTACAATTTCAGATTATGAAGAAATTGTTTTGGAGCAATTACCGGAATTTAATCCTACTAATTTTATTATAGAACCAAGATTAATGAATACTGCTGCGTGCAATTTACTTGCAGCAATGAGAATTCAACAACTTAATATAAATGCTAAATTGATTATTTGTCCATCGGATCACTTCATTTTTAATGAGGAAGAATTTGTAGATAAAGTAGATTTAGCTTTTCGTAATTCTGACGAAGATAAACTAACATTATTAGGCGTAGCACCAACTAGACCAGATGTAACATATAGTTATATTCAGTTTATAGAAAGTACAAACCCAGTAAAAAAAGTTAAGTCTTATGTTGATAAACCAGATTTTGAATTTGCAGAATCATTTATTAGAAGTGGAGAATTTATATGGAATACAGAAATTTTAATTTGGTCGACTGATAGTATTTTAAAAGCATATCAAGAATTTTTACCATCAATGTATGAAACGTTGAAAAGCTATTTTGATTTAGATAAAAGTTTACAAAATATTAAAACTCTAAAACCTATTTATACAACATTAGATGTTACAACAATAAATAAAGGTATTTTAGAGAAGGCAGACAATGTTTATGTTATTCCATCTACTTTTGGTTGGAGTGATATTGGAACTTGGTCTATTATTAATGAGAAATATAAGTATGTAGGAGAAGGACAAGATGAAAATGAAAATACATTATTATGTAAACATTTTTCTGGTTATAATACCAAGAATAATTTCATCTATTCTACACAAGATAAAGCTATAGTTGTTGAAGGACTAGAAAATTATGTTGTTATTAATTCTGAAAATGGACTATTAATTTGTCCTAGAAGTAATGTGCAGACAATTAAAACATATGTTCGTGATCTGAAGCTACAGAAAAACGGAGAAAATTATTGTTAATAAAAAAAGCTACTTAATTTTAAGTAGCTTTTTTTTTATTTTAAAGTGATTGTGTTTTGACCAACTTTGTAACCATTTTGATAAATGTCTATTTTGTATTCTCCTTTAGGGAACTCATAATCTACCCAATCAAATTTTACTCTTGCTCCTGACATGTTGTTATAATTAACATTTACACGATCAGAGTATCTAATGGCTGAGCCAGAACGTAAAGTGATTTCTCCTGAATTAGCTCCTACAAATTTTCCAACTTCACCGTTTGGTTTAAAAACAGTAACATAAAGTTCTTTGTTTTCAGAAGTTGCATTTAAGTTTTTATCCAAATCAAATGTTACACGAACCTTGTCAATTCTTCTTGCTCTATTTGTTTCAACTTCTCGTCCACTAGATTTTACTACTAGACCTTTTATTGAATAATTAGAAATAGATAAAGTAGAATTCGTTTCTTTAATTAAATTGTTTTTATTTTCTTTTTCTTGACTAAGATCAGACTCTACCGTTTTTTTCTGATCAGATAAGTTCGAATTCTCAGAAGCTAAAGCTGTATTCTTATTTGTTAATTTTAAATTTTCATCTTTTAATCTAACAATCTCTTCTTTGAAAACTTTTATATCAGCTTGCAATGATGCGATTAAACGTTTTGCACGTTGTAATTCATCACTTGTAATTCCTTCTTTATTAAGAATAGATTGAATTTCTTTTTGCTTCTCTAAAATCATACGATCTTGATAACCTAGAGAAGAGTCTTTTTTTACAACTCTAGTTTTTGCATCATCAAAATCAGCTCTAACAATTCTTAATTCTTGTTTTAAGATTTCTCTAGATCTTTCTAGATCATTAATATTACCTTGCATTTCAACAGAATTTTTAGAATTTGCTTCTTCTGTATAAACAATATAAAAAACAGCTAGAAGTAGGCATACTGCTAAAGCTGCAATAATAATATTTTTAATAAAATCTTTTTTATGTTTAGAGTTATTGGTAGGTTCTAAATTTTTATAATCAGCCATTTTATTTAATTACAACAAGGTATTTAACTTATCAAAAATCAAACCAATGTTATGAAGTTTGATTTTAAATTTGGTTTAAATATTTGAAGCAAAAATAAATAAGTAAATAAAATTTTTATTGTTCCTCCTTTTTTAGATTATCAGAAATATCGTTGATCTTATCTTCTGCTTTTTGCTCAATTTCGCTAGCCTTCTGCTGAATTTCATCTTTCTTTTGTTCTAGATAGTCTTTAGCGTCAGAAACATTTTCTACAACTTTTTCTTTTAATTCTTCGGCTTTTACTTCAGTATCTTCTTTTTTATCTTGAACAAACTCTTTTGTTTCTTCAATTTTGTTTTCAGCCTTATCTTTTAAATCTTCAGCCTTTGTTTCGATATCTTGCTTTTTATCTTGAACGATATCTTTAGCTTCTTCAAACTTATCTTCCGCTTTTACTTCGGCTTCTTGTTTTTTATCTTGAATAAAATCTTTAGCATCCTCAATTTTATCTTCTGCTTTTTCTTTCAGTTCGTCTTTTTTCTCTTCGAAGTCCTGTTTTTTCTCTTGAACGAATTCTTTTGCCTCTTCAAATTTTTCTTCTGCTTTATTTTTTAGCTCTTCAACTTTTACTTCAGCCTCATTTTTCTTTTCTTCGAAGAATTCCTTTGCTCCAGAAACCTTCTCATCAAATTCAGAACTTGTTTTGCTTGTTTCTTTTTCTGCAAAATCTTTAACTTCCTCAAATTTCTCCTCAGCTTTTTCTTTTAACTCCTCAGCTTTTATTTCGGTATCTTGTTTCTTTTCTTCTATGTAATCTTTTGCTTCAGCAACCTTTTCTTTAACAGCATTGTTTGTTGTGTCTGCTTTCTTGTCTGCGAAATCTTTAATTTCTTCAAATTTTTCTTCAGCTTTTTCTTTTAGATCTTCAGACGCCTCTTTTAAATTGTTAATTGCATTCTTTGTAAAGTCAGAAACATCATCAGCAACTTCTGATCCTGTTTTCTTTATAGATGCAGAAATATTATCAAATTTCTCTTCTGCAGTTTCCATTGCATTTTCTGTTTTTCCTAAAAGTCGATTAAAAAAATTTTTAAGTCCCATAATAAATTATTTTTGTTGTTTATTTTCGATTTAAATTTACAGCGTCAAATATTTTAACGATTAAAATTGGTTTTAGGTTATGCCTTATAAATATATTAAAAATTATTGTTCTAGAATATTAATTATTGGATTATTAGTTATTTACAGCTGTAACCCAAAAAATGATTCTAATAAAATGGTTTCAGAAGACTCTTCTGATATACCACAACTCAAATATTCGACCAAAAATGAAAACTATGTAAGTGCACATAGAGGAGGAAGTGGAATAAAGAACTATCCAGAAAACTGCATAGAGACTTTTGATTATCTATTTAAAAACGGAATTCAGATTTTTGAAATTGATGTAGCTGAGACAAAAGAAGGAAATTTAGTCTTAATGCATGACAATTCTTTACAAAGAACTTCAACAGGTAGACAAGATGTCAACCAAGTTAACTTAAATCAGATTAAGGAATATTTTTTGGTTGATGATTTTGGGAATAAAACATCATTTAAAATTCCAACCTTTAAAGAGGCTTTAAAATGGGCAAAAGATAAACCTGTTTATTTTATGGTTGATATAAAGAAAGGAGTTGATTATAATGATATTGTAAGAGAAATTAAAGAAACAGCTATGCAAAATCAGGTTGTTTTAGTGACTTATACCCTTGGTCAAGCAAAAAAAATGCATCAACTTGCACCCAATATGCTTTTGTCTGTTTCTATGAGAAATGAAAGAGAATTTAATGAGATGATGAATAGTGGAATTGCAAAAGATAAAATGATTGCATTTACTGGAACAAAAAGAAATGATCCAACATTATTAAATAAAATACATCGTGAAAATATTTTAGTAATTTTCGGAACACTAGGAAACTTAGATAAAAGTAGTGCAGCAAAAAATGGTCAACTTTACCGTGATTTAGAAAAAGACGGGGTTGATATTTTTGCAACTGATAGAGCAATTTTTGTTCATCAAACAATTAATAAAAATTAAAATGGAAACAATATCTCTAAAGGATTCAAATTATTTTTCTAAAATGATGTTAAACTACATCAATAAAGAAGAAAGTTTATCAGAATTCTATCATCTTTTTCCAACTAAAGATAATTACTTAAAACAAGCAACTAATAAGCTTGATAATTACCACAATCGCGAAATTCTTGTTCAACAGATTAAACAACAGCTTAGCGGATTAGAATTATCTAAAAAGCAAGAAAAGAATCTTAAAAAACTCGGAGAAAAAAATACTGTAACAATTACAACTGGACATCAGTTAAATTTATTTACAGGACCAATATTCTTCTTTTATAAAATTTTACAAGTTATAAAAGCATGCAAAGAATTAAATAAAGAACAGGATGAAATTAATTATGTTCCTATGTTCTGGATGGCTACAGAAGATCATGATTTTGAAGAAATAAATAATTTTAAATATTCAGATAGAGTAATTCATTGGACAAAAGATTTTGGAGGTCCTGTTGGACGTCTTTCAACAGAAGGATTAAAAGAAGTCTTTGAAAATTTCCTAATGCTTATTCCAAATGGAAATAAGAAAAGCAAGTTAGAGGAGTTAATTAATCAATCTTATTTGTCTCATGAAAATTTAACCGATGCTACAAGAAAATTAGTTCATTTACTTTTCAAAGATCTTGGATTATTAATGATTGATGGAGATGATAAAGAATTAAAAAAGTTAATGATTTCTACTTTTGAAGAAGAGTTGATACAATCTAAATCCTATCATAATGTAATTCCTCAGAACGAGAAATTAGAAAAAATGGGTTATTCGATTCAAGTAAACCCAAGAGAAATTAACTTGTTTTATATTAATGAGGATAATTCCCGAGAAAGGATTGTAGAACAAGATGGAATTTATTTTGTTAACAATACATCTCTAAAATTTACGCAAGAAGAAATTTTGAAAGATTTACATCAAAATCCAGATAAATTTAGTCCAAATGTAATTTTACGTCCTTTGTATCAAGAAACGATATTACCAAATATTGCTTATGTTGGCGGTGGAGGAGAGATTGCTTACTGGTTTCAGTTAAAAGAAATGTTTAATAAATTTAATGTTGATTTTCCTCTTTTAGTTTTAAGAAATTCATTATTAATTAAAACAAAGAAACAACATGAGAAGCAATTAAAATTAAATTTATCTAATCAAGATTTATTCTCAAATAGTTTAAAAATAACTAAAAAACGTTCAATTGAAACTTCTGAAATCGCTCCCGAATTACCAAAATTAGAAGAAGAATTAAAAGCTATTTTTAATCGATTAGAAGATTTAAGCACATTAACTTCTACTTCTTTTGCGAATATGATACAAGCACAAAGAACAAAACAATTAAAAGGTTTTGAGAAAATAGAAAAGCGACTTGTTCATGCAGAAGTAAAACAAAATGAAGATTTATTAATTAGAATTGAACAACTTTTAAAATCACTTTCTCAACAAAATGGATTACAAGAGCGTGTAAAGAATTTTTCTGATTTTGATTATGTTGATCTTTCCAATTTTATCGATTTCATTGAAGAAAGTTTACAACCTTTCGAGTTCGAATTTGTTATAAATACGTTAAATGAAGAGCTTTAACCAAAACATAATTTGTATATTTGATTTCGAAAATTCATCTAAATGAAAAAAATATTAGCTTTATTGTTGTTTGTTGGTGCAACATCTATATATGCTCAACAAAAAACGCATACAGTTCAGGCAAAAGAAACAGTTTACGGAATTTCTAAACAGTATGGAATTTCCCAAAGCGAATTGTATAAAGCAAATCCTAAAATAGAACAAAACGGAATTCATCCTGGAGATTTATTAGTAATTCCAGGAAAAGTAGATACAATTACAGAAGCTATAATAAAAGATGCTTCTAAAGTATCTGATAGTTTTACAGACGATAATTTTATTTATGTTACAATCCAGCCTAAAGAAACTCTTTATAATTTAAGTAAGAAATACAAAATTTCTGAGGAGTCTATTAGTTCTTTAAACCCTCAAATAAAAGAAAGAGGTTTAGAGATTGGAGATATTATAAAATTACCGAAATCGCCAACAACAAAAAATACATTTTCAGTTCCTAAAGGTTCTCATCTAATTTTAAAAGGAGAGACAATGTATACACTTTCTAGGCAATATAAAGTAAGTGTAGATGATTTATATGCAGAGAATCCAGCTTTACAAAATGGGGTAAAAGAAGGAATGGTAATTTCAATTCCTCAAAAATCTGGTGCAGTCGTTATAGAAGATAATACAATAAATTATGTTGTTCAGAAAGATGATACTGCTTATGGAATTTTGCAAAAGTATAATACGAATTTAGATGAATTATTGCGTTTAAATCCAGATGTTATTAATGGATTAAAAGCGGGAATGACATTAAAATTACCATTACAGAAAAATGCAAAAATTATTAAATACGGAACTGCTGGAAAATTAAAAAGAGCAAATGACAACGAAATAAACGTTGCAATTATGCTTCCTTTTGATGTAGCAAATAATCCTCAGTTAAAAAATTCTCAGTCAATGCAGTTTTTTACTGGAGCTAAGTTAGCCTTAACTCGTTTAGCAAAGACTGGTAAAAATATCAATGTAAAAGTTATTGATACTAAAAATGGAAATTTACAAGATATTTTATCAACAAACGATTTTACTAAAACAGATGCTGTAATTGGACCATTAACAACTTCAGATGTTACAGAAGTTGCTAATTTTTTTAGTAATTCTGGAATAGCTGTAATTTCTCCTTATGCTAATGAAGATTCTTTAAACTCTTTTACAGATTTATTAATCTCTAATCCAAAAGATGAAGTTGTTGCGGATCAAATTATTGAAGAAATAGGGAAAAACTTTGCAGGAGAACAAGTTTATTTGTTAACAAATAGAGAAGATCAAGAGTTAACTAATTACACTAAAAAGCAATTAGAAAAGCAATTAAAAGCAAATGTTGTAATTGTAGATAATGTATCAAAAATTGTTCAACCACATGATAAAGTAAATGGTCAGGATTATTATACACCAATTATAACTGTTCTTGTAGGTGATGATGATGCTTTAGGAAAACAATATTTAGATAAATTAAAAACATTTAACAAAGACAACATAAAAGCTTACGGAATAAAATCTGTTGATGTTTATGATGTTTATAATCCAGATAATGCAAAAAATATAGATGCATTTAGAGAGTTTGGTTTTGTTTATAGTACAGCACGATTAATTAACACAAGAGATGAAGAAGTTAAAAGTGTTTTGAAAGACTTTAGCGATGTTTATTGTGGTTTTCCGACTCGTTATGAACAATTAGGGTATGATGTTACATATGACATTGTAGATCGTATGAATAGTAAAGGAGATGTAACAAATAATATAACAACGGAAAATACACGTCTCTCTTCTAAGTTTTCTTATAAGAAAATAAGCGGTAGTAAAGCCTATACAAATGATGCTAGTAGAATAGTACGTTTACCCAAAAAGTAATTTTTTAAAAATACTTGAAATAAAACATAAAAAGGCGAACTCAATTTTTGAGTTCGCCTTTTATTATTTTAAAATCTGTCTCGTTTTAAGTAACGAAACAGATTGTTTTTAAAAGATTTTATTTTGCAAATTCTTCAGCTTGTACTAAAGCAGCGTCTAAACCATTTACATCTTTTCCACCAGCTGTGGCTAAGAAAGGTTGTCCACCTCCGCTACCACTAATGTGCTTCGCGATTTCTTTTACCATGTTACCAGCATGTAGTCCCTTGTCAGCTACTAAATTCTTCGCGATAGAAATTGTAATGGAAGGCTTAACAGTGTCATTAGTTCCAACAACAATTAAAGCATTTTCTATTTCATTTGTTAAGTCAATCGCATTCTGTTTTGCAGCAGCTGTATCTAAATTCGTTTTAATAGCTAAGAAATTAATTCCATTAATTTCTTTAATAGCAGCTTTCCAAGTTGCTTTTTCAGCAGAAGCTTGTTGTGCAACAAATTTTTCTACTTGCTTTTTTAATGAAGCATTTTCATCTAACAAAGCTTGAACAGCTTTTAAAGCGTCATTTTTAGTTTTTAAAGCAACTAAAACATCATTATAATTTTTCTCAGCATCTTTTAAAGCATTGATTGCAGTATCAGCAGTAATTGCTTCTATACGACGAATTCCTGCGGCTGTAGAAGATTCTGATAAGATTTTAAATAAACGAATATCCGCTGTGTTTTTCACATGCGTTCCACCACATAACTCTACAGATGAACCAAAACGAATAATACGAACTTTATCGCCATATTTTTCTCCGAATAAAGCCATAGCACCTTCTGCTAATGCTTCGTCCATTGAAGCCTCTCTTTTCTCAATTAAAGGTAAAGCTTCAGCAATCTTTTCGTTTACTTTTTGCTCAACTACTTGAATTTCTTCTTCTGTCATTTTAGAAAAATGAGAAAAGTCAAAACGTAAGTAATCATCACCAACATAAGAACCTTTTTGTTCTACATGATTTCCTAAAACTTCACGTAAAGCTTCGTGCATTAAATGTGTAGCAGTATGATTTTTAGTTGTTGCATTTCGTTTTGAAGTATCAACTTTTGCTTGGAAAACACCTTCTATATTTTCTGGTAAAGTTTCTACAAAATGAATAATCAGGTTATTCTCTTTCTTTGTATCTACTACTTCTATTGTTTCGTTTGCAGAAACGATAGAACCTTTGTCACCAACTTGTCCTCCAGATTCAGCATAAAAAGGAGTTTGATTGAATACTAATTGATAGAATTCTCCTTTTTTATTTTTTACTTTACGGTAGCGTGTAACTTTTACATCAGCTTCAGTATTATCATAAGCAATAGATGTTTCGTTTCCTTTGTCATCTAAAATAACCCAATCATCCGTAACTAAAGCAGTTGCTTTTTTAGAACGTTCTTTTTGTTTTGCCATTTCAGTTTCAAATCCAGCTTCATCAATTGTGAAACCATGATCTTCTGCTACAATTCGAGATAAATCTGCAGGGAAACCAAATGTATCATATAATTCGAAAACAATATCTCCAGGGATAATTTTAGAATCACCTAATTGTTCAATAATTTGGTTTAATCTACTTAATCCTTGTTCTATTGTTCTTAAGAAAGATGCTTCCTCTTCTCTAATTACACCAGTAACAATCGTTTCTTGTTTTACTAATTCTGGAAAGAAATCTCCCATTTCAGCTTTCAAGATAGGGTATAATTGATAGATAAATGGTTCATTTAATCCTAAGAAACGGTAACCGTAAGAAATAGCACGACGTAGAATACGACGAATTACATAACCAGCACCCGTATTAGATGGTAATTGTCCGTCTGCAATAGCAAAAGCTACAGCACGTAAATGGTCAACGATTACACGAATAGCAATATCTGTTTTTTCTGCTGTACCATATTTAATACCTGAAATTTCTTCTAACTTCTGAATGGTTGGTTGAAAAACATCTGTATCATAATTTGAGCTTTTTCCTTGCAATACCATTGCTAGACGCTCAAAACCCATTCCTGTATCAATATGTTTAGCAGGAAGAGATTCTAATGAACCATCTGCTTTACGTTGATATTGCATGAATACTAAATTCCAGATTTCAATAACTTGCGGGTGATCCATGTTAACCAAAGATTTTCCGTCAACTTTTGCTCTTTCATCTGCTGGGCGGATATCAACATGAATTTCAGAACAAGGTCCACATGGTCCGATATCTCCCATTTCCCAGAAGTTATCTTTTTTATTTCCGTATAAAATACGATCTTCAGCAATATGTTGTTTCCAAAGCTCTAAAGCTTCTTCATCCAAAGATGTTCCATCACCTTTATCTCCTTCAAAAACTGTAACATAAATTTGATCTTTAGAAATACCATATTTGTCAGTTAATAATTCCCAAGCCCAAGCAATAGCTTCTTTCTTGAAATAATCACCAAAAGACCAGTTTCCTAACATCTCGAACATTGTATGGTGGTAAGTATCTTTCCCAACATCATCTAAGTCATTATGTTTTCCAGATACACGAAGACATTTTTGAGTATCTGCAATACGGTTATTTTTTGGAGTTCCATTACCCAAAAAGAATTCTTTGAACTGCGCCATTCCCGAATTATTAAACATTAATGTGGGATCGTCTTTTAAAACAATTGGAGCTGAATCAACAATTAAATGTCCTTTTGTTTCAAAAAAATGCAGAAATTCTTTTCTTATATCTTTGGATTTCATTTATTTAAAATATTTTTATCATTTGATTAACATGTTTGCACGTACAATATTCGTTACTTTGCAAACGTTTTACAAAGATAATAAAAAGCTTAGTTAAGTAATGGAAAATAAAAACTATAAGTATAATTCTGCAAATTTTGTTTTATGTTGGGTGAAAAAGAGAGTGAAGAAGACATCAAAAACAGTTTTGTATATAGTCCTATTTTTATGTTTATCTACAATTTCTGCGGGGATGATAGGTTACCATTTCAACGATTCTGAATACGCTTCTAAAGCAGGGAAGTTTAAAAATAGCGAAAGCAAACTTCAAGCAGAATTAGAAAGAATGGAAAGTGAAAATCAAGCTCTACACCAAAAGTTTAAAGAAGTAGAAATTGCTTTATCAGAGATAAAAGAAAAAGATCGCAACATTTACCGTAAGATTTATGACATGCGAATTAACGAAAATATTGATTCTGTAAACAATGAAGTTAATAATTTTACAGCTGAAGATATTGAGAAGTTAATTGATAAAATAGAAATAGAATCTAAATCGTTAGATGAGGTTTTTAAATCTGCAGGTGTAAAAGATGCTAATTTATCCTCTATGCCAGTTCTAAAACCAGTAGGAGATAAATATGTAAATCGTTTAGCTTCTGGTTACGGATCTCGTTTTCATCCGATTTTAAAAGTAAATAAAATGCATAAGGGATTAGATTTTGCAGCTGCTGCAGGAACACCAATTTATGCAACAGGAAACGGAAAAATTAAAATGTCTGGTTATAATTCTGGTTATGGAAATATGGTCGTAATACAACATGGTAATGGATACGAAAGTTTGTATGCACATATGTCTAAAACAAAAGTTCGCAACAATCAAAAAGTGAAACGTGGAGATGTAATAGGTTATGTAGGATCGACAGGATTATCTACAGGAGCACATTTGCATTACGAGATTCATAAGGATGGAGAACACGTAAATCCTGTGATGTACTTTTACAATGATGTTGATCCGGATGATTTTATAAAAATCTATCAAAATTCTAAAAAAATGTCATTATCTTTGGATTAAACCCTGATAATGAACGTCGAGTTACCTGATAAATTATATTACTCTATTGGTGAAGTTGCCAAAGCTTTTGATGTAAATGCGTCATTAATTCGTTTTTGGGAAAAAGAATTTGAGATTATTCAGCCTAAAAAGAATAAAAAAGGTAATAGACTTTTTACGAAAGATGACATAGAATGTTTTAAGAACATATTTTATCTGGTAAAAATAAAAGGCTACACTTTAGAGGGAGCCAAACAAGTTATAGGAAAAAAAGGGATTGTTACTACAACAGAAGAAATAGATGTTGTAGAACGATTACAAGAAATAAAAAATGAATTGATAAAACTAAAAATGAGTTTCGAAGATTCAGAAGAAATATTAGAAAAAGATGAGCTTAATTAGTTCATCTTTTTTTATTGGTTATGATGTAAATATTCTAAAAAAACATCAGAAGAAATTTCTACAGCTCCTAAACTAGCTAAATGATCTGTGTAGACTTGGCAATCAATTAACTCATACTTTTTGTGATATTTCGCAACAAATTGTATAAATCCTGCTTTAGAGGCATTACTAACTTTAGCAAACATACTTTCTCCACAAAAAACATTACCCATTTCTATTCCATAAAAACCACCAACTAATTCTTCGTTTTGCCAAACCTCAATACTTTTTGCAATTCCTTGTTCATGAAGTTTACAATAGGCCTCTATCATATCATTTGTAATCCATGTTCCATCTTGATCTTTTCTGTAGGCTTTAGAGCAATTTGTAATTACTTCTCTGAAAGCTTTATTTTCAGAAAACGTAAAAATTTGATCTTTGAAAACTTTTTTCATCGATTTAGAAACCTTTAAATTTTCAGGGAACAATACAAACCTATCATGTGGGAACCACCAAAGTATAGGCTCATCTTCATTAAACCAAGGAAAAATTCCTTTACGATAAGCTAAAATTAAGCGTTTTGTTGATAGATCACCACCAAGAGCAATAATTCCATCTTCATTTACTTCTTCGTAATCTGGGAAAATTAAATCTGAACTTAACCAATACATGTTGATATCTTCTTTTGATTAAAAAAAACGTGTTCTAAAAGAACACGTTTTGATATTAAATTTTAATTCTTTTCTTAGAAAGGTAAATCGTCATCATCTCCATTAGAGAAAGTATCTACTGGAGGAGCTGGTGCAAAATTATCATATCCTTGTGGAGCTTGAGGAGCTGCATTCGCCATATTTTCTATTCTCCAAGCTTGGATTGTATTAAAATATCTTGCTACACCTTCTGGGTTTACCCATTCGCGGCCACGAATATTAATAGAAACTTTCACTTCATCACCAGGTTTGTAAGCGTTTAATACATCTGTTTTATCTTGTGTAAGTTCAATTAAAATATCTTGAGGATACTGTTCTTGCGTTGTAACAACGAATTCTCTCTTCTTGAAACTTGCTGTAATATTTTGTGTTTCAAACACTTTTTTAATTCTTCCTGTAATTTCCATATTTGTAAAAGCTTTGCTACAAATTTAAAATGTAAAAAAAGATTAAAAAAATTTATTTGTAAATTTTGTTAGCAAGAAAACTTATGTATATTTGCAGTCCAAATCAGTAAGATTTAAGCGGGCGTGGTGGAATTGGTAGACACGCTAGACTTAGGATCTAGTGCCGCAAGGTGTGAGAGTTCGAGTCTCTCCGCCCGTACTAAAAGCTTTAGCTATAATTAGTTAAAGCTTTTTTTGTTTGATGTATTCCCTTAAACAAATTTTTCTTCCTTATTTTTACAAAAAAATCTTTTGAAACACAATTTAGCAACAATTGCCTTTTATAATGTAGAAAATTTTTATTCAAAAACTTCTGAAGAATCATTTTTACCAAGTAATTTAATTAAATGGAAGGCTGGTAGGTATGATGAAAAAATAAATAAAATAGCTTTTTGTATCGCTAAAATTGGTAAAGTAGAAACTAACCAATTGCCTTCTGTTGTTGGGTTAGCTGAAGTAGAAAATAAAGATGTTTTACATGACTTAACGAATAATAATTTTTTAAAAGATGGAAAATATAAATCCGTAATTTATCAGTCTTTAGATGAAAGAAAAATTAATGTTGGTTTTATTTATAAAGAAGATGATTTTATACTTGAAAAAAGCGAACCAATTCGAATTGTTTTTAAAGATCAGTTAGGAGATAAGTCCTATACAAGAGACATTTTGTATGTAAACGGAAAATTATTCGGACACAAAGTTCATTTTTTCATTGTGCATTTGCCATCGAAAATAGATAAAGAAATCAATCAGATAAAGCGTCAGTATATGATGCAAACAATAAGAAAAAGAATTGATGAAATATTATCAGAAAATCATTTAGAAAAAATTGTTTTGATGGGAGATTTTAATGATACCCCAACTAATGAAGATTTACGATTTGAGCTTAATACAAGAGCAAATATAAACGAGTTAAAAAAGTTAGAATTATATAATCCTATGGTAACTTTGCAATCTTATAGTAGAGGATCATTAATGTTTAAAAAACAATGGATGCTATTTGATCAACAACTTTTTTCGAAAGGTTTTTTTGATCATTCTTCTCCATTTGAAATGTTAAAAACAGATATTTTTGATGCAAGCTTTTTAAAGAATAGTAGCGGAAAATCAATTAGTTTACCCTTTAGAACGTTTGTTGGGAGAAAATATTTCGGTGGTTATAGTGATCATTTTCCTATTTTTACCATTTTAAAGTGGTAAATTTGTTTTTTAAATAAATGAAAAAGTGAGAATTCACGAGAATGGACAGATAGAAATTGACGGAATCGATAAATTGATTTTAAACTCATTTATGGAGAACGCTAATATGCCTGTTTCTCAGCTTGCAAAAGAATTGAGAATATCAAATACGGCTGTCCATCAACGAATAAAAAAATTAGAAACATCGGGTGTTATCGATGCTACAAAAGCAATAGTTAACCCATCTGTTCTGGGTTATTCTACAATGTCTTTTGTAGGAGTTTTTATGGATAAACCATCATCTTATAAATTAGTAATTAATTCTTTGGAGCAGATTCCAGAAGTTGTAGAAGCTCACTTTACAACTGGTAATTATGGTATTTTTTTAAAGATATTATGTCGTGATAATTTGCATTTGATGAATGTTTTGAATCAAAAAATTCAGCAAATTGATGGAGTAACACGTACAGAAACAATAATTTCATTAGAACAACCAATAGTAAGACAAATAAAACTTTAATATACAATGAATATTAATAAGTATTTAGACTCGACGTATTTAAAAACATCTGAACAAATGGGGATATCTAATTCAGATACATTGGATATTGTGCATCAATTAACGCAAGAAGCCATTGATAATGATATTTATGCTGTAATGATTCGTCCAGATTATGTTCGATCAATACGTGAGATATTAGATAAAAAACAATCTGATGTTGTTTTAGGAACTGTAATAGGTTTTCCTGAAGGAACTAATGATTTGAATGAGAAACTAAGAGAAGCACAAAAAGCAATCGCTGACGGAGCCGATGAATTAGATTTCGTTGTTAATTATGAAGCTTTTAAGAAAGGTGATGTTAAAAAAGTTGCAGAAGAGATAGAGTCAGCAACATCAATAGTGTTACGAGGAGGGAAAATAATAAAATGGATTATTGAAACTGCGGCATTAACTGATGAACAAATTATCGAAATAACACAAATGATTCGTGATATTGTGATAGAAAAAATAGGGGAAGAATTTGCATCAAAAGTTTTTGTAAAATCTTCTACAGGATTTTTTGTTACAGAAAACGGAGCACCAAATGGAGCAAATGAACATGTTATAAAATTAATGTTAGAAAATGCAGGTTCATTACCTGTTAAAGCATCCGGAGGAGTTAAAACGACCGAAGATGCTGAGAAAATGATTCAATTAGGAGTTCAACGAATTGGAACATCTTCTGCATTGGCAATAATTAATGGAGAAAAAGCGACAGATGGCTATTAAACAATAATAATAAGACGTACTATATAAAAGCCTCATTTAGAGGCTTTTTTTATTTGTTAGAAAATAGCTTTTCCCTATGTTGTTGTTTTTTATTTTTCTTATGTTTGTACTCCTTGTAAAAATTTAACTTGATTTATATCAATAGTTTTCATAAATTAAAGTAATTAATTTGTACATTAATATATCAGGGATATGTTATTAGATAATCATAACACTTATCAAGATAAGTTGAATATCAAAGAGGGCTTAGTTGCCCTTCGTTTAAATGATTTTAATCGTGAGGAGAATAGTTTTATTCACTTCTTGAACAATAACTTTTATGGTATTATTTGGGCAGGTTCTACTTCTTATGTACACGAGGTGAATGGAAAAAAAGTAGTTATTCCAAAAAATCACTTTTTATACTTAGCTCCTAATTTATCACAACATTTTATTCCTCAGGATACAACTGTAGATTCATATTACATTGCTTTTAAAGAAGAATTTTATTCTAGATCAATTGAAGATAATATTCGATTAGAAAATAGTAGACTTTTTTCTCGTAATTTAATTAGTGCTATAGAGAATAAGATTTGTTCAGAATCATTTTTTGTTAAAAATTTCATAGAATATTTTATCAATTCATTTGATGATGTTCTTTCTATACAGTTGGTTCATAATTTGTTAGAGAGGATTTTGTTAAACGGAAAGATTGCTGTTAAAGATTCTGAAAGCAAAACAGCTCATGATGATTATGATGTAGAGATTGCAACAAAGTTTAAAAAATTATTGCAATCTAATGTGAATGAGAATAGACAGGTAACTTTTTATATTGATCAGTTATTTGTTACTAAACGTAGGTTAGACAAGGCTACACAGGTTGTGTTTAATAAATCAGCTAAACAATTAATTACAGAAGAATTAATGAAAAATGCTAAGATAATGTTAGCCAACTCTGGTATGACTGTTAAGGAAATAGCTTTTGAATTAAGCTTTTTTCAAGAAACAAACTTTACAGCTTTCTTTAAAAAGAACGAAGGTGTCTCGCCAACTGTATTCAGACAAAACACTCTGAATTAAATAATTAATCGATTAAAAGTGCTTTTTTAATCATCTTTTTGTAGTTTTTAATCACAAATGTTAAGATTAGTACTATAACTTTGCATCCGCACTCTTGAAAAAAGGAGGATTAAATTTAGTAATTAAATTTGATATAAGCAAAAACTTTAACATAAAAATTAAAAACAAAATAAAGTTATGAAAAATGCAGTATTCGTTTTAACAGTTTTCTGTGCATTAATATCTGGTGTATCATTTGCTCAAGCAACAGCTACTTTAAACGTAAAGCTTTACCCAATTCAAACAATTTTAATTGGTGGAGATAACACAGTTAATTTAGAGTATAAAACTAAAGATGACTATCAAAACGGTGTTACAGCTAACATGAAAGATCATTTAGTTGTTTATAGTACTGGTGGTTTCGCTGTAAATGTAAAGTCTGAAAATGAAGATTTAATTTATACAAAAGACGGTTTAACAAGCAAAATTGCTGCTAATACAATTAACTTACAAGCAAGTTTAGGAACTGGAAATGCATTAAACGCTTCAACAATGAGTAATGTAGTTTTAGAAAATTCTAACAAAAAATTAATTTCAAGTAATGTAGGAGGAACTGAATTAAAGTTCAATATTGCTTATAATGGTAAAGGAAATAACGACTATGTAAACAAGTATTACAATGTAGAAACTCCTAACGTCTATACGACAACCGTTACTTATACAATAGAAGCTCAATAATATTAGTTATATAATAACAAATAAGCAATGCGAATAGCATTGCTTATTTTATCACTGTACTACCTCCTAAACTTATGAAGAAGCTTTGTCTTATTTATAAACCTCTATTACTTCTTTTTTTCTCGATAAGTGCACAAGTTTTTGCTCAATCGGGAATTTCTGTTAGTCCACCAAGAACCTATTTTACTTTAAATCCAGGCGAAAGCGATAGAAAAAAGATTTTAGTAACCAATGTAAGTGATGTGAGTACATTAGAATTATCAATTTCATTTAACGATTGGAAATATGATAATTATGGTTCAAATGTAGTATCAGATCCAAGTACTTTATCTATTAGTGCAGCAAAATGGATTACTGTTTTATCTGGAAATGTTTTTACACTTGGTCCAAAAGAGTCAAAAGAGATTGAAGTTTTGATGCAAGTACCAGATAATATTAATTCTGAAAATATACATACTGCTATGATGTATATTACACAAACTAATCCTGTTGAAGGTAAGAATAAAAGTGGAGAGAATATCAAAATTTCAATACGAACTGGAGTTAAGATTTATCAAAGATTAAATATTGGTAGAAATCAAGATATTGATTTTACGGATTTTAAATATGATAAAGAAAATAATCAATTAGTTCTGAATATTCAGAATGATGGAAATGTTTGGAGCGAAGGAACAATTAAGAATGAATTGATTAATCAGGAAACAGGAAAACAAACTATTTTAAAAGATGTTGTTTTTTACAGTTTACCAAATGATAAACGAATTGTGCTAATGCCTCTACCAGAGAATTTAGAGAAAGGAAATTACATCGTTACGGCCACTTTAGCTTTAGACGAAGTGGAGAATATAAAAATTGCTGAATTAAGTTTTTCGAATGAAAAATAAAAACGTCTTAAATTATTTCTTGATATTAATGTTGTTGTTTTCAACTTTTTTATCGGCTCAAGAATTTAGAATGAGTTCATACAATAGTGGATGGATTCCTGTGAATTCTAGTGCAGGAGTAACAATAAAAGATTTTCTGAAAATTCAACTTGATATACAATCTAGAACGGATTATAAAAATTGGTCTATAGTTGCTCGAGTTGTTTCTCCTATAAAAAACGCTGATAATAAAGAGTTTCCAGTAAATAAATTAAAGTTTAAATTCGGTAATTATACTACACAACAATATTATTCTAAGACTTATCCAACTACAGCTCAACTGGGTGCGGTACAAGGGGATATTGCAATGAACTTTACGAGATCGTATTTTATCAAAAATTCTCAGGTTTCTACCAATACGAATGGTGAATATGGTAATATCTTATTAAATTATGATTTAATTATTGAAGGAGGAAGCTATTTAAATGATTTAAAATCTTGGAATAATTATAATATTCAATTAGAACTTACTTTGTTAGACGGTTTTAGTAATGTAATAAGTAGTGTTGTTACTAATACATTTTCTATGCAAATTAGTCCACAAGGTAATTATCCAAATACTTCTTCATTTTCTATTTCTGTAGATGGTTCTGCAACAAATGGAGAGCTTGTTTTTAGTACAATGAGTGATTATATAAATGGGGTAAGAAAAGAATATATAAATGGACTAAATGTATCATCTGATACACCTTGCGAAATTCAAGTTTCTTCTCAAAATGCATATTTAAGTACAAGTTCATCGGATAATCTAGATTTAAATTCTGTTAGAGTTCAACTGAGAGATACAGAAACAAATAAACTTTCAAACGAAGTAAAATTATCTACATATAATCAAACCTTACTTACAAGCTCTAAAGCAATTTCAGCAAAAAAATATACTATAATATATTCAACAGCTGCTTCAGATCAGAAGATAATGAATAGTAAATCGGGGAATTATAGTACAACACTTTTATACACAATTTCTCCGCAATAGTTTTATGTTTTTTTTGATGAATAAATTGAAAAGCGTATTTATTATTCTGCTAATAATTTTTAGTGGATTGAAAACTTATGCTCAAACTTCATCAAAAGGATTAATTTTTAAAACTGAGAAAGAAATAGAAATAAAAGATGATTATGTTTTTACAGTAATCATGCAGTTTGAAAATACAACCAATGATACTGTAAATGCACAATTAAAACTAAAATTACCATCAGCTATAAAATCATATAGTCAGGATTATTTGAGAATAAAAATAAATCCGAATAAAAAGGCATTTATTCCGCTAAAGTTTTCTGTAAATAAAGTACAATCTGCTGGTAAAATTCCATTGAATTTTACCATTCTTGATTTGAAAAATCAGCAAGAATTAGCTAACTCCACAACGCAAATTAGTATTTTATCTAAAAGAGAATTAAAAGTTTTTCCAGTTCAGCCCAATTTATTTTTTAGACAAGAAGGAGATTCTATACATTATGAATTAAGAGTAATTAATTCAGGAAATCAAAAGGCAAGAATTTTTATTAATAATGTTTTGCCAGATTTTAGAGGGAATTTTACAACAGAAAATAGAAAAGTGGATGTTGAGGCTTTTCAAGAAAAAATAGTTCGATTTTCTAAATTTGTAAATAGAGACATGATAAAAGTTGAGCAGTTTCAAGCAAATGTTTCTGCTTATACAGCAAGTGATGAATTTGTAGGAAATGTTTTCTTTAATATACAGAATGCAAGTTCAAATCGTAGTTTTGTAGATCCAACAAATTTTAATCAATCATGGATCCAACAATCTTCAAATTATGTTAGGCTAAATATGAGAGATGTAGGTGCTCAGAATGAGAATTTAAATTTTATGGCACATCAAGATTTTTCGGTTGGTTTAAATGAATTTGCTTACAATATAAATGCTTCTTCATGGAAGAATAATCAAGATATGTTATTGACAGATTCTTGGTTGAAGTATCAACGTAACGGGAAAGGTGTTTTATTAGGAACAATTAATAGTAACGATTTTGATATGCCAATAAATGGTCGTGGTGTTATGTTTTTTAATAACTATGATAAAGCAGATGAAAAAATACTTGTTGGTGCTGCTGAAAGAAATTATAATCTGTTAGATAACTTCAATCCTAATCAATATAAAAATAATTACACAGCATTTGCTAATACAAGATTTTTAGTTAGAGAAGATAATGAATTAGAATCAACTGTTTTGTATGATAAAAATGTTTCAGTATCTAATTTTATTTTGACAAATGATTATAGATGGACGTCAAAAAATAAATGGAATCATTCTGTAAGATTAGGTTATGGATTTTCTAAATTAAACCAAACAAATCGTTTCGAAAATTCACTTTCATTGGCTGCAAATGTTTCAGGAAGTTTTGGAAAATACGACGTTTACAGTACAAATTATTTCAGCTCGGGATATTATCCAGGAATAAGAAGTGGAGCATTATATCTGAATCAAAGAATTCAACGAGTTTTTAAAAAATTCTCTCTTTGGTCAGCTTTCACTTTAACTAATAACAACCCTAAATCTGTAGACAATAACTTAACCTATTACACGAATTCAAATCAATCCAAAGCTTTAAGAGCAGAAGTAGGAACTTCTTTCAGAATAGGAAATCAATTTAATTTATCTATTTCGCCAAAGTTAAATATAGAACAAGGAAATGTTTTCAATGTTAACTCATTTAGTTATTCTCCAATCCATTTTAAGTCGAGCTATTTAAATGGTTCTTTTTCTTGGTTATCAAAATCACATAACCATCAGTTAGTTTTAAATACCTATGCAGGAGGTTATACCTTTGATGAAAGAAGTGATATAAACCTTCTCTTATTTGGACAATTAACATGGAGTTATAAATTTCTACAATTAAATACATCTTATCAGAAAGGAAGTTTAATGATTGCAGAAATTTATTCAAGAAATAATATTACCAATCATTTAGAGCGATATAACGCAGCATTAAGTTTAAGAAAAGATTTTTTCCATAAAAGATTAAATACTTTGCTGAGTGGATACTATAATTTTGATAGAAATTTTGGAAATACATTTACATTTGGAGGAACAATAGAATATCAACCGTTTGATAATTTTACAATTAATACACAAATTAATTATAATAAATTTCATTCTAATTTTTTCACAAACGATCAATCATATTACCAAGTAGGGGTGCAGTATAATTTACCTGCGAAGAAAACTGTAACCGATATTAAAAATGGAAATTTAGATTTGTTTATTTATTATGATTATAATGCAAATGGAGTTTTTGATGAAGGAGACAAAATTGCTGATAATCGTGTTGTAAAAATAAATGAGACAACATTTATAACAGATCTTGATGGTAAAATAAAATATAAAAAAGTTCCTTACGGAGATTATGTGATAAATCTGCCTGGAGAAAAATGGTTTTCACAAGATTATGCCATTCATTTAAATAACAAGACAATGTCGTTAGCTATTCCGATGCAACAGACAGGAATTGTGAGAGGTAGAATTGTTTATGAATTAACTTCTAATTTAGAATACCAAGTTTCAGCAAGTATGTCGGGCTTTACATTGGTTTTTAACAGCGAGAGTGGACAAGTTTTTAATATAAAAACTAACGATAGAGGAGAGTATACAGCATTTTTACCAGTTGGTAGCTATACGTTTTCTATTCTAGAGAAAAGTTTACCAGAACATGTTTATGCAAAAACATTTTCTAACAAAGTCACAGTTCATCAAGAAGATAATATAGATTATGAACCGCTTGTCTTGAAGATAAAAGAAAGAAAAGTAAACATTAAGCGTTTCGGAAATTAAATTTATATATATTGAAGTTGTTTAAACTTAATATTATGTAATGATAAATTTAAGACTAGCATGTCATCCTTGTCACATTGAGCTTGTCGAAACATTTATTTAATTCTTTATTATTCTTCGACATGCTCAGAACGACAATCTGAATTAATTAAAGTTATATCTTTCAAAAAAGTTTAAACAAATTAATTTCTAAAAAGCCACTTTATCTTTTATATAGTTTCCGTTTTGACAGAATTTTTTTAATTCATTTTCTATAAAAACTTCGATAGCCTCTGCATCTATTGCTGGATATAACAAATGCACATTTGCGCCAGCATCTAATGTAAAGTATAATTGCTTCCCTGTTTCTCTACGGAACTCCCAAAGTTTTTCTAAGGCAGCAACTGTATTAGGTTTCATTAATATAAATGCAGGATTTGACATCATCATCATGGCATGTAATGTCAATGCTTCATGTTCTACTAATTCACCAAATGCTTTTACATCTCCATTTTTAAGAATTGGAATTAATGTTTTTAAATTTTCGTTTGCCTCTATGAATCGTTGCTCTGCATAAGGATGACCATTCATTAAATTATGACCAACTGTTGAAGAAACAGATTTCTGACCTTCGTGAATTAATAGAATAGTATCATGAAATGTTTTAAAAACTTCATGAATCTCATTGTCTGGAAATTTTGTTCCATATAAATTAGAACTTCCATCAATAAAATCATTTTCACCCCATTCAACCAAACCTTTATAAACAGAACGACAAGCACTTCCAGAACCTAAACGAGCTAGGAAAGATGCTTTTTGTAATAACTCTTCTTCTGTTAAGTTAGCACCAAGTATATTTTCTATTTGAACTAAGCATAATGCCATTGCAGACATTCCAGAGGCAGAAGATGCTATTCCAGAACTGTGTGGGAATGAATTATGTGTGTGAACTTCAAATTTATAATGTTTTAAGAAAGGAATATAAGCAGTTATTCTTTCAAAAAAAGTAATGATTTTTGGTGCAAAACTTTCTTTTAATTCTCCTTCAAGATAAACTTCAACATCAAATTCTTCGGATGTTTTTGGAGAGAATTTTAATTCTGTTTCGGTATAACTATTGGTTAATGTGTAACTAATAGAGCTGTTAGTTGGAATTTGATTTTTCTTTTTTCCCCAATATTTTATTAATGCAATATTAGAAGGGCTTTTGGCATTTACGCTTCCTTTTTCTAAAGAAAAAGCATTTGTAGAAAGTTTTGATATGAATTGTTGTTCCATAAAACAAAAGTAAACTATTTTGTAGAAATCAGTTTTTTATAATTTGAATAATGATAATTTATAGCTTCTTCAATCGGAATAAATGAATAATCTAATGTTTTACATATTTTAGAATTATCATATTTAATTTTAGTTGTTAAAGAATAATAAGTAGCCTTTGTAAGATATTTTCCTCCAAAAATCCTAGAGATGAATGAAAAGATTTTAATAGCTTTTAAGGTAGAATTAGAAATTAATTTTATTTCAGTATTATTTTTTTTAGCGACATAATTCAGGACATCCTTATATGATCTGTTTTCTGCAATTAAAATAAATTTTTGATTGTAAATTTTTTGCTGAACCAATTCTAATAAAACATTCACAACATCACGAACATCAACAAAAGCTGTTCCACCTGATGGAGCATATTTACTAATAATCGAATTCTGATCAAATAATTTTTCACTTGCTCTTCTACCATTTATAGAGCCAATGATAACACCAGGATTTACAATAATAACATTAATTCCTTCTTGTGACGCTCTCCAAACTTCCATCTCGGCTCTAAATTTAGAAATTGCATAAGAAGAATGTGTAAGATTATTATTCCAAGCAGAAAGTTCATCAATTTTTTTTGTAACAGGATTTAAATCGTCCATTGCGGCAATAGAACTAACAAAGAAAAGCTCTTTTATTCCAGAATCTATTGCTTCATTCACTAAAGCTTCGGTTCCTAAAATATTAGTTTCAAAAATTTCATCGTCATCTTTTTTATCAAATGAAACAAATGCAGCTGTATGATAAATGGTTTCAATATCTTTTAATAAATCTGGAAGTTTTGTAATATCCGATAAATCACCATTTACCCAAGTAATATATTTATAGTATTCAGTAGCATTTTGTGCTTCAAAAAATCGTTCGATACTTTTTATATCAGAAGTTTCTCGTTTCAATGCTCGAATTGGCTGTTCTTTTTTTGCTAATTCAACTAATAAATGACTGCCAACTAATCCTGTTCCACCTGTTACGAAAATCATTTTGCTTATAAATATTTCTTTTTCTTGAACCAAAAGTAAATAAAAAATACCACTATTAACATAACAAGTAAACAAATAGGGTAACTCCATTTATATGCTAGTTCTGGCATAAAATCGAAATTCATACCATAAATACCAGCGATAAATGTTAACGGTAAGAAAAAAGCAGAAAAAATGGTAAGTGTCTGCATAATTTCATTAGATTTTTGTCCGTTCATAGAAAGATAAACAGAAAGTAAATTTTGTACATCGTCCACAATTTGAGAATGGAGATGAAGCATTTTTACATTTTCTTCGTATAAATCTTGCGAAGTACTTGTTCTTTTATTATCTAATCTATATTCTTTGAGTGCTTCTAAAGTGTAATCTAATATTTTTTTGCAGGCAGTTGCTTCCCGCTTAATTTTATAAAGGTTCGGAATTTTAATTTTTGTTAAATCACCAGTAAAAATTAAATGTTCTAACTCGTCAATTTCTTCATCCATTTGATAAGCTGGTTCTTCATAAGTTTTAATAGTTTCAGAGACTATTCGATACAATATTCCTTTTGTTGTTACTTTTTCAGGATTTAATTTTGATAGATATTTTCGTTGAATTAAATCAAAAATATCTGTTTCCTTCTGATGTACAGTTATAATATAATTTGGACCGAGATAAATACTGATTTTATGACTAAATTCTCTAACTGTATTTTTTAATGTACGATGTTCTTTATCAAAAAAACGAACAAGTAAAAAAGATGAAGTGCTTTCATCAGATTCATATTTAGGCAAATGTCCAGGCTCTAAGCTGTCATCAATAGTAAGTTTCTGAAATGAATAATTTATTGCTATTTTATCTAATTCTTCTTTTGTTGGATGCTGTAAATTAATCCATTTAAACTGTTTATTCTCAAAAAATTGTTGCATTGTATTTTTTCTAATGAATAGTTAAATTATAAAAATTAAATTTATAAGCTACTTTTTTTGAAGTACTTATTTATCACTGGTTGAAAAAAAACAGTTTTTTTGATGTTTATGACTTTACTTATATACTTTATTGTTAATAAAAATACAATAATATGCTAATAAAATGTTAATAAAAATTATTATCATTGCGCTTAAAATAAAATTTACACATGAGAAAAAAATTAACTTCATTAAGTCTGTTGGCTTTTCTTGGGTTGGGTACACTCGTATTTGCTCAAACAAAAGGAACGGTGAATGATGAGAATGGTTTTCCGGAAGCTGATGTTGAGGTAACAGTTAAAGGGACTAACAAAACAGTATATACGGATGAAGATGGTAGTTTTGATATTGATGCTAAAGTAGGTGATATCTTAATTGTTAATGGAAATGAATTTATTGTTACTAGTAATAATCTAGGAGTTTTAAGATCTAAGAAAACTGAAATGGTTGATTTAGATGAAACTGTGATTGTTGCATATGGAGTACAGAAAAAAGAAACAATAGTAGGATCTAACGTACAAGTAAAGTCTGAACAATTTGAAGATAGAGCAATCTCTAATGCAACAAAAGCATTAGAAGGAGCAGCTGCTGGAGTACAATTCTCAACTTCTACAGGACAACCTGGTAATGGTAGTAATATTCGAATAAGAGGATTTTCTTCATATTCGTTATCAAATGCTCCATTATATGTTGTTGATGGTTCTATTTATACAGGAACTATTTCTGATATTAATCCTAATGATATTGCTTCATTTACAATATTAAAAGATGCCGCATCAACCTCTTTATATGGAGCTTCTGCTGCAAATGGAGTAATTATGATTACAACTAAGAAAGGGAAAAAGGGAAAAAAGGGACAGTTCACTTTTTCTGCAAATACTGGTGTTGTAATGAGAGGAATTAAAGAATATGAAAGAGTTTCTGCAGGTGACTATTACAGATTAACATGGGAATCTATGCGTAATGGATTTTTAGAATCTACACCCGGAAGTACTATAGAACAAGCTAATGCCTATGCTTCTGAAAATTTAATTAGAAATCCTTTAAATAACAATACAGGAACATTGCTTAACAATATCTATAATGTTCCAGATAATCAGGTGGTTGTTAATGGTCAGTTGAATCCTAATGCTCAAATGCTTTATAACGATTTTGATTGGTCAAAATATACTGAACGTGTTGGAGTTACACAACAATACAATTTAGGATTTAGTGGAGCAACAGAAACTTCAAGTTTTTATGCCTCAATGGGTTATAATAAAGAAGAAGGGTATTTGATTGCTTCTGATTATCAGCGTTATACAGCTAGAGTTGCTGGAGATAGTGAAGTAACTAATTGGTTGAAATTAGGAGTTGATGTTTCTTCATCTTTAGCTAAATCTCAAATGGCAGAAGATGGTGCAAGTTCATCATATAGTAATCCATTTTATACTGCTCGTTATATGGGACCGATTTATTCGCCATATTTATATGACGAGAATGGAAATAAGATGTATGATACTGAAGGTAATCAAAGATACGATGGTATTTTTACTAGAGGAAGAGGAGCAGGAGCAGGAGCAGGTCGAAATGTTTTACAAGAAACTTTATTAAATAGTAGACTTCGTGATACATATTCTGTAAATACAAGATCTTTTGCTATTTTCAAATTAGCGAAAGGGTTAACATTAACATCAAATGTTAATTATGATTTAAGACAATATAGATTACAATATTATCAAAATAAAGAGATTGGTGATGCAGCAGGAACTGCAGGTTTAGCTGTTACAGACCAAAAGACTACTTCGATGACATTGAATCAAATTTTGAGTTATCAAAAATCATTTGGAAAACATAATTTTCAAATTGATTTAGGGCACGAGTCTTTTGAGAGAAGAGTTAATTATCAGTACTCTCGAAAAATTGGAGAAGTAATGGGTGGTGTTCATGAATTAGTTAATTTTCTTACGACAACAAGTAATACAGGTTATAGATACGATTTGAGAAAAGAATCATATTTTGGACGCCTTAATTATGATTTTAATAGTAAGTATTTACTTTCTGCCTCTATACGCCAAGATAAATCTTCTCGTTTTGCACCAGAAAATAACAAAGGTACTTTTTGGTCTGCAGGAGCAGGATGGAATATTCATAAAGAAGGATTTTTAAAAGGATCTAGAATTGTTAATAATCTGAAACTAAGAGCTTCTTATGGAGAAGTAGGTAATGATGGAGGTATTGAAGAAGATCCAGGATATAATGCAGATTTAAATTTATATACTTTAAATAGAAATAATGCGTTAGAAACAGGAATTTTATTAAGTCAAATAGGTAATCCACTATTAACATGGGAGGCAAATAAACAATTTGATTTGGCTATTGAATTTGGTTTATTTAATAATCGTATCAATGGTTCTGTTGAGTACTATCAAAGAAGAACAGATAGAATGATATTTCCAGTACCAACACCTGGTTCGGCAGGAGTTCCAGGGAACTCAATAAATGCTAATTTTGGTACAATGGAAAACAAAGGTATTGAGGTATCATTAGATTTTGGAATTATACGTAATGAAAAGTTAAAATGGAATTTAATTGTTAATGCGTCTACAATTCAGAATGAAATGATAAAAATGCCAGATGGTCAAGAGCAAATTATCAATGGTACAAAACGTATTGCTAAGGGACGTTCTATTTATGATTTTTGGTTAAGAAAATGGTATGGTGTTGACCCTTCAGATGGGCGTACTCTATATTATCAAGATCCTCTTGCAGAAGATAATACGAATACTACACGTGTGATAAATGGACAGAAGTTTACGACTGATCATCAAAAAGCAGAATATGGATACGCGGGATCTTCTATACCAGATTTATATGGAAGTTTTTCTAATAATGTTTCATATAAAGGATTTTATCTAAACACATTATTTGCTTATCAAATAGGAGGTAAAACATATGATGGTAACTATTCAAACTTCATAACAACAGCACCTGATGGAACAGCAGTTCATGTAGATATGTTAAATGCTTGGAAAAATCCTGGAGATATAACAAATATACCAAAAATGACAACAAATAATGAAGCTCAAAATTTAGCATCTTCGTCAAGATTTTTGGTTGATTCGGATTATTTATCTTTAAGAAACGCTACGTTTGGTTATACATTTAATAAAGAACAAATAGAAGGATTAGGATTATCTTCATTAAAGCTTTTTATTACTGGAGAAAACTTAGTTTCTTGGACAGCAAAACAAGGTATGGAACCTGTACAATCTTTTAATGGAACAACAAGTTATCGTTATACACCATCAAAAATATGGAGTGTTGGTGTAAATGTTCAATTTTAATAATTTACAATAATGAAAAAAATTATATATATACTAGTAGGATTAACTATTAGCGCTACTACATTTACTTCTTGTGCTGATGATTATTTAGATACAGTTCCTACTCAAAGTGTGAGTGATGAAACTGTATTTGCAACGTCGGATAATTTAATGACAGCAATAAACGGAATGCATAGAAATATGTATTATAGACAAGATGATTCGCAAGGTAGAAATGGATACACAGGACAAATGATTTTTCACGATGTTCTTGGGGAAGATGTGATATTTCCTACAGTAGGGAATAGTTGGTTTGTAGGAATGATGCGTTGGAATGATCTGAATAATGAAACAGCAGCAAATCTTTCATACCCATGGAATTTCTGGTATCGTATGATCAAAAATTCAAACAATATAATTGTTAGAGGAGGAGCTGCAGTTGGTGATGTAACTAAAAAAGAACAGGCAATAGCAGAAGCTTATGCATATCGTGCTTTTAGTCATTTTCAATTAGTACAATTATATGCAAATCGTTATGCGAATGGACAAGTAAATAATCAATTAGGTGTTGTAATACGTCTTGATCCTGCAGATAATGGAGCAAAAGCTAGATCAACAGTTGAAGAAGTTTATACACAGATATGGAGCGATTTAGACAAAGCACAAGAGTTGTTAAGAGGTAAGACAAAAGGAAATAATTCACATTTTGCTTTAGATAATGTATTAGGTCTTAAGGCTCGTGTTGCATTAGTTCAACAAAAATATACCGAAGCATCTGAATATGCTCAACAAGCAAAAAGTGGGAAAAGCTTAATGTCTCAAGCGCAATATAAAGAAGGTTTTAATGATTATAATAACCCAGAGTGGATGTGGGGAGTTACGATTGTAGGAGATCAATCTGATGGATTTGGAAATTTCCATGGTTATATGTCAAGAAACTATAACTCAACTCAGATTCGTCAAGCTCCAAAAATTATGAATACAGCATTATTCAATAGTTTTCCAGCTTCTGATGTTCGTACTCAAGTTGTAGATCCAACAGGAAGACATACATCTTTAAATTTAGCAACTAGTTATTCTAAGTTTCCATATACATCTCAAAAGTTTATTACAAAAAATAATGATAATAATGTTTCTTTAGGAGATGTACCATTTATGCGTGTTGCTGAAATGTATTTAATTGAAGCTGAAGCTTTGTATAAGTTAGGTAGAGAAGCAGAGTCAAAAACTGTTTTAACAACTTTAGTAAAAGCAAGAGATACTGCATTTACTGCATTCACAACAACTGGTGATGGTTATTATCAACAGATTTTATTAAATAGACGTTTAGAATTATGGGGAGAAGGATTTAGATTCTTAGATCTAAAGCGAACTGATAGTCCATTAAATAGACGTGGAACAAACGCAATAGGATCAGTTATTAATAATCTTTGGGAAATTCCAGCAGGAAGTGTTAGATGGGCTTGGTCGATTCCTCGTCAAGAACTTAATGCTAATCCATTAATGGTTCAAAACCCATCTGAATAAGATTAAATTAATATAATTTTATCCTCATATAATTATATGCTCAAATCAAGGTTTTCTTTTTAAAGGAAACCTTGATTTTTTATATACGATTTTAATGGTTCTATTTCAATTGAAAAATCTTAACTTTACGGCTCTTAAAAACGAATAAAAAATATATTTAAAATACTATGAATCCATTAATTGAAGAATTGACTTGGAGAGGACTGGTTCACAATATAATGCCAGGAACAGAAGAACAACTAAATAAAGAAATGACTTCTGGTTATGTGGGATTTGATCCTACCGCAGATTCTCTTCATGTAGGAAGTTTAGTTCCTATTTTCTTATTGGTTCATTTACAAAGACATGGTCATCGTCCAATCGCATTAGTTGGTGGAGCAACAGGTTTTATTGGAGATCCAACAGGAAAAGCGGCTGAAAGAAGTTTATTAGATGTTGAAACACTTAATCATTATGTAGAAGGGATTAAAGGACAATTAGCTCGTTTCTTAGATTTTGACTCTAATAATGGAAATTCAGCAGTCTTAGTAAATAATTATGATTGGATGAAAGATTTTTCATTTATTGATTTTGCACGTAATGTAGGAAAACATATCACGGTAAATTATATGATGGCGAAGGATTCTGTAAAATCTCGTTTATCTTCAGAATCGAATGTAGGAATGTCTTTTACAGAATTTACGTACCAATTAATTCAAGGTTACGATTATGTACATTTGTATAAAGAGCTAGGAGCTAAATTACAAATGGGAGGATCTGACCAATGGGGGAATATTACTACAGGTACAGAATTAATTCGTCGTACTGCACAAGGAGAAGCTTTTGCTTTTACTTGTCCTTTAACTACAAAAGCTGATGGAACTAAATTTGGAAAGTCTGAAGGAGGAGAAAATATTTGGTTAGATAAAAACAGAACATCACCATATAAATTTTACCAATTTTGGTTAAATCAAGCAGATGCTGATGCTGAGCGATACATTAAAATTTATACATTCTTAGATAAACAAACAATTGATGAATTAATTGAGCGTCATCATCAAGAACCTCATTTACGTGAATTACAACGTAAATTAGCAACTGAAATTACGATTTTAGTTCATGGTGTGGATGAATTGCGTAAAGCAGAAAAGGCTTCTCAAGTTTTATTTGGTAAATCTACTTCGGAAGATTTAAAAGAATTAGATGGAGATACTTTTTTATCAGTATTCGAAGGTGTTCCTCAAGCTACAGTTGCTAGAGCAGAAATAGAAGAAGGATTAGATATTGTTGCCACTCTAGCTGATAAAACAGGATTTTTAAAATCGAATTCTGAAGCTCGTCGTGAGTTGAAAGCTAATTCTATTTCTGTAAATAAAGAGAAAGTTGGAGAAGAATTTTCTTTAACAGCTGAGCATTTAATTGCAGATAAATATGTTTTATTACAAAAAGGTAAAAAGAATTATTTTATTTTAATTGTAGAATAAGACAATAAACTTATATACAACAAAAGCGAGCTATTTAGCTCGCTTTTGTTGTATAATTAAGTAATAAGTTTTAAGTCTTATGCTTAATGCTTAATGAGGTTTAAACATCTTTAAGCGTTAATCGTAAACTCATAACATTTTATTTCAAACTATCAATATAGCTTTTAATTGATTGAGATATATTTCCATTTGCTTGTTTTAGAACTCTTAAAAAAGCACTTCCAATAATTGCTCCATTGGCATAACTCCAAGCTTTCTTTACATCTTCCTTTGTAGAAATTCCAAAACCAATTTGATGAGGTTTTGTTAATCCTAAAGATTGTATTTTTTCTAAAAATTCCTCGTTATAATTAGACGTTGCAGCACCAGTTGTTGCAGAGCTAGAAACAATGTAAACAAATCCGCTTGTCGCATCATTAATTTCTTTAATTCTTTTCTCGCTTGTTAATGGTGTAATTAAAAAAGTTACTTTTTGATTGTACTTTTCAAATAATAATTTGTGTTGAGTTAGGTAAATCTCGTAAGGCATGTCTGGTAATATTAGACCAGAAACACCTGATGTTTCACAATTTTGTAAGAATTTTTCTAAACCAAATGTCATCACTTGGTTATAGTAGCCCATTAAAACAATTGGTGCAGAAATTTCCCCTTTTACAGCATTTAATTGTTCAAATAAAATATCTAACGTCATTCCATTTGCTAAAGCTTTTTCGCTTGTTTCTTGTATCGTAGGACCGTCTGCTAGAGGATCAGAATATGGAATTCCGACTTCTATAATATCTATATTGTTTTTATCTAATTCCTTTAAAATAACAGGGGTATCCAATAAATTAGGATACCCAGCTGTTGTATATATTGTAATTAGATTTTTATTTTTATGATTAAATAATTGTTCTAATTTATTCATGTTATTTTGCTTCTTTTAATAAAATAGTATATACAGGGAAGTGGTCAGAGTATCCATTAGCACGATAAGTATCACCACTCCACATACGATTCGGAGAACCTTTGTATGCACCTTCTGTTGCTTTTAAATAATCTTTATTGTATACTTCTGTTTTGTATATTCTATAAGATGAGTAATCTTTATCTTTTGAAACTAATGAAGATGTAGAAATAAACTGATCAAATAAATTCCAAGCATCACGATAAGATAATGTTCCAACACCTTTTTTAAATAAAGGTAACATAGGATTGTAGTAGCCGTTATCTTTAGTGCTTTTTACATCTCCGGCTGGATTGAAAATATCTTTAATACTTGCAGATGTAGGATCATCATTAAAATCTCCCATTGCAATAATTTTAGCATTAGGATTTTTTTCCTTTAAATCTTCAAAAATAGCTTTCATTGTTTTTGCAGCTTCCATTCTAAAAGGTCTTGAAGATGATTCTCCTCCACTTCTAGATGGCCAGTGATTTACTAAAAATGTAATTTCTTCTCCATCTAATATACCTGTAACTTGTAAAATGTCACGTGTATATTTTCTACTTCCGTCAGTCCCATAAATAAAAATAGGATGAGGTTTTGCTTCAGTTACTCTAAAACGAGATTTTTGATATAATAAGCCATTGTCTACACCACGAGCATCAAACGAATTGAAATGAACAACACCATAATTGTATTTTTTTAATGCTTTACTATTCGCAATATCGTCCATTACACCTTTTGTTTCTATTTCACAAAGACCAACAATAACAGGAGCAGATCCTGTTACATCAGTTCCAAGTTCACTAATAACTTTTGAAAGATTATTGATTTTTTGGAAATATTTTTCAGTGTTCCATCTTTTGTTTCCATTTGGAAGAAATTCTTCTTGTAAAATTAAAGGACGAATAATTTTTTTTCCTTTAATATTCTCATAGGTATAAGCTTGATTAAATTCTTCAGTATTATAATTAGGTATATCTTTTTCAGCAATCTGAATATGATAATTAGGATCATTATAAGGTAGTGTACCATTAATGTATCCAACAGATTTTATAGTGTCAAAAGTGTTTTCAACATTATAAAATGCAACAGTTGCACTGGTATATTTATTCTGTGCATTTAAGCTTAATGTTAAGAATAAATTAAAAAGTAATAAAAAAGTTAAAGATTTATTAATTTTAAACATGAGTTAATAGTTAAAGATTTATTAAATTTGTTGTCCTATTTTTTTAGGAAGTTAATAGCTGAGCTAATTTTTTAGATGGCTAATTTATAAATAAAAATTCGTTTGAATGAACAAATTATTGTTAAGTCTTTCACTCTTTGCTGCGACTGTTGCTATGGCACAAGCGCAAACAAAGATTACTGGAGTAGCTAAGAATGCTGCTACAGGAGAGGAGGTTTATAACCTCACTGTTCGATTGGAAGGTGTGGCAGTTAGTGACGCTGCAATAACTGATCGTATAGGTTATTTTCAATTTGTAGATATTCCTAATGGGACATACAAATTGCAGGTTTACGGAGTAGGGTACGATCCTTATGAAAAAGAGATCACTGTAGCAGATGAAAAAGAGCTAGATCTAGGTGATATTAAATTAACTTTTAATCCAAACACAGCAGAAGTTGGAATTATTACATTAACAGATGATGAATTATCTGATGATGAAAGTTCGACAGCTTCAAATTCAGGAATTTTACAATCTTCACGTGATGTATTTGCACGAGTTTCAGCTTACGAATTAGGTTCGTACTGGTTTAAACCAAGAGGTTTAGATAACAAATACAACGATATTCATTTTAATGGAGTTAGAATGAATAAAATGGATAACGGTCGTGCAACCTTCAACAACTGGGGAGGTTTAAATGATGTAACGCGTCGTCCAGAAGAATTAACTTACGGAATAGAGCCATCGAATTATGCATTTGGAGATTTAGGAGGTGTGACAAATTTTGATACTCGTCCTTCTACAATGCGTAAAGGAATTAGCTTAGCATATTCAAGTACAAACAGATCTTATAGAAACCGTGTTATGGCAACTTATAACACAGGTATGATGGATAATGGTTGGGCTTTCATGGTTTCAGCAAGTAGAAGATGGGCAGATGAAGGTATTATAGAAGGAACTTTTTATGATGCTTACGCTTATTTTGTTGGAATAGAAAAGAAATTTAGTGAAAAACATACATTAAACTTTACAAGTTTTGGTGCACCAACTCGTCGTTCAACAGGTTCTCCTAATACACAGGAGGTAGTAGATTTAAAAGGGATTTATTATAATGGTTATTGGGGATGGCAAGATGGAGAAAAACGTAACGAACGTGTACGTAAAACTTTTGAGCCAGTTAATATGTTAACACACCACTGGACAATTAATAATAAATCGAAATTAACGACTACTATATCTTATCAATTTGGTGAAGAAAGTGCTTCTCGTTTAGATTGGTATAATGCATATAATCCATCGCCATTATATTACAGAAATTTACCTTCACAATCAAATAATGAAGCAGGTTGGTTAAATGGAACAGCTTCACAATTAGATTGGAATTCTTTATATGATTTTAATAGAGGTGTACAAGATGGATATTCTGCTTTCTTTGTTGGTAGCGATGTTAACAAAGATAAAACATATTCTGCATATACAAATTTTAGAACAGAATTAGCTCCGAATATTGATGTTGTTGTAGCGGCATCTTATCAAAAAACTAAATCTGAATTATTTCGTCGTGTAGAAGATTTATTAGGTGGTGGTCATGTAGTAGGTAAAGATAACTTTTATAGAAAATCTGTAGATGAAAATAATCCTGATATGGTTTCTTATAAAGGAGATCGTTATGGATATAACTACGAAATTAATCGTGATTATGCGGATTTATACGCTCAATCTAAAATTAAAAGTAAGTACTTAGATGTAACAATTGGCATGAAAACGTCTATGACAAAGTTTTATAGAGATGGAAAATATAAAAATGGTATTTATAGTAATACATCTTTTGGAAAAAGTAAGACATACGACTTCATAAATTATGGTGTTAAAACTAACTTCTTAGTAAAATTAGATGGACGTAACTTTATTCAAGCAAATGTAATGTACCAAACAGAAGCTCCAACTTCTGATGAGATTTTTCCAAATGCTCGTGTAAATTATGTTACAGTTGATGGTATAGAAAGTGCTAAAATATTTTCTGGAGATTTATCTTATGTTTTCAGAGGACCAAGAGTTAAGGCTCGTGCAACAGGTTTCTATACAAGAACAAAAGATGAAATTAAAAAGTCTTTCGGATATATTGATGGTGAGAACGAACAAGTATTCGTATCAGAAGTAATGACAGGTGTTGGTAAAGAGTATATAGGTGGAGAATTTGCTATTGAAGCACAAGTTTTACCTGTATTAACACTTTCTGCTGTAGCATCTATTGGTCAGTATGTTTATAAAGATAACGCAAATTATAATTTATACTCTGATGATTATGCAAATGAAGAAGGGGGAGGAGTTCCTTACAAAAACTTTGGAACAGCATACATTAAAAATTATAAATTAGGAGGAGGTCCACAAACAGGATTTTCTTTAGGTGCTGAATACCGTGATCCTAAATTTTGGTGGATTGGTGTTTCAGGAAATTATTTAATGAATAATTATCTTGATATCGCAGCTTACAGAAGAACAGACCGTTTTGTAAAAAATGATGATGGTTTTCCAATAGAAGGAATTACACAAGAAGCTTTGAAAGAAGTGCTTAGGCAGCCAAAAATGGATGATCAATTTATGTTGAATGTTAACTTAGGAAAAACTTTCCGTATTGGTAAATATTCAGCAGGTATTTCTGGAACAGTTAATAATGTTCTGAATAATAGAAATTACGTTACAGGAGGTTTTGAACAGATGAGAACAGGTAAATACACAAATGCTATTGATCCAACTTATCAAAAAACTTTTGGTCCTAGAGTATGGTACGGAATGGGAACAACTTATTTCGCAAATATTTATTTCAGATTTTAATCAATTATAAAGAAAAAATAATGAACACAATATCAAAATTAACAGTAGCGAGCGTATTAAGCTTAGGTTTATTCATCGCTCAGTCATGTGTACAAGATGACGATTATTCAACACCGCCATTGGATTGTCCACAAAAACCACAATCAAACATTACAGTTAAAGATTTAGTAGCAAAAGCAGATGCAAGAACATTAAATCTTGATGAAAATGGAATGATAGCTGACGATTTAATCGTAGAAGGTATTGTAATTACTAGTGATGAGTCTGGTAACATGAGTAATACAATTTCTTTCCAAGATAAAGCAGAAGAAGCAACAGCAGGTATTCAAATAGAATTAGCAGAGCGTCCAGTTTATGGTTTATACCCAATAGGTAGTACTATTCAAGTTAAATTAAAAGGACTTAAAGTTGCTTATGATCGTGGTACAATAAGAATTGGTACAAAATTAACAGGAGCACAAGCTACAGAATATGATTTAGATCGTATACCAAAAGAATTAAGAACTAAAGTATTTGTAAAATACTGTGATCCAATTGCGACAATTAAACCTAAAGTTGTTAATAGTTTAGCTGAAGCATTAAGACCAGAAAACTTAAATACATTGGTTACAATTAACAATGTACAGTTTAAAACTCCTGAAACAGATGTTAGTTATTATCCTGCAGGAGCAACGTCATCAGCTGCAAATGTTCGTTTGATTGATAAAAATGGACGAGAAACAGATTTACGTACAAGTACTTATGCTAATTTTAAAGAAACAAAACTACCAACAACAAGTGGTTCTATTACAGTATTAGTTTCTCGTTACAATTCTACTTATCAAGTGTTTATCCGTGATACAAAGGATGTGAATTTTGATCAACCTCGTTTTGGTGAGGGAGGTGGAACAACTCCAGATCCAGGTACACCAGAAACAGGAACAGAAGCTGCTAATTTATTATTTAAAGGTGCTGACTTCAACAACTGGACTGAATTTACAGGATCTTTAAATTCTTATGGTTTAAGTGATGATGGTTATGCAAGTCAAGGAATGGGGATTGGTAGAGACAATTCAAATGCTTTACAATTAAAAGGAACTCCAACTAAAAATGATTATGTATTTACTGCTCTTGTAAATAATACAATTCCAGCAAGTCCTAAAAAGATGACATTTTATGTAAAAGGAACTTCACCAAGTAAATCATTGTCTTTAAATGTTTATAAAAATGACGGAAACTATGTCGTTTATAATGTAGGAAATTTAGATAATGCGAGTATGACATTAACTGCTACAGATAAAAATTCTTATACAGGAAGTATAGACACAAAAGGTGAATGGGTACTAATAACATTAGACTTAACAGGTGTAGATCTTCAAAAAACTACAGGACAAAATGTATTTGCATTAAAAGTAGGTAGTTCTTCAGCTTATGATTTAGTTGTAGATAATATCAAAATTGACTAATTAGTTAATTTTAATAAAATTATAATTTGAAACCAGAAGATTTATCTTCTGGTTTTTTTATGACTTTATAATAAAAAAAGCTGGTTTTACAATTTGTAAAACCAGCTTTTTAAAATATAATTCTTTTGATTATTTTAATTCTTTTGATTATTTTAATTCTTCACGACGCATAAAATCTTCAGCCTTTTCGACCATATTCTTAGATCCGCAAAAGAAAGGAATACGTTGGTGTAACTCTGTTGGTTCAATATCCATAATACGATTAAAACCATCCGAAGCTTTTCCTCCTGCTTGTTCAGCAATAAATGCCATCGGATTACATTCGTATAATAAACGTAATTTACCGTTAGGATTATTTGTTCCACTTGGGTAGATATAAATACCTCCTTTTAACATATTACGGTGAAAATCAGAACAAAGAGAACCAATATAACGAGAAGTATATGGACGATCTCCTTCATCTGCTTGACAATACTTAATATAATCTTTTACACCTTGAGGGAATTTTACATAATTTCCTTCATTCACTGAATAAATATTTCCATTTTCTGGAATTGTCATATTCGGATGAGATAAATAGAATGTTCCAATTCCCGGATTTAATGTAAATCCATTTACACCATTTCCTGTTGTGTAAACCAACATTGTAGATGTTCCGTAGATTACATATCCTGCAGCAACTTGTTTATTTCCTGCTTGTAAAAAGTCTTCTATTGTAACAGGTGTTCCTGGTTCTGTAACGCGATGATAAATAGAAAAAATTGTTCCTACAGAAACATTGACATCAATATTTGATGAACCATCTAAAGGATCAATTAAAACAACATATTTACTGTTTTTAGAATTTTCTGTTGATTTAATCGAGATAAAATCTTCGTTTTCTTCAGATGCAATTCCGCAAACAACTTCACGTTGAGATAATGTTTCAATAAATGTATCGTTGGCAAAAACATCTAATTTTTGTTGTTTTTCTCCCTGTACATTTTCGTTACCGAATTCACCCAAGATGTTAACTAATCCTGCTTTGTTTACTTTGTAGTTTACAAGTTTTGTGGCTAATTTTATAGAACTTAACAAACGAGACAATTCTCCAGTAGAATAAATAAAATCTGCTTGGTTTTCTATAATAAACTCTCCTAGAGTCTGATGAGAATTTTTTGTCATAATTGTGTTTTGGTGGTCAAATATCGGAATAAAAATGAGAAATTCAATCATTTCAAACGTTTGAAATGGCTATAATAACATGAATATCATCATATCAATCCTGTTTCAAATTTAATTAAATTAGTTCAATAATTAATCTTCTACTTTAATTATATTTGCAAGTTATTATTTACAAAAAAATTTTTATAAGAAATGAAAGTTTTCAAATTTGGTGGAGCATCAGTAAAAGATGCCGCTGGCGTTAGAAATGTTGCAGATTTATTACAATCTGTTGGTTACGAGAATACATGTGTAATTGTTTCTGCTATGGGCAAGACAACAAATGCATTGGAAGAAGTAGTCAAGCGCTATTTTGAAAATGATGATTTCGAAAAAACAATTGGTGGTGTAAAAGAACAACATATTACTTTGGCTACAGAGTTGTTTGAGAATCCTACAGATGCATCAAACGAGATTTCTCAATTTTTTGATGATATTGTATCATTCTTAAGAAGAAATAAATCACCAAACTATAGTTATGTTTATGATCAAGTTGTTTGTTGTGGAGAATTAATTTCAACAAAAATCATTAGCATGTATCTTAATTCAATCAACATTAAAAATGATTGGTTAGATGTACGTGATTATATTAAAACAGATGATACTTACCGTGAAGGGAAAGTAAATTGGTCTTTAACAGAAGAGAATATTAAAAAATTATCTCAGACAGGTTTATTTATTACTCAAGGTTTCTTAGGATCTGATTCTAACTTTTTCACAACAACATTAGGTAGAGAGGGTTCAGATTATTCTGCTGCAATATTTGCTTACTGTTTTAATGCAGAAAGTATGACAATTTGGAAAGATGTTCCTGGTGTTTTAAATGCAGATCCACGCTATTTTGAAGAAACACAATTGTTAAATCATATTTCTTATGAAGAAGCTATAGAGTTAGCTTATTACGGAGCCTCTGTTATTCACCCAAAAACATTACAACCTTTACAACAAAAAGAGATTCCATTTTTTGTAAAATCTTTTATCAATCCAACAGAGAATGGAACGGAAGTTGCTAAAGGGGAAGCATTAAGCCCAGAAGTACCTTGTTTTATTTTAAAAAGAGAACAACATTTGGTACGTTTATCAAGTAAAGATTTTTCTTTTATCACAGAAGATAAATTAAGTGGGATTTTTAATCAATTATATGATTATCAGATAAAAGTTAATTTAATGCAGAATTCTGCAATTTCATTATCTTTATGTCTAGAAGATAAATACAACAACTTAGACAAGTTTGTTGCCGATATGAACGAAGCATATAAAGTACAAGAAGAAAACGATGTTTTATTGTACACAATTCGTCATTTTGATGACAATTCTGATAAAGTTGTTCCAACTGAAAAAGAACTTTTGCGTCAAACAGTACGTCAAACATTACAAATTGTTGTTAAAGCTTAGATGAGTTTAGTTACTACACAGGATATATATACAGCTTCAGGACTTTCAAAAATCGGGATTTTTGGAAAACCTATTGCTTGGGCACTGAAAAAAGCTTTCAGTATCGATCAGTTAAATAAACTATACAATGGAGGGAAAGATTTACCATGTGAACCTTTCTTAGATTATTTGATTGATGACCTTGGAGTGGATTATGAAATCCACGAAGAAGATTTAAAACGTATTCCGAAAGAAGGCCCTTTTGTAATTGTTTCTAATCACCCGCTTGGTGCATTGGATGGAATTATTATGATGCATTTTATGTCTAAAATTCGTCCAGATTTTAAGATAATGGGAAATTTTTTACTACAAAAAATAAAACCATTAGAACCAATGATTATTCCAGTTAATCCTTTCGAAACACGTAAAGATGCTTATAATAGTCTTACTGGAATGCGTGAAACGTTACAGCTATTACGTTCTGGTGGATGTTTAGGTATTTTTCCTGCTGGAGAAGTTTCTTATCGTGACGATGATAGAAATATTATTGATAGGGAATGGCAAGAAACAGCAATGAAGTTAATAAAGAAAGCTAAAGTTCCTGTTGTACCTATGTTTTTCAGAGCAAGAAATAGTAATGTATTTTACCGTTTGGCAAAACTTCATCCAGATTTTCAGACAGCTTTATTGCCATCTGAAATGATGAAAAAAAGAACCCGAGCAATACAAATTCGTATAGGTAAACCTATTTTGCAAAAACAACAAGATGAACATAACGATATTAATGATTATACAGCTTTTTTAAGAAAGAAAACGTATATGCTGTCTTCTTATTATAATAAGAAAAGAAGCTTTACAGAGGTCTTAAAAAACCCATCGAATATCGAATTAAAAATGCCTACTTTACCTAGTTTATCTTCATCAAGTAAAAGAGTAAAACCAATTGTAGCAGAAACTTCGTTGGATTTAATTTTAAATGATATTCAAGGATTACACAAAGGGGAAGATGCATTATTATTTACAAATAATAATTACGAATGCTTTTTTGCAAAAGCAGAAAGTATACCTAATATCTTAAGAGAGATAGGTCGTTTACGTGAAATTACTTTTAGAGAAATTGGCGAAGGAACGAATGACGAAATCGATTTAGATCGTTTTGATAATCATTATCATCATTTATTTTTATGGGATAAAGATGCTTCTAAAATTGTTGGTGCTTACCGCATGGCAATCGGCGCTGAGGTTTTTGAAAAATATGGAATTAATGGTTTTTATGTGAATGAATTATTCAACTTTGATCCAGAAATTCATCCTTTCTTTAAAAAGTGTATCGAAATGGGGCGTGCTTTTGTTACATCAGAATACCAGCAAAAACCAATGCCTTTATTCTTATTATGGAGAGGAATTGTACATATAACTTTACGAAACCCTCATCAAAAGTTTATTATTGGAGGTGTAAGTATTAGTAATCAATTTTCAGACTTTTCTAAATCGTTGATGATTGAGTTTATGAAATCTCATTATTATGATTCTACAGTTGCACAATATGTTCGTGCTAAAAATGAATTTAAAGTGAAATTAAAAGAAGAAGATAAAGAATTTATTTTCGATGAATCTGAAGCTGACTTAAATAAATTTGATAAACTGATTGATGAATTAGAACCAAACGTACTGCGTTTACCAGTTTTAATTAAGAAATACATTAAACAGAATGCAAAAGTAATTGCATTTAATGTTGATCCAAAATTTAATGATGCAATTGATGGTTTAATGTATATTAGAGTTTCTGATATACCAGAGTCTACTGTTCGTCCGGTCTTAGAAGATATACAAGCAGAATTAGATAAGAAAATAAAATCAGGAAAATTTGATGGTAGTATCATCTAACTTTTTCCGAATATTTATACAAATAAAGCCTGCTAAAAGCAGGCTTTATTTGTATAAATTTTTATCAATTACTAATCAATAACAGGAACTGGGCGTTTGTTTTCGTTAATCGCCACTAATGTAAATGTTCCAGAAATAGCTTTGTCTATTCCGTCTCTGTACATACTTTCTATGTAAACATCAACTTGTACATCTAAACTTGTGCGTCCTACACGAACAACTCTACCCACAAATTCTACTAAAGTACCAGCAGGAATAGCGTGTTTAAAATCAATTTTATCACTGCTTACAGTAACAATTGGTTTACGACAGAAACGAGTTGCTGTCATAAAAGCAACTTCATCCATTAAGTACATTACAGCTCCACCAAACATCGTATTGTGATGGTTAGTATCACCAGGAAAAACGGCTTTAGAAACTCTTGTTTCCGAATCATTAATGCGTTTATCAATCAATTCTTCTCTTGTTGTTTTTTCCACTTCCATTATCATATTTTTACACGTTGCATTTCAAAATTATTCAGTCGATAATGTTTTTTGTGGTTGTTTGATGGTTTCATAACTTATAATTTTTTTGCTTTTTTCGCGAAAGCTAAAAGATGAATAATAACTCAAGAATGGTAATCTGACTTCTCATAATATATGATTTACAGTTGCGCGACAGTTCGTGAATTACACACGATTCCCCAAAGTAATGAGCTCTAATAAAGTGCAAATATAATTTAGAAAAATGAAATTTTTGAGATTAATTAAAATGAATTCGTTCATTTAGAATAAATCGTGTAAATTCAAAACTTATAAATTTTGCTAAGCAGAAATAAAAATGAAGATAAAACCAATCAAAGATTTAATTCATAATTTAAATGAATGGAAAGAATTAGTTTCTCAAACAACCGATTTAACAAATAAAGTTATTCAAGACGTTAATTTCATCAAAGAAAATATTAATTGGGAAGAATATAATTTGTGTAATACAACTTTTTTAGGATGCAAATTTAAACAAGGAGAAGCCATACATTTAATAGAAAGAGGAGCTTTTGTTTACCCTAAATTTTCAGATATACCCTATAACCCATACAGAGGAAAACTATATACTTGGCAAGAGTTAATGGAAGGATATAGTCCAGTTGTTGATAAAAGTAAAGACTTAGAAATCTATAAACATTTTGTAAAAAATAAGTATAATCCATCAGTTTCGGAAGCAATGGCACAACGTTTACATGATTTGTCTATTGATGATGGTTTACGTCGTATTTTAGAATATGATGAGCTAGGAATGACAAAAAAGAAAGTCGTAGGCTTTATGGGAGGACATTCTACTGCAAGAAATTCCGTGTTTTATAATGAAACCGCTCTTGCCGCAAAAAGAGCCACAGAAAAGGGATATTATGTTGTTTCTGGTGGTGGTCCTGGGATTATGGAGGCAGCAAATTTAGGTGCTTATATGGCAAACTATTCTGATGAAGATTTAATGAATGCTATTTTTGTTTTATCTGAATTAAATTTTACTGACGAAAATAAAACCGAATATTTAGCCACAAATTATATTACCAATGCAAAAAGAGTTTTAGAAATTTATCCTGAAGGAAGAGAAAGTTTAGCAATCCCAACATGGTTTTATGGACATGAACCAAGTAACTTATTTGCAACACATATTGCAAAATATTTCTCAAATAGTATAAGAGAGGATATGTTATTAACAATAAGTTTATTTGGATTGGTTTATGCTCCAGGAAGTGCAGGAACGACACAAGAAATTTTTCAGGAAGCTGCACAAAATCATTATGGTACATCTGGATATTATAGTCCGATGGTTTTTTTAAGTAAAAAAAGATATGTTGAAGACACATCAATTTATTCTGTTTTGCATCAATTAGCTATAGACAAACCATATAAAGAGTTATTATTTTTAACAGATAATGCAGAACACGTAATTGATTTTATAGAGAAAAACCCTCCAATTAGAGTAAAATTGGGTGATTAAGAAAAAAAATGTAAATAATGCAGAACACGTAATTGATTTTATAGAGAAAAACCCTCCAATTAGAGTAAAATTGGGTGATTAAGAAAAAAAATGTAAAATAATTTTGTAGATTAAAAATAGTTTGTATATTTGCAATCCAATAACGCGAGATGGAGCAGTAGGTAGCTCGTCGGGCTCATAACCCGAAGGTCACAGGTTCGAGTCCTGTTCTCGCTACTAAATCGCGAGGTGGAGCAGTAGGTAGCTCGTCGGGCTCATAACCCGAAGGTCATCGGTTCGAGTCCGGTCCTCGCTACTACAAAGAGAGTTTCTTAATTAGAAACTCTCTTTTTTTATTATTAGATATTAGATATTAGATATTAGATATTAGATATTAGATATTAGATATTAGATATTAGATATTAGATATTGATTCAGCTTAAAAACTAAAAGACATAACATCTTTAAGTCTTATGTCTTAAACTTCCTTAATCACTATATTTGTAAAATGAATATAGAAGAGTATAAAGAACAATATAAAAAAGACCAAGCTGTTGGGGCATTATCCATAGAAAAGCGCTTAAAACAAGTATATGGTAATTTAGAGCCTAGATTTTATTCGCCACAAGTGATGTCTTTCCAGGGAGGAGAGGAACCAATTGATGGAGTTGCCGTTTTTGATGTGAATGGTTATCACCATTTAGTAAGTTACGGGATGTCTCATTTATATTATTCAGAAGAAAGTGCTGGTGCAGAGTTTAGCAAATGGGGATTTGAATTCTCTTTTCGTGTAAAACCAGTAAAGGAAGATGAAGGTGAAGATCCTTTTTGGGTAATTCAATTAATGAATAACTTAGGACGATTTGTCAACGAAACGAAAGTTTGGTTTGAGGAGTATCAATTTTTACCATTAGGAGGTCCAATTCGTGCAGATTCTGATACAGATATTGTAGGAATTGCTTTTGTAAAAGATGATGATTTAGACGAAATAGATACTCCACATGGTAAAGTTATTTTTCTACAAATGGTAGGATTAAATTCTGAACAATTAAAGCGTTTGGAAGACAACTCTACAAAAGAAGAAATAATGACAGTACTAAATGAAATTAAGTCAGTTAATCCAAAATTTGTGACAGAATTATAGTTAAATTTTTAACACTAGATAGTGTTCTGTCTTAAATATTGTTAAATGTAAACTTAACGTTATCAACTAATTAAACTTGGTATTTATTTTGCTTTATATAAAGTGTTAGTAGCACTAACGGTAGAGTAAATTTTTCATAGGTTAGGTTAGTAGTTAGGTAAAACTAATTATGAAGCACTTCTTCGGAAGTGCTTTTTTTATATCTTTAGGTGAGAATATAAAAGATTATGTTTAAAAATTTATTCAAGAAAAATAATTCTATTAACCAAGAACAAAAGACAATGACATTTGAAGAAATAATAAATTCCGAACAACCTATATTGTTAGACTTTTTTGCGACATGGTGTGGACCATGTCAAATGATGGGACCAATTTTACAACAAGTAAAAGAAGAATTGGGAGATGAGGTTAAAATATTAAAAGTAGATATTGATAAGTATAAAGATTTAGCTGCAAAATATCAAGTACAAAGTGTTCCTACTTTTGCTATTTTTAAAAATAGCCAATTACTTTAGAAAGAGAGCGGTGCTAAACCAAAAGAATATTTAGTAAACGAATTAAAGAAATATACATAAAAAGAGCGTCTCATTTGAGACGCTTTTTTATTGTTTTCCTAAATAAATATTGAGTAATTCTAAATTAAACGAATAACTATATTTAGCTTTTATTAATTCTGATTCAGCCTGTTTTAAATTATTTCGTAAAATATTTAAATCATATATAGTAGATACTCCTGCATCGAAACTTATTACACCATAATCGTAAGTTACTTGGCTAGTTTCAACCAGTTTTTTTGAAGCTAAGAAAGTTTCGTAAAACAATTCAATATTCAAAAATATATTTCTGAGTTCTTGTTCTATGGTTAGTGTTTGTAAGTTATAAGACTCTTGTGCATATAGACGATTCATATCAGCCTGTTCAATCTGATTTTTTATAATTCCTTTATTATATATAGGGATGCTAAGACTAAATGCTAATTGTTGTGTGAAATTATCTAAATTTTGCGGGATCAGTTCTGACTGAGCTTTTTGTTGCTGGAGCAAATATTGGCGCTGCAGCTTATAGAAATAGATAATTACTAAAAAAAAATTATGAAAAATTTAGAAAATTTACAATTAAAAGAACTTACAATTGAGGAGCAAACAAATACAAATGGAGGTTGTTTCATTACAGGAGTAATTGCTGGTGCAGTAGCTACAGCAATTGTTGAATTTGTTGCTTCAACATTTTTTCCTCGCCGTCCTCGTTAATAAAAAATAGGATATAATAAAAAACTCGATCATTATGATCGAGTTTTTTATTATCAATAATTTTATTCAATTATGATTTTTCTACATTCGTTTTATTATTCTATCTGTATAATCATAATTAAAAATACCTTTTAAAAGGCATATCTTATTTCTGAACCAAGATTAAATATTCCCAAGGTTTTAATTTAAGTTTTGTTTTTGGATCTAATTTTACTTCTTTATTGTTCATAAAGTTTTTGTAAATACCAGAAACAGGAACAGTCACTTCTTTTTCTGCTTTTGTTAAGTTAGCAACAAAATAAGCTTCAGTTGCATTCTTTTTACGTTTAAAAGCTAAAACAGATTTATCATCAGATGTTTTAAGACGCTCATAAGAACCAGCTTTTTTAGCTCCGTTAAAAGCTTCGTTTGTAATTTTTAATTCACCTAATTTCTCATAAATACCACGCATTTTTGCATTTGGATTACGATCTATAGAATCTTTTACAAAGAATTTTAAACGACGATTAAAATCTTCCTCTTGTCCGTTATAAATTAATGGAATTCCAGGTAATGCATAAGATAAAGCGGCAAATGTTTCTACAGCATCTCCCATTCTTTCATATTCAGAACCTGACCAAGAGTTTTCATCATGATTAGATGTGAAAATCATTTTATAATCATCTGCTTGCCATTTCTTAGGAATAGAATCCATATACGTATCAATTGCAGACACATTCTTTTTACCTTTCGCAACATCATTCATAATATGGTGTAATTCCCAAGCATAAGCTGCATCAAGAGCATTTACTAATAAATCTGCATTTTCTGTTTCTCCTAGCATGAAAATTTCACGACCATTTGCTAACTGAGGTTTTGCTTCTTCCCAGAAATCTGTCGGTACTTCATGTGCCATGTCACAACGGAATCCATCAATTTTAAAATCATCTAACCAATATTTCATGTCAGCAATCATTTGTTTACGCATTTCTTTATTGTTAAAGTCTAGCGCAACAACATCTGTCCAATCGTATGGAGATTGTAATTTTCCTGCTTTATCTTTTTCATACCATTCTGGGTGTTGTTTTACCCATGGATGATCCCAAGCTGTATGGTTAGCAACCCAATCTAAAACGACATATATTCCATTTTTATGAGCTTCTGCAATTAAAGCTTTTAAATCTTCTGCAGTTCCAAATTCTGGATTTATACCTCTGTAATCTTTAATAGAGTAATAAGAACCTAAACCTTCTTTTCTGTTTTCTTCTCCAATTGGATAAATAGGCATTAACCATAATATCTTAACTCCTAATTTTTTAATATTAGGAATTTCTTTTGTTACAGCTGCAAATGTACCTTCGGGAGAAAATTGGCGAATGTTTACTTCATACAATACAGCATTTTCTGCCATATCTGCTGTATAAGGAGTTATAATACCTTCTTGAGAAGTTTCTTGTTTATCAGCAACTTTTTCTTCTTTTTTAGAATTACAACTCGTTAAAATTAATGCAGTTGCAAAACTTAATCTGATTATTTTTTTTATCATTCTTATATTTTTTAAGTGATTTTAATTAAAAATGTACTAGAGATTATTGTTTACTTTTTCTAATAATACAATATCAGAATTGGTATTCATCACAACATATCCATCTTTTACAAAAGCTGTTGTTCCTGTATAGAAATCTCTCACTTTTGTTCCATCTTTCCATAAATTACTTACAGTTATCATCTTTTGTGGACGGAAATAACTTAAAGCAATAATTACTTCATCATTCTCATACTTTCTATGAAAAATATAAGGATCATTCTGTAAATCTGTATGTTTACCAGCTCCAATAGCAGGATGATTTCTTCTGAACTGACCTAATTTTTGAAAGTGATGAAGTAGAGCTTTTTTATCAGCATCATTTTCTATTTCATCCCAATTCATAAACGAGCGTAAATTAGCATCACCATCTGCACCATCAATTTCTAATGGACGAGAAGATTCGTCACCATAATAAACTTGAGAAATACCAGGTGTTAATAATAACCTTGTCCCTGCATCCCAAGTGTTCTTTCTATTCTTATCAAAAGGTGAGCCATCGTCATGAGAGGTAATGTAGTTTAATACCGATTTACCTTTCATCTCATTTTGTAAGATATCGTTGTAACGATTGAAAACTTGTTGAGATGTCTCTTTTTGTGTAGAACGTAAATCAAAATTAATTAAAGCATCAAATCCATTTTCGAAATAATTAACTTTTTTATCTGGAAATGGAAACTCTTGTGCATCATTTATAGAATAGTTATAGACTTCTCCAATTAGATAAAAATTATTCTGATCTAAAATTTTTGTTGGATGATTTGCTTTGTATTCTGCAAAAGCATCTTGACAAATTTCTGCAAATTTTTTCCAAACATCTTCTTCTGTATGTTTTACTGTATCTACACGGTAACCATCAATTCCATATTTTCTGATATAATCAGATAACCATTTCATGATATAGTATTTCGGAGCTTTTGGAAGATTATATTTAGCAAAAAAAGCATTTAATTCTGCAACTTCTTTATCTAAACGACCTTCTTTCGACCATTTTGCTAAAAGTTGAGGAGGAAGCATAACATCACTTTCAGATTCTGTAAGAATATCTGGAAGATTAGCTACCAATGTACATTCTACAGTTGTTTTGTACGAATCATAATTACATTGCGGTGATACACGAACCCAATCTGAAGGAAAAACGCCATCTTCTTTTGTTGCTGGCCCTGTGTGATTGATAACAGCATCCAACATAATGCGGATTCCCTTTGCGTGAGCTTTATCAACTAATTCTTGTAAGTCTTTTTCTGAACCCCAATTTTTATCAATAGATGTCCAATCTTTCGTCCAATATCCATGAAAACCATAAGTAACACCTTGACCTTCATTTACAGCACCATGAATTTGCTCTACGATTGGCGTCATCCAAATAGCATTAATTCCTAAATCCGAAAAATAATTATCTTCAACTTTATTTATAATACCACGTAAATCTCCACCTTCAAAACCTCTTAATTTTGCAGATTTTTCTGTTCTTCCGTAATTAACATCATTTGTTTTATCCCCGTTATTAAAACGGTCTGTTAATAGGAAATAAACATTTGCTCCTTCCCAAACAAAAGATTGTTTTTGATTTTCTTGAGCGCCTTCAACTGCTGTTTTTGAACAAGATGATAAGAACAAACTTGCACATCCTATTGTGAAAAGTATTTTTTTCATATTCCGTTATACGTTTTTTGTTCTACGCTTTAAGTTAAACTTAAAACGCAGAACTTATTACTTAAAACTTACTTAACTTCTTTAATGCTAATTGCAAAACCTCCACCAGCAGCCGATGTTAAATCTAAAGTAGATTTAGCAGTTACTTTTTTTGTATCTATTTTATAAGATTGTGGATTTGTTTTATAATGAGCATCTTTTCCGTCTGCATAGATTGTTGCTTCGTATTTTTTTCCTTTCTCTAAGAAATCTAATTTAATTTTAGTTGTGCGAGGTGTTACACCATTCACATTACCAACAAACCAATTGTTAGAGTTTTTGTCTTTACGTGCAACAGTTAAATATTTTCCTGGCTCAGCTTCTAAGTATTTACTGTCTTGCCAATCTACAGGAACGTCTTTAATAAATTGAAATGCATCTGGGAATCTTTTGTAGTTTTCAATAACATCAGCAGCCATTTGTAATGGAGAATACATTGTTAAGTATAATGCCAACTGGTTTACTAATGTAGAATTTACATGAGATTCGTTATTTGGATTCATTTTCTTAATGTCCATTTCGAAAATACCAGGCGTATAATCCATTGGTCCTCCTAATAAGCGAGTAAATGGTAAGATTGTTACATGATTTGGTTTTGATCCACCAAATGCTTGGTATTCTGTTCCACGAGCAGATTCGTTTCCAATAAGGTTTGGCCAAGTGCGCGCAACTCCTGTAGGACGAACAGCTTCATGAGCATTCACCATAATTTTATATTCTGCAGCTTTTTCTAATGCATATTGGTAATGGTTCACAACATTTTGGCTGTAATGATAATCTCCACGAGGAACAATATCACCTACATATCCACTTTTTACAGCATTGTAACCATTGTCTTGCATAAATTGGTAAGCTTTATCTAAATGTCTTTCGTAATTACGAATAGCACCAGAAGTTTCATGATGCATCATAATTTTTACACCTTTTGATTTTGCATAAGCATGTAACTCTTTTACATCAAAATCTGGGTATGGTGTTACAAAATCAAAAACATAATCTTTGTGATTTCCGAACCAATCTTCCCAGCCTTCATTCCAACCTTCAACTAAAACAGCATCAAATCCATTTTCTGCAGCAAAGTCGATGTATTCTTTTACATGTTTTGTATTGGCAGCATGTTTACCATTTGGTTTAGCTTTAGCATAATCAGAAACGCCTAACTCTACAGTAGAGAAATCATCTGTATAAGCCCATGAACCTCTTCCTGTAATCATTTCCCACCAAACACCAATGTATTTTACAGGTTTAATCCAAGATGTATCTTTAATTTTAGAAGGCTCGTTTAAGTTATATGTTATTTTAGATGCAACAACTTCTCTTGCATCATCACTTGCGATTACAGTACGCCATGGTGTATTAAAAGGAGCTTGTAAATATCCTTTATCTCCTAAGGCATCTGGTGTTAACCAAGATTCGAAAACTAAATTTTTATCATCTAAATTTAAGCTCATTGCAGGGTAATTAATCAATGCTGCTTCGTGTAAATTGATGTATAATCCGTTTGAAGATTTCATCATTAAAGCAGTCTGAACACCTGTTTTGGAAAAAGCTTTTTGAGAAGCATTTCCAATATAAGCTTTGTCAAATAAACCTCTAATTTCAGATAATTTAGATTCTGTATAATCGTATTCTTGTGTGTCATAATCTCCAGGAATCCAGAATGCAGTATGATCTCCTGCCATTGCAAACTGAGAATGCTCTTCTTTTATGACAAAATATTTAAGATTTTTTTGCTCAGGAAATTCGTAACGAAACCCTAGTCCATCATTAAACATTCTGAAACGAATAATCATTTTACGATCTGTTTTTGGCTGAGAAATAGTAACAGCTAACTCGTTAAAGTTATTGCGTATTTTGCTTACTTCTCCCCAAACTGGCGCCCATGTTTCGTCGAACGTTGAGGTTTTTGTATCAATGATTTTAAATCCTGATAAGAAATTAGCTAAATCTTTGGCTTTATCAGCTTCTGATTTGTCATTCCATTCAAAACTTTTTTGGTTCAAATTTGTTTTAAATTCAAAACCTAAATGACTTGGCTTGATAACTTCTTTTCCTTTATAATTTAATTGATAAGTTGGTTGCCCATCTTTCGATAAAGAAAAATCCATTACAAAATCTCCGTTCGGAGATTTTAATTCTTGTCCATAAGCAATATTCATCATTGCAATTCCTAAACCTAGTATAAACTTGAAGTTTTTCATTATTGTTATGTTTTGTGACTTTTATTTTATTATTTAATTGGAACAATTGAAATTGCTGTACCTCCACCAGCTGCTAAATCTAATTTTATTGTTGATTTGGCGTCTACTTTTATCTTTTTAATTTGATAAGCTTTTGGATTTTTTTCCCAATGAGCATCTTTCGCATCAGCATATACAATTGCTTCATACTTAACTCCAGGAGTTAAGAAATCTAATTTTATTGATGATTTTCTCGCATTTTCGTTCGTAATTGAACCAATAAACCAATTTTGAGTTCCTTTTGCTTTTCTAGCAACAGTTAAATATTCTCCTGGTTCAGCTTCTAAATATTTACTATCATCCCAATCTAAAGCAACATCTTTTATAAATTGAAATGCATCTGCATAACGTTCATAATTTTCTGGTAAATCTGCTGCCATTTGTAAAGGCGAATAAATTGTTACATACAATGCCAATTGCTTTGCTAAAGTCGTATGTACTTGCTCTTTTTTATTCGGATCATAATGTGACATTTTTATCTCGAAAATACCAGGTGTATAATCCATAGGTCCGCCTAACATTCTCATAAAAGGTAGAATTGTTTCATGAGCAGGAGGATTTCCATAACTCCATGCATTAAACTCATTTCCACGTGCTGCTTCTGCAGCAATATAATTTGGATAAGTTCTTTGGAATCCTGTTGGACGGTGACTTTCGTGTGAGTTTAATAATATTTTATTTTCTGCAAAACGTTCTGCTGTCCAATTAAAATGGTTAACCATTCTTTGTCCATCATGAAATTCTCCTCTTGGAATAATTCTTCCAACGTAGCCAGTTTTAACAGCTGGATAATTGTATTTTTTCATTACTTCCATTGCACGATCAAAACGGCGTTCGTAGTTAGAAACAGAACCAGAAGTTTCATGATGCATAATCATACTTACATTTTTACTTTTAGCATAATCAGCGATAGATTTAATATCGAAATCATCGTAAGGTGTTGTAAAGTCGAAAACTTCATCTTTCCAATTACCAGCCCAATCTTCCCAACCAGTATTCCATCCTTCAACTAAAACACCATTAAATCCGTTTTTAGCAGCAAAATCAATATAACGTTTTGTATTTTGTGTTGTTGCTCCATGAGGGAATTTAATAGCTTCTTGTCCTAATTGGTTTTGTGCATTCTGAGATCCTTTTCTATCCCATGTAGAAACACCAACGTGCATCTCCCACCAAATACCAACATATTTCATTGGTTTAATCCAAGAAGTATCTTTTATTTTTGATGGTTCATTAAGATTTAAAATCATTTGAGGACCTTGTTCTACAATATCTCTAGCATCGTCTGATACCATTATTGTACGCCAAGGCGTATTGAAAGGAGTTTGTAAAAAAGCTACATCACCAACTGCACTTGGTGCAAGAATAGATTCAAATTGATACGTTGATTTGTTAGTTGCCAAATGCATTACAGGATAATTAACAACGGCAGCTTCAAAAATATTTAAATAAATATTATCTGCAGTTTTCATTTGTAATGGCGTTTGCACTGCATCAGGTTTTGCAATTGACTTAAGAGAAATACCATTTCCCATATCAATTAAACTGTGATCAATCCCTGAAATTTTTGTTTTTGTATACACATATTCTTGAGAGTCATAATCTGCTGGTAACCAAAAAGCAGTATGATCTCCTGTTAAATTGAATTGTGTTTTTTCCGCTGTAATACTAAAATGATTTAGTTTTTCTTGCTGAGGAATTTCGTATCTAAATGCAACACCTCCATCAAAAACTTTAAATGTTACATTAATTTGACGGTTTGTTGCAGGCTGAATCAATTCAATTTTCCCTTCGTTATGAAGATCTTGTATATTTTTATATTCTCCTAAAACTGGTTGCCAAGTATCATTAACAGATTTTGTTGTGTAATTAACCACTTTAAATCCATTGTCTAATGCTTCTTTATCTCTTAATGTAATTCCAAGTGTAGATGGTTTTACAATCTCTTTTCCTTTGTAAGTTACAGAGTAAGATGGTTGTCCATTTTTAGTTAATTCGAAATTTACCTTAACTTCTTTTGATGGCGATTCGATTGTTTGTGCATTAAGTAATCCTAATGCAAACAAAGTAAATATAGTTGTTGTTAATTTTTTCATGGCTTATTTTTTTAATTCAATAATCATTGATGTTTTACCTTCGATAGAAATTTCCCCTGATTGGTTAATAGAAAGATTTTTGTTTGAAATAATATCTTTTCCAGAAGTAAATCCATTTAATGCTTCAGCAAAACGATTCAATTTAATTGTTTGTTTTTCTGGATTAGCATTAATAATTACCATAACAGATTCGTTATCATTGTATCTAAAATAAACATAAACGTTATTTTGTGGAATGAAATGTTTTGTTTTTCCTGAATGAATTACCTCTTTATTTTTTCTCCAATTAAATAATTTTGCTGTAAAATCATGAAATTGTTTTTGTTCTGCAGTTCTTCCGTTATCTGTAAATGCACTTTGTTTGTCAGCTTTCCATCCACCAGGAAAATCTTGACGAATAGCTGCATCTCCTTTGCTTTTATCACCACGCATACCAATTTCAGTTCCATAATATACTTGTGGAATTCCGCGCACTGTAGAAATTAAAGCTAATCCTAACTTGTATTCGTTTACATTACCATTTGTAATTTCATTAAAACGCTCTGTGTCGTGATTCTCCATGAAAACAAACATATTGTTCACATTTGGATATAAGAAATCGTTCGTGAAATTATCATATATTCTAATCATTCCTTTGTCCCAAGATTCTTCTTCAGAAACTGCTTTTGGAATTGCATTGTACAAAGGGAAATCCATTACAGATGGTAAATAAGAATTATAATTGTCTATTTCTGCAATTTTAGAATCTTTTTGCCAATAAGAAATATGAGCAGGAGAATGCATCCATGCTTCCCCAACAACATTAAATTCTGGGTATTCGTCTGTAATTGCTTTCACCCATTTAGCCATTCCTTCTTTATCATTGTATGGATATGTATCCACGCGCATTCCGCCAAGTTCAGCATATTCTATCCACCAAATAGCATTTTGTGTAAGATATTTTAATACCAATGGATTAGCTTGATTCATATCTGGCATTGTACTATCAAACCAACCATCTAAGGCTTCTTTCTTATCAATTTCTGATACATTAGAATCAAATTGTGCTGTTGTGCGGTAATTAGAACGTTTAAATCCTTTTTCTCCACCATCAGGAAATTGATGAATCCAATCCGAAGCTGGTAAATCTTGGATTAACCAATGTAATGACCCCCAATGATTGGTTACATAATCCTGAATTAACATCATTCCACGTTTATTTAATTCACGAGATAATTCACGGTACTCTTCATTTGTACCATAGCGCGCATCAATCTTGTATAAATCCGTTTGTGCATAACCATGGTAAGAATGTTGCTTTTGGTTGTCTTCGTTAACAGGAGTTAACCAAACTGCTGTTGCACCTAAATCTTGTATGTAATTAATATTATTAATTATACCACGTAAATCTCCTCCATGACGACCGTCTGGTACTTGTCTGTTTGCTTTATCTGTTAATTCTTTTTTAGAATCGTTGCTCTCGTCTCCGTTTGCAAAACGATCTGGCATAATTAAATAAACAATATCTTTTGATGTGAAAGAATTACGATTTGCAGAATTAGTTTCACGATTTTTTAATTCGTATGTGTAAGAATCAACAATTTTGTTTTTCTTTTTGATGTTAATTTTAAATGAAGATTTATTTACATCATTTGTATTAACTGTTACAAAAACATAGTTTGGATTCTCCGTTTTCTGAATATCTTTTATTTTGATATTATCAGACAATTCGACATTATATTTGCTAATATCTTTTCCGTAAACCAAAATCTGGATTTCAGGATTTTTCATTCCTTTCCACCAAAACATAGGTTCTACTTTTTGAATTTGAGCAAAAGCAAAAGATGAAAGTAAGGTTGCTGCTAGAAGTAATTTTCTCATGTGTTTTTAAATTTTGAGTTTTAAGTTTTGAAGATGAGTTTTAAGTTTAATTTCTCACTACTCATCAATTATTACTCATTTATATAAAAAACACCTCGAAAGCAGAAACCTTCAAGGTGCTTCTTATTTTTTATTAAATAGAAGGTTGTACAGTAACTTTCTCTTCAAAAACAAAAACCTCTAATGGTTCAGTTCCTTCTAATTCGAAAGTTGTACCTTCTTTATTTACTATAACTTTTAGAATTTGATGACGGAAATTAACTTTGAATGTAAACTCTTCCCATTGTTCTGGAAGACGTGGTTCAAAATATAATGCATCATTTTTGATACGCATTCCTCCAAAACCTTCTACAATAGACATCCATGTTCCTGCCATTGATGTAATGTGTAATCCTTCGTGAACTTCTTTGTTGTAATCATCTAAATCTAAACGAGACGTTCTTAAATAGAATGTGTAAGCTTGTTCCATACGACCTAATGTAGCCGCTTGTATTGAGTGAACACAAGGAGATAAAGAAGATTCGTGAACTGTTAATGGCTCATAAAAATCGAAATGTTTTTCTAATTCTTCTTTAGAAAATTGATCTTCGAAATAATAAAAAGCTTGTAACGTATCTGCTTGTTTAATGTAAGCTGAACGTAAGATTCTATCCCAAGACCATTTTTGGTTAATTGGACGATCTTTTTTACTTAATTCTGAAACAGGCGTTAAATCTTTGTCTAAGAAACCATCTTGTTGTAAATAGACTCCATGTTCTTCACTGTAAGGAAAATATATGTTAGAAGCAACCTCTTTCATAACAGCTAGTTCTACTTCTGTAATATTTGTTTTCTTAACTATTCTAACAAAATCTTCTGAATTATTATATTTTACATGGTCTATTTGCTCTAAAGCATAATTCATACACCATTGTGCACAATAAGAAGTGTGGAAATTATTGTTTACGTTGTTTTCGTACTCATTTGGTCCTGTAACACCTAACATTACATATTGTTTTTTGTCACTAGACCAGTTGAAACGTTGTTTCCAAAAACGAGCAATTCCTAATAATACTTCTAAACCAGCTTCTGGAATGTATGATTGATCTCCTGTAAAACGAGTATAATTAAAAATAGCAAAAGCGATTGCTGCATTACGGTGAATTTCCTCAAATGTAATTTCCCATTCGTTGTGACATTCTTCCCCGTTCATTGTTACCATTGGATACAAAGCAGCACCATCTGTAAAACCAAGTTTTTCGGCATTTTCTATTGCTTTATCTAATTGATTGTAACGGTACATTAGTAAGTTACGAGCAACTTCTTGATTTTTTGTAACCATGTAAAATGGTAAACAATAGGCTTCTGTATCCCAATAAGTAGATCCTCCGTATTTTTCTCCAGTAAATCCTTTTGGACCAATATTTAAACGAGCATCTTTACCAGAATAAGTTTGGTTTAATTGGAAAATATTAAAACGAATTCCTTGTTGTGCTTTTACATCACCTTCTATTGTGATATCTGCCATTTCCCATGTTCTTGCCCAAGCAGCTTTTTGGTTTGTTAACAATTGTTCATAACCAATTTCATTAGCTTGTGCTAATACATTTTCAGCAGCATTAATTAATTTATTTTCTTCGTGATTTGTAGAAACCACATATCCTCCAAATTTTTGAATAGTTGCTACCTCATTTGCTTTTACATTTAACTCATAAGTAAATTCAACTTTCCATTCTGTTTTTGTCTGTGTAGATGGAGAAACAGTTTGCTTTACATTATTTACAGAAAAAGAATTTTCCATAAATGTAACCACATTAAAATGTGTTTTGAATGTACGAGCTTGTACAAAACCTTGTTCACCTTTTATTTCTGTTGTAATTGGCTCCCAGAAAATTTCTTCCCAATTGGCATCTTCATTTTTTACACCAGCATCTACAAAAGATTTATAAACAATTTTCGCATCACCATTTAATGGTTTAATGTCATATTTTATAGCACCTAATTCATCTAAATCAGCAGCTAAAAAACGACGAACATTAACTTCGACTTCTAAACCTGAAGGTAAAATTGCAGTAAAAGAACGATCTAATAAACCTTCTTTCATGTTTAATTCACGACGGAAGTTTTTAACTTCTTTACACGTATTTAAATCTAACTGCTCACCATTAATTTCGATGTTAACACCAATCCAAATAGGTGCATTTAATACTTTTGCAAAATATTCTGGATATCCATTTTTCCACCAACCAACTTTTGTTTTATCTGGGTAATAAACTCCAGCAATGTAACTTCCTTGAAAAGTATCGCCAGAATAAAATTCTTCGAAATTAGCACGTTGTCCCATTGCTCCATTTCCAATTGAGAATAAACTCTCAGAAGATTTTACACGATCTTTTTCAAATCCTTCCTCAATAATTGACCATGCATTTGGGATGATATAATCTTGATTCATTTTATTAAAATATTGTATTGATGTTTTTTACTTATTGATTAATTCATTCAGAAAATCTTCTGTGATTTCTGTAAAGTTGTTGAAATTGTATTTTGCTTCATTTAAAACAGAAGCTTCTCCAATTCCAATGCTTGTCATTCCAGCAATGTTTGCTGCTTCAATTCCAGCAACAGAATCTTCAAAGACAATTGAGTTTTCTGCTGATTGATTTGCTTTTTTTGCTCCTACTAAAAATACTTCAGGATCTGGTTTAGCGTTTGTAACGTCATTACCATCAACGATATCATCGAAGTAGTGAAGAATGTTTACTTTTTCTAAAATTGGACGAGCATTTTTAGAAGCAGATCCTAAGATAATGGGTTGTTTGTTTGCTTTTAGAAAATCTAAAACATTCATAACTCCAGGAAGGATTTCTGAATCATCCATTTTATCTATATAAACTAAATAATCTTCGTTTTTCTTAATTAATAATTCATTTTTCTTTTCCTCAGTGATTTCAATATTATCACCTAATCCAAGAATAATTTCTAAAGAACGAACACGAGAAACACCTTTTAATAGTTCGTTATCTTCATGTGTGAAGTTTATCCCTAAAGAATTGGCTACTTTTTGCCAAGCTAAGAAATGGTATTTTGCAGTATCTACAATTACACCATCTAAATCGAATATAAATGCTTTTGTTTTCAAAATAAGTTATGCTTTTGTTGGTTCATCCACATCAGTTACTCTTGTTACAAAAAGAGCTGCAACAATTAATGAGACACCGCTCATTACAATAGCGAAAATAGGATTACCATTATAGAAATATTTTACGATTGGACCACCAAGTAAGGCGTTTACAATTTGTGGCATACAAATAAAGAAATTGAAAATTCCCATATATACACCCATTTTTTTTGATGGAATTGCGCCTGCTAATATTGCGTAAGGTATAGATAAAATACTTGCCCAAGCAATCCCGACACCAATCATAGAAACGATTAATAATTTCGGATCACTGATAAAGTAAATAGAAATTAATCCTAATCCACCAGCTAATAGAGAAATTGTGTGTGTTGTTTTTCGACCAAATTTTAATGCAATTGCTGGTAAGAAAAATGCAAATATTGCAGAAACACCATTATAAACACCAAAAATAATTCCAACCCAGTCTCCTGCTTCTTGATAAGTTGCAGAATGTGTGTCGGTAAGCGATAAACCATAAACATGATGTGCAATTGCTGGTGTAGCAAATACCCACATTCCGAATAAAGCAAACCAAGTAAAAAATTGAACTAATCCTAATTGTTTCATCGTTTTTGGCATATTACCAAAATCTACAAGAATCTGAGAAAGGTTATGTACATTTTCTTTTACAGTAACTAGTTGCTCCTTTTGATCAAATGCTTCTAATTCTTGTGGAGAATATTCTTTTGTAGATAGAATAGTAATTCCGACAGTTATTATGATGGCAATAGCACCAATAATAAATGATAATATTATATGAAATGGAATTTCTCCATCTGCTGCTGTACTAGATACATTTAACCAATTGTTTAAAATGTAAGGTAACCAAGAACCAACCACAGCACCTAAACCAATTATAACTGTTTGCACAGAATATCCTAAAGTTCTTTGATCAGATGGAAGCATATCTGCAACAAAAGCACGCATTGGCTCCATTGCAATATTAAATGATGCGTCCATTATCATTAAGAATCCAGCTCCCATCCATAATGCAGGCATAAGTGCTGTAAAAGCACCTGCTTGAGGCATAAGAATTAATCCTATTGAAGCAAGTAATGCTCCTATTAAAAAGTAAGGTTTTCTTCTTCCAAAACGAGACCATGTATTATCAGAATAGTGTCCAATAATAGGCTGAACAATCAATCCCATTAATGGAGCTACAATCCAAAACCAAGACAACTCGTGTACATCTGCACCAAATGAGCTAAGTATTCTACTTGCGTTTGCATTTTGCAAAGCAAATCCCATTTGGACACCTAAATATCCAAAACTTAAGTTCCAGATTTCCCAGAAACTTAATCTACGCTTTTCCATTATCGTAATTATAATTAATTATTTACGATAAGCGTTTCAGCTTATCAAAACTATATTTTCGTTTTTTGAGAAGTAAAAATATGCTTTGATTTGGTTACAATGTTAAAACTTTTTTTTGGTATTATTGCTACAAAAACAACAATTTAACCTAAAAAAACTTACTAAATCGTTGTAGTTTCTCGGTGTAATAATTCTGTACTTATAACTTCAGTAATATAATGTTCGTTCTCGTGTTCAGATTCTAATTTCTGTATTAAAAGCTTTGCAGCAATTTCTCCCATTTTAAAAGCATTTTGTTTAATAGTAGAAATACTAGGAATAGAATTTTTTGAGATTACACCATCTGTAAAAGCTATGATATTTAAATCTTCAGGAATTTTTAATCCTCTTTTTAAAGCTGTCTTTAAAACATTTACTGCATAAAGCTCATTTACTGCCATAACAGCATTAAATTCATTTTTTTCGAAAAATTCTTCAATTACAGTATCAATATTTGTTTCATCTTCAATTCTAAGAATTAAATTTTCGTCAACATCAATTCCATTCGCTTCCAAAGTTCTCATATAACCTTCGGTTCTTAAGCGTCCAACACTTATGTAATCAGGTGTTGTAATAAATCCAATTTTTCTTTTTCCTTTGCTTATAAAATGTTGAATTGCTTCTTGTGTAGCAAGTACATCATCAATAATTACTTTATCTGTGTAAACTTCACGTGTAACACGATCAAACATTACAACAGGCATTCCTTGATTAATGATTTCTTTTATATGATGGTAATCCTTTTTAGCTTGTGTTTCTTTGGCTAAAGACATGATAAACCCGTCTATACTACCAGAAGCAAGCATCTCCATGTTGATAACTTCTCTTTCGTATGACTCGTTCGATAAACAAATTAAAACGTTGTAACCATATTGATTTGCAAGGTTTTCAACACCGCTAATTACCATAGCAAAAAAATCGTGAACTATTTCGGGAATAATCACCGCAATTGTTTTCGTTTTTCTATTTTTAAGACTTAGAGCAATATTATTTGGTTTGTAGTTGTATAATTTTGCAAACGCCTGAATTTTTTTTCTCGTAGCCTCACTAATTTCTTCGCTGTCTTTTAAAGCTTTTGAAACTGTTGATATAGAGACGTCTAGTTCTTTGGCGATTTGTTTTAACGTTAAATTCTTTTTCATAATATCTTATCTACTTTAACCATTTTAGGTAGAATACTAATTTCCGCATTTTTTATTAAAAATTAACAACTGTTAGGTAATAAATTAATTATTTATTAACACGAAAACGTTTTCGTTTCATTAATCGGTGTACGCTATACACAATCAATCAATTAAACATCTTACATTTGGGATTGAGAAGTAAAAATATAAATTAAAATTAACGAAACAAAACGTGAAAATATATGAGGATTTTAAAACAATCTCTTCTTGCATTAGTTTTATCTAGCCCTGCTATCTTATCTGCACAAACTGCAGTTAAAGGTACAGTTTACGATAGTACAAATAATGCAGTGTTAGCTGGTGCTGATGTTATGAACATCACATCGGGTGAATCTACAGTTTCTGATGAACAAGGTAATTTTACATTAGAAGCAACTGATGGTGATATTATTACAATTAGTTATTTTGGTTTTGATGATCAGGAGTTCACTTACGCTGGTCAAACTCAATTACAATTTCGCATGGCGAATTCAACAGCAACTTTAAAGGAAGTTGTTGTAATTGGTTATGGTGTAGCTAAAAAATCTGATATAACAGGATCTGTAAATAAAATTGGAGAAGATGACTTTAATAAAGGGTCTATAACTTCTGCACAAGAATTAATAACTGGTAAAGTAGCTGGTGTAAATGTAACATCTGGTGGAGGGGCACCGGGTGAAGGACAAAATATTATCATTCGTGGTAATAGTTCATTATCGTTATCATCTCAGCCATTATATGTTGTAGATGGTATTGCATTATCAGAAAATAATATTGGAGGATCTCGTAACCCATTAGATTTCTTAAATCCGAATGATATCGAGTCGATGACAATCTTAAAAGATGCTTCTGCAACGGCTATTTATGGTTCTCGTGCTGCGAATGGTGTAATCTTGGTTACAACTAAAAAAGGTAAAGGTAAACAATTTAAATATAATTATAATTCTACAACATCAATTTATACTCCTGCGAAGAAGATAGATATGATGAGTGCAGATCAATTTCGTACATTGGTAAATGAAGTTGGAACACCTGCGCACATTGCACAATTAGGTACTGCGAATACAAATTGGCAAAATGAGATTTACAAAACTGCAATGGGAATTGATCATAATTTTAGTGCAGCAGGAAATTTAGGAGGATTTATGCCATCTCGTTTCTCAGTTTCTCATACAGATCAAGATGGTATTTTAAGAGGAGACAATCTTCAACGTACAACATTATCTGCTAATTTAAATCCATCATTTTTTGATGATCATTTAAAAATTGAAGTTAATGCACGTGGGTCTTATATTGAAAACACTTTTGCCAATAAAGGTGCAATTGGAGCAGCTTTAGAATTTGATCCTACACAAAGTGTATATTCAGGTAATCCTGGAAATTCTCTTACATCTTGGCAAGGATATACAGTTGTTAATGTAGGAAATGCTGAAGAAGGATTTAGAAAGCACAATTTAGCACCAAACAATCCTGTTGCTTTATTAAATGAATATTCTGATACATCAGAAGTTAGAAGGTTTGTAGTTAATGGAAAAGCTGATTATAAATTACATTTCTTCCCAGACATTACTGCAACAGTTAACGTAGGTTATGATATTAGTAACTCAAATGGAAGAAAAATTTCTAATTATGCGTTACCAAGTCAACTTGAAGGTTGGAATGGACAAAGAGATTCTTATAATCAAGAATTAACAAATAAATTATTCAACTTTTACTTAAACTATAACAAAACATTTGGTTTACATACTGTAAATGCTGTAGTAGGATATGAATATCAAAAATTTGATGTTAATAAGTATGACTATAATGGATTAACTACTATAGGTAATTATGATCCATTTCAAAGTACATTATTGTCTTACTTTGGACGTGTAAATTATAACTATGATAATCGTTATGTATTAACAGCTACACTTAGAGCAGATTCATCATCTAAATTAAACCCAGATGATCGCCTAGGATTATTTCCATCTGCTGCGGTTGCATGGAATATTTCAAACGAAGAATTTTTAAAAGGATCTACTACTGTTAGTGATTTAAAATTACGTTTCGGTTACGGACAAGTTGGTAATGTAAATAGTTTAAGAGATTATCTTTTCTTAACACGATATACAGCTAGTTTAGCAACGGCTCAATATCAATTTGGTAATGATTTTTATACAACTTATAGACCAGATGCTATCAATAGAGATATTAAATGGGAGGTAACAAATACATTGAATGTTGGTATTGATTATGGATTCTTCAAAAATAGATTATTTGGTAGCTTAGAGTTTTACCAACGCGAAACAAAAGATCTTATTGCACAGGTATTCGTAGATCCATTTACAAATTTCTCTAATAAACTAGATAAGAATATTGGGGATATGCAAAACCGAGGAATCGAGTTTAGTGTTAATGCTATTCCTGTTAAAACAAAAGATTTTAAATGGACGATTGGTTACAACATTGCATATAACAAAAATAAGATTGTTAACTTAACAAATGACAATATTGTTGGAGGAATAGACGGTGGTACAGGAGCAAATGTTCAAATTCATAAAGAAGGTTTACCAGCTTACAGCTATTGGGTTTATAAACAGGTTTATGATAACAACGGAAAACCAATTGAAGGTGCTTTTGAAGATTTAAATGGAGATGGAATTATCAACGAAAATGATAAATACGCTAAAGAAAGTCCATTTGCAGATATAACAATGGGTGTTTACACAAACATTACGTATAAAAACTGGGATTTAGCAATATCTGGACGTGCAAGTTTAGGAAATTACGTTTACAACAATGCAGCATCTTCTAAAGGATATGTAGCAAAAGCAACAGGAAACGGACAAGGATTCTTATCAAATGTACATACAGATTATTTTAGAACAGGTTTTGCGAATATTACAAACGAAAATTTGTTAAGTGATCACTACGTTGAAGATGGGTCATTCTTTAGAATTGATAACATTACATTAGGTTATACAATTCCACAAGCAGTAAAAGGAATGGATTTAAGAATGTATGGTGCAGTACAAAACGTTGCATTATTTACAAACTATAGAGGTGTTGATCCAGAAGTTTTTCAAGGAATTGATAACAACTTCTATCCAAGACCAAGAACATTCGTATTTGGTTTAAATGTTAATTTTTAAACTTATTAAAAAATGAAATTTACAAAACTTAAAATATCAAAATTATTATTAGTTGGATTTTTATCATTATCGACTTTTTCTTGTCATGATGATTTAGATTTAAGTCCAATTGATCCAGATGTAATTTCAGAAAATCAAGTGTTTTCTGATCCAGTACAAGCTAAAAGTGCATTGGCAAAATTATATGCTGCATTAGCATTAACAGGACAAGCAGGTCCTGATGGACAACCAGATATTACTGGTATCGATGAAGGTGCATCTCAATTTTCTCGTATGTTATTTACATTAAACGAGTTTACAACAGATGAAGCTATCGTTGGATGGGGAGATGCTGGTATTCCAAATATGCATGCCATGAACTGGGGAGCAAGTAATCCTTTTATTGAAGGAATGTATTTCCGTTTAGCACAAACAGTATCATTTACAAACTCATTTATTACAAATGCTGCGCCTTTAGCAGAATCTAATGAGGAAGTGAAAAAATATGTTGCAGAAGCACGTTGGATAAGAGCATATGCTTACTACAATTTATTAGATTTATATGCAAATGTTCCATTGGTAACAGAAGTTACAACAGCTTTACCAACACAAAGTAATCGTCAAGAAATTTACACATTTGTTGAAAGTGAATTAAAAGCCTTAGAAAATGATTTAGCAGAAGCAAGATCAAATGAATATGGTCGTGTAGATAAAGTAGCAGCTTATGCATTATTATCTCGTTTATACTTAAATGCTGAAGTTTGGGTAAACCAAAACAAATATACTGATGCAGCAAACTACGCGAAGTTAGCAATTGAGTCTGGTTATGTATTAAATACTACAGATGTTAATGGGAATGGTTCTGCCTATGACGAGTTATTCTTAGCTGATAACAATAGCAATGGAGCACAAAATGAATTTATTTTTGCTTTAAATTTTGATGGAAACTATTCACGTAGTTATGGAGGAACAACATTCTTAGTTAAAGGATCTATTGGAGGTTCAATGGTTTTTTCTGATTCTGGAGTCAATGGAGGATGGGGAGGACCTCGTACTACAAAAGCATTGGTAACTAAATTTGATGCTGCTGTAACACAACGTAATGGAGAGGGTAACCCAATTGCTTGGAGTGATAAACGTGCAATGTTCTTTACAGAAGGACAAACATTCGAAATTCAGAATGTAAGTAATTTTGGAGATGGATATGCTGTAAAAAAATTCTCAAATAAAACATCTACAGGAGCTAATGGATCAGATCCAACATTAGAATTTGTTGATACAGACTTACCAATTATTCGTGTAGCAGAAATGTACTTAAATTACGCTGAAGCGGCTTTACGTGGTGGAGGTGATACAGGTTTAGCACTTACTTACATTAATCAATTAAGAGCTAGAGCTTACGGAAATAATTCAGGTAATGTATCATCTATTAATTTAGATTTTATTTTAGATGAAAGATCAAGAGAATTGTATTGGGAAGGAACAAGAAGAACAGATTTAATTCGTTTTGATCGTTTTACTTCTAACTATAACTGGCCATTTAAAGGTGGTGTAGCAACAGGTACAAATGTAGATGCGTTTCGTAATCTTTTCCCATTACCATTTAATGCGATTACGATTAATCCAAATTTAAAACAAAATACAGGTTACTAAAATCTTGTCAAAAATGAAAAAAATTTTAAAATATTTATCAATAGCTTTAATTGGTGGCCTTTCTATAACAAGTTGTTCAGATGACGATTTGTTAATGACAAACCCAGCAGATTATCAAGCTGCAGCTATCGCTACACCAAGTGATAATGCGAGCTTAGTTTTAACAGAAGATAAATTAGATTCTGTTTATACTTTTAAATGGAATAAAGCAGAGTATGGCTTAAATGTAACACCAAAATATAAATTAGAAATTACAACTAAAGATGATGCTAATTTTGCTAAAGCAGTGCAATTAATAACAAATTCTACAGCAGTTGAGTTTTCATCTTCTTACAAGGATTTGAATACAAAAGTTCTTGAACTTGGAATTGCTCCTAATGTTGCAGAAGAATTAATTTACCGTGTAGTTTCTACTTTAGGAACACAGCAATCTCAACAATTAATTTCGGCAGTACAAACAATTACAATTACTGCTTATCCAACAGATTTGTCTACAAACTGGGGAATTGTTGGTTCTGCCGCTCCAAATGGTTGGGATGGTCCAGATGTTCAATTTTGGAAATCTGGAGTAATAAATGTACTTGTTGCTTATACAGATTTAAAAGGTGATAGTGAAATTAAATTCCGTCAAGATAACAAATGGGATTTTGATTACGGAGATAATGGAGCTGACGGTTCTTTAGAAAAAGGTGGAGCAAACATTAAAATAGCAAAAGCTGGAACTTACAAAATAACAATGAATCTTAATGATCTAACATATAAGATTGAAGAGTTTTCTTGGGGATTAGTAGGAGATGCGACACCAAATGGATGGGATGGTCCAGATACAAAATTAATGTATGATGGAACAATTGATTCTTGGGTTACAACTGTAACTATGAAAACAGGAGAATACAAATTCCGCCAAAATAATAAATGGGATGTAAGTTACGGAGGTACTGATACACCTGGAGTATTAACGAATGAAAATGGAGGAAATATTAAAATAACTGCAGGAACTTATAAAATAACTGCAAACTTTAATAAATCTACTTATTCAGCTGAAGCACAATAGGAATTTTATTTCTCAATCATAATCAATTTTTAAAGGCCATTAAAATTTAATTTTTAATGGCTTTTTTTACCAAAAAATTACAAAAAATCACAAAAAAATGAAGAACATTTTATCCATTATGATGTTGCTTTTAGTCATATTTCTAAAGGCACAAATTACAACGAATCCTTCTATTTTAGAAGCTAATCAACCAGTAACTATTTTTTTTGATAAAGCAGGTACTGGATTAGAAAATTATTCAGGAACTATTTATGCACATACAGGTGTAACTATAAATGGGCAAGCTTGGCAAAGTGTAATCGGAAATTGGGGAGAAGATAATATACAACCAAAATTAACGTATGTATCTGGAACAACTTATAAATTAGAAATTCCAACTTCTATTTATCAATTTTATAATGTTGGTTCTAATCAGAATATTACTGCTATTAACATTCTTTTTAGAGGAGCAGGTGGATCACCACAAACAGCAGATTATACTATTCAAGTAGGTTCGTTCCGAATGACATTAAATAATCCAATAGAAAATTCGATTACAAATGTTGCTTCAGGAACCAGTTTTACAATTGATGCAACTGCAACTAAAGCTGCAAATTGGAAATTAACTGCAAATGGAACAGAGGTAGGAAGTTCTACAAATATTTCTACTTTTAATTTAACTTATCCAATTATAAATAGCCAGAACTTTACATTGTCAGCAGAAAATGCAGGACAAATAATATCAAAGTCATTTCAAGTTTTTGTAAAACCAACGGTTAATGAAACTGCAATTCCTGCAAATTTAAAACAAGGAATTAATTATGTAGACAATGATCCTACAAAGGCTTATTTAGTTTTATATGCACCTCATAAAGAGTTTATTCATGTAATAGGTTCATTTAATAATTGGCAAATTTCGAATGAATATGTTATGAATCGTGATGTAACCAATAAAGATTTATTTTGGTTAGAGCTAAATAATTTAAATGCAGGAGAGGTTTACTCTTTTCAATACAGAACAAGTGATGGTGTAAAAACAGCAGATCCGTATTCTACATTAGTACTTTCACCTTACGATGATCAATATATAACATCTGCAACTTATCCTAATATGCCTGTTTATCCAATAGGACAAGAATTTGAGGTTTCTGTTCTACAAACTAATCAAGCAAAATACAATTGGAAAGTAACTAATTTTGATAGACCAAATAAAGAAAATTTAATTATTTACGAATTATTAGTTCGTGATTTTAATACTGCAAAAACATGGGAATCTTTAATTAATGATTTTGATTATTTTAAAAATCTGAATGTTAATGCAATAGAAATCATGCCTGTAATGGAATTTGAAGGTAATATTTCTTGGGGTTATAATACGGCGTATCATTTAGCTTTAGACAAAGCTTATGGACCAGCATCTAAAATGAAAGAGTTTGTAGATTTATGTCATCAAAATGGAATTTCTGTTATTTTAGATATAGCTTTAAATCATGTTTTCGGACGTTCTCCTTTAGTAAGAATGTGGATGAATGATCCAGAAGGAGATGGTTTTGGAGATCCAAATGCACAAAACCCATATCTTAATCAAGAAGCAAAACATAGCTACAATGTTGGTTACGATATCAATCATCAATTAGCGCCTTCTCAATATTATGTAAATCGTACAATAGAACATTGGATAAATGAATATAAGATTGATGGAATTCGTTGGGATTTAACAAAAGGATTTACACAAGAATGTTCTGCATCAGATGAAAATTGTACAAATGGATATCATGCAGATCGTGTGGCTATTCTAAAGAAATATGCAGACAATCAATGGGCAGTAGATCCTAATTCTTATGTTATTTTTGAGCATTTAGGAAATAACGGTTCTGCACAAGAGGAAACAGAATGGGCAAATTATAGAATAAACGAAGGAAAAGGAATTATGCTTTTGGGAAAAGCAACAAATAATTACAATCAAAATACAATGGGATATGAATCTGATAGTAATTTTGATTGGTTGAAACATTCTGTAAAAGGTTTTACAAAGAAACATTTAGTAGGTTATGCAGAAAGCCATGATGAAGAACGTATGATGTTTAAAAACTTACAATATGGACCAACAAATGGTTCATATAATGTAAAAGATTTAAATACTTCATTAGAAAGACAAAAAGCATTAGCAGCAGTTTTATTTACGATTCCTGGTCCAAAAATGTTTTGGCAATTTGGAGAGTTAGGATATGAATATTCAATTAATCATTGTCAAAATAGTACAATTAGCGATGGTTGTCGTACAGATCCAAAACCTATTCCTGCTGAAATTGGTTATTTAGAAAATACGAATAGAAAAAGTGTGTACGATGTTTGGGCAAAAATTATTGGATTAAGATTAAATAATAAAGTATTTGAAACAGATGATTATACAATTACATCTGGAGATTTAAAACCAAGAATTCATATTAAAAATGATAATTTAAATAATGGAGAATTAAAAGATGTTGTAGTAATTGCAAATTTTGAAACATCTACTCAGAATATTTCACCACTATTCCCATATTTAGGAAATTGGTATAACTTAATGGATGAAACAGTTGTAACACCAACAAATACAAATTCGTCTTATACAGTTACATTAAACCCTGGTGAGTTTAGAATTTTCGGAAATCAGAAAGCGACTTTATCTACAGATGATAAGATTATTAATTCTGATAAAATTGCCATTACTCCAAATCCAGCAACGAATTATTTTAGTTTAAATGTTGCTACAAAAGATGTCAAAGTGTATGATATTTCTGGAAAATTAGTAAAAGAATTTAATGGGTCTTTTATAGCAAACAATCAATTTAATATTGGTTCATTAAATAAAGGAGTTTACTTAGTTGTTTTAAACACAAATAAAGGAAAAACAACAGCAAAATTAATTAAGAAGTAGAATATCTAAATCATTAATAAAATTTAACCCAATATTTCAAAAGAGATATTGGGTTATTTTTTATACTTTTTTTTAAATTATTTTGTCTATTCTTCGACAAGCTCTGAATGACAAAATAATTAAATATGATTGTTTCGAGGTAATAAAATTTTTAAATTTGTTAGCACATTAGCACTTTTAAAAATTCAATTTTACATTGTATTTTTCGTAGAATTTCTTGATGTGATTTACTGCTTCATCTGCTGTATCAACCAATCGGAAAAGATCTAAATCTTTTTCAGAAATATAACCTTCTTCTAGCATTCTACTTTTCAACCAATCTATTAATCCTTTCCAATATTCTGTACCAACCAAAACAATAGGGAAACGACCTGTTTTCTTTGTTTGGATTAATGTTAAGGCTTCAAATAATTCATCTAACGTTCCAAAACCTCCTGGCATTACAATAAAACCTTGCGAATATTTTACGAACATCACTTTACGTGCGAAAAAATAATCGAAATTAATTTCGTATTCGCGGTCAATGTATTTATTTAAACTTGTCTCAAAAGGTAAAGTAACCCCTAATCCAACTGATGAACCTCCTCCTTTTTGGGCACCTTTATTTGCAGCTTCCATAATAGCTGGTCCGCCACCTGTGATGACACCAAAGCCTATTTTTGTTAAGTTGTAAGCAACTTCTTCTGCTAATTTATAATGTGGATGATCTTCTACTGTACGAGCAGAACCAAAAATAGAAACACAAGGACCAATTTTAGACATCGTTTCGTAACCATTTACAAATTCTGCCATAATCTTAAATAATGCCCAAGAATCATTTATTCTAATTTCGTTCCAGTCTTTAGGTCGGAATGGAGATTGTATTCTATCGTCTTCTTTCTCTTTATCTGTCATAATTTTATTTTAATAAAAAAACCGTAACATAAATGCTACGGTTCAATATACAATTTATTTATGTTTTTATACTTAATCTCTGCTCATAAAAATTCTTAAGATGTACCAGAACAATAACATTAATGATGCAAACAATGATAATGCCGCAGCGATATATTGTTGTGTTCCAAATTCGTATCTTAATTGATGAGTATTATATAAAATTGCTCCACCAGCTAATGCACACATTCCTACAGAGAACCATAATCCTAAATCGAATCCGAATAACATTCCAGCAATAACTAGACCGATAGCTAAGAAAAATCCAATTGTTAAGGCTCCTCTTAAAACAGAGAAATCAGCTTTTGTAAGAAATACAATTGCGGATAAACCTACAAATAATCCTCCTGTAACAACAGCCGCTTGTTTAATAACAAAAGTTCCGCCATAGTATAAAGCTATATAAAGCATTGGGACAAATATTAGTGCCTCAGCAATAATATATAAAAGGTATCCTAAATATTGTTTAGACTTAGATAAAGATCCGTAAGCCATTTTTTGTGCAACCCAAGTAATTCCCATAAAACCACCAAGTAAAGCTAACCAAAGATATCCTTGTGTTAAACTCAACATAAATGTAACCAATGGATCTATTTGTAATAATAACGACTCTATAATTACAAAAAGTAGAACTCCACCAGCAACATGACCATACGTGTGTTTATAAAAATTAGCTCTTTCCACATTCGTAGCATCTGCTACTAATTGGTTTGCGTTATAAAATTGTTGATTTTCCATCTTATTTTCGTTTAGTTTTTTATTAGTTATTTAAATTTGATGCTAAAATAATGATTTTTTGAGACATTTATAGCATCTCTCGTTGAGAAGACTTGTAAACTTTTATCCAATCTATTAGCCCAATTACAGATAAAATTAGCAAAACAATATATTGGCTAGACGTTATAACTGCTCCTTTATAAATCATTAATGGAATCATTATAATATCACCAACAATCCAAAAAATCCAATTTTCTATTTTTCTTCTTGCCATCATCCACATTCCGATAAGAAAAGTAGCTGTAACAGTAGCATCTATAAAATCAATTGGTGTATAATGAAACTTGCATTGATTAATATAACTCCAATCAAAACCATTCTGAATGACAGGTCGGAAATAATAAATGCTTAGGATAAATAAAAAACTTGCTATAAAAAGAATAGATGCTAAGAAGTATTCTTTTTTATTCGCCCAAAAAACATCTACATGTATATGATCATCTTCAAGATTTTTTTGCCACAAAATCCAGCCGTAAATTGCCATTATTGTATAATAAAAATTAATAATGGTTTCACCATATAAACCCCAACTAAAAAATAAATAGATAAATATAAAAGTAGAGATAACAGTAGTAGGGTAAACCCAAATATTTCTTTTATAAGTAAAATAGACAGATATAATTCCAAATAAAGTTGCAATAATTTCTAAAACAATATTTAATGTAGAATATGTTTTATAAGGAGCTAATATATAATCTATGAAATTATTCATAATCCAATACCCAAATTAAATAATGCTCATTTACTATTTTATAAAAAGCATGATATTTTCTACTTTTTACTTCATCAGAAATCCAACAAACAATCGGTTTATTTTCTATTAGATCAAATTCTTCAATACGATAATGATTTAAGAAATTCCATAAATTTCCACCATTCAATTTATATAGTCCTTCCTTTATTCCCCAAATAATATGCAGAAATTCTATTTCCTCATCTTTCGGAATCCACTGTACTTCATCTGTACGAGCAAATTTATGCTTAATGTTGAGAATTTTTTTCGGACGAGATAATTCAATATCTATTCCTATGTTAAATTCACTGACACCAACAGCAACTAATCCGTAAGAATGGGTAATAGAAATTTCTTTATTTGTGGGCAAATAAGGCTTACCTCTTTCATCATAAAGCACATCATAATCTAAATCTAATTTCTTTAAACAAGCCCTTAATCCTAGGTATTCGCGTGCCTGTTTTGGGCGAAGATTATGAAATTTCTCCACTCTATAATCCTTCAGTTGAAGATACTCTAACATTTCTTCATTACTTTCGCTTACATCCCAAGTAATTATGCGAGTATGTTTATGGTCGTTTATATAATCAATGACTGGCATTTTTATAATCGTAAATTAGTTTGTAAATTTGTATCTTATTATTTTAATAAAATTAAAAGTTAGTTAAATATATCAATTGATGGATACAAAAACGCAATACATTCCTTACAAAGTTAAAGATATTTCTTTAGCTGAATGGGGAAGAAAGGAAATTACGTTGGCCGAGGCGGAAATGCCAGGGTTAATGGCTATCCGTGAAGAGTATAAAGCTGCTCAACCTTTGAAAGGTTCTCGCATCGCGGGTTGTTTACACATGACAATCCAAACTGCTGTACTTATCGAAACGTTAGTTGCTTTAGGAGCAGATGTTACATGGTCTTCATGTAATATTTTCTCTACACAAGATCATGCTGCTGCTGCAATTGCTGCTGCAGGTATTCCTGTGTATGCTTGGAAAGGGATGAACGAAGAGGAATTCGATTGGTGTATCGAGCAAACATTATTCTTCGGTGAAGATCGCAAACCATTAAACTTAATTTTAGATGATGGTGGAGATTTAACGAATATGGTGATTGATCGTTACCCAGAATTAGTTGCTGAGATCAAAGGATTATCAGAAGAAACAACTACAGGTGTACACCGTCTTTACGAAAGAATGGAAAAAGGTACATTACCAATGCCTGCAATTAATGTAAACGATTCTGTAACAAAATCGAAATTCGATAACAAGTACGGATGTCGTGAGTCTGCTGTTGATGCGATTCGTCGTGGAACAGATTTAATGATTGCTGGTAAACGTGTTGTAGTTTGTGGTTTTGGTGATGTAGGTAAAGGAACTGCAGAATCTTTCCGCGGAGCTGGAGCAATTGTTACAGTAACAGAAATCGATCCTATTTGTGCATTACAAGCTGCAATGGAAGGTTACGAAGTTAAAAAATTAGATACAGTTGTTGCTACAGCTGATATTATTATTACGACAACTGGTAACTTTGGAATTGTACGTGCAGAGCATTTCTTAAAAATGAAAGACAAAACTGTAGTATGTAACATTGGTCACTTCGATAATGAAATCGATATGGCTTGGTTAAACAGTAACTACGGAGACACAAAAGATGTAATTAAGCCTCAAGTAGACAAATACAACATCAACGGAAATGATATCATCATTTTAGCTGAAGGTCGTTTAGTTAACTTAGGAATTGCAACAGGACACCCTTCTTTTGTAATGTCTAACTCTTTTTCTAACCAAACGTTAGCGCAAATCGAATTATGGACAAACTCATCTGCTTACGAAAATAAAGTATATACTTTACCTAAGCATTTAGATGAAAAAGTTGCAGAATTACATTTAGCTAAATTGGGAGTTGAATTAGAAGTTTTATCTCAAAAACAAGCAGAATACATTGGTGTACCGGTTGAAGGACCATTCAAACCAGAATATTATAGATATTAATTAATTTTAATTTATTTTTTATTTGAAGTAAAAAAAAGCACACACTTAACTATATATACCCTCGCCCTGAACAAGCGAGGGTTTTTTTATGCTTTGTAATTTTTACTTTTTGGACGACTGTCGGGCTTTTTCGCTCTATCTTTTTACTTCGCTAGTACGCTACACAAAAAGTATATCGCTTCAATCCCTGTCGCAGATAGCAGTTTTGGATTAAAATGTTGTTTATATAGGAATTTTGAAAGAATTTTGTCTAACATTTCGATACATTTTTCTACGAAAAACACTCAATGTGACAAAATTAAAGTAACTCCAAAAACTGCAACCTTAATAACTTAAAAATTTATGTCTTAAATTTTATTAAAGCAACTTCTCATCAACCAAATTAGGTAAAGTAACTTTTAATAAAGGTTCCTGCTCCATAGCACGTTTTATAGCAAAAATAGCTTCATCGTTTCTAGCCCAAGATCTGCGGGCAATTCCATTATTTACATCCCAATGTAACATAGATTTTAAACGATTTTCAGCATCAGTAGAACCATCTAATAACATTCCGAAACCTCCGTTAATTACTTCTCCCCAACCAACGCCACCACCGTTGTGTATAGAAACCCAAGTAGCACCACGGAAACTGTCACCAATTACATTATGAATTGCCATATCTGCTGTAAATTTCGATCCATCATAAATATTAGATGTTTCACGGAAAGGAGAATCTGTACCCGAAACATCATGATGATCTCTTCCTAATACTACAGCTCCAATTTCACCTTTAGAAATAGCATCATTAAAAGCTTTTGCAATTTTAATTCGTCCCTCAGCATCAGCATATAAAATACGAGCCTGTGAACCAACAACTAATTTATTTTCTTGTGCACCTTTTATCCAAGTAATATTATCCTGCATTTGTTGTTGAATCTCAATAGGAGAATCTTTCATGATTTCTTCTAAAACTTGACAAGCGATTTCATCTGTTTTTTGTAAATCCTCAGGTTTTCCAGAAGTACAAACCCAACGAAATGGTCCAAATCCAAAATCAAAACACATTGGTCCCATAATATCTTGTACATAGCTAGCATAGGCGAAAGTTTCGCCAGCCAATTTTGATTCAGTTGATGTACAAAAATTACCATGAATATCTTTATGAACCTTTGCACCAGCACGAGATGCTTCTAATAAAAACGCATTACCATAATCAAAGAAATATGTCCCTTTAGCAGTATGTTTATTAATGGCATTGGCATGACGTCGTAAACTCTCTTGCACTTTATCTTTAAATAAAGTTGGGTTTTCTGTCATCATTTTATTAGCATCTTCAAATGATAAGCTAGCTGGATAATAACCACCAGCCCAAGGATTATGTAGAGAAGTTTGATCTGAGCCAAGTTCTATGTAAACATTCTCTTCATCAAACTTTTCCCAAACATCTACAATGTTACCATTGTATGCAAGAGAAACAACTTCTTTATCCTCTTTTGCTTTACGAACACGAGAAACTAATTCATCCAAATCAGAAATAACTTCATCTACCCAACTTTGTTCATGTCTTTTCCAAGTAGCAGCAGGGTTTACCTCTGCTGTTACAGAAACTACACCAGCAATGTTTCCAGCTTTTGGTTGAGCACCAGACATACCGCCTAAACCAGCTGTAACAAATAGTTTTCCCGCTGTTCCGTCAGAGTCTATTTTGCGACAACCATTTAAAACTGTAATTGTAGTACCATGTACAATACCTTGTGGGCCAATATACATATAACTACCAGCTGTCATTTGTCCATATTGAGAAACACCTAAAGCATTCATTTTTTCCCAATCATCGGGTTGAGAATAATTAGGTATAACCATTCCATTTGTTACAACAACTCTTGGTGCGTTTTTATGAGAAGGGAATAAACCCATAGGATGACCAGAATACATAACCAATGTTTGCTCGTCTGTCATTTCAGACAGATATTTCATTGTTAATAGATACTGAGCCCAGTTCTGAAAAACAGCTCCATTTCCTCCATATGTTATTAATTCGTCTGGATGTTGTGCAACTGCTGGATCAAGGTTATTCTGAATCATTAACTGAATAGCTTTTGCTTGTTCAGAATTTCCAGGATATTCTGCTATCGGTCTTGCGAATATTTCATAATCTGGTTTTAAACGATGCATATATATTCGTCCAAACTCTTCTAACTCCTGTTTAAATTCAGGAATTAATGTACTATGATGTTGAGGTTCAAAATAACGTAAAGCATTTTTTATTGCTAATTTTTTTTCCTCATCAGTTAATATTTCTTTACGCTTTGGGGCGTGACTTACATTATTATTTCTTTCTTTTTTAGCGGGTAAAACAGAAGGGATTCCTTGTTGTATTTGGTTTTGAAATGTCATTTTGATTGTTTATTTAGAAGTTTATGTTAGGTCTTTTTTATCAATAAAAAATAAGATGATGAATCCAATAAAGTAGCAAAGTAAATCTATCCATGAGAATGAAGTTCCAAAAATTATTTTTGCTGCTTTATTATGTTCTAATCCTATTAATGTTATAAAGTTAAAGTATTGTAATATTTCTACTACAAATGAAAAAATGAGAGTAAAAATAGCAATATATAAAGGCTTTATATTGATAAATGCTTTGATGAAATAGTAAATAAAAATCACAACCAAAATATCACCAACAAATGGACGAATAATTTTGTCTCTTATATACAGTGCAATTATCACCTCGATAATAAAGATGATACTTGCAATAAAAAATGATTTTTTATCAAATCTAAACATGTTTATTTTTTAATTTGTTTTTTATCAATTACTAAAAACTCATAATTAAATCCTTGAAATCATCAGTCTGTAATAAATCTATAATATTGTTGATATCATCACCAATTAAACGATCATCTTCTAGTTTAGGACAGATTGTACGAACTTTTGCAAAAACTTGTTCCAGATAAGGACTAGATTTTTTTGGACGTCTAAATTCTAAACCTTGACAAGCATACATTAATTCTATTGCTAATATACGTTCTACATTATCTAAAACTTGATTAAATTTTCGTCCAGATATACTTCCCATAGAAACGTGGTCTTCTTGTCCTAAAGAAGTTGGAATACTATCTGCAGAAGCAGGAAAACATAATGTTTTATTTTCTGTACAAAGTGCTGCAGAAGTGTACTGAGGAATCATAAAACCAGAATTTAAACCAGAACTTTCGGTTAATAATTTTGGTAATCCATATTTACCTTCAATTAATAAATATTGCCTTCTGTCAGAAATATTTCCTAATTCTGATGCAGCGATTGTAGCATAATCTAATGCCATAGCTAGAGGTTGACCATGAAAATTTCCACCAGAAATAGCTTCTTCATCAGAAATAACAATAGGATTATCTGTAACAGAATTTAGTTCAATTTCTGCTAATTCTTGCAAATGGAAAAAAGCATTTCTAGAAGCTCCATGTACCTGAGGTATACAACGTAAAGAATAAGGATCTTGAACACGACCACAATCTTGATGCGAATAAGCTATCTCAGAATTTTTTAATAAGTTTCTCATTCGTTCAGCAACTAAAATAGTTCCTTTAAAAGCACGAATTTCATGTAATTCTTTTTTAAATGGACTTGGAGAGCCTTCGTATGCTTCTAAAGAAAGAGCGCCAACAACATCGGCTAAGTTTAATAGATATTCAAATTTCTTTAACCCATGTAATGCATGAGATAAAATAAATTGTGTACCATTAATTAATCCTAAACCTTCTTTTGCAGATAAATTTAATGGCTCTAAATGATGTTTTGCTAACGCTTCTTTTGTTGTAATAATTTTATCACCTTCCCATACTTTACCTTCTCCAATTAATGGTAAAAATAAATGAGATAGTGGAGCTAAATCTCCAGATGCACCAACAGAACCTTTTTCTGGTACAACAGGAATAATATCTTTTTTTATCATTAACAAAATACGCTCAACAACCTCCAAAGTAACGCCCGAGAATCCTTTAGATAATGCATGAGCTTTTGCTATTAACATGGTTTTTGAAATTTCTTTCTTAATAGGGTTACCAACACCAACGGCATGACTAATTAAAAGATTATGTTGTAATTGACGTGTTTCTTCTTCCGAAATTTTGGTGTCGCATAAAGGGCCAAAGCCAGTATTTATTCCATAAACAGTTTGTCCAGAAGCAATTATTTTAGCAACATTTTGTTGAGATATTATAATTTGTTCTTTGCTTGTTTCATTAAGATCGATAGTGCTTTTTCCATTATCAATTTCTTTAAAATCTTCAAAGGTTAAAAAGTCGATACCGTAAGTTTTCATCATTTTGTTTTTATTTTGTGATACATCAAATATAACCTTTTCATTAATCATTATAAATAATAGAAATCAGCTTATAAGTAATTATTGATATTTGATAAGGTTTTATATCGCTATCTTTTATAAATTTGCAGAAATTTTTATGTAATGTGTGATAAACATCTTCATGACGAAATAGGAGACGATCATATGTCAGCAAACTTAGAGACTCCTCTAAGAGATGATGCTTTTGAATTGTCTGCAGAAGAAAAAGTAGAAAAGATTGAGGCGGATTTCCGTAATATCATGGAAACTTTAGGATTAGATTTAACAGATGATAGTTTGAAAGGAACTCCAAAACGAGTAGCAAAAATGTTTGTGAAAGAAATTTTTGGAGGATTATTACCAGAACGCAAACCTGGAATGTCAACTTTCGAGAATAAATATAACTACAACCAAATGTTGGTTGAAAAGGATATCGTAGTTTATTCTACTTGCGAACACCATTTCTTACCTATCGTTGGACGAGCACATGTAGGTTATATCTCGAAAGGAAAAGTAATCGGATTATCAAAAATGAACCGTATTGTAGAATACTATGCAAAACGTCCACAAGTACAAGAGCGTTTAACAATGCAGATTGTAAAAGCTATGCAAGAAGCTTTGGGTACAGACGATGTTGCATGTATTGTAGATGCAAAACATTTATGTGTTAATTCTCGAGGAATAAAAGACATAGAATCTAGTACAGTTACTGCTGAATATGGTGGAGCTTTCAAAGATAACGAACAATTAAGAAAAGAGTTTATTGCTTACATTGGCCTGAAGACTCCTTTTAATGTTTAAAATAATAAACCCTTAAAAATGGTAAAAGAAAATCAATTAAAAGTACATAATTCCTTATCAGGACAAAAAGAAATATTCGAACCTATTAATCAAGATAATGTTGGAATGTATGTCTGTGGTCCTACCGTGTATAGTAATGTACACTTAGGAAACGTGCGAACATTTATGTCTTTTGATATGATTTATCGTTACTTAAAATTTTTAGGTTATAAAGTACGTTATGTTCGTAATATTACAGATGCTGGACATTTAACAGATGACGGTAATGTAGAAAATGATCGTTTTGTAAAACAATCAAAATTAGAGAAACTAGAGCCAATGGAAATTGTACAGAAATATACTGTAGATTTTCACCATGTTTTAGAAAAATTTAATTTACTTCCTCCAACAATAGAGCCTACTGCTACAGGTCATATTTTAGAGCAAATAGAATTAGCTGAAAAGTTAATAGAATTAGGTTTTGCATACGAAGTAAACGGATCCGTTTATTTTGATGTAGAAGCTTACAATAAAAAAGGGTTAAATTATGGTGAATTAAGTAATCGTAATATAGAGGAATTAATCAACAATACGCGCGATTTAGATGGACAAGGAGAAAAGAAAAATCCAGTAGATTTTGCTCTTTGGAAAAATGCTTCTCCTGCTCATATTATGCGTTGGACTTCTCCTTGGGGAGAAGGTTTTCCTGGTTGGCACTTAGAGTGTACTGTAATGAGTACAAAATATCTTGGAGATTTCTTCGATATTCACGGAGGAGGGATGGATCTTAAATTCCCTCATCACGAATGTGAAATTGCACAAGCAAAAGGTTGTAATGGTCACGATCCAGTAAAATACTGGATGCATGCAAATATGTTAACCATGAATGGTCAACGTATGAGCAAATCGACAGGGAATTACATTCTACCAATGGAATTAATGACAGGAAATAATAATTTCTTTGAAAAAGCATTTCATCCAAGTATTGTTCGTTTTTGTTTTTTACAAGCACATTATAGAAGTGTTTTAGATATTTCTAATGATGCAATGTTGGCTTCAGAAAAAGGTTATAACCGTTTAATGGGTGCTTTAAAAACATTAGAAAATATTACACCAAAGAAAACTTCTACGGTTAATATTTCTGAGTTAGAAACGAAGTTATATACAGCAATGGATGACGATTTTAATACACCAATTCTTATTGCTCATTTATTTGACGCTGTGAAAATGATTAATTCTATCAAAGATAGTTTTGAGAATATTACGGCAGAAGATTTAGAAAAATTAAAAACATTAATGAATGGTTTTGTTCATGATGTTTTAGGATTAGAATCTAATGATGTTAACGAAAGTTCTGAAAAATTAGATGGTGTTGTAAAAATGCTAATCGAAATGCGTAATCAAGCACGTGTTGATAAAAATTGGGCTTTATCAGATCAAATTCGTGACGAGTTGAGTGCTTTAGGTATTCAATTAAAAGATGGATCAGAAGGAACAACATACTCTTTTTAAGAGATATTTATAATATTTTTAACCCACTTAGTTATAAGTGGGTTTTTTGTATATTTTAATTTTAGATTACTTTTGTAAGGATTTATTCAAGAGGATGAAAAAAACAATCATTGGTTTATTTTTATTAGGAGCTACTTTTGCACAAGCACAAACAGATTCTATTAGAATTCTAAAACCGCTAAAAGGGTCATCTACAAATGATTCTATAACATATTTCAAAACAAAAATTGAGGATTATAAATTTTGGACAAATAACAGAAAGCCAGAAATTATTGATACAACATTAAGTATTAAAAATTTTTATAACCAGAATTTTATTCGAAGAGATGCGTTTGGAAAATTATTTTTCCCAAATGTAGGAGGAGCTGTGGTTGATTTAGAATATCAAGATACTCCATTTTCTACGAGTTTATTACCTACTGGAAAAAAGTATAATTACTATTTTGCAGATGATATTAAATATTACGATGTAAAAACACCTTACACAGAATTTATTTATGAAAATGGTGTAAAAGAAGGTAATTTTTTATCATCAACATTCTCACATAATATCAACAAACAATTTAATTATACTTTTCATTATAGAGGTTTAATTTCAGAGGGACATTTCAGAAACGAAAAAGCGCAGAATAATACATTTGCATTCTCTTCTAACTACAAAAACAAATCAGAACGTTTTAAATTATGGTGGCATTATGCAGCGCAAAATTTAAAAAATAATGAAAATGGAGGAATAAGAGATATTAAAGATTTTATTTTGCAAGATGAACGTAGATTATCTAATCTTCGTAATATTCCTGTAAATTCTCAAACAGCAAAGTCTGAATTTGACGCTCGTAGAATTCAAATTAATGCATCGTATGGAATATTAAAAAAGTTGAACGAAAAAGATTCAACTTATTTTAATCCAATTATTTTAAAGAACACAGTTACTTACGAAAAACAAAAATACCGTTACGAAGATACTTCTCCTAGAGCAGATTTGTATTTATCGCCAATAATTACAGGAGTTGGTACATCTAATCTTAAAAGTTCAACAGATTTTTCTAATGTTACAACTGCTGGTTTTCAGTGGACAGATCGTATACAAATAGAAGCTGGTGTTAAATTTCAGAGTTTGAGAGTTTTCGCAGAACAACCTTTGGTTGCTCGTTTAGAAGATGCGAACGGTAATGTTATTTATGATGTAAATAATCCAAGAGAGATTAAAGAAAATTTATTTGGAGTTGTTGGAAAAGTTGATTTTGATTGGAATGAAAAATTAAAACTTTATGGAAATGTAGAGTATTTACAAAGTGATAATTATAAGAGTGTTTATAATGTAGATGCTGTTTTAGATATTACACCAATTGCAGGTTATACATTGTCTGCAGGAGCATTAATTCAGTCTAAAATTCCTTCTCTAAATGCTATTTATAACCAAAGTTTCTATGCAAATTTTAATTATGCTAATCAATTCCAAACAGAAAATATTCAAAAACTTTTTGCTAGATTAAATTTAGAAAAATTAAATACAACATTAGAAGGATCTATTTATAATATAGATAATAAAGTCTACTTAGATTCTGATTTAGTATACAAACAATTAAATGATAATATCAATTACTTTAGATTAAAAGGAGAAAATCATCTTCGTTTTGGGAAGATTAACTTAGTTTCTACTGTACAGTATCAAAAAGTATCAAAAAATCAAGATATTATGCCTTTACCAGATTTCTTAATACGAGAAACATTGTACTGGCAAGGAGAATTGTTTAATAAAAATGCACAATTACAAGCTGGTATAAATGCTACATATTTTTCAAAATATAGAGGACTAGAATATATTCCGGTTTTAAATGAATTTGCTATACAAAATTCAGCAATTCAGAGAATAGGTGCTTATCCGATTTTAGATGTTTTTGTCAATTTTAAGGTTCGTAATATGCGTTTCTATATTAGAGGAGAACATTTAAATGCGTCATTTATTACTCAGCCAGACTATTTTTCAACATCCAATGTACCATATAGAGGATTTAAATTTCAACTAGGAATTAAATGGAATATTTTTAGTTAATGTGATAATATACATAAAAAAGCACCTATATTTTTTAGGTGTTTTTTTTATGCTTCTTTGTATGAATAGGTTGCATTAATTCAATTTTTAAGAATAAAGAATATTTATTAAATTAGGGAAAATTTTTCAGATGAAGTACTTTATACCCCTTTTCATTTTGTTTTCTACATTAATATTTGGACAAAATTTGAATATTGATCAAGCTAAAAAAATATTTGATTTACCTAGTCATTGTATTGAGGTTGAATATCCAAATAAATTAGGAAATGTTATAGGGAGCAAAGAAGATTTAAAGACTCCAAAACAGCTTAGGCCTATATTTTATGGTTGTTTTGATTGGCATTCATCTGTACATGGATTTTGGTCTATTGTAAATTTAATGAGAGATTTTCCTGAGTTAGATAAAGATAATAGTGTAAGAGATAAATTAAATCATTTAATAACGAGAGAGAATGTAGAGATTGAAATGTCTTTTTTTAATGATAAAAATAATAAATCTTTCGAAAGAACATATGGTTGGGCTTGGTTATTGATGTTGCAAATGGAGCTAAATAATTGGCAAGATAAGGATGCAAAAATGTGGGCAAATAACTTAAAACCATTAAGTGATTTAATTGTTTCGAGGTATAAAGAATACTTACCAAAATTGGTTTACCCAATTAGAACAGGAACACATGATAATACAGCTTTTGGATTAAGTTTATCTCTGGACTATGCCCGTTCAGTAGGTGATAAATCATTTGAAGATATTATTATTAGAAATGTAAATAGACTATATTATAAGGATGTGAAATGTAATATAGCTTTTGAGCCAAGTGGATCAGATTTTTTATCTCCATGTTTAGAGGAGGCTTTAGTGATGTCTAAAACAAAGGAAGAAGAAGATTATAAAAATTGGTTAAAGGGATTTTTACCTCAAATGTTTAAGAAAAAATTCGATTTGAAACCAGGAATTGTTTCTGATAGAAGTGATGGTCATTTAGTTCATTTAGATGGTTTAAATTTTAGTAGAGCTACAGCGTTATTTAAGATTCAACAAAAAATTCCATCTTTAAAACATTTGAATGAAATTGCCTTAAATCATCTTAATTATTCTTTGAATAATATCACAAATGATGATTATATGGGAAGTCATTGGTTAGGGACTTTTGCCCTTTATGCTTTGAAAACAAAACACGAAATTAATAAATAGAGAATAAATTAAGATATTTAATAGTCAAACTTATTTATATGCCACAAGATATTTTTATTAAAGGGAAACTTCTTAACCAATATATTTATTCATTTTTAACGTTATTAATAATTGTATTCTTTTTGGATATTTTTTTTGCACAAACAATTCATATTTATATATCAATAGGTTTATGTTTGTTGCTTATTGTGTTTATTTATTTAAAAGATCAATTAAAAAATAATACTTTTTTTCGATTCTGTATTTTACTTGGCGTCAGTTTCATAATATTTATATTTGATTCCTATTATTCACCAACAGCAATGGTTTTTTTATCATATGTTACATTAGTTGGTACTTTTCCTGTAGTACTTAATTTAAGTAAAGATAAAATTTATATTATTATACTTTTTCTTATTATAGCTTTTCAAATAATACTGAATATATCAACAGGCTATAATCTATTTAGGAGTAAAGATTTAACAAATAGAGATATAGAATTTAGAAGAGCTAATGAAGTTTTTCAGTTGGTGTATTTTATTACAATGAATGTTTATTTTATCTATAAACTGCAAATGCTTAAACTTCTCCACTCTAAAGAAGAAAATACTGATACTATAGAGAAATTACATATTCCATTAGCATCAGTAAAAGAACTACAGCAATTAGCAATAACGAATAATCCTATATTCTTATCTGAGTTTAGATCTGTTTTTCCTGATTTTGAAACAAAGCTTTTAGAGTTAGCACCAAATATGATTATTTCCGAATTAGAAATTTGTGCATTTGTTAAATTAAATATCACAACAAAAGAAATAGCTTCTTATACAAAGTCTTCTATAAGAGCTGTAGAGGGGAAAAAGTATAGAATTCGTAAAAAATTAGCTTTAGATAAAGAATTAGATTTATACGTTTACATTAATAAAATTTAGCTGTAGAACAATTACAGAGTTGAAATAATTTATTCAAAAAGAAATCTTTTTCGATATAAGTAAAATAAAATAACCTTTTAAAAAGTAGAAATTCTATTTTTTAAAAGGTTATTTTATTTAATATTAGTCATTTAAGTCTTTAATTTTTCTTCACAATTTTTTTATAAAAAAAAGTTAAAATTAAATTAAAATATAGTTACATTTACTAAAATCAATAAATAATCAGTGAATGTTTTGCGAATATACATTGTTTATTTTAAAATAATTACGATTATAATAATTTAATTTTTAAATGAAAAATACATTTATTTTATTGTTTGGAATTTCAAGTTGTTTTGCGTTTTCACAAGTAGGGATTGGAACTAATAACCCAAGAACAACATTAGATGTAGCGGGAGATCTTAATTTAAGAAGAGAATTAAGAGTAGGAGGTACTACTTCTGTAAACGGAAACGCTGGGATAGCAGGGCAAGTATTGGTATCTAGCGGAAATAGTGCAGTGCCTACATGGAAATCCGTTAATACTCCATTTGCTTCTGCTGGAGATTACCAATTAGTTAATACAAAAGTATTATTTGATCGCACAGGGATCAACTTTGCTACTAATGCAAATAATACTCCTCCAGCTTCTTATATTAGTACATTAGGAGAAAATATTAGTACAAATGGTTGGGTACAGATACCAGGTTTACAAACTAATATATTAGTTGAACAAGAAGGTAATACACTATCGTTAATATTTCAAACTGGTGTTGAATCTAATTCTGGTGGAAGTGCAATTACAGATAATCGTTTAGTAAAGTATATGTGTGGTATTTTTCAAAATGATTTATTAGTGGCTTTTCGTGGAGATGAATTATTAGATGTTCATAGAAAGGATGCAAATAATGAAGGAGTGTTTACATTAAGTTATTCTGTTGATGATTTACCAATAGCAAATCATGTTTTCAAAGTAGCTTGTAGAAGAATACTGACAACGGCTGGAACTTATGAATTTGCAATTGGTCGACCAATAGCGAGTTCAACAATTTCAAATGCTTTCATGTTACAATCAGTTATTAAAATTGAATTATTAGAACCAGTACGTTAAATATGAAAAATGTATTATCAATTATAGTATTATTCTTTGTAATAAATTCATTTGCACAAGTAGGAATTAATACAACAACTCCAAGAGCATCATTAGATGTGCAAGGAGGAGTAACAATAAGAGGAAATGTTAGAACGTCAGGAACTGATGCAAATAAGGGACAAACAGGTAGAATGTCCAATCTACTTGTTTCAAGAGGGGAAGGTAACCCGCCAGAATGGAGAGCTCTTCGTCTTCCAATTGTAAAATCAGGACGTTATTACATGTTATTTGCAAATTCATATAGTGATAGAGTTGGAATTAGACCAACAACATTAACAGGAACAACTCCTGTAACTTATGATATGGCTTTACCAACATCATGGCCCGTTATTTCAAATTTAACGCAAACATTTTCAGTAATTAATCCTGTAAACAGAGTTTTTGTTTTATTTGAAGCAGTTGCACAAATAAACTCTTCTGCACAATATAATGGTGTCGATTTTACATGTGGTGTTTTTATTGACGATAAATTGATTGGAGCTAGAACAGTTGATCTTTATCAAGCTACTACAGCAGGTAATAATGTTTTTAGAACTTTCACAATTTTAGCAACTACAGATCAACCTTTATCAGTAAGTAATTCTCATGTTATAAAAATTGCTTGTACTAGAAGAAGCAATTATGGAGGATTTACAGGAAATCTTGGAATAGGAATACCTGAATCTACAAGCACAGCTAATATCAATGATTTTATGTCACAATCATCTCTTCGTGTAGAGGTTTTTGAAACGCCTACTAATACTTTAAATGTTGTTAATTAATAAAAAATATTACACATGATTAAGAATATATTTTTTACAGTTTTTTTTCTTCCCGTTTTTGGATTAGCACAATTGGGGATAGGTACAAGTTTACCTAATGCAATGCTAGATGTAAATGGAGATATTAATGTTCTCAATCAGTTGTATCTTGGTGGAAACGAATCTGATGCTGGTAATGCTGGTGTTAGCGGACAAATAATTGCTTCTAATGGAGCCAATCCTGCTTCATGGCAAGATATAAGAGTTCCAGTAGGAACCAGTGCATTAGTTTTATCTTCTAAATATGTTCAAGATGACCAAGTTGGTGTAACGCTTGTTCAAGGGGTGACAACTCCATATCTTGAAAAATCTAATATTTCAGCTGAATGGTTAGTGATTAATGGTTTAACAACTAATTTTGAAGTGAAGAAAACAACTAATAAAGTGAATTTCGCAGCACAAACGGTTGCACAAAGAGATAATAGTGATGTGGCAAGTTATGCATGCGCTGTGTTTGTTGATGATGAATTAAGGGCAGTACGTACAGATGCTATTAACACAACTGCAGGTGGATACAGAGTTTATAATATGAATATTACCATAAGTGATTTGCCAATAGGTGTACATGTCGCAAAGTTTGCTTGTAGAGGAAGAAACCTTAATAATACAGGTTCATTAGCGATAGGAAGAGTTTTAAATGCAACTTATCTTACTCCTGGAATGGCAAAATCTGTTTTAAAAACTATAATATTAGAAACTTTATAATTTTTTTAAATTTTTATTATATTAAATCGTCTTTATCATTTTTGATAAGACGATTTTTTTATACCTTGGTTTATTTAAAAGAGTAAATTAAATGGAGGTTTTTCTTAATCAATTCGATGATTATTATCCACTTTCTCAAAATACGAAAAGCGAATTATTAAAAATTTGCAATACACATCACTACAATAAAAATGAAATTATTTTATCTCAAGGAGACTTAGCATCTAATTATTACATTGTAAAAAAAGGACTTTTAGGCTATTATACACTCAATGAAAATGGAACAATAATTTATAAGATTTTTTTTGAAGAAAATAGTTTTGTCGCCTCTACTGTTTCTATTATAGAAAGTAAACCAAGTGATTTTAGTATCGTTGCCTTAGAAGAAACGGAGGTAATCTCTTTACCAGCAGATAAATTCAGGAAATTATTTTATAAATGTCATGATTTAGCACTTTTTCAGATTAATTATCTAGAGAGAAACTGGGTAGTAGAAAAAGAAAAGCTAGAAATTGGATTGAAAACTGAATTAGCAAAGCATAGATATGAAGAGTTATCTAAAAATACATCACTTTTTAATCGTCTAAAGCAACATCATATTGCTTCATATTTAGGAATTACACCAACCCAATTAAGTAGGATTCGTAAAGAATTAAAATTATAAATTTATCAACATATGTAAATGTTTTACTTTTTATTTGAAATTATTTTTGACTAATATTTAAAACATAAAAAATGAAAATATTAAATAGTTTACTATTAGTTATAGTAATGTCTATAACAGTTTCAGCACAAGAGGTTGTTCGTCAAAATATTCATAGTGATAAGATGAATAAGGATGTAAAAACAATAATTGTAGTACCTAAAATCCAAAAAGAGAAAAAGTATAAAACAGTTTATATACTGCATGGTTATAGTGCTTCACCAGAAAGAGCTTATGAGCATGATATTCCTAATCTCGAAAAGTTAGCAGAAAAATATCAAACTATTTATATTTTGCCAGACGGTAATTACAGTAGTTGGTATGTTGATAGTCCATTAGATTCAAAATCTCAATATGAAACGTTTATTGGCGAAGAATTAGTTCATTACATTGATGAAAATTATCCAACAAAAAGAAATAAAAATTCTAGAGGTATTTTAGGATGGAGTATGGGAGGTTATGGAGCTTTAAATATAGGTTTAGCTAAGCATGAAACATTTTCTGTGGTAGGAAGTGTTTGTGGAGCATTAGATTTTAATCGCTTCGGAGCAAGTTATCATAATTATCAAGTAGTTAGTATTTTGGGTGATTTAAAGACGTTACCAAGTCAATATTTTACTTTTAATAAAATTGAGAAAATGAAATCTAATGCGCAATATTATATTATTGATTGTGGAACTGAAGATAGTGAAATGATTGAAATGAATAGAGATTTTCATCAACGTTTAACAAAAGAGAAAGTAGAACATCTTTATATAGAATCACCTGGTGTACATAATGCAGATTATTGGAGAAAAGCGTTAAGAAATCAATTGGCGTTATTTAATGAATATTTTGATAAGTAATTATAAGATTTAATATAAAAAATAAAAGCAATACATAAACTGTATTGCTTTTTATATTTAGAGTTTAGTCGAAACTAAATTTGTTCTAATGTAGGAATAAATTCAGATTCTATTTCCGAGAATGTTTTTTCCAAATCGATTAAATTATCTTGCGTAACAAGTTTTGTACGATAAGGTTTAAAGTTCGGAATACCTTTAAAATAATTAGTGTAATGCATTCTTGTTTCTAAGATTCCAGTACGTTCACCTTTCCATTCTACAGCCCATTCTAGATGGTTCTTAGCAGCTTCCATTCTTTCGTAAATAGTTGGGTCTGGTAAAATCTCTCCTGTTTCACGGTAATGCTTTATTTGATTAAAAATCCAAGGATATCCAATAGCAGCTCTACCAATCATAATCCCATCAACACCATATTTCTCTTTGTATTCGATTGCTTTTTGAGGTGAATCAATATCTCCGTTTCCAAAAATAGGAATTTCAATATTTGGATTTGCTTTTACTCTGGCAATATGCGACCAATCAGAATGACCTTTGTACATTTGTGCACGCGTTCTTCCGTGTATAGCCAATGCTTTTATACCAGTATCTTGTAAGCGTTGTGCAACTTCATCAATGTTAATAGAATCATGATCCCAACCTAAACGAGTTTTTACTGTAACAGGTAAGTTTGTGCTTTCTACAACCGATTTTGTTAATTTAACCATCAAATCGATATCCTTTAAAACACCAGCACCAGCACCTTTACAAACTACTTTTTTTACAGGACAACCAAAATTAATATCAACAATATCAGGCTGAACAGTTTCAACAATCTTTGCAGACATCGCCATTGCTTCTTCATCTCCACCAAAAATTTGTATACCAATCGGTCTTTCATAATCGAAAATGTCTAACTTTTGACGACTTTTTATAGCGTCACGAATTAAACCTTCAGATGAAATAAACTCTGTATACATAAGGTCTGCGCCATGCATCTTACATAAACGACGAAATGGTGGATCGCTAACATCTTCCATTGGAGCAAGCAACAAAGGAAAGTCTGGTAACTCTATGTTTCCTATCTTTACCACGATAAAATTTTTTGCAAAATTACAAAAACTTATGAAACAAGAACGAAAGACAGAAGGAGTCAATCAATATTTAAAATTTTCTGCCATGGGAATTCAGATGGCAGTAACGATTGCGTTATTTGCTTGGCTAGGAAATTTTTTAGATAAAAAGTACGAAACAGATCAGCCATTCTTCACAGCTGGCTTATCTTTGCTGGGAGTTTTTGTAGCATTATATTTAATGCTAAAACAATTACCAAAAAAATAACGAATGATAAAAAAGTTTTTATTACTTGGATTTAGTTTTGTGTTGATGGTGACAATTTTTTGTGTTATTCATTACGCAATTGTCCTTAAGTTTAATTTTAGCGAAAATCCGCTAATTGTTCCAAAAATGTATTTAATAATTGGATTAATTACTTTAATGATTATACAAATGGGTTGTTTTATTAAAGTAAAATACCCAGAATATGTTGGTTTTTCCTTTATGGGAGGCATGATTGCTAAGATGGCAGTTGTGTTAGCATTGGTTGTTGTAAATCAAGAAATTAAAATAAATATCATACAATTAATTATAAGTTATTTTGTAATTTTGCTTGCCGAAGTTTTAATTTTTATTCGGTTAATTAATTTAAAGTTAAAAAAAGTTTAATGATTTTTAGCATTTGACTTTGGTAAGTGGTTAATTTACTATAATTTTGCACGCAATTTAGAAACAAAGGAATTATACATGAAATTTTCAGCGTTATTAGCGTTTTTATTACTTTTCAACTTCGGATTTGCTTCGACAGCAACTTCGCACGAGAATTTACCAAAAACGTTTGAGGAGTTAATTAAAAGTGAAGAAGTAAAAAGCCACGAAGAAGCTGCTAAAGTGAAAGCTGGCGAATCTACATTTAACCCAGTACCAGTTATTATGCACCACATTGCTGATGCGCACGATTGGCACTTCTGGGGAGAAGGAGAAAAAAGTGTTACTATTCCATTACCAGTTATCTTATGGGATAATAATGGATTAAATGTTTTTATGTCTTCTAAATTTCACCACAACGAAGCAGTTGTTGAAAGCAATGGAAATTACTACATTAATTTTCATGAAAAAGTCTACAAAACAGATGCACAAGGAACAATCCATCCTCATGTAGATGAGAAGGGAGCTCTTCATTTAGAAAATGAAAAACCATTAGATTTTTCAATTACTAAAAATGTTGCATCAATGTTATTATCATTTGTAATCTTAATTTTAGTATTCTCTGCAGTTGCATCTAACTACAAAAAAGGAAATGTTGTACCAAAAGGTATCGCTGGTTTCATAGAGCCAATCATTATTTTTGTACGTGACGAAGTAGCAATCCCAAACATTGGAGAGAAAAAATACGCGAAATTCATGCCTTACTTATTAACGTTGTTTTTCTTTATTTGGATTAATAATTTATTAGGATTATTACCAGGAGCAGCAAACGTTACAGGAAATATCGCAGTTACATTTGTTTTAGCATTTATTGCTTTAATCGTTGTTAATTTTTCAGGAAATAAAGGTTATTGGGGTCATATGTTATGGATGCCAGGAGTACCAGTTCCAGTAAAATTAATTTTAGCTCCAATTGAATTAATTGGAATTATTACAAAACCTTTCGCTTTAATGATTCGTTTATTCGCGAATATTACTGCAGGTCACATCATCATCATGTCTTTAATCTCGTTAATTTTTATTTTCCAAACAGAAGCAATGTCTGCAGGGTCTATCCCTTTAGCATTATTTATCTACTGTTTAGAATTATTAGTAGCGGCATTACAAGCATTTGTGTTTACAATGTTAGTTTCATTATTCATAGGAACAGCAGTAGCAGAACACGATCATCATTAAGAACAAAAGAACAATAAAATAATTTTTTAATAATTAAATACAATTATCATGACAGGAAGTATTGCAGCAATCGGAGCTGGTTTAGCAGTTTTAGGAGTTGGTTTAGGTATCGGTAAAATCGGTGGATCAGCTATGGAAGGAATCGCTAGACAACCAGAAGCGGCTTCAAAAATTCAAACAGCTATGATTATCGCAGCAGCCTTAATCGAGGGTGCAGGTTTATTTGGTATCGTAGTTGCGTTATTAGGTAACGGATAATATTTGAATTTAAATTAGCTTCAGTAACGGTTGGTTGTTGAAGCTAATTCATTAAAAAATTAATTAGTAAAATAAAATTTAATACATATAAACAATGGATTTAATTACACCTTCAGTTGGTCTTATTTTTTGGACTGCGGTAGTATTTATCATCTTATTAGTATTGTTAAGATCATTAGCGTGGAAACCAATTTTATCTGCTGTTAAAGATAGAGAGCAATCTATTGAGGATGCATTAAACGCAGCAAAAAAAGCGAAAGAAGAGATGGCTTTATTAAACGCTCAAAACGAGAAAATCTTAAAAGAAGCTCGTGCTGAACGTGATGCAATCTTGAAAGAAGCGCGTGAAATGAAAGAAAATATCATCAACGAGGCGAAAAATTCTGCTACTGTAGAAGCAAACAAATTAATTGAAAACGCGAAAGCGGCTATCCAAAATGAAAAAGCATCGGCTATGGCTGATATCAAAAATCAAGTTGGACAATTATCTATTGAAATTGCTGAAAGAATCTTAACAAAAGAATTGTCAGATAAATCTGCACAAGAATCTTTAGTTAATGATGTTATTGATCAAGTTAAATTTAATTAATCATGGCAGGATTCAGAGCAGCACAAAGATATGCTAAAGGTTTGATGGCTTTTGCTAACGAAGCAAAGCAAACAGACGTAGTGTATGCTGAAATGAATGATGTAAGCAAAGCTATTAAAGAGAACGAAGATTTACGAATCTTTTTAAATTCTCCAATTATCGATGCTAAGAAAAAAGAGGTTGCTTTAAAAGAAGTTTTTAAATCTTTATCTGTAACTACTCAAACATTCATTTCATTGATCGTACGTCAAGGTAGAGAAAATATTTTATCTAAAATTGCAGAACAATTTATTGCAATCTATGATAACTCAAATAATATTGTTACAGCAGAAATTATTTCAGCTGTACAGTTAGATCAAAATACAATAGACAACATTATTGCTAAAGCTAAACAAACATTAGCAGTAGGTAGTCAAGTAAAAGTAGAAAACAAAGTAGATGCATCATTAATTGGTGGTTTCGTTTTGAAGATTGGAAATAATCAAGTAGATTCATCAATCAAAACTAAGTTAGCTACATTAAAAAAAGATTTTTCGAAAAACGAATACATTCCTAAATTTTAAATATTTCAGAAATGCCAGAAATAAATCCAGCTGAAGTTTCAGCTATATTAAAACAACAACTTTCAAGCTTTGATTCTGCAGTTGAATTAGCTGAAGTTGGAACCGTTCTAACTGTTGGGGATGGTATTGCTCGCGTTTACGGGTTAGACAATGCTCAATACGGAGAATTAGTAGAATTCTCAAACGGATTAGAAGGAATGGTACAAAACCTTGAAGAAGATAACGTAGGTATTGTACTTTTCGGACCTTCAAAAGGAATTAAAGAAGGGGATACAGTAAAACGTACAAACAAAATTGCTTCTATTAACGTAGGAGAAGGAATGTTAGGACGTGTTGTTGATATGTTAGGAAATCCTATCGATGGGAAAGGTCCTATCGAAGGTCAATTATATGAAATGCCTATCGAGCGTAAAGCTCCTGGAGTTATCTACCGTCAACCAGTAAACGAGCCATTACAAACAGGTATCGTTTCTATTGACTCTATGATTCCAATTGGACGTGGACAACGTGAGTTAATCATTGGTGACCGTCAAACAGGTAAAACTTCTGTTGCTTTAGATGCAATCTTAAATCAAAAAGAATTTTACGATAGAGGTGAAACAGTTTTCTGTATTTACGTTGCAGTAGGACAAAAAGGTTCTACAGTTGCAGGAATTCAAAAAACTTTACAAGATCATGGTGCAGATAAATATACAGTGATTGTTGCAGCTAATGCATCTGATCCTGCTCCAATGCAAGTATATGCTCCAATGGCAGGTGCTGCAATCGGAGAGTTTTTCCGTGATTCTGGTCGTCCAGCATTAATCGTTTATGATGATTTATCTAAACAAGCAGTAGCTTACCGTGAAGTATCATTATTATTACGTCGCCCACCAGGACGTGAAGCATATCCTGGAGATGTATTCTACTTACACTCTCGTTTATTAGAGCGTGCTGCTAAAGTTATCAAAGATGATGGTATTGCTGCTCAAATGAATGATTTACCAGAATCTATGAAAGGTATCGTAAAAGGAGGTGGTTCTTTAACTGCATTACCAATTATCGAAACTCAAGCTGGTGACGTTTCTGCTTATATCCCAACAAATGTAATTTCGATTACAGATGGACAGATTTTCTTAGAGTCAGATTTATTCAACTCTGGTGTTCGTCCAGCGATTAACGTAGGTATCTCTGTATCTCGTGTTGGTGGTTCTGCACAAACAAAACCAATGAAAAAAGTATCTGGTACATTAAAATTAGACCAAGCTCAATACCGTGAGTTAGAGGCTTTCGCTAAATTTGGTTCTGATTTAGATGCAGCTACAATGAATGTTATTGGAAAAGGTGAACGTAACGTTGAGTTATTAAAACAAGGTGTTAATTCTCCTATTTCTGTAGAAGAGCAAGTTGCTTTTATCTATGCAGGTACTAACGGATTATTGAAAAATGTTCCAGTTAACCAAGTTAAAGAATGGCAAGCTGATTTTGTTGAATTAATGAGAAACAAATACGCAGACACTTTAACAGCTATCCGTTTAGGTAAATGGACTGACGAAATTATAGAAGTATTGAAGAAAGTTGTTACAGAAACAACTTCTAAATATTAATAAAATATAAAAAGGAACTTGAAAGCTGTTTTTAACTTTTAAGTTTCTTTTAATCCTTCATCTCAAATAGAATTATGCCAAATTTAAAAGATATACGTACACGTATTACTTCTGTAGGTTCTACTATGCAGATTACAAGTGCTATGAAATTAGTATCTGCTGCAAAATTAAAACGTGCTACAGATTCTATAGTACAGTTACGTCCATACGCAGATAAATTACGTGAACTTTTACAAAATGTAAGTTCTACTTTAGAAGCTGAAGTGGGAGGAGCATTAACAGAACAACGTGAAGTAAATAAGGTACTTTTAGTTGTGATAAACTCAAATAGAGGTTTATGTGGAGGATATAACTCAAGCATCATCAAAAGAGTAAATGCTTTATTAGCTGGTGAATTAGCTGGTAAACATGTTGAGCTTTTAACTATTGGTAAAAAAGCAAACGATACTTATAGTAAAACACAAACTATCTACAAGAATGCATCTAGCATTTGGGATAATTTAAATTTTGCAGATGTAGCAGAAGTTGCAGAGGATTTAGTAGCGAAATTTGAAGCTGGTGATTTTGATCAAATCAGAATTATTTACAATCAATTTCAGAATGCAGCTGTACAGATTGTTCAAGATGAGCAATTTTTACCAGTTGTTATTGAAAAATCTACAGAAACTGCAAATCAAGCTGAGTTAGATTATATCTTTAATCCTTCTAAAGAAGAAATTTTAAAGGATTTAATTCCTCAAACATTAAAAACTCAGTTATTCAAAGCTGTATTAGATGCTAACGCTTCTGAACATGGTGCGCGTATGACTGCAATGCATAAAGCAACAGACAATGCAAGCGAGTTACAGAAAGGTTTGAAGATTCAATACAACAAAGCTCGTCAAGCTGCTATTACAAACGAAATTTTAGAAATCGTAGGTGGAGCAGAGGCATTGAATGCTTAAAAATTAACGACAAATCTTATTTTAAATATTAAGCAACTTCATTTTGGAGTTGCTTTTTTTATTGATGAGCATTTTAGGATAGAAAAATTTCAACAATAAAAAAAGAGTATCCAATAGTTTGGATACTCTTTTTTTTATATAATTTCTAAATCTTAATTCATTTGAAATAATGGACGACTACTCATAAACTCATTTACTTTATCAGCAATTGTATCAATTAACTCTTCGTTATCGATGTTCATCAATACCTCATCAATAAAATCAGCTACTGTTTGCATATCAGCTTCAACTAAACCACGAGTTGTAATTGCTGCAGTACCTAAACGAATACCAGAAGTAACGAATGGAGATTTATCATCAAAAGGAACCATGTTTTTGTTACAAGTAATCTCAGCTAAAACTAATGCGTTTTCTGCTTGTTTACCAGAAATTCCTTTATTACGTAAATCAATTAACATACAGTGATTATCTGTTCCTCCAGAAACAATATCATAACCTTTTGCAATTAATGCAGCAGCTAATGCTTTAGCATTTTTTACAACCTGTACAATATACTCCATGTAACCATCAGATAAAGCCTCTTCAAAAGCAACTGCTTTAGAAGCAATAACGTGCTCCAAAGGTCCTCCTTGAGTTCCAGGGAATACTGCTCCGTTTAAAATTTGAGACATCATTTTTACTTCTCCTTTTGGAGTAGTTAATCCCCATGGATTTTCAAAATCTTTCCCCATCATGATAACTCCACCACGTGGTCCACGTAAAGTTTTATGTGTAGTAGTTGTTACAATATGACAATGAGGCATAGGATCATTTAAAATTCCACGAGCTATTAATCCAGAAGGGTGAGAAATATCCGCTAATAATAAAGCACCAACTTCATCTGCTACTTCACGAAACTTTGCATAATCTATATCACGAGAATAAGCAGAAGCACCACAAATAATCATTTGAGGTTTCTCTTTACGTGCAGTTTCAGCCATTGCATCATAATCAATTCTTCCTGTTGCTTTATCTACCCCATAGAATGAAGTTTTATAAGTAATACCAGAAAAATTTACAGGTGAACCATGTGTTAGATGTCCTCCGTGAGATAGGTCGAAACCTAAAATTTTATCTCCAGGTTTTAAACAAGCTAAGTAAACAGCTGCATTTGCTTGAGAACCAGAATGTGGTTGAACGTTAGCATATTCAGCACCAAATAAAGCTTTCAATCTTTCTATTGCAATTGTTTCTATTTCATCAACAACTTCGCATCCTCCGTAATAACGTTTTCCAGGATAACCTTCTGCATATTTATTTGTTAAAACAGAACCCATCGCTTTCATTACATTGTCAGAAACAAAGTTTTCTGAAGCAATTAATTCAATTCCATTTAATTGTCTTTCTTTTTCCTCTTCAATCAAATCAAAGATTACATCTTGTGCCATGTTTGTTGTTTGTAAAATTATGTATCAAATATAAGATATTATCTCCTCATTTTAAATATGTTTTTCTAATTGTATCGTTTTAAATGATATAAAGAATATTTTATAAATTTTTTATTTCCATACTTTTAATTTGTTTAGAAAAATATATTATCTATTTATAAACGGCTTCAGGCTTTTATTATAAAAATATAGCAATTTTATAAATGAATATTTAAAATTAAACTAAAAGAATATCAGTTGTTTAAGTTTTTTTCTGTTTTTGTTTTTCAATCTTTTTTTATAAGTTTGCACTTCAGAAGAATAAAGTAATTTTCTGAAACCACAACCAAAACTAAATCTATAAAAAATGAACAAAATAATTTGCGGATTATTTGTTTTTATACTTTCTCTATACAATGCATATGGTCAAATAGAAAAGGATACTATAATAAAAACAGATAGCATTCAAAGCATAGCGATTACTTCACAAGAAGATACAATCAATAAGGAAGCAGATAAATTTAAATTCCAACAACAGCCAGGATTAGGGTTAGCCGCCTCAAAGATTTTCTTTTCAAAGAAACGTTGGTCTGTTAGTGGATTTGGAGAGTTTAATTATGTTCCTCTTCAAAAAAAGAGAGATACAGATTTAGGAGACTTAGAATTATCTTATTCTGGTTTATATAGATATTCTACTTTCTTTGGTTATAGAATTACTGATAAATTAATATGGAATTCTGAGTTTATGATGGAGTTTTTACATGATAATTCAAAATCTCATCATGAAATTATGGTAGAAGCTTACTTGGATTATTTATGGAAAGATTATTTAAAAGCGCGTGTAGGTTTTTATCCTATAACAATAGGATATGTAAACAGTAATGATGAACCTATTATGTTCTATTCTGTTAATCGTTCTGAAGTAGAAAGACTCATTGTTCCTACAACATGGATAGAATTTGGAGCTATGTTTTATGGAAATATTTCTAAAGATTGGAGTTATGCATTAGGACTTTCTCAAGGATTAATAAGTAAAAATTATTTAAGTGGAACTTGGATTAGACAAGGTAGAGAGATGAGAATTGCTAAACCAAATTCTATTGCGATAAATCCTCAAATAAATTATACTGGAGTTAAAAATCTTACATTATCTGCATCTGGTTATTATGGAAACTCAGGACAAGGAGAAAAAGTAGAAATTGAAGGAAAAGAAGTAGAATTAAAAAGTAAAATTAATTTAACTACAGCTTATGCTAAATACGATTGGAATAACTTTCGTTTTGTGACTGTAGGAGTTTACGGAGAGTTGGGAGATACAGAGAAAAATTATCAATTAACACAAGATGATAATGGAAGTAACGGACAAGTGTTAGGGAAAAATGTTTACGGTTATTTATTCGAAGTAGGTTGTGATATTTTGCCTTATATAAGAAAAACAGGAACAATAAAACATAAAAAGAATTTCTTTTTCGATAATCACGAAATGAAATTTAGTCTTTTTTCTCGTTACGAACGTTTAAATACGCATCATAAAATTCATCCTGATTTAAAAAATTTAGAAAAAGTAGAGAATAATTTAAATATTTGGACTTTCGGATTTAATTTCAATACAAAAGAGAATATTGTTTTTAAAGCTAATTATCAATATAGAAAAAGTGCTACAGTAGGAGATTTACAACCTACTAATCATATTATAGAAACAGGAATAGGATTTATATTCTAGTCATGGAACCTATTTGGTTCAACATTTACACACACACATAAAAACGAGAACCTCTTTTAACATTGTTAAAAGAGGTTTCTTTATTTTAATTTATAAGTATTAAACTCGTTACGTTTTATGTAAGTCAAGTTTAAAATTAACTATAAAAAAATAAATATTACAGAGCTAATTTTGAGTGTTTAATTTCTAATCTCTATTTTATTCATTTTTTAAAATTCCTTTTTTAACACCTTCATTCAATAAAGATTCTGCATAAGGCCAAATACTTTCGGTACCTTCTTTAATTGCACTTTTTTTAGCAAATACTTTTTTATAAGTTACGTCTGGCTCATTCCAAGTTCCTCCATTATTAGAGCTATTTTGTAACAAAGGTTCTAATCTGTCCATTGCTTTAGCAAATTTTGCTTCTGCAGTTTCACCAGATTCAAACTCTTCCCAAATAGCAATTAATTCTTCTGCTTGTTCTTTAGGTAATATTCCAAAAATACGTTGTGCAGCTAATCGTTCTTCATCTGTATTTGTATGATTTTTTTCTGTATCATAAATAAAAGTATCTCCAGCATCAATTTCTACAATATCATGTATCAATACCATTTTTAATACTTTCAATATATCAATCTTCTCATTAGAATGTTCAGCAAGAACAATTGCCATCATTGCTAGATGCCAACTGTGTTCTGCATCGTTTTCTTGACGATCGCTATTAAAAAGTTTTGTTTTACGTTGGATATATTTGATTTTGTCTATTTCCTTTATAAAATCAATTTGTTTTAATAGTGTCTCTAAAATCATTTTTTGAAGCTTTAGTTAGATGTTTAATTAATGAGATATAAAGATAACTTATCTATTTTAAATTATGAGGAAACAGAAATAACACTATGAGAAATTAAGGCTACATGAACCCACAAATCATGCAACTTTTTTAGTGAATAGTATAATAAAACTTTTTCTTCGTTTTTAGAATTTTACATCAATTTAAACGTAAAATAAAATGAGAGATAAAATTCTTGTTGTTGGTGGTTATGGAAAAGTAGGTGCTATTGTAAGTGAACATTTAGCAAAAGTATATTCTACTAAAGTTATTGTTGCAGGAAGAAGTTTTGACAAGGCAAAAAATCTTACAGATCGTATTCTTAATGGATCTATTCCTTATCAATTTGATATTGTTAAAGGAGAAGATGATACATTATTAAAACAAGTAATGTTGGTTGTAATGTGTATAGATCAGAAGAATACAAATTTTGTTGAAAAATGTATAAAAGAAGGAATTCATTACTTAGATATAACAGCAGACCATAATTTTATTGAGAAAATTGAATGTTTAGATCACTATGCTAAACTTAATTCTTCTTCTGTAATTCTAAGTGTTGGTTTAGCGCCAGGAATTACAAATCTATTAGCACAATATTGTGCTAATAAACTTCCCGAAGTAAAATTGATAGATATTTTAATCTTATTAGGAATAGGAGAAAAACATGGTGATGCAGCCTATCGTTGGACTTTCGATAATATACATTCAACTTATAAACTTCTTAATTTTTCTCATCTAATAAAAAGTTTTACACTTCCCAAAAAATCCAATCTTTTAGGAAAAAGAACATTTTATGCATTTAATTTTTCAGATCAGCACACGCTCTCTAAAACAATAAATGCGGAACAAATTGTTACGAGAATGGCTTTTGACTCGAAGTTATTAACATTGTTGATAAAGTTGTTAAGAACGGTAGGAATTACAATTCTATTCAAGAATAAAACCATTCAGAATATAGGAATAAAATTGTTTAATAAACTGAATGTAGGAAGTGATTTGTTTGCAGTAAAAGCTGTTGTAGAAAACTATAAAGGAGAATTATACGAATGTTCTGTTTCTGGAAATGGAGAAGCAGAAATTACAGCTTATGTAGCTATTGAAATAGCTTTTCATGTTTTGGAAAGTAAAGTGACTCATGGTGTAAATCATGTTCATTATGTTATAAAAGATATTCCTCATTTCCTTAATAAATTAAAAAAATACGATGAAACAATAAAAATAGAATTGTAGAATAAATAGAGTAGATTTAACTAAATTTTTATTAATGAAAATATTAACATTATTATCTATTCTTTTCTTTATTTCATGTGATGCAAATAAAGAACCTGTTGAATACATTCATATAAAAGAATCTTTAAGTGATGATATCTACATTAAGTATCCTAAATCTGAGTATGTAACTCATTTTTATGATAAAAAAGACGATACGATAAAGTTTGATTTATCTAAGAACGAATTCGATTCAATTCAAATTTTATATACTAAATATGTAAACTCTTACCCAACAGATATAGAAATTTATTTAAAAAATAAAAATTTTTATGTTACTCATGGAGGTACTTCAGAATATCATTTTAGTTTAAAAAATAAGAATAATAAAGTTATAACTTTAATATATATAGGAGGTAATGATGTTGATAAGGAATTTGAAAATTTCATGAAATTTGATACTTATGTACAAAAACTTCTTAACAGAAAGAAAGAATTAAAAAATAAACCAGAATCTAACATTTTTGTTCTTTAAATGTTTTTTATAATTGAAATTGATTTATAGCTAAATATAGTTTTATAATTCTAAGCATTCTAATATTTTATAAATTAGTTATACTGTATAATGATATCACAATGACAAGTATAGTGTATAAGACAATTCAACCAGATAATGCTATAAAAGCTTTTGTTGAGAATTTTTGGTGTTTACATAATAATTCAGACGAAGATAAAGAAATGATCATTCTACCAGATGGCAGAGTTGATTTAACTTTATTTAAAGCAGATGCAGAACCTTTACAAATTATTCGTTCGGGAATAGAAACATATCCAGATCGAGTAATATTAAAAGCCCGTACACTTATCTTTTCTATTAGTTTTAAATTAACTGCTATAGAATATATTTTTAATGATTCTATTGCAGAATATTTAGATTATGCAGAGTTTCTACCACATGATTATTGGTCATTTAATGAAAATGATTTACAAGATTTTGATTTGTTTTGCTTAAAAGCATCAAACAAAATAAAAGAGTTTCTTCCTAAAGATGTAGATAATAGAAAACAAAAACTTTTTGATTTAATTTATGCTACAAATGGAGCAATTACAGTCCAAGAAATTTCAGAAAAGGTTTCATGGAGTGCTCGTCAAATTAACCGATATTTTAATCAAAGATTTGGAATATCACTTAAAACATATTGTAAAATTATTCGATTTAGAGCTTCATTTCAACATATAAAAGACGGGAAATTATTTCCAGAAGAAAACTTTTCCGATCAATCTCATTTTATAAAAGAAGTAAAAAAACTTTCAGGAGTTTCTCCCAAAGATTTAAGAATAAACAAAAACGACCGATTTATACAATTTTCTACTCTTCGGTCTAAGTAATTTTGTTGTAAATAAAACAAATATGAAATTACAAGATAAGAAAGTAGCAATAATAGGAGGAGGACCTGGCGGGTTAACATTAGCGCGTCTTTTACAACAAAAAGGAGTAAACGTAAATGTTTATGAACGTGATTATGATAAGAATGCAAGAATACAAGGATCTCTGTTAGATTTACATCAAGATTCTGGTTTGGCAGCAATTATAAAAGCAGGTTTGTTAGAAGAATTTAAAGCAAATTTTATGCTAGGTGCTGACAGAACAAAAATAATGAATGATAAAGGAGATGTTGTTTTTGATGAAGATCATAAACCAATTGAAACCAACTTTGATGATCCTTATTTCCGCCCCGAGATTGATAGAGGTCAACTTCGAAAAATTTTACTAGCATCTTTAAAAGAAGAAACAGTGCGTTGGAATAAACATTTTATTTCAATGGATAAACATAATGACGGTTGGTTATTAAATTTTAAAGATGATCTTCCTGTTTACGCAGATATTGTTATTGGTGCAGATGGTGCAAACTCTAAAATACGTCCATATATTACAGATACAAAAGCCATTTATTCTGGCGTAACTATGATTGAAGGGATAATATATAATGCGGAAAACCATTCACCAGTCATATATAAGAAATTGAATGGAGGTAAAATAATGGCCTTTGGAAATAAGAAAAATATATTAATAGGACAAAAAGTAAATGGAGAAATTGGTTTCTATTTAAGTCTAAAAGTAGACGAGAATTGGATAAAAAATAGTAATCTAAATTTTTCTAATAAAACTGAAATACTAAATTGGTTTAGAGAAGAATATAAAGAATGGGATAAGAGTTGGGAAGAGTTAGTAGAAAACACGACAGAATCTTTTATTCCTCGATCTATTGGTTATATGTCGCTAAATCAAAATTGGGAAACAATCTCAAATCTTACAATTATCGGTGACGCTGCTCACGTAATGCCTCCATTTGCTGGTGAAGGTGTAAATATGGCTATGTTAGACGCGTTAGAATTAAGTGAGAAATTAACAGATATTGAGACTATTTCTGTAAAAGATGCTATTTCTAACTATGAATCAGAAATGAGAAAACGAGCAGCTATCATAACGAAAGATTCTCTAGAAAATGGAGAAAAAATGCACAATGAAAATTCATTAGAAATAATGTTACAATTCTTTACAGAACATAAATAGTTTATACCTACAATAACGAGGTTGTTACTTTTATAATTAATCTATATTTTTGATTGATTTAGTTATCTACCCAAAATGGAAAATATAGATTTTACAACTATCGCTTATTTAGAAAATGGAAATGAAATTCAACAAAAGACTTTTCGAATCATCTCAGAATATAATATTCTTCAAAAATTAGAAAGTTATCATCCGCTTGTTGTGGGAACAATTCCTATTAATATAGATATTGAGAACAGTGATGTAGATATCATTTTACAAACAAATAATGTAGAAAAACTTAAAGATATAATTCTTTTATATTTTCAGCAATTTGATGATTTTAGTGTAGTTATAAATGAAAAAGATTCGGAGAAAATTTTAGTGAGTAATTTTACAATAGATAATTTACCATTTGAAATTTATGCTTCATCAATTCCTACAGATAATCAAAATGGATATTTGCATATGCTCAAGGAGTATGAAATTCTACAACATTTAGGTGAAGATTTTAGAAAAGATGTCATCCATTTAAAAGAGAATGGATACAAAACAGAACCTGCTTTTTGTAAGTTGTTGAATATAGAAGGAAATCCTTACATCGAATTATTAAATTATGAACTTGATTAATTCTGCATCAAGCGAATAAAACTTCATAACATCACTTATATCTTACAACTTTAAGTCTTTTGCCTCAAAACATATTATCTTTACTCAATGGAAAAATCTACTTTTTGTATAGGACTAATGTCGGGAACATCTTTAGATGGATTAGATATTTGTTATGTTCGGTTTGATTCGGATATTTCTTTCGAAATACTACATGCTGAGACGATAGAATATTCCATAAAATTGAGAAATCAATTAAAAGAAGCGTTTACTATTTCGGCAATGGAATTGTGCGAATTAGATATTCAATTTGGTTATTACTTAGGAGAGCAAGTACTTGAATTTATAAAAAGATATCAAATAAAAAACATAGATTTTGTTGCATCTCATGGACAGACTATTTTCCATCAACCACAAAAAAACTTTACATTACAAATAGGAAATGGTGCAGCAATAGCTTCGCGCTGTCATCAAAAGATAATTTGTGATTTCCGTACACAAGATGTTGTTTTGGGAGGACAAGGAGCACCTTTGGTCCCGATAGGAGATGAACTATTATTTTCTGAATACGATGCTTGCCTTAATTTGGGTGGATTTTCTAATATTTCGATGAATAGAAATGGAAAACGAATAGCTTTTGATGTTTGTCCAGTTAACATTGTACTCAATCATTATGCTAATCAATTAGGATTTGATTATGATGAAGGTGGACAATTAGCATCAAAAGGAAATGTGAATTTAAATTTAGTAGATGAGTTAAATAACATTCCTTTTTATCATCAAGATTTACCAAAATCTTTAGGTTTTGAATGGATAGAAAATGAGTTTTTAACAATTGTTGAAAACTATAAGATTTCTGCTGAAGATAAGTTAATTAGTTGTATTACTCATGGGATAGATCAATTAGTAAAATGCTTTCATCAATACGATATCAACAATGTGTTGATAACTGGAGGAGGAACTAAGAATGACTTATTTATAGATCGCTTAAAAAATCAAGTATCAACAAAAATCATTCTTCCAGATAGTTATTTAATAGATTTTAAAGAAGCATTAATTTTTGCTTTCTTAGGATATAGAAAAAATAATAACCAAATAAATTGTTTAGCATCTGTTACTGGAGCAAGTAGAGATCATAGTAGTGGAATTGTTTACAATATTTAAACTCTATTGAATAAGTAGAGTTTAAAATATTTTTTTACATTTGTTGCATAATAAGTAATTAATGTAACTATGAATACAATTCCCAAAAGAGATGTTATTCTTCTTCACGGTTTGTTTGGAAGTCTTAGTAATTGGTCAGCAGTTATTGATACGTTTGGTTTAGAATATAACGTTTATGCACCAGAATTACCTCTGTTCAATCGTTCTGTTCGTAGAAATTCTTTAGAGCAGCTTGTGTTTTATGTAGAGAAATATATAAAAGAAAATCAAATAGTAAATCCTATTCTTATAGGGAATTCCCTTGGAGGACACGTCGCATTACTTTATGCATTAAAAAATCCAAATAATTTTGAAAAACTTGTTTTAGCAGGCAGCTCAGGCTTATTCGAAAATACGCTAAGTGCTTCTTTCGTTCGTGTAAAAGATTATAATTATATAAAATCTAAAGTAGAAGAAGTTTTTGAAACCAAAGAGGTCATCACAAAAGAATTAATAGATGATGTTTATTCAACAGCAAACAATCCATTAAAAGCACTTTCTCTTATTGCAATTGCACGTGATGCAAAGCGACAAAATTTAAAAGATGTTTTACATAAAATCAATCGCCCTGTATTATTAGTTTGGGGAAAACAAGATCATGTTACGCCTCCAGAAGTAGCAGAAGAGTTTTATCAACATTTGCCTAATTCTAGATTAGAGTATATAGATAACTGTGGACATGTTCCTATGATGGAGCAACCACAAGTATTTAATAAATTTTTGACACAATTTTTATCCGCATAGATTATGGAAAATTCAGCATATTTAGCATTTGCAATTCCAGCCTTTTTCTTATTTGTTTGGTTAGAGTATAAGATTTCGAAACGCAAAAAAATGAAAAATGTATTTAAATATGAAAGTTCTATTTCTAACATTTCCATTGGTATTGCAGAACGATTACTTAACCTCTTTATTACGGGAAGTTTTTATCAACTCTTTATATTTATTTACGATAATTACCGCTTATTTACTTTGCCTAATACTTGGTGGATTTGGATAGTAATGCTTTTAGCAACAGACTTTGTATGGTATTGGTATCATCGTTTAGGACATGAAATAAATATTTTTTGGGGAGCTCATATTGTACATCATCAATCAGAAGAATTTAATTATACCGTAGCAGCACGTATTACGACATTACAAGCAATTGTACGTAATGTGTTTTGGTGTGTTCTTCCTTTTGTTGGCTTTCATCCTAATTTAGTAATGGCTATATTGGTTGTTCATGGTGTCTATTCATTCTTTACACATACACAAGTTATTGGTAAATTAGGATGGTTAGAACATATATTAATAACACCATCATTACATGGTGTTCATCATGCGTCAGACGAGAAATATCTAGACAAGAATTATGGTGATGTTTTTGTTTTCTGGGACAAATTATTTGGAACTTTTCAGGCAGAGGAAGAAAAACCCAACTATGGATTAACTCATCCTATTAAAAGTTATAGTTTCTTGTGGCAGCATTTTCATTATTATTTAGAATTGTATGAAGCGGCTAAAAGACAGAATACAATTAGAGGAAAATTGAATATTTATTTCGGTAGCCCCGCTGTAATGGATCAAGATATTCGTCCAGAAATTGAGAAAAAATGGCTATCAAAGAATAAAAAAGATGGTTATCATTTTCCATTCAAAAATTATTTAAATATTCAAGTCTTTGTAGCATTTAGTACAATGTTAGCTATGACATATTTATATAGCTCGCTTGATAGTTTAACATTGTTATCAGGAACAGCATTTGTTTTAATAACATTAATTAATATTGGCGCACAATTAGAGCAGAAAAGATGGGTTCCATATTTAGAGCACATTCGTTTTCTAATTTTTAGTTTATTTATTATTTATCAATCAGGTTATTATTATCTGTTAATTTTTCCTTTCGTTTTAATTTTAGTTATGGAAAGAATCTTTAATTTTAGTAAATGGTATCAACAAAAGGTTTTGAAAATTTTTTAGTATTTTTGGATAACCTTAAAAAAAATCATGCTATCAACTAAACTTTTTCAAGATTTCTTCAAAAGTCAAACTTCAGGAGGAATAGTCTTAATCTTTTGTACATTATTTTCATTAATTTTAGCTAATTCACCATTTGCATCTTCGTATCATGGAATATGGGAAGTAGATATCTTTGGGCATCATTTAACACATTGGATTAATGATGGATTAATGGCAATTTTCTTTTTCTTAATTGGTCTAGAATTAAAACGAGAAATATTTGTTGGTGAGTTGTCCAGTATAAAGAAAGCAACTTTACCCATATTTGCAGCGCTAGGAGGAATGTTAATTCCTGCCTTTATATTCTTTTTAACGAATAATGGAACAGATACAATTAGTGGATTCGGAATACCAATGGCAACAGATATTGCATTTGCAGTAGCCATTATTACAATGTTAGGAAAACGAGTTCCTTTGTCTTTAAAAATATTTTTAACGGCTTTAGCAGTTATAGATGATTTGGGAGCAATTATAGTAATTGCTTTATTTTATCCAAATCCAGAATTACCATTAGATTTTACACAATTCGGAATTGCTATGGCAATCCTATTAGTTCTATTTGCACTTAACAAAGCAAAAGTAAAAAATACTCTTTTTTATATAGTTGGTGGTATTGCCGTTTGGTGGTTTATGCTTCATTCTGGTATTCATGCAACAATAGCAGGAGTTTTAGTAGCATTTACAATACCATTTGATAAAGATGATGCAAAATCATTATCCGCAAAAATGGAACATGCTTTACATTTACCAGTTGCGTTTATTATACTGCCATTGTTTGCATTGGCTAATACAGCCATTACAATAGATGGAGGGAGTTTAGCACATTTTAGTATTCCTTTAGCATCTGGAATTTTCTTAGGATTAGTAATTGGAAAGCCCATTGGAATTACGTTATTTACATTTATTGCAGTAAAATTAGGTTTATGTGAATTACCAACAGCAGTTAATTTTAAACGAGTTTTTGGCGTTGGTATTCTTGGTGGAATAGGATTTACGATGTCAATTTTTGTATCTATGTTAGCTTTTACAGATCCAGATTATATTAATGAAGCTAAACTGATGATTCTCGTAGCTTCGTTAACCGCTGCGGTTGTTGGTTTCTTTACATTGAAAGTTTTATTAACGGATAAACAAGATTATTCTAATTAGTAATCAAGATAAAACATATTAAAAATCGAATTTTTCTTTTGAGAAATTCGATTTTTTTATGGAGATGAATTGTATATTCGTGTAAATTTATTTGAATAGATGAAAACTTATCAAGAGACAATCGATTGGTTGTTTACAAATTTACCAATGTTTCAACGTGTAGGTGCTTCTGCTATGAAAGCAGATTTAACCAACATTATAGCTTTATGTGAATACTTAGGAAATCCGCAAAAGAAATTTAAATCAATACATGTTGCAGGAACAAATGGTAAAGGAAGTACATCTCATATGTTAGCTTCAATATTTCAAGAAGCAGGTTATAAAACAGGATTAACTACTTCTCCACATCTTAAAGATTTTCGCGAAAGAATTCGTGTAAATGGAATAATGGCGGAAGAAAGTTTTGTGATTGATTTTGTAGAGAAACACGAAGAAAAAATTATTAATCAAAAAGCTTCATTTTTCGAAATAGCAATCGCAATGGCTTTTGAGTATTTTGCACAACAAGAGGTTGATATTGCAATTATAGAAACAGGATTAGGAGGAAGGTTAGATTCAACAAATATTATTTTGCCAGAATTAGCTGTAATAACTAATATAGGTTTAGATCATACACAATTTTTAGGTGATACATTAGATAAAATTGCATTTGAAAAAGCTGGAATAATAAAACCCGATACAGCTGTTGTTATTGGTGAAACGACAAGCGAAACAAAACCAGTTTTTACGGAAGTTGCAAAAGATAGAAATGCAGAAATTATTTTTGTTGAGAATAAATTTTTTCAAGATTTACCTTCAGATTTAAAAGGAACTTATCAAATTAAAAATAAGAGAACTGTTTTATCTGCAATAGAACAAATGCAAAAACAGGGTTGGGTAATATCAGATGATAACATTAAAAATGGCTTATTAAATGTTATTAAAAATACAAATCTTAGAGGACGTTGGGACATTTTAGGTCATGATCCATTAATTATTGCAGATACAGCTCATAATCCTCATGGTTTGGTTGAGGTTGCAAAACAGTTAAATGAGCAATCATACAATCAATTGCATTTAGTATTAGGATTTGTTAATGATAAAGACGTAACATCAATTCTAAATTTCTTTCCTAAAAAGGCAACTTATTATTTTTGTGAACCAGATGTTCCTCGAAAATATAGTATAGATGAATTGTATAAAATTATCCCAGAAGAAATAAAAGATAAACATTTTTTCGATTCGGTTTATAAAGCACTAAATGCTGCTAAAAATAATGCAAAAGTACACGATTTAATTTATGTAGGAGGAAGCACATTCGTAGTGGCAGAGGTAGTTTGAGATAGATTTTGTTTGTAAATCAATATAGTATAAAAAAAACACACTTTTAAGTGTGTTTTTTTTTTTTTATTTTTATTTTTCATTTTTTTAATGAACTTTATACTTTATTGTTTATTTAAAAATAGATTCCATTTTAATAATGATATAAACCTCAAACTAACAAAAAAATGATCATGATGAAACATTTATTATTTATCTTATTTTCTATTTTATCTCTAAGTACGAATGCGCAAGTAGGTATAGGTACAGAAAGTCCAAAAGCAACATTAGATGTAGTTGCAACAAATAAGACAGGAACTTTAACAAACGTAGAAGGAATTTTAATACCAAGAGTTAGTAGACAAAGGGCACAATCAATGCAAAATGTAGAGAAGTCTACATTGGTTTTTATTGATGATGTTTCTTCAGGTACACCCGACAATGCGATGGCTTCTGAAGGGTTCTATTATTTTACAGGAACTAGATGGCAAAATGTTTCAGAAACTTCGATTGCCGCTCCTCCAAAATTCTTTTATATGCCATCTGTCGTTTTACCAACAGCCACAACGGATACAAGAATAGTTGATGTTGCAAATACAGATTATACATATGTAGGAGGAGAATACATCGTCAACTTATATAATCTTTATAGAAATCAATTTACAACTCCTGTTATATCTAGCATAGTAGATGCTTCGAATCCTAGTTTACCAACAGGAACAGTTGTTACTGCAAACGATACGTTAGAATCTTTAGTTAAACCAGCCACATCATATCATTATTTTGTTACGTATGCAGACCCAAATGTTTTTGAAGATATTAAAGTAGATGCAAATGGTATTTTGAAATACAAGGTAAAAAGCAACTCAATTATAAGAACAGGTACGTTTATGAATATTGTAATAAAAAATAAATAGTTAGCAAAAGTTAATCATTTTAATAATCTAAAAATTATTACAATATGAATGGAAGTATCAAAAAATATATTTATGGCATTTTTACGTTGCTAGTTTTTGGATTGGTCTATGGACAAACATTTAATCCAGGAACTATAGCAGTAGAAAGAGCTAATACATGTTACAATGGTTCTGTTGCAGTTAATAATCTTGTTGCAGGAACTGCTGCAGGAGGTATAGCAGTAACAACAGCTTATGCATGGGAATTGAGTTCTGACAATGGAGCTACATGGAGAAACTTTACAAATGAAAGTGCTGGGGAAGTATTGGTAGATTTCTTAATTGATGCAGGAAATAAAATAACTATTAATGGATTAAAAAAGACTATTTTAGTTAGAAGACAATTTTCAAGATCAACTCTCTTAGGAGGTGTTACGAATTTAGATTATTCGCCCGCTGTTACTGTACAAGTGCAACAGCAAAATATTATTTCTTTTCCAGATGGTAGAAATTCATTTGCTATACAACAAGGAACAAACTTTACTTTACCAACTGCTACAGGAAGTTTACCATCAACTTTTCAAATAACTGATAGAGCAGGAAATGTAGTCTCAGGAGTAATTTCAAATCTTCCGAAAGGAGAATATTATTTTACATATAAAGCGACAACAACAAGTACTGGAGGTACTTTAGCTGGTTGTGAAAGTTTTGCAACTTTACAACTAATTGTATATGATTTAAATAACTGTAACTTAACGAAACAAAGAAGATATGCAACAAATCAGCACGGTTGGGCATCTGGCCTAAGTGCTGTTAATAATGCAGGAAATGCAGTAAACGGAGATCGTTCTCAATATGCTACTTTAGCAGGAGGAGTTGTTCTTTTAGGTATTGGAACGGTCGGTATAGATTTATATTTTACAAAACCAGACGGAACATTGTATACAGGAGAAGAATTACGAAATAAGAAAGTAACAATAAAACTTGGAGAACAATATTCTGTCTTAAAATTAATTGGTGGAATTTCTGTTGTAGGTCGTAATGCAGCTAATTTAGCTGCAATTAATACATCTTCAAGCGCATTAAATTCTGGAAATACATTTTCCGTAAAAGGAGGATTATTAGATTTATTAAAAGGTGATAATGTCTTCGAATATTCTTTTATTCCTGCTGCTGCTAATGGTGCTTCTGTCCCTTATAATGGTGTTCGTATTATACTTAGTTCATTATTAGGTGTTGCAGACCAAGCAACTGTCTTTCATGCTTATATTGAAGATGAGGTCGAAATTAATCCCGGAACAAATTCATGCGCAAATAATAATCCAATAACTGTAAATCCTCCAGTAGCTTATCCAACTACTCAGAATGGAGTAAATGTAGTGAATAGCCCAATTACCTTAAATCAGTTTGTAGAAGATGTAAACTGGGGAAATACAACTGCAGGGTTAAACTTAGCTACAGCATTATCAACTGTAAATTATCCTTATTATGCAGTGGATAATGATTACAATAGTTTTGCAGTTTTTAATACAACAGCAGGAGTTCTTAATCAACAATTTCTAAATGTACGTTTTCGTCAAAATGCTCGTCCAGGCGACCAAGTACAAATTACTTTAGGTACAGAAAATGCGAGTATACTTACATTAGGACTTCTTAATTTATCAAGTTATAGAATCAAATATTATTTAGGAGATACACAAGTTGGAACGCAAACTTTAGATCAATTTAAATTATTAGATTTAGGTTTATTAAGATTAACGCAAGGTCAGAAAATTGTGATTTCATCACCAATTTCAATTCCTTTTGATAAAGTTCAAATAGAACAGTTTAATACAGTAAATGTTAATTTAGGAAATCAATTCTATGTATACGATGTTCGTATAAATCCTCAAATGTTATTTGAAGGACAAACAGATCCAAAGCAAATAACAACAATTTGTGCAGCAGATTATTTAGCCATTCAAACAATGGATTATTGTACAACTTATGATGTTTCATTTGCAGAAGTAACAGAATTTGGAGAACAATTAAGAAATGAGCAAGGACAACCAATTGTAGATAGTCAAGGCAATCCTATTTTAAGTATTGTTTCTGTAAATGATATACCCAACTCACAATTAAAATTCAGCCATTATGGTTCAAATATGGCTTATTATGAAATAGATAGAATGTATAACGAATACCAAGGTAGGTTAGTTATCAAGATTCAAACGAAACGCCAGGGATGTAATTATGGAGATCCTCAGTACTTACGTGTTAATTTAATTAACTGTAATGATGCTGTTGTGAATCCCATAATAAAGACTGGAGTAAAATCATTCAAGTAGTTTGTTAAATGAGGATAGCGTCCCATCTTGGGACGCTATTTTTTATTCAAAAACTAAATAAGTTTTTTAGGATTTTAAGTGCATCTTTTGTAATTTAACTTAACAAAATCTTAGATAAGAATTTTGTAATTTTGCATATTCAAACAACAAAATCAATGTACTTAATATACGATACAGAGACAACCGGTCTTCCTAAAGATTGGAATGCTCCTATTTCTGACTCTGATAACTGGCCAAGATGTATACAAATAGCATGGCAGTTACACGACGAAATGGGACAGTTAATAGAGCATCAAGATTATTTGGTTCGTCCAGATGGTTTTGATATTCCGTATGATTCTGAACGTATTCATGGAATCTCTACAGACTTAGCTACAGAAAAAGGTATTCCTTTAAAAGAAGTTCTAGACAAGTTTAATGAAGCTTTAGGAAAAGCTAAATTTATTGTCGGACAAAATTTAGGTTTCGATATTAATATTATGGGAGCCGAGTTTTATCGTTTAAATTATGAAAATAACTTAACCGAAATTCCAGTTTTAGATACTTGTACGGAAGTTACAGCAGAATTGCTAAAATTACCTGGTGGACGTGGAGGTCGCTATAAATTACCAACGTTAACAGAATTACATCAATATTTATTTGGTGTTCCATTTGGAGAAGCGCACAACGCAACTGCCGATGTGGAAGCAACTACAAGATGTTTTTTCGAATTAATACGTAAAAGAATCTTTACAAAATCTGAATTAGAGGTTGAAGATGATTATTTTGTTCGTTTCAACGAAATTAATCAGACTAATATTCAGCCTGTTGGTTTAAATCATGTCAACCTTAAAAAAGCTTCTGAAACAATTGCAAAGAAAAAAGCAAAAGAAGAAGGTGATGATGATCTTGTAGAAATTTCTGATGAAATCTTAGAACAGTTTGAAAAAGCAAAATTTGCACATCTTCATAATCATACACAATTCTCTATTTTACAGTCTACAATTTCTGTAAGAGATTTAGTTGCCGAAGCAGCAAAACATAAAATGCCAGCTGTTGCAATGACAGATCATGGAAACATGATGGGTGCATTTCATTTTAATTCAGAAGTTCAAAATCATAACAAAACTGCTAAAGCTAAAAATGAAGAGTTAATAGCAGAAGGACAAGAACCTACAGAAGTTGAAATAAAACCAATTATTGGTTCTGAGTTTTTTGTTTGTGAAAATCATTTAGATAAAACAAAAAAAGATAATGGTTACCAGATTGTAATTTTTGCGAAAAATAAAAATGGGTATCATAACCTAGCAAAAATGGCTTCTAAGGCATATACAAACGGGTTTTATTATGTACCTAGGATAGATAAATCTGTTATAGAAGAATATAAAGAAGATTTAATTGTTTTATCTGGAAATTTACAAGGAGAGGTTCCGAATAAGATTCTTAATCTTGGAGAGAAGCAAGCAGAAGAAGCATTACTTTGGTGGAAAGATCAATTTGGAGACGATTTTTATATCGAGTTAATGCGACATGGTCAAGAAGATGAAGATCGCGTTAACCAGACATTAATTGCCTTTGCTAATAAACATAATGTAAAATTAGTTGCAACAAATAATACGTATTACGTAAATCAGGAAGATTCTAACGCGCACGATATTTTATTGTGTGTAAGAGACGCAGAGAAACAAGCCACACCAATTGGTCGTGGTAGAGGTTTTCGTTTTGGTTTACCAAATCAAGAATATTATTTTAAGTCGGAAGCAGAAATGAAACAATTGTTTCAGGATGTTCCGCATGCAATTGTCAATATTCAAGAAGTAATAGATAAAATAGAAGAATACACACTTTATCGTGATGTATTACTTCCTAAATTTGATATTCCAAAAGAATTTCTTCATGATGAAGATAATTTAGATGGAGGGAAACGTGGAGAAAATGCCTATTTAAAACATTTAACTTACGAAGGTGCAAAAAGACGATATGAAGAAATTACAGACGATATAAAAGAACGTTTAGATTTCGAATTAATAACAATTGAGAAAACAGGATATCCTGGATATTTCTTAATTGTACAAGATTTTATCGCAGCAGCAAGAGAAATGGGTGTTTCGGTTGGTCCAGGTCGTGGTTCAGCTGCAGGTTCAGCAGTAGCATATTGTTTAGGAATTACCAATTTAGATCCTATACAATACGACCTACTTTTTGAGCGTTTTCTTAATCCTGATCGTGTATCCATGCCCGATATTGATATCGATTTTGATGATGAAGGACGTTCATTAGTTATGGATTATGTGATAGATAAATATGGCTCAAATCAAGTAGCTCAAATTATTACGTATGGTACAATGGCAGCGAAATCTTCGATAAAAGATACTGCACGTGTTTTAGATTTGCCTTTGTTTGATGCCAACAGAGTTGCAGGGTTAATCCCGAATATGAAGTTAGCTAAAATCTTCAATTTAGATGAAAATGCATTAAAAGGAGCACTTCGACCAGAAGAATTGGAAGCTGTTAATGAATTAAAACGTTTATCTAACGGAGACGATTTAGCCGCAGAAACAATACAACAAGCCAAAATTTTAGAAGGGTCTGTTCGTAATACGGGAATACATGCATGTGGAGTAATTATTACACCAGATGATATTACTAATTTCGTTCCTGTAACAACAGCAAAAGACTCAGACTTATATGTAACACAATTTGATAACTCTGTAGCTGAGAGTGCAGGATTATTAAAAATGGACTTTTTAGGTTTAAAGACATTAACCCTAATTAAAGACACCATTAAGTTGATAAAAGCACGAACTGGAGTTGAAATTAATGCTGACGAAATTCCGATAGATGACGTAAAAACGTATGAACTTTTCCAGAGAGGAGAAACGGTTGGAGTGTTCCAATATGAGTCACCTGGAATGCAGAAGTATATGAAAGATCTTCGTCCGACAGTTTTCGCAGATTTAATTGCGATGAATGCACTTTATCGTCCAGGACCTATAGAGTATATTCCATCTTTTGTTCGCCGTAAGAATGGAGAAGAGCCAATTTCTTACGATCTAGAAGCAATGGAAGAGTACTTGGCAGAAACTTATGGAATTACAGTCTACCAAGAGCAAGTAATGCTACTTTCTCAGAAATTAGCAGGATTCTCTAAAGGTGATGCCGATGTGTTGCGTAAAGCAATGGGTAAAAAACAAAAAGCGGTTTTGGATAAAATGAAACCAAAATTTGTTGAACAAGCTGCTGAGAAAGGGCATGATCCTAAAGTTTTAGAGAAAGTTTGGACAGACTGGGAAGCCTTTGCATCGTATGCTTTTAATAAATCTCACTCAACTTGTTATGCTTGGATTGCCTACCAAACAGCTTATTTAAAAGCGCATTATCCTGCCGAATATATGGCTGCAGTGCTTTCTAATAACATGAACGATATAAAACAAGTTACATTTTTCATGGAAGAATGTAAACGAATGGGATTAGACGTTCTTGGACCAGATATTAACGAGTCTATTACTAAGTTTAACGTAAACGAGAATTATGAAATTCGTTTCGGAATGGGAGCAGTAAAAGGAGTTGGACAAGCTGCCGTAAATTCTATTATTAAAGAAAGAACAGAAAATGGACCTTTTACTGATATTTATGATTTTGTGAAAAGAGTTGAATTAAGAACTGTTAACAAAAAAACAATCGAAAATTTAGTTTTAGCTGGAGGTTTTGATTCGTTTGAATTTCATAGAGGACGCTATTTTTATATAGAGAATACAACAACAAACTTAGAAAAATTAATTAAGTATGGAGGAAATTATCAAGAACAGAAAAACTCTTCTCAAACATCTCTGTTTGGAGATTTCGGGGGTGATTCTGTTATAGAAGATGTTGTTCCTACATTACCAGATTGCGAGAAATGGAATATGTTACAACGACTTTCTAAAGAAAAAGAAGTCGTGGGAATTTACATTTCATCTCATCCATTAGACGATTTTAAACACGAGCTTAAAATGTCGTCTAATTGTAGTATTTCTGATATTAATGCAAATGAGGATCAATTCGCAAATAAAGAAGTTTCTATTTGTGGAATGATGTCCAATATTCAACACAGAATAGCGAAGAATGGAAATGAATTTGGGATTTTTACTTTTAGTGATTATACAGATGCGATGGACATTATGGTTTTTGGTTCAGATTATTTAAAGTACAGACATTACATGCAAGAAAATATGTTCTTGAATTTGAAATTAAGTATAACGAAAAAAGAATTCAAAGACAAAGATGGAAATGTTACACAAGGAAGAGTTTATAAGAATATTACAAATATTTTATTGCTAAATGAAATTGTTGAAAAGCAATCGGAGAAAATGACAATAAAAATAGAAGTAAATGATTTCTCTGAAGAGGCTCTGAATAAATTATCAACTATAATGTTCAAATACCAAGGTGACAAATCGTTAAGAATTCAGTTAATTGATCCAAAAGATCATCTAAATAATTTAGACCTATCTGCAAATAAATTAAAAATTAACATTTGTAGAGATTTGCTTCAAGAACTTGATGAACTCCAAGAAATATCATTTAAATTAAATTAATTATACGTTTATTCTATTGTAGAATTGACAGATTATATAAACCTAAGTTTTGATGAACTAAAATTTTGTGTAGATTTGTAGACACAAGATTAGATAAAAAATATAAGATTATGGCAGTAGAAGTAACAGACGCATCATTTGCATCAGATATTATAGAGTCAGGAAAACCAGCAATGGTAGATTTTTGGGCTGTATGGTGTGGTCCTTGTAGAATGGTAGGTCCAGTTGTCGAAGAGCTAGCTACGGAATATCAAGGAAAAGCAGTTATTGGGAAAGTAGATGTTGATACTAACCAAGAGATTGCAGCAAAATATGGAATCCGTAACATTCCTACAATTTTATTCTTTAAAGATGGAGAAGTTGTAGATAAAGTTGTTGGTGTTGTACCAAAAGAACAATTAGTAGAAAAATTAAATGCAATTTTATAATTCATTTAAATTACTGATAATGAAATGTAAAAATCTCGTAAGTTAAATTTACGAGATTTTTTTTGCAAAAAATTTAGGAAAGTTCAGAATTACGCCTATATTTGCAATCCGAAATCAGTACTGATTTTGATCCGGTAGTTCAGTTGGTTAGAATACTTGCCTGTCACGCAAGTGGTCGCGGGTTCGAGTCCCGTCCGGATCGCAAAAAGTTTCGTTCTTTTACAAAATATATTTTTTATAATTTCTGATCCGGTAGTTCAGTTGGTTAGAATACTTGCCTGTCACGCAAGTGGTCGCGGGTTCGAGTCCCGTCCGGATCGCAATTTTTTAAAAATCTTAAAAAATATATTATTTTATAATTTTCTGATCCGGTAGTTCAGTTGGTTAGAATACTTGCCTGTCACGCAAGT